>Ga0224512_10000005_pt1 | contig 386340 bp, 310 predicted proteins | sample SF_May12_sed_USG_4_FD_169103 | JGI IMG/M metagenome (GOLD analysis project Ga0224512, IMG submission 169103) | Sediment microbial communities from San Francisco Bay, California, United States - SF_May12_sed_USGS_13 | ecosystem: Environmental > Aquatic > Marine > Sediment | place: USA...
TCCGTCTTCAACATCGGTGGCGGTCGCCGAGTCCAGCCAGGTTTGTATCTCCGCATCCGACTGTGGTAGCGACGTGGCACACAGCGGGGCCGTCACGGCAAGGGGAGCCGGTGCCGTAACCACGGGATCATTGTTGTCGGCAACTAATATGATCACATCGGCCGTGGCTGCACCCGAATTTCCGCAACTGTCGGTGGCCGTGAACGTCACCGATGTGGTACCTAGCGGGAAGTCAGCCGGCGCATTGTTGCTGACCGGCACGCTTCCTTCTTCCGGATCGACGGCCGTCGCCGATGCGAGCCAGGCCGCAATCTCCGCATCGGTGGCGGGAACCGGACCGGTGCTGCCCGGTGGCAAGGTGATGGTCAGATTCGCCGGCGCGGTCACGACCGGTGCGTTGGCGTCACCGACTTGTATCGTCACCGTCGCGCGATTATTCGAAGGATCGATCCCATCGAAGGCGCGATACGTGAAAGTGTCGGCGCCACAGAAGTTTACCGCCGGGCCATAGTTGCACTGCGGCGCCGGCGTGGTGGCGGACAGGCTGCAACTCACAGTACCGCCATTGCTGCTGGCAGAGTCGAAGTCATTGTTGACCGTCAAGGTATCGCCATCGGCGTCGGTATCGTTCACCAGCACATCGATATCTACCGGGGTGTTGACCGCGGTAGATTCGGAATCGTCAATAGCCACCGGCGCTTGGTTGCCCGCACAGTCCGGATCGGCGGCGTCATAGGAATTGTTGCCGTCGTTATCGAGACCATCAGGCCCAAACTGGGCGTCGCTGCAGGGATCTGCAATCAGCGCAGCTCGTGAACCAGGCGGGCCACCATAGTGTGGCGGCAAAGCGCTTTCGCCGACCAGCGATGGGGTCTGATCCGCCGTGTGGCAGGTGTTGCAAGTAGTAATGCCATTGGCACGGTGATGGTTTCGCAGACCGTCCGAACGACCCGGGTTTGTGCCGCCGAATGCACCGTCATTCGCAGTATTATCGCCTTCGCGACCGTGACAGCCGGCGCAGCTAAATGGGTAATCAGAACTACCCGAACTGAAGGTCGAAGGATTGTCACCGATTTGAGTATGGCAGACTAAGCACTCATCGTTGCCCGGCAAGTCAGGGATGAACGAAAGATGGCCAGTCATCAAATCCGTGTTCCACGGGGTTCCGTCATGATTCGATGTATAATTATCCTGATTGAAAACCACATCGTGACAGCCCGCGGCCGCGCAGCCCCCGTCAAATGTCGGATACGCGGACGCCGGTAACGCCCACAGGGCCGTAAGCAATACAACACTAAAACTTATTGCCAGTAATCTGATCGCGGTTTTCATTGCATTTCCCTGCCGCTTCTCTTTCGTATGTTCAAGCCCATTGGCGTTCGCCACACAAAAACACGCACCGGCGTTTCCAGGTTATTTCTCGACCCCGGCGGTTTCTGTTATCAGTCGTCACCGCCGATCCGGTAACGGAAGCCCAGGCCGAGCACGAAGACATCATAATCGTAAGGCTGGGCGCCGAGTGAGAGCACGGCCGGTATCGTGCCAGGCGCAACACCCTGGAGCGCCCAGTCTTCGGTTGCAAACCGCTCGTAGCGCAAATCGAGGTTCACTGTCAGGCGCTCGGATCGACGATAGGACAATCTGACGCGCAGGTTGTCCAGCTCGGACTGCAGTTCGGGGAATTCACTCGGGGTCCGGCCGAAAGACTGCACGACAATCTCGGACTCCCCGTCCGAACGCACATAGTCAAACTGCAGGTCAAAATCATCACCAATACCACGCATCCGGAATCCTGCACCGACGGTCGTAAAGTCATCATCGTTGGTTGCACGCCAGTCCGGAGCTGCAAACAAGACGCTGCCCGCCTGCAGGGATTCGATGTCCTCGATGCCGGCATTCAGATACACGGACGTGTTGTCAGACACCGACCAGCTCAAATCTGCGGCGATGTGAAATTCATCGGCACTCAGCATGCCGAGTTCGGATCGCGTAAAACTGTCATCCGCGAACAGCGCATTGAGCGACACCGACACCGGCAGTTCCGCAGGTGAGAACGACAGCGATACCTCACCGAACTCGCGATAGCGATAGGCGAGATTGTACTTGCGCAGCAGCGGGTTCTGGTCCAGCGCAGCGGCAAAGACTTCGTTATAGCTGTCGATGTCCCGTCGCGAAGTACCGCCTTTGATATCGAGTTCGAGCTCCGGAGTCGGCCGCCAGCGCAGGCGTCCCCAACCAGTGTCTTCGGTCTGCTCCGCAACCTCCTGGAAGTCGCGGTCAGTGTCCTTGCGGTCGTAACCTGCCGAGATACGCACCGACTCGAACAGATCATAGTCGCCACGCACGGTCAGTTTGGAGCGCTTGAAGCTATACGGAATAGTCAGTTCGCTTTCGCCGGACAGGAAGCCGTCGACGATGACCCGCGACGTCAGTATCTGTGGCGACCGGTTGTCACGCTCGTCAACGCGGTAAGCAAGCTTCAGGCGCGCTTTCGAGAACGGTTTCGACGTCAATGTGAAAGCATAGTTTGTCGTATCGACCTTTCCATCCAGGCTCGAAGTCGGCAGGCTGCCGGCGCCAAGCAGCGGATTGATCGTGTACGGCAAAATCTGTTCGAGCTTTTCGCCCTCACCGACCGCAGCCGAAAATGCGATGACGGATTTTATTGCTTCCGCTTTGTAAGTGCCCGACAACGACAACTGTTGAAACTCATTATCCGGCTCCTGCGCGAGTCGGCCCCGGTCGGCACCGGAAAACGTCGAAAACGGATTATCCCAGGTCAGCGTATCCGCATTGTTCTCGAAGAATGAGCCAAACCAGGCGAGTGACAGATTCAACGGACCGTTCGCATAAGCAACACCGAGATCCACCAGGTCCGTTTCAAAATCGAGCACGCGTGGCAACATAGTCGCCTGAACGAAATTGGACACCGACACGATATCGACGCCTTCACGCTCCTGGTGACGATAATCGGCGATAAACGAGAAGTTGGACCTCGCCACAAATTCTGCACCTGCGGCGAGCGTCGTGCGGTCACTCTCGATATTACGCGGCCGCAACGACGTTCCAAGCGCCGTAAGATCCGATGTCCGCGATGCTGTTACCCAGTCGGACGGCAATACCTGGGTATCGCCGGATGTTGCAGTAAATACGGTGCTGGTCGTATCGAACAACCGGTACGGCAGCTCGCTGTAACCGAGGTGAAATCCGAAGCGACCCTGACGGCCACCGGCAATTTCCAGGACCCGCGAATCCAGTCCGAGGTCCTCGGCATACCAACCCAGCTGGTAGTCATCGCTTGCATACTGACCACTACCGCCGAGAATGATATAGGCGCCCTTCTCGTCGTATCCCGACGCGTTGCCGAAACGTGCGGCGTCGTCGCCGACATAAGCAGCACCCGCATCGACGTCGGCGTCATAACCACTCGGGAACGGGCAATACTCGCAGTTCCAACCGCTCGTATCGACCTGCGCAGTCGCATGGGGCATCGAGTACAGTGCGAATGCGGCAATGGCGGCGCACGCACAGACCTTTCGCAACATGAGCTTGAATCGATTCAGCATCCGCATCCTGATCACCGCATCAGTTTCGAGCCGGACGGATGGTTCGAGCCGTGCACCTGCGTATGACAATTCAGGCAATTACGACCCAACAGATATTTTGACGCCGTGCCATCGGCCAATCCGCCGGCATTACTGGCGAAGCTCGGATGGCCCGCCTGCGAGTGGCAGGACCGACACAGCAACGGCCCACGCACGTTAAGCATGCCCGGGTGATTGGAGCCGTGCGGGTTGTGGCAGTTGGAGCAGTCCTCGGCGGCAGGCGCATGCTCCCACAGGAACGGGCCGCGTTTTTCGGCGTGACACTCGAAACAGGTATCGTTGAGCGTCTGGCGTGCCAGCAGCCGGTCCGACGCCAGGCCGTGTGGGCTGTGGCAGCCAGTACAAGCCATTTTGCCCTCGTCGAGAGGATGCGAATACGGCTTCATAGACTCCGAGCGTCGTTGCTTGTGGCAGTCGAAACAAACCTGCGGCTGGCTGGCCGTGGTCAGCACTGGATCATGGGCGATGTGAACCTGGTGGCAATCGGCACAAGCGACTTCGTTGTCGTCATGCCCGCTACCGTGCCAGGCGAAACCGACACTGCCGCCATGGCACTCGAGACACATACCGTTCTGCACACTGACCGCGGCCTCCGAGTCCGCGCCGAAGCGGATGACCGGCTGCCGCTCCTGGCCGCGCCGCACGCGTCCGGCGTGCGTGCCGCCGGGCCCGTGGCAGGCCTCGCACTGCAGCTGGCCTTTACCGAACGGACTGCGCGGATCCGTCGGCACGGCGTGCGGGGTACGGAACACTGCCATCACTGTCGGATTGTCGTGGCAGGCAATACAGGTATCGGCGCCGTTACGACTGTAAGGCGTATCGGTGTCGCTCGTTGACTGTGCCATCGATACAGCGGCCGCGAAGATGCTTAGCCAGATCGCGACGGGAATTCGGCATGTCGGTCTGAGTTCCATTCGATTACGATTTCCTGTGTGTCAACAAAAAAATACTGCCTCTTGACACAAGCCGATGTGATAAGCGCTTAGACCACGTTGATTCGAGCCGGATGATACGCTGCTTTCCCCCGCCGCGTCTCGCCATTCGTGTCCTCCCGAAACCGCTGCCACCTGTCACTAAAGCGGGGCGTCCATTGCGGGCGCCCCGCGGTGCTTCATGCTACGTACCTGACTCTGCTACAAACCAGGGTTGTGATACCTCGATGTATCGAACTCGGATCCGGCACCGTGGCAGACGGCACAGGATTCTTGCCCGTTCGGTAGTCCGTTCACAGTCAGGATATCCGATTTCGGCACGCCGATCTGCGCACCCATCGAATCGAAGTGCGCCGTTGCGGGAATGTCGTTATGGCAAGCCCCGCAAACAGCGGCCGTTGGCGTCATCGCGATATCGTCGCTCCAGATCGTCGGGTCGGTGTCGGCAAAACTGACCGACCTCGCCACTGTGCGCGGCAGGATGTACGTCGGATTACCATTGACTTCCACGTGACAGGCGTCGCAGTTTGCGATGTTCTGCGGGAAGTGCACGCCTGAGAATCCGCCAGCCCAGAAGGTGGTGCTGCGCGCATGGATCGAGTGAATCATCCGGCCGAAGCTCCAGCCTTCCACGACACCATCTTCAGCCGCTACGTTGTCGCCGGTGTGACAGTTCAGGCACATCACGACGTTGCCGTTGCGGTTGTTCCCGTGCTCCGAAAGGTATTTGTGACAGGCCTGACAACTGTCGGTCGCCACTGCTACCTGCCTCGCCGTGGCGCCCGGGAAGAATACGAAGCTCTTCGCCGCCGCACGCTCCGAGGGAAGCACGCCTTTGTTCGAGGCGACATTTATGGCCGCCGGGTGCCCGCCCAGGCTGATCATCGGGTCGCCCGTGATGTTCGCGGGCAACGACGTGAAGTAGGTGACGGTGTAGCTGCCATCCGCATTCACCCAGCCGGGATTCGCCGCGATATCTCGCTGCAGCGCCGCCAGATCCATGCGATGCGGCAGGCCGGGTCCATGATCTTCCAGATCAGCAATGCCGTCGGGCGGCACGCTGATATCCCGATTTCGATCGCGCAGCCCTAGCGTTGCCCCGAGCGTATCGCCGTTGTAGATCTCGTCCGCAGTCCACGCGACGTAAAGGTTCAGGGAAGCATTGGACGACGTAAACTCGGGATCGTTGACGATGTCGTACGCCGTGCCGTCAGGACGCCTGACACTAAACGTTATCACCGGCGTATTGCCTGGAGCGATATTCGTGGCACCGGAAATGTCGAAGACAAAATCCTGTCCGAGCTCTTCCCGCAGCCGCTGATCACCCACGATCATGCTGTGGATCTTCAGCGGCGGGCCGGCGCTTTCAATGACCCCGAGGTGACATCCTCCGCACGCACCGTCCTCTACGACGCCGATGGGCGCGTCAGCCGGCTGGGCATCGTGGTCGAACGAGTATTCGGCCACGCCCGTCACAGCGTCGAAGTTTTCGGCGACCAGGCCATCGGCGTGACAACCGCCGCAAGCTGCGGCGCTTGCTTTCTCATTCCAGTTATCACCGTCGGGCGCGTCCTCCGACGCGAAGTGGCAGGACTCGCAGTAGGTCTGCGAGCGCGGGAAGTGCACCTCGCTGAAATCAAAGGTGCGGTCGTCCGTGCCGAACCTGCGGTAAATGATGTACGGCAGTGCAAGTAAAGGGAAATCCTCCACATCTACCCCTGCCGGCCGGTCATGACCCATGTGGATCGAGTGCACCATGTGTCCCATGTCCAGGGAATTGCCGGAATCCGCATCGACGTGCCCGCGGTTGTGGCAGGTTACGCAGTACTCTATCGTCTTGCGTTGACCGCCATGGAACGCGAACTCGTAGTGGCAGCCTTCGCAGTTATCCGTGTCGATGATGTTTTTCGTCTCACCGGAGCCGGCGCCGCCGTCGGGCACGAAATCGAAGACCGGGTTGTCGGGCGCCATCGGTCGCCGGGCGCCGCCGCCCAGCCGAATCTCCATGCCGACGCGATGCGTCAGGCTGGGCTCCCACGGCACCGCGACCGGGGCGGTAACGTTCGTGACATCGAGTGCGAACGTATAGGAATACTGGCCGTTGCCCAGCTCTTCGAGCGTGCCGCCGCTTTCCGTGCCAGAGCGGCCCGCGAAGGGCAGGACGCTGGGTCCGGTGGGCTGATCCGGGTCTTCCGAGGTGTAGATGTAGCTCTGCCAGTAGGCCAGTCCACCGTTGACGGCCGGGTCGCCACCCGGCACAAGTTTCGCAAACGTGAAGCGTACGGCACCGGCGTCGATACCGAGCGCCGGAGCCCCATTCTTATCGAGTACCGTAAACTCGACGACGGGCGGGCTGCTCACTGTGACACCCGTGATCTCGGCCTGCAGCTTGCCGAGCGTGGCGATATCGTCCGCCGTCAGCGCGCCGCCAGTGCCGATCTGAATCGACGTATCGATAGGCGGTCCCGCCGGTCCCGGGTCACCAGTATCGCCTTGTGGGCCCTGAGGCCCCGCAGCACCTGTTGCTCCGTCGTCGCCTTCGCATGCCCACAAAAAGGACGCTGCAAACAAAATCATGGTCAATCGTACAAGTAATCCGCCCCGGTGCTTCATCGTACTCCCTCGACTTGTAGTTACGTCCCCTCGAGATACAGCAAGGGGAATTCTAAATATCCTTGGTTTTGTATCAGATTCGAATGGTCTTTCTAACTTCGGTATTTACGTAGCTGCGGAAACTACTTAGATTTTTGTGTTGTCGTTCAGCTGCGCTTCAGCGCCCGGATACGATAGTATAAACACGCACTTTAGGCATGCACATTTCGGTTTTGTGACAGGATTGACCAGTCGAACACGCACGGATGTCAACAATGAAACGTCTCTTTTGCTGTATTACGACAATGATATTCATGTGCCTCGGCCCGGCCCTGGCCGACGAGCTCGACACACTGATCGAGAACTGTGACGGCTGTCACGGGGACAACGGCGTCAGTCAGGCAGCTGATGTGCCGACAATTGCCGGTATCGACGCATTCGTGCACTCGGAAGCGCTTTACATATATCAGGACGAGGCGAGACCGTGTGCCGAGAGCAAATATCGGCAGGGTGACACGAGCCGCGCCGCCACGACGATGTGCGCGGTCGCTGTCGACCTGGACGACGATCAAATCGAGGCAATTGCGGCACATTACAGCGAGCTGCCTTTCGTGCCTGCCCCGCAGGAATTCGACGCGGCGTTGGCGACTGCCGGTCAGGCCATACATGAGCGTGATTGTGGTGTGTGTCACACCGACGGCGGCTCGAACCCTGCGGACGAGTCGAGCATCCTGGCCGGACAGTGGATGGGCTACCTGGAGACGTCCATCGCGCAGTATCGTGCCGGTGAGCGCGAACAGCCGGGAATGATGCAGGCGAAGCTCGATGCCCTGAGTGACGCTGACATCGGGGCGCTGCTCAACTACTACGCGAGCCAGCAATGACCGCAAGCCCTGCGCACGACGGATTGCTAAGCGAGCTGTTTGTGGCAATCGATGCGCAGGATACGGGTCGATTCCTGAGCTGTATTGCGCCGGATGCGACGTTTCGTTTCGGCTCGGCGCCGGCGGTTTCGGGCCACGACGCGATTCGCTCTGCCGTCGATGGCTTTTTCACGACGATTGCCGGACTGCATCATGAAGTCAAAAAGACGTTGGCAAACGGGTCAACGCTGATCTGCGAAGGCGACGTAACTTACACGCGACATGATGACACGCGAATTACGCTGCCGTTTATCAACAGCTTCGTGACGGACGGTAGCCTGATCGTCGATTACCGGATTTACATCGATATCGCGCCGCTTTATGCCGCCTGACATGGTTAACGGGCTCTGCAATTCGGAGTAGACTGCACGCATCCACTCGGAGGAACTCAATATGCACAGGCATTACAATATATCCGGAGCGCTCGCCCTGGCGATCCTTCTGATCGCGAGCGGCCCGGCCTTAGCCGACATCAGCGGCGTCATCCAGATGTGTCAAGGTTGCCATGGTGAGGACGGCCGGGGCGTCGATCCGAACACGCCCATCATCGCGGGCATGCCGGCCATCGTACAGGAGGACGCGCTATACGCTTATATCGACGGCGACCGTGTATGCGGCACCATGCCAATCATGTGTAATATTGCATCGAAACTTACCGAGGATCAGGTCGTCGAACTTGCGGAGCACTTTGCGTCCCTGCCCTACGTGCCTGCCGGCGAAGAGTTCGATGCCGCGCTGGCCGAAGCCGGCAAGACGATCCATGACGCGAACTGCGCTATCTGCCACGGCGCGGGCGATCCCAGCGACGCACAGTCGAGCGTTCTGCACGGCCAGCGCAAGAATTATTTACGCTACGCGTTGCAACAATATGTGGCGGGAGAACGCACACAGCTGCCGGCCATGGAGACAAAAGTCAGCGCCCTGTCCGACGACGACATCGAGGCGCTGCTAAACTATTACGCGAGTTACGAGAACTGATTCCCGTGTGATTGCCGCATAGCGGCAAAGCAACCAAACAAGGGGGGAGTAGTGATGTCGGTACAGAAGCACGGGGCACTGTTGCTCTCGATCTGTCTCGTACCGGCATTCGCCCAGGACGCCGCCGACGAACAGACGGCCCTGCGCTTCGAGGGCTATCCCGGCGCCCCTGCCTTCGAGGTCGTGCCGCGCAAGGACGAGTTGTTCTTTTATCCCTGCGACCAGTGCCACGCCACGATGGAGCCGAACCCCGAGATTCGCACGCTGAATACCATGCACGATGCGGAGATCGAGCACGGCCGCGGGCGCATCTGGTGTCTGTCATGTCACAGCCTCGAAAACCGAAACTACCTCAACACGCTCCTGAGCGAGCCCGTCGACTTCGACGATGCGCATCTGGTCTGTGGCGGCTGCCATGCGAATCGTCACAAGGACTGGTATTTCGGCGCGCACGGCAAGCGTGTCGCAAACTGGCAGGGTAACCGCACGCTTTACAATTGCACGCATTGCCATAATGCGCATAGCCCGGCGATCAAGGCCCGGGCACCGATGCCCGCGCCTCCAGTTCGTGCCGGATTGAAACTCGAGCGAGGCATCGAACACGAAAAGAGTGCCGTTTGGGAGGTTCAACAGGAGCACGACGATCATGAGTAACGACAATAGCTCCGGAAATGACGGTGGCAACTTCGACAAAGCCCGCCGGAATTTCCTGCGCGGCATTGGCATAAGTACCGCCGCCGCCGTCGCGCAGCCCGCCTGGGGCGGTCAGACATTCCAGGACGCTTGGGCCGATTTCTTCCAAAAGGATTATCGGCGAATGTCGTCCGAGGAAATCGAGGAAGCCCTGGAGAGGATCGAGAGAAAGGCGCAGGCAAGGTACGGCGTCGAAATCGATTGTCAAAACACGCCACCGCAGCCGGGCGTTGTCTACGGCTACGCCATCAACATTTCGCGTTGCAAGGGCTATCGCGATTGTGTGCACGCCTGCGTCAAGGAAAACAATCTCGGTCGCGACTCGCAGATGCAGTACATCCGTGTACTGGAGATGGACCAGGGTGATTTCAACCTGGAGCACTCGGATCACTACTATGATCCCGAGACGGTGCCGGTCGAAGGCAAACACTATTTGCCGGTTCAGTGCATGCAGTGTGACGACCCACCGTGTGTGAAAGCCTGCCCGGTCGAGGCGACCTGGATGGAACCTGACGGTATCGTCGTCGTCGACTACGACTGGTGTATCGGCTGCCGCTATTGCATGGCGGCCTGCCCGTACTGGGCGCGCCATTTCAACTGGACTGAACCCGAGATTCCCGCGGAAGAAATGAACACGAATACGCACTATCTCGGTAATCGTCCGCGCCCTCGCGGCGTCGTCGAGAAATGTCATTTCTGTATTCATCGCACGAGAAAGGGACAGCAACCTGCTTGCATGGAGGCCTGCCCGACAGGCTCCCGCATATTCGGCAACCTGCTGGATCCGGATAGCGAGATTCGCTATGTGTTGGCGAACAAGCAGGTGTTCCGCCTGAAGGAAGACCTCGGCACCGAGCCCAAATTCTGGTACTTCAGTGACTGATCTCTGACGATGGCTGTGATTCGTTTCATAATTGATGGCATCCGCGAAATGTTCCGCGGCCCGCGCGAGTACTGGCTGTGGCTGGCCTCACTGAGCCTCATCGTCCTGTTCGGCGCTGCGCGCTACTCACAACAGCTTACGGAGGGTCTGGTCGTTACGGGGATGAGCGACCAGGTGTCCTGGGGCTTTTATATCTCCAATTTTGCGTTTCTGGTCGGCATCGCTGCGGCAGCCGTGCTGCTGGTGATCCCCGCCTACATTTTCGATCGCAAGGATGTCAAAGAGGTCGTGCTGGTCGGTGAGGGCATGGCGGTCGCGGCAGTTACGATGGCAATCCTGTTCGTTATCGCCGACCTGGGTCGGCCGGACCGGTTGTGGCATATGATTCCGGGCATCGGCCGCTTCCACTTCCCGGTCTCCCTGCTCGCCTGGGACGTTCTCGTTCTCAGCGTGTATTTTCTCTTGAATCTGGCGATTCCGTTTTATGTTCTCTACAGCCGTTACCGCGGCAAAGAACCGAACTTCCGACTTTATTTTCCGTTTGTTGTCGTCGCGATGTTCTGGGCGATTTCTATTCACACGGTAACTGCATTTCTGTTTTCCGCGAACCCCGCACGACCGTTTTGGCATACGGCTCTGCTTGGCCCGCGATTCATCGCGTCCGCGTTCGCTTCCGGCCCCGCCTTAATCATCATCACGCTGCAGATCGTCCGCAAGCTAACGACCTACAATGTCAGTCAAACCGTGATTGATTTGCTGGCTCTGATCATGACCACCGCACTGCAAATCAGCTTGTTTTTCGTAGGGGCGGAGTTATTTACGGATTTCTACAACGAAGGCGCTCATGCGGCTTCGATTCACTACCTTTTCTTCGGGCTCGGCGGATTCTATTCGCTAAAAGCCTGGATCTGGTTTTCACTGGCACTCAATCTGATCGCCGTCGTGATACTGATGATTCATCCCTTGCGACGAAAAACACTGATGCTGAACATCGCCTGCGTGCTGACGTTTATCGGTATCTGGATAGAGAAAGGCATGGGCCTCGTCATTCCGGGGTTTGTACCTACGCCGCTCGGTGAGATTTTCGAGTACTGGCCAACGACTGTCGAACTGAGCGCTTCGGCCGGGATATGGGCGTTCGGGGTCCTCATCTTTACGTTGCTCGCGAAAGCAGTGATCGCCATCGAACAGGGCAAACTCCGCTATCGCGACAAGGACGCGATGCATCCGCTATAAACTTTCGGGGTCTTCTGCAGCTCGTTGCTCGTAGGCGTTCCGCGCTGCATTGAATGTCTTTCTGAGTTCTACGAGTATTGCGACAATCGAATCCTCGGTCTGCTGCAGATCGAACTGGTGCACCCGATTCAGTATCCAGCGGTAGCGATCTTCCAGGTCGCGCACGCTCTGCTGACTATCGTCCGGCCATCCATGAGATTCGTAGTGGATCTTCGTCCAGCCGAGCAGCCCACCGGCAATATTCAGCTGCGTAAACACGCGCTCGGCCTGGTCCGCAATCAACGGCAGGTTCTCGCTGTTTCCCTCGCCATGACAGTTGCGACAGGCGTGCAAAACGATGTTTCGCAGCTCGGGCCGACGGCTCATCGCCGGATGACACGTCGTGCAGGTCGGTGCTGCGCGTTGATCCATGAGCGCCGCGAAGTGTTTGCTCTGGATGAACTGCTGCTTCTTATCACGGTGACATTGCCCGCAGGTGTCGGGCTGATTCTGGTAATGCAGCGAGCTGCGCTTCTCATTCATCGGCAGCACGCCGACGTGCGCCTTCTCCATGTTCGGCGTTGCCGAATCGCCGCCGTGACAATCATCGCACGTAACGCCCACCTGTCTGTGCGGCGACGCCAGCCACTGCTGGTAGTACTCATGCAGCTTCGGATACTGCGCAAAGAAAGTCGCATCCTGGTGACAGTCAATACAGCTATTGTCAGTCGGCTGGGAAGCGGCCGGCAGCGCTGCAAACAGACCAAGCAATGCAAACCCGAGCGTCAATCGACTTCGTAACATTCTCGGCACCTCTGCCCACTCCGGATTTGTCGCCGCTAGCCTATTCCTTGTAGCAAATGCCGGATTCCATTCTTATCTCGGATACTACCTATCCGCGGCACGGCGACTCATTGTGCCCCGTAGCTGGCATAGAAATCGACGAGGGCATCGATGTCCCGCTGGGAGAGCTTTTCTGTCTGGCGACGCATGCTGGGGGGCTGTTTGCGGGCCCCTATTTTGTACTGGCTCAGCGAATAACTCAGGTACTCCTTCCACTGTCCGTGCAGGATGCTCCGATCGGAGTTCAGGGGGCTGTTGCCATGACAGACTGCGCAGTAATCCTCGTGCAAGAAACTTCCTTCCATCGCAAGATCGGGGTCAAATTCCTGCTCTGCAGGTACGAATGGAAACGCCGCGAAATACTCGGACAATTCCAGTATCTCGGCATCCGTCAGCGGCTCTGTGAGCCTGCACATCTGCGCCACCGGCCCACAGTCGCGCGTACCGTCCCGGTAGCCGCGCATGGCATCGACCTGAACGTCGGTCGGGATTCCCGCGATGCTCGGGTATGCCGGTTCATCGCTGATGCCCTGCTCACCATGACAGATGGTGCACTTGCGGAGCAGTTCCGAAAACTCGGCACGGCCGGCATCCGACACTAATGTCAGGGCGATCGCGATGGCCGCTGTACTCACGAACTTGGTTTGAATGTTCATCGCAATGGATTTACTCAGCTTTACGGGTTGAGAGTCTCGAGAATTTCAGGATCCTTTTCCTCCTGCGCCAGAATCGTGTGGCAAAGATCGCAATCGCGCGAGATCTGCTCCCGATCCTCCGTCCGATGCTTCCTGTCATGGCAGCGCCAGCAACCGGGCGAGTCCATGTGCTCGCTGTGATCGGGATAAGTCCCCCAGTCCACATTCATTTTGGGAAACACGTTGGACGTGTAGATCACCAATAGCTCTTCGGCAGCCTTGCTGATCGTATCCATCTCGGACTCTATTAACTCCGGATAGTTTTCCTCGTAGAACTCAAACAGTTTGCGCGGAATGTCGTCCCTGGCTTCGTCGTGCGTCTGATAGCCGTCACGCAGCAGGCGCATCGATTCGCGTTTGATGTACGGCAGCGTATTGTCGATGTAGCCATTGGCCATCGCATTATCCACCTCGTCCATCGGCAGGCGGTAGCGGTGGGTCGGGCGGTTGTGGCAGTCCACGCAATCCATGATGCGCCAGGGCATCACTTCTTCGGGCGTGTCCCGTGTCTTGAAAAGCTTGACCTGGCCGTCCGCGGTCGTGAGTTCCACATCGTAGATCGTCTCGCGGCTCTCGTCCGAACGGTAGCGTATCGTGATGTCGGGATTGACGTGCCAGTGGATACCCGAAGTGTCACGCCCGGCGAGGCCGCCGACCTTCAGCAGTACCGCCGTCTTCAGCGGCGTATTCGGCTCGTCATCCGTGTACACGGTCTTGACTTTCAGCAGGTCACCGACGTAGGTCGTCGGCCAGTGGCACTGTTCGCAAGTCTCGCGCGCCGGGCGCAGGTCGTGGATCGGGGTCGGAATCGGCGTCGGATACAGGTCCAGAGCCACCGCGATGACCTGCCAGGCACCGGACAGCTTCGACTTGATGAACCAGTCCGCGCCCGGACCGATATGACAATCGGCGCAGGCGACGCGTGCGTGCGGCGAGCGCTGGTGCGCCGTGAACTCGGGCTGCATGACGGTGTGACAGACGGTGCCGCAAAATGCCGTGGAATCCATCACGTCGACGCCTTTGTAGGTCGCCGACGCGAGTACGACAACGCTCAGCGTCGTGGACGCGAGCATCAGGGTCAGCATCTTGCGAGTGTGTTCACGATTCAGATCGATAACCGGAAACCTCGCGGCCGCACCTTCTTTGCCTTCGGCCGCCAAGCGTTTGCGGTCCCGCGAGATGCCGATCGGGATCAGGATCAGCCCTGCCAGCAGAAACATCGGCAGAATCAGGAACGTTACGATACCGAGATAGGCGCCACCGCGCAGTCCCAGCGACTGCACGGCGAACAGTGTCACGATCAGGGTCAGGCTGCCGACCACCAGACCGGTACCGATCAGACTCGTCGTATTGCGTGTGATGCTTGCAAAGAAATGTCTTGTCATGAACGAGCCTCGTGCGTTCCTGCCACGCTGGCGAGTCCCTTTTGGGTCTCGGCGCGAGTGTCTACGCTGTCTTCGTATGATACTACCCGGGCGCGACGTTGGGCGGGCAAATCGTTTCGGAAAACACCGATGGCATTGTGCGTGACCAGCACGTATGTAGTTAGGTCTACGTGTGGTTGAGTTCCTCGACATGACTGCGACGGATCGAATCCCGAATCGCATCGCTGTATGTATTGCCCTGATCGCGTCACTGTGGATTCTGACGGAAGGTCACACACAGGAGCTCGATTGTGCGGAATGTCACGCTGACGTGTCATTCTCGTCCGGCGCGCACCCGGGCCTCGAGTGCCTGAACTGCCATACTACAATCACACCGGAGCATCCGGAATCCGGGCCCGTGGCTATATCCGACGCGAACAGCTGCGGTGAATGCCACCGTTCGCTGCTCAGGGCAATCTCGCGCAGCGTGCACGAGGATCAGGCGGGTTGTAACGACTGTCACGGCGACCCGCACACAGTAGGCAAAAGTACCGACCTCAAATCAGCGACATCCCCAGCCAACCAGATCGAGTGGTGCGGCGGCTGTCATGATGCGCCTCCGGAACTCGTCGGCGCTTACGTCGACAGCGTCCACGGCAAGGCGCTGCTGGTATCCGGACTGATCGATGCGCCGAGTTGCAGCGACTGCCACGGCAGCCACAGGATACTGCCGGCGGCAGACGAGCGGGCGGCGACGTCACGACAGGAAGCACCGAAGACCTGTGGCACATGCCACGCGCTGCTGCTCGAGGACTGGATCAACCACAGCGCGCACGGCATAGCCTGGCAGAACGGTGACGACGGGCCGACCTGCACCGACTGCCACTCATCGCACGATATCGCGGATCCGAAAGTTGGCGAAGCCCGCCTCGCATCACCCGAGAACTGTGGCGCTTGCCACCATGAGTTCCTGACCTCTTTCAGGGATTCTTTCCACGGTAAGGCCAACGACCTCGGTTTCGTATCGGGCGCGATATGTTCGGACTGCCATACGCCGCACAAGAACAGTGACGCCAGCAATCCGGATTCGAGCATCCACCCCGATAATCTCGCACACACCTGCGGGCGCTGCCACGACGAGGTTACGGCATCATTCGTCACGTTCGATCCGCACAATAATCCACGCGATCCTGACGACAGCTTCAAGGTCTATGTGGTCTGGGTGCTGATGACCGGGCTGCTGCTCGGAGTATTCGCATTCTTTGGCGTGCATGACGTACTGTGGCTGCAACGATCTATGGTCGGCGTCTTGCGCGGCGAATTCGAAAAGGAACTCAGCGAGGATGGCGAGCACGTTATACGTTTTTCGAAGACGCACGTGTGGATGCATGTCGCCATCATCGTGACTTTCCTGCTGCTTGCGGCAACCGGACTGCCACTCAAGTTCCACTGGGCGCCGTGGGCGCAGTCGTTAATGAACCTGCTCGGCGGCGTGGACACATCGAGATTCCTGCATCGCCTGGCGGCGCTCGGGACTTTCGGGTACGCGATCTTCCATCTCGGACATCTGTTCGTCCGCAAGTTGCTGAGGAGAGAAAGCGGGCTCTTCTGGGGGGCCGACTCGATGGTGCCGCAGCCGCGGGACTTCCGCGACTTCTTCGCGAACATCCGCTATTTCTTCTACCTGGGAAAACGCCCTCCGGGCGACCGCTGGACTTACTTTGAGAAGTTCGACTATTTCGCAGTTTTCTGGGGCGTTCTGATCATCGGCGCATCGGGCCTTATGCTTTGGTTCCCAGGGTTTTTTGCGAGCTTCCTCCCCGGCTGGACATTGAACGCAGCCTACATCGTGCACAGCGAAGAGGCCTTGCTCGCCACCGGCTTTATTTTCGTGTTCCATTTCTTCCACACCCATTTACGGCCGGAGAGCTTTCCGATGGATGTGGCGATTTTCACCGGCAAGGTCCCGTTGCGCCGCTTCAGGACGGAACGGCCGCTCGAGTACCAGCGACTTGTCGACAATGGTGAACTGGGCGACTATCTCGTTGCGCCGCCGACCTTGGCCGAACGAAAAAAGGCCTATGTATTCGGCAGCGTCGCGTTGATAATCGGAATCACCCTTGCCGTCGGAATAATCTGGGCGTTGCTGTCGCACTAATACGAAATCACGGATGAGCAATTCACTAAATTCTGCTGAGGTGCCAGCTCGGGACGCGACCAAAGAGCTGTACTTTGAGCTGCTGAGCGGCGCGAGTGGTCTCCTGCTCGCATTGTTCATGTGGGGCCACATGGTGCTGGTCGGCTCGATCCTGACCGGTGCCCGCGGCTTCGACTGGCTGGCGGGCTGGCTCGAAGACTATTACATCGCGCAGCCGACCGTGGCCGTGATTCTTGCGCTGTTCCTCGTCCACGCGGCGCTCGCGAGCCGCAAGATTCCGGCGCAGCTCGCCGAGCGCAGGCGCATGATCGCGCTTGGCAAAGGCCTCGCTCACGCAGGACGTGACCGGCCGGCGAGCGCGAGCGCAATTTCACCGGCGCAGCCGCATATCGAATCGCTGCTGTGGATCTGGCAGGTGCGCACAGGCATGGTCATTCTCGTCCTGGGCAGTTTTCACGTGCTCCTGCTTGGTCTCGATGTGCTCACACCCCTGTTCGGCGAGCGCACGGGCATCGAGGCGCTCAGCAGCCTCGCACGCGTGCAGGGCGGACTGTGGCTGCCATACGCGATACTGCTGATCTGTGTCGAATTTCATGCCAGCGTCGGCCTCTACCGGCTGGCCGTCAAGTGGGGCGGCGGGCGGTTCCTGTCGCGGCAGGCACTGCATAACATCGAGCGTGTGCTGCTGTGGTTTTTCTTAGGGCTAGGCGTCGCCGTCCTGCTCGTGCTCGCGGGCGTGCTCGCACCGCCGCTCGCCTTCCTGCTTTCGGCGCCGGTGACATGAATTCCGAACTGATCAGCGCCGACGTGCTCGTCATCGGCGGCGGTCTGGCCGGTGAGCGCTGCGCAATCGAGGCCGCCGCAGCGGGACTCGATGTGCTGGTCCTGTCGCTCGTGCCACCACGGCGCAGCCACAGCTGCGCGGCCCAGGGCGGCATGCAGGCGGCGCTGGGCAACTGCGTCAAAGCGGAAGGCGATAACACGACGCTGCATTTCCTGGACACCGTGCGCGGCTCCGACTGGGGCGCCGATCAGGAGGTAGCGCAGATCTTTGTCGAGGAGGCTCCGGTTGCCGTGCGCGAACTGGCGCACTTCGGCGTGCCGTGGACGCGCGTGCGCGGCGGCAAGAACAGCTACGTCATCAAGGGCGAGCACGTCGAGATCGAGGAGCGCATGGCGAACGATGGTTTGATCATGCACCGCGACTTCGGCGGGACGGCGAAGTGGCGCGCCTGTTACGCGGCGGCGGCGACAGGTCACACGGCACTGTATGCCGTCGACAGCGAAGTCGTCAGGCTTGGCATATCGGTCCGCGACCGTGTTGATGTCGTCGAACTGATCCACGACGGCAGCCGTTGCTGGGGTGCCGTCGCGCGCTGTCTCAGGACTGGCAAACACTTCGCTGTCGTGGCGAAGGCGACGGTGATCGCAACGGGCGGTTACGGACGCATTTATGGCCAGTACACGACCAATGCGACCATTAACGAGGGTATGGGCGCCGCAATTTGCCTGAACACAGGCATCGTGCCGCTCGGCAACATGGAAGCCGTTCAATTCCATCCAACCGCACTCATGCCGAGCAATATCCTCATCACCGAGGGCAGTCGCGGCGACGGCGGCTACCTGCTCGACAAGAACCTGCACCGCTTTATGGTTGACCTGGAACCCGAGAAGCAGGAACTCGCCAGCCGCGATGTCGTTTCACGCCACATGAAACAGCGCATGCGCGACGGCATGGGCGTGGAGACGCCGTATGGCCCGCACCTGTGGCTCGATCTGCGGCATCTCGGTGAGCAGCATCTCACGACCAAGCTGCGCGAAGTCTTTGAAATCTGTCGTGATTTCGTTGGCCTGAATCCGGTTAACGACCTGATTCCGGTGCAGCCCACGCAGCACTATTCGATGGGCGGCGTGCGCGTCAACAAGGACGGTCAGGCCTACAATATGGCCGGACTGTTTGCGGCCGGCGAAGCTGCTTGCTGGGACATGCACGGTTTCAATCGCCTCGGCGGCAACAGCCTCGCCGAAACCGTCGTCGCCGGTCGTATCGTCGGGCGCGCCGTCGCTGATTTCGCGGTGGCAGCCAGCCTCGATGTGCAGGCGTCGGTCGCATTGCAAGGAGTGCGGCGAGCGGCAGAGCGCGCATCGAATTGGCTCGCTCGATCCGGTTCGGGACCGAACGTTTACGCGATCCGTGACGCAATGGGCGATACGATGATGAGTAAAGTCGGCATTTTCAGGACCGGCGACGAACTGGAACAGGCTGTTACCGAACTCACGTCCCTGCTCGCCGACTGCGACAAGGCGGTGCTGCGATCCAAAGTGCCGGGCATGAATCCGGAGCTGACATTTGCGCTGCGCCTGAAGAACATGCTGCGACTCGCGTTTGTCACGGCAAAAGGTGCGCTTATGAGAACCGAGAGCCGCGGCGCGCATTTTCGCTCCGACTATCCGTTGCGCGATGACGCCGAGTGGCTCAGCCGGACGCTCGTGCGCTGGTCGGCCGATGCCACAGAACCGACCTTCAGCTACGAGCCTGTCGGCGAGATCGACCTGCCCCCGGGTCATCGTGGCTACGGCAGCGACGAGCGCATCGAGATGCGCACGTCGCTTGCGCAATACAACACCGACGTCTACAAACGGCAGGCCGAACACGGCCGGCTCGACACGCGAGAGCCACCTGGCACCAGGATGCGCCGGGGCGACTGGAAGGAGCTGGTATGAGCAACGACAAGGGCCGGCGTCTGCGCTTCGAGATCTTCCGCTACAACCCCGAGGATCCGGATTCCGTGCCACACATGCAGACCTTCGAGCTCGATGAGGCTCCGTACATGTCGCTTTACATCGCGCTCAACCAGATTCGCGAAACAGTGGACCCGAGCCTGCAGTTCGACTTCGCCTGCCGCTCGGCGATCTGCGGGTCCTGCGGCATGATGGTCAACGGCCGCCCCGCCCTGGGCTGCCGCACGCTGACATCCGACCTGCCCGATACGATTCGCCTGCACCCGCTGCCGGTTTTCAAACTGCTCGGCGACCTGTCCGTCGACACCGGTACCTGGTTCCGGCAGATGGTCGAGAAGTCGAAAGCCTGGATACATGCCGAGCAAGCGTTCGACCCTGGTGCAAAGGAACAGCGCATGCACGACGACCTCGCCCACGCGATTTACGAGGGCGAGCGTTGTATCGAATGCGGCTGCTGCGTTGCGTCGTGTGGCGTCGCCAACGTCAACGCCGAATTTGCGGGACCCGCGGGCCTCAATCGTATCGCCCGTTTCATGATGGACCCGCGCGACTCGCGCAGTGACGCAGATTGGTTCGAGGTCGTGTCGAATGCCGACGGCGTATTCGGCTGTCTCGGCATGATGGCCTGCGACGATGTCTGCCCGAAAGAGTTGCCACTGCTCGAGGTACACGCCTATCTGCGCCGGAAGGCGCTCGCGGCCCGCTTCGCGTCTTAACGGGGACATTCCTGATTGCAGGCTTTGCAATCAGGAATGTCCCCATTTTGATGTTACGGGCTGTAGCTCGCGTAATAGTTGATCAGGGCCTCGAAATCGGCCGCATCGAGAAGCTCCAGCTTCTCTTCCATTTTTTCGACCAGCGTGTCGCGGTCACCGTTGAAATAAGCATCCAGCGCGAGCCGCAGATACTCTGAGCGCTGCCCATGCAACGGGATCCCGATTGCATCCGCGACGTCTTCAGCTTCCGGCAGAACATGACATATCGCACAGTGCTCTTCGTGCAGACGCTCGCCTGCCACGGCGAGCGACGCATCGAACGGTTCGCCCGATGAGAGCCTGCGCAGCGCCGCGAAGTGCTCCGCGAGTTCGATGATCTCGTCGGCGCTCAACTCGGCAACCGTCTCACACATTTTCGGCTCTATGGCGCAGCGCCGCGCGCCGTCCTGGTAGGCGTAAATCGCTTCCTCGAGGTGCGCCGCGGGTGTACCGGCAATGATCGGCACGTTGTCGAAGCCGGCTCCGGAACCGTCCTCGCCGTGGCATTCGGCACAGACTTCGAGTTTCGCGGGCGCCGCGGCCGCAACCGTGACGATCGCGAGCAGACCACTCAGTATGATCACGTAACTTCCAGGCTTGTCAAGAATCACGAGATCCTCCTTTCATTTAAACGGTCAGGTCAGAGAGTGCGCGCAGCACGTCGCGGCGGCTGATCTGGCCGATCAGCCGATTGTCCTTCATGACCGGGTAGCGACGGAATCCCGACTCCATGAACAGCTGAGCTAGGTCAAAGATGCTCATGTTCGCATCGACGGTCTTGACGTCGCTCGACATCAGAGCCGCGACCGGTCCGCCCGGCTCACTATGATATCCCGAAGTCAGAACTACCTTCATACAGTCGAACTCGGACAGCATGCCTACGAGATTGCCGTGATCATCGACCACAGGTGCACCGGCGATACGTTTTTGAACCAGCTCATGAATAGCGTCGAGCACGTCGGTGTCCGGGGTGAACGCGACGAGCTTGCCTGTCATGTAGTCTTTAACGAACGCAGACTTTAATGGCATTGGAGTTCCCCTCAGGTGCCGGTCCTGTCGCGACATTCACCGCTGCACAGTTCGCAGCCACCTTGATTGAGCCCGCCACAACTGCCTTTGATCGGCTTGCGGCCGGCAAATACTCCTATCCCCATCGCGACGATCACGGCCGTGATGATGACGAAGCTGAGCAGTATCGTGACGAGCAGTGTCATTGGTAACTGACCTCGCTGACAAACCGCGACGAAACGCGTTCCTCGAATTCGCCGTCGTTGCGTAATAGATAATACACCGCAAGACCCTCCTGTTCCGCAAATCGGAAGCCATCTTCGGGTCCGAGGACGAGCAGCGCCGTCGCCATCGCGTCAGCATACGCCGCGGTGTTCGCGACAACTGTAACTGACGCGGCCGCGTGATCCACCGGGTATCCGGTGCGCGGGTCGATCGTGTGTGAATAGCGCCGCCCTTCGTGCTCGAAATAATTGCGATAGTCGCCGGACGTGGCGACGCCTGCATCGGTCAGGTTGACGATCCTGTGTACGGACCGGCCGCCAGGCATTGGTGCCTCTATCGCGATTGCCCACTTCTCGCCTTTCGCGTTGCTGCCGCGCAGCCGCAGTTCGCCACCGATCTCGACCAGGTAATTCGTCACGCCCCTGGCCTCGAGGAGCGCTGCGAGCCGGTCCACGCCATAGCCCTTGGCGAAAGCCGACAGATCGACGTAGAGACCCGGCACGTCCTTGCGCAGCGCAGGCAGCGAACACTCAGCGTGCAGCGCGGTATAGCCGATGCTGTCCAGCAACATGGCGATCAGTCCGGCATCGGGCGGCTCGATCACTGCGCCTGCCGGGCCGAAGCCCCAGAGGTTGACGAGTGGCCCGACGGTAATATCGAACGCCCCGGCCGATGCGGCGCTCAGTGCCAGGGCTTCGGCAACGACCTCGCACAGTTCCCGGGATACCTCGAACCAGTCGGGTGCGCGCTGCGCGTTGAAACGCGAAATTTCGGAGTCGGCGATGTAGGTGGACATCTGCTGTTCGACCGCGCTGAGCAGCTGCTCGACCTCACGCTGCAGCGATTCCACGCTGAGTGTAGCGGGCGGCGCCACGATCTTGATGCTGTACACCGTGCCCATCGCGCTGCCGGTCAGTTCCCGCACGGTTGTCTGCCGGGACGTGTCGGTACAGGCTGTCAGCAGCAGCGCCACGAGGCTCGACACCGCGAACCAGGCGATCCGCGCCCGCATGTCCATCATCCGCCGAAGTCGTCGAGCATGATGTGATCGCGCGTGACGCCGAGGTCCGTCAGCATCGTGATCACGGCCGAGTTCATCATCGGCGGCCCGCAGATGTAGTACTCGCAGTCTTCCGGCGCTTCGTGATCGGCCAGATACTCGTCATAGAGCACCTTGTGGATGAAACCGACATAGCCGGTCCACTCGTCTTCGGGCCGCGGCTCCGACAGCGCGATATGCCACTCGAAATTGTCGTATTCTGCCGCAAGCGCGTCGAAATCTTCGACGTAGAACACTTCCTTGAGGCTGCGCCCGCCGTACCAGAACGTTATCTTGCGTTTCGTCTGCAGGCGCCGGAGCTGATCGAAGATGTGCGAGCGCATCGGCGCCATGCCGGCGCCGCCGCCGATGAATACCATCTCGTTGTCGGTATCTCTGGCAAAGAATTCGCCAAAAGGCCCGGAGATCGTGGCCCTGTCACCGGGTTTCAGGCTGAAGATGAACGATGACAGCTGCCCGGGCGGAATCTTGTCGTCAGAGCCCGGCGGTGGCGTTGCAATGCGCACGTTGAGTTTGACGAGACCACTTTCAAGCGGGTAATTCGCCATCGAGTACGCCCTCGATGTCACGTGCTTGACCGTCGATTCGTAACGCCACAACTTGTAATGGGTCCACTCGTCGCGGAAGCGCTCGTCGATATCGAAGTCAGCGAAACGCAGGTGATGCGGCGGACATTCGATCTGGATGTAGCCGCCGGCACGGAAATCCATGGCCTCGCCCTCGGGCAGTTCGAGCACGAGTTCCTTGATGAAGCTCGCGACATTGCGGTTCGACACGACTTTGCAGTCGTACTTCTTGACGCCGAACACTTCGTCGGGCACCTGGATGCGCATATCCTGCTTGACTGCAACCTGACAGGAGAGCCGGTGATGATCGGCCGCGTCGCGCTTGTTGATCAGCGAAGTCTCGGTCGGCAGGATCGCACCGCCGCCCGAGAACACGCGCACGCGGCACTGGCCACAGGTGCCGCCGCCACCGCAGGCCGAGGCGACGAAGATGCCCTCTTCGGCGAGCCCCTGCATGAGCTTGATGCCGACCGGCAACCGCAGTTCCTTGTCTTCGTTGACGAGCACCATGACGTTGCCGGTCGAGACGAGGCGTGAACGCGCCGCCAGTATCACGAGCACGAGCACGAGCACGATCGCCGTGAACAGCGCCATACCGAGTCCGACCTGGAGTGCGATGCCGGTGGTCAAAGCTGAATCCCCGAAAAGCCCATGAAGCCCAGGGACATCAGACCGACGATGATGAACGTAATACCCAGGCCTTGCAGCCCGTCGGGCACATCGCTGTACCTGAGCTTCTCGCGGATGCCGGCAAGGGCGATCAGGGCGAGGGCCCAGCCGAAGCCGCTGCCGATACCGAACACGACGCTCTGAGAAAGGTTGTACTGCCGCTCGACCATGAACAGCGAGCCGCCGAGGATCGCACAGTTGACCGTGATCAGCGGCAGAAAGATGCCGAGCGCGTTGTAGAGTTTCGGGAAGTGGCGATCGAGCGTCATCTCGAGGATCTGCACGAGGGCCGCGATGACGCCGATGTAGCTCACGAGGCCCAGGAAACTCAGATCAATGTCCGGCAGCCCGGCCCAGGCCAGCGCACCGTCTTTGAGCAGAAACTCGTAGATCAGGTAGTTGAGTGGCACCGTAATCGACTGTACTGCGAGCACGGCGAGGCCGAGCCCGACAGCGGTCTCGACGCGCTTCGACACTGCGAGGAACGTGCACATGCCGAGGAAGAACGTCAGCGCAAGATTTTCGACAAACGCCGCCTGGATGAACAGGTTGATGTAGACATCCATCAGAGCACCTCCGTCCGGTGCACTCTGTGGATCTGGTATTCGGGCTTCTCGACCTGCCTGGGCCGCGCTGAGCGAACGGCCCAGATTAGAAGGCCGATCAGAAAGAACGCGCTCGGTGGCAGCAGCATCAGGCCATTCGCCTCGTACCAGCCGCCGTTGGCTGCCAGCGGCAGGATTTCGTAGCCGAGCAACGTGCCGGCACCGAACAACTCGCGGCTCGTTGCGACGACGATCAGCACAGCACTATAGCCGAGGCCGTTGCCGAGCCCGTCGAGAAAACTCATGCCTACGCCGTTCTTCATCGCATAGGCCTCAGCGCGGCCGAGGATGATGCAGTTCGTGATGATCAGACCGACAAAAACCGACAGCTGCTTGCTCGTTTCAAACGCGTAAGCTTTGAGCATCTGGTCGACGACGATGACGAACGACGCGATGATCGTCATCTGCACGATTATCCGAATGTTATTCGGTATGCGGTGACGGATACTGCTGATCGCGGCGCCCGACATCGAGGCGACGCTTATCAGCGCCACACACATCAGGAGCGCCGGCAGCAGCGATGTCGTCACCGCAAGCGCCGAACAGATACCGAGTACCTGTAGCGTTACCGGGTTGTTGTCGACGATCGGCTCGATCAGGACTTTGCGTACATCACTCATCGCGAGCTGCCTCCGCGGATAATTTCTCGAGATATGGGCCGAAGCCATGCGCGCCGGTCCAGTACTGCAACAATTTCGTCACGCCGCGGCCGGTCAACGTTGCGCCGGACATGCCGTCGACCTGATGGATCGCCGCGTCGCCTTCCGGCGCCTGGCCTCGCACGACCTCGATGCGCAGGTTGCCGTCGGCATCATAGAGCTGCTTGCCGTGCCACTCGGCAAGCCAGGACGGTTTGTCGATCTGGTCGCCGAGACCCGGCGTCTCCGCATGCTCGTAGAATTGCAGCCCGCGCACCGTGTTGCCGTCAGGCTCGAGTGCGAGGTAGCCGTACATCGTGGACCAGAGACCCGTACCGTACACGGGCAGGATTACCTGTTCGAGTGCGTCGCCGTCCCGCACCAGATAGACAGGCGCATAGATTGCCCGGCGTCGTATCGAGGCCACGTCGAATGCTTCCGGGATGCGGATGCTGAGCTCAGCGTCCCTGGCCGCGGCGAGCGGGTCGAAGTCGCGCGCATCGGGCGTCTCAACATAGTCGCCACTCTGCAGTTCGACCAGTCTTGCATCGATCTCGGCAAAGCGCGCGCTGATGTCGGCGTCAGGCTCGTAAAGTCCGGCCACCTCGAGCACGATCCGCTGCCGGTACAGGGTCTCGTTCTGCTCTTGCCGCGGTTTGAGCAGCACGGCCGCAGCCGACACGAGCACCGAGCAGACAATACTGATGCCGATGGCGACGAAAAAGGTATTGCCGATGCTGTCGCGTGAGTCAGACACTGCGTTTTATCCTGCGTTTGACGTTCGCGCGAATTACGAAGTGATCGATGATCGGCGCGAAGATGTTGCCGAACAGTATGGCGAGCATGATCCCTTCCGGGAAAGCCGGATTGATCACGCGGATCACCCAGGTCAGCGCACCGACGAGCAAGCCAAAGATCCAGTGCCCGAGCATGGTATCCGGGGCGCTGACCGGATCGGTCGCCATGAACACAGCGCCGAACGCAAAGCCGCCGAGCACAACGTGCCAGTGCCACTCCATCGCCAGCATCGGGTTGTCGCCGCCCACGTTGCCGAAAAGCAGCGCCGGGATGATCAGGCCTGCGAACACGGCGACGATGATGCGCCACGACGCGATACCGGTGTAGATCAGGAGCGCCGCGCCGACCAGGCAGGCTGCGGCCGAGGTCTCACCAATCGAACCCTGGATCTGGCCGAGGAACGCCTGCGTCCAGGTGATGCCGGCATCGGTGATCCCCTGCACGCCGTCGATCGCGCCGATTCCGAGCGCCGTTGCGCCGCTGTAGCCGTCGACGGGCACCCAGACCGAGTCGCCCGACAATTGCACCGGGTAGGCGAAATATAAAAACGCCCGTCCGGTCAGCGCGGGGTTGAGGAAATTCTTGCCGGTGCCCCCAAACACCTCCTTGCCGATCACGACGCCGAAACTGATGCCCATCGCGACCTGCCAGAGTGGCGTCGTCGCGGGCAGGATCGCCGCGTACAACAGCGACGTGACGAAGAAGCCTTCATTGACCTCGTGGTTGCGCACGCCCGCGAACAGCACTTCCCAGAAACCGCCGGCCGCCATCGTCACGATATAAATCGGCAGGAAGTAGAGCAGACCGAGCAGAAAATTCGCGTAGACGCTGCCCGGATCGGCACCTGCGCCGAGCGCCGCCATAATCGCGCCGCGCCAGCCGGGCACGGCATCGATGCCGAGTGCCGCGAGCGCCATATTCGCCTGGAATCCCGTATTCCACATGCCGATCACGACGGCGGGCGTCGCCGCGAATACGACGGTGATCATGACGCGTTTCAGATCGATCGCGTCGCGCACGTGGGGCGAGCCGCGTGTGACGTCGGGTGGCGAGTAAAACAGCGTGTCGACCATCTCATAGACGGCATTGAATTTCTCGAGCCGGCCGCCGCGCGTGAACAGCGGCTCGAAGCGGTCGAGCAATCTGCGCAGGGCACGCATCAGCCACCCGCCTCAATGGTGTCGAGATTCATGCGCAGAAACGGACCGTAATCGTATTTGCCGTTACAGACGAAAGAGCATAGTGCGAGGTCTTCCTCGATCAGTTCGAGGCAGCCGAGTTCGCGGGCTTTATCGGTATCCTCAACGAGCAGTGCCTTGAGTAACGGCGTCGGCAAAATATCGAGCGGCATCACGCGCTCGAACGTGCCAATCGATACCATGGCGCGCGGGCTGCCGTTCTGGCTTGTCGTGAGCGGAAACCGCCCGCGGTGCACGAGGTGCCCGAGATAGACACGCAGCGATGAATACTTCGTGTGACCGGGACGCATGAAGGACAGGAACTCGCGTTCGCCGCCCTCCGCGAGCACGCTGATCTGGCTGTGATAGCGACCGATGTACGCGAGCGGGCCCGACGCCTGGTGACCGCTCAATACCGAGCCGCTGATGATGCGCAGCCGGCCGGGCGCCGTCTCCCCGTGCAGCAATTCGGCCACGCTCGCGCCGATACGCGTCCTCAGCAGACGTGGCCTGAGTGCCTTCGGTCCGCCCACTGCGACGACCTTCTCGGTGGCCAGGCGACCGCTCGTGAATATCCGACCGATCGACATCACGTGCTGATAGCCGATGTGCCAGACGGTCTTCGTCGCGCTGACCGGCTCGAGAAAATGGATGTGCGTGCCGGCCAGTCCGGCCGGGTGTGGGCCCGCAAACTCTGCGTGGCGGAACTGCTCGCCGTCGGGGCACGCGATGCCGGAGGCGGGCGCGGTACACACGTAAACATGCCCATCCGTCAGCGCCGCGATCACCTGCAGGCCGTGTGCAAACGCGTCCGCGGCCGAGCCGATGATCACGGCCGGGTCCGCGGCAAGTGGATTCGTGTCGATCGCGGTTACGAAGATCGCGGCCGGCGCCGTGTCCGGAACCGGAATGTGGCTGAACGGCCGGGCCCGGAACGCGGTCCAGAGGCCCGACGCGGTGAGAACGGCGCGCACCTTGGCGCGATCGAGCCCCGCCAGTTGCGTGGCGGAGAACGCCTCGAACTCTTCGGCCTCGTCGCCGTCGATGCGAATCACGACCGACTGCAGTGCCCGCTGTGCGCCGCGGTTGACCGCGACGACTTCGCCCGCGGCGGGCGCCGTGAACTTGACGCCGGGATTACGCTTGTCTGTGAGCAGCGCCTGGCCAAGGCGGACGCGATCCCCTTCCCGGACGAGCATGCTGGGCCGCAAACCGACCACGTCGGTGCCCATCAGGGCGACGGTCTTCACCGGAGTGGCGTCTTCGATGCGCTGTTCCGGTCGGCCCTTGATTGGGATGTCGAGGCCCTTCTTGATCGTTATTTGCATACCAACCTGTGTGCGAATTGCTGATGGTTACGACTGCGTAGTATGCGGCCTACGCGCCGAAGAACGCGATGTAGAGTGCGCAGCCAGCGAGCCACAGCGAACCGATCGTGTGGATGCCGAGCGTCGCCTCGATCGCTTTCGTCATTGCGTCGCGGTCACTGATGCCCCGTCGAACCGCACCAGCCGCTTTGACGGCCAGGAACAGCAACAGGACAGGTACGACCGGCGCCGCGAACGGCAAAGCTCCGCTCACAGTCAACCAGACGACAGCCGTCGTGGCAAAAATATTGATCGCGGCGTACAAAACAGCCGTGCCCTTCAGGCCGAGACGAACCGGCAGCGTTTTCTTGCCTGTCGCGCCATCCGCCTCGATATCGGGCACCTCGTTGATCAGCAGTATCGCGGCCACCCAGGCACTGATCGGCAACGAGAAGACGATGACATTGGCATCGATGACAGCGCTCTGCAGCCATGCGGCACCGGTAACCGGAATGACACCAAAAGCGATGCCGACCGCCGTCTCGCCAAGCCCGAGCGAACTCAGGCGAATTGGTCCGAGCGAGTAAAGAACGGCCAGCAACACACCCGCAACGCCGAACCAGAGAATCATCTCGCCTTTGAGCAACAACAGCAGCAGGCCGGCGATCGCAGCGATGGCCAGGAGACTCACGCCCCAGCGAGCCATGCTGCTCGCGGACATGATGCCTAACTGGATGAAACGCGAGCCTCCCGTGTACGGATAGATCCGATGTTCGTTCTGCCGGTCGGTACCGCCGGCATCGTCGCCAACGTCGTTGAGCACGTTAGCACCGGCATGGACGCACACCGTTGCGAGCAGCGCCAGGAAAAACACGACGAAGTCGAATTGCCCGGCTACATGCAATCCCCAGGCGCTGCCCGCGAGAACCGGCAGCACCGAAGCAGGAAAGAACTTCGGGCGCGTTGCATGAAACAGGCGCTTCGCAGCTTGTCCGGTGGAATCACCAACAAATTTCTCCGCGGCCGGGCCGGCGGCTCCCACGCTGTCTGATGACATTACCAGCTCCCTGTGCGGATCTTACTAGAGTGCAACCATAGGCACGCAATGACCATACCAAAATAGGCGTTATTACGTACGCTTCATAAGAGATCCAGCAACTATGATCTTATTGCAATACTCCGCCGTTAAGCTATCCGGCGAGCGTTTTATGCACCGCGCTACCCACACAATTGCGGCCCCGGACAAGCGGGTAATCGAGGATCTGCTGGATCCGGCGGCATTCAGGCATCCTGTCACGTGGACCAAACTCATCGAAACACACATCTCCTGGGTGATACTTACCGATGATTATGCCTACAAGATCAAGAAGCCCCTTGATCTCGACTTTCTCGACTTCAGTGACCTGGAACGGCGCAAATTCTATTGCGACGAAGAGATCCGCCTGAACAAGCCGTCGGCACCCGACATTTATCTCGACGTCGTGCCGATCATTGAACAGGATGGCCGGCTTTGTTTTGACGGTGATGGCGAACCCGTCGAGTACGCCGTACGGATGCGGCGCTTCGACCAGAAACTGCGCCTGGATGCGCAGCTTGCCGAGGGCCTGTTGACCGTCGGGGACATGAAGGAACTCGGCCAGGTCATCGCGGCGCAGCACGAAGCGGCAGCACCTGTCGACGCAAGGCGGCGCGAACACCAACTCAAGATTACCAAAGATTTCATTTGGGATAACTTCACATGGCTCGATGGCTATGTTGACAGTGAATGCTTCGCGTTCCTGACTGCCTGGACTGCACAGGAACTTGGCGCAGTCAGTGCGCTGCTCGGTGAACGTTTCGATGCTGGCTTCGTGCGCGAATGTCACGGTGATCTGCATCTTGCCAACCTCGTGCGTCTGCCTGGCGGCATCACGACTTTCGACTGTATCGAGTTCAATGCCGATCTGCGCAATTCGGACGTTGTCTGCGACACTGCATTCCTGGTCATGGATCTGGTCGCGCGCGAACGGCATGACCTGGCGTCGCATTTGCTGAATCGATACCTGGAATGCTCGGGCGATTACGACGGGGTCGCCCTCCTCGACCTGTACTTCGTGTACCGCTGCCTCGTGCGCGCCAAAGTTGCAGCGATAAGCAGCCAGGAGTGCACTGATCCCGCCGAACGTGAGACGCATCTTGCAGAGGCCCAACGATACTGCGACATGGCGAGGCGACAGGCCAATAAGCGTCAGCCCGTGCTCGTTGTCATGCACGGACTTTCGGGAAGCGGCAAGACATGGATTGCGGAAAAGCTGATGGCCGCGCTGCCGGCGATCAGGATCCGCTCGGATGTCGAGCGCAAGCGCCTTTCTGGCCTGCCCGAGCATGCCGACAGCGGTTCGGGGGTTGCGGCGGGGATCTATACCGCGCAAGCGGACGAGAACGTGTATGCGCATCTCTGTTTGCGCGCGCAGCGTATCCTCTGTAGCGACCACAGCGTCATTCTGGATGCCGCATTTCTGCGCGGCGCAGAACGTGCTCGCGCACTGGCTATCGGCGATGAATGCGGCTGCGCAACCTCACTGTTACAGGTGCAAGCGCCGGTCGAGCTGTTGCGCAAGCGAATCCTCGAGCGGGCCAGCGGGAGACAGGATGCGTCGGAAGCCAGTCTCGCCGTTCTCGAACATCAGATTGACAACGTTGAGCCGATTGGTGAGAACGATGCAGGGCGAACGATAATCTGCGATAACATTGGCGATGTGGATATCGCGGCGATCGTTGACAAGATCAGGGCAGCGCGAACATGAGTTGACGAAGGAGATTCACCAACAAATGGGTCTTGCCATCAATCGCAGCACCTTCAGTGATGAAGAATACGTCCATGCGCGACGTCGCTTGCGCGAGAATCTGCGGGCATTAGCGATGCTGCTCGAGCGGCCCGACTTCGGCCAGGGCAAGCCCAGTATCGGCGCCGAACTCGAGATGTCGATCGTCGATGCAGACGCACAAGCCCTGCCGCTCAACCGCCAATTGCTCGCCGAATCTCTCGATCCTCACCTGCAGCTCGAACTCGACCGTTTCAATCTCGAATACAACCTGTCGCCCGTAGCAACCGCCGGCGCCCCTTTCTCCGCGATGCAGCGCGAGCTTGAGAAAGCGCTCGAAGCCCTGCGCAATATCGCGAGCGGACATGGCGGACGCATAATCCCTATCGGCATATTGCCGACGCTGCGTCTCGAGCAACTGCAGTCGGGCGCAATGACGAACCTGCATCGCTATCGTGCACTGCAGGCCGGAATTCGACGCATCCGTCGCGAGGATTTCCGTATCCGGATCGATGGCGCGGAACCGCTCGATGTCACCTGCGACAGCGTCACTGTCGAGGGTGCCAACACGTCATTTCAGATACATCTCAGGATCAACCCGCAGGATTTCGCGAGCTATTACAACGCAGCACAACTGATAACGCCGTTGGGGCTCGCCGTTGCGGCGAACTCGCCATTCCTGCTTGGACACAGCCTCTGGGATGAAACGCGGATCGCATTGTTCAAACAGGCCGTCGACACACGTGGCACGAACAAGCACGAATGGCGTCGGGCGGCCCGGGTTCCGTTCGGACACGGCTGGGTGCGGCACAGTGCCTTCGAGATATTTGCCGAGGCCTGCCATCTGTATCCGATCATCATCCCGCTTTGCGGTGATGAAGACGCTGTGGATATTGCCGCGAGCGGTGGTACACCCGAACTGCTCGAATTACGGATTCAACAAAGTACGATCTGGAACTGGAACCGTCCCGTGTATGACGCAGCTGCAGGCGGGCATTTGCGCATCGAGCTGCGGGCGCTGCCCTCCGGTCCCACACCGATCGACGTGATGGCAAATGCGGCCTACATCGTCGGCCTGCTCGCTGGCATGAGCAGGCACATCGATTCCTTGCTGCCCGCATTTCCGTTCCGCTACGCCGAGTACAACTTCTATCGGGCGGCGCAGAGTGGCCTGCAGGCAGAATTGCTGTGGCCAACGCTGGACGGCAACTCCCCGACGCCGCGCAGCACGGCAGAGCTGTGCCGGGAAATGCTGCCGCTGGCCGACGAAGGTCTGGCGGCACTGGGTGTGGACAAAACAGAGCGCGACAAATTACTCGGCCTGATCCGTGACCGCCTGGACAGCAGCACGACGCCGGCGATCTGGCAGCGCCGTACACGCGAACGCATGGGCGATAAACCGCGAGCCGAGGCCATGGCCAGTCTCGTCGAGACCTATCTCGACAGGTGTCACAGCGGGCGACCGGTCAGTGAGTGGGACTGAGGAGCCGATTGGCAACACTCCGTGCAGCGACATCGCGGTTCCTACGTACTAGAATTCGTCTCCTGCAAGCTCTTGCGGCCTCGCTGCGCCGCCAACAAGGCCCACTCCCTCGGCGCCAGGGACCTGCGTAACAATGACGAAACATGGACGACTAAAATCTCTGCTCGATCGCCGTGAATTCGTGATCACGGCCGAGATCACACCGCAGCTAACGGCGGACAGAGACGAGTTTCTACAGCAGGCAAAACCGCTCAAGGATCGTGCCGACGCCGTGAACGTCACCGACGGTGCCGGGGCGCGAGTTGCAATGTCCAGCCTGGCGGCCGCCGCCATGCTCGTGCAGGAGGGTATCGAGCCGGTCATGCAAATGACCTGTCGCGACCGCAACAGGATTGCGATCGTGGCCGATCTGATTGGCGCCGCCGCGCTCGGGATAACCAATATTCTCTTCCTGCGCGGCGATCGTCCGGAGGGCGGCGACGAACCCGATGCGAAAGCGGTCTTCGACCTGGAATCGAACGATGTGATCACGATCGCGCAGCGCATGCGTGACGAGGGCATGATTCCGTCGGGCCGCGAGTTTTCGTGTCCACCAAATTTTCATATCGGCGCGGCCGATGTGCCGTTTGACGCGCCACCCGACTGGAAGCCGGATGCTCTGCGGGCAAAGATCGATGCCGGCGCTGACTTCATACAGACACAATTCTGTTTCGAGCCGCTTACCACACAACGTTACCTCGAGCGTCTGCGCGAATTCGGCATCCTGGATCGCGTGCCGATGATCCTCGGTGTGGGCCCGATCCTCTCGGCCCGTTCCGCATCATGGATGAACGAAAACCTGTTCGGCGTGACTATTCCCGACTCGATTATCAGGCGGCTGGAGGGCGCAAAGGATCAGGCAGCCGAAGGTCTTCGCATCTGCGTCGAGCTCATCGAACTCTATAAAGTGATGCCCGGTGTCAGCGGTGTACACATCATGGCGCCGGCACAGGGCCCGCAACGAATTGCTGACGTGATCGACGCCGTTATGCCGGAGCGCTTGCCGCGGGGTTCCGTACCCAGGGACTGATGGACTCGCTCACTCAGGCTGCTCTTGGCGCGAGTATTGCGGGCGCAATTGCGCCGGCCGGTCATCGGCGTCGGGCATTACTCGCTGGCGCGATGCTCGGTACCCTGCCCGATCTCGATGTTCTGATCGATTATGGGGACGCCGTCATGAATTTCACCTATCACCGTGGCTTTAGCCATTCCTTGTTTGTGTTGGCGCCCTTTGCGGCACTGGTATGGCTCGCGCTACGGCACTGGTGGGCTCCGGTGCGGGCTGCGCCCGGCCGTTGGCTGGCGGCGATCATGTTGGCACTCGTCACGCACCCGCTTCTCGACGCACACACGGCGTATGGAACACAACTGTTCTGGCCGCTGGATACGGCGCCAATTATGTGGTCAACCGTTTTCATCATCGATCCGCTTTACACGCTGCCATTGTTGCTCGCGGTGCTCCTGGCCGCATTGCGGCCGGGTGTCAGGTGGGCCGGCACCGCGCTGAGTGTCGGTTTGTTCCTGAGTACGGCCTATCTGGGCTGGTCGTGGATCGGCAAATCGCTGATCGAGCACGATGCTAAAGCTGTGCTCGCCGACATGGGACTCACCGACGCGCCCCTGTTTTCGACGCCGACGCCCTTTAATACGTTGCTTTGGCGTATTGTCGTGCTGACGGAAAGCGGCTACCTGCAAGGCTATGATTCACTGCTCGTGAGTCAACGATTTGTCCAGCTCGAGTATTACCCGTCTGATAACACCTCGCTGGAAGCTGCCACTGACATCTGGGCGGTGCAGCGGCTGCGTTGGTTCGCCCATGATTTTCTCAAGGCGCAGGTACGGGGCGACCGGCTGCTGTTGACGGATCTGCGCATGGGCGCAGAGCCGAACTACGTATTCACTCACGCCGTCGCCGAACGCTCCAATCCCCGCTGGCGCGCGATCCCGACCGAGCAGATCATAGGCACGTTCAGCCGCAGCGACGTCGACATGATTCGCCGGCGCCTCTGGCGCGACTAGCGCGGACTGCCTTGCCTCGAGCAACTGCCGGGTCGGCACTGCGTACATACCCGAGAATGGCGTTCGTATTTCGCGACAGGGTTCACTAAACAATTTGCGCTTCCTGCCGATACCCGGAGTGGGTCAATAGCATCGGAGGTTGCTATGGTAGGCTCCTTTCAGATGACGCTGCTGTTTCTGGGCAACGTCGCCCTGTTTGTTCTCTGGGTTTACTACATCATCAAGGTGCTACGCGGGCAGTGCCCGCATTGCGGCAAGTAACCAGGTCGCGCACTAATACATCTGTAACGATTTGCCTGTTGCGGTCGATCGAGGGAGTGGCTTAACCTCGGGACTGTGATTGCAGGCCACGAAAATTCCAGCTTTTCGCGGCAGTTCCTAAATCTTGCGGTTCCGGGCGATCTTCACGGGTGGTGTCTCGGCCTCGAGTACATCGTGCCAATAGACCAGCAGCTCGACGGCCCGCAGCTGGAAACGGATGAGCAGTTGATGATCGGCCTGCAAAAGTCGTTTTAGGAAGCGTCATGTAGCGGCTCCGCTGGTAAGCTGTCGATTGCGAATCAGTGTTGACGAGTATACGCCTGTGACGAAACTGCTTGTTTCCCTGTTTGCTGCCCTGATGCTCGCAACTGCCTGCGCCGACGAGCAAAACGCAGCACCGGTGCCCGCGAAGAAACCCGTGCGCCTGGAGCTCCATGGGGATGTTCGTGTCGATAATTACTACTGGCTGAGAGAGCGTAACAATCCCGAAGTCATCGAATATCTCGAGGCAGAAAACGCTCATACCGAGGCGGTCATGCAGCCTCTTGCCGGACTCAGGGACATTCTTTTCAACGAGATCAAGTCACGCATCGTAGCCGACGATCAATCGGCGCCGTATAGGCGTGGGGACTATTTCTATTACTACCGCTACGTCGAGGGCGGCGAGTACAAAATCTATGCCCGCAGGAAGGGTACTCTCGATGCCGACGAAGAGATCCTGCTCAACGTCAATGAGCTGGCAGGTGACGCAGACTATTTTTCGCTTAGCGGATTCGAAGTAAGCCCGGATGACAGGATCGCGGCATACGGCATCGACACCCGCGGCCGGCGTTTCTACGACCTGTATTTCCTCGACCTCGATACCGGCGAATTGTTACCGGATGTCATAGAAAACACCACCGCCAATTTCCACTGGGCGAACGACAGCCGGACCATTCTCTACGGCAAGCAGCATCCGGAGACATTGCGCTCGTATCGGATCTTCCGTCACAGGCTCGGCGACGCTGATGATAGCCTCGTGTATGAGGAACCGGACGAAACCAATTATCTGTACCTGAGCAAGTCCACCTCCGGCAAGTTCTTCTACCTGACAAGTCAACATACCTTATATACCGAAGTTCGTTACCTGTCGGCCGATTCGCCGCAAGCTGATCCGCACATCTTCCTGCCACGCGAAGGCGAGCATGAATACTACGTGACCGATGGCGCGGACAGTTTCTTCGTGACCACGAACGATGGCGCGGAAAATTTTCGCGTCGTTCAGGTACCGCTCGACAACACAGCGAAGGACGCCTGGCAGGAAGTTGTCCCGCATCGTGACGACGCGCTGATCGAAAATATCGAAGTGTTCAGTAAGCACGTCGTCGTGGCCCTGGTCGAGGAAGGGCTCGACCAGATGGAGGTCGTCGACCGGGAGTCCGGGACCACGTATCGCATCGATTTCAGCGAGGAAGTGTATACGGCTTACGCCCACAGTAATCATGAATTCGATACGACGTCGTTTCGCTACACGTACGAATCGATGACGACCCCGGAATCGACCTATGACGTTGACCTCGTTACGCGGGAACACGAGCTGATTAAGGAGCAGCATGTTCCGGGCGGCTTCAGTCGTGACAATTACCGAACACGGCGCCTGTACGCGCCAGCCCGGGACGGCAAGCAGATTCCGGTTTCCATCGTTTATCGTAAAGGCATGCAGCAGAACGGGCGGAATCCGCTGTTGCAGTATGGCTATGGCTCTTACGGCGCCAGGATCGAGCCGTACTTTGATTCATACCGACTGAGCCTGCTGGATCGCGGCTTCATCTTCGCGATCGCGCATATTCGCGGGGGGTCGGAACTCGGGCGTGCCTGGTACTACGACGGCCGGCAGCTGAACAAGAAGAACACGTTTACAGACTTCATTGATGTGTCGAAATACCTGATCGAAGAGAAATACACGTCTCCCGAGCACCTTTATGCGCGAGGTGGCAGCGCCGGCGGACTGCTGATGGGAGCTATTATCAACATGGCGCCCGAGCTATATAACGGTGTGACGTCGGAAGTCCCTTTCGTGGACGTTCTGACCACGATGCTGGACCAGAATATTCCGCTGACTTCAGGGGAATGGGACGAATGGGGTGATCCCAATGCGACCGAATTCTATGCCTACATGAAGTCCTATTCGCCATACGACAATGTGCAGGCGATAGATTATCCGCACCTCCTGGTAACGACCGGGCTACACGATTCACAGGTGCAGTACTGGGAGCCCGCCAAGTGGGTCGCCAAGCTTCGCGAGCTGAAGACCGACGACAACATGCTGCTCCTCGAGACCGACATGGCCGCCGGGCACAGCGGCAAGACCGGGCGTTATCGACGCATAGAGGACACAACACTGTATTACGCGTTCTTCCTTGGACTGGAAGGCATCCTGGAGTAATTGAGCGGCGCTACGCCCGGATGACACTATGATCATGCGCCGCCCGCAGGGGAGTAGCGGTGGATAACAGCACGATCGACACCGGGACTATGCTCGTCGGCCTGCTTGGGGGCCTGGCAATATTCCTGTTTGGACTGGATCAGCTTACTGACATGCTCAAAGCGGCGGCCGGGCCGCGCATGCGCGATTTGCTCGCCCGTGTCACAACCGATCGCTTCAAGGGTGTTCTGGCAGGAGGCTTCACGACGGCCATTATCCAGTCCTCCTCGGTGACGACGGTCCTCGTCGTCGGCTTCGTCTCGGCCGGATTGATGACCTTGCAACAGTCCATCGGCGTCATCATGGGCGCCGGGATCGGCACTACTGTTACAGCGCAGATCATTGCGTTCAAAGTCACGGAATATGCACTCGTGGCCGTGATCATCGGCTTCGTGATGGAGTTTTTTTTCCAGAACAGTCGCATCAGACGTTACGGCATGATGGTGCTGGGTCTCGGCCTCGTGTTTTACGGCATGAACATGATGGCCGACGCAACACTGCCGCTGCGTAGTTATAAGCCGTTCATCGACCTGTTGGCACGAATGGATGATCCCGTACTGACCATATTGCTCAGCGCGGGTTTTACGGCTTTGATACAGAGCTCGTCTGCAACTACCGGTGTAATCATCGTGCTCGGCAGTCAGGGTCTGATTTCCCTCGAGCAAGGGATCGCTCTCGTATTCGGCGCCAACATCGGCACCTGCGTTACAGCGCTGCTTGCATCGATCAGCAAGGAGCGGCAAGGGGTACGTCCGGCGCTGATTCACGTGCTGTTTAATGTCGCAGGCGTACTTATCTGGTTCGCTTTCATCGACGAACTCGCGCGGCTATCACAATGGCTTTCCCCGTCTGCGCCCGAGTTGGCCGGCATGGAGCGACTCGCAGCAGAGATCCCGCGTCAGATCGCCAATGCGCACACTCTGTTTAACGTGGGTAACACATTGATCTTTATCTGGTTCACGGGCGCATTCGCCTGGGTCGTCACCAGGCTTGTGCCCGAGAAGCGGCCGACGGGTCCGGGCGAGATCGAACCACGATTCCTGAATCTGGACTTGGTCGAGACTCCGTCACTGGCCCTCGATGCTGTGCGCATGGAGGTCGTCAGAATGGCGGGGCATGTATTACCGATGGTCCGCGAGATCGGGCCTGCCGTGCTCAGCGGCTCGCACGATGACCTGGACCGTATTCATAAACTCGATCACGACGTCGACGTCTTGCACGCCGCGATCGTTAAATTCCTGGGACGCGTATCCCGCGAAGAGCTGATTCCGAAGGAGACCGAATCGCTGCAGGATTACCTCAATATCGCCACGCTCTATGAAAGCGTCGGCGATGTTGTCGAAACAGACCTGGTTCATGTCGGTAGAAACCGCCTGGAGCGAAACGTCATTGTCAGTCCCGATACGCGGACATATATAAAGGAGTTGGCTGACAAAGTGGTTTGGGCAATCGAGACCGCGACCGCGGCCGTTGATCGAGGGGATGCGTCCCTTGCCCGGCAAGTTATTGATGCCAAGGATGAGGTCAATCAAATTGCCGAACGAATCAGTGACCGCCTGGTCAGCCGGCTGATCGCTGAAGATCCACACCGCACGTCTACGTACCGCGTAGAAAGCCAGCTCGTGGAAAACTATAAGCGGATTTTCTACTTCGCCAAGCGAATCGCCAGGCTCGTCGCTGAGGCTAACGCGATTAACGACATTCAGCGGCCCGCCCTGTCACCGGCCGTTTAGGCAGTCCATGGACACTCGGCAAACTCCATGCTGCCCGGTATTATCATTGTCGGTGTGATCGTGGGCCCTATTGTCGACTAGGACTCGGGCGCTGGGCGACCTGCGCCATCGCGGCGGGGTTTCCGGTGTCACGATCGCGGCGCCACACGACTGAGGCGCGAATCTCCTGTGGCGGCGACAGGCGTCGCCACACGGCGCCCGGATCGTCAGCAAATACGATTTCTTCGCTGGCCGGGAGGACGTGCCAGCTGTCGAAGCGGAGTTCGCGTTCCAGTTGACCGGGCGCCCAGCCGGCGTAACCGACGAAGAAGCGCAGCTCGGCGCCGGTCATCGCATAATCGCTCAGACTCTCGTCGAGCGGCACCTGGTACACATCGCCAAATATGGCGACGCCATTTACAGGAGCAGTGTCATTGCGCACGAGTGCACGCATTGTCGATACCTGAACCGGACCACCCCAGTAGAGCGTGCCACTGTATTCCGCCAGAATCTCATTCTCGGCAAATACGTCGACGGGCTGCACATCCATCGGTCGGTTAATCACCAGCCCTTGTGCGCCGTGCTCGTCGTAATGCAACAGCAGGATCACGGTCTGCGCGAATCCGGAACCATGGACCTCTTCAGCGGCGACCAGGAGCTTGCCCATGGTAAGGTCGGCGGCGGCGCTGGTCAGAGGGTTACACAGCAGCCCGAGCAGCGCGATCATGCGCGAAATTCGTTTCACAGTATCCCAAGTATAGGGCAATGACCGAGATCCAAGTCCACGGCTATCTGATTCTTGCGACTTTCGCATTGGCCGCCCTGACATTTATGGCGCTACTCCGGGTAACCGCCCCATACGGCCGGCATCTGCGTTCCGGATGGGGCCCGACAATCCCGGCGCGCATCGGGTGGGTTGTGATGGAAAGCCCGGCTGTGCTGCTATTCGCTGCCATCTATGCGCTGGGTGATCATGCCCGGGCGACAACGCCGCTCGTGCTGTTTGCATTATGGCAGTTCCACTACATCAACAGGACGTTCGTTTTTCCGTTGCGCCTCCGGGAGACCGGTAAACGCATGCCGGTCTCGATCGTTGCTATGGCGATCCTGTTTAACTGCCTTAATTCCTATATCAACGCGCGCTGGATTTCACATTTTGGCGAGTATCCAGTTGCCTGGCTAGGGAGCTTCCCGTTCGCACTCGGTGTCCTGTGCTTTTTGATCGGCTGGGCTATTAACCAGCACGCCGACGCTGTCCTGATTCGATTACGGCAACCGGGGGAAGTCAGTTACGGCGTTCCCGAGGGAGGTTTGTACCGCTGGGTATCCTGCCCCAATTATCTCGGCGAGATGCTCGAATGGACGGGATGGGCGCTTGCTACGTGGTCGCTCGCGGGCACGGCGTTTGCGGTGTTCACATTGGCTAACCTGCTGCCGCGCGCGCTCGCCAATCACCGCTGGTATCAGCGACAGTTCAGAGACTACCCGTCATCGCGCCGAGCCGTATTTCCCTATCTGCTGTAGCCAAAAAAGAAACGGCCCCGCGAATGATTCGCGGGGCCGTTTAAGAATTAGAGGACGCGTAGGTAGTTCTGCTTTGTCGCGCTTCAACTCTCTCCTCGTCCACCCACCTTGCGGCCGGCTTTCAAGTCAAGACCCGAATACGCTCTTTGTATCGGGCTACCATTGGCGTAACACCCGGGCTTCTTACCGAGTTCCACCCGGGCGTTCCTTCGGTTCCTGCGTTCCGCTTGCGCTTCCCGCGTTCCCCGGGGTTCCGCCTTTCGCGTCCACCGCCCCCGACACTTGTTGAGGCTCGGACCTCTCTCAGCAGGGCGGTTGTCAACAAGCGAACTTGTTGGCGCGTGAGGCTTTCGCCTCATTGTCTAATCTAGACCCGGCGGCGGCAAAGTCAACGTTTTCGAATGAAACCGAAAAGTCGCTGTAACCGACCTCTTCGCAAACCGACAACTTGAGCGATCTAGTTCAAGTAGATTAGTAGCTCAGGCAGGCCCGGCCCTGGCGTGGTCCGCGCAATCCCTTTCTAATCACTGCGCCAGACCTTCGCTGCGTCTTCAGCGGCACCTTCGATAATAATCTCGCCGATCTTGCACGGGGGCACGCCTTTCGTTTCCTCGCAGGACGACAGACTCTCCAGCCTTTGCCGATGTGCTGCCTGCGTCGCGCTGGGCTTTGAATCTTCTTCCTGCAGAACGCGCCAGCCCTTATTGTCTTTGTTGGCCGCATTAATCGCATCGAGACTCTCGAAAACATCGCTTTCCCGGGCCGCGGGAGCGCAACCCGATTTGTCCGCGTTCACAATTACGTTTGCAGACTCATCCTTGAGCGAGATCAACTGCTCGAGGGCAATCTCGCAGTCTGTACGGGTTAAGAACTGCAGTTCGAACTCACGTTCCTGGCAGACTGTTTTTCCGGCAGGTGCGACGCACTCGCTCAAAGTCAGTACGAAGACCTGTATCCATGCAGTATCCATGGTATTCCTCCTGACGGGTCGGCCAATCCGGCGCAAGGACGGCGAATCGCGCCGACGGAGACGGCATTTATCGTTACTTTGACCCCGAGATTAGCAGAAATGCTCAGGTCCTACGGCCCTCCGCGTCTGGCCTGACCAAGGCCCGCTAGGTTATGTTGAATGCTGCCGATTTCTGCTGCAGCGCTAATGCAGTAGCAGAGACCTGCATTATGTTAACTCCTCCCAAACCGGCGATGGTTCAAATCAAGTCCGTTTTGACAAACAGCTGGGAGATTGGAATCGTGATTCGGGCAGTGGCTGTGAGATTGCCCTCGACTGCCATGCGATCGCCTATCGTTTGACACGTCACCCGGATGCGCACGCGCTGCTCGAAGAGGCCGAACATCGAATTGCCGCAAACGATGACGAAGCCGCTACCGCTGAGCCGGCGGCCTGAGTATTTATTGGACCGGGCGTCTCTGAATCAATCCTCGCGCATGAATTCGGCCAGCAGATTCTTGTCGCGGTCTGTTAATTGCAGGCGCTGGTTACCGAGCTCAAAATGTCTCGTATCCCGTAGCGCGTTCATGAATGCGGTCTCACGACGCATAATCTGTTCCGGGCAGGCTTGGCGGGTTGCGTTCAACGGGCCGACTTTGATACCCGACTCCGCCTTCTCCAGCGAACCCGAAAACGCATTGCAACCACCATGCCCTTTGATGCTGCCATCGACAAAGAATTGCACAACCATGAGGGCATCATCAGGTATCGGCTCGGCACCGATATAAATCGGCCGCCAGTCCACGCCCGTGAGGCTGCTGCCGCCGGCGGGCAGATTGTTCTGGGCCAGTTGCCGGCTCTGCAACATCACGAATGCGATACCGGCAAGAAATAAGAGAAAAAAACCGAATCCGAGAATGGCTTTCATAGCGGCTCCCTGAATGGAAATCTGCACATGACCGGATCTCCTGTCCGTGTCAAACCAATCACGATGCCGAGGCCGGAAATACGAGCGATTTGATGACGACAGGGACGGCGCCAGATGCGTCCAATATCTCACCGATGTCTATAAATTCAAATTCGCGGACGACAATACCGTCGATCGACACGATGGGATTCTGCAGTCCGCACGCTTCATAGCAATGCAGGCCGATCAGCCCGCCGATATCGCTGTCGGTCACGAGAACCAGCGGCAGGTCCTTTGCCAACACCGCTGCAAGGCCCTGAATGACGCCGCGGCAGAAGTCATCGAGGCGCCGATACGTCGCGGATCCCTGCCAGCGAACATACAGTGCGACAGTCTGGTGCCCGCAATGCAGGTCGAATCGCTTCAGCGTTGCATCGATAGCCAGTGCGATCGCGCCGGCTTCGAGTGTCTCGCCGGCGAGGGGCAGTTCAGGACTGATGACGGCGATATTCTTAAGCGGCAGTGTCGTGTCCGGCAACACGAGGATCGTGCTGCCGCTGACCTGCACCGTGTACTGCGATGCGCCGATGACGGTTGCACGTATGCGTTGATCGGGCGCGCGCACCTCGATGCCCCAGTCCTCCGCTCGCTGCCGAACCGCCTTCGCAAGCATCGGTCCGAGGTCGCCAAATGTGCCGGACTCCTTACCGTAGATGAATTCGGATACGCCACCCGAGAACGTCAGCACGTCCGGCTTGCGCGTGTCGCTCAGCGGTTCGAGGCGCAGTAATGCGTGGGAGTCGGCGTCCATCGGTATGGCCGACATCGCCTGGAACAGCCGATCTGCCATGCGCTCGACAATCGCCCGCTGGTCATCCTCCGCGAGCACTGCGCCGATCGTCATTTCGACGCCGGTATTCTCGGCAAAACTTTGTCCGGCTTCCTCGATCGCACGCACCCGACGTTGTGCATCAAAACAGATAAGCCGTGCCCCGACATCGATCGCCGTGCGATCGACGATCTCCCCGCTATCGCACAGCGCGATCTTCGACGTGCCGCCGCCAATGTCGACATTCATGACAACCGACGATTCCCGATCCGACCGCGCTACGGCACCCGAGCCATAAGCGACCAGCGCCGTCTCGAGGCTGTCACCAGCGCTGACGGCAACGAATTTGCCCGCCTGATTTGCGAACAACTCACCTATCGCGCGCGCGTTGCGGCGCCGCACGGCGACGCCCGTCAGTATCAGCGCGCCGGCGTCCACGTCATCGATGCCGATGCCGGCACGTTCGTATTGCGCCTCGAAGAACGATTGCAATGCCGACGCGTCGATTGTCGTGTCGTCTTTGTAGGGTGTCAGGATGACGTCGGATTCGAACAGCACTTCGCGAGACGTCACGACATACAGGTTATCCCGACGATCCATGACAATCTTCGAGAACACGAGGTGCGAGGTCGACGAACCGATGTCGACGCCGACGCTCGTCAGGATGATTTCGTCTTCGGTATCGAGCGTCCGCGCGTGACTCGAGAAAAAGGTCGTAGGGCGTGCGCTCAACTGGCTAGCCTGCGATCCCGTCCGCTCCCAGTCCCGTCGCCATCTCGAGATCGTCGGGCCGCTCGTACAAACCGGGATCCATGCGCGACTGAACACCTTCCTGTTCCAGCAGATTCTCGTACTCTTCGCGCAGGAAAGGGTCCTCCATCCAGTAGGGGATCGACGTGCCTCCCTCGTGCAGGTCCATTGCCGTGTAGTCGATGTGCGGCGCACCCGGGGGGCCCGGATCACGGCCCGGGTTGTGCGGTCCGAACCACGCGGTCAGACGAAACGGTTCCTTGGACACCGTAAAGTGCTGGTGATACCACCTGGCCCCGCCCGGCGCGGCCGTCACCATGCCGCCCTGCACGTAGTCGACGCGCCGCACCTGGTCGCCGTGGCCATCCTTCCACGGCGTGGGTCCGAGGTGCTCGGGCCAGGTTATCGTATAGCCCTTGCCTTTGAGGCAGATCAGCACCGCGGCCGACGTGTGCGCATGCGCTTTCGAGTAGCGGCCGACTTCGTGCTGCCCGATCCACAAATAAAAGGTGTTGTTCGTCATGAACGGCTCGACGCGGCGCCAGCCCGGCGAGCGCCGGTTGTCGAGTGGCAATTCACAGTTGATCGCGTCAGGAACGAGATTCGTGCGCCGCATCGCGAGGCCGCGCACCGGATCCGGTTCGACGTCCGTGCGCTCCTTGTAAAAGTCATCGTCGATACTAAAACGGTCGTGAAACACGTACGGGTTGTCGAATACGGCGTCGATATTCTGCAGCGCATTGATCACGATCGGTGCCGTAGTTCCTGCCTGCAACAACGCCGGCTCATTGGTCGCGTTGACAATGCGGTGCCACGCATTCAGCGGGATCGAAAACATCGAGCCCTTTTGCCACTCGAATACGTGCTTCTTGCCACCGTCATCGAGCCAGACTTCGGTCGAACCCCGGCCCTCGACGACGAGGTAGATCTTCTCGAACATGTGCTTTTCCGGATTGAGTGCCCCGCCGGCCGGCACTTCGACGGCATAGCCACCCCATTTACCCTCGGTGCCATAGAGCTGGATGTAACTGCCCCTGCCGCCGACACGCTGCCATGGCTCGAGCGGCAGATCGCGTATGTCGCGTATGCCCAGTTCCCGAAACACGGGAATCCCCTCCGCCTGCATAAACTTGTCGTAAGGCGTCGGCAGCTTTTTGAATTTACCGAAGCCGGCCCGCTGTCCTGCTTTCGGCTCGGTCCAGTGTTCGTGTCCCATATCAACCCCTGCAATAGCTCAAGTTCATTTTGGCTGGGCATCGCGTCGCGGCCCAGCGGTCCTGACAATCAGGAAAACAGCACTCCCGGGAACAGCTCATAGGCAAGCGCCACCTCGAAAACGACATAAATCGACAGCGACGCGATCAATGTGACGATAAGCGCAAGCCGCGGCGACTGCTGTCCGAGGAATGCGATCGACGCAAACAGGTACAGCGGGATCGCAATCAGGAACCCTAACAGATATACGGCCGCAACTCCTCCCGCGACGAACAGGATCGCTGTCAATTCGCGGCCGCGTGCTGCAGGCACTCTCACGCCCCCGCCCTCCGGGCGCCCGCTTTCCTTGCGACGATCGGTACTGAACTTCGTGCTCAGCATATCGAGCAGCAGGAGCAGCAGGGTCACGATCCCCGCGAGCAGCGGCACGAGGCGGGTGGTCTCGTCGAGCGTAAAATAGCCCGAGACGACGTAAGCGATAACGAAGGCGAGAATAACCAGTGACGGCAGCAGGTTGCTTTTCGTCTTTTCCGTTTGCGGATCCTTCACGACACTTCTCCCGAGATGCGTGCCGCGAAGCGATTGCGCAGCATCGGCACGAAAGACCAGCTCAGGCTCAAGAGAATCAGCACGACCAGCACGATCGACGTTGCCGAATGCACAAAAATGCTCAGGTCCCCCTTGCCGATCATCATCGACTGCTGAAACCCGCGCTCGGCCGTCTCGCCGAGTATCAGCGCGATGACGAGCGGTAGTCGCGGGTAGTCAAAGCGCAGCATAAGGTAGCCGAGGACGCCCAGGATGGCGGCCATTACGACGTCGCCGGGCGTGAGATTGATCGCATACACACCAACAAGGCTGACCGCAATGACGACGGGTGCCAGTATCTGACCTTTGACGAGCGTAATTGCAGCCAGCCAGCGCACGAACGTGATCCCGATGATCGAGGCCAGCACCGCGCTAAAGGTCAGGGCCAGTATCAGGCCGTAAATCTCCTGCTGGTGATCGGCAAAGATGGCGGGACCCGGCTGCATGCCATGCAGCATCAGGATGCCGAGAAACACGGCCATCTCGGCGCTGCCCGGAATTCCGAAAGCCAGCGTCGGCAACAGCGCCCCGCTGTCTTTGGCATTGTTGGCCGACTCGGGTGCGACGATGCCCTCGATCCTGCCCGTGCCGAACGAGTCCGGATCGCGGTCTGCTTTTTTGGTCGTCGAATACGCGATGAACGTCGCGACCGTGCCACCGACGCCGGGGATGGCGCCGATAAGCGTCCCCGTGATCGAGCCACGGATAACGACTTTCCAGTGCTTCAGCGTCGCGCGCATCCCCGTCCAGACGCCGTCCAGCTTGACGTTGCTCGCATCCGCGGCGACGGTGCCGCCTTCGATCGACAGGCGGATCATCTCGGCCATGCCGAACAGGCCGACGAGTGCCGGGATCAGCGGAATGCCGTCCCACAGGTAGTCGGAACCGAGGGTATAGCGAACGCCGCCATGCACAGTGTCGTAGCCGACGAATGACAGCATGAGCCCTATGCCCCCCGCGACGAGGCCGCGCAGCAGGTTGGCCGACGACGAAATCGCGACGGTCACGATGCCGAACACAGCGACGAGGAAGAACTCGGGCGGGCCGAACAACAACACGATTTCACGGGCGACAGGCAATACGAGCAGTAAGGTCAGCACGCCGAACAATCCGCCGAGCGGCGATGCTGTCGCCACGGCCCCGATCGCATCGGCAGCCCTGCCCTGTTTGGCGAGCGGATGACCATCTAGACAGGTGGCCGCACTCGGACCCGTGCCGGGAGCATTGAGCAGGATGGCCGATATGGATCCGCCCATCGCGATGGCACCCATGATGCCGCCGGCCATGGCAAACGCGTGTGTCACCTCCATGCCGTAGGTCAGCGGTAGCAGCAGTGCCAGCGCCGTAGTGCCGCCCAGCCCCGGGATGACACCGAACACGAGCCCGACGACAACGCCCGCAAACAGGAATATCACAGTACCGGGGGCCAGAAGACCCTGCGCGCCCTGCAGCAGTAATTCAGGCATATCCAAATTTCTTGCCGATATCAATCAAGTAGCTGTTTGAACTGGTCGTAAAACTCAGTCATTTCCACGACGGCTGCAGCGGTCTCGGTGGCACTCGCCGGATGCGCTTCATTGCCCGTGCTCTTGAGCCATGACTGGAAGTCCGCGTCCTGCATGGCCCCGAGCAAGGCTTGCTCGAGCATTGTTTTAATATCGTCGGGGAGACCGGGCGGCGCGCCCATCATGCGCACAACTCTGATGTGCCCGAGTTCGGGCGCGCCGAGGTCGCTCGCATCCGCGATCTCCGGATCGCTGCTCTCGATGCCAAATACCGCAAGCGCCTTGATATCGCCGGACTCGAGGTACGTGCGCGCCGTCGAGTAATTGATCATTGCGGCATCGAAATCGCCGCGTATCAATCCGAGCAGATAACCGGCGCTGCCCTTGTAACCGGTAATGATGTCAAACGGTATGCCGAGTGTTTCGTTGACGATATTGGTTGCAACGAAGGACGTCGATCCAGGACCCGTCGCACCATAGGTGATATTGCGCCCCAGTTTCTGCAGGTCATCGATCGACTTGTATGGCGAATCGCCCTTGACGACAAATACGTAGTGATCGTAACCGAGTGTCGCAAGCCAGGTAACTTTGGACAGCTCATAGCCGATCGTCATGCCCTGCAGCTGCGGGATCAGCACGCCCGGCATATTGAAGATACCGATCGTATAACCATCAGGTCGCGACCGGTAAATGTCACTTGCACCGCGCCTGCCGCCGGCGCCCGGCAAGTTCTTGGGCAGCACGTTGATCGAATTCGGCAGATGCTTCTGCAATCCCGGCGCCAGCGCGCGCACGTAGGCATCGAATGCGCCGCCCGAATTGAACGGGATCACGACGGTAATGTCCTTGTCGGGATAATCGGCCGGGCCACTGCAGGACGCGCAAGCCAGCAAAGTCGCTACAAGAACTGACCTGGCGCTGATCCTCATGAGAATAATCCGTAGCGGGACAACAGCCTGAACACGTAGCCGCGATACAGCTCGATATTGAAGCCGTGTTCGAACAGAAAATAGATCAGAATGGTCACGCCCACCGCAATCAGCAGCGACAGTATCGGATGCTCACGCGAGATCCAGTACAAGAGGACAAACATGAATACGGAAATGCCAACGTAGTGTCCGCCGACATAGATCAAAATTAACAGCAGCGACATGAAGCCGATGAAACGGACCACGCTGTTGAATTCGCGGTTCTGCCCTTTGAGCGCCAGTGACATGTGCTTCACGATGACATGATTCTCAGCTTGTTTGCGTGTCTTGTTGAACTGCACGCCGATCAGAATCAGCAGCGGCACCATGATAACCAGCGGCGCCCGCGCCGAGATAAAATCATAGCCCAGAGCGGCAATAAATCCGCTAACCACGACGAGCCCGAGGAACGATATAAAAATGAGTTCAAGTGCAACTCTTTTCTGCACTCTCTCATGTTCGGCCGACGATTGCGGATGTTCAGTTGGCACTTTTCTGCACCTCGCGTCGGTGTGTGATGATGCCCCAGATGTTGTAAGCGAGAACCACAATCGTCGTAATCGCCAATGTCAGTGGAATTGGTCTCAATATGAAATCCGGTCCGTCGAGCTGCGTCGCGAGATAGAGGTTCTTCTCGACGGCAAACCCCAACACGAAACCTATCAACATCGCAGCGCGCGAATAGCCGAGCTCCTTCATCAGGTAACCGATGACACCAAAGACGAGCGCAACGAAGATATCGAACCACGCGCTGTGCACGGCAAACGCGCCCGTAAATACGATTACGATCAGCACCGGTACGAGCAGCGTGCCTCGCAATCCGGTTGCGCGGCTTAGCGGGTTGACGAGGAACATGCCACCGATCATGCCGATGAAGTTGCCGATGATGATCGTGAATATCATGATGAACACGACGTCGACATGGTATTGCAGCATGTTCGGCCCGGTTTCCTGGCCGAGAACAAAGAGCGCGCTGAGCAGTATGGCCATCGACGAGCTTCCCGGAACACCGAACGCAACCGTCGACGCCAGTGCGCCACCCTCGACGGCGTCGTTTGCGGCTTCCGAACCGATGACACCCTCGATGTTACCTTTGCCGAACGATGCCTTGTCTTTCGACGTCTGCTTGGCATGGCCGTAGGCGATAAACGCGGCGGGAGCACTCCCCAGACCCGGTATCAGACCCATAGCTGTGCCGATCGAACTGCAGCGCAGGATCAGCCACCAGCGTTTGAATGCCTCGATCACACCCTGGAATACCTGCTTTTGGGTCTCCTTCGCCGAAAGCGGCTTCACGTCGACGCCGGTCAGCGAGCCTCCGGAGACCCACAATTCGAACATCTCGGCGACTGCGAAAAGGCCAAGGATGACCGGCACGAGTTCGAGACCGTCGCGCAACTCGAGCAGCCCGAACGTAAAGCGCTCCTGGTTGGTCACGTTGTCGAGCCCGACCATTGCAAGCAGCAGGCCAAGCAAAGCCGCGATCAGGCTACGCGTAATGTCTTCCTTGCCGAGGACAGCCACGAACGTCAGCGCGAGGAACGCAAGTACGAAAATCTCGGACGGTCCGAAGAACAGAACGACCTTCTGCAGCACGGGCAGCAAGAGCGCCAGCGCGACCGCGCCGAATGTGGCACCAAGGAAGCATGCTGTCATCGCCGCGCCTGCGGCCTGCGCGCCCTGCCCGTTTTGCCGCATTGGCACGCCATCCAGCAGCGTCGCTGCATTTTGCCCCGTGCCCGGCGTGCTGAACAATATCGCCGTCAGCCCACCGCCTTGGGCGACCGTCGAATGGGCGCCGAGCAAAAACGCAATGCCGGCACCCGGCTCCATCGAATACAGAAACGGGATGACCATCGCCATCGCGAAATGGCCGCTGAGCCCGGGGATGACGCCGATGATTAGGCCAAATACGGCGCCGATGAACAGGTATGGGAAAACGGCCAGGCTGATCGCCTGCAGAAACCCGCTGACCAACCCCTCAATCACTCCCATGCGTTGATCCTTTTGTTATCCGTGTGCGCCCGCTCACACAGACAGACTACAGTTCACCGAGAATTGCACGCACGAATAGCTGCCTGATGTCGTCCGGCATCTCCGTCGCGTCCGTCACGATCCGGCGCATCTCTTCGGCCGACGCATGGTTGATCGGCCTGCCCGAATTCGCGGCGATCTCGAGCAGCTCCGGATCGTGCAACGCACTGTCGAGCGCCGCGCTCAGGAATTGCACTCTTTCGGCGTCGGTGCCGGGCGGCGCAGCAAGCGGCCTGCCGACAGCGTGCAGCGACTCCCATGCCCTGAGGATGGCAACGGCTCTTTCCGGGTTCGACGTTCGTTCCGCAAATTCGAAAGCCGTTGGAACATCCGGCAGATCCGGCGCCCGCTGCCTGCCGCTCTGCAGGATGATCTTGTCCCTGCCCTGGTCTACCGAATCGAGAGCGCTGCCCCATGAGCCCCAGGTACCGACGATGTTACCGCGCAGCATCGACTGCCTGACGACAGACGAGCTGTCGAAGCCGTGAATGATATCGAGGTCCATTTCGAGCGCCTCGTTCGCTATGACCGCATCGACATAAGTGCTGCCGCCCAGCCCCGTCGCACCGATCTTGATCGTCTGGCCCAATTTCCAGATCTCGTCGAACGATGTATAGCCGCTCTCGAGCGCGACAACGAACACGCGCGCATCGGCGACGACACGCCCCAGGTATTCGAATTCGGCAATCTTATAATCTGCGCCGCGCATTCCCGCCAGCTCGTTAGTAATCAGGGCACTGCCGTTCATCGTGCCAATCGTCAGGCCATCGTTCAGCGAGTGAAACAATTCGTTCACACCGCGCATGCCGCCCGCGCCTGGCAGATTGACGATATCGACCCGCGCGCCTGTATATTTTTCGAGATAAGGAGAAATCATGCGTCCGTACTCGTCATAGCCGCCGCCCGGACTGTACGGGATGATCCACTTGATCACGCGGCCGTCATAAAAGGCCGCAGCTCCCGTTTTCGGCGGACCCTCGTCTTCGGCCGGTTGGCAGGCCGTGAGGCCGCAGATTGCGAGTATCCAGACAGCGGTGGTGATGAATCGGTAGCGCATTATTGTTGTTAGTCGCATCGAATGCTCTGGTTTCGTGATCGTCTCCGACGAAAAGTATGCAGCAGGGCTCGCGCCCATTACAACCAATACCGCTGGTAAATCGATGTCGAGTGTAATTAATTGTCTTATTTACCAAAAATCGGCGCGCCTGCCCTTTTGATTCTGATATTTGTTATCCTCATCGATTCTCTCATATCCGCAATAAAACAGCGTAAACGCGATGACAAATCCACTAGACGAACCGTCAGACCTGGAGCCCGTCGGGCATTACCACAGCAAGAAAGATCGCATATTTGTGCGGCCCATTCAGGGCGCTTATAACCTGACCGAGGAGCTCGAGCGCCTGCGCTCGATGCCGCGCGTGCGCAAGGCGAAGGACCTGAAGTTTGTCGATGGCCCGCAGACTTACAGTCGTCACTACGTGGAACCGAAAGACGGTATCACGCAGACATTTCACCTGCATCTCGAGGAATACGGACCGGGCGGCCGATCGCAGAAGCACGGGCATGTAAACGAGGCGGCCTTTTACATACTCGACGGCGAAGGCTACGAAATCCATGACGGCCAGCGCTATGACTGGAAGGCCGGTGACGTTGCGATCGTACACAACAACTGCGTGCACCAGCATTTCAACGCGAGCGACACGAAGCCCGCGCGTGCACTAGTGATCAAGACCAAACCAATGTTCATGTTCATGAACATGTTGTTCCAGAAGCAGGTCATCCCGCGTCCGACAACACCGGCGCCCGGCGGTGAAAATTTCGAGGCCCGCGAGGACGAAGATGACTTTAATCATCCGGACGAGGGGTACTGATCATGGCCTGGGGTGAAACATCTGTCTGGCTCGATGGGACTGTGAACGATCCGCTCTACCAGAACATGCTCGATGATGCCGAAACTGCGCCGGAGCGGGATGCGAAACGCAAGAAGATCATTCGGCCTGCCGAAATGCCGTGGGAAATGTCGCGGCAGGGAATTCTCAAGCATCTGATCAACGAGCAGATGAATACGCGCATGGAGACGGTCGATGCCTACATGCAAATCATTCCGCCCGGCAGTCGTTCGGGCAAGCACCGTCATCTCGCCGAGGAGTGCCTGTACGTCCTCGAGGGCCGGGGCTACGATCTCCACCAGGACTGCGTGGTCGAGATCACCGACGATTTTCACTGGAAGCCGGAAAAGGAAGTCAGGCGATTCGAGTGGGAAGCCGGAGACATCGTTTACGTGCCGCCCAACACGATTCATCAGCATTTCAATGCTGACGGGAAGCGGCCTGCCCGCCTGATTTCCTCGATCAATCGCATATTTAAACACTGCGGTCTCAATGACCTCGAACAAATCGAGGATGCGCCCGAGTATCAACCCGGCGTTGAACTGACCGTCGACTACGTGACTGCGCTGCTCAGGGGCGAGAAGCCCTGACCAACTGTCATGAGTGATGTCGGGCGCCTGCTGATGTCGGAATATTTCCCCTGTTAGGCGCTTTCCTCGCTCTCGCCTCGGCGGCGACCTTCGGCCTGAACAACGCGATGCTGCGGCGCGGCGTCCTGACCGGCGGCGTGCTGCACGCCATGTCGATCACGGTGCCGCTCGGCGTACCGTTGTTCTTGCTCGCGTGTCTTGTTTTCGGTGGCTTCGACTCGCTCGCACGCTTTTCGCTACCGTCATGGGCGTGGCTGGCCGTTGCGGGCGTCGTGCATTTCGTGTTCGGGCGCTACGGCAATTACCGCGCAACCCGTGCGCTCGGCGCGACCTTATCGAGCCCGATCCAGCAACTCAGCGTGCCCATCGCGCTCGTTCTGGCGCTGATATTTCTCGACGAAGTCATGACTCCACTGCGTTTGACGGGCTTCGTGCTCGTCATGATCGGCCCGCTGGTGGCCGTGCGCGGCCAGAACAGCAGCAGGAAAGCGAATAAAAATAAGGACTTTCACCCGCAACTGGGTGAAGGCATGCTCTGGGGCGCCGTCGCCGCAGTCGGCTACGGCTCCAGTCCGCTGTTCATCGTCAAGGGCCTCGGGCCCGATACCAGCGTCCTCGACAGTCTCGCCGGCGGCCTCGTGTCGTATTCCGCCGCAACGATCGTGGTCGCGGTTCTCGTTCTGTTTGCCGGCGGCGTTGCATTTCTGCGCGACCTCGATCGAACGGCCCGCAACTGGTTTGCGTTGTCGGGCATTTTCGTATTTCTGTCGCAGATGTTCCGTTACATGGCGCTTGCCATCGCCCCGGTTTCTGTCGTTACGCCGATTCAGCGACTGTCGGTTGTATTCCGCACGATATTCAGCTGGGTCATCAATCGCGATCACGAGGTATTTACTGGGCCGGTGCTGTTCGGCATTGCCCTGTCGCTGCTCGGCGCGTTTGCCCTGACACTGAGCACCGATATCGTGTGGGCTTTGGTTCCCGCAGAGTGGGCCGAGATCCTGACGCTCGAGTGGCCCTGATCGACTAATAAAGAATCACGAACACGGTACCAACGAAACCAAGGCATGCCGCAACGATGACGTCGGTCGTCAATTTCTCCTTACTCAGGAAGACGACGGTGGACAAGATCATGGTCACGAATACCTCCATCGACGTGATCAGGGCAATTTTCGAAATACCGATGTACTTCAGCGCCGCGAAGTAACAGATCTGGCCGAACGAACTCAGAACTCCGGCCATCAGAAACCACTTGTTGAATACCGTGAATGTCCTGACGAGGTCATCCCGATAGCTCTTGATGAAACCGGATGTGATGACAAAAAACACGATACCGGAGAGCGCTCCGACGAGCGTCCCGAACGCCGCATCGGGGAGAATCACCATGCCCTGTTTGCGCGCGACGTAACCCAGCGCGTACGCAAATGCGGACACGGGTCCATACAGGTAACCGAGATTTAGAAACCGGTCGAACGCGCTTTGTTTGATCACGTGGCGGCTGTCCTCCTCGGCCAGAAATACCGCCTGCCGCACGAGTACGCCGAAACTCATCACGATCAGTACCATGCCGACAAGCATCGGGCCGCTGATCGTCTCGCCCAGTAACAAGACGCCGAGCAACACGGCGAAGAACGGATTCAGACGCTTGATGGCTGATGCCCTGATCGCGCCCAGGTGCTGGATCGAGGCGTACACGAACACTCGGCCGATGAAGACAGTCAGAAAGCCCGAAACCGCGAACCATTTGATGCCCGTGGCGTTCAGTTCAGGCCAGCCGTTACGCAGGCTCGCCAAGACCCAGATCGTGGTCGACACCAGAAACGTGATCGAGATCGACAGGAACGCGCCGCTGCTGCGGCTCTTGCCGTCGTGGCCACGGGCAACCGCGATATTCGTCAATGCAAACAACGACATCGACAGGACGGCAAAGAGCTCACCCACGTTTTGACTTCCCGGGTGGTCTCAGGCTAAAGACTGTACGCCTCGTAGGTAGACGGGTGAAACAGTTCGTCGACCGTGAGCCGGCGCGCGGATAGCCCCTGGCGATAGTGCATGTCGCAGAAAGCGTCGAGCGCCGTCGCATTGTCCGCGACGCCGTAGGGCCAGTAGTCCTCGCCCATCATTTCTTTGACGACGGCAAGATTGTCCTCGACGAACGGCATCGTCACTTTGGTCGCCGAGGTATCGTTGAGTGCTGCGACCGCAGCGTCCCTGGCTTCGCTAAATGCTTTAACAAGAGCTGCCGGCAGCCAGGGATGCCGCTCGGCGAGTGTGCGGCGTACGCCGAGCAGGTGCATGATTGGGAAAATACCGGTGCGTCGGTAATAGTCCGACGCGGCAGCGATCGAGTCCTTGAACAACCTCCCCACCTGCGGGTGGCCTTCGTCGAAACACCGTGGCCACCGGGGACCGATGAAGCCGTCGATGTCGCCATCGGCGAGCATCTGGTTCAATGTTGCCCCGTCCGGGGCCGGTTCGATACGGATGTCTTCGGGCAGGTCGAGCTTCAGTTTCTCGGGTCGCCCCGGCGTATCCATGCCGCCCTGTACCCAGATGATGTCCGCGGGCTTCACGCCGAAGTCCTGTTCGAGTATGCCGCGCACCCAGACGTTGGCGCTCTGCTGGTACTCGGCCATGCCGATTCGTTTCCCAGCCAGGTCCTCGGGCTTGTCGATGCCGCGATCGAGACGGACATAGATCGATGTATGCCGAAACGCCCGCGACAGGAAGACCGGTACCGCGATGTAGTGCGGATCGCCGCGGGCCAGCGTCACGCAATAGCTCGCAAACGACAGTTCAGAAACGTCGAAGTCCTCGTGACGAAACGCGCGGAAGAACATCTCTTCGGGCGATAACAACATGCATATCGGAGCCACGCCATCGACCTGCACGCGGCCGTCGACGATCGCCCGGGTCCGATCATAATCGCCCATCGAAAATGACAGCTCTAACCCCGCCACTGCGAGCCTCGTCGACTAGATGGGGACATTCCTGATCTGCTTCCCGCTGATCGGGGACATTCCCGATTGACCGGCCGGAAAATCAGGAATGTCCGCATGTTAGAAGGTGCCGCTGAGTTGGAGGGTTATTCGGCGTCCATTGGTCAGCCTGCGGAGCTCAATGGACTCCAACGCTGTCAGCTCGCGCTCGCCGATGTAAATCGTTCGATCGCGTGCGTCCACGATATCGAGCATGTTCTCGGCCGCTAAGCCGATCTTGATGCCGAACCAGCGTGTCGTCTCGATAAACGCACTGAGCAGTACGCCTTCGTCAAAGATTTCGAGTTCGTTCACCTTGAATAACGGGCGTTCCGCGCGTGTGGAATAGTCCCAGCCCCAGGCTACCTTCGTTGTTTCGAAATCCTGACGGAAGCCTAATATGAGCGAGTACCTGTTGTCGTCGCGAAACCCGATCTCGTCTTCGATGCCACCTTGCGCGGACAGCACCCGGTCGTTGGCTGTCACGGGATCCGGCACCGTGGAGTCCTGCCAGCGAATCTTCGCATCCAGCTTCGCGCCCGTCAGCCCGATCGCTTCCAGCGGCCAGGTGCTCTCGAGCTCCACGCCCCAGCGACGCCCGTCGCCGATATTGCCGGGCACCTCGAACTCCGACGTCAACGGCAGCAGGTCCTGAACGTCGGAGATCCAGTGGTGAAACAGGAACAATTTGACGACGCCCAGTTCGCCGAAGCGCCACTCTTCACTAAACTGGGCGATCCAGGTGGTCTCCGGCTGCAGATCCGGATTGCCGAGCGCCAGATCGTCATCTTCGAACACGGTCGCGCTGACGAAGTCGTTGAAATCGAGTTGCGCTACCTTGCGCCAGAGGGTCACACGCGTCTGCCGTTCGGCTGACGGCGCATAGGTCAGCGTCGCTCGCGGCTTGACGAACGAGAAACTGCGCTCCTGTACCGCATCACCGGTTTGCGAGATCGTCGACGTTTCCCAACCCAAACCGTATTCGAACTTGTATTTGTTGAATGACCAGGTGTCCGTCAAGAGAATATCGGCGCGGTCTTCTTCAACGCGGCTGTTGGCGCCGGGCACGGGCACGATCTCGGGACCCGTGCCCGTGTCTACGGTCTGCACGAGCATGCTGTCGAGCACGTTTTTCGCGCCCTCGACGTTGAGCTGCAGAACGTGATTCCTGAATTTGGACCAGACGAATTCCAGACGCCCAATACTCTCGGTCGCCCTGGCTTCGGTGTCGGCCTCACGAAACAGCGTCTGGTCACCTGCCTCGTCGAAACGGCGCTGCACCGACAGCGGTTCCTGATCCAGTTGAAAATACAGCAGAACGGCCTTGCCCGTCAGATCCGCACTGAGGCCGCGTTCGGCATTGAGACCAATTTCGAAGCGCCGGTTGCGGCGCTCCGCCACAAGGCTGTCGTTCGTCGGCAGGCTGGCCGCGTCCTCGGGAACAATCTGGGTCAATCGGTCTTCGTCGCGATGCTCGAAATTGATGGTCGAGTTGAATCTGAGCGACGTCGCGCCGAAGTCGCGCGCTGCCGTCAGGTAGGCGTTCGCATTGAATCCTGTGCCCTCGTGATCCTCGATGCGCGTTTCGGTGCGCATGCCTGCAGCATCGAGAATTTCGCGGTTGCCGGGATCGCCGAACGACGAGCGACGTCCATCGATACCGAAGTTGTACGTTGTTTGACCCCAGCGATCTGCTACCGAGATGCCGCCAAAGGGCGCCAGCGGCGTCAGCGAAAAGTTCTTGCGCACCGCCAACTCCCAGCGGATCGCCGCGGGCGTATCTTCGGCGAGCACGAGATTGACGACGACGGGTCTGCCCAGCAGGTCGATTTCTCGTACCTGGCCGCGAATCAGTTCGATGCGCTCGACCTGCCCCGCCGGGATACGCTGCAGTATCTGCGACGGCGTATCCTGCTTGGCACTCGGGTAGCGGTCATTGATGAGAATATTGCCGACGGCATTGCCGAAACCGCGCTCGTCTTCGCCATTGTCAAGCTGAAAGCCGGGAACCTGGTTGACCATGTCGAGCGCCGTGTTCGGCTGATAGCGGCCGAAGAATTCGGCCGCGTAGGTCACGATGAGCTCGTCTCGGGCAGGCGGTTGTTCCTGGGCGTACGCTGCCAGTATCGGCAGAATCACGCTGGCCAATATCAGAATATGGCGAAAACCACGCATCAGCGCACTGCCTCCGAGATCAGTGGAATAAAGCTAGTCGGCACGCGCAAAGCGCGCCTCATGGCGCGCTTTGCGGTGCAATTCACCGGTGTGGCCTCGTTCGGCTACTCGTAGTTGTAGCGGAATTTCACGCCGTAGGAGCGGAAGTCCGAGCGCGAAAGCTGCGCCTCCCGCCATCCGCGCGGTACCGTGTCCAACTCCGGAAAGTACTCGACCCTGGCCTCGAGTAAGTTGCGCCCGTACGCAGCCACTTGCCACCTGCCATCATCGGGACCAAAGCCGAGGGTCAGGTTGAGATCCTCGTGCGTGTCCATCTTGACGATCTCGCTGAAACCGCTGGCATCGGTGATGAAGCCATCCGAGATATAGCCCTTGGCGTTAAAGTTCAACCGAAATCCGTTCATGATCGGCCGTTCGTAATCGAGCCCGAGCACGAACTTGTAGTCCGGGGTCTTCGGCGCCGGAGTACCCGTGCGGTCGATTATCGCAACCTCAGCCTCGAAGGCCTCGTCTATGCTCGTCGGAACAAAGCGCACGCCGTCTTCGTCACGCAAAACACAAGGCGCATCGGGGTTGTTGATCGCCTGGACAGCCTCCAGCTGCGTGCAGGGCGAGTTCGGGAAGTCGGTCAGCTCGCCATCCATCAGGGCGCCGGCGAAATTCAGCGTGAGCCTGTCGCTGACTGCGGTGGTGAGACTGAACTCGACGCCGCGGACCCGCTGTTCGCCGGCGTTGATGTTGGCGAATGGATCGTCGGGGTCATTGGTGTCGGTGGACACCTGCAGGTCTTCGAACGTGGTCTCGAACAGCGTCACGTCGTAACGGGCACGACCGTTCCACAACCTGCCTTTGGACCCGAGTTCGATCGAGGTGCCGGTCTCGCCCTCGAATCTGAAGGTATCGAATGGCGTGGCACAGAATCCGGCATCGATCAATCCCTGCGAACACTCCCCATTGACGGTGGTCACGCCCGTATCGAAGCCGCCGGCCTTGAACGATTCGGCATAGCGCAGGAACAGTGAGTGATCTTCGTTCGGCCGGAATCGCAGCGTGGCCTGTGGGCTGACGGCCGTGTCGTCGAAGTTACCCCCTCTGCCCGGCCCATACGGACCGCGGCCGCTTTCTCCGGGGAGTAAATGCATGGGTGTCAGGAGAGTCAAACCCACGGCGGCAGCACGGCCGCCGAGCCAGGTCAGCGGCGTGCGGCGTTCTGCGCGATAGGGGATAACCCACAGATTGGACGTATCCGCGCCCGGCAGCACGAACTCCATATCGGCCGTCGTGATCTGTATGGCGTTGCGATGCGTCCCGGCATCCACGACGAGTCCGTCCTCGTCGATGTACTCGCACGTTACCGGATCGGGATTCGGCGGGTTGAGCTCGTCGCTGCCCCTCGACTCGCAGGGCCGGACATCGAACACCCATTGGGCACCGAAGCCTGTGACACCGCCTTCCTTGTCGAGATCGGTGTAGCGCGCGCCGAGGTCGATGGAAAACCGGTCGCCCGCCAGATTGAACGTCACCGTCGCGAACGCGGTCTTCCATTCCTGCTCCTCGTAGGCCCGGTTACCTCGCAATCCCCGGCGTACGTTGCCGCGCGGACTGTTGGAGATTACGTCGAGGTCGGTCTTCTGAAACAGCAAGCCCGCCATCCATTCGATGCTTCCCGGACCGGACGTGAAGCGCAGCTCGGAGCTGTACTGGTCGAAATCCTCGCCGCGATTCTGACCGTTCATGAAGAATGGCGAGTTGCTGTTGTCGCGCGTGTTCGCCCGGTCCATGATGCTCCAGCCCGTCTTCCAGTCCAGCTCGACGCCATTGTCGAACTGATAGAGAAAATCGAGATAGCCGTTCGATGCCTCGATCTGCTCGTTCATATCCGCCAGCCCATCGGAGATACCGACTATTTTGATCCACTCGTCGACCGCGGCGCGGATGTCGATCGAGCCGAAGTCGACATTCTCGTCGTGGATGTTGACGGGTGGCGCGAAGAACGGCCCGCTGTTGCTGATGCCCACGTCTTCGAAACAGCTCGTCGGCAGCGGCGTGTGAGGCACGGACCAGCCCACACCCCCGCTGTTAAAGCCCGTTACCGGGTCTATATCCGGGTCGTCCCAGATAGACCGCTCGTTGCCCGAACCGATGCCAGGAGTGCGAAGCTCGTCGTTGCGACCGTACACCAGCGTCCCTGCCGTCCGGCACAAAGAGGTTGCCTCGTTGTCTTTGTCGATTTCGGAATATTCGGCTTTAAACGAGATATCGAGATTGTCGCGTGGCGTAAACTCGAGAATCACGCGGGCACCGATGTTTTCGTAGGCGCCGTGATCGACCCCGGTCACCAGATCAGTAATGTAGCCATCGGCGCTCTCGTACTTGCCGGCCACGCGAATACCCACGGTATCGCTCAACGGACCGCCAATCGCACCGTTAATGACGGCGGTCGAGTTATTGCCGAACTCCGTATCCACGTACCCTTCCCATGCGTCCGTCGGCCCGGCGCTGACGATATTGAATGCGCCGGCCGACGCGTTCATACCGAAGAACACGGGCTGCGGGCCTTTGAGAACCTCGACCCTGGCCGCATCCATGAACGCGAGCTTGACCTGTGAAGGCCGACCGAAGTGAATGCCGTCGACGAAGATCGGCACGGCCTGTTCGAGAGTGAGCGCATTACCGAACGTGCCGAAGCCGCGGATCGAGCGATCCTGACTCAGGTAGCCGGAATCATCGATGTAGACCGACGGCGAGAAGTTCCCCAACTCATTCAGATCACGATAACCCTGCAGTTGAATCTCAGCACCTGTGATGGCCTCGATCGAGACCGGCACTTCCTGCAATAGCTGTTCGCGTCGCTGCGCCGTGACCGTGATTTCGTCGAGCAAGCCCTCGCCTGCATCCTGCGCCAGCGCCGGATGGAATCCGGCGATCGGTGCGAGCGTAGCGGCAAGGACGGATACTGCAAGACTGTTGCGAACGTTCATGTTACTTCCCCCGAGTATGCTTAACGTTATCCGTGTAAAGCTACCGCTATACGTTGCCAAAATAAAGTACTTGGGAAACGAATTGGGCAACCCACAGGACAGGCCGATCGTAACATTTGTAATCAATACAAAGTGCTTCTATTCAGACCTTGTCAGACCTTGCGCATGCCTTATTCCGTCGCAATCCGGAATCTGTCCGGGTAGACACGAATGCCGCTGTTGCCGACCAGCGTCTGAATGCGTTGTGGCAGCTGTTCGAGCGCAAGCTCACGCTCTATTTCTTTATACGCTTCATTGAGCGTCGGCGCCCGCGGCATTCTGTGCTCGTAGACGATCAGGATATGGTGACCGAAGCGCGACTCGACCGGCCCGGTCAGCTCGCCCTCCTCCGCAGCGAAGGCCGCTTTTTCAAAGGCCGAGCGCGCAGCGGCGTGGCCGCGCTCAAAGCAGCCCAGATCGCCACCCGTCGCGGCGGACGCCGCGTCGGTGCTGCGTGACATTGCAAGCTCCTCGAAGTTCGCACCCTGTTCGAGCTCACCAAGAATGTCGTTCGCGGACTCCAGGGATGCCGTCTGGATATGGCGGACACACACTTCCTCGGGTGTCGCGAGCGTATCTTTGATGTCGTGATGCAGGGTGATGACATCGCCCGGCGGAATTTTGATTTCCTGCAGCATGTGTTCGGTCAGGAGCTCGATCGTCTTCTCATTGCGGACAACTCGCCGCAACATGTTATGTCGCAGCGGTTCCGCAATTGACGTGTCGGCGAGCAACGCCTTTTCTTCAGCTTCCGTCGCGAACAGCTCGCCGAGTGTCGTGTCGACCTGCGCATCTGAAACGACGAGTTGCCGGCGCTCTGCTTCCCGCAGCAGGATCAGCTCGGTCGCGTATTTGTCGAGATACTGCTCCCGCAATTGCGCGATGCGCGCCGGGTCCTGAGTGGCCAGCGAGATACCCTGGCGCCGGGCAAGCAGGCGCACGGCGGCCTCGAATCGCTCGTCCACCTCTGCGCGCGTCACCGCCGTGTCGTCGAATTCGATGACGATCGGGTCGCTGCCGTTGGCGCGAACAGACCCGGGCAACGCTGCTACGAGTAGCAGCGTCCCGATGGCGATTGAGAATCGATCCATCACGCCTGGCTGCATCGCGCTGGGCTAGCGCGAAGCCGCGCGGAAACGCGCCTGCCTGATCTCGGGCTGATAGTCGTCGTCCTTGTAGACTGTCTCGTCCGCCTGCACGGTCATGATCACCTTGTTGTTCTTGATCTCCGCGTCTGGCCCCGACAGGTAGTCGTTCTCGACGACGACGAAGTCCGCGTATTTGCCGGGTTCGAGACTGCCCACTTTCGATTCGGCATACAGAAACTCCGCCGACCGATACGTGAATAACTTGAGCGCGGTAACCCGATCCACGCCCTCTTCCGGAACATAGACCGTGCCTTCGCCGGCCTTATCAGGCGCCTCGCCGTCATCGCCAACCTCGCGATTGACGTAAACGTCGAGCAGCCCGATGTAGGTCCTTGGATTCGGCAGACCCATTTCACCCTCGCCAACGACTTTTACACCCTGACTGATCAGCGTCTTGACCGGTGCGAGAAACGCATAGCCGGGCTCGCCGTAATGCTGCTCGATATTAGTGGGTTCGATCGCAAGCGAGCGGCGCACGTTGATCGGCAGGTACAGGTTGTACTTGACGAGGTTCGCGACGACATCGGGTAATGCGCCGGTCAGCGTACCGTGCGCGAAGCCGTTGCGCATGTTGAGTACGTAATCCATGGTCAGCACACCCGGATTTCTGCGCATTTGTTCTTCAAGCTTCTCAACAAAAATACGCAGCGCTTTACTGCCGACACCGTGCACGCCGGCGAAGCGCCACCCGGAACGCAGTCCGCGCATCAGCGCCTGCACTGTGGCGGCATCGAAGTCCGGGCAGGTCTCGAGAATCTCTTTGACCTGGCGCTTGTCAACGCCGGGCTTGACCGGCAGGTCATCGCCCTGGCAGCCGCGGTTCGGTGCATCCCAGTCACCTTCACTGGACATGCCGTGCATCCACAGCCACGGGTTCGAGTCGATAGTCTGCCAGAGCACGCCCATGGACTCGTAAAACGCGGCGGCCGACACGGTCGCCATCGGCTGGCGCGCGAGATCGAAACTGTAGGCAAAGCGAATCGGCAACTTGCCCTCATTTCGCAGCAGGTAATTGAATGCAGTTACCTGTTCATTGGTATTGAGACGCGAACCAAACGTCGTCATGCCGGCGCGATGGTAGTAATCGTCAACGAGCTGCTTGAAGCCAAAGCCGAACTGGTCCGGCGTCGGCTGCTCGCGTAGGAGCTGATTCAGATGCGCGCGCAACGGGCTCTGCAGAATGATGCCGCGCCCACCCGGATCGTCGACGCCGCGGGCCTGGTTGTTAACGGCGATGACGAAATCCGGCCACATGTCCAGCACTTTTTCCATCGCCCTTTCGTTGAACAGGATGACACGATGACTGGCCATTGCCGACCCGAAAGCGAACACGCCGATTGTTACGACGATCGTCGTAATAATTTTCGAATGGATAATCTTCATTGGTCGAAACTCCTGTCCAGAGCGACAACTTCTTCAACGACCGGCCGACCGTCAGGCCCGGCAGTCACGTGAAACCAAATGTCCTTTTCGGGCGCGTCCAGGATGCCAGTCGCGCTCGACAAAACCATTGGGTAATTGGGCACGATTTCCGTGAGATCGGCTTTCGTGATTCTGACATCGGACAATTTTGGTGCGCTCATGAGCGTTGATACCGACGCAGGTGTCGCAAAACCCAGCGCCGGTGAATGCAGCAGTTCGATGTTGAGCCATTCGTCGGGCGTCGGCGTTGCGTTCTGCAGCAGCAAGTCCATTGCCCGCGCAACCCTCGCCATTGTGTCATCGGGCGTCGCGCCGACGTCCATTAGCAAAACGTAACCTTCGGGCGTCGTTCGCAGGCTATACTGCTCCCTCGCGAAGCGTTCCGATTCACCCATCGGATGCACGTGGCTCTCAACGAATCCGGGCAGCACCGTCTTGCCTTTGAGGTCGACGATTCTCGTGTTGGGCCCCGCCATTGCCAGCATGTCCCGATCGCTGCCGAGCGCGATAATGACTTCGTCGCGCACGGCCATCGCTGCGGCGATCGTCCCCGGATCTTCGTTCATCTCATGCTCGTCCAGCGTCACGATCTTGGCGTTCACATAAACGGTATCGGCATACCGGATAACCTCAGGTGGAAGGTTTGCGGCGGATGCCTGCGCCCAGGCGCTGCCACCCGCCACGAGTGCCAGAATCCCAAACAGAAGAGCGTATGCTGATCTCAAACTTCGACGTACCATATCCATCCTCCCGACTCGACTCACGAGACGTGGTAGCGTTATTAGGTAATTTAGCATTACAGCGAAAAGGCGTCTGCGAATCAACGAAGTGCACGCAGCAACGCCACAAATATTTGTAAGCTGTTTAGAACATTGGAGCTGCGGCAATCCGTTACTCGCGTAATGAATGGACCGTGCGCTACTGCGCTTTGTAATCGGCCAGGACGGCGTACAGTTCCATCCGGTCTACATGCGCCTCCAGCAGCTCATACAGGCGCGCCGCCATACCGCCGGCATAGAATTCGGTGATAAATTCATCCGCACTGGCGAGCGATGCTGCCTGATCGATCAGTGCAATGCCAGCTTTCAGTGCCCCGCTTGCCGCAGCCGTGCGCCCGATCCGCGGCTCGGCGCGCAGCTCCAGCGCAACCTGAATTTCGACGCCATCGAATACATAGTGTGCGAGAATTTCGTCAACTTCTTCCTTGATCGTAGTCAGCGAATCGCGCAGTTCCCGAAACTCGGTGACGGGCCACTCGTCGCCCCCAATACGTCCGCGGATTACCTCGGACATGAGACCCTGGATTTCGAGCGAACGCCCAAGCGCATTGTCGTTGACAGCGTCAATCGTAAATTCCGAGTAGTTGCTAACCTCATGGGCAGCAACTTCATGCAAAAGCGCCAGCACAGACAGCAAAACTGTCGTGTAGATTCCGGCACCCCTCATCAGCGTCACGATCATTCGTATCTCCTCACACCCAACGCTGTAATCCGGCCAGCAGCAGACCCCATAATACTAGAATCGCGCCGACCCGCAGCCGGCCGCCTGCGGAAGTATCCGCTTGCAAACCGATGAAGTTCATGATTGCCGTTGCCGCGTCGTTGCTCTCGGCACGAACGAACAGCCCGAGCGTCGGATCGTCGCCTGCAATGGCACCCATGAGGTCGGGGTCGGGGAGTGAAAACGTCTGTCCACCGACCTCTTCGAAGCCGATGAATTCACCGTCCTCGTCATAGACGGGCAGGCCTTCCGGGACGTCGGGCAATCCAACATGCAGGGATATGATCTTGACTCCCAGTTCGCGTAGTTTGGCAATCGCAATGGCGCTGTTGGCGTGCGATGCAGTTTGCTCGCCGTCGGATACAAGTATCAGGATCTTTGCATGCTCGGGACCACGGTAGTCTTCCGGAAGACTTTCGTAAAGCGGCACGACCCCATGCAGCGCAGTGCCGAGATCGGAACCCGCCTCGGTCAGCAGGCCTGTCGTAATGACGTATTCTATGATCTCGCGCACCAGAGACAGATCGTCATCCCAGGCGAGAATGGTCTCGGATTTGGCCGTGAACGCCGTAACGCTGATCATGACCGGCCGCGCCGTCGCGCCCAGACCCGCGAGCAGCGGCAGGAGCGTCTGCCGCGCACGATCGAGACGCGTGCCCACATCCTCGTTCGCGGCAGGCGCCGGCAGGGTGCCCATGCTCAGCGACACGTCGGCTGCGATCGCGATCACGATGGGCGCACCGGGGCCTGCAGATTCAGCGCCACTCCGATCGACATAGACGAGCAACACGAGCATCAGCGGCAGCAGGATGAACACGGTTGGCGTGACGGCAGGATTCGAACGGACCCGATAGCGGAGCCAGTAAAGCACCAGCAGCAGCGAAATTGCGATTGCGAAGACAGTGAACATGTGCGCCGCCGTCAAAATACCCTTCTTTCTGCCGAAATGGCCGCGCCTTCACCCTCGGACGGCGTTTCGGGTCGGCCTTCGGCGGCCTGCGGCGCAGTCGCCGTCTGCTCCAGTGACAACAGATAATCGAGCAGGCGCTTCGGCAGCGGCGCATCGGGATCCGCCTCGAGACTCTGGCGCAGGTATTGCACGGCCTGCGTGAAGTAATCGGCTTCGGGCGTGTCACGAAACAGTTCGAATTGCAGCCGGCCCAGCGCGTAATAGATCGTGCCAAGCAATTCAGGATCGTCGACGGCGGCATTGAGACCCGCCAGCATGACACGCGCCGTGCCGATTTCACCCGTCTGCGCAAGATACAGGGCACGATTCAGCGTCGCGGCTTGCCGGTATCCAGACCGGCCGGCAATAACGTGGGCCGTGGGCCATAGGTAAGCAGGCGGTGATTTCAGGTCGTCGAGCAGGTCCTTGTAAGTATCGGCATAAATGGCTCGCAGTCGATTCAGCTGTACGTCAAGTCGAGTGACGTCGCCAAACTCGTCGCTGATAGTCGCAGTCAGTCCCGGCAGTTCGGAGGCCAGCGCATCGATCGCTTCCCGCGGCGCGACGACGAAGTTCGTTTGAAAATCCTGCCAGGCGCTGGCGAGCGTCCGGCTGCCTGACTCGCCCTCCGGGGCCAACTGTTCCAGTGTGTCGATTTGCCGATCGACATTGCGATACAGCGTACGTTGCGATTTTTCGACGATGAGATCGAACAGCTGCGCGTTCGCCTGCGCCATGCGCGGCCCAAACGCACTGTAAAACAACGCCGCCTGCGCGCCGACGATCAGCGCGAGAACAGCCGCGACCAGCAGCGACAATCTGCCGAGCCTGGCCCTGTTGGTCACGAGAAACTCAATCACCGCGCCAGGCCTGTTCGGCAAAAACAAGGCGCCGCAGCGGCAGCCACAGTGTTCCGACGAGCAAAATCCACAGCAACATCAGCCACTGTGCGACTTTCAGTATGTATTTGGAAACGTCCACGCGCTCGTGCCGGGCTTCCCGGTACGCATAGTCTTCGAGATCCGCGATCTCCTCCAGTGCTTCGTCAAGATAGCCCTCACCGACATCGTCGATAGTGAAGACGCTGCCGATCGTGCGCACGGTGCGCAGGAATTCGGTCGCCAGCGCCGACTGGCCGTCACCACTATCCGACGTGATCCACAGCAGATAAAACGCGATATCGAGACGCCGCAGGCGCTCGAGTTGCTGCTGCAGGTAGTCCGTGTTGCGCGCCTCGGCATCGGTCAGCAGGATGATCGCTCTGCGGTTGCGACCCGGATAGCGCTCGACGAGATCCAGCGCCTGCTCGAGCGCCCAGCGCATGTTCGTTCCATAGGTCACATACGGATCCATGCCCGCCAGCTGCTGCTCGATAAACTCGAAGTTCGACGTAAAACCCGACATCACGTAGATCATCGAATTGAAGTAAATCAGTCCGACGCGATCAACGGCACGCCGCGACGACAGGTAATCCAGCAGGCTCTCGCGGGCCACTTCGTATCGAGCCAGATTGGGAATCGTCGCAGGATCTTCCGCCTGCCCGACGTAAAGATCGGCCTTGCGTTCGTAAGTCGTTGGAAATTGTGCGCGCAGCAAAGCGGTGTTCTCCCGCATGGATCGTGACGTATCAACGATGACGAGGAAATCGCGTGCGCGGCGGTCGATCTCGACCAGGCGAGTCGCGGATATATCCATCAACGACAACATGAGTAGCACACTGACCAGTATGCCGAGCTGCAGCGGCAGTCGATCTGCGATGCCGCCAGCCCGCGCTGATCGCTTGAGTAGCCGGATGTCGGGGAATAACGTGCCTTGTCTGCGGGTCCAGACGACTCCAAACACTATAAGGCTCACTGCCACAATCAGCAGCGGCCACCAGGTACCGATCGTTATGTTGGACAGCGTCATCGCAACTGAATCCGTATCGCGGGTCGCTTACGCGGCCTGCGACCTGGCAATCAGTCCTTCGAGTTGCAAGCGCAGTTCAGGTCCACGCCCTCTCGGACTGTGCAGCAACTCGACAAACAGCTCACGCAGTTCGGCATGCTCCCCTTCGTCCCCGACGCCTTCGTTATCCTCTGCACCACGCTCGACGAGGTCCAGCCAGACAAACGGGTCGATGCGGAGCTCGTCATTGCAATACCAGACCAGGCAGCGACGCAATGCATCGAGGTACCGACCTTCGTTGTCGCCACCATCGTCGCCAAGTTCCTGCAACAAGACCTGCCAGCGCGGCTTCTCCGCCGCTGACTCTTTTTGTGCTCGTGAGCGAAACGGCCACATAAGCATTCCTCCAATCAAAATGGCCAATGCGAACCCGACCGTCAGGATGGACGCACGCGTGCCGTCCCTGCCTGTCAACGGATCCGGGTAGCCCCCAGTCGGGAAGTAAGTTTCAAATGAATACAGCTGGTTCTCTTCGTCCCGTGTCAGTGTCGTCGGCACCGTCAGACCCCCCGGCCAGGGCCGAAACGTGACGGATTTTCTCGCGTCATCTGCATCCCCGGCACGAAGTCGCTGATATTCGAGCGTGAAATTCGGCATCGAATAGGTTCTGTTTTCGGGGCAGGTGACCAGGTCAGCGGGACAGCCAACGACCTGGAAACGCAGTACTCCACGCAGCTGACGTGTCCCGCGGTCCGGGCCCGCGCCATGCTGAACCTGCCGGTCGAGCAGGACAACCGCCGCGCCATCGGGCCAGGCTGCGTCCAGAAACTCGCCGTCGGTTTCTCTCAGCGACACGGCGCCGGCGTCATAGTTCACCGTGATGATCATCGTCAACACATCACCGAACTGCACGATGCGGCGGCTGTCGCCGGCGAGGCCGGCATTGATCGTGATCGCGGCGTCGCGGTAAACCTCTGCTGCATAGTCATCGGCCGCCGTCGTGGCCGATGACAGCATCACGGCGCAGGCCGCGAGTGCGTACAACTGTCGGCGCCCGATCAAGTGCGCCTCCTGCGGCGCCATCTGGCGAGCATCTCGAGTTCGGGGTAGACATCCTGATCACGCCGCAGCACGAGGTGATCGACACCCAGGCGTCGAAACAGGTGTTGCAACGCGGCGACGCGCTCTGCCTCTTCGGCGTTGATGCGTTCGATCCGGGACGGCGTCAGCAGCGTCAGTCGATGTATGTTCCGCTCGGCATCCCAAAGCCGGATCGATCCCCGTTGCTCGACGGCGAGCTTGAAGCTGACGACGACGGGAACGACATCGCAGGCAATCGATCGCATCGCCGAGCGCCACGCTTCGATGTCGTTCGTGCCCGCTGCGTCCGCTACCGGACAGAAATCCGAAATCATGAAAATCAGATCGTCACGAACCGTTCGGTTCCGGCGTGCGTGTGAGGCAAGAACCTCGATCGCATCCTCGCCCGGCAGTACTCCGGACGTGCCGAGGCGCTCCATCAGCCGCTCGAGTTGGCCCTTGAGATTTCGTTGCGCAATCGTCTCCGTGCCACCCGCACTGAAGAGCACGGTCCGTACGCGATCATTGGCGCGCCACAGCGAATACGTCAGCTGCAGCAGCGCCAGATTGCGCAATGCGGCCTTCGGAGGAAAACTCATCGACGCAGAGACGTCTGCATAGACCAGAATAGACGCCTGCGCCTCGGCTTCCCATTCGTTGATCCAGATCTGACCGGGTGGTGAGAACTTGTCGATATCCCGCGGATTATCCTCACCGTATTCGAAAGGTCGCGTGCGCAAAAAGCGCATCCCCTCGCCGGCCCGCCCAAGCGGATGACGCCCCGAAAAAAACGCCAGCGCATTCAGACTGATTGGCAGGAGTACACCGAGCGTCTGCAGCTTACGTTTGTCGAAGACTCCCGCCGCAGCTTCGTCTCGCCTAGTAAGCATATCCCCGCTCACGCAGGATCAGGTGAATCAGCTCCCGCATGTCCACCGGATAATTCGTTTCGATACGATGCGTCAGCATCGGGTATGCCGTCGCAAACACGTCGAAAGGAACGACATCCTGCCGGCCATGGAACAGGGCATGTGCCTTCAATAGCGGCGGCCAGAAACTCGACGCGCGGGAACTGACGCCACCCGTCTTACTGATGGCCTCGCGGCCGATGCCGCTGGCGTCCAGCGCAGCGGCCGGGTACGAGGCATCGGTCGGGCGCGACGCGACAGTGATCGCGTTTATCAAATGGATTATGTCCGGACTCAGCCGCACCTCGGTCTTCGCGAGATCCTGGATACTCGTCAGTTCGTCAACAGTCAGCGCCGGCTCCAGGCGTTCAATATTTTCCTTGAGAAAGGCTTTCGACTCGCTCGCGATCTGAAATTCCACGTGTCGCGAGGGTGGCTTCCACTCGATCTTGATAAGAAAGCGCTGTTTTGCAGCGGCATCGAGCTCCCAGGTGCCCTCATGTGACAACGGATTCTGCGTCGCAATGACATGAAACGGCAACGGCAGCGCGTACTGAGTGTCGCCGATCGTGACCTGAAACTCCTGCATCGACTCGAGCAGCGCCGACTGTGTTCGCGGGTCTGTCCGGTTCAGCTCATCGAACAGAACGATGTTGTTGAAGATCGGACCCTTGATCAGCTGAAATTCACCCGCACCACGTCCCAGGATCTCCGCGCCGAGCAAGTCGGATGGTTTGAGCGTCGGCTGCCCGGATATGCGGCCGGTTGTAATGCCCGATATCGAGGCTGCCAGCACCGTCGCCAGCAGTGTCTTGCCTTCGCCCGGAACGGACTCGATCAGCACGTGCCCGCGTGCCAGGATTGCGATCACGGTCGCATCGAGACCCGCCCGATGACCTTTGACGATCTGCCCGAGGTTGGCCCGTAACGCCTGCGCTTTTTTTACGGCTTCATCGAATTTCAATGCAACACCTTCTTTTCGACAGACGTGCTCTGGAGTTTCAGGGCACGCCGAGGTTTGATCGACACTATAAGCCATGCGATATGGCAAGACGTGTAGTTTGACGCAGAAAAACCGTTACATCTTCAATCAACTTTGCGAATGATTTCAACTGGGTGCAAGTTACGGTCTCTGCGCGACCCGGAGTAAACATTGGGACACCAACATTATCATCCTGATCCAGACCACACGCCTGACGGTCATCATGTTGCGGTCGAATACGAAGGGCCGATCGAAGAGCATCCGCTGTGGCAGCGCGACAATGTAATACTTTCGAGCGTCGGCATCGATATCGGGTCGGCCGGCACGCAGATCCTGTTCTCACGCGTCCACCTGCGGCGCCAGGCCGTCGACCTGTCGAGCCGCTATCTGGTCGTCGAACGCGAAACGTTGTTCGAGTCGCCGGTCAGCCTGACGCCATACGCGAGCGACACGTTGATCGATGCGCGCGCACTGGGCGAGATCGTCGACGAAGCCTATTATGCGGCGCGCCTGCACCCGGATGATATCGACACGGGCGTCGTCATCCTGACCGGCGAAGCGCTGCGGCGCGAGAACGCGGAGCCGATCGCGCGCATCCTCGCGGAAAAATGCGGAGATCTCGTCTGCGCCACAGCCGGTCATCATATGGAGGCGTTACTGGCGGCCCACGGTTCGGGCGCGGCACAAGCCTCACATGATCGTCATGAGCGCATACTGAATATCGATATTGGCGGCGGAACGACCAAGCTCGGGGTCATCGACAACGGACAGATCCTGTCGACCGCTGCCCTGCATGTCGGCGGCCGCCTGCTTGCGGTCGATGCAAACCACAAGCTCGAGCGTATCGATCCGGCGGGACGGACACACGCGGCACGCGCCGGCTTCGACTGGCAACTGGGCGATACCGTCACCGAGACCGCGCTCCAGCGCGTTGCGGAATCGATGGCTGACGATCTCGTTGCGGCGCTTACCGGCACTCTGTCTGCAGAAGACGTCGACGACCTGTACCTCACGGACCCGATCGAGTTTCTCGAGGATATCGACGCAATCGTCTGTTCCGGCGGCGTTGCCGAATACGTCTACTACCGCGAAGACCGTGACTTCGGCGACCTCGGCAAAAGACTCGGCCATACGTTGCGGGCGCGCATCGACGCCGGGTTACTGCCTGGCCGGCTGCTGCCGGACAGTCATGGCATCCGTTCGACAGCTCTGGGCTGCTCGGAATTTACGGCGCAATTGAGCGGCAACACCGCTTATATCAGCGATCCGGATGCGCTGCTGCCGCGCCGCAACCTCAAGGTGTTGCGGCCCGCTTTCGAGTTTACCGACGAGTTTGCAGCCGCCGACCTCGCGGATGCGATTCGTCGCCACATGGTCATGTTTGAAGTTGGACCCGCAGACGACAATCTCGTGCTCGCTTTTCACTGGGACGGTGTACCGCGATATCGCCGCATTCGGCAGTTCGCCGAGGGCATTCATCTCGCGATGCAGGAACGATTCGCTGCAAAACAGCCTCTGTATGTGATCCTCGATGCCGACATTGCGATGAATCTCGGCGCCGTCGTGCATCGCGAGTTCGACGTTAACAGTGAGATACTCGTTATCGACGGCCTCGCCCTCTGGGATTTCGATTCCGTGGACATTGGCAAGCTGCGCCAGCCCTCGATGACGGTGCCCGTGACAATCAAGTCACTCATATTCAGCGATGTCGAGGACGGCGTACATCGACGCGAACTCGTGCACCATCCGCGACGCACTGACACCGCCGTAAAGGACACCCCGGCATGAGCGCAGCCAGCTTTCTGAAAAGTACATCCACCCGCACCTTTGTCGTCTATCCGGTTGTATTGGTGCTGATCGAGTGGCTGTTGCAGGGCGGACAGCTGTCGCTGCAACCGCTGGGCGTGCCGCTGCTCATTTGGGGGTATCTGCAATACAGGCTCTCGGGACGATATCGAACGCGACTGGGTGGTGGCGGACCAGGGCTGCGCACACCTCCCGAGCGACTCGTGACGAGCGGTATTTATGCCTATACGCGCAACCCGATGTACCTGGGGCACCTGATCTATTTGGCGGGACTGGCTATTACCTTGCGCTCTTATGTCGGCGCAGTCTTGTTACTGATACACATCCCGTGGTTTCATCGACGCGTCGCCGATGACGAGCAACGACTGCGCGATCTGTTCGGCCAGCAATTCACAGACTACGCGAAGCGGGTGAAACGCTGGGTCCCGGGAATTGTGTGACGTTCCGATCAATGTGGGAGTGATATGAGCAAACCCGTACTCAAAACAGTCACCCGCTTGCAGGGCAATAACGCCGCATTGAAGTGCGGAGAAGTAGTCCCTGCAGGATGCACCCTCGAATTCGAGGAGGTGCCGGTTCTCGTGCACGCTTTCCGCCGCATGGTGCGCGGACTCGAGTTCGACGTGTGCGAAATGGCGCTGACGACGTATCTTTGCGCCCGCGAGCACGGCGTCAGATTCACGGCGCTGCCCGTGTTTCTCGTACGCGCATTCCACCACGGTGCGATCCTGCATAACGTCGAGCGTCCGATTCACGACCCCAAGGAGCTCGAGGGCGGGCGCGTGGGCGTCAATCGCGGTTACACCGTAACGACCGGAGTCTGGGCCCGCGCCGTACTGCAGGAAGAGCATGGCGTCGATCTGAGCAAGGTGACTTGGGTGTTATCAGGCGACGAGCATGTCGAAGCGTATCGACCGCCACCTAATGTCGTGGCAATTGCTGCGAACGAGACCATTGATGAGCAGCTGGCATGCGGGGAACTCGCGGCCGCAATCAACATCAAGACGGACAATCCGGCTTTTCAGCCGTTGATCAGCGATCCTCTCGAAGCCGGATTTGCCGCTTATCAAAGCCGCGGACATTATCCGATCAATCACCTGGTTGCGGTACGCGACGACGTGCTCGAAGCATACCCGGATGTCGCTGTGGCCGTGTTCAACGCGTTCGCCGAGTCGAAGGATATTTATCTGCAAAAACTCCGCGCCGGGGAAATTGAAGACCCCGATTCCATGGACAAACTTCATGCGCGAATACTGGAGCTCGGCGGCGATCCGCTGCCCTACGGCATCGAGGCGAACCGCCCGGTGCTCGAAGAACTCATCGGGCACGCGTTGACGCAGAAAATCCTGACGCGGCCTGTGCAGATCGAATCGCTGTTCGCGAAGGAGACGCTGTCGCTCAGCTGACGCGCTCGAGAAACTCCAGGAGCCTGGCCGGAACGTTTGCCTCGGTCTGCTCGTCCGGCGCAATGTCCCAGTACTCGGCCGCGGGCAGGCACTCCTCGAGGTAGCGCGCAGCCGACGTCGCATGGGCGATATCCTTGCCGGGCACGATCAACGCAGGGACGTCGAGGCGCAGCAGGTCTTCGGGCTCAGCGCCAGGCGCCGTGTCGCGGTCGAGCAAGGTGCGCGGCATCCCGGCGACGATGAGCTTGTAACGATCGACATCCAGCGCCGCGTAAGCTGCGGCAAACTCCGGGTCGCTGCGGATGACGGGCGCCCACGGTCCGATGCGCGGGTCCTTGCCGAATCCGGCATCCGTATTCTTCGCGAGTTTGACGACACCGGCCAGGCCTTCCTGCTCGACGAGCCCGAGGTGTTGCGCAAAGCGCCCGTGCCCTTTGATGCGAAACCGGGCGCCACCCACAGGCCAGTACAGGATCATGCTGAGGACCGCCTCCGGATACTTGACCGCGTAAGCAACGACGGGACAACACCCCATGCAGCCGCCCAGCAGGTGCGCGGCCTCGAGTCCTAAATGTTCGAGCAGGCCCCTGCCCTGCTCGACGTAGTCATCCCAGGTGATACGTTCGACGCGGCCGCCCGATTGCCCGGTTTCGCGACGGTCGAAAATGATGCACTGGTATTTTTTCGGTAGGTGCTCGAGCAGTTTTATGCGTGCGTACACGCCGAGTGTTGACCATTTGTCGAGTGTCGCATCGAATCCGCCTGGCGAGTACATCAGCAGCGGCGGCCCCTCACCGATGACTTCGTAGTTGGTCTTTATTCCATCGATCGTCGTTTGTGGCATCGCAGCGTTCTCTTATTTCCTGACAGGCGGAGCACCCTTGATCTGCCGGCCCGCGCGAACGTCCGCGCTGAATGCCGTAATTGCATCAAAAGCCGTTTGCGCGACGTTGGCATAGGTTTCGATCCTGCCGTCAAGGTGCTTGGCGCTGTAACCGATCGCCGCGTGCGCCATGCGCACACGTCCGTCGAGCCACGGGCCTCCGCCAAAACCACCGATTACCGGAATAGCCACGGACGCGGTGACGACGGGACCGACGACCGGACCGGAGTTGGTGAAATCAAGCAGTACCGCACCGGCGTCTTCGAGCATCTTCGCTTCAGCCACGAGACGTTCCTGCATGTCTGCTGCGACCTGGGCGCCCGCTCCCGACATTGCCGTATACTCGATACCGTACTGCAATGCCGTCTGCGGCGTAATGCCGAACTGCGCCCACACCGGAATGCCCGCGTGTGCCATCGCCGTCACAGCCTCGGGATAATCAGCCGCCCCGTCGAGCTTGATCATGTCGACGCCGGCTTCCTTGACGAAGCGAATGCCCGCGCTTACCGCCGCATCGGGACCCTCCTGCAACGGGCCGTAGGGAAAATCAGCGCTTAACAATGCTCTTTCGGTACCGCGCCGCACCGCCTGCGTCACGATCAGCATCTGCTCCATCGTCACCTCGAGCGGGTTTGGCTGACCCCAGAGATTGATGCCGACGCTGTCACCGACCGACATAATATCGACGCCGGCCTTGTCCGCGATGCGTGCCATCTGGTAGTCCCACACAACCATGCCGACGATTTTCTCGCCGTCGCGCTTCATCTGCTGCAATTGCGGGATCGTTACCTTGCTGCTCATTAAAAGTCTCCGGTTACGGGAACCCCGTATTGTCTTTGTGCCCCTGTGATTCAGACTGTGGCGTCGAGACAGGCTCAAGCGTATCGACGTCTCTGGAGGCGACCCGCCAGCCGCGCTCAAAGATAACACAAGCACGGCGGCGCAATGCGCGATCATGCGGCGCGGCGATTAGCGTGGCGCGTGCATAAGGTTTCTCGAGTAATCTTATATGCATCGTGCATTAAGGAACGATAAAGTCACGGCTTGAGCAAAACGCACAGAGCGATGCCTTTCGGTTCATAGTAAATCGAGCATCCAAGGAAATTGACTGATGTTGACTAAAGAAAAAAACGACCTGATTTGTCAGACCGGACCGGGTACGCCCATGGGCGATGTATTCCGCTGCTACTGGATCCCGGCGCTGCTGGCCGAGGAACTTCCCGAACCTGACTGCGCCCCGGTACGCGTTGAACTGCTGTCTGAGAAGATGATCGCATTTCGGGATACCGAAGGACGGCTTGGGCTCATGGATGAACTGTGTGCACACCGCCGTGCCTCACTCTGGTTCGGCCGTAATGAAGAGAATGGCCTGCGCTGTCCGTATCACGGCTGGAAATTTGACGTGACCGGCCAGTGTGTCGATGTGCCGTCTGAGGAGCCGGCGTTTTGCAAGAACATCAAGCTCAAGGCTTACTCGCTTGTCGAGAAAGGCGGCATCCTCTGGGCCTACATGGGAGACCCGGAGAAGAAGCCGGCGTTGCCAGAGTGGGAGTTTGCCAATGTGAAGCCGGAACAGCGCTTCATCTCGAAACGCTATCAGCAGTGCAACTGGCTGCAGTCGCTCGAGGGTGGCATCGACTCGAGTCATGTTTCCTTTCTGCACAGCACGAGCCTCGAAACCGACCCGTTATTCAAGGGTGCCGGCGGCAACAAGTACAACCTCGGCGACATGAAGCCTGTTTTCGAAGTCGCCGACACCGACGGCGGCCTGCTGATCGGCGCGCGGCGCCTGGCCGAAGACGACCAGTACTACTGGCGCATCACGCCCTGGGTCATGCCGAGCTTCACGATGGTGCCGCCGCGCGGCGATCATCCCGTGCACGGCCATTTCTGGATCCCGATCAATGACGAGAACTGCTGGGCCTGGAGCTTCGATTACAAGTCGCAGCGTGATTTGACCCGCATCGAGCGGGCGGCCATGGAAGATGGCCAGGGCGTTCACTGCAAGTATGTGCCCGGTACCTACATCCCGCTGGCCAACAAGAGCAACGACTACCTGATGAATCGCAAAGCGCAGAAGGCTGGCCTGCTTTACAGCGGCATCGAGAGTATCGCGATCCAGGACGGTTCGTTGCAGGAGAGCATGGGACCGATCTGTGACCGCAGCGAAGAGAAGCTCGCACCGACGGACAAAGGCATCATGATGGCGAGGCGCAAGCTCTTCAAGGCCATCAAAAACCTGCAGGAAGATGGCGAGATGCCGCCCGGCGTGGACCCCGAAGACCACAAGGTGCGGTCAGCATCCGTGCTGTTGCCCCAGGATCACGATTACGAGGCAGGCGCAAGGGACGCGACCAAGGTCCGGCCCGGCGAGCCGCACGTATCGGTTTAACAGGGACCGCGGGCGCGGATCAGGCCGCGTCGTGCCGGCTCTTACGCAGCCAGACGAATCCGCCGAGCACCAGCAGCGCAACCGCGGCGCCGATGAGGAGCAGCATGGGCGGCGCGCCGCCGGCTTCACCGGCGGTGCTTGCCGGGTCGGACGGGTTCACCGCAGCGGCGACCGATGCGACCTCCTCCTGGCTCAGATTCGCGTTATGTTGGGCCGTAACACTGGGATCGTCGACCGTGATGAATTCGCCCGTCTCGGGATCGAACACGAGATAGACCGAGGCCTGCGTGTCCTCGTCTGCCGCGTCGGCCGGCCCCATGTAGAGAGCCGGCGCGAGCAGCATCACGCAGAGAAGAATCGCAGCGGATTTTGTCATGATCGTCTAATGCCCCGCCGCACCGGTCAGAAACGGCGGAATCGTCGGCGCCTGATCCCAGCGCCATAGCGCCGTCGGAGTATTCTTGATCACGGTCCAGTCCGCCGTATCGGTGTTGAATCGCAGCGTGTTGCCGCGCAGCTCGCCGGATTCATACGCAACCTGACCACCGATAAGCGTCAGGCTCGATGTCAGCTTGTCGAGACCCTCGACAGGACCGGCCATATAGTCGCCATTGAGTATGACGATGTCCGCCAGTTTGCCGACCTCGATCGAGCCGATATCGTTTTCCCGCCAGAGGGGATAGGCACCCCAGCGGGTCATCATCAGCATCAGCGTCATGCGATCGGGCACGGCCTCTTCCGGAACGCCCCAGGGCTTGCCGTCGATCTTGCGCGTCAGCCACATCACGCCATCCTCGAACGGCGAGTCGCGCAATTCCCCCTGGATGCCGAATTCGCTGATCACGACGCGGGCACCGGCTTTGAGCATGCTCGCGACCGGCGCGTTCCAGGTCAGGTACTCGTCGCCGTAGCCTTGTTTGATTACGCGCGTCGGCGTATCGGCAGCATCACACGAGAACGTATGATTGAGACGCGCAGCCAGCTGCACCTGCTCCTGCGTGACCGAATGACAATGATCGCTTTCGATGCGCAGCCCTCTGATCTTCTCGTCCGACATGCCGGACGCGCGATAAACCTGGAACAGCAACTCGAGTGCGCCGTCGCCCGACACGTGCCAGCCGGGAATGCCCGAGATGCGACCTTCGGCCGCGAGCTGGGCGAGTGTTTCCAGATGTTCGGTACGCCGCGCCCGATTCTGCACGGTATTGATCGGCTCGATCGCCTCGATCTCGAGACCCTCCGGCGCGGGTGGGCACTGCTCGCGCGCTTTGATGTTGTCATCCGCTTGCATCGATGTGCACCAGCCGACGCCACCGGCATCGATGCCGCCGACGCTGCTGCCGATACTCCACATGAAATCCGAGCCATATCCGGTCCAGTCGCCAATGCGCCGGTACGTCTCTTTGATATTCGGACTGAATGGCTGCATCCAGCGATGCCCCCAGGCCATCCGGATTGGCATCATGCGATTGCGGGCGAGATGTGACGACGCACTGAAGCCGCTCTCGCATTGCAGATGGCTTTTGTGTGTCGTCACGCCGATCTGCGCATTCGCCTGCAGGACTTCGAAATAGCCTTTGATGTAGGTGTCGAAGTTTTCCGGCTTGGCAGAGATCAGGTCCAGGCCGATGCAGCGCGAGAAGTCCGTGTATTCGCCGGACCAACCGACGCCTTTACCGCGCATCCAGTAACCTGCGGGCAAAGCGTTGCCGTAATGACCTTCGACGGCTTCTATCGCCTTGGTATTGAGCACCGAGCCACCGCGTGTGCTGACAAATACCGGGTGATTCGGACCCACACGATCGATACTCTCTCGCGTAATCAGCGTGCCGAACGTTTTCACTGCAACGCCCGCAGGATCAATCCGCATGCGAATCCATGTACCAGCCGGCACCTGTCTCGCACGTGCAGCGACAGCTTTGTGAAAAATATCGGCAAGCGCCTCCGGTGTATCGGCGCGCAGATTGACTTCGAGGAGTTCGGGCAGCGTCTTAACGACCCAGGGAAAACCCGTCGATGTCTCGTAAATGTGATTGTGCGTGTCAATCAGACCCGGAATCACCGAATTGCCCTTTGCATCGATCACTTCGGTCCAGTCGGCAACGAGCCTCTGTATTTCCGCGTTGCTGCCGACGGCCATGATGCGATCGCCGTGTATGGCAACCGCCTCGGCAATCGTGATGTCGTCGATATCGTCCGAGTCGGCGGTGATCACCTTGCCGTTCAATATCACCGTCTCTGCGTACGGTGCTTTTGCGGCCTGTGCATCGATCGTGATAACGCTCAGCGCCACAAGTCCGACAATCGAAACCATGGCGGACATGAATAGTGCACGGAATTTGCCCATTATTTTTTCCCCTTACGGCCGACCTCTGGCGGTCACCATTTAGAGCGCCACGCTAAAAGAATCATGGTATGTTGTCAATTTGAACAGCAAGCCATTTCTGCCTTGCAAATCATAAGGTTAATGACTCGAGTAATCGTTTCATCTGTAGCGGCTTGGCGTTCTGTTGTGTCTACGTCTCGGCAGGCGAACTTGTTAAACTTCGTGCTCCTAGAATGAAGAACAACGTATTGGCCAGCAAACAGCATGTGCCTGACTTGCCAGCCCACATCTTTACCGTGCAAGGATTGATTTTGTGGACCTAGACAGCGCCGGTGAGGCGATCGAAAAGCTGCGTGCCAACCTGCATCTCGTCATCAAAGGGCACGAGTTCAGCGTCGACTTGCTCGTTATTGCGATACTGGCGAAAGGTCATGTACTGCTCGAGTCGGTACCGGGGGAGGGCAAGACCTTGCTCGCTAGTGCGCTCGCAGCATCGATTGATGGAATGACCGCCGGGCGCGTATCCGGGCAACCAACATTGAAACCGTCAGACCTGCTCGGCGCCGAGATCGCCGGCGGCGACGGGCGCACATTCGAGCTTATCAAGGGACCGATATTCAATAACATCGTGCTGTTCGATGAACTCAATAGAACAGACCCGCGGACGCAATCGGCGCTCCTGGAAGCAATGCAGGAATACCAGGTTACGATAGGCGACAGCTCACACGCGTTGCCCGAACCTTTTCACGTGATTGCCACCCAGAATCCGCTGTCGCATGAAGGCACCTGGGAACTCGACGCGGCAGCAAAACAACGATTCCTCGTCAGGATCGAATGGACGTTTTCGTCTCGCGATGTCGAATTCCGGATTGCGCGCGAGTCAAAGAGCTTTCTCCGGGAAAACCTCGAACGCATCGAGCCCGTCATAACGCGTGATGAACTGATTGCCGTGCAAAACCTGATACAAGAACGAGTCGAGCTCTCCGACGCAATGGTGCACCTGATGAACGCGATCACAGTGGCGACGCGCCGCTCGGATCCGTCGTACCCGGACGACGCTTTTGATTCCGCCGGGCTCGGACACGACGTGATCAGTAAAGCAGGCGGCGCCAGTTCCCGCACCACGGCGTTCTGGCCGCCGCTCTTGCGCGCGCATGCTTTTTATAACGGTCGCTCGCAGGTTGTTCCTTACGATGTGTTCGCGACTGCCAGCGCAATGCTCAATCACCGCATCGAGACCAGTTTTCCGGCCGATATGGAGCAACTTGTTAACGTCGTCCTTGCCGAGCGTGGCTATGCTTACGAGTTCCGTACCCAGTAGCGAAACATCGGTCATCGATCGCGAGTCCCTGCACGCGCTGGGCGTTCTCGTGCCTATTCATTTTCACCCGGTCAAAGTACTGCCGGGACGCCATCCGCTCGGGCGCGCCGGCGACGGCATGCGCCTGCTGCGCACGCGCCCGTACGTGCCGGGCGAAGACAATCCGCGCGATATCGACAAGTTCAGCCCGCCCGGGGACCTGCAGGTCATGGAATGGGAAGACGAGGCACAGGCATCGGTTACGTTACTCGTGGACCGGTCGGCATCGATGGCGTCACGCCTCAAAGCGCCGATACGCAACGCCTGTGTGTTGCAACTCCTCTATTCGCTGTGGCGCGCCGGCGACCGCGTGGGCATGGCACTGTTCGACACCGAGATCCGCGAACAGATCCGGGCGGCGAATCTGCGCTCGCAGCTGCAGCAGACCATCGCCGTGCTGCGGAGACCGGCGCCGATGGCCGCCACGGACGTATCGGTAGCGCTCAATGCATTCGTTCGTCAGGACCGGCGCAGGCATTCCAACCTGCTGTTCGTGGTATCGGATTTCGTCACCGATGGCCGCAGAGACCTCAATCCTGAGGTGGACTGGCGTGATGCGATCAACGAGATTCAGCAAAACATCGTGCCGGTCATCATCTCTTTCGAATTGACGCGGCAGACCGAAGGACTGATCAAACTGCGCGATGCCGAACGCTCTTCGCGACGCCTCGCGTGGTTTACACAAGACCGGATTCGCCGTATCAATCGTGAGGAAAGAACGCGCGTCGCGGGTCTGATCCGGCATTTCCGGTCCGCCGGGCTCGATTGCATGACGATGTCCCACCAACGCGAAATTTATCCGCAGCTGGCGCGCCTTGCAAAAGTGCGCCGACGCAGAAAATTCTGACATGGCTGTTCTACAAACAATTCGTGACAGCGTTCTTGTCGGTGTTCTTGCTGTCGCTGCTGCAACAACGGCCATCGCCAAGACCGAAAGCGTACCGACCGTTTACGAGGATGAGTACATCACAGTGCGCGCCGGCATAGCCGAAGTCGGCCTGCAGCCCGTGCATCTCGGCGACGCCTTGTCACTGATGATCGATGTCGCATTCGATAGCGGCCAGGTGCAGATCGAGAACCTCAACGAAGACGTGTTTCAGCGCGCGTTTGCCGGTACGCCGAGCATCCGGCTGTATCAGCCGGCCGACGTTGTGACGCGGACGGCAGGCGGAAATCGCGTCCGCGTCGTTGGCCTGTGGCGGCTGCAGATTCTCGATTGCCCGGAAGACATGACGAGCTGCCCGGGCAGTAATTCTTATGCGTTGCCGATCATGACCATCTCTTACCAGCTCGTCGACAGTGTGGCCGGGTCCACCGACAGCCGCTCGGCGCGCTTCCGACCGTGGCCCGGCGCGATCGCCGTAGCCCCCGGCATCGCTGCGATACACGGACCCGATGCGAAGCTGGCCGAGGTGTTACCGGGCGGCGCGTATGCAGAACCGGAGCCCGTTGGCCGATTGGCGGCGACCGGATTACCGCTCCTGATCGGCGGCGCTTTGCTGTTCGCAACGGGATTCATTGCGGCCATGCGCGAGCGGCACCCGATGCGCGTTGCGGTGCGTTCGCACCACGCCAGCAGACGCTGGGAACATGCGTCGGAAGAGCTTCGCAACAATGCTCTGCCGGATGACGAATGGTCCGATCTGTTGCGGCGCGCCATAACGTGGTACTGCATGGATGAACTCGGCCGCAATCCTTATACCTGGCTCGGCGCCGCCGCGAGTGACTCCGCCACCGAAGATCATTCGGCCCCGCACGAGTTCTTTATCGACGTGCTGCACCGGGAAAGCATCGACCGGCAGCAACGCAAAAAATACCTCGACAGGTTGCTGCGCATTACCGGGCAAGCGCAAGACACCGACGTGCCGGAGCGGCCGGCATGATCGACTGGCAGACCCTGCAGTTCGACCAGGCCTGGCCGGCCTGGCTTGCCGTGCCAACAGCCGGCCTGCTGCTTGCGCTCTGGTATCTCCGGCGCCGCAGCGTGTTTCCGGACCTGTCTCTTATCCTGCGCACACGTCGCCTGCGCGGATTAATGGATCGTTTGCTGCCGGTGACCGGTTACGCCCTGCTTGTCATGCTCATCATCATCATGATGCGGCCGTCGGTCGTGCGTGTGGAGCGGACCGAGCAGCGCGCCCGCGACTTCGTCATCCTTGTCGATACCTCACGATCGATGCGCCATGACTCCGATGCGAAGCGCAGCGCCTTCGATCTAAATTTCCGGCGCCGCGTCGGCGCATTCTCCGAGGCTGTCGAAGATCCCGAGACGATTCCATACGTCGCGCGTTTCGAGCTGGCTCGCGAGAGTCTGTTCCGCTTCCTGACGAGCCGCCGTCCGGGCGATCGCGTGGCGCTCGTGTACTTTAATGATGATGCCCATCCGGTTTCAGCACTGACAAATAACGTCGGCTTCGTTATCGAACAGCTGGCGACGATGGATGACTACGTCAACTGGGGCACGGATATCGCCGACGCAATGGACAGCAGCCTGAGCCTGCTCGAGCGTTATCCCGGCGCTAACAAACGCTCGGTCATTCTGCTGACCGATGCGGAGACACGTTATACCGAAGATCTCGAGCAGCAGTTCGCGCGACTCGCCAACGCCGGTCTTTCCTTTTACCTGCTGTGGATTACGGCGGATACCGACGATCTGGCAACCGAAGATGCCGGCAATTTCATTGAACTCGCGGAGTCGGTCGGCACGGTTCTCACCATCAAGGACCCGGATCCCGACAACATGCGCGAAGCGCTCGAGGAAATCGGTCGCCTCGAAGGCTATCGCTACGAGGAAGTACGGCACCGGACAGTCGATCTGGGGGGGCCGCTCTTGAAAGTAACGCGAGTCGTGTTGCTGCTATGGCTGCTGCTTGCCGCGACCATCCTGCACCCGGCGACGAGCCGGCATCAATTCGAGACCCAGGCCTGATGATTGCGCTACGCAACCCGCACAGCCGCTGGCCCGCGCTGCTCAGGATTGCGGGCGTCGTGTTGCTGATCGCCGGCCTGCAGGCCTGGGGTTTCAATCGGCAGGCGTCGCCGCTGATCGAGGAAGCTTACGGGCAGCTTGCTTCGCTGCGCCAGGAAGTACCGGACAACCGGCTCATGAACCTGTCGCTCCGTAGCCTGCAGGACTTCTGGCGGGCGACGGACGACGAGCTGGCCAAAACACAGGTTCTCGAACTGCGCGATGCGGTCCTTGAGCGATTCGGCGCCGATCCGGCCGCCGCTGTAGGCGAATTCGCGAACGTTGTCGCCAGCTTTGAGGCACGCTCGGACGTAGAGCAGGAGTCGCTTGCATCGCTGCGGCGGCATGCAGCAGAGCTCGAGCACATGTACACCGATCACTTCGAGGCGGCCATCACGGCAGTATCGCGCCCGCCGTGGTACCTGCAGCCTACGGCGTCGTTCCTGAACAATGATCGCGTGAGAAACCGTGCGCTGCGATTCAATCACGCGCTGTACCTGATGCATGTGCGGGACATGACGGCGGCCGTCGGGATTCTCGATGAGTTGCGCCGCGACGGCGGCGCCGAGCCCGGGTCGGATCCCCTGACGTCGAGGATACTGTTCGCGCTGTCGCGCCTGCAGTTTGAAGCATTTCAGGTCGAGCAGAACCAGACGTATTTCCGCGAAGCCCTGCAATATGCCCAGCAGAGCGTGCGCAGCGATGCCGATTATGCGCTGCCGAAGCTGTTCCTCGAGTACCTGTTATCCATCGACAAAAAGGCCACCGAGGTCGATATGTCGCCCCTCGAGGGTGAAGGTGAAGGCGAAGGTGAAGGCGAGCGCGGCGCAATCGCCACTGAACCCGGGGAATTCTAGGTGCACGGCAGCGTTGAGGTTTATCTGATCGCCGCGATCGGCATCGGCCTGCTGGTCATCCTGTACTGGGCGCAACCGGCACGCCGGGCGTCAGTCGCCGGATGGTCGCGTGGCCTGGCAGGCCTGCTCGTGCTGACGGTTGCCGGCATCGGGCTGTGCCTCTGGTCCGTGTCCCTGGAGCGATCGGACATCATGTTCGAGCGGCAGTCGAGCCCGATTGCCATTTCGATCGCATTCGACCTGTCACCGAGTATGCTTGCCGTTCCGCATCCCGAATTTGACGGCGAATTTCCGCCGCGCTTCGAACGCGGGAAAACCGTTCTGCTCGAATTCTTTCGTGGGCTGGAGGAACGGGGCGAGGCAGTTATCGTGTCGGTCGTCGGCTTTACCAAGAATGCCGACATCATCATGGGCTGGGATCAGAGCACCACGCAGGTTCGCGAGATCCTGGAGTACGCCGTATCACCGGACCTGTTCGGCAGTTCAGGCACGAGTATCGAGGCGGCGGCAAAATCTCTCGATGAGCTGTTCCTGATGCTGCCCGAAGATGTGCAGGCCCGTAGTCGCCGCCTCGCCATCATCGTCTCCGACGGCGAAGACACGATGCGCGCTTCATCGTTCGAGTATGCGCTGGAGGAGCTGGCCGAGGCGGGATTCGACACGATCGCTCTGCAGACCGGGCTGCTCGACCGGAACGAGGGCATACCGGTATACGGCCGTGTCGGCGAATTTGCGGGCTTTCGTGATATGCGCGGCGACATCTATACGGTGCCCGATGTCGCTGCGATGACGACGATCGCCGAGACCTCGGCCGGTCGCGGCCTGCACGTGCGCGCCGAGACGCCGTCGGCCGCGCAACAGATGCTGCAGTTCGCGGTGGCCGGCGAGGCCCGCGGCGCGGTTGCGGACGCCACCTGGCTCTCGACGTTCGGCATGTTTACTGTCGTGTCACTGCTCTGCGCGGTTATCCTGCGATGATGCGTCCCAGAGCACGATTGAGCATCTTTACCCGCTTCACGACCCTGCTGCTGGTCGCCGTTGGCAGCGCCCATGCGCACATCCCGCTGACGCCTGAAATACTCGACGACGCGTTCGAAGAGCTCGAGCAGGCGCGGGCGAAGGCCGACGGAGAGACGGAAACGGCCGGTAAAGCAGCCGCGATCTATGCCTTTGCGATCAAGGCGACCGAGCTGATGACGCTGTTGAACCAGGAAATCCAGCTGCACGGCGTGGGTCAGCAAGATCTGCTCGACGAAGCAGTTTCCAGGGCGGCCGGGCTCGGCGTCGAGATCACATGGTCACAAGACCATGAACGCTACTTCTACACGGGCAACGCGTATCGCCAGTATCTGCGACTGGTGCCGGAAGGCCTCAATGCCGCCAACAGTCGCTACCAGCTTATAGAGACCGGCTTTTATCGCGGCGATGCCGGAAATCGCGAGGAACTCGTCGCCCGGGCCGCAATGGAAAGTGATTTTATGCGGCGTTATCCCGAATTCGGCAACGCCTCACGCGTCGCGATGTTCCTCGCAATCGACTATCGCGATCTCTGGCGCCTGTGCCGTGCAGCGGACGACCGCGAATGCGCGCATCGCTACGCACAACTCAACCGCGAGCACCTCGAAGCGGTCTCGGCACGCTATGCCGATAGCAAAACCGGTGAGCTGGCCCGCACGCTGCTGCAACGATTCGAGGCCGAAATCGCAGCCGCTAAGTAAACGCAGCGTCTACCGGAATTGCCAGCTGCCCGTTGCTGTTACTCGGCACTTTGCCCCGTGTACTCGGCGCGGCGTTTCTCGACCTCGGCCCTGAACTCTGCCGCGATCTCCGGCAGATCTTCTTCGAGCTGGTTGTTAAAGCGCAAGCCGAGATGGATCACGATAGGTGGTGCGTTGATCGCGAGGTAACGCGCCGAGTCCGTCGGATGCGGGTTCAGGTGCTGATGGTACCAGTAGATCGGCGGCACAAAGATCGTGCCTTCGTGCCAGTCGACCCGAACGCGATCCTCATAGCGACCCTCAGGCCACGTCAGCGAGTAGCCTTCTCCCGATGTCAGCAGAATAAAGGCATCGCTGCTGTGCCGGTGCGCTTTCTTATAAACGCCGCCCGGCATTTCCGAGACATGCATGTCGATGATCGTGTTACCCGACATTCTCCAGTGCATGTTCGTCGTTCCCTTGCCACGGTGATCGTATGCGTCAAGCTCGAATTCGAGCGCATCCTCCACGAGATTGGTCACCGTATCGTTAGGACCCGTATGCTCGCTCATCGTCGTGTAGTCTTCCTCCGTGTCATAACGATCACGGAAGGCAAACGGGTTTTGCCAGGTAAACTCCTCGTTGTCGAACGAGTTCAACGTAAACGGAAAACTCGTCACGGCAACGAGTCGAACCGGATCGTCACTGTCGTTGAATATCTGGTACTCGACGTTGAGCGGCACGGAGTACAACGTACGGTAGCCAAAGTCGACACGCTGCGGCCGATTGCCTTCCTGCTGAATGATGATATGCCCCGGGCCGCCGAAGAAATACATGCCGGCCTCGAACAAATGGCGTTGCTTGTTTGTTTTGCCCTTCGGCGGGATCTCCAGAATCCAGCCGTCGGTGATTTGATAGTCGGCCATTTTTATATACAGGCCATCGACGCCCATGTCTTCCCAATATTCGAGCGGCTCCGTGCGGGCATCCTGGATAACGAGCCCCTCGAACGTCGGCATGTTGTCCTTGTTGTCCTGGAACCAGTGCTCGTAGGGACTGCGTCCTACGGGGCTCACGCGTCTCGTCGTGGGACCGACCCGCTCCAGGTCGACGCCTTCTGCGGGCTGCGAAACCTCGACCGGTGTCCGCTGCGCATTCGCATCGTCCGCCATCAACAACGCGACAAAGACCGCGGTCAAAATCGTCAATCGATTACACATGAAAAAGTCTCCCCGGAAATGATTTTTTCGTTGGCAAACAGGACGCTTATAGAACCACTTTCGTCAAGTCATGTCCACGACAAGCTGATCGTGAGACATCGTCTTAATGGGGACATTCCTGATTTTCCTGAAGGAAAATCAGGAATGTCCCCATTAAAAAAAACGGGGCACCGAAGTGCCCCGTTTTTTTGTCGCACGTAACTTCGTTCAGATCAGTCGAACTCGTACTCGAATTTCACGCCGTAGCTCGTAAATGCCTGCGGACCGAGGAATTGCGAGATCGTGCCCTCCGGGAACGGGTCGAACTCCGGATGGTAGGTCGGCCTTGCTTCGAGCAGGTTCCGCCCGAACGCCGATAGCGTCCACCCGGCATCGACATTACGAATACCGACGAGGATGTTCAGGTCCTCGTGTTTGTCGTACCTGAGTTCCTCGCCGAAGCCCTCGACATCAACGATATAACCGTCGGAAAAGAAGGCCTTTGCATTGATCGTGAACTCGTAGCCGTTGCCGAACGGTGCGGTGTAGTCGGCATCGAGAATGAACTTCCAGTCCGGCGTACGCGGCGCGGGAAGGTTCGTGCGATCGATGATCGCGATAAACTCGAAGGCATCCTCCGGATCCGTGGGAAATTCCTGCGCTAGAGTGCCATCCGGCAGGACAGTATCTGGATCGAAGAACTTGCACGGCGCCTCGAGAGTGCCGGCGACATGGAGATCGACAGCGACGGCCACCTCGGAATCGGTACAGCCTGCGCCGGGGAAGCGTGTCATCTCACCGTCCATGAGCGCGCCCGCGAAACCCAGAATCAGGTGGTCGGTCGCCGCGAAACGCGTATTGAACTCCAGGCCACGCACACGCTGGCCCGCGTTGCCGGCTGCCGAGGTTTGCTCGGGGTCAGTCGACAACACTGACACCTGCAGGTTCGGGAACTCGAGCTCGAAGAGGTCAGCGTCGAAACTGAAGCGACCTTCCATCAGCGTACCCTTGATGCCGAGTTCGATCTGCTCGGCGTCTTCGGTCTCGTACGTCAACTCCTCGACATCGGCGGGAATCGTACTCTGGCCCGTATCGTAGCCGCCGATCTTGAAGGACTCGGCATAGCGCAGATACAGCGAAATATTGTCCGTCGGCCGGTAGCGCAGCGAGACCTGCGGGCTGAAACCGCTCTCCGTGAAGCTTTCGGCATACGGACCTTCGCTGCGTTCCAATGAGCGGAAAAGGAAATCCGGCGCCGTCAGACCGACCGGGATGGCGTTGCCCGCGTTCCATGCCAGCGGAATATAGCGGGTCTCGCGATGTGGGATCGCATAAAGCTGCGCGCCCGCCGGAACCGGCAGGAACAGCCTTGCCGTCGACGGATCGACTAGGCAGTAGGTATCCCGATCGATTCGACCGCGGCCGTCGGCCATGCGGCCCTCGCATCCCGGCCAGTCGCCATCACCGTCATCGAGTGTCGGATCCCACTGCACACTGCTAAGCGTCAGGCCGGTATCACACTCTTCTGCCGGCGTGGCCGGGTTGTCTTCGGGACAGACGGCGAAGATCCACGACGCGCTGTAGCCCCCAACCGTCGCGAACTTGTCAACGTCCTGGTGGCGACCGCCAATATCGATCGAGAACTGGTCGCTGACGTTAAATGTCAGGTTGGCAAAAAAGCCCGTGAAGTCGACCTCCTCGGTAATGCTGTTGAAGCGCTGCGACTGGCGGACGCTGGCGCGCAGGCTCGATGAGAATGCCTCCAGCTCGGTATGCTGGAAGAACCCGCCGGCTTCCCACTCGACCGTCCTGCCCGGTGCCGAGCGCACCCGTAGCTCGGTGCTCCATTGCGTGAAATCCTCGTCGCGATGCTGGAGATTCGTGAAGAACGGCCCGTCGCGATTGTCCAGCGCGTAGTCGCGCTCGTAATCGCTCGTGCCGCTCAGCCATTCGAGCGTCATGTCATTGTCGAAGTCGTAGACGAGTTCGATGAATGAATTCACGCCGTCGAGTCGCTCATAGCCGAGGACGCCTTTGCCGCCCATGGACTTGGTAAATGCGTCAGCCGCAGCGCGCATGTCGACAAAGCCGCCATCTGAGCTGTGCTGGCGGACTCCGGTTATGTTCGTGGGCAGGTCGAAGCGACCGTCGCTGATCATCCACCAATTCGGATCCGGCAGACCGTCGTCATCGTCATCGACAATGAGTTCATCATTGGCATCCAATATCGGGGGAACGTTCCGCGGCGGCGGATCTAGATAAGGCCCGCCCTGGCTCGTCGCGTGGTTGCTTTCGAAACACCCGGTCGTTGTCGCATTGTCGAGCGGCAGGATCGGCTGGGCCCACGGCGTGCCCGTTGCCTGGTCCCAGACGCTGCGCTCGGGTCCCGGCGCCGAGCCCGGATCATCGAGTGCGCCATCGCGGCCGAAAAGCATCGGCCCGCCCGTGATACAGGTGGACATGGTCTCGCCGTCTCGCTCGACGCCGATGACATCGACCTTGCCCGTGATCTGCAGCTTGTCGTTCGGCGTAAACTGCAGCATGACGCGGCCGCCGGTGCTCTCGTAAGCTCCCAGATCATCGCCGGTTGCGACGTAAACCATGTAGCCGTCGCTCGACTCGTGCATGCCCGCGACGCGAATGCCCCATGTATCGCTTATCGGTCCACCGATGCCGAACGTGAATTCGTTCGTGTTATCGCTGGCGAACTCGGCATTGATATAGCCTTGCCATTCCGCGGTCGGCCGCCTACTGCGGATGTTGAAAGCGCCCGCTGTGGCGTTCTGGCCGAAGTACACAGGCTGTGGGCCTTTGAGGACCTCGAGACTTTCGATATCGAGGAACGCAAGCTTGACCTGCGACTGCCGCCCGAAGTGAATGCCGTCAACAAAGAACGGTGCTGCCTGGTCGTGCGTCAGCGTGTTACCGGTCGTGCCGAAGCCACGGATCGCGACGTCCTGGTCCTGGACGCGCGGCTCGATCAATACGGTCGGCGAGAAGTTCGCGAGGTCATCGAGGTCGCGAAAGCCCTGCCTGCGGATCTCGTTACCGGAAAATACCTCGATTGCCAGCGGCACTTCCGTCAGCGATTGCGCGCGACGCTGTGCCGTAACGACGATCTCGTCGAGTCTCGGTCCGGTTTGCTGCGCAACGACGACATCCGGTTGCAGAAAAACAACCGCAGCGAGTGCGACCGTGATGGTCCTAAGTATTTGTTTGGTAAACGTCGATATGCTGGTCATCATCATCCCCCTTGTCACTATGTAGACCACCGTTCCATGGTCAATCTGTTTTCGACACGATACTACGCAAGCGACGCAGCGACAACTAAGCCTTTCAGCCGCAACGATTGTCGACTGATGCGCCGGGTCAGAAAGAACTCATTTCATTGGAAACGAATTTGGCAGCACACGTTGCCAAAAAACAACGCAATGATCAGCGAAATCGAAACTCGAGCGAGCCGTTCTTTTGTTCAAAGGTTGCGACGCTCGCGCCGTCGGGCATGACGGCATCGAGATCGATACCGAGCAGCCGGCCCTGGTACACCTCGCGCTGCACGTCGGGGTCGGAGGGATCTATCGGCATGCCGTCGACAAATATGGCTTCGACGCGATACTGAAAGCCGCTCGGCCCGGTGCGTTCGAGCTGGCCGACGGTGAGCAAATCATACTGGTCCAGCGCCGAGACCAGGCGCGCGGAGAAATTCACGTGATCGGCACGCAGGAAAAACCGTGCATCTTCAACGAACGGAAAACTGTCGCCGCCGACAAGTGCATTCAATACTTCTTCCTGCAACAACCACGAGTCACCGCTTTCGTCGCCGGCAACGAGAACTTCGCGCAAGCCGCGATCGGCGATGCGCCGCGCCGCCCAGTGAAAATAGAGCACGAACGTCGTGCCGCGCAGTTGCTCCCAGTCTTCGGCGATGCGATACGCGATGTACGGCTCGGCGAACGGAGAGACGAGGCCCGGTGGTGGCCGTGACAAACGTTCATCGCGCGCCGCCGATGCTGCGCTGAACGGCTGCAGCAAATCGGCATAGCGACGCAGCGACGATTCCTTCGCTCTGAGCTGTTCGTAATCGCGGCTCAGCTCGGCCAGTGCGTCGAGGTCATCACCGAGACGTCGCTGCAGCAACTCGCTGCTCGCGATGACATCGATGGGATCCTGCGCGCCGGCCCACAGCGCACCGAGGGCGCTGCCGGCGTAGACGTCGTAGAAGCGAATGCGCTGCACGGCGGCTTCGGCCTGCCCGTCGTAAGCCATGCGCGCTTCGGCCACTTCGGGCGCGAGCGCCGCTAGCCGCTCGCCGACGCTGTCGAGCTGCTGGCGCAACAGGCGCGTGCTCGCCGTCGGATCGTTGATGTCTTCGACAAAGTGCGCGAAGACGCCCGTGAGATGCGCGAATGCCGGTGCCGCGAGCAGAGCGGCCAACATTGCAGCCGCCAGCGCGACGCCGATTGCCTTGCCGAGCTTCACCTGTCGCCCGTCCCGATCGCGCGCTGGCTCGCGAGACCGCCGCCGATCAACGCCAGCGCCGGGCCCGTCACGAGCACGATGCCGATGACGAGCATCGGCGACGTCAGGTCGCCGGCCATGAACGGCACGAGCGCGGCAATCGCCGCCTGGATGACTTCACCGAGATACAGGAACACGGCGCCGGCCAGCACGGCAGAAAACAGGCCGAGCAGCAGTGCCTCGATCAGGAACTGCGCACGTATGCCCCACGGGCTCACGCCGACCCAGCGCTGGATCTGTATCTCGACTTCGCGGTTCAATACCGCGAGGTGCATCGACGTCAGGCTCATCAGGAAAGCGGCGACGAAAAATCCGACGATCAAAATGACGCCGCCTTTTTGCAGTCCGTTCGATATTCGGTACAGCACGGTCGCGAAACCCTGGCCCCAGATCACATCACCGACGCCGTCGACCGCACGCATCCGCTCGACGACCGCCGCACCCTGTTCTGGATCGACGAGTTCCACGGACAGGCTGTCGGCGAATGCGTCGGTAGGCAGCGCACGCATCAGCGTCTCCTGGCCGAAGACCGGCGCCAGCTCGGCGTACACGCTTTCGCCGTCGAGCAGCTCGACCCCACGCACACCGTCCAACGTCGCGAGTACGGGCACGAGCGTCGCGGCTGCCGTGCCCTCTTCGGCAAAGACGCGCACCTGTACCTGCCGTTCCAGCATTGTCGCGATCTGACTCAGGTTCGCGTTCAACCATAAGAAGCCGCCGAACAGCAGTAAGGTCAGCGTCAGCAGCACGACCGTGGCGAGGCTGGCCCAGGTGTTCCTGGCGATGCCCTCGCGGGCCTCGCGAAGTCGATAGAAGAGCGGCCACCAGTTCATTGTGCGCTCACCCCTTCGCCAGTACTCTGCCCGGCCCAGTAGCCACCTCTCGCATCGCTGACGACGCGGCCGTTTTGCAGCCGCACGACACGCCGCTGCAAGCGATCCACGATATCCACGGCGTGCGTCGCGAACAGTACGGTCACGTTATGCTCGCGATGCACTGTATCGAGTATCTCGATCACGCGGCCGCTGTTTTCCGGATCGAGGTCGCCGGTGGGCTCGTCGGCGAGAATCAGTTTGGGGTGGTTGATCAGCGCGCGGCCAATCGCGACGCGCTGCTGCTCGCCGCCCGACAACTCTCCGGGCATGCGGTTGGCCTTGTTGCTGAGCCCCACGAGTTCGAGGACTTCCAGCGCCCGTTTGCGAACTCTAGCCGGCGGCGTTGCCAGCACTTCCGCACCGTACGCAATGTTCTCGAACGCGGTTTTTTTCTCGAGCAGACGAAATGTCTGGAAGATGATGCCCATCGAACGGCGCAGGCGGCTACCCGAAGCCCTCGTAACGTCGCTGCCGCCAACGAGTACACGCCCTTCATCGGGAAGCTCTTCGCGATACAGCAGTTTGAGCAGTGTCGTCTTGCCCATGCCGGATGCGCCCACGAGGAACACCCACTCGCCCGAAGCGATGTTCAGCGACACATCGTCGAGCGCCGTGTATTCGACAAGCGGATAGCGCTTGGTCACGTTTTCCAGCACGATTTCGATGTAACTACTCCTTATATCTTGTTCATCGCCTGTCAGTGGCTTTGCCGGCGCCTGAAGAACAGCAAGACGCCGAGAATGACGACCGCCGCCATCAGCGCGTAGAGCAAGGTGCGATCGGCTGGTGCAACTTCCTCTACCTGTTCCGCTCTGCCTGCCGGCGCCGTTGCCGCGACAGGCTGTGCCACGTCGCGCGGCTCGGCTTCCAGATAGGCCCAATTCGCGTCGTGACCGCTGCCGCGCACGAATGAGCGCCTGACGCTGCGGCCCTCCCACTGCAGCAGATCCGTCGGCCCGTTCGCGACGCGCCCATGTTCATGCATCTGCAATGTTTCGCCGCCGATCGTCATGACATAGGCATCGCCGTGGTGCCCCTCCTCGACGGCAACCTTTGTAACATCACCGCTCGCGCCGACGGTCAATCCGCGCTTTTCCAATAGCGCCGCGCCGGCCTCGCTGTTCAACGCCGTCGCAATCAGCCTCGCGGCGTCGGCTTTGGTAGGCGACCCTTCGCGATCGGCATCGTCGAGCTGGCCCGCGAAAAACAGCCGGTTGAGGTCGGCATAAGTCGCATCGCCGTCCAGCGAGGCGACGAAACCCTGCTCCAGCGCTGCCGTTGCCAGCGCGTCGACATCGGGTGTCTCGCCGCCGCGGAGCAGGTCTTCCGCCAGCGCTACCCAGGTTGCCAGTTCGTGATTTGTCAGCACTTTGTCCGGTTCGAAGACCGGCGTCTCGGGAATGATGCCCGCGCCGACGAGCACGACAATGTCGAAGCGCGCGTCGGAGAATTCGATGTCCGGAAACTGTGTCGCCTCGTTCTTGATATGCGCAAATGCGCCGCCCGTGGCGAATAAGGACAGCGCAAAGAACAAAACGCATTTAGAGACCGGATGCCGAAGTGACTGAATCATTGCCGCTCCCCTATCGGGTTACCCGACACGTTCGCGATGGCAACTGCCGCGGCTTCGCGTACCGCCTCATCGTCGTCGTCGGTGACGGCCTGCAGCGCAGTGATTACGGTCCGCGCCGGCGGGCCGATTTCTCCCAGCGCCATCGTCGCGGCTTTGCGCACGGGCGCCTGCTCGTCCTGCAGCGCGTCTGCGACCGCGGCGACCGCCGCGGGCGTCGCGCGAATCCCGAATTGCCCGACCGCGAGTGCCGCGACACCGCGAACCTGCCACTGTTCGTCCTGCAATGCCTGCAACAGCGGCGGCAGCGCACTTATCCGGCCCAGCCCGACAACACCGAGCGCACGCACGGACGCCCAGCGCACGGTCCAGCCGCTTTCCATCAGTAATTCTTCGGCAGCGGGCCCGATGTCGATGACCTGGCAGGCCGGCGATTCGGCGCCATCCGCTGCGGCACGGCCGGTCCCGGTCGCCGCAGCGCTCAACGCGGGCAAGGCGGCGACTGCCGCTGGCCCGATCTGTTCCAGGGCAAACGCCGCAGCTTCGCAGACCCGCGAATCGCGGTCCTCGAGGCCGGCCGCGAGTACCGTGACCGTGGCGTCAAGATGCGGCTCGGCGGCCACCGCGCCCAGCGCCCGCGCCGCAGACCAGCGAACGACCCAGTCAGGATCACCAAGCGCATCGACCAGCTGCGGCGCAGCACCGGCTGCCGCCGGGCCGATCGACCAGAGTGCTTTCGCAGCCGCCCAGCGTGCCTGCAGCGCGGGGTCGTCCAGCAGGCCGGCGAGTGCCGGCACCGCGGCCGCGGCCTGAGCGCCGATTCGACCGAGCGCGCGGACCGCACCCCAGCGCACAACGAGGCTTGGACTCTCGAGCGCTTCGATCAGCACAGGCAGCGCCGGTTCGCCGATCCTGGACAAGGCTTCGACGACCTGCTCGGCAACGCCCCAGTCCGGGTCGCGCAGCGCCCGCGCCAGAGCCGGTAATGCATCGCTCGCATCTGCCCCCATCGCGCCAAGCGCATGGACTGCGGCGGCACGCAGCTGCCAGTCATCTGCGGTCAGCGCCGTCACCAGATCCGGTAACGCTGCGCGGCTGTCCGGCGCAAGCCCGGACAACGCCAGCGCGGCGGAGGTCCTGACATCCGTCGATTCGCTGGCCAAAAGCTTGCGGATGTCCGCCACGGCCGTAGCGGCCGGCATGCCATCGAATGACAAGGCCGCCCGCCGACGCACGACCCAGTCGGTATCGCTGAGCGCATGCACGAGACCCGGCACGGCGGCCGCCGACCCGGCGCCGACATGGGCCAACGCCTGCACGGCGGCGCGCCGCACCTGCACGTCGACATCGTCGAGCGAGCGAATCAGGGCCGGTATGGCAGCGCTCGCGGCCGGTCCGCTGGCACCAATCGCCTCGGCGGCATCTCGTCTCGCGGTCCATAAGGGATGCAGGAGACGTTCGGCAAGTGCTTCCAGGCCCGCAGGACTCTGCGCCAAGGCGCCGTTCAGCAGCATGGCGAGGAGCAGCACACCGAGGCCGGCACAAGCGCGTGGCATTCGCTGCTACCGCCCTTTCGCCCTGAGCATTGCGTCGAGTCGCGGATACACGCGCCGGGCGTTGGCTTCGAATACCTTGTGTCGATCGTCCTCGCTCAGATCCAGTGCATCGATGTAACGTTTCGTGTCGTCGAAGTTGTGTCCGGTTTCCCTGTCCACGCCTTTCACCGCACCGAACATCTCCGACGCAAACAGGATGTTGTCGATATCGATGACGCGAAACAGCAGGTCGATGCCCGGCTGGTGATAGACGCAGGTATCGAAGAACACGTTTTTCATGATGTGCTCGGTCAGCAGCGGTTTATCCAGCATGTCGGCCAGGCCGCGATATCGGCCCCAGTGATACGGCACCGCGCCACCGCCATGCGGGATGATGAGTCGCAGGTCGGGAAAATCGCGAAACAGGTCGCCTTGCAAAAACTGCATGAACGCGGTCGTGTCCGCATTGATGTAATGCGCACCCGTCGCATGAAAATTCGGATTACAGGTGCCCGACACATGGATCATCGCGGGCACATCGAGGTCAACCATGGCCTCGAAGAACGGATACCATGCCTTGTCCGTCAGCGGTGGTCCGGTCCAGTTGCCACCGGACGGATCCGGGTTCAGATTGCAGCCGACGCAACCCAGTTCGTTGACGCAACGCCTGAGTTCCTCGATGCTGTTCTCGATAGGCACACCGACCGACTGCGGCAACTGGCAGACACCGATAAAATTATCAGGGAACAACTGTGTGACACGATGAATCATGTCGTTGTTGATGCGCGTCCACTTTTTGGAGACGGCTTCATCGCCGATATGGTGCGCCATCGCCGACGCCTTGGGTGAGAAGATCGTCAAATCGGCGCCGCGCTCTTTGAGCGCTTTCAGCTGGTTATTCTCGATCGTCTCCCGAACCTCATCGTCGCTGATGTTCTCGAGCTCGGGCGGCGGCTTGCCGGGATCCTCGAAATGCGCGACCTGCGCGTCGCGGTACGCCTGCAGCTGCGGCGGAGCAGTCGTGTAGTGGCCGTGGCAATCGATGATCATCTGCACTTCTCCTGCGTTCACACGCAAATACCGTTGTTATTCTTTGGATGAACCCGGCAGGTACTTGAGGCCTTTTTCGGCGAGACGCGGCCGCATATCGTTGATATCGAGTCCCAGCTCACCCTTGCCATAGCGGACGCGCACCTCGGCCTCGCGCTGCTCGCGCCTGAGTGACTTGGCGAGCACGTCTGCAGCCTCCTCACGCCGCACGATCACAACACCGTCATCGTCGGCCAGCACGACGTCGCCCGGATTGACAATCTGTTCGGCGCAAACGACCGGGATGTTGACGCTGCCGAGCGTTTCTTTGACCGTGCCCTGTGCCGAGATACATTTCGACCAGACCGGGAAGCCCATGCCGGTCAGGTCCGCGACATCACGAACGCCGGCATCGATGACCAGGGCCCTGACGCCGCGCGCCATCAACGAAGTTGCGAGCAGGTCGCCAAAATAGCCGTCCGTGCATGACGATGTCGGGGCCACGACCATGACGTCGCCGTCACGACATTGCTCAACGGCGACATGGATCATCCAGTTGTCGCCGGGTGGCACGGAAACGGTCACCGCGGTCCCGGCAATGCGCGCACCTGAGAATATCGGTCGCATGTATGGCGCCAGCAACCCTTTGCGGCCCTGCGCCTCGTGTACGGTCGCCACTCCGAGCACGGCCAGTTTGTCGACGAGCGCAAGATCTGCGCGCGAAATATTCTCAATGACTACGCCCACCAGGGTCGCTCCTTAATATTGGGATTATTTTCGAGACTACCGGAGCGAGGATTACTCCCAGGGCAGCAGCGATACGTGGATGACATCCTGCGCCGCGCCGACGGCCTTGATCGCCTTGTCCGTATCTTCGAGACCCATACGATGTGTCGTAATAAGCTCCAGCGGAAACCGATCCGACGACAACTGCTTGAGCGCCAGTTCGCAAGACAGGAAGTTATGCCCGCGCGCGGCCTTGACCGTGATGTACTTGTTCGCGATCTTGCCCAGCGGAAAATCCGGGAACGTGGCCACCTCGCCCTGCACGAGAATCGTGCCGCCTTTGCGCACCAGTGCATCGATACCGAAGAGTACCGGAGCCAGGCCGCCGCCCGCCGTGCAGTCGAGCGCAACGTCGACGCCTTCACCGCCTGTGATTTCCATAACTCGCGCCAGCGCATCCTCTTCCTCGACGTTAATGACATGATCGGCGCCCAGGCGCTTGGCCACGTCGAGGCGCACTTTGTCCTTGTTGGTACCGGTCACGATTATCAAAGACGCGCCGGCCTGCCGGCACGCGACCACCTGCGACATGCCTTGCTGCCCGGGACCCTGGATCAGCACGCTCGAATCGTAGCCGACGCCGCAATCGAACAGCGCCCACTGGATGCCGTTCGCCATCGGCGTGACAACGCCGGCGAGTTCCGGCGAGATCGTGTCGGGCACTTTGTGCAGCACCGCATTCCAAGGCAGGTACATGTACTGGGCGAATCCGCCCCAGAGATGTGGCGGGCGTTCGGCCGACGTATAGCCGTACCGAAGTGCCTCGGGATTCCTGCGCCAGTCAGTCGCGGCACACAGCCGGTACTCGCCTTTGTGACACCACTCACAGGCAAAACAGGGAACATAATGTTCGATGAACACAAGATCGCCTTCTTTGACTTTCTTGCGTTCCTGGAACTGCTTGCCCGCTTTGGCGATGTAACCGATGTTCTCGTGTCCCATGATGACGGGATCTGCGATCGGCGGTTTTGCATAGAACTTGACATCGGTACCACAGATGCCGGCGACCTCCATTTTGACGAGCGCGCCATCGTCCGGAATCTCGGGCATCGGGTACTCACGAAACTCAGTTTCATGCGCGCCAGTGCGCACGGCTGCAACGACTTTCTGTGTCAATGCTTTCTCCTGAATTGATTGTGACGTAGCTCAATTGACTGTAGCAGTAGCGCCGAACGCGAGCAAACCCGCCGAACGGTTCAGGATTTAGGTCAGCTATCGGCCGACCGCATTACCGTTTCAGCTGAATCGATTGTCGGCCACCAAAGCCCGGTGATAACGGCATAATCGGGCACGACGCATACGGGGAATCGCACCAATGAGGATAGCCCACTGGCCTGGTTGATAGACACAGCGAAACTATTCGGACTGCTGCTTCTGTTCGGCGGCGCCAGTTTTCATTTTCTACTCTGGAGTGCAGGCGAAGATCGCAGTTGCGACGCGCTGAAGCAGGCCATTCTCAATCGCACGGTCACCGTAATGGCCGCAGGATTATTTCTCGCGCTGCTGGCAGGGGTCGCCTCGCTGGAGGACCCGCTGTTCGGCGCCGAGCAGCTGTTGCTCGCGCTGCTGTTCTTCGTCGGTCATTATCTTGGCGCGCGAACGAACAACAATGCGCTGCATGCGCTCGCCGTACTCGCGGGGCTGGGCTTGATCGGCATGCAGGCACTCACGTCGCATGCCGCCGCAGAATCGGGCTTCCTGCCAATCCTAAGCAGCAGTTTGCACTGGGCCGTGGCGATCAGCTGGGGCGGTGGCGCTCTGCACCTGGCGTGGCAGCCGTGGCCGGCACTGGTCGAGGCCGATGCTCGGCACCATGCACGAATTACCTCGATCACGCACCGCTATGCGGTCATGTCCCTGGCGACACTCGTCGTGCTGGCACTCACCGGCGGACTGCTCGGCTTCATTCACGTGCACAACGCAGACGCGCTGAACACCACTGCTTACGGCACGGCGTATAAAGCCAAAGTGCTCTTGGCGCTCGCACTCTTTATAACAGTGTCGATACATTATCTCAGGATCGTGCCGGCATGCCGCGCGGCTGTGACGGCCGAAGCGTTGCACCGCGCTCTGCAGCGCTTTCGCAGACTGGTCGGCGCCGAAGCAATATTGTTTGTTGGACTGGTCGTCGCCACGAGCAGCCTCTCGACTCGTGCGCCATCTGGCGTCGCACCATTTCTGAATCCGCAGTCGTGGAGCCTGACCGCAGGCGGTGTGCCGTTGCACGTCGCGCTGCAGCCCGTCGCCGGGCGCGTGAGTCGGGCACGTCTCGAGATCTCCGCCGCGTCCGAGGATTTCCGTTTCCCGGAAGGCACGGTGGCCGTGTTTTCGCTGGTGACAGCGTCCGGAGACGCAGGCCTTTACGACGTCGAGGCGCTGCCGATAGGTCCGGCTGCGTTCCTCGGCGAAACCGTGCTGGCGGTGCCCGGCGACTGGCGGTTCGACCTCATGCTGGATTACACGGACCGCGAGCCGGCACAAGCCACGTACTTACTCACGCTGCCCGGGCCCCCGCTCGAGGACGATATGCGAGCGTATTTAAAAGTGTCCACCATCGCCTATTCGCGCGCGAGCCTCATAACATTCTCAGTCGGCGTGTTTTTAATACTGGTCGCCGCATGGTCGATACGCTTGAGTGGACAGAACAGGGCACCCGTATGGCTGATGCCTGTGAGCCTCATCAACGTCGCGCTGGGCGGCTTCCTGATCCTGTCGCTCATGTTCGTCAAGACCTACCCGAGCAGTTTCTGGCCCAATCCGCAGCCTTTTACGTTCGATGTCGTGCGGGAAGGCGACGCGCTCTACCGCGAACACTGCGCCGAATGCCATGGCATCACCGGTGCAGGCGACGGACCGTGGGCCGTTCAGGAACGCGGTTCGATTCCCGATCTCACGCTACCGCACATGGACACGCACACCGATGGGGAAATCTTCTGGTGGAACAAGTACGGTATCCCGTCCCTCGACATGCCCGCCCTCGGCGACGAACTCACGGACGCCGACAACTGGAAGGTCATCATCTTCGTGCGCAGCCTGCGGCACGGCATTCCGGCGCAGTAACGCGCGCAATCAGACCGCCCGCCGGCGTCGTCTCAGTCGGTCGCGCAGCACGAAAAAGGCAGCGAGGCAGATGTTGACCATCAGCAGCAGCATGCCGAGAAATGTTTCGTCTGGAATCGATGCGCCGGCGCTGCGCGTATCCCACTGGCTCGCATACGGAGAGGAATAGTTGCCATCGATGGCATTGGCAACACCGAACATAAGCAGACCAGCCACCGCGACGATCACCAACGCCCCGAGTACCGGGTGCGCTGGCCGATCGCGGCTGTACCTGTCTTTTTGTGAACGCAATGCAGACACTTCTGTCAATGCTATATTGGGCAAGCTGATCTTATGGCATTGACCTGACCGTGCTCAAGCCGCAAAGGATGATTCATTGGCGAGATTAATGCAGACGCGTCGCGACGCATGGCGATTGACGATCCTGATCGTTGTCGCGCTGCTCTTGCGTTCTGCCATTGCAACCGACGGACAGCCGATACTCGATCTGGGGATTGTCGGCTGGCTCGATTACCAGAAGCGACAGCTGATTTCCGAGGTCCGGGAAGTCAGTATCGAAGACGGCAAGGTAAGCCCGACCGAGACTGTTGTCAGTATTTACGAAGCCGTGATGTTCCATAATCTCGATGACGAGAACCACCGGCTGGTCTTCATGCCGGACATTGGCAACAAGATGGAACAAGCCTACACGTCCGCCGTCATACGGCCTGACGAACGCTGGGGTGCCGAGTTCCATGGCTTCGGCATCCTCCCGTTCCACTGCACGGTGCATCCCGAGGAACGCGGCGAGGTTTCCGTCATCCTCTGACGCCTGCGTCCCCGGTCGTCTCCCGCGCAATGCGTGCCGGCATATACAAGAAACCCAAGAGCGCCAGCGTGGCGACGGTCAGAAATACACCGCTGACATCGCGGCGCGGCCCGGGGACCGCCGCATCGCCGCCACTATCGTAGCTAAGCCCTGCGCGCAACGATTGCACGAGCCGATCAATCTCCGCCTCGGAGTAATAGCTGCCGCCGGTCTCGGTCGCGATATGTTTCAGTATATCGGCGCGCAGCGGAATCATGACCCTGTCTCCGTTCAGCTCGATGTGTTGGCTGACGCACTGACCGCCCTGGCTATCAGCAATTGGCGTCTCTGCCGGGTTGCCGATGCCGACGGTCGAGACCGTGACTCCTGCGTTGCGCAACGCCTCGAGCGGCGCCTGCAGGCGCCGGCGGTAGTTGCCGGTGACGTGGCCATCACTCAAGACGACGACGTGCGACACGCCAGCGTAGATCTCTGGCAAACGCTCACGCTTTGCGGCAACCACGCTTAGCGCGTTCGCTATTTCGGTCTGCGTCGCTTCGAGCATCAGGCCAACATACAGGCCGTGCTCGATGACATCGAAGAGATAATCGTGATCGGTCGTCAGCTGCGTCACGGGAAAAGCAAATCGATCGAACGCGAAAATGCCGACGCGTGCTTCGGGTATCGCATCGATGGTCTCACGCAGCGTTATCTTGGCGCGATCGAGAAACGTCGGCTCCGAACAGGAGAACCGCGCGTGCATGCTCCGCGACACATCGACGACAAAAAGAACACTCGTGCTTTGGTCATAAGCGACGTACGGTCGCGCTGCCACGGCAACCAGCGCAGCGACGAACGCGCAAGCCAGCGTGAGACGCGCAGCGAAATAGATACGGCCGGGAGATCGGCCCTTGAATACAGCCGCCGTCTCTTGCGTCCGCTGCGCCGACCGGCGCATCACGACGAACACCGGCACCAATAGAATAAGTGTCAGCAACGCCACGGGAAACGCGAAGTGCATTGGCCAACTACCCCGAGCGTCGCGTGACAGGGTAGGCGATCTCACTGCGGTGCAGCCGCATTTCGATGACCCACAGCACCAGCAGCGCGTACGGCGCCAATAGCAGGGCAAGCACCCAGCGCAGGTCGGTGATGTACGCTTTCTCTCCCTCTGCGTAACGCGGCGCCTCCTCCAGCTCCGCCACGAGCCGGTAGGCTTCCTGCATTTCCTGCTCAGAATCGACGCGAAAGATCCGGAAGCCAGGATCTCCGGAAAACTCCTGCGCCAGCTTCGCGACAATCGATTCCGCGATGCCGACGCCGATCGTGTACAGGCGGATGTCGTCGGCCCGTAGCGCGCGGATCGCGACGCCCATGTTCTCCAGTTCATCCTCGGCGTCGGAGATATGAATGACGGCACCACCCTGCGATGTTGCGAGCGTTGCAAAGACGTCCCCGGCCAGGCTCAGCGCGGCGTCGGTGTTCGTCAGCGCGGAGAAACGTCGCAACTGCGACACCTCGAGCAGATCCTCGTCGAGCACCTCTGCAAAGCGGTTACCGGTCTCGAGCGTTGGCCAGCGCGCGAGAAACGGTTCGGTACTGAAGAGGATCAGACCGATGCGCGCGTCGGGGAAGCGCTCGACAAAACGGTACACGGTATCGCGCGCCGCCTCGTAGCGAGTCTGTTTGTGTTCCGTGGCAGCGGGCGACTGGCCATACGTGGCGAAGCGGGCATCTTTGTCCGGCACCTCGAGCGGGCCCGACATCGAGCGCGATACGTCGATAGCCAGGATCAGGTTTTTCTGCCGCGCGAGCTGATCCGCCACGAGCAGCGGTCTTCCCGACTGTATCGCCGGGCCAGCCCACAGCACGCCGAGCACGATCACGAGGATGGTGAGCAGCACGACGCGGTACAGCTTGCGCCGCGACGCAGCGTTCGGCAGCCGGGCACGCAGATACTCGATGCCGGACAGCGGCGCCGAACGCCCGGGACCCGCACGGCGAAATTCCCGGAGCAGCGCGGGTATGAACAACAGCACGATAAGTAACATCCATGGCAGAGCGACATGCAGACCTTCGATGAACATCACGAGTCGCCCTTAAAACTTTTCCATGATGAAGTAGTCACGATCATCCTTGCCCTCGTCGAGCTTCGCGTAATCATCAGGCAGCTCGGCCTCCATCAACAGCCTGAGGTCTATGATCGTCTGACTGAGCATCTGCTGGGTACCGGTGCTGTCCTCGCCCTGCTCGATCAGCCGCGCCAGGCTGCGGCTGATCGCCCGGCGCAGTTTGCCCAGCAACTCGAGATTCCGACCCGCATCCGGGTCGTCGGGGAGCAGACGCACGGCGGCCTGCAGCGTCTGTTCGGCCTGCACGTACTGGCGCGTTAATTCGGTGAGCAACGTAATGAGCTCGAATTCGGCGTCGAGTTCCATATCGTGCAGCAACAGCTCGAGCGTGATTTCGGGCAGGAATATGGCGCGCAGAAAATTCTCGTATTGGTCGCGCGACAAGCGCGCCAGGCGCGGATCGGCGAGCAGCGTCCCCAGGTTATAAAGCGACGCCGAACGCACCCGCGGATGCTGGCTCGCATCTGCGAGCTCGGTAAATGCGTCGACGGCCTGTTGCAGGTCGTCGCTATCTGCGAGCAGTTCGACGGCCGCGTTGTAGCCCTGGATATCGGCTGGCAACCACAAAGACGGCAGCGCAGCCAGCAGAATTGCAATGACCACGGCCAACGCCAACCCAGCGCTAGCGGCCAGTACAGCCGGCTGTTGGCGCAGGCGCGTAACAAGGTCGTCGTGTGTTTCGCGCCGGAGCCGTTCCTCCTCGACCACAGGCGCCAGTAGCTCGTCGATGATCGCGGCAATTCGCTCGACGTCGGCGGCCGTCGGACCTTCCGGCCGGTATGCCTCGCCGAACGTGCGGCGCGCTTCGACGAGCACATCGTGCCACTCGCCTGCCTCGCCATTCCGGCCGGACCAGAACTCGATCGGCGCGACGCCGGCGCGGAGCTCGAGCGCGCGGGTAAACAGGCGCTCGTAGTCCACGACATGCTGCCGGTCATCTTTCGGTTCACGGCGCAGTTCGTCGACATCACGCCACAGTTGCTCTGCCGCGGAAAGCTCCGCGTAGGGCCGTTTGCGGCCACACCTTACGAGCAGCACGAGCAGGATTCCCGCCAGCGCGATTCCGCACAGGCCGATTAGTACACGACGCAGCGTGCGCACATCGTCGATTACGGGTTTGAGGGGCCGCAAGCCGATTGTTGCGATGTCGTCCGGGTAAAACTCGCCAATATGCACGAGCGGCGGGTTGGCGCGCAGCGAGTGTACGTCCGTGTCGTCTTCGCCCGCCTGCGTGTAGTAGACCGTTGCGGTGTCGAGGAGATAACTTGCAGGCGTGTCCACATCTACGGCCTGCAGGGAAAACTCGGCGACATACTCGCGGACACCACCGCCGAGCATGCGGCGGTTAACGGCGGTACCGCGATGTTCCAGCGGAAAGAAGCCGATGCTCGATTGGAAAGTCTCGAGATCCGGTGTAACCAGCTCGTTGCGCCACAGGATGCGTATCCGGTAGCGGGCAATATCGCCGGCAAGATAGCTTGGCTTGTCGAACGATATCGACGCCGCAATGTTTTCGTCGGCCGCGAGCCGGTACGGTGCTTCCGCCGCAAAATCGAACAGCGCCCGTCCACTCGCGGAAAGAACAGTCAGCACGATACCCGCCGCAATCAGTAAGACGGCCGCAAACGCCACCGGCAGCCACACGCGGTTTGGCCAGATGCGCTCACGCAACGTCATGAGTATTGACGCCGTCGGTGCCTGAAATAGGCGTTGAGCGCTGCGCGGATGCCAGCGACTCCGGGCTCGGCGAGGTGCACGTGTTTGATGTCGCGCTTTGCGAACTGCTCGATCAGCTGCGCAAAGCGGATCTCGTGCAGCACCGCGATACGCTGCGCGGCTTTACGCGACACCCAGAAATCCTCGCGGGCTGCGGTTTCCGGGTTGTCGAAAGCGATCAACGACGCGTGCCTGACGTGCGGAAAGCTGTCTTCGAGTTGATCCTGCACGATGATCGGTATGAAGTCGTAACGGGTAACGGCGCGCAGCAGTTGCTGCACATTCTCGATGCCACCATCGGCATCGAGGAAGTCCGAGCAATACAACAGCATGGCATTGGGCGGCAGGCAGCGGCGCAGATGCAGCTTCGAACCGCGAAAACGAAAATGCTCGTCATCGGTACACAGGCTCCACAGGATGCGGTAGCAGTGATAGAAATGCTTGGAGCCTATCCCCGAGCCGTAACTGTGGATGCCCTCAGCCGTGCGCACCGCGAGGGCGAACGTCGTTTCGGCCTGCCAGGCCGCATACAGCATACTCGCCGCCGCCTCGTGCTGAATGGTCAGCTTGGCCCTGACGCGCATTGATCGCGACAGGTCGACGATGATCATCAGTTTGAAATCCCGGAGCGCTACCCGCTCGACGATGGTCGGCACGCCGCGCCTCGCGCTGGTTGGCAAGTGAATCTGCCGTGGACTGTCACCGATCACAAAGTCGCGGTAGCCGCGCGGCTCAAAGCCCTTGCCCTCGAACGGGCTCGTCCATTCGCCCGGATTGATGCTGACGACTTTCTTGCCGGGAACGAGGTCGATCGGACGGCCACGAATTTCCTGCAACAGCAGCTTGCCGTCCACCGTTACATCACCTGGCGAATCACTTCGTCGATTATCTCGGTCAGGCGCTGTTCGGTTTCCTCTTCCTGAACCTCGCCGGGCTTGAACACGAGCCGGTGCCTCATTATAGGCATAACGACCTCGACCAGATCGTCCGGCGTCACGAAATCCCTGCCGTGCATGACCGCATTGACACGTGCCGCATAGATGATGCCAATGCCTGCGCGCGGCGAAGCGCCGCCCCCGAGTTCGATCAGGTCTTTAACCAGCGGGATAGTGGTCCGCTCCGGACGAGTCTCGTCGAGGATGCGCTGCACCTTGGTGATAATCGGTTCCTCGACATGGACGTGTGTCTTGATGGCTTCGCGATCTGCGAGAATGCTCTCCTCACTGATCACCTGCCTGACATCCGGGAACGTGGCTGTTGCACCGTAACGGCGAATGATCTCCTCCTCTTCGTCGGGCGAGGGGTAGCCGATTGGCACTTTCATCAGGAACCGGTCCCGCTCGGCACGGCCGAGTCCGAACGTGCCTTCCTCCTCGACCGGGTTCTGCGTGGCGATGACCATGAACAGCGGACTGAGCTTATAGGTGCCACCGAGCTCGGTCGTGACCTGGCCTTCCTCCATCGGTTCGAGTACCGAGCCCTTGGAGCTGGTGCGCGCCCGGTTGAGCTCGTCGGTCAGCAGGAAATTGGTGTGCAGCGGCCCCTTGACGACGAGTTCTACTTTGCCGGTGGCAGGATCGAAGTGCTCAATGCCAATGACATCCTTCGGCAACAGGTCTGCCGCGAAAGAGATGCGCCGGAACTGCACGTGTGCCGCTTCGGCCAGTGTCTTGAAGAACAGCGTTTTCGCCAGGCCCGGGACGCCTTCAAGCAGGACGTGACCACCGGCAAACAGGCAGATGAGCGTGAGGCGCATCTCCTCGTTCATGCCGACGATGCGTTTGCGAACTTCGGTTTCGAGGTCCTTTATCTGCTGCTGCACCCTCTGCAGCACGGCGTCCCGGGTGTCGTTCATGCCCGATCCCTGACTCAAGCCGTTCCCACAATGCCGGACCTACCGCGCGGCGGTTGTCGCACCGGCTTCCCATGGCACGGTATCGTCTTTATAGACCACCTCGCCGCCAACGACGGTCATGATGACTTTGTTGACGCCGAGGTCGGAATCCGGACCTTCGAGCCAGTTGTTCAGGAGCACCGCGAAATCGGCGAATTTGCCGGGCTCAAGCGACCCGATGTAATCCTCGGCCAGCATCGATTGCGCATTCGAATAGGTGAACATCTTCAGCGCGACGACGCGATCCACGCCTTCTTCGGGCGTACTCGTGCGGCCCGCAGCTGTACGAGTCACGAGCGCCGGCATATGGCGGAACAACAGGTCAGGCGGGCCCGCGCTGTGCGTTTCCACGGCAACGCGGACGCCGGCGTCGATCATGGTTTTGACGGGCGCGAGAAATTCGTAGCCTTCTGGCCCGTAGAACGTATCGATGACCGGCGGCTCGTCCGTCAAGGCGCGCAGGATCTGGAAAGGAATGATGATGTTATAGCGCTTGAGCCCCGCGATGACATCGGGCTGCTTGCCGACCATCGTCCCGTGTGCCATGAGGATACGCATATCGCGTACTTCCTGCTCCGAGATCTTGCCCGACGCAATCGCCTCCTCGACATACTGGATGAACTGGCGCATGCCATGACTACCGACGCCGTGCAGCCCGGCAATTCGCCAGCCCGCCATCAGCGCGTTGTGCATGCCGATGACCTCGGGCGTACGGTTCGTGAGAAAATCGCAACGCTCGCGCTTCTTCGCCTGTTCCGCCATATCGGGAAGACCGGGCAGGTCGGGCCCGAGACAGGCGATCTCCGGTGTGTCCCACGCACCTTCCGAGCCGATGCCGTGATTCCACAACCACTTGTTGCCGCTATTCGGCCCGTTGGACCAGTGCGCACCCATGAACGGATACACGTATTTGACGAAATATGGCGTATGCAACTGGTTGCGATGCATCTCGTAGGTATATGCGTGGCGAATCGGCAGGCGGCCGTCGCGACGCAATAAATAATGGTACGCGGACAGCTGATGCGGGAAGTCCACGCGTGAGCCAAATGCCGTGATTCCGGAACGCGTCATGTAAGTGAACGCTTTTTTTACGGCCTCGGCATAAACAGGCGTCGGATACGGTTTCTTGAGAATTTGCTCGATCCAGCTTTTCTTCTCGCCGGTCCCCAGAATGCCGCGCTCGCCGGCATTCTCGATATCCGGCCGCAATGCGGTAACGGTATCCGCGAGCCCCGGTAACCACTCGGCGGTTTTTTTCCAGCCGAGATCGTTGAACACGATGAACGCGTGGCTGCCCTGCAAGCCCTGGTTATAGCGCTCCCAGTGCGCGAGGATGTCGGCAGCCTCGGTGTCGAACTCGCGGTGATTGGCAACGGGTTGTTGTGGCTGGCGCAGGACCTCGATGTCGTCGATCGAGTTGTGCCGGCGCACGACACCGTCATTCTCGCGTGTGTTGCGAATGCCGGCATTGGCCGGATTGTCGGGCAGCGCGCGCGATAGACCCTCTTTCGTAAACGACTGGTCGGCCGGTTTGGGCGTGCCAATCCAGCCCTCGGCGATATCCCAGATCGTCGGTACGCCGGCAGGCGGGTTGGGGATCAGTTCGATAAGAATCCATTCGCCAGGCCGTACGCCAGCTTCTCGGGCATAGCGGCTGATCTTTTCGTAAGTCCCGTCCGGAGTTGCCTCGACCTGCACACCCATGGTGACGTGCGGCAGCGCGAGTTCCTGTTCGGGCAGATTCGCGTCGAAGAGACTGAATGGATGCGTGTGACTCTCGATGAACCCCGGGATGACCATCCTTCCTGCCAGGTCGACCACCTCGGTATCGGGGCCGCGCATTTGCAGGATGTAGTCAGCGTCGCCGACTGCGAGAATCGTATCGTCACGTATCGCCATGGCTTCGGCTATCGTGCCTGGATCATCATTGAGCTCGTGCTCATCGATCGTGACGATGATTGCGTTGGTGTAGATCGTGTCCGGCCAGTTGATGATTTCAGGCGGCAGATCCTGCGCAGCCAGTGACGTCCAGTACGAGACGGCCACAATTACAACAGTCAGGACGGGGATTGCTTTTTGCTGACGAAACATGACTCATCCTCCTGCAAAGAAATGATCATACACCGCTGCTGGCGGATTTTTTATTGATTACATTTGTTAGCGATTGTTCCGCCCGGCTTGGGTTCAGCCGCCGAACAAAACACCCGGATACAATCGGTACTGGAGCAGCCATGCGAATACGACATAGACAAAAACGGTCGCTGCCAGGGCGATTGCTGCGCTCTGCATAACACTGCGGCGAGCGGCAAAGCGCAAAAATACAAACATGAAAAGCGGCGTCGCGAGCAGAAAGCCGATTGCATAAATCACGGCCAGCAACAGCCCGAGCCACAGGAAGCCGCCTGCCTCACTCATCACACCTTTCGTCTCGACCGGGATTCCGGTTGTATCCTTTGCCGTTGGCGTCTGAACCTGATCACGCAGTATCGGTTTGAGCTGTACGCCGACCTCGAGGACCGACAGCAGCAGGAATATCCAGCCAATAAATATCGGAAACAGGCCGCTGGCGCGGCTGTAGGAGTAGGCTGTCACCAACACTGCAATCGCCAGCGCCGTCAGGGTCAGCGCGATCGCGAGCGCGAGCAAGTTCGGATGCAGGTTACGGTTCATCGTCCCGACCGCCGCTTGCGCAAGAACTTAACGAATGGAATCGACAGAGCGAACAGCGTCAACGCGAACAAAACCAGCGTCGTCGTTTCGCTGAAAAACTTCAGCCAGTCGCCTTCGAACATGATCATCGACTGCATGAAATTGCGCTCCATCAGGCCGCTCAGAACAAATGCGATGACGAGCGTAATGCGCGGATAGTCGAAGCGAATCATGATAAAACCGAGAACGCCGAAGAATGCCGCAACGAATACGTCGCCCATGGAGTTGTGCAACGCGAAAGCACCGACGAGAGACACCGTAAGCACACAGGGAATCAGTATGAGTGAATCGATGTGCGCGATTCTGGCCAGGTGTCGCGCAACTATGAGGATCAGACTGCCGCTGACGATCGTCGCGATCAGCAACGCGAGGATCAGCATGAAGATCGTCGCCTCTCGCTCGATGAGCAGCATCGGACCCGGGTCAATGCCGTGCAGGATCAGGACGCCGAGAAAGATCGCCATCTCGGCGCTGCCGGGTATGCCGAATGCCAGCGTCGGGATCAGCGCTCCACCGTCTTTGGCGTTGTTTGCTGCTTCAGGCGCGATCACCCCGCGAATGTCCCCGGAGCCGAACTCCTCATTATTACTGCTGGTCTGCGCCGCGAATGAGTAAGACAAGAACGAGGCGACGGTGCCGCCCACGCCCGGAATCATGCCGACTACGGTACCGATCGCCGAGCCGCTGATAAGCGTCCGCAGATTGGCAAACACCGACTTGACGCCGTCCAGCGTGTGCTCCACGCGCACGGTGTCGCTGTCGTCGGCCGTGGATATCGGGCCGCCCGTGCGGTACAGGTTCATCATCTCGGCGATCGCGAACAGCCCGATCAACAGCGGCACGATGGACAGGCCGTCCCACAAAAAATCGATGCCGATCGTGTAGCGCGCAGTACCGCCAATGTCGTCGTAGCCGACGAAGCCGAAGAACAATCCGAGACAAGCTGCAATCAGGCCGCGCAGCAGGTTGCTGCCGGCGACGGTCAATGATGTCAGTCCGAGCACGGCCAGCATGAAAAAGGCAGGCGGTCCGAACAGCAATACGATCGCCCTGGCGACCGGCAGCACCATGACAAGAATGGCCAGACTGATGATCCCGCCGATCGACGATGCCGTCGCGGCCGCGCCGATCGCCAGCCCGGCCTTGCCCATGCGCGTCAGCGGATAGCCGTCGATGCACGTCGCCGCATTCGGCGCTGTGCCGGGTGTATTGAGCAGAATTGCCGACACCGACCCGCCGATCGATACTGCGCCCATAATGCCGCCCATGAGAATGATCGCCTGCTCCGGCTCCATGCCGAAGGTCAGCGGCAGCAGTAAAGCGATTGCGGTTGCGCCCCCGAGCCCCGGTATCGAACCGAATACGATGCCGACAGCAACGCCGAGAACGAGGTAGGCAAGATTGACACCCTGGCTCAGGTAATCGGCGGCGGCGAACAGCGAGTCAAGCATCAGACCAGTCTCCGGCCGCCGTGATCACAACGCGTTGGGATTTTCGAGATTTGTTTTGAACCTTGCGTAAAACGTGAAATCGCGTTCAACATCTTTGGCAGCCGCTGCGCCGCCCAGCGGACGCAGGTCGAGGCCCGCGTTCTTCGCCACTTCAATGAACCCGGGATCGGCGACCGCGCGCAGGAACGCCTCGCGCAGCGTGTTCAGGAGTTTGGGTTCGATGCCGGGCGGACCGGCGATGGAACGCTGCACACCAAGCGACGCGAGATCCGGGTATCCGAGTTCGGCGAATGTTGGCACACCTTCAAGTGCGCTTTCGGTCCCCGTTATCGCCAGCGGCAACAGATCACCCGACTCCATGTATTTGAGCGCGGATGACACGGGCGCGAGCGCCACGTTGCCGTCGCCGCGTATCAAGCCGACCTGGTAATCGGCTGTGCCCGCATAGCCGGCAAGATAAATAGGATCGTCATCGGCAAGGTCGAGTTGTTCGGCGACGATCTGTGAAGCTGCGAGTACCGAAGAACCGTAGCCGGTCGAGAGAAACGAGATGTCCGCGGCCGACTGCACGTCCTCGAGGCTCCGCAGACCCGATGTCGATGAGACCAGCAGCACGTAGTCCTGAGATTCGATTCGCCCGATCCAGCTGAGCTCGCGCAGGTCGTAATCGACTTTTTCTCCGAGCACTTCGGGCAGCACAAAGCCCGGCAGGTTAAAGATACCGAGCGTCGTGCCATCCGGGCGCGCGCGATAAACCTTGGCCGCGCCGCGCCTGCCTCCCGCACCGGGCACATTTTCAGGTAACACGGTGACTGCCTCGCCGAGCTGTTTGGCGAAATACGGTGCGAATGCGCGCACCGAGCGATCGAAGCCGCCGCCGGGACGATAAGGAATAACGATGGATATTGTCGCGTTGTCGAGAGTCGCCTCGCCTGCCGGCCCGCAGGCAACGAGCGATAACAGCGTCAGCGCGACCAGACTGCAGGAGCGCATAGCGAATGCCGCGCGCGACATCACTTACTGCTGGCGCGCCTCTGGCAGTGGCGGCAGCGTCTCTTTTTCGAGTTCATACGGCTCCTGCATTTGCGGTTCCAGGCCGTGCTTCGCCAGTGCTTCGGCGAACAAGGTCCGTACGAGCTGACTCTCGTCGGCATAGTCAATCTGGTGACCGCCGATGCGGCGACTGATCCACGCTTTGGGCACGCCTTGTGAATTGCGAATCGCGACGCCCTCGTACTTGAAAGCCAGGTAGCGCGCGGGCGCGTTGCCGGTGTTGAAATGCTGGTGAAACCACATATTCGGTGGCGTGATCAACGCGCCGGGTTTCCAGTCGTAGCGTTTTGGCTCCTCGCCCTCGGGCCACATCAACGAGTAACCTTCGCCGGCGAGGATGATGACATGCGCGCCGGGCCCGTGCGCATGAGCCTTCTTGTAAGTACCAACAGGAAACTGGGAGATATGACCGTTCATCGAGCTCTTGGCGAAGTTGAAACGTATATGTCCGCCCCCTGCGCCGCGTTCTTTCGCTTCGATCAACGGCAAATTTACGGCGTCCGAGACGAAATTGCTTTCGAGCAACAGGCCACTGACGTCGTCGCGCGGGGCGAAGTAATCGGGCTCGCCCGAGAACCGCGACTTGAAATCGTGTGGCGTATTGAAAATAAACTCGGGTTCTTCGAAGACATTCATGATCGGCGGCAGATTGGTCACGGCCACAAATCGAACCGGCTCGTCGCCGGAACCATTGAAGTGCTGATGCCAGCAATTGACCGGGATCGCAAACAGCGCACCTGCCTGCCATTCGAATGAGACTTTTTGCCCCGCATCGTTCCAGACCGATGTCGAACCACGGCCGCTCAGAACCATAATCATTTCTTCGTACAGCTGCCGCTGCTCGGCCAGTTCTTCGCCGGGCGCTATTTCGCACACGTAGCAATCGTTCGACGTCCGCGACGCATCGTGGTTGATAAACACGCCGCGACCGTTGCGCCTCGGCCACGGCTTGAGTTTGACCTTATGAAGATCGGGCACGTAGATGCCGTCGATGATCTCGAGACCCTCGGCCTCGACCCAGCGCGTGTAGGGTGTCTCTTTTTCTTTCGCAAACTTCTTGACGATGTCTTCGGAGACGAGTGCGTCCATATTCATACATGTTTCCCCAAACCGTTATTGCGCCGCCTGCGCGCGCGACTACTCTAGCTTATTCTCTCTTATTAAATCAGTTACTTTGGAGACTGTTTCAGGCGCATCGAAAAACGTTTTAATCAAAAGGAGCCGCTTAGCGTCAATATCACGCGGCGGCCGTCGGTGCGGTCTTCGACCGCAATGACGTCGAGTGGAGACAGGTCCCGTTCGCCCGCATAAATGTTGCGGTATCTGAGCTGGTTGAAGTCGGCGAGGTTCTGTGCGTCGAAACGAATCTTGAGTCCCCAAAAGCGGGTCGTCTCCACGAATACGTTGACCTCGAGGCCGTCTTCGTACTCAACCAGTTCGTTGACCCGGTACGCGAAGCGGTTGCCGCGCTTGCGCAATTCCCAACCCCAGGCTACCCGAGCAGCCTCAAGATCCTGCCGAAAATTCACGGCAAACGCGTAGCGATTCTGATCGTCAAGAGGCAGCGGCTTGGCAACGTTACTTCTACCCGACAACTCGCGATCGTCTCCGGATACGGGGTCCGTCACACTGGAATCCTGCAGCCGGCCTGCGATATCGAGCCGTGCCTCGGCGAGGCCCAGGCGATCGAGCGGCAGCGTCGCCTCCAATTCGACACCCCAGCGTTCACCGGCATCAATGTTGCCGGGCACCTCGAACATCTCGTTGATGGGCAGCAGATCTTCGACTTCGGATATCCAGTCGTAGAACAGAGTCGCTTTAATTACACCGAGTTGGCCGAATCTTCTTTCTTCGCTGAGTTCAGCGACCCAGGTCGATTCGGGTTCCAGGTTAGGGTTGCCGAGCGCGAGATCGTCGTCCTCGAAAACGGTCGAGCTGACGAAATCCTCAAAACGGAGTTGCGAGACTTCCCGCGCCAGGCGCAGGCGTGTCTGCCGTTGCTGTGTCGGCGAATACGTTACCGACATCGTCGGCTTCAGAAATGTGAAGCTGCGCTCGCCTGCCGCATCGCCGCTTTGCTTGAGCGTCGACGTCTCACCTCCAATGCCATAGTCGATCTCGAGAACGCCGCGAAACCAGGTATCGAGGAGCAGGAAGTCAATGCGGTCCTCCTCGACGCGCGTGTTGGCGCCGGGTACGGGCACCTCGACGGGTCCTGAGCCCACGTCGACCGTCTGCACCAGCTCAGCATCGATGATATTTCGTGCAGCCTCGAAATCGAGCTTGACGGCATGACTCTCCCAGCCGGTCCAGTCAAATTCCAACCGCGCGATCGCCTCCGACGAGACAATGTTGCTTTCCGCAATACGGGTGAGTTCCAGCGTACCGCCATTATCGAATCGGTTTTGCGTCGACGTCTGGTCCTCGTCCTCCCGTGAGTAAAGCAGGATACCTTTCGCGAGCAGGTTCGCGCTCAGGCTGCGTTCCCCGTCGGCCCCAAACTCGATTTCCTGCGCATCGCTGTCATCGACAAAGAAATCGTCACTCTGCACACCCGGAGCCTGCGGCGCAGTAACCGAGTCGAGCGTGTCCTGAGCTTCGATCGTGCCGACCTGGACATTGACCGTGACCAGTGTCTCACCAAGCCAGGTCAGCAGGTTTAGATTGCCGAATCCTGCGTGGCCCCGTCTGAAAGTGTCTTCAATTCGCGCTTCGAGCAGCTCACCCGACGGGTCGAAGATATCCTCGACCCCTTCTTCTCCGGAACGAAAGCGGCGCAAGACAAGGCCGGCATTGTACTCGAGCGACTTCCAGGTATCCGAAAGCGAGACGCTGCCTCGCACTGTCAACGGGCTGTGTGTGAAGTTTTTGCGCACGAAAACATCCCAGCGCATCGTCGCCGGTATGTCTTCACGCAGAATGATGCTCGCCAAAACGGACTGGGAACGCAGATCGATACCGCGCACCTGACCGCGAATCAAATCAATTCGTTCGACCTGGCCCGCGGGAATTCGCTCGAGGATACTCGACGCCCTGTCCTGCTTGGAGCTTGGGTAGCGATCATTGATCAGGATATTGCCGGATGCGGCGCCGAAGCCACGCTTATTGTCACCGTCGTCGATCTGGAATCCCGGGATGCGCTGCACCATGTCGAGCGCCGAATTGGGCTGGTAGCGGTCGAAAAATGCCGCAGCGTACGTGAGGATTTCCTGTGGAATCTCGACGTCCTGAACAAAAGCGTTGGGAACTTCGTCCTGCGCAGCTCCGATCACCGGCAAGCCCGACGCCAGCAGCGCGACAAGGACAAGTGACATAATTTCACTCCGCTGTCTCGGCGCAACGAGTGAGGGCTGGTGGCTATGGCGCGTATCGATGGGTGCAGTCATTTGGCAAACCTGTTCGGCAGCTTGCGAAAATAACCTATGGCAATCAAACGCACCATAACAACTGAATTCATTATTGATGAAATGAATACCTGGTAAAGCCTGTCTTCTGAGGGACATTGTGCGAACAGAGTTCTGCTAAACTTGTGTGTTGTTATAGACGCCGGATGCGCGCACGCATCAGAGATAATTAATGGAGTTTTACACGTTACTTTTACTCGGTGGCCTGATAGGCATGCAGCATGCGCTGGAAGCCGATCACCTCGCCGCCGTCGCCGCGCTTAGCGAGAAACGCAGTACCCGGCGGGCACTCGTACTCAGGGGAGGCATCTGGGGCCTCGGGCACACGATCACGTTGCTCACGATCTGCGGCGCGCTGCTCATCATCGGCGAAACGATTGCACCGCGAACAGAAGCGATTCTCGAATTTGCGGTTGGCGCGATGATCGCACTGCTCGGCGTCAACGTGTTGTATAAGGTATGGCGCAAGCGTCCGCACTTTCATATCCACACGCACCGCGGCGGCGAACAGCATTTGCACGTGCATGTGCACGTCGGTGAAGGCCTGCCTCACGCGAGCAGCGGGCATGAGCATGAACACCACAATCTCGGGCTCGGACGCGCACTGCTCGTCGGCATGATGCATGGCGCTGCCGGTTCCGCCGGCTTGCTCATTCTCGCTGCCGCCGCTAACTCCATTCCCGTAGCCGTAGGCTATGTCGTCGCGTTTGGCGCAGGCTCGATTATCGGCATGGCCGTGCTGTCGTTCATGGTGTCGTTTCCGCTGCGCTGGATGGAACGCTGCGCCAACTGGGTCAATACCGCGGCCTTTGTCAGCATTGGATGCGCCGCAATCATCATCGGCGGCAATCTTATCGGGCAGAGCTGGAGCTTGCTTTGAGCGTGTCCCTGGAGTCGCGGCGACGGGAACAGGATGCGCGCGTTGACCTCACGCACGGCATTTCAATTCTCGAGCGCCTCGGCATTATAGACTTCAACGGTCACTTCAGCGTCCGCCTCAATGACGGCGATATTCTGATCAACACCGGCAGTTCGGTACGCAGCGCGATCACACCGGAAGACTTCGTGATTACCGAACGCAACGGGGAGTTCGACGACACGCTGCCGCCGCCACCGAAGGAGCTACCGCTGCACGTATCGATCTACCGCGCACGACCGGACGTCAATGCAATCGTGCACGGGCATCCGAAGTGGTCGACGTTGCTGTCGAGTGCCGGCCTCGAATATCGCGTAACGATGGCGCAGGGTGCGCTGCTCGGCGACGTTCCGCAGTACGGGTCGCCGCGCTCCGTCAACAACCCGAAAACAGCGGACGAAGTTGCTGGCGTGCTCGGCGACGGGCGCGCAGCATTGCTCAAAGCACACGGTTCCGTGATCGTGGCTGACGATGTCATGGAAGCCACGGTGATGGCGATCTACCTCGAGCTGAACGCGGAACGCCAGGTCAACGCGGCGCTGATCGGCGAGCCGTATTATTTTTCGCCGGAAGAGATTGCGGCCTGTCAGAAGGGCCTGATGCAGCGCGGTTTGCTGACAAAGTGCTGGAACTTTTACCTGGCCAAGTTTGGTCTAGCCGCGGCGACGCGGAGCAAGCAAGGGAGCTAAACGATGTGCGGTGATTTCGACGAACAGGAGCGCATTGACGACGAGCTGTTTGAGCGCTTCATCGAACAGACGAAGTGTTACGGAGTGCTGCCGGGTTCGGGCAACAATGGCGCTCCCAGGAATCTCGACACCGAGAGCGTGCGGGCCGAGTATATGGAGCAATTGTTCAAAGCCGGGCTTACGCGCTGCGTAAATGATGCGGCCGGCCTGCCGCGCGGCGAGCGCATGGATGCCATTGCCGGACAGGCCATCGTGTTTGCACGGCTCGCCGGATTCCTCACGGCACAGTTCCCGCCCGAGGCCGACCTGTTCCGCACCGTGACGGGCGCCGTCGTCGATGGACACAGCGAACCCGCGGCCCTGCCCTGATCGCGGCCACCTGTCGTGAAAAGCGATCAGCAGGTGGGCAGCAGCCGCTGGCCCGAACTGATCAGATCAAGCTTCGGCCGCTCGTTCTGGCTGTTTGTTGCTGTCGCGGCCGCCCTGGCCGCCGTGTGCTACGCCGTGCTCGGGCCGGACGCATTCATGAGTGTCATAAACCGTGATCGCGAACTGCTCGCCGAGCTGATACCGCGGGTCGCGGCCGCGCAGGTCCTCGCGGGCTTTGCCTGGGTACTGCTGCCGCGCGAGCGCATGTCGCAGTTCATGAAAAGCAATCGCGGCAAGCGCGGTCTCGTGCTTGCGGCGGCGGCTGGCGCTGTCACGCCGGGCGGACCGGCATCGGCGTTCCCGTTCCTCGCGATACTCGCCGGCACGGGCGCAGACCGCGGCATCCTCGTCGCCTACATCACGAGCTGGGCGTTACTTGGCGTGCAGCGCATTATCGTCTGGGACATTCCGTTCATGGGCATCGAATTCTCGATGTTTCGATTGCTCATCGGCCTGCCGCTGCCGATCATCGCCGGCATGCTGGCCCGGCGCCTCCCCTTCACGGTCGTGCTGGAAGAAAGCCCGCCACCGAAAGTCAGCGAGCCGTGAACGGCGCCGGCGCACTGGTCCTTTACGGCGGGGCGATTTTGCTGGGCGCCATCGCACTCGCGCGCCGCGACGACACTTTCCGGCTGGGCCTGATTCGCGCCCTCGAACAGGCTGTGATCATCCTGCCGCGCATGATCTTCGCGCTCATTGCGGCCAGTTTTATCGTCAAACTCATTCCAACCGAGATTATCGTTGGTTATCTCGGTGCCGAAGCCGGCATAAAGGGCATCCTGATCGGCTCACTGACGGGCCTGATCGTGCCTTCGGGCCCTGCGGTCGCGTTTGCGATCGCCGCGACGTTCGCACTCGAAGGGGCTTCGGTGCCGGCGCTGGTCGCGTTCCTCACAGGCTGGAGCGTGTTTGCCGCACACCGCATCGTGATTTTCGAGATACCGCTCTTGGGCGCACATTTCGTGCGGCTGCGCATGCTGTCGGTTATTCCGTTACCGATCATCGCCGGCACGCTCGCGCTTTTCGTCACGAACCTGTAGATGTTTCGCCGTTAGCTATTTCACGGGAAATCATTCTTTGCGAAGCCTTGAGCTATAATGGACCGCTACCCTCGGCGCCAGCCGATCACTCTGTTTGAGGAGCAATCCCGTTGAATGACACGCATTCAAAAAAAAGTAAATCGGAGACGAAGGAGGTCACCTGGGAACGGTGGCAGAAAAAACGCACGTTTGTCCGCGCTCTCGAAGGCACTTACGGCGAACTGAAAGAAGAACTTTTCTCCCAGCCGCGCATCTATCACACGCGCGACATGAAATGGAAAGGCGGCCCGCAGAACTTCGGCAAGAAGGTCATCAATCCGCAGGCTGTGCGCATCGCCCAGTCGATCGAAACGCACGTCGACGCCTACGCGCCGGGCGGCCACGGCCAGAAGCACGGCCACATGAACAGCGCCGTGTTCTTTGTGCTGAAAGGCAAGGGCCATGACATCCACGATGGGCGCCGCATCGACTGGGAAGCCGGCGACGCGATGATCGTCGAGAACGGCTGCGTACATCAGCATTTCAACGATGATCCGGACGACGAGTCGCTGGTGCTCATCATGAAGGCCAAGCCTCTGTTCCTGTTCATGCACCTGATCTTCCAGAAAATGGTCGTGTACCCACCGAAAGAGCCGGTACCCGGGCATGAAGATTACGCGCCACCGGAATCGCTTTGATCCCGGTGCACCCGACGCGACCCAGACGAGGAATACAATGAATCGCACTAATCCATTTGCCGACGCAACTGAAAGAGAGCGCGCCAGGACCGATATCACGGCGGATTTTTACGCCAAAGCTCTCGAGGCGTCGAAGCAGTTTCGCGAGGAATACAAGACCCGCAAAAATGTCGTCAAGGCACACGAGATGCCGATGGAAAGAACGGCTGACGGCCTGATCAAACACATCATCAACGAAGGCATGAACACGACCGAGTGCTGCATCGATATTTACATGCAGTTCCTCGACCCCGGCCAGGCGACGGGCACGAGCCGGCATCTGTCGGAGGAGGTGGCTTTCGTTGTCGAGGGCACGGGCCACGACCTGCACTGGGACGTTAAATTCCATTGTGCCGACGAGTTCATCTGGGAGTGGGAGACCGAGCCGAAGACATTCGAATGGGGTCCCGGCGACTTTATTTACATCCCGCCTTATTGCGCACATCAGCGCGTCAATACCGATCCCGACAACGAGGCCAGGGTCGTCGTCATTAACAGTCGTATGATGAAAGCGATCGGCTTCGACTGGTTTGACCAGCTCGAACCTGCCAAAGGGTTCGAGGACCTCTGGGTGCCACCCGAAGACTGATGATGTTGACAGTATCAAGGACCGAGACCTGAACCATGCGTAGATCCCTCGTGGCTGCATTGGCCCTGGTGCTGTTCGCCTCGTGCGCACAGGAAACTGACGACGGCGGCGATTTCTACGCGGCGAAAACCCTTTCCTATATTGTTGCGACCGATCCGGGCGGCGGCTATGACTCGTATGCGCGACTGATCGGCAACTACATGCACAAGTACATGCCCGTAGACAACATCATCATCCGCAACGTACCGGGTGCCGGGCATCTTGTCGGTGCGAATACGTTGCGACGCTCGAAGCCGGACGGGCTGACGATCGGCACCTTCAATATGGGCCTGATCTATGGACAGCTCGTTGGCAAAGAAGGAATGACCTTCGATCTCAGAGATCTTCAATGGATCGGTAAAGCGGCGGGCGAACCTCGATCGATCGTTGTCTCCGAAAATTGCCCGATCCAGAGCATCGACGATCTGCTCGCCGCCGAAGCGCCGGTCAAGTTCGGCTCAGCCGGCCTCGGTTCGGCTTCCTGGAGCGACATGATGCTGCTGGCGGATGCCCTCGAACTGAACGTCGAGATCGTGCCGGGCTTCGAGGGCAACGAGGGCGAGATGTCGATGATGCGCGGCGAAATCTGCGCGATCTTCGGCTCGACGAGTTCGTTCAAGCATTTCATCGACTCGGGCTACGGCCACCTCATCCTGACCGTTGGCGGCGAACTCGAGGGGGTACCCAATGCGAAGGACGTGGCACAGACGGAGCGAGCACAACGGCTGATAGCGATCATCGACGCGTTAGCCCAGCTGGGCCGGATCACGGCAGCCCCGCCGGGGACGCCGCCGGAGCGGCTCGAGGCGCTGCGGGCTGCCTACACAGCGGCACTGGAAGACCCGGAACTGCGAGCCGAAGCGAAACGGCTTGGCTTACCCATAGAACCGGCCTACGGCGACGACGTCAGAAGGCTGGTTGTCGGTGCGCTCGATCAGACACCCGAGACCGTTGCCATGATAAAGAAAGCGATCGACGGCCCGCAGTAACCAACAAAAACAGGGGGCATTTTGGACCTAGGCGGAATCTTCGATGCGCTGCTGACGATCATCGGCTCGCCCTTTCATCTGTTCCTGCTGGCGGTCGCCGTACCGATCGGCATGTTCTTCGGTGCGATTCCCGGGCTTGGCGGTAAACTCGGCGTCGTACTCGTCATCCCGTTCGTTTTCGGCATGGACGCGACGGCCGGCGCGCTGTTCCTGATCGCGATGCACTCGGTCGTCCATACCGGCGGTTCGGTGCCCAGTATTCTGTTCGGCGTGCCGGGAACCGGTCCCGACGCGGCGACGATCGTCGATGGCCTGCCGATGACCAAAAACGGCGAGGCGGGTCGGGCGCTGGGCGCCGCCTTTGGCGCATCCGGGCTCGGCGGCGTTATCGGCGGCCTGTTTCTATTCTCCCTGCTGCCATTGCTGCGGCCCATCGTGCTCGCCTTTAGCCCGGCCGAATTCTTCCTGCTCGCGCTGTTCGGCATTACGCTAATCGCGATGCTGTCGGGCGACTCGCTGGTCAAGGGTCTGATGGTGGGTTTCTTCGGATTGATGATGGCGTTCGTCAAGCTCGATCCGCAAACCGGGATCCAGCGTTACACATTTGACCAGCTGTTCCTCTGGGATGGCATCAACATCATCGCGGCCGTACTCGGGATTTTCGCCATCCCAGAGATGATCGCCCTCGGCGCCGCCGGCGGCTCGATGGCCAAGGTCAGCAAGACCGCGGCGAGCTACGGTCTCTCCGGCGTTTTCCGCGGCATCGGCGACGTGTTCCGGCACTGGACGCTCAGCATTCGCACATCGCTTATCGGCGCTGTTATCGGCATGATCCCGGGACTCGGCGGCGACGCCGCGTCGTGGATCTGCTACGGGCACGCGGCACAGTCGTCAAAGACGCCCGAGCGCTTCGGCAAAGGCGCCGTCGAGGGTGTGATCGCGCCGGAGACGGCCAATAATTCGAAGGAAGGCGGCTCGCTGCTGCCGACGCTGTTCTTCGCCGTACCGGGCTCGTCGGGCATGGCCATCCTCTTAGGCGCGTTCGTGATGCTCGGTATCCAGCCCGGGCCGGGGCTGGCGTTGACCGGCATGGATATCGTCCTGGTCCTGATCTGGGGCCTGATGCTGGCCAACGTCCTGGCCGTGATCATGTTCATCGCCGTCGCACCCGGACTCGGCTATTTGAGCTATGTGCGTGGCAACCTGCTGATTCCTTTCGTACTACTGCTGACGTTCCTCGGCGCATTCCTCGCGATTCGCGCCTGGGAGAACCTCGTCGTGCTGACTTTGCTCGGCGTGCTTGGCTATTTCCTCAAGAAATACCATTGGCCGCGGCCGCCTTTTGTGATCGGTTTGATCCTCGGGCCGATCGCCGAAGACTCGTTCCACAAGGCGATGTCACTGTGGGGGCCCGCCTTCCTGCTGCGCCCGGGTGCACTTATCATGATCGGGCTGATTGTCCTCACGATCGGCTTTTACGTTTACCGGCTCGTAACGCACAAAGAAAAACCCGAATGGTTGCAAGAAGATGACGATTAACGCGATACTGAATGGACGCGTCGCGACGGCGCTATTCATGCTGCTGATCTTTTTGAGCATGAGCCTGATGGCGCTTGGTTTCACGGAAAAGGCGCGGCTCATGCCGTTGCTCGTCGGGGTGCCCGGTACGGTGCTCGGTATGATCGAATTGATCAATGAAATGCGGCACGCGGCCCAACAGGCGGCAAGTGGCGACACCACCGATCACGTGACCGCCGCCGAGCGGGCCATGTTCGGTTGGGTAGTGGTCTTTTTTCTCGGCATCCTGAGCTTCGGATTCATCTATGCCGGGCCGGTGCTCGTTTTCGCGTTCATGCTCGCGGGCAAAAAGGAGTCGTTGACCGTCGCGCTGATCAGCGCCGTGGGCGCATGGGCCGTGCTCTTTGGATTCTTCGAACAGGCCATGGAGATCCCGCTGTTTCAGGGTCTCATTGTCGAATGGCTACAGGGATAATCAACGTCCAAGGTAAACAACGATGGATAAAACAATTACGATCAATGTCGACGGTACGGATCACACGATCACGGCCGACCCGGCGATGCCGCTCTTGTATGCATTACGCAATGAACTTGGCAAGCAAGGGCCAAAGTTTGGCTGCGGCCTTGCCCAGTGCGGCGCCTGCACCGTGATCCACGATGGCGTCGCGATTCGTTCTTGCGTTATGCCGGTCTCGGCAATCAAGGGCAAAGTGCGCACGCTCGACGGGCTTAGCGAAAATGGCAAGCCGCACCCGGTGCAGCAGGCGTTTATTGAAGAGGAAGCAGGACAGTGCGCGTACTGCATCAACGGCTGGGTAATGACCGCGACGGCGCTGCTGGAGAAAAAACCGAATGTGACCGATGCCGAGATCCGCAAAGGTCTCGCCGGCCTCAAATGCCGCTGCGGCACGCACATGTCGATCCTGAAGGCAGTCAGGCGGGCTGCCAGGGAGATGGCGTCATGAGCGGAGACACGAACATGATCGAACAAAGAGAAGAATTCACCATCGCGCGCCGCGATTTATTGAAGGGTGCCGCCGCGCTCGTGGTCGCCGTGACCGTGCCACCGATCTCCGCGCTGACCGCCAGCAAAGCCGAAGCGAGTCTGGCCACGCGCACGCTGAATCCTGCGCAGCTGGATACCTGGCTCGCGATCGCCGCGAACGGCGACGTTACCTGCTACTGGGGCAAAATGGATATGGGCCAGGGTGTCGACACCGCAATCGCGCAAATCGTTGCCGAGGAACTCGACATCGATGTCGACATTGTGAATATCGTCGCCGGCGATTCGGCACTGTGTGCCGACCAGGGCGGTGCGAGCGGCTCGACGGGCGTCAATCGCTCGGGCGCTGCGTTTCGCCAGGCCGCCGCTGAAGCACGGCTCGTGCTTCTTGAAAAAGCGTCGGCCGAACTCGACGTGCCGATCACCAGACTGACTGTTGCCGACGGTGTTGTACAGGTTAATGGCGACGCGTCGCGCTCGATCAGTTACGCCGAACTCGTAAAAGACCGTATGTTCAATGCGCCAATCGTATGGAACGGACGCTACGGCAACGATCTCGGTCTGCAGGGCCGCGCCAAACCGAAGGACCCCTCCGATTACAAAGTCGTTGGCACGTCGGTGCGGCGCAAGGACATCGCGGGCAAGGTACTTGCGACGACCGAATTCCTGCACGACGTCAAGGTGCCAGGGATGCTGCATGGCCGCGTCGTGCGTCCGGACGTCGCGGGTGCGCGCGTCGCGAGCGTCGACAAAGCTTCGGTCAGCGACATCCCCGGCGTGCAGGTCGTCGTCGAGAACGACTTCGTTGGCGTCGTCGCGCCCAGCGAGTGGCACGCGATCGTTGCGGCCAGGAATCTGCGAGTCGAGTGGGACACGAGCGACGCCGGCTTCCCGACGACCTCCGAAGAGATTTTCGATTGGATCCGTGCGGCAGAACCCGGCGGGTCTGCGATCGAAGAGGACATCGGTGATGTCGACACCGCGATCGCCGGCGCGGCGCGGACGATAACGGCCGAATACGAATGGCCGTTCCAGAGCCATGCACGCATGGCTGGCGCAGCCGCCGTGGCCGACGTGCGTGACGGCGAGGCCGTCGTCTGGACCGACTCACAGAAACCCTATGACACGGGCAAGGGCGCGAAGCTGTTGCTCGAGACGCCGATCGGCGATCGCCGCCAGAACCGGCCGGAGTACAGCGTGCGCAGCATCTGGAAACCCGGGCCCGGCTCGTACGGGCGGTCGGACGCCGGCGACGGCGCGATGGACGCGGTGCTGCTCTCGGAAGCCGTCGGCGCGCCCGTGCGCGTGCAGTGGATGCGGCATGAAGCCCACGCATGGGACCCGAAAGGGCCGGCGTCGGTGATCACTTGCCGTGCCGGCGTCGACGGCAGCGGCAACATCATGGCATACCACTTCCACGTCAAAGGATTCTCGCGCTCGGATCAGAACTCGCGCGAGAACGCGCCCAGCGAAGTGCTGGCCGGGCACCTGGTCGGCCACGCGAGCACGCCGGACTGGCGCATGCAGACACCGGCTGAATCGTATCGGTTCCCGAACAAGCGTTACAGCTGGGACGCGCTGCCGCCGCTCAGGATACAGGCATCGCCGCTGCGCACGGCGCACTTCCGCGATCCCTACGGCCCCGAGGTGCACTTCGCCGCCGAGTCGTTCATCGACGAGATGGCTTATGCTACCGAGACGGACCCGCTCGAATTCCGGCTCGCGCGCGTGACTGACGAACGCGACGCGGCCGTACTCAAAGCGGCCGCCGACCTCGCGGGCTGGGAACCTCACGTAACGCCGCGGCGGCGGCGTGACAGCAACGGCAACTACGTCGGTCACGGAATCGCATATGCGCAACGCAACCGTTCGGTCAACGCGGTCGTCGCCGAGGTCGAGGTCAACCCGGAAACGGGGCGCGTCTGGGTGCGGCGCATGTTTGTCGGCTCCGATCACGGCCTGATCATCAATCCGTTTACGCTCGATCGGGTCATCGAAGGTAACCTGCTGCAGGCGACGAGTCGCACGCTGTTCGAGGAGGTGAAGTTCGATCGCAATATGGTCGCGGCCGAAGACTGGCTGTCGTACCCGATCCTCGACGCGGGAGACGCCCCGCTCGAAATCAGGATCGAGAAGATCAATCGTCCCGAGCTTGACCCGCGCGGCGCGGGCGAGCCGACCACACGTGTCGCGCCGCCTGCAATCGCGAACGCATTCTTCGACGCGACCGGAGTGCGCATACGACGTGTGCCGTTCACGCCTGACCGAGTCAAGGCGGCATTGCGCTCTGCCTGATCATGCCCGGTCATTTCAGGCGCGTCGCAACGGCCATCGGCAACCTGGTGATGGCTGTTGCGCTGGCGACTTGCGCCCGGCCCGACGCGCCCTCAAGCAAGGACATGGAGCTCGTGGGCAGCCACTCGCTGCAGGCGCGGAGTGCGTATGAGCCGTCGGTGCATCGTTATCCCGACGGCCGCTACATTCTTTTCGTCGGCCACCACGAGGGCCAGATGCCCGACACAGAAACCGGCGAGGCAGTAGAGAACGGCACGTCGATACTGGACGTCACCGATCCGGCCAATCCTGTTTATTTAAAACACGTGCCTGGCGTCGCCGGCGCGCAGATGGCGCGGGCATGCAACGGTGCCGACTTGCCTGACGGCGATCCCGACAAGGTTTACCTGCTGCGCACCAACGGCCCGCTCGAACACCAGGTCTGGGACGTGACCGATCCCGCGGATCCCGAGCTACTGTCGACGCCGCAGTCGGGACTCGAAAGCACGCACCGGAACTGGTGGCAGTGTGATACCGGCATTGCGTACGTCATCTCCGATCTGCGGAAGTTCGGCTGGTCGATCTACCGGGGTCTGCAGGTCTTCGACCTCAGCGATCCGGCGCATCCGGTCCTGATCCGCAACTTTGCCCTGCCGGGCATGCAGCCTGGCGGCGAAGGAGACTACTACCAACCGAGGGGTATCCACGAGGCGACCGTGTCGTTGGATGGCAGCAGGGTATACCTCGCGTGGGGCACGGGCGCGAAAGGCGTGATTCAGATTCTCGACAACGAGAAGCTCGTCAACGGTGATCCATCGCTAGAGGATCCACACGAAGAAACCTTTTCCAATCTGCTCTACCCGCAGATCGGACGTCTGGACATGCCCGAACATTGGGGCGCGCACACCGTCTTCTCGCTCGGACGCATCCCGGTGCATTACGACCGTAACTTCCAGACCGGCGCCGACCGGGACATCATCGTTGTCTCTTCCGAGTCACGCGCGAACGAATGTCTCGAAGCCCATCACGGCGTCTCGGTCGTGGACTTCACCGATGGCGTCCACCCCTATCCCATCGCAACCTACCGCGTACGGGATGAGTCGATCGACTTCTGCAATCGCGGTGGCCGTTTCGGTGCGCACACGATTAACTCGACCTACCACAGACCGTTCTATCCCGGATTCATCGTCGTGTCGTACTTCAATGCCGGGGCGCGAGTCGTCGACCTGCGCGACCCGTTTCATCCGCAGGAAATCGCTTTCTACATTCCAGCCGTGACGCAGAACACGGCGCCGAGATGCCTGGTCGTCGATGGTAATGAGCGCTGCAAGACAGCGATCCAGACCAATCTCGTCACCGTTGACGACCGCGGCCTTATTTACCTGTCCGATCGTGCCAACACGGGCGTGCATATCGTCAAACTGACCGGAGCAGCCAGGACAATGGTGGAAGCGCGATGAGTCTTGCGCACCGCTCTTCAAACTCCCTGTGCGCTATCGCAGCAATGAGGAACTGCTATGAAACCAATTGACAAAGGCGACAGCCTGAATCGACGCGAGTTCTTATCCACAGCGGCCGCAGCGGGCGTCGCTGCCGCCTCAATTGCAAGCTCTGACGAAGCTGCTGCTCAGGAGTCGGCGAAAAAACCTGCTGGCGCGATGCCGCCATCGCACGCACAGCTCGCGATGGAGTATGAAGATCCATCCGGCTACAGCGCCGAGGAGATCGACAACTATTTCGTCCGCTACCCAGGCTCCGATTTCATGGTCGATGTGATCAAATCGCTCGACATCGAATACATCACGACGAATCCGGGCTCCAGTTTTCGCGGCATCCACGAGTCCATCGTCAACTATGGCGGCAACAAAGACCCCGAATTATTAACCTGCCCGCACGAGGAACAAGCCGTCGCAATGGCGCACGGTTACGCGAAAGTCGCGGGCAGACCGCTCGCGATGCTCGCTCACGGCACGGTCGGATTCCAGCATGCCGCGATGGCCGTCTACAACGCGTGGTGTGACCGCGTTCCGGTTGTGATCCTCGGCGGCAACCATTACGACGCCACGGAACGTCGCAGCGGTGTCGAGTGGGCGCACTCCGCGCAGGATGCCGCGACCGTCGTCAAAGACTACGTCAAATGGGATGACACGCCGCATTCCTTGCAGCATTTCGCGGAATCGATGATGCGTGCTTATAAGATCGCAATGACGCCGCCGATGGGACCCGTCGTCGTGATGCTCGACGGGCACCTGCAGGAAGCCGAAGTCGGACACCAGAATCTGCGCATTCCGGGCATGACGCCAACGCAGGCGCCGGTCGGCGATGCGGCCGCGATCGACGAAGCAGCGCGCTGGCTCGTCGAAGCCGAGGCGCCGGTCATCGCCGCGGACCGCATGGCGCACGATCAGCGCGGTCTCGACAGGCTGGTCGAACTTGCGGAAGCGCTGCAGGCACCGGTCGTGAACCTGCGCGGGCGATTGAATTTCCCGTACACCCATTATCTGTCACAAGGTGGCGGTGAGTTGGCGCGGGCCGATGTCATCCTCGGACTCGAGGCCAACGACACCTGGGCGCTCGTCAACAGCCTGCCCGATCGCGTGCATCGGATTCCGCGGCGCCGCGCTAAGGCCGGTACCCGCGTTATCAGCATCGGTGTCAACGACCTGTTCATGAAGTCGAACTATCAGAATTTCCAGCGTTACTACGCCGCCGACCTGTCGATCGCGGGCGACGCGCAGGCGACGTTGCCTGCGCTGACCGAGGCGGTGAAGAAGCACATGTCCGGTGCGAGAAGCCGGAGGAATGCCGATCGCAAGAAGCACTGGGAAGAGAGCTACGCAAAGCGGCGTGCGGCGTCGCTCGAGGACGCGCGCTACGCCTGGAACGCGAGCCCGGTGAGTACCGCGCGACTGTATATGGAAATCTGGCAGCAAGTCAGGGACAGAGACTGGGCGTTGGTCTCGGAGGATCGGCAGTGGGCGCGACGATTATGGCCGCTGGAGAAAGCGTATCAATTTATCGGCGGATCGGGCGGCGCCGGCGTCGGCTACGGGGCACCGGCGGCCGTCGGTGGCGCACTCGCGCATCGCGCCGAGGGCCGGTTGCCGATCAACGTGCAAAGAGACGGCGACATGATGTACGTGCCCGGCGTGTTCTGGACGGCCGCCCATCATCAGATCCCGCTCCTGACCGTCACACACAACAACCGCGGCTATCACCAGGAATTCATGCACCTGCAGCGCATGGCCTCAAGGCGGCAGCGCGGCGTCGATGGCAGTTCGTTGGTCGGTAATACGTTGCGCGACCCCGAGCCGGACCTGGCCAAGATCGCGGCGGGTATGGGTTGCTGGGCGGAGGGTCCGATCACCGAGCCCGGCGATCTCGGGCCGGCGATCAAACGCGCGCTCGACGTCGTCGACAACGGCGAACCGGCGTTCGTCGACGTCGTATGTCAGCCGAGATAAAGGAACAATCGTGATGATGCATAAGGAATTATTTCGACCGGGTCGTCTCGTCGCGATGTGTCTTATTCTCAGCTCTGGCGCGGCAACAACGCCGCTGTCCGCACAGTCCGATGCCGAAGGGCGCGAGCTTTTCACGGACTTTCAATGCTGGCAGTGCCACGGCTACGAAGCGCAAGGGGGTGCGGCCGCACGCCTTGCAGGTAAGGACTATCCGTACGAAGCGTTCGTCCGCTTCGTGCGCCACCCGAACCTCATGCCCGCTTACACGCCCGAGATGCTGAGCGACCAGCAGCTGCGCCTTATCTACGACTTCGTGCGCACATTACCGGAACCGCCGTCGCTCGATGATATTCCCGCACTACGTGAGTGACTATCCGGCGGAATCGAATCAGAAGCGATCGTTGATCCAGTTTGCGACGTAGTCGAAGTAGTTCCTCACCGAGTTGTCGTAACGGCCGTCGTAATCCTCGCCGCCTGGCATGCACTGGGTACACGGCGTGATGCCGTGCACGGCACCTTCGATAACAACAAAATCCTTGTCTTTGCTGGCCGCCAGGTCGTAATAAATTTCACTGGTTCGCAGGAAATAATGACCGCCCATCGCCGCTGCGAGAATCGGCACGGAGACATGCTGGACATTACAAGCGGTGGAATTATTGCTCGAACAATAGTCGATGCCGGTCATCGCATGCGTCGAGCGAATGGCGCGAGTACTCAGGAACGAGCGTAAGGTCAGCATACGCGTGCCGTCCCAGAACGACGCATTTTCCTCGGGCGACGAACTGACCGGGCGTACGCTCTCGACGATACAGCAGTCCTCGATAGTGCCGTCGTTTCTGATCAGCTTGCGCGGCTTGAGCGTGCTGTGATCGACACTCGGGTCGAGCCGCATGAGCCTCGAATTGTCGCTCATCGGGATGATGAAAGCGTCGTCGTCAGGATAACGGTGAGTGCCCGCCTCTATTTCTTGCATGCGCTCAAGGGCAATATCGATCAGCCGGTTCATGCGCGCCGACTGTGCCCGGAAATACCGGTCCTTGAAAGCATCGCTGTAAGTCGAAGCGCCTTCGGGGTTGTAGCCGTTCCTTGTATTGAACGGATCGAGTGCCGGATCGAGTTTCGGCACGGCATTCCTATCCATGACGTCCCGGTCGTTCATAACGGCCGGATTCAGGCTGCGCAATGCGTTGGCACCATTGCCGAGGTGGGAATCTCTGAATACGATGCCGTCCGCTCTCGGCAAATTCGCCAGCGCGTTCGAACACTTCGTCAGCTTTTGCGGTTGCTGACAGAAGGCGACGCCATTCTCGGCCACAGCCTGATAAAAGCTCATCGTCGGCCCGCCGCCGCTGCCGCCCATCAGGATGACCTTTTCGATACCGGGGATGCTACGGACATATTCGACGCCCTGCTTCACGTCGAGCGCATTGTTCTCCCACGGCGTACATTTGGCTTCGTTGTTCTGGCAGCGCGGATTCATGCCGAGGATGACGAAGCCGCGGCGGGCCATTTCCTTCATCGAAATATGCGCAAGGCGGTTTCCGGTGCGATGCATATTGACGACCGCGATGTGCGGCTTCGGGTGAACTGCCGGATCCGGAAAATAGACTGCTCCCATTGTCGCTTCCGGGGAGAACTGTATGTACTCGGGAGGCGGGAGTTCTGCACGCGACCCGAACGCGACAAGAGATGCAGACAGGATACACAGCAATCGAACAGGAATTGCCGCTTTGATACACATGATCATGGACATCACCTACTCAGAGTTTCGAGAAACGATACGACGAATTGCCGGATAAAACTGGGCGAATTTACTATCGAATGCACCGAATGGAAAATCCGCTTGCGAGCATCAGAAGCATAGAGGTGCCCACCCAATCCGGTAGATTCGGCGGCGCTTTATTTCCCCCAGGAACGTCATGCCGGCTCCCGTCTAGTCTAATTCGTCTATTTTACGCGAACCGGGGCAACGCAAGCCGATAATTGACTTCATCGTCAACAATTTGCCCACTCAGAGAAGAGCCAGGCAACCTGGGCGAGCCGTGCCTTGCCGCCGGCAAGGCACATACGTGATCAGATTCAGATGGTCCGGGATGCCCCTAGTCTTCCCAGAATTTCCACCACGATTTCTTGGGTTTGTCCTTACTGTCCTCGGCCGGTTCGTCCACGTCATCGTCAGGTTTGGATGCGACACCGGTTTCCCGGCCGACTTCCTGTTCCGATCGGTATTCTTCCTGAATCTGCTTACGCTCGTCGCGGCGGGCACGCATTTCCTGAGCCTGTTCGTTGCCTTTCGTCTGAGCCCTGTCAGCTTTTGAACTTGCCTTGTCTTTGCCACCCCTTTTCGCGTCCATTTCCTCACTCGCGGCATCGGCAATCTCTTCACCTTGATCATGCGGCATATCAACATCAGCTTCAGCGTCTATCGTCTGTTCTGCGCGGGAGCGCATCTGCTCCGCCTGGTTCGCTTTATCGCGCGCCGTTGCGGCTTTGTCTTTGCCTTGCTGCGCCGATGCAAGCAAGGGCAGTGATAACAGCATTGACAGCGATAACAAGGTCGTCAAATGTCTAGGCATCATCGGTATCTCCATTCAGATTGCGATACGACAAAGTATCGGAGTATTCACTAAATTGGTACAAAATTTACAATTGTTAACGTTCGCCAGCGGAGGGACGCTAAGATGGGCGCACGTTTACGCCGCAAAGCCGCAAGCAATCCGGCGAAATCGAAGCGTAATCCGGGACCTGCTATGTATGCGCCACAACCGATAAATATTCACTCGATCGACCACGTCGTGCTCCGCGTCGTCGACCTCGATTCAATGATCGCATTCTACTGTGAGGTGCTCGGCTGCCGGCTGGAACGCGGGCCGGGCGAGGCCGGGCTCGCCCAACTCCGGGCCGGCCACTCACTGATCGATCTTGTCGATGCCAACGGCGAGATCGGTCGTCAGTCCGGCGGCGCTCCCGATCACAGCGCACAGAATCTGGACCACGTCTGCCTGCAAGTGCGGCCCTGGGACGCTGACGCCATCCGAAATCATCTTGAAAAACACGGCGTCGAGGTGGGCGAGATTGCCACGCGATACGGCGCTACCGGGGACGGACCCTCGATGTACATTACGGATCCGGAGGGCAACGTTCTGGAATTGAAGGGCTCGAGCGGTTCGATGTGAGGTGCGGGACCAGAAGATCGCAACTCGACTGGCTGAAGCTACCCCTCAAACCCAACTTGCCGGCGCAGCTCCAGGAATTCGGGTTCCTCGAGTATCGGGTCATTGAGCCAGTTGTCGCGGAAGCGGGTGATCCTCCCAAGGCTCACGGGCTGGTCGTCGTTCAGATAGCCGTCAATCGTCGCAGTCCAGACACGCAGCGCGTTGTCCCTGTCTCGCGTGCCGAGCACGGCCCAGCCCAATGTCTCCCACACGTCGCTCTGCGGATCCTCCGTTGACGCGCCCTGCTTTGCCAGCAGATCCACGGCCTGCTCCGGTTCGCCGATGAGCCCGTACAGATACGCCAGGTAATCGACGCGGAACGTCACGCCCGAGCGCATGATCTGCAGCGCAATGTCGAGATTCTCCTTCGCGGCGCTGTGATCGCCGGTCAGATACTCAGCATTGGCGAGGTCCATATAATTGAGGTAAATACCGGGGTCGAGCCGTATTGCCTCTCTGAAATGCTCGACCGCGGCCGCAGGATCTCCCGCGCGCAACAGCAGGAATCCAAGTTGATCGTGAATGAAACTCGTACCGGGTTCGGCGGCTACCGCTCGTTTCGCAAAGTGAATCGCCGCCTCGTATTTTCCGCTCTGTTCCGCGAGGTGTCGACCAGCCTGGACCGAAACAACCGAATCATTCGGGCTGAGATCGATAGCGCGTTGCAATGCCGCGCGCGCATTATGCTGACGCCTATAGTAGTAACGATCCCGCATGCCGATCACGAAATGAGCCCGCCCGACTGTCGGATCGATCTCGATGGCTTTCTCCGCGTACTGCACGGCCAGGTGCCGCTCTGACGGGAAGGCGTAATAAATCCATGCGAGCTGTGCATACGCTTCCGCAAACTCGGGATCCGCTGTGATCGCACGATTGAGCAGGTCGACGTGCACCGGAAAATACTCAGGAAAAATATTAGGTGAAGGCGTACTTAGCGCCCGCAAATACTGTTCATACGCTTCGGCCGATTCTGTCAGGCGGCTCTCGATCCGCCGCTGAACCTCGGGCAAGAGCTGGATTTGAAGTGCAGCCGCAATCTGCTCCGCGACTTCCGCCTGCACGGCGAACACATCGGTCAGGTCCCGATTGAACTCGTCCGACCATACGTGCCCACCTGTTTGACCGTCGATGAGCTGCGCCGTAATCAAGACGCGACCATTTGCATAGCGAACACTACCTTCCATGACCATCTCGACGTTTAGCGCTTCGGCGATATCGCGAATCGGCGGCGGATCTTGTTCGTACTGCATCACCGACGTTCGGGACATCACGACAAGGTCGCGAATCTTTGCCAGTTGATTCAACGTCGACTCATGAATACCGGCCGCGAAATACGCATTGTCAGCATCGGGACTCAGATTTTCGAACGGCAGTACGGCGACAGAGTTCTGCAAAACGTCACCGCCCCGCTCCGACGGGCCGAATTCGACGCGATAGATCACCCAAACCACCGCGACGGCGAGGAATCCGATCAAGACGTATTCGATCTTTCGACCGCCGCCTGGCACCGATGCCGCGCTTCCTTGTTCTAGTACGAGCCCCTCGGGCGTCAGATTGAAGGTCCAGCTAATAATAAGAGTGATGGGAAAGCCGACAACCAGCAGGACGATGACCAACGTGTCCACCCAATCCGGGAGATGTAGCGGCGCCTCGATAGTCGCGACAATCTGCACGAGCAGCCAGGCCACGATCGCATACACCGCGGCAACCTGAAAAATCTTGCGGCGCTTGATTTCCCCCAGGAACGACATAGAGGCCCCTGTATGTTGTTTGATGCCCGATTCTACGCGCATCGCAAAGCATAACCCCGAAAAATGGTTCCATCTTCAACCATTCGCTTGTGAAGTCGGCAGGCTGCGGGGCTGGTCATTCGTCGTCAAACGGATCAACTCTGCCAGGGGCGCTAGAACCGGGAACGGGTTACCTCCACATCGGCTGATTCCCATGCCACCAGGTAATTCCGCCGAACCGCCTCGGCCTCGTCCGTCTTGCCCTGCGCATCGAGGCTCTGCCACAACCCGAACAGCGACCAGCCGTTGTTTCGATTCCGGCGGAGATCCTCCCGATAGACGGTTTCCGCCTGACGAGGTTGCCCGGCCGCGAGCAACGCGGCGCCGAGGTATTGCCGCATGGGCTGACCCCAATCCGGCGGTTCGCGGTAACCCAGGCGATCCTCGATCGCTACCGCGGACTCGAATGCCGCGATGGCGCCGTCGAGATCACCATTCGCTTCCTTGATTTCCCCCTCGAGTCCCTGAGCGGCGATTCGCAACAGCGTCGCGACGTCATTTCGATTGCGCCGAATCGTTTTTGCAGCGGGATCGGCGACAATACCGCGAAGCGCCGCAAGAGATAGTTCTGCGGCTTCGAATTCACCCCGGCCGACCTGGCCGCTGCCCTGCGCGTAATGCCACATGCCGTCGAGATAGATCTCGCCCTCGAGGACTCGCTCCTGTGCGAGCAGGTCATCCCAGCGGCCGAAGATCTTTGCCACGAGCCAGCGTGCCGCAACTATCGTCTGGCCCGGCCCGGCCTGAATCATCGCGTCACCCGCGTGGATCTGTGCATTCTTAGCCGCCTCGACGGCATCGGCGTAATTCCCGCGCATCACCGACGAGTAGCGGATGAATTCGTAGGCGTGCCTGCGGTGGTTCTCGGCAGACAAAAAGTAAGTGCCGATTTTGGGGAAATGAAGATCACCCCACGCCTCGAGGAACGCGGCGTCGGCGACGACCGAGCGCCGGTTGGTGTCGATGGATTTCTGGTGCTGGCCGACGCGAATGTAGATGTGCCCCGGCATGTGCACAACGTGCCCGACTCCGGGCATCAGTGCGGCCAGCCGATCGGCCGACGGTAATGCGCGCTCGGGCATCTGCGACGACTCCATCAGGTGAACGTACAAATGATTGGCCCCCGGATGATCAGGATGCAGATGGATGACGCGCTCCAGCGCCGCAGCCGCATCGCTCGTGCCAGGCATCGGCTCGCCGTCGAAGCCCCAATAACGCCAGGGCGTCGTGACCATGTGCGCATCGGCAAACAGGGTCCCGGCGTCGGGGTCTTCGGGAAGACGGCTGAAGAGCGCTTGCGCCGCGAGCTGATAAGCTCTGTCGCGCTCGTCGCGATCGGGATACGTGTCGGCGTCGAAACGCACATGCAGTGCTTCGACGAAGGCGCGCTCCTCGTCGCTGGCGTTGCCGATCAATTCCATCGCCGTATTGATGGCCCGGCGCGCTTCGCCTTGTGGGTCATCGGGAAGACCGGCACTGCGGCTGTTCGGGTTTGGCCCCAGCGACAAGGCCAGACCCCAATAGAGCATCGGATGGTCGGGGTCGTGTCGAAGCGCCTCCTGATGCGAGGCAACGGCCTCCGGGAAATGATAGCCCCAGGTCAGGCGCAGGCCCTGATCAAAGAACCGCTGCGCGATCTCGGAACGGGTCGAGATCGGCCGACTGTAGACGCCGGTGCCTTCAACGAGGACCGCGACCGGGGTCGAGGTTTCGGTGACCGCGCAGGCACCGACAAGAAGGAGCGCAATTAACGTAAGCGGAAATAACGTTCGCACTTTCGCTCCTCGACACTTAGCCTTGCCACCATCGTATACACGGCGGCGATCTGGAATATCATGCGGCGCTTGATCTTCCCGAGGAACGACATGCTGGCTCCTTATTGTTATTAGGTGCCTGAGTCTACTCGATCGGTGTGACGAGCGTACCGATGCCCTCGATCTCGATGGCAACGGTGTCGCCGGCTTTAAGGTACACGGGCGGCTTGCGGCCGCTGCCGACGCCAGACGGCGTACCAGTCGCGATCACGTCACCGGGCCAGAGCGTCATGCGCGACGTGATGTAGCGCAGCAGGCGTTCGACATCGTGAATCATGTACGACGTGTTCGAATCCTGCATGATCTCGCCGTTGACGCGCGTCGTAATGCTCAACTTCGCGTAATTCGGCAGGAATTCCTTCGGCACGACATATGGCCCCATCGGCGCCGCGTTGTCCATGCTCTTGCCGGAGAACCAGTCGCGGGCGTAGCGACCATTGACCGGGGATTGCGCTGCACGATCGCTGACGTCGTAGACGATCGTGAAGCCGAACACGTGATCCATCGCATTGTCGAGCGTCAGGTTCTTCGCCTGGCTGCCGACGATGATCGCAAATTCGCCCTCCCAGTCGATACGCTCGCGCGCCGGCGGAATAACATACGGCTGCCCCGGGTCGATGATCGTCGAGCGCGGTGATTTCGCGAACAGGAAAGGATTGTCTTTGTCCGGATCGATATCCGTCGCACCACCCATCTCGGCCGCATGCGCGCGATAGTTCTGCCCCGCCGCGAGCAAATTCCACGGGTACTTGATCGGGGCTTTGATCGCGACCGTGCCGGGATCGTAGCCGAAGTCGAGGTCAGCGATTCGACCGGAAATGTAGTTGGCGATCTGAAACAGCCGGGGCTTCGTCGCCTCCGACTGCTCGATCAGCGCTTTCATATTGCCCGGCAGCTTGAGCGCCGCAACACCGGCGTTAGCTTGCAGGTAACCATTCGCCTGTTGTACATCCAGTAACTGACCATCGATCAGCATGCCGACACGCTCTTGCCCATCGGCCTCGAACGTCGCCAGTTTAAATGCGGCGCCCGGCGCATCCGATATCTGGGCGTGGCTGACCGTGACCGCCAGACTCATCAACGTCGCTAACACACGATAATTCATGGTCTATTCCTCGAGTGATTCATGGTGGAACTCCTGATGGCAGGCATAGAACGGATTCTAACCGGATAATGCCGGCACTGAGAGTCCTGTCAGAAACATTCGCAGTCCTTCAATATAAGTGCTTTCATCGCGGAGGAATGCGTCATTATGCGTGCCACGCAGCGCTAATAGTGTCCGGGGTTCGTTGGCAGCTGCGAAAATCGCTTCGCCGTGGTGGAACGGGATGATCTCGTCGTCGCGGCTGTGAATGACCAGCACCGGGCAGCGAACGTCACGAACAAAATCACGGGTCGCGTGACTGAGACGGCTCAACCAGCGCGCCGGGAGCCATGGGTAGAGTTCCTGGGCGATGTCCGGGACTGACGTGAAGGACGACTCCACGATCAGCGCCAATGGTTGCTGCTGCGCGGCTAGTCGGGACGCGACCGAGGCGCCCAGTGAACGCCCGAAAATAACAATGTCGCTTGCCGCAACGCCGCGTTCCTCGGTCAGATAACGCCATGTGGCCTCGGCATCGCGATATAGACCGCTTTCGGTAGCCCTGCCTGCGCTCTGACCGTAACCCCGATAATCAATAATCAAAACCGATAACCCGAGGCTCAGGAACTGCCGTATCGAGTCGAGACGATGTGAGATATTTCCTGCGTTGCCGTGGAAGAACAGCAGCACCCGAGCGCTACGCCCGGCGATGAACCAGCCGTGCAGCCTAACTCCATCAGCCGTTTCGATGTCGACATCCTGGTAATTCATGCCGATGTCGGCCGGCGTCATGGTCAGCGTTCGCCCCGCTACGTCCGGCAGGTACAGCATGCGAGCCTGCATGAGATACACGACCAGAACCAGCAGACCGTAAGAGAGAGCGACGACTACGATGAATTTCAACATGTTCTTTACGTAATTTTCGATAGCAATAGCCGAAATAACGACTATGCTGGTACTTGAGCCGGCGGCGGCGAGGAAGAAGGCTCGGCGTTATTCGGACGCTATATCGGCACTATCTCGCACAGGAAGACTGAAATCGCTCATCATCATGTCGCGGGTGACTAGTCTCGCGTACTGACCTCGACATTCTTATTTGCGGATAGCGGCGGCTACCCCCGGACCAGTCCGGATCCCGGATCAGCCACCTGCCGTCAGGTAAGGGATCGTGCCAGCTACATCGGTCGAGTCGATCGCCATGAAACGGCTGTCGGTGCCGTCTTGCCGGGCCTTGGCGAACGGTGCGTAGTCGGGATCCGACACGAAGCCCTGCAGTCCTTCCATTGACTCAAACTCAATAATTGCAACCAGGTCCAGGTCCGGTTTTTCGCCTTCGAGGACGGTGATGTTGCCACTGCGCGAAAGGTACTTACCGCCATGGCGATGCACAATGTCGTGCACTTTTTCCGCATACTCGGGAATCCAGCTGTCATCAGTGACTTTCACTTGAGCGATCAGATAATTGGCCATTTTGTTCCTTTGTTCTTAAGATTGTCTTGCTGAGCGTAATTCCCAGCATACTCGGCGCATACGGGAAGAGCTATCATTATGTCGACCGTATGCTCGTATTCGGTCACGGGCAGAAATTAGGCGGGGTGACACTGACATGAACGAATCCCTCTCACGACGTAGATTTATTCAGGCCTCAGGCCTTGCGGTAGGTGGAACAGTGCTTCCGGCAGGCCATGTCGTCGCCGCGACCGCCGCGGCACAAGCCAACGCGGCCAGCGCACCGCCGGTGACGAAATTACTTGCGAGCTATGTTGTCAACTCGAAATGGAACGACATTCCCCGATCTGCACGCAAAGAGGCCGTACGCTCGATATTGAACTGGGTCGGCTGCTGCCTGGGCGGGGCGCGGCACGAGACCACCGACAATGCGCTCGCGGCGCTCGCCGAATTCTCGGGCCCGGCCGAGGCGACGGTCCTCGGGCGCAGCGAGCAACTCGATATTCTGCATGCTGCACTGCTGAACGGTATTACGTCGCACGCCCTCGATTACGACGACACTCACCTCGAGACGATCATCCATCCGGCCGGCCCCGTCGCCGCTGCGATTCTCTCTCTGGGGGAGCGGCGGAATACGAGCGGCGAGGATTTCATGCACGCATTTATCCTCGGCGTCGAAGCGGAGTGCCGTATCGGCAAGGCCGTCTATCCGTCGCACTACGAGCGCGGTTATCACATCACGGGCACGGCAGGCGTATTCGGAGCCGCCGCCGCGGCTGGAAAGCTGCTCGGCCTGAACGAACAGCAGATGATCTGGGCGCTGGGCATCGCGGCAACTCAGTCCGCCGGGCTCAAGGTGATGTTCGGCACGATGTGCAAACCGTTTCATCCAGGCCGGTCGGCACAAAACGGTCTGACCGCCGCACTGCTTGCTGCCAGGAATTTCACGAGTACCGATAAGGGGCTCGAAGCCGCCGAAGGATTTGCTTTCACGATGTCGGACGAGCAAGACTTTGCGCAGATTGCCGACAATCTCGGCGACACGTTCGAAGTCTCGAAAAATACTTACAAGCCTTTCGCCTGCGGCATCGTTACGCATCCGATCATCGACGGCTGCATTCAGCTTCGCTATCAACACAAACTCAAGCCGGATCAGATTGAGAGTGTCTCGCTGCGCGTGAATCCCCTGGTATTGAAGCTGACAGGCAAGAAGTCCCCGCAAACTGGGCTCGAAGCAAAGTTCAGTATTTACCATGCAAGCGCCGTGGCGATCATCCGCGGTGCCGCGGGCCCGCGTGAGTACACCGATGAAACGGTTCGCGATCCGGAGGTCATAGCACTCAGGGACCGTGTCACGGCACAGGTTGACGAAAGCGTGAGCGAGGAAGAGGCGTTCGTGTCGATCACGCTAAAAAATGGCAAGACGGTGAAACGGCACATCGAGCACGCGATCGGCAGCCTCGAAAATCCGATGACGAATGAAGCGCTGGAGAACAAATTCCTCGACCAGGCAGAGGGCATCATGCCCGATGCGAAGCTCGAAGCGCTGATTGGGATATGCTGGAATATCGAGTCGCTCAAGAATGTAAGAGAACTGACCGAAGCGGCCCGAACCTAGGGGACGTATCGATATAACTCGCCCCGGATCGCCTTCGTAAACGGCTGTTCAATATCCTGATCCATCTCGGTAGCACGCCGGATTATTCCGCGTCGGCCCTCATGCCACCGGCCCCCGGCAAATTCACTATCTCACACTGGCACCGGTATATCGTTTCAGAAAAGGTGCAAGCGATCGGCTGTATTCATCGAATCCTTCGCCCGGCGCAGTCGGCACGATGAAACGTATGGTCTTCCCTTGATAAACGGAGGCCATGTCAGCTTGAGAGCGCTTGCTCTGATCGGTCGCTGTGGCGTCGGAGTGAGGATTAACAGGCAGTCTTGCGACGATCAATACTACGATTACAAAAGTAACGATACCAGGATAGACAAAGTTGCTTTTTTTCATCAAAGTCGGCTCTTCAAACGGATTCTGTAGCGCATATTTGCGGCACAGCATGGCCTGAATACGATATTGATAGCCGCCAACATAATACTGATTCTGTACGAGTCTCGACCGTCTTCATCGCCTGCGGGTTTTCGGACCAAGACGCATGCTGACTGGCGTCCCGACGAGAGTGTCTTGAAGCGTTGAAAGCATGGCGCCAAATAGTGTCGATGCTGGCCTGGCTGGGCCCGGCCGCTATGCCCGTGGTGGCGCAGACAGGTGTCACTGACGCACAGTCCGCCAGGCAGAATGTCACTGCGGAGCAGGACGTCGTCACTTATCCCGCGACCTTTTTCAGCCGCTACCAGCCCAATTCAGCACTGGATATGCTCGAACAGCTGCCTGGGTTTCGCATGGCTTCGAGCGGTGAGCTGCGGGGCTACGGCAGTGACACCGGCAACGTGCTGATCAACGGTCGCCGGCCGAGCAGTAAACGCGTCACGGTGCCGTCGGTTCTCGATCGTATCCCCGCCAGCCAGGTAGACCGGATTGAACTTATCCGCGGGCCGGTGCGTGATATTGAGCTGCTTGGCGAGCCCGAGGTGGCTAACGTCGTATTACTGACTGATGTCCCGGCGGCGGTGCGCTGGATATTTACCGGCTACGTGAATTCCGACATGTCGGCGTCGCCGTGGTTCAGCAACATTTCCCTCTCCGATCATTGGCGGAGCATCGACTATAACGCCGGTCTGGATATATTCAGGGTGGCCGACAGCGAGACCAACGATGAAGACATCCAGGACGGCAGCGGTAACCTGACGGAAGAGCGTTTCGAACGCGGCAATGAAAAAGAATTCGAGGCGAACTTCGACCTTTCTGCATCCACCTGGATCGGTGAGACGCTACTGACTTACAGCCATCAGATCGGTATCCAGGATGGCAGCGAATTTTTTGTGTCGCAGCGCACGCCGCTGGCTGCGGGCGGAGCACCGAGTGATGAAGTCATCGATGGCGACAGCGATGAATTCCAGTATGAGGTCGGTATCACTGTCGAGCGCGTTCTGCGGCCGAACGTGACGGGAAACCTGCTGGTGTTCTACAGCCAGGAGGACGAAAACGCGTTTCAAAGGCAGCGCAGCATCGACGCGTCGGGTACACAAACTGCAGAGAAACTGAAAGACTCCAATCAGATCGAAAAGGAAGGCATTCTGCGAACAGAATTGCAGTGGACCGGTTTGCCGCGGCATACGATCAGGCTCAACCTGGAGGGGACTTACAACCAGGTTGCGAATACGCAGATCCAGACCGAGGACACCGGCAGCGGCCCGGTAACGGTTATCGTGCCCGGTGCAAGCACGACGATAGAGGAATACCGCGGCGATTTCCTGCTCAAGGACATCTGGACGATCGGGGAATACGAATTGGATTACGGCCTGGGCGCGGAAGTGTCCAAGCTCACGCAGACCGGTGACCCGGTCGTAGAACGCAATCTCACTTACCTCAAACCGCACGCCGAACTGAGCTACACGCCCGATGCAACGCGAAGGATCCGAACCCGGCTGGCCCGCGAGGTTGCACAGCTGGTATTCGAAGACTTCATCAGCGCAAGCCTTTTCGCGGACGAGGATCTGGAGCTCGGTAATCCGAATCTGAGGCCGGAAACCAGCTGGATCTCAGAACTCGGTTATGAACAGCGGTTTGGCAAGGAATCCGTGTTCAAGGTCACGCTGTTTCACCACTGGATAGAAGACGTGCAGGATCTGATACCGATCACGCTAACCGAGGAAGCCCCCGGCAATATTGGCGCCGGCCGGCGCTGGGGCGTCGAGTTCGAGGCCACGGCGGCGCTCGACCGCATCGGCCTGCCCAATGCCCGGCTCGACATCAATGCCCGCTGGCAGGACTCCACGGTAACGGACCCGGTGACGGGCGAGGAGCGCGTTCTTAGCGCGACCATCATCACCTCCTCTACGGGCGACATATTTGCGACCGATAACGAATACGTAGCGATTATCGATTTCCGCCAGGATCTCCAGAACTCACGCATGGCCTGGGGATGGGATGTAACGCTCGAGGCGGATCTGACCGAGTTCAAGGTGAACGAGCTGGATTCCCGCAACAGGGACGCCGATCTGAACCTGTTCGTCGAGACCACGCGTTGGTTGGGACTCAAACTGCGCCTCGAGTTGAATAACGTGCTGGACAAGACAGAAGCACGTGAGCGCAACATCTATACCGTTGAACGCGATCTGTCACCTTTGCTGCGCCGCCAACTCCAGCACCGGACCGATGGTCGCGAGATCGGCCTCAGTGTAAGCGGCTCGTTTTGAGCAGGGCCCCGGCCGTTAGCAAATTTGCAGGAAGCCGATCAAAATCGTGTGTTGATCCAGTTCGCTAAATAGTCGAAATCATTTTTTACGACATTGTCGTAACGACCGTCATACTCCTGCCCTTCGGGCATGCATGCCGTGCACGGTCTGCCTCCATGCGTAGCGCCTTCGATAGCGACAAAATCCTTGTCTTCACTCGCCGTGAAGTCATAGATCAGCTCACTGTTCCTTACAAAGTAATGCCCGGTCATAGCAGTGACCAGTACCGGCACAGAGATATGCTGCACGTTACAAAGCGTCGAGTTATTGCTGGAACAATAGTCGATATCGTTCATCGCATGCCTGGAGCGAATCGCCCTGACGCTCAGGAATGAGCGCAGACTCAAGAACCGTGTCCCTTCCCAGAATTGCTCGTTGCCTTCGGGATCAATATCGATCGGCCTGACACTTTCGACGACGCAACAGTCCTCAATCGTTCCGTCATTCTTTATCTCTTTATGCGGTTTTACGGTGCTGTGATCGATGCTTCGATCCAGCCGCATGAGCCGGGAGATATCTGCCCGTGGGACGATGAAAGAATCGTCGTCGGGGTATTTATACGTTCCCGCCTCGATCTGCTTCATTCTGTCAAGCGCGATATCGATCAACTTGTTCATACGCTTGGACTGCGCCTCGAAATAACTCTCCTTGAATTCGTCTGAGTAGTTCGAATTGCCGTCGCGGCTATAATCATTATCCGGACTGAAAGGATCCAAACGCGGATCGAGTTCGGGCAGCGCGTTTTTGTTCAGTATTTCCTCATCATTGATGACGGCGGGATTAAGGCTCCTCAATGCATTGATACCGTTACCCAGGTGAGCATCCCAGAAGATGACGCCATCGGCAGGGGGCAGGTCTTTGATCGTGTCGGGGCATTTGGTCAGCCGCTCCGGGTCTTTACACAAAGAGTTGCCGTTTTCGGCAATGGCCTGATAAAACGCCATGGTCGGTCCGCCACCGCTATGGCCAATCAATATGACAGTCGTGATGCCCGGCAGGCTGCGCAGGTACTCAACACCCTGTTTGACATCAAGCGCATTGTTTTCCCAGGGTGTGCATAAGGCTTCATTATTCTGACATCGGGGATTCATGCCCAAGGCCACGATTCCGCGCTTCGGCATCTCCTGCGTCGAAATGTGCGACATGAAGTTTGAGTCGCGATGCATCGCTAATGTTGCAATATGCGGCTCCGGAAACTTCTCCGGATCCGGCATATACAGCGCGCCCATCGTTGCGCTCGGCGAGAATTGTATGAACTGTGGCGGTGGCGGTTCAGCAAATGCCTGTGAGAAGGACACGCCGAGAACTATAAAAGACACAAAGTAAATCACATCATTCTTTTCCATCTTGAAAGCCCACATGGTGTCACCTATCTCTCCATTGCTTGTTGCCCAAGTATAGCCCTGAATTAATGTGCCGAAGAAATCCGAGCATGACCCTATGGCTGCGGGCACATGAACGACAAAAAATTGATTAACAGTGTAATCAATTTGTGGTGACGGTATTCTGGACAGATCGACATTCATCCTTGCTTAACTTGAAGCGCTCGTCCCAATATACTGGGCGACGCGCATTCAATGAGGACACCGCAATGCCTTTCATTAGTCGCCGCCGTTTTCTCGGGGCCAGTGCCGGCCTCGCCCTCACACCTTATTTGCCCGCCTTCGCCGCATACGCCGAGGGCGTGCCGCGCAGCACCTTCGGCGCAAAGTCTACTGCCGAGGAGGTGACGGCCGGCATCGATCTCACGGGCAAGACCGCACTCGTAACCGGCTGCAACTCAGGGATCGGCTACGAGACGATGCGCGTCCTGGCGCTGCGCGGGGCGCACGTCATCGGCACGGCCCGGACGATGGAAAAAGGGCGCGATGCCTGCGCGAGCGTCGAGGGCCGCTGCACGCCACTGGTGCTCGAGCTGACCGACTTCGACTCCGTCGTCGCCTGCGCGAATCAGGTACAGGCCATGGACGTGCCGCTGGACATCCTGGTTCCAAATGCCGGAATACTTTTTCGCGAACACCGGCAGGTGGGCGATCTCGAAATGCACTTCGTCGTCAATCATCTCGGCCACTTCCTGCTCGTGCACCGGCTGCTGGATCAGGTGATCGCCGCACCGCAAGGGCGGGTTGTGGTCGTGGGCAGCAGGTCGCATCACAATGCACCAGCCGATGGCATCCGTTTCGACGACCTCAGCGGTCGCAGTTGGGACTTCTCGGCGTACGGTCACTCCAAGCTCGCCAACGGCCTTTTCTCGCTGGAACTCGCGCGGCGATTCGAGGGCACCGACGCAACGTCCAACTCACTGCATCCGGGCAGTGTCGCCACGAATATCTTTCGCACTGCCACGCGCAGTAGCAATCCCGGGCGCGTGTTAAAAGACCTCGCGGAAGGGGCTGCGACAACCTGTTACGTCGCAACCAGTCCCGCGCTGGCCAACGTGAGCGGCTATTACTTCGTCGACTGCAATCCGGAAGAACCGAGCTCGGCGATGCAGGATGTCGAGATGGCGAAAAAGCTGTGGGACGTTTCCGAGGAACTGGTAAGCGAGTACCTGGCCTGATTTACAGTTCGCTATACCCAGTAATGATGCCGGACCTGCCCGTCACTGGCCACCTGCCACGGAAAGACGAGGTTCCAGTGCCCCTGGCGCCTGACCTCACGCGACAGGACTTTATCGACGCTCACGCCCCGGGAACGGGCAAATTCGGTAGCCGTGGGTTGGACCTGTCCCTTTTCATCGGTGCACCGCGACATGATCGTGGTCTCTTTGCCATTCCAGTTCCAGCCGAGACTGAAACTCGTATGCGCTATCGGCAATGCGGGGCCATTGATACTGGCAGCCTGCCAGTTCTTGCCGCCATCCGTTGACACCTCAACAGAATGAATGCGACCTGCGCCGGACCAGGCCAGACCGGATATCGTGTAATAACCGCGATCAGGCAATTGCTGACCACCGGATGGGAAAGTGACAACCGACTTGGGGCCGTGCAGCTCGTTGAATCGCTCAGAAGGTGTGAGGTAGGGTTTATCCACCACTTTAATTCGTGTTAACCATTTGACGTGACTGAATCCGCCAGCTCCGGGGACCATCAGGCGCAGTGGAAACCCCTGGTGCGGGCGTAACGGCTCACCGTTCTGGCCATACGCGAGGTAACAGGAGTCCATTGCACGCTGCAACGGGATACTTTTGCTGTGCGAGTCGCGGTCCGCCCCTTCTGCAACGATCCATTTGGCAGCGCTTTTAACGCCGACCTCATTCAGTACCAGTGACAACGGCACGCCGGTCCACTCACTGCACGAAGTCTTGCCATGCGTGTGCTGCACCGTCACATCTTGCGGAAGCGGATAATTTGCAGAACATTCGATGAAGTGAATGCGGGTTATGAACGGCAGACGCCTGAGTTCTGCCATTGTGAATTTGAGCGGACGATCGACCATGCCATGGATCATCAGCTCATGTGCATCCGGATCGATATCGGGCGGCGCGGCACCATGCGAACTGTTGAAATGCAGGGCAGACGGCGTAATGATTCCGACCTGATCCTGAAGGGGACTCAATGTATTCGTTTCGCTGGCGAAGCTGGAATTGGCGCCGCCGTCGGTGATCCGCTTTGACGTCACAAAGCGGGAACGCATTCCGTAAGCACTTTGGGAAAGCCTGTCATCGGCATCTTGCGCCCGTGCGCCCGGAGCCGCTGCCGCCAGTCCCAAAGCGGCGCCGCTCTTCAAAAACCGTCGCCGTCCTTTTAGCTTGTTGTCTGTCATCATTCTCTCCTTTGAGGAGAACGTTCGATTATCCAGTGGTTTCCGACGGGGGACTCCATTCATCCCGGCTGGGCATGATTACCAGCGGCAAACTGCTGGCATTCATTTCTGCGTCTTCTTCGATGATGCCGTTACGGTAGAGCAGGAAAGCAGCCAGCGCATACGCCTGGTCCACCGTAAGCGATTTTTCCTGATGCATCGGCATGGCCCGGTAGATAAAACTGAATAGTGTCGTTGCAAAATGCAGATGCCGAATCCCCCGAGTGCCTTGTTTGCTCTCTGCGATCAGAACGGGACCGACACCGGCCGGTGTATTCGTCCCCTCGCCGTTCGGGCCATGGCACATGGCACAGCGCTGGGCGAATAGTGTGGCACCCTCCGCAGGAGTGCCGCGTCCGGCCGGTAATAACTTTCCGTCCTGGTCGACCAGCGTGTCCATGGCCTTGATTTCCGACTCTGTCGGGGTTTTCCCGAGTCCGTAAGTCGGCCCTTGCGCTACTACTGTGCCGGTCAACAACAAGGCCAGACACAAAAAATAATAACGTCGCATAGAATTTTGTCCTTAACCGTTCCGCCGCAATTGCGGCAATCGATTACAAGCCTGCATATGGCGGAGCCCTGGCTTCAAGCTCCTGCATGGTCATGACCGTAGCGCCCAGATCTAAAAGCAGTGCCGCGGTACTTGCATGTTTCCCGTACAGCCCCCGGTGTCCAATCCTCGCGGTCATACCCGAGGCCATGGTCCATGGCGTCTCACCATTGGCGTCGACGACATTCACTTCGGCGCCATGCTCGGCAAGAAGTCTGACGACACTATCAGAACCAGTGAACGCCGCGATATGCATGGCGGTCTGTCCCGCTTTGCTCGTCGCGTTGACGTCAACCCCCATTTTCAGAACGTTCGTGACCGCACGGAATGCTCGTGCAACGGCATCCTTGTCCGCTACGTTGCCGCCCTCCTGAAACGCACAGGTTCCGGTGCAGGCTGCCTGAGCGGCTGCCATCAGCGGAGTGATGCCGGCATTCGTGTTGATTCCCGGATCAGCATCGAGTTCGCGCAGCAGGTCCAGCATCGCAATGTCTGCAGAGGTTGCGGCCAGCAGTAACGGTGTCGCACCCGCCATGCTGAAAGGGGTACCATCGGGTCCGCGCAGGCTCTCCTTTGCAATTTGTGCGTTTACGTCCGCCTCCGCCTCGAGCAATGCCCGCGCCAGCTCGGTGCTGTTGGCCGGCCGTATCCGGTAAACCGGGTCATAGATAACCCCGTCCATGAGGGAAAGCCCGCCGCCCACCGCATGATGCAGTGCAGTGAGCCCGGATTCATCTGCAGAATTCGGATCTCCGCCCGCCGCCAACAAGTGCAATGCAAGATCTACATGACCGCTGGCGCTGGCGACCACGAGTGCATTTCCATGCTCGGTGGTGCCTTCATTGGGATCCGCTCCGGCATCGAGTATCAGGCGCACAGTCGCGATATCACCGGAGCGCGCGGCAAACAGCAGCGGTGTGAATCCACCAACAGACGGTTTCCACGAACACACCGTGCAGGAATGTGGCAACTTGTCCGCTGTCGCTTTGGTTTTGGCCGATATATCGGCACCTCTGTCGATCAACATGCCCGTTATATCCGCATGCCCGCCCGCTGCCGCCCACATCAATGCAGTCTGCTTGTAATTCGATTCGGCGGCATTAACGTTGGCGCCGGCAGCGAGCATGGCCGCAACCGCCTCTGTCGCACCGGTCCGGGCACAATTCATCAACGGAGTTTCACCGGACCACAACGCAGCATCAGGATTGGCGCGAGCGGCGAGCAGCTCTTTCACCATTGCATGGCTCCTGTTCGTGCAGGCCAGCCACATCGGCGTCGCGCCATAATCATTCGCGGGGCCCGGATCGGCGCCTGCCTGTATCAGCAGGCGGGCGATATTCAGGTCATCCCGGAGAGCGGCCCAATGCAGGGCCGTAGTACCGTCGGCCTTCGATGCGTTCGCGTCTGCCGATTTCTTCAGCAGGAGCTTGATCGCATCGCCGTCTCCGCTTTTTGCCGACTCGATCAGTTGCAGATCATTTTCGGCGGACACCTGCAGCGGCAATGCCAGCAGAACGGTCACTGCCAGGCTGGATAAGATCGCAAGCCTGTAAATCGCCGGATCCTTCATGCGGTCATCGCTAGCTCACGGAAAGAAGATCTAACTTACCGGTACTGTCGCCGAATTCTTCAACCCGAATATCGAGTTTGTCCATAATGGCCAGGTACAGATTAGTGACCGGCGTGTCCAACTGGTACCTGAAGTGGTGGCCACCTTTGAGATGCCCCGAGCCGCCGCCGACCAACATCAACGGCAGGTTGTGCAGCAGATGTGCATTGCCATCGCTCATGGCACTGCCGTACATGATGATCATGTTATCGAGCAGTGACCCGTCTACGTCCTGCGTGTTACGCAGTCTGTCGAGGTAATACGTTAACAGTTTTGAGTGATAGAGATCGATGCGCGAAATTTTTTCTAGATTTACGGGATCATTGCGGTGGTGCGACACGGAATGATGGACATCGGGTACACCGATTTCACCGTAGGTGCGGTTGCTCTGTTCCGGCGCTGTCATGAACGTGATCATGCGGGTCATGTCAGTCTGGAACGCCAGCACCTGCAGATCGAACATCAGCTGCAGATGATCAACAAACTCGTTGGGTATTCCGCTCGGGCGCTCCATGGCCGGCAGTTCCCGCGATGACTGTTGCTCGGCCAGCTCGATCCGACGCTCCACGTCGCGCATGCCCTCGAGATACTCGGCTAACCGTGCGCGGTCCGCCGGTCCCACGGCCCGCATCATCTGCCTCGCCTCCTCGGTGATATCGTCGAGGATGCTTTTTTCCTTATTGATGCGTGCCAGCCGGGCCTCCTTGTCGGTACTGCTGCTGCCGCCGAAGAGCCGCTCGAATACCGCACGTGGCCGGTACTCCATCGGCAGTGGCGTCGTGGGACTACGCCACGACAGGGTACTCATATACGCACAGCTCCAGCCCTTCTCGCAATTGCCGAGCACATCCTTGCTGTGCAAGCCGAGCTCGAGCGAGGCAAGCTGGGTCTTCTTGCCCAGTTCCCTCGCGATAATCTGATCGACGGATACGCCGGTCCTGCCCTCACGCAGCGGATGCACTCCCGTCAAGAAGACGCCCCCTGCCCGCTCGTGCGGCGCGGTCTCGCCCTCGCCAGGCAGAGCATCGCCGGCACTGTTACTAAGGCCGGTCAGGACCAGCAGCTTGTCGCGGTAGGGAGCGAGGGGAGCCAGCGTTGGCGACAGGTCGAATGACGCACCTGTTGTTGCAGGCGTCCAGTCCTTCATGTTCATGCCATTCGGGGCATAAACGATGGAAAAGCGCCGCGGGATTTCCACTTTGTTTGCGGAGAAAGCAAGCGCCGGGAACATGGCGTCCAGCAGTGGCAGCGCAATCGTTGCGCCCGCACCGCGCAGGAAGGCTCTGCGGGGGATGAACTTTCTAGATATCAACATGGCCGGGGGCACTCCTCATCTGGAAGGGTGTGCTTTCAATGATTGCTTTGATCAGGGAAGACATTCGATACTCGCTGGGCGCCGTCTTGCGCATTATCTCACGCATGGCCGGCGCATCGGTGTGCTCGATACCGCGGCCCAGGGAATAGGTCAGCATTTTTTCGATCACGGTCATCAAGAAATCGTGCTGGCGTTTTTCCAGCAGGACTTGCCGAAGGGCGGCAGGACCTTCGAACGCAGTGCCATCGGGTAAGGCACCCGAGGAATCGATCGGGGACCTGGAGGCGGCATCGATAGTTCGCCACTTGCCGATCGCGTCATAGTTCTCGAGGGCAAAGCCGAGCGGATCCATGACCTTGTGACAGCTGGCGCAAACCGGGTTACCCCGATGCTGTTCCATCTGTTCACGCATGGTCAGGACCTGGCCCGCGTCGTTCGTATCGCGCAGTCCCGGCACATTCGGTGGCGGCGGTGGCGGTGGCGCGCCAAGAATATTTTCGAGAATCCATTTGCCGCGGATAGTCGGGGCCGTGCGATTGGCATAGGAAGTCACGGTGAGAATACTGCCCTGTCCAAGTAATCCGCCACGGGTACCGTCAGGCAGCGTTACCTTGCGAAAGTGGCTACCGTAGATATCCGGAATCCCGTAATGCTTGGCCAGGCGTTCATTGACAAACGTGTAATCGGCATCCAGGAGCTCCAGCAACGGGCGATCCTTTCTGAATATATGGTTGAAGAAAAGTCTGGTTTCCTTGCTGAATGCCTGTCTGAGATTGTCATCAAAATAGGGAAACAGTTCTCCGTTCGGCGCAGACGCATTCAGCCTGTTCAGGGTCAACCATTGCGCGGCAAAATTTTCCACCAGGGTTGTCGAACGCGGATCATTCAGCATACGGCGGATCTGTTGTTCCAGTACATCAGGCTGCCTGAGCTTGCCTGATTCGGCAACGCTCAGGAGTTCATCGTCGGGGATGCTGCTCCAGAGAAACAGCGACAATCGGGTTGCCATTTCCAGGTCAGAGATCCGGTAGATGTCACCCTCTGCGACATCGCTTGGTGTGTGTTCGGTGATAAATAAGAATTTTGGGCCGGCGAGGATACGTTCGAGGGCGAGACCGATGCCATCATCGAAACTCCCCTGCGCCTGTCCCTGGCGGTAGAACTCCATCAAACCGGCAACCTCCGTCGCGGTCGCAGGCCTGCGATACGCGCGGCGTGCCAACGCAGAGATGATGCGTTGCGCACAAGCCGCATCGTTTTTCCCTGCCGGCTGACATACATAGATCTTGTTACGAGTAACCGACTCTCGCGATACCCTGGCGTTATAGGGACCGCCGATCAAAACCGTGCCGACTCCGGGGTTGCCTGCCTTGAGCTGTGCATAATCGATAATTGACATCTGGCTGTAGAGCGGCTCTTCGGGCATGCCCGTCTTCTTCATGAAGGCGACGGTCACGCGCCGGGTGCCCGCCTGCGCCGGAAAACGCACCTCCAGTGACTCATCGCCATGGCGCTCGTAGTGTTCCTGTTCGACGTCACCCTGGGCGCTGGATGAGAATACGCCCGAAGATCTGCCGTACTTCCCTCCGCCAATGCTTAACAAGGCAATCTGTTCGTCGTCGACACGGATATCGATCTGATGCGGCTCGTGCAGCAAGCCACGAATGTAATCCCGCGAATTCCTTTGCAGGCGAATCTGGATGACATAGTCGCCGTCCATGGGAAAATGATGCTGAACGGCGATGCCGCCACGGGATCCAAATGGGAGTTCCTCGCTCACCCAATCATCCTGCATCAGGTACCTGGGAACATTGTAGGAATAAAACTCGGGTAGCATTTGCGGGTCACCGAGCGCCTGCAGCCGGATCTTGCGCGCCGCGGTGATGTACTGCTCCGCCAGGAGCGGTGACAAGGTCAGGACATTGCCGACGTTGTCAAAACCGAACATCGTGTCGTCCGCGGGCAGGATGGTGTCGTCGTTGATCTTGACGCCCAGCAGGTCACGCACCGCATTGAAGTACTCGGTACGATTCAGCCGACGCAGGGAGGCCACACCCGGGCGCGGATGCCGTTTCGCGTAGCTGTCAAGTTCAGTTTCGAGATAGGTCGCAAAGCCGTCATAAATCGCACTGGCCGGGCGCGGCACGCCCGAGGGCGGCATGGACCTGACCTTGATCTTGCGCAATACCTTTTCCCAGGTCTCGGAACCGTGACCGACGTCTGTTGCGGCAACGTGCTGTAGAGAAAGACCGGCGGTAAGCAGAGCATCATTATGGCAGGTGACACAGTATCGATTTACAACCGTGTCGAACTTTGCGCCATCGGTATCCGAGGAGCCCTGTACCTGCTGCGCAGAGCACAGCGCGCCGTACCCAATGAGAGCAGCTCCTATGCAGGTCGTCGTAAATCTCGTCATTAGACCCTGCGCCCCCGCCGGTGCGGTCATGTGGATGCAAGACGGGCAATTCTAACGCGATTTCCAAGAGCGCATGATATTTCCTTACGCTCGAAATTGTTTAGGCCGGAAATAGTCTCTAGGCTCGCTACTTTCCTGACCGGCGCTTCAGTCAAGTCGATGCGGATAAATTACTTACTGTTGATACTTTTGCTGCCGCCGGCATATCTTGTCCGGGATGCTACGGCACAGAGTTCATCGGCTGCAGATGCTAATAAGGAGGTGCGCGTAATTCGGGTTGAATCGGTCCCGGTCATCGACGGCAAACTGGATGACGCCGTGTGGATTGAAGCCGAAGTACTCACGGATTTTCACCAGGCCCGTCCGCGCAGCGGTGCAGAGCCTTCAGACCCCACCGAGCTATACCTGATATACGACGATGACGCCCTGTACATCGGCGCACGCATGTACGACAGCGAACCCGATCGCATCGCCGCCCCCACAGTACGGCACGGTCAGGGGCTTGGCAGGGACGACCGTATTGTCATCATCCTGGATCCTTTTCATTCCGGCCGGGGTGCCTACCGTTTCGAGACCAATGCCAACGGCATTCGTCACGATGCCCTGTATGACAGTTTAAGTTCATTCGAGAGCGATTGGACCGTGATCTGGGAGTCACGGGCGGACTATTTTGATGGTGGTTGGGAAGCGGAAATGGCGATCCCATTCAAGTCGCTGTCCTTTGACCCCGGCGTGGACACATGGGGATTCAATTTCGGTCGCGGCATCCGCCGCCGTGGCGAAGAAATTGCCTGGGTTTCACGCAACCGAAGCTACAATGCCAGCATCCTCGGCCTGGCGACTGGCTTATATGGCATGGACCAGGGCATGGGGTTGGACATCGTGCCCTCGTTGACCGTTAACCGGACCAAGATCCACGTCCCGTCCAGCACCGATGACAGTTTCGAACCATCACTCGATGTGTTTTATAAAGTCACACCCTCGCTGACCGCATCTATAACCATCAATACCGATTTCTCCGCCACCGAGGTGGACGACCGACAGGTCAATCTTTCACGCTTCGGCCTGTTCTTTCCCGAGAAGCGGGACTTCTTTCTTAATGATTCGGACCTGTTTGCCTTCGGTAGAATCGGGGACATCAGCAACGAAGCCACCTCAGGCTCCGACGACAATAATGGCCGGCCGTTCTTCTCAAGACGCCTGGGGTTGAGCAGCTCCGGGCAACCCGTCGATTTGAATTACGGCGGCAAACTCGTTGGGCGAATCGGGCGCTGGAGCGTCGGTACGCTGGCGCTGCGCCAGGACAGCTTTGAATCTATCGAAGCCAGTAATGTCTTCGTGGGGCGCGTTTCGGCCAACGTATTGAATGAATCGAGTGTTGGCATGATCGTAACTGCCGGCGATCCGAACTCCAATATTGACAATCAGCTCGCAGGTATCGATCTTCGTTACCTGAACACTCGTCTGCCGGGCGACAGGGTCCTCGAGGTCGATGCCTGGTACCAGCAATCGAATACCGACGGCCTCGAAGGTGACGATGCTGCGTTCGGGCTCGGCATAGCGATGCCCAACAATGCCGGCTGGCGCGGTGGGATTCATTACAAGCAGATTGAGAGCAATTTCAACCCGGCGCTCGGCTTTGTCAATCGTTCCAATATCGAAGACACCACTGCCGATGTTGGTTTTACGTTTTTTCCGGACAGCCGGTTGCTGCAGCAGATCTTCTCGGGAGTTGATTTTCAACGCACCAGTTTCATCGGCGGCGATCTAGACTCCCAGGTGCTCCTAGGACGGCTCATCGAGATACAGACGAACTCGAGGGATCAATTCAATGTGCACTACAGCCAGACCAAAGAAGTGATACGCAGTCCGTTCGAGATCTATGCAGACAATGACCGCCAGGTCATCATCCCTCCGGGGACCTATTCCTTCGGCGACGCATCGGTTTCGATCGGGACCGGTGGACAACGGGACCTCTCCGCCAGCGCCACCTTTCTTAATGGCGACTTTTACGACGGCAGCCGGACCAATATCGCCGGGGAAGTGACCTGGCGGCAGTCACGATATTTTACGGTCTCGGCGTCTTACGACTGGAATGACATCAAGCTCCCAGAGGGCGATTTCGTCACTCGACTCACGAGCCTGACGACAGAGGTCAACCTCTCCTCCACCCTGTACTGGGTCAACCTGATTCAATACGACAATGTCTCGGAAGTAGCCGGCCTGAACTCCCGGCTCGTTTGGATACCGACGGCAGGCCGGGAAGGCTTGGTTGTGGTCAATCACAGCCTGCAGGACAGGGACAAGGACAATTCATTCAATTCCGAGCTGAGCGATATCAGTATCAAGCTCAGTTATACGTTTCGATTCTAATGACGCCGAGCGGCCAACAGCCGCGCCCCCGTCCGCTATACTAATTATCAGGCGCTAGCCATAGCGCTACCGCAGTGCAACACACTAATAAGTAATAAAGGGGATGAGAATAATGAACAAACTGGTAATGACGCTATTGTCCGCCAGCGTTGTCACGCTTGTCAGCGCAAGTTGTGTCAACGCTCAGGATGACAACCGCCTGGCCAAGTTTCTGCCCACCGAACTATTCGCGTGCAAGTACGACGAAGGTAAGGGGCCAGACGACCTGGACGCGGTTGTCGACCAATGGACCGCCTATATGGACGGGAGAGAAGTCGACTCATATCAGGCCTGGACCTTGACGCGCAGTTTCTTTTCGCCCGAGCAGGACTTCGAGGTACTCTGGCTCGGTGCGTCAAGGGACGGCAACGCGTTCGGCCAGGGGAAGGACGCCTACAATGCGACCGGCCGTGAGATTCAGGCAGCGTTCGGCAGTGTGGTCGATTGCAATTCCCACGGCGGATATGCTTCCCGGTCCTTCAAACTGCCGCCCAATTATGACGATGGGCCGCCGGATACCGCCGTGATTACATTCAGCGACTGCACGATCAAGGAAGGCGCCACATACGATACGATTGCCGAAGGCATGCTGGCCTGGGGGCAGACCCTCGGCGACAACGGCTCCGACGCAGCGATATATCAATGGTGGCCCGTGTACGGCGGCGGTACAGCTGAATTCGACTTTAAGTTACTCACCGTGTATCCCAATTATGCTTCACTCGGCGCTGACTTCGAGCGCGTCGGCAATGGCGAACTCTGGCGCAAGAGATCAGAGCTCGTCGGCGATCAGGTCGATTGCGACGAGTCGCGAGTCTACGACGCCAAGATGAGACGGGCTGCCAAAATTCGTTAGGCACGCAGGAACCGGAGTTGGACTGCCTCGTCCAGGCAGTCCTGCTTCGTGCGTTCAAATTGACCGCTACTCAAAGCCAGGATTCATAACGTTCCACTGAACAAAGCCGGAGGCACACCATGAAAAGAACACCCGTTTTTCTGGCCGCCATCGTTTCGATGGGGTTAGTTTCATTCACAGCCTTGTCGCAGCAGGAATCCGATGCGCCGATGACGTTCTTCGTCACGAGCCAGATGAATAGCGGCGATCTCGGCGGACTGGCCGGCGCTGACGCTATCTGCCAAAAACTGGCGACAGCTGTTGGCGCGGGTGACCATACCTGGCGCGCCTATATGAGTACGCACGGCACGCCACGGGAACCGGCCGTCAATGCGCGCGACCGGATTGGAAATGGCCCCTGGCACAATGCCAAGGGTGTCCTGATCGCAGCAAGTCTTGCCGATCTGCACGGCGACATTCAGCGTGACAGCAATCTCATCTTTCGCGAAACCGCACTGACAGAAAAAGGCGAACTCGTGAATGGTCGCGTCCGTCCCGAGGGAGAGAATAACGAACACGACATTCTTACCGGGTCTGATTCCCACGGCCGCGCATTCCCACCCGGCCTGGCTTCAGCCGGTGATGACCGCACCTGTAATAACTGGACCTACGATGGCCCCGGTGGCAGCGCCATGATCGGTCATCATGACCGGCTGAGCTCGTGGAATACGTCGTGGAATTCGTCCCATTCGACGCGCGGTTGTTCGCTGGAGAACTTCAGGGAGACGGGCGGTGCCGGCAGGTTCTATTGCTTTGCCGCGGATTAGTCTGCGCTGGTAAAAAGGTGCCAAAGTCCCCATGCACCCCATAGCGCGATGAGGGGCAGGACAATCCAGTAAGCTGTCTGGTCGGGGGGATTCCAGCCCTCTGCATCGCGCGCTGCGGCGACCGCAGCAAGGCAAACTACAGGCCAGTATACGGTGATGCCGAGGGCAGCTGCCAAAAGCACACGGCCCCATCGATATGCCATCCAGTATCCGAGCAGACCGGCAGCGAATATGGGGATGTACGTAACCAGGTCGCCGAAAGCAAACCCGTACCAGAACGCAGCTCCGATCTCAGTGACTGCGTCTGCCGAATCCTGTGTACCCATACGAACACCGAGCTCGTAGTCGATTGCCGCGATGCCTTGACCCAGAATGAGCAAGACCAGCATTATCCAGCCGGGTACTTGTAACACCCAGAAACCGATGCGTCGTCTGGTCATTTTGTTCTCCTGGCGGCCAAGTTTGAGTAAAACCGAGCCAGGCATAACACCGAAGAGGGCTTTTCAAAATAGCGGAATACCGAGAGTCTGCCCGAGGTTGGCAACAGGCACGCCTATGCCTGCCATACCGTCCAAATGCCGACCAGGATAAAGGCAGCTCCGGCAATATACGAAAGATATTTCGGATCCACGTAATTTGAAATGACCGCACCAGCCGACACGCTGATCGCGGTGGCAGCGATCAGCGCTAAAGTCGCCGCGATAAAAATCGTAAACAGGCTAGACCCTTCGCGCGCCGCGAACAGTAGCGTAGCAAGCTGGGTTTTATCTCCTAATTCGGCAAGAAAAATTGTACCGAAGACCGTCGCGACAAGCTTTGTATCCATAATCGTATATCTGTGTTAGCGGGATGGTAATTAAGAGGTAAAGCCGATTAGCGCCAGATCGAAGCCACCGCTAATCGTGATCGTGTCGTTTGGGACAATGTTAAAAACACCCATCGGGTTCTCTTCAGTCGAAGCGATGGTGAGGTTATTGAAGATCACTTCATCGAATCCGGTGCCAATCAGTCTGAACTGGGCATCAATGACCTCGATGTAATTGTTGAGATCGATGCTGCCGTTGATCAGCTGATCCGCAGCATCGCCCACATCATCTAACCAGCAGTGCGTAAATGACCAAAGGAAATCGTCCCCGCCGATGGGAATGCTCCCGGATCCCAACCATGTGAATGTGCTCTGGCCTTGGGCAAGAACGCCTTCTGGCGGCGAACCGGTAAAGGCGTCACACGGAACCTCCAGCGGACTCAGGGTCACGAGCTGATCATCGATGAAGTTCAACGTCTCCGTAACACTGAAGAATTGCAGGAAGACAAATTCGAGGACCTCCGCAGCCAGCGCGGCGCGGCGCTGCCAATCGATCGCCAGGTCATCGTCGAGAAAGTTCTCGAGCTCGTCCCAGGTCAGGGTTACGGGTGCTGCGCCATTGAACCGCAGCAGGAGCCCCCCATCGAAGGGCTGCAGCACGACGGTCTCCGTCGCCGTTACAACCTCAATCATCCCCGAGGTCGGCGGATCACCGACCAGAAACTGCAAGTCTTCGGTGACCTCGATGTCGAACGCGCCGAGGAACGGCGCACCAACGTCTGTATCCACGGTCATCGTAGACGGCGTCTGCAGGGAATAGTCAATCGGCGTCGCATTGTTGTTCAGGTCAACGCTAACGTTAATCTCACCATTGAGCGTGTTGCCGAAGTTCAGGGAGATAATGCGCAGGCCCCCTTCGTCCGGGATACTCACGGTCAGCGGTCCGACGCCTGGCAGAGCGCTGATCTGGTAACCATAGGTGGGCAATATGACAACGTCATCGTCATCCATGACGAGAGCGCCGTCGCTACCGCCATCGCCACCACAGCCTGCAAGGACCAGCAAAACGCAATAGACGCATTTTTTCATGTCGACCCTCCCCGATTAAAAACCGCCAGTTCGGTTACACCAGTAATAGGTTGGGAATCGGGGCGCCTTTCGAAAAAACAAGTCAGTGATTATGCGTATAATTAGTCTTCAGCACTAGACTGGGGTGGCATCAAAACCGTTGCGAGGAATAACAAGCAGCTTGCAGTAAACAAACGGGAGAATATTTTTTTGTTTTTCCTGTGTCGCTCCTTGAGTCATAAGAAAAAAATCTACTATGCTTGCCCTAGAGCAAGTCGAATAAACCAAGCAGTCAAAAAATTTCACATGAAACGTTAGCCTGGCGACGGCCTGCGGATCGCGCTCCCCAGTTTGCTCGCCTTAATTGTTTAACCTTAACCACGGCAGGTCCATGATGAAACGATCGATTGGCGTGACCACAGTTTTCGCATGCGGACTTCTACTGGCGGCGGGCGCATACTCGCCTGCGCTGGCACAGCAACAGCTGATCCCTTTGCAGGTAAATATCTCACCGCCTTCGGCCACCAGAGTCGCGTTTCTAGTCGCGCATGACGAGGGTATCTACAAACGGAACGGCCTCGATGTGGAACAATTCATCGCGCCCGAAATTGCAGAAAACATGGCGCGTGATGGCATGATCGTAAACCCTGAATATGTTAGACCAAGTGAACCGACTCCGCTCGCAGCCGGAAATGGTACACAGATCATCGTCCAGCCGACCGTGCGAGCCACGGCTAGGCAGGACACGATTATGCTTGCGACTTTAAATGACCGTGTGAGCGGGCATTTAGTGGTCCAACGCGGAATTACCAGCCTGGAACAACTTAAAGGCAAACGACTTGGTTACACGAGTTTCGGTGGCAGGACACATTTCATCGCTCTTGTTATCGCCGAAAAGATGGGATGGGACCCGGTTCAGGATATCTCGCTCCTATCCGAGTCGAGAATAGATGACCTGAAAAGCGGTCGTGTTGATGCCATTATCGCCAATGAAAACCGACTCGCAGAGGCCCTGGCGGCCGGCTACAAACCGCTGATCGACCTGAGCACGTGGGAAGTACCGCTTTTTTCCACTGGGATATCAGTTTCCCGTTCGTGGCTAACCGAAAACCGGGACACTGCGCGCCGCTTCATCAAATCGCTGGTGGAAGCAAACGCGGTGCTAAAGAGGGACAAGGAAATCGCCATACGTGCCATGGAAAAGTGGTGGGGTATCAAGAATAAAGCAAAACAGGACATGTTTTATGCCGGTGCCGCGAACGTACCACGCAAACCCTATCCGTCAGTGGAAGGCATCAAGAAGGTTATGGAGGTTTACGATTCCAACGAGATGCGCCAGTACAAGCCCGAAGACTTCTACGAGGACAGCTTCATCAGGGAACTTGACGAAAGCGGCTACATTGATAGCCTGTACAAGTAGCAATCAGCTAAAGGCTCCAGGCGAATTGTCCCTGGCGCCATAGCGCGAGGGAGTAGTCGAAATGTCAACCGATCACGATAAGAGCACCGTATCGCCTTCCGTCAACCTCGGCCGCAGAGAAGTATTGCGGGCCGGTGCCGCACTGACGGTTGGATCGTTGCTCGCGACCAAGTCGAACGTCGCCAACGCCGAGTCGGGGCGGACCATCGCATTACCGGGCGCCGACGAACTCAGAGCCGACAACATGCCGACAGCATTCTCTAAAAATGAGATGGAACGGCGCTGGAAAAAAATGCGCGAGTGGATGGGCCGCGAGAAATTCGACTGCCTGATCGTGCCCGCGCGTCCGGACGGTAACGCCGACGTGAAATGGCTGTCGGAGAGCAACGCCAACTGGCTCGTCTTCCCCGCAGACGGACAACCGACGCTGATCTTTCGCGGCAGCGGCGATGCCGAAGCAGTGAAGCAAAAATCGCCCGTCGAATTCGACGTGCGTGACAGCCGTTTCAATCGCTCACAACTCATCATCGACCGGCTCGGGGAACTGGGCATGCAACGTGCCCGTATCGGCGTCGGTAATCTTTCCGGACAGATGCGCAACGACGAAGGTGGCGTCAGCTACGTGACGATGTCGAACCTGATGAAGGCACTGCCACGCGCGAAGTTCGATTCCGCCGTGCAACTGCTCATGAAAGTAAAGCTCGAACGCGGCCCCGAGGAGATTGAGGTACTACGCCTCGCGAGCCGGGTCAGCGAGCTGGCCATCCGCGCGATCGTGGAGACCGGTGGTCCGGGCGTTATACAGCGCGACGTCTGGTTCGCAGTGTTCAAGGCGCTCCTGGACGCGTCCGGCGAAGAACCGCAGCGCGTCTCTATTCGCAGCGGTGACGAGGGCAACACCGCAGGAGGTCGTCCGCTCGACGAACCGTTCCTCGCCGGACAGATCTGCAGCCAGGAACTGGCCGGTCAGGTTCTGGGCTACGCATCGCAGGTCAACCAGACGATCTGCGTCGGTCCGCCGGCGCCGGCCAAGTGGGAATCTGCGATGCAGTACTGCATCGAAGTATTCCACTACCTGGTTGATGCAGCCAAACCCGGCCTGAGCTTTCAGGAATACAGCGAGATGTACCAGAAGAAGGTGGAGGAGCGTGGTACCGCCTACTGGGGCGTCGTATTCCATACTGGCGGCGCGTCCGGTGACGGCCCGCGCATGGGTCCGAACCGCTCGGACGAAAACGGCGACCTCGTCATCAAACCCGGCATGGTATTTACGATAAAACCGCGGTTTGCCATCGAGGGCGTGAAGACGCCGTCGGCGCAGTACGGCAGTCCGGTGCTGATTACCGAGACCGGTGCCGAGCAACTCGGCGTTCGCAAGCCGGAGGTGATCACGCTCGCGACCTGAGACCGCTGCGTCTGTCGAGTATTTACAATCAGCGAAATACGTCGAAGACGTGGTTGTATTTAACGGCGAATTCGCGCTGCGACGGCGCTGCGCCCGGGAGCCGTTCATCGAATTCATTGTAGACGAGGTACAGGCCCGATCTCGCGGTGCGTAGCAGCGAGAAACGCACGTTGGTCGACAGCGTTTCTGTTTCGTCCTCATACTGTACGACCGCTTGAAGACTCATCTTGGGCGAGAACGAGTAAGACAGTCGCAAGCGCGACAACAACACCGAAAAGTCGCCACCAGGGACTGGCAAGTCGAAATCGCTGTACTCGAACGCCAGTTCCGCGTCGAAGGACTCGCCCGCGCGATACTTCAAGGTCGGTATGACCAGGACTCGATCACCGCCGAATCGTTTGCCGATTTTCGATTCAACGGCCAGGCTAAACGGCGCGGCCTGGTTCGTGTGCAACCCGAGTTCGGCTTCACCACCCGAATATGAGCCCGCCGGGACGAAGACGCCAGCGACGATTTCGAAGGGTTCGACCAATCCGTCTTTGAGGTGATTGTAGCCCGTGCTGAACTGATAGCCGTTCTTGAATTCCCAATGGACGTCGTGATGCCGAAACCGGGTTTCCAGAAACCCGTTGAGGTCCCAGTAGTCACGGTAGGTAATGTGGGGTCGGATTTCCAGCAACGCCGCGTCGGCGCCCGGCCGGATCCGCCGCAATACACCGAGCTCGGCGCGTCGATAATCCTCACGCCTGAGAAAACCGACCTCTGGATTGAAGTCTTCGGCGATCTCGGTGAAGTTCAGCCGTGACGTCCACTTGCTCGAGCTGTAGTTTGCTTTGACAGCATATGCGTGATCGTCACGTTCGAGTCCGGGCGTCGAGGTTTTCGCTACCCAGGTTTCGAGCCGTAAGTTCTCGCCGATCCCGACTCTGCCGTCGATCGCATAGGTTCGATTGTGGTCATCCGATGACGGCACGGCGACGCTGCCCTCACCCTCCCGGCTTACGACCATTGCGCCGATCGAGGAACGATTGCCCATCTCGTGGTTGATGCGGCCGACCAGGTAGTCGTTCGGTGAGACAACGCCTGCCAGACCCTCGTCGGCCATGTAGAGCAGGCCAATGTTCGTGCTGGATCCAACTTTTCCCGACAACCGCAATCCACCTTCGATCGGTATCTGTTCCCCAGCGACGATGCCAATGCGACGACTAAAGAACAGTTCAACCTCTTGCGCAATGCCAACTAAGAACTGTCCGGCGTTTTCGAGAAAGAATGGACGTTTTTCCGGCAGGAAAATACTGAAGCGATCGAGATTTACGACGACGTCATCCACTTCAACCTGCGCAAAATCGGTGTTGTAGGTTGCATCCAGAGTCAGGCTCGGTGTCAGTGAATATTTGATATCGACACCGGCCTCCTGGTCGTTGCGAGTGCCGGAAATATCGCCACCCCGCTTTGACGTCGCGAGGACGTAGGGCGTAATCTGCAGGTTTCTTTGCGCCGGCAATTCGATGCCGTCAACGGTCCCCGCCCTCGACACCCTACTGATGGTGTACTGCCGGCCGAGCGGCGCCCAATAGACGATCTCGTTATTGCGCCGGATGTTGCGCTGGAAGTTGATGCCCCAGGATTGTTGTTCAGCGCTGCCGTAGCGCAACGTCGTGAAGGGTATTTCGAACTCGGCACTCCATCCATAGTCGCCAACGACAGATTTGACTTCCCAACTGCCATCCCAGTTTTCGTCAAAACCTCCCCCGCTCCCGGCAAATGATGCGGTGGTTCCCTCTCTGATGACCTGTGCGTCGTACTGCATCCCCACCGGGTTGGTGCCGAACAGGAAACCGTTTTGGCGATCGAGCTGGCCATCGATGATCAGGCGAAAACTATCCGTATCGTCAAGGGACGAATCGCGTCGGCTTTCTGCGACGATGATCGTGTCCGGGCTGTCGTCGTAAGCGACGACTCCGACCCACAGCGAGCTATCCGTGAAACCGATAAAAACCTCGGTCTTCTTGCTGGCCGGTGAGGCTTCATCAGGTTGCACCTGGATGAAATGGGAGGCGGGTTTTACGCCACGCCACGCCGAATCGTTGCGCACATCACCATCGAGCTTTGGCACATTATTGAGCCGGTAGGCCTGCGTTGTCGGGCGTGGCCAGGCCTCGAGCGGCAAACTCTCCTGCGCGACTGCCGTCGAAACGAACAGGATCAACAGTGACGTGGGCGCCCACGCATTGATTATTATCCGCTCGCGAACGATCTCTTCCTCAACTTTAGACGATCTGGCAGCTCAATCAGCTTGGCGCCGGCGCCGTTTCGCAAGCAGCAGCACAGCGAGTGCCAGACCAATCACTGCAGCGGCGATGACCCCCGTCATTGGCAGGTCTGTTGGCTCTTGCGACAATGCGGCCGAGTCGGTCGGCGACGAATCAGTCGGCTGCGCGCCACCGACGTGCTCCTTGGCCGGATACTTCGTGACGAGCTCGCCGTCCTCGAGCGTGACATACGGTGCCGAATAGTCGATGTCATCGCCGGCACCAGCGCGATCGGTCGCGAGCAGGCTCGTTAGGATGCTTGCGGCAAACAGAACGGCGACTAGATCTCGGCGCATGTTGCCGTCACTACCTATAGATCCGGTGACTCGTAGGCGACCCTGCCGCCGACGAGCGTGAGCACGGGCATCACGTCAGAGAGCTCGTCTATTGGCGCCGCCATGATGTCGCCATCAAAGACGACGAGATCTGCAAGTTTGCCCACCTCGATCGATCCGAGCGTGTCGCTTGCGCCCATGAAGCGGGCCGCCCATCGCGTCAGTGCGAGCATTGCTGCCTCACGGTCGATGCTTTCGCTCGCCCCGACAACTTCACCGTGTTTGGATACACGGGTCACGGCCTTCTCGATGTACCAGGTCGGGTAACTGCGATCGTCTCGCGGTTCCGTACCCTCGATGTGAAAAGGAATCCCCCGCTCCAGCAAAGTACGCAGCGGCGCCATTCTCGGCAGGCTGTCTTTACCGTATTGCGCTTCGATCACGCGTTCAAGGCCGAGCGGCTCCGCATCGCGTTGATTGATGCCGTTGGACAAACTGACGCCAAAACGTATCAGCTCCTTGAGCTCCGGGTGCTCATCATAGTAATCGAAAACTTCCGGGACCCAGTCAATATTGTGATCGAAACCCTGCGGACGCCATAACTCCTTGACATAGAGTTTTTCCTGGTTCTCAGCGGTTAACACGTTTTGCATCGCCAGGCGAATAGCTTCGCTGCCCATGTTATGCACACCGGTCACATTCCAGCCGTGCTGACGTGCGAGCAACACATTGTAGTAGTCGGTCTGTTTCTGCTGCTTCTCGTTCAGATCGCCCTGGCTGAGATTCGTGAACCATTGTGCGGTCCAGCGATTGTAGCCGTGCGTGTTCGGGCTCAATTCCGGTATCACATTTGTCTTGGGCTCGATCGTGAGCAGGCCGGCGGCGGCGTCCGGGGAACCGGAATGCGGACCGACCGAGGCACCGATGATCGTCACCATCGGTCCGCGTTCGTCGCTGAGCGAAAAATCCACGAGATTACCCATGCGCTTCAGGTACTTTTCGCCGTCGGGATTCTGACGTAAAAAGTCGAGGCCCGGGTACACACGAACCGGAAGATTTTTGCCGTCGTCTTCATGAAACAGCCGGTTGAGAACCGTCATCGTCGGTGCACTCATGTGCCCGGTGGCGACGGTGACGCCGTGTCGGGCGTACTTCGCGAGCATCGCGGCCGCCTCCGGCATCGCAACTTCATCGAACCACTGTGGATCGGGCCATGGTCTGATCTCGCGGCCGATGAAACCGTTCAACTGCGCGCCGGAGCGGCCGGTGTAGTTGCCGTCGGCATCGCGGTCCAGGTGAAAATGATCTTCTGGAAAGCCCTTTTCCAGCGCCAGCTCGATCATCGCGGTATTGACGAGACCGTAACTGCTGTCGAGATAAACGGCGATCGGTAACTCGGGCGCGATTTCGTCGAGCGTCGAGATGCCCCAGGTCTTCATCGCTACGCTCGCCCAGGAATCGCTCAGGTTGAAAAACATTGCCGACTCACCTTCACCTTCCTTATCCACGATGAATGCCATCGTGGCCAGCGCCTGATCGAGGGTTTCACCCCCCAGGTGCGGTCGGGTATAGCCGCCCCACTGGCTGTCCTTGAGTACGTCGCCGGCAGGGACGGAATTGTCGCCATCGTTATAGATGAATCCGGGCGTAAGCGACCGACCGCGCAAATTGATGCGCCGGGTGGTGGGGCCCGCGAGCCGCAATATGTCGCTGCTTCGACCGACGGCCAGTATCGTGTTGTCGCGAACCGCGACGGCTTCGGCAACCGTGAAATCCTTATCGGCATCGGCCGTCAGCACCTGGCCGCCGAAAAAGACGAAGTCAGCATAGCGGATCAACTCGGCAGGCAGTTCCTGACCCAGGGCGATGGCCGGCGCCGCAATCAACGCCAGCCACAAAGCCCGAAAAGGAGCGCCGGTCCTGTTTTTTTTCTGTGTGGATTCCATCAGTAGTGCCTCCGCAGACGATACGTGCATTCAGTACAACGAAAAGATAACTCATCGGACTGTATGACCGCATCATTATCGATCATCACCGTCGCTTTCACATGAAATGAAATGCGCCCGAACGGTATTCGTTGCGTGGGAAACGATGCGCGCTTGCAAAGGCGCTTTGCTAAACTGCGACCCGTTAGTGAGAGATCCAAATCACAAAATCGCATTCATTTCGGGGACCCGTCATGCACTTGTATAAAGCGATGGCTTCGGCGCTCGCATTTGCCGCATTACTTTTGTTGGTCAACAACGCGCTGGCCGCCGACGATGACTATGCGTCATGCGACGCGTTCCTGCCCAAAGCCCGCACGGTACTCGAGCAGAGAGTCGGGCCCGAGTCGTGCCGCATGCTGCAGGCCGGCCTCACTTATCTTGGTCGCGATTACGTCCGTGTGGACCTGGGGCTGGACGGCACGGCCGAGGGCTATGTCAAAGAGGAGGGTCCCTATCACGAATACCTGACGAACGGCCCGCAGCTGACCTTTGCACAAGCGGCAACGCCCGGTGAGCCGCGGCTCGCGATTGCGCGCTACGAGCGCCTGCGCGGCTCGGCGATCCTGCTCGTATACCCGAAATCGCGGGCCGACTGGAACGGCAAGCTGTGGGTGACCGCGCATGGCCGGGGCCGATCGTTTCGCAACGGTCGCCTCCGGATCTGGGACCGCTACTACAATCCCGGGGATCCGATCGCCGCGTTCGACAAGATCGATCGCCTCATGATTGCGAAGGGCTATGCGCTGGCCAAAACCATGCGCACGAGCGAGCAAGGCATCGGCGAAGTCATCGCCACGCTCGAAGACGGCTCGGTTATCGACTTCGCAGCGTTCAACGATAACGCGGCGATCATCAAGGACTTTACGCTTGTTGCCGAGAATGCGTTGCAGAAACGACTCGGCAAAAAACCATCGCGCACCTACCTCTACGGGCATTCCGCGGGTGCGCGCATTGCGCGCAGTATCAACTACACGCCAGGCCTGAACGCCGATACGCGGGGGCACCCGATATTCGACGGCTTTCTCCTCGACGATTCCGCATCCGGACTCTGGTTACCGGTCGTGATGCGCGATGGCAAAGACATACTGTTCCGGACGGACGAGGAAAAAGCCCTGTTTCGCCCGCAGGTAGAACTCGTGCACCAGATGTACACGGCGATCTGGGATCGCGCTCCGAACCGACCCGACTGGGTGACGAACAGCTATCTCGGCAACAAACGCGCCAACGCGAAGATCGTGGTAGACAAGGGCCTCGGCGAACGTTTTCGCGCGTACGAGATTCGCAGCATGAGCCACAACGGCGGCGAAGGCCTGCCTCCCGATAATCGCGTCGGCAGGATCCTCGTGCTCGACGTATCGCTCGTGATGGGTGGCGCCATCGACAAACTCGATGCGCTGGTTGAGGGCACCTCGGTACCGCTTGCGTCAAAATCGGATTGGCACGAAATCGGCGATGCCGACAACGACGGGATCATCGAGAACCCGGCCATCATCTATCCCGAAGTGGCGTGCCCGCTGGGTGTATTTTATCCGTACCCGAAGAGCGGCTCCGGTACGACCGCATTTGCCGCTTTCACAGGTGCAGGCCTGGAGCCACTCGACGAAGCAGATATGTTCGTCGACATGAACCGCAACGGCATCTGGGACTTCCGCGAGACGCCGAGCGCCGCATGGCAGCGCCTTGGCTTGCTCGAACCAGGCGAGGATTTGACACATCCGCGCTACGTCGCGTGCGTCGAAGACGCTGCGACGAGCTTGCAGGACGAAGGTTTTTTCACTGCGGCTACAGTGCAACGCTATGTCGACGAGGCACGGGCACGGAGCCTCGACCCGGCGACGCTGGTCGAATAACAACTATGGAGTACGCTCAATGCGATACGACAACATGATGAGTCGCGGTGCTGCGCCGGTTCTCCTCGTATTAATAATGAGTCTGACGCTGACGGGTTGCTCGCAATCGCCGTCGGCCGAGGCTCGCATCCTCGAGCTGCTTGCCGACGACGCCCCATATCATATCGTGTCGCCGGAGCTGTTCGCAGAACTGGGCTGGAATCTGCCGGACGGCGGTGCGACCGTAAAGGAACTGGCTGACGCTGCCCCTGGCAGCGCATTCGATCCACGCGCGCTGGAATCGATTGCGGAGGAGACGCTTGGCTACAGCGCGCGCTGGCACGAAGTGCGCTTTAACACTTACGGACTCGACTGGGATATCGGCGGCTTGCACCTCGCGCCCGCAGAAGCCGTTGCCGGCCTGCCGACGATGGTGATCATCAACGGTGGCGCGGCCAACTGGTACGAGTTTTTCATCGGTCCGAAGAACAACGCCGGACTCGGGCAATACCTTGCCCAGCGAGTGCCCGTGCTGCTGGTGACGATACCCGGTAACTACCGGCACGGTGGCTGGACCGATGCCGATTTCGGCGCAAGGATTCCAGGCTACCTGCTCGATCGGGACGTTCCGGCTGCCGAAGCGAGACTTCGCAATGCCGTGTATACGTTTCGCGTCGTCACCGACGGCGTCATGGCACTCATCGATGAAGCCGTCCCGGGACCGGCGATCGTCATCGGCCATTCGACGGGCGGCGAAGTCCAGTTCATTCTCAGGGACGCACTGGCAGACAAGAGCCATGGCCTGTCGATGGGCTGGGGCACGGGCGGTCCGGCTGGATTGAGCGTCATGCGCGAATTCCGCGGCGTCCGCCAACCCGAGGATTTCCTGCATGTGAGCCAATTGCGCGCGCGCACTCCGGACCAGTATGCAGGCGGCTACCTGGGCCCGTTGAATCCGTTCTGGGATTCTGAAATGTCGCGGGCCGCTATTGCGGAAGCCTGGATGGGTGCCGAAGAGCGGCGTCGCGCACAGTTCAAACAGCCGCTGCAGGACATGGAGCATTCAAGCACGAATAACCTGCTCGAACACATTTCGGTACAGATTCGCGAAACGCTCGAAGGCAACACGCTGGGTGTCGATGCCGCGGCGGTCATCGACGATCTGTTCCTGACGATGCGGTCACCGGTGAGCGGCTATAAGAAAATGATTTGGACGACCGCGCAGCTCGATTCGGGCCACTGGGATGCCGACCTGACTCAGGCACGCGAACTGCTGATCGCCAACGCGTTCCGCGAACAGAATCCCGGCGTGCCGATACGCGTGTTGTTGTTCGACGTGCCGATGACCCACTACGGGCACATCGAGAAGCCGCGCGAACTGGCCGGCGGACTCGTCGCCGCGCTGCGCTGGCTGGTACAGCCCTGAATCAGCGTTAAACATCCGGCCGCAATTGCCGGTCGTTTGCTACATTGTCCCGGTCAAATTCAGGAAGACACCCTGGTGATCGAAGCTCAGGTCCGTCAGGTCATCCGAGAAGTCAGTGAAGTTATAGCCAAGACCGATCTTCAAATGATCACCGACGTATCGCGAAACTGCGGCAAGGGCACCACTGCGACTCTCGTTCAGGTCCGGCATATCGAACAGGCGTCCTTCCACGAGTAACTCCCAGTCTTTCCGGAAGCGGAGATCACCACGGATAACATAGAGACTTGCGTTGTTGTCGAAGAACTGCGGACTCTCGCGATCGAGGCTGACCTGGCCCAGACGGTAAGCGTATTTGCCACCGATCGAGAACCTCGGCGTGATGTCGTAGGTGACATCGACTGCGGCGATGTGGCTCTTCTGGATGAATTCGGCCGCGACATTCTGCAGCGTGATCTGATCGCTCGTCGGTACGTTATAGAAGTATGTGTATTTGACGAGCGCATTGAGTCGATCGTGACGAATTGGTCGATACGCGTAGCCCAAAACAGCTTCGGTGAAGCCGCCGTCGTAGAAGGTCCCGAGCGAGCTCTCGCTTTCCGAGTGATTAAGCTTGCCCAACAAGCGCGCCGCCGGACTGAATTGATACTTGAGACTGTTGCGGTACAGCCAGGTCGTTCTCTCCGTAATGCCCAGGTCGAGCTGCTGCACGTCGTCGCTGCGGTATTCGATACCGCTCGTAACCTGCAAGTCATCGGACGTGAAACCGATCTGCAATCCGCCGGCCAGACGGTCTGTCTCAGCGCCGGTTTGCACATCATGCAAGGTACCGATGTCGGTCGTAATACCGAAATTCCATTTTTGCGTCGTCGCGAAGTTGATCCCCGTACCGTGCGTCAATCCGGTCATGGTCGCGTTGTGCTGATAGCGCTCTTCGAGGAATATGCTCGTGCTGTCCGCTATGCGTGATTTCATGCCCGCAACGAGGTTGCCTTCGCTGCCGCGCCCGCTCGGCAATCCATTGTCGGTGCGCTCGTTCTCGAGCGCATAGTTGAGATACATGCTCGTGTGGTCGGAATGGATATAGTTCGATCCAAGCCGGCCACCCGCGCCGAGATCGCCGTCGGAGACCTCGGCGTCAAAGCGCAGTTTTTCGGACACTCGATACGAACCGCCGAGACCCATGCGTCCGTTCTCACGTCGATCCCCCGTTACCGACAAGGTGTCCTGAGTAAACAGGTAGGCATTCCATGTCGACTTCGAATCGTAGCCGACCTGCAGGACAGCGTCTGCGCGCTCACCCTGTTCCTGAGTCAGCGGCACGATGACCGAGCTGTCAAGACGCTCGTCCTTGCGGTAACCGGCGCTCAGATCCCAGCGATCTGTGATCTGGTAGCCAACATTGAATTCCTGCGCCTGCGTCTCAATACCCTGATCCTGAATTCTCGTGTCGACTTTCGCGCCGAGCGTTAACCGATCCGCGACCGGTAAACTGAACGTCCCACCGTAATTGCGCATGTCTGAAAGTGCCGTCAGGCCCGGGGCGGAGTAGCCAGCCTCGACCTCCTGCACGTACAGCGTCAATTGGCCGTCAGTAAAGCTCACGAAATCGCCGAAGTCGACGCTGATATCGGCGCGATCCGCCGCCGCTTCCGCGTTGACAAACGAGGCCGGGTCGTAGCCATTGAACTCGAAGCCACCGTCGTTGGAAAGCAGCGGCAGAGAAACGAGGCCCTCGCTTTTCGCCTGCTGTACTTTGAACCAGGAACCGGCACTCAGCCGCAGTGTCAGGTCGGCCGCGTTCAGGCTGCTGTCTGTGTCGCCCTGTTCGTTGACATTAGCCGTCAGGCCAACCTTGACATGATTGCCAATCCAGTAATGCGCCTGACCGCCCGTCGCCAGCGCGTCGATGTCATTGAATCCGGGCGTGTACTCGTAGCGTACGACGAGGTACGCCTCGTCTCCCGAGATTGCGCCGCTGCGGACGAGCAGATTGTCTTCTGCCGTCGATGCGAGCGGCTCGGCGAGCAAGACGCGTCCCTGCAGATAGTCGATATCGTAGTCCATCGCCGGAGTCAGATTGAGCACTCCGGTCACGATGCCAGAGGCCTTGTCTCTGAGCTCGATACGCACGCGTTCGGACCCGGCCAGGATATCCTGGCGTTGCAGGAAGTACAGCGAACCGCCCGTGCCGCGAAACTCCTCGCGGCTAGCGACGGTGCCCGGTTCAGCCGCGAACAGGTCGGCGACCAGACGCTGCTCGCCGAATTCGGTGGCTGCCTCGGACTCATAGTGCAGGTTGCCGCCATACAGGCCGCGGTCGACCTGGGCAAGCTCGTTATTCATGTAGCCGATCTTGAAGTTGCCCCACTGGCCATAGTCGTCACCCCGGCCAAGACGCACATAGAACTTGCCCATGGTCGGCGCCATCTCGGCGACGGTGCCGTCATCGCCGAACGTCGGGTAGTAGTAGTCAGGATCGATGCGGCGGAACAGCGAATCGGGTGACTTGTCCATAAAATTACTGAAGATGTCGTCCAGCGACCCTTCGCGCGTATCGGCGCTCGCCGTTAATTTCCAGTGTTCGCCAAACTTGCCGTTGACGAAAAATGCAATTCGGCCATCGACATTGGAATCGTAGTCGTACGTGGAATTCTCGCCTTGCAACAGGTCGATCGGGCCACTCGCCGTCCCCTCGGACAGTGTCAGATCGGCCATGCCAACATAGAACCAGTCATTGGTCTTGAATTCCAGGTCGCGGAGATACAGCTCGCCGCTGCCTTCCTTGTCGACGACGGCAACTTCGACCGTGTGCGCACCCTCCGGCAATATTTCTTCGGTGACAAAACTGCCGCTTGCATCGACTGGTACCGGACGTCCAGCAACATAAACGTCCTGCTCCGCCGTTATACCGCTGCCGCGGACACTCACGGTGCCGCTCGATAGGCCAATATTGTGGCGGCTCAGATCGTTCTCGCCGTAGGCCGAGAGCAATAAGGGATCTTCCTCTGGATTGACGTCACGTTGCTCAAGGTCGATCTTGTTGACATCGTCGTAGACGATCCACAGTGCCTGCGGCAGTGTCTCATCGAATCTGCCGTCCTCGCCGTATGCCCGCAAAACGTACGCCAGCTCGTGCACAGGGCCTCTGAATTTCCCGGTCGGTGGCGGCCATTTGGCGACTCCTTCGAGATCGATGTCGATGACGTCGAGCGGCTCGGACTCGAGCGATTGCCCCGGCTCGAATACCCGAATTTCGGCGCGTTCGATGAAATACGAGTAGTTCGTATACATCCTGAAGTGAACGCTCGTAGCCAGCACATCGCGATCGTTTGCCCGCGCCATCGTGATTTGGGGTGGATGGGCCGTGACGCTGAGTCTCGGCGCCGAGCTGAAGTTATCAAACCCGAACTGGATTTCTGCGCCTTCCATCGCGACGTCGGTGCAGCGCTGGATGTCGGAAGAGCTGCGCTTCGGATCGTCGATCGGCTCTCCATCGACGGTAATACGCATCAGGTTGAGACCAAGCGGATTCTCAGGCGTCAGCTCGCGAGTAATGCGCGTGATGTCGACGCCCTCGTAGTCATCGAGCACCGCGAGTTCGTCATAGACAACCTGCACAGCAACGTGTGACGAGTCGCCCTGGATGAATCCGGCGTTGACGACATCCTCCGCATGCACATAACCGCGTCCTTCGAATTCGCTTTCCCCGGCTTCGAGCTGCATATCCGCGGCAATCAGTTCCATTGCCCGTCGGGCACGCGACGCAGACAGGCCGATGTCGTCACCGTAGACGTCCGCTGTCCGGCGAGGCAGCCGCTCGTTGCGTGTGTATCCGACAAAGCGCAGGCGCGGGTTGGCCTTGTCCGCGACATCGGCCAGCGCCCTGGCGAGATCGGCCGTGTGGCCCGCCGGCACCACCGGCTGCCCGTCCACAAAGTTGATATCGGCAATGTCGCCCCACGGTGGGTCGTACACCTTGGTTACCGTAACGGCGCCGGCATCCTCGGGGCAGAGCTGCGGCTCATCGGGCAACTCCTGCAACGGATCGTCGTACCAGAATTCAACTTCGACGCGACGGTTAAGCGCACGACCCCTGGCCGTCTCATTGGAACCCAGCGGGCGCATCGCGCCGCGCCCGTCACTGTCAATCCTATCGGTCGGCAGATTCAGGTTGTCCTGTATCGCCAATGCGACCCGACGTGCGCGTGCTTTCGACAGCCCGACGTGATCACCGTAGATGCGCTCCGTTCTTCCGGAGAGTGGAACGTCATCCGTGAAACCGACGAACTTGACGACGACATTCTGTTTATCGCTCAGGTTAGCGAAACCCTGCCGAACCCGGTCAATGAAATCGTCGTTGACGTCGATGGACTCGGCGTCGTAGTGCAACGGCGCGATCAGATTCTGCACGCGGGCCCGGCGCGAATGCCCGTCGACGTAGCGCAGTTTGCAGACAGTTTCCATGCGGCAGACTTTGACGGCCTTGATTTCATGCGGTACGAGGAATTCTTCCAGCGCCACACGGTCCGTGACCTCGTCATACCAGACCTCGACTTCAACGCGCCGATTCAGGGCACGCCCCGCCTCGGTCAGGTTCGTCGCAACGGGTCTGGTATCGCCAGCCCACTCATAGGATACGGCTTCGGGCGGCAGCGCGAGCGCGGTCTGGAAATATTCGGCAACCTCGCCCGCGCGTTCCCGCGAGAGCCCTGCGTTGTCGCCATAGATCTCCGCCAGCGCGGGCGACAGCGGCTGAGTGTCCGCGTGGCCGATCAGGTGCAGGCGCACATTGATGCGGTCGCGCATGCGCCCGAGAATGGCGCCCAGCGATGCGACGGTCTCGTCCGGTATGTTCGCGACACCCGATTCAAAACGTATCGGCGCGACGAGGTTACTCAGCTTTACGGTCTCGAGGCCATCGGTGAGAGTCTCGCGTATTTCAAGCGTATCGCCCTCCTCGGCAGCGACTCTGGCGGGATCCTGCACCCACTCCATGAACGGCTCGTCGCTCGACAGATGCCTCTCGACGGCCTCGAGAAGCGGCTCTTCCTCGACGTTTGCAGCCGCGCTGGGCATCGGGATGGACGCCACGCACACGAGGAATAACAGGCTCCGCACGTCGTTAACGTTCATCAGTTCGTCCCCTTCGGTTTGTTCGGCGGTGCGCCTAACCGCCAGTAGATTTCGGGCTCGATGACGAGTTCGTAGCAGCAATTCATTTCCGTCCATGCTGTCATGATCTGCTCTTTGATCGATTCGAGCCGGCGCTCGACAAGCGCCTCGGCCTCAACGTCGGCGACGTAGGACAGGCGCAGCACCGCGGGACCCATCTTCAGTTCTTGTAACAGCACGTCGATACGCGGGCGCCACTGGTTGCGCATTTCGATCGTGCCCGGTTCGAATACGGCATCGGCGATATCGAGACCGACGACGCGGTGAATCGACGCGCCGAAGTTCATGCGCATAGCCTTACCACGAGTTGCTCGCTGGACCTGTACGGGCCGTGTCGATAAACGGAAGCCGCTTGGCAGAGTCCGATCGTCGAGCTTAATGACGAGGTTGCTGCCGCGGCTCTCGTTCGGTGTGATCGCACAGGTGAAGTGGTAACGGCCGTGTGCATCCGTCGTCGCAGCGAGACCTCGCGCAGTAACCACGCGCACGCCCGCCAATCCGGTTTCGTCGCTGTCCTGGTAGCCATTGCGGTTGGCATCGTCGAAGACCTTGCCGGTCACATCGGTGCAGTCGAACGTCGGATCCGGTACGAGACGTACGGTCGCCGACGCTTCCTCGGACATGGCAGTGCCGGACACCGAGCTAACGGCCTGCGCCCGGTTCACAAATTCGCCTTCTGAGACGCCGGCGCCGACAGCCAGCAGCAGTTTGATCGTGTGGCGGCCGTCCGTGGCGAGTGCGAGGTTCGACCAGGTCAGCTCGCGACCGACGATCGCAGGCTCGGTTTCGACGTCGTCGAATCGGGCCGAACCTTCGACGTAGCGGAAACCGGCCGGGAAGCGGTCAACAACACTGACATCCTGCAGGTCGACGCCAAACGAATTGCCGACCGTAATGACGTACGGCACCATTTGACCGCGGGTGACATTGAGCATCGGCGTCGTCTTGGTGATCGACACCGCACCGTCGAGGCGCGGATCGAGCGGAATGTGATTGTTATAAAGCTGCGCCGAGCCCGGCATCTGCATGTTACTGAGCGTCAGGAACGTATGATAGGTAGTGCCCGCGGTTCTCGCCGGCACCGAGGGCAGCGGCGCGAACTCCGAAACTTGCGCCTCGCAGTATTGCGCCGTTGCGAGCACCGCGTCGTTCGCCGAGCCCGGACAGGCCGGCACGTCGAACGGCAGCGTGGTCGGATCGGATGTGGGTGGAATCAGTTCGGAAACGCCGCCGATATAGCTGCTGTCCGGCGGTGTCACCTGGATAACATAGTTGAAGCCGCTCGGACACGTGGTATCGATGAAGTTCATATCGAACTTGTAATAGCCATTGGCGACCGTAACCTGATCCTGCTGGTTCGGATCATCGAAACAGCGATTCGGCACGGCTGCACCGTTGCGGACGTCGATCAGCGTAACCGTCGCACCCGCGATCGGGGCGCGCGCCACCGAATCGTAAATGACGCCGTTCGGATCGACGGGCATGTTCAGCGCGAGCAGATTACTGCCCTCCTGAACGTCGATATCGTCGATGCGCTGCAGGCCGTCAGTGAAGTCCGAGTCGGTCTGGCCCATGAGTGCGGTCGTGCTGCCAGCACCCGGGGCACTGAAGCGCAGCGAATATGATTCGCCAGCCGTATAGTTGGGCGTCACGTTGATGAACACGTAGTTACCGTCCACATCAGTCAGCAGCGAGCGCACTAGTTGGTCGTTCAGCAGCAACTCGACAGTCCATCCCTGGAGCGGGCGCTCGATGCCATCGGGCGTGTTGTCATGATCGGCGTCGTGCCAGACGTTGCCGCTCAGCATGCCTGCATCCGGCATTGCGCCGACGTCGATCGAGACGCTTGCCTCCGCCGACTGCAGCGGGTCGTTCCAGGTCACACGGCCCGTGTTCGTCACGGTCGTGCCTTCGACGAGGTTCGGATCGATGATCGCCCGGAAACGCAGCACGACGGTCTCGTCCGGATTCAACGGCCCGTACTCGTTGAAGTAGTCGGCGGTGATGAGCGTGCCAACGAAGGTGACGCCATCGGTCAGGCCGTTCATGGTCGCGGACTGGTCGACGTAGGTCAGGTAGCCCGGGTTCACCATGTCGAGATCGTCATAGATCGTGACGTAGTACGCCGGCACAGCGCCGATATTTCTCACGGTCACGACGTACTCGAGCTCCGCGCCGGCAAGCGCGGGACCGCTGTTGACAACCGAGACTTCCTTGATGATCGAGAGCTGCTGGCCATCGCCCACGACCACGACGGTCGGCTCCGGCCCGGTTGCCGGGTTGCCGTCACCATCGGTCAGCGTAGTCGGCACTTCGGCGGTGTAGACCACGGCCTGGTTGGTAATCAGGGTGCCTGCGGGGACGGCAGCATTGACCTGCAGGTCGAACTGGACGACGGCCGACTCACCCGGGTTCAGAACGCCTTCGCCATCGCCAGGCACCGGCGGCGTCAGGTCGGCGGAGCTGACCGGGATGCCGTCAATCAGCGGGAACACGCCGCCATCAGGCCGCCCGACCGCCTCTCCATTCAGGGTTACCGAATCGGCGACGTAGGTCGTGTCGGCCGGCACCATGTCCGTCAGTTCAGCCGCAGTCGCCGCGACCGTGCCGTTATTGTAGATCGTGACCGTATAGCGCAGCACGTCACCCGGATCGACGATGCCTGGAGAGCCGCCATCAATCTGCAGCGCCGCAGTTTTCGGCGCGAACAGCAGCGGGAAGTTGCCGACGACATCCTGCGTCGGATCGTCCGGTACCGGCGTGCGCGGATCGTCGGACGGCTGATCCGCAATGCCCTGATCGACAGCACTGACGAACGCCTGGTTCGATATCACGGTACCGTCGGGAGCATCGGGATAAACAACGACGTCGAACACGATTGTCGCAACATTGTCAGCCACGCCCGCGTTCATTACGCCCGGCGTTACATCCTGCGGTGCATTGACAAGGATGCCGTCGGCTAACGGCGAGCTGCCGCCGTTCGCATCGGCAACCGCGACGCCGTTCAGGGTTGTGCTGTCCGCAACATAGGTCGTGATCGCAGGCACGAGGTCGACGATATCGACGCCGGTTGCATGATCGGTGCCGACGTTCTGCACCGTGATCGTGTAACGCAGCGTCTCGCCCGCAAGCAGCACATTTGGATCGCCCGTGATGTACGAGGAGATCTTCTCGACCCGGAACGCGGGCGCTGATTCGATCAGAATCTGCGTCGGATCCTCGTCGCCCTCAATATTTGGATCTGCTGCACCGTTGACATTGGGATCGTCGCTCTGCGCGATCGGATTGCCGCGGAAGACGAATTCTGACTGGTTGTAGACGAAGCTACCGTTGGCAATGACGGGCGCGAGGTTGACCTCGAACTCGATCAGCACGCTGGTACCGAGGCCGCCGAGGCTTAAGCTCTGGACATCGAGCAGTCCCGTACCCGCAGCGCCACCACTCGGATTGCTGTTGTCGACTGCGCCCGGGGGCAGTGTAACGATGTTCAGCGTGCCCGCCTGGAATGCCGGGATCGCATTCAGCTGGTCCAGCTCGTCGATGATGCTGAAGTTGTCGACCGGCGTATCGCTGGCATTCTCGACGCGCAGACTATAGAGAATCGTATCTCCGGGCGTGGCCACAGTCGCCGGATCTTCGCCGCTCGTGACGTTGACTGCCGTTTTCTCGAAGACCAACAACGGTGAGAACTCGACGATCGTGTGTGCGTCCTCGTGGTCGAGCACACCGACGGTGCCGTCGGTCAATGTGCGCGTGTACGTTCGTGCCTGAGGATCAGGTATCGACTGATCGAGGCTGAACCATTCGGTCGCGCCCGCGATGTTGGTCAGCACGGTATCGTCCTGGGTATCGGCATCGAGCAATGCCTCGTACGTCACGATCAGCCGCTGGTTGGGGCCGATCGCGGCGGAGGCATTCAGCATCTCGAGAGTGAAAGTACAGGCCGGATCACCGTTGAAAGTCACAGCATAGTCAGTGCCTGCCGTCAGCGGCGCTGCGATCGGTGTCGTGCCGTCGGCCTCGAACAGCTGCACCACGACCTGTGCGGGAGCGGCATCGCACATGCCGCCTGTGGCGATGTTCGGTAGCAAGTCGGTCAGGTACGTCGCGTACGCGGGCGAAGTGCCAACATTGTGGACGTCAAGCGTGAACGTCTCCGGCTGCCCGACGCGCATGCGCAGGGGGCCGTCTTTCTCGAGCGTCAATTCGGGCTCGACGATCGTCATCGGTGCAGTCGTACCGGGATCGCCGGGTCTCTCGGTCGCCACATCGTTATCGGTCAGGTTGTACGTGTATGCGGCCGTGTTCGTGAATGTGAGACCGGCCACGTTGGTCGGTGTATCCGCAAGCCTCACGGTAACCTCGATGACGGCCTGGTCACCAATCGGGATGTCGATGCCGTTAACCGGATCCTCGATGACGAGATTCGTGGGCGTGCCCGTGTTGACTGGCGTCCAGCTGCCTGCGCCCGAGATTTTCGTGACAGCGACGAACTCCAGATCGGCGGCGGACGCGAGCAGATCGTCGAGGATGCGCACATCGAACAGTGGCGACGTGTGCGGCGCGGACGGCACCGTGATCAGATAGCTGAACTCTTCGCCGATCGTCGCCGTGGCCTGGGTATTCGCCTTCCCGAGCGCTAAGGGCGGTGGCCCCTCGATCAGTACGCGCGTCGGATCCTCGTCGCCCGGGACGGTGGGATCAGCCTGGCCGTTGACGTACGGATCGTCACTATCGGCAAGCTTGATCAAGGCAAGCAGTTCAGCCTGGTTGGTAACTATCGTGCCATTCACGAGCGGCGACGCCAGCGTGATGTCGAACTGCACGGATACTTCGCTGGCGGCAGGCAGACTGATGTTGCGGACGTCGAGGACACCGGCATTGTTGGTGCCAGCGTTCGGATCGGTGTTGGTATCGTCTGCTAATGCAGGCAGTGTGACCACGTTCAGAGTGCCAGGTTCGAAAACTGGTATCGCATTCATGGCACCGAGGTCGTCGTAGAACGTGACGTTGTTGAGCGGCCCATCGGTGGTCTGCAGGCGCAGCGTGTAGCGCAGCGTGTCACCGGGAGCGGCGGTCGTGGTCGGGTTCACGCCCGTCGTGAGATTCTCGACGGTCTTCTCGAAAAAGTAGCCGAACAACGCCGTCGTGATGGTATGCGCATCCTCGTGGTCGAGGATTCCGACCGTGCCGTTGGTCAGGGTGCGCGTGAATACCAGACGGTCGGGGTTGCTGCTGTCACCGTTGAACCACCGGGTCGCTCCGACGACATTCGTGAGCACGACGCCATCGTCGGTGTCGGCATCGAGACGCGTGCGGTAGTTGACGATCAGGCGCTCGTCCGCACCGATCGCCGCCGTCGGCGTAAGCATGTTGAGAGTGAGTTCGCAGGCGGGCGCGCCACTGTAGCTCACCGTAAAATCGGTGCCGGCGACCAGCGGACCCTTGCCCGGGACCGGGGTAACGCCATCGTTCATGAAGACCTGGGCGCTCTGTATTTCGGGAGCAATGTCGCACATGCCGCCTGTCGGACCATCGGGGAGCCGGTCGAGAACCGTGACGTCCCAGGCATCGCTGAGTCCGGTGTTGTGGACGTCGATCGCGAAGTCGCCCCATTCGCCGAGATTGAGGGTTCTGCCCAGCGTCGCCGGGCCGGTCTTGGTAACGACGAGCTGCGGTGCGGCGATCGTCATTGGTTCCGTAACGCCCCATTCGCCCGGCAGCGGTTCGTAGTAAACGCCGTCAATGAGCCTGCCGAAGTCCCACTTGGCGGTGTTGACGAACTGCGTTCCCGGCGCGTTCGCTGGAGTGTCGTCGAGCACGACCGTGATCTCGATAACGAACTGCTCGCCGGCCGGGACGACGGGGAAGTTGTCGAAGGTCAGGAATCCGCCCACGTTGGAGAAGGTGTGCGGTATCGGCTGGCCCGTGTCCTTCCAGTACGCGGTGTAATTCAGGAAGGTCATGTCGACGCCGGTCGCGTTTAAATCATCCCAGATCGTGATGCCGTGCAGATCGTTGACCGAACCAGCGACGTTGATCACCGTGTCCGTTGCCGGATCGAAGAGCACCGGACTCGTGAGCGTGTAGGTAAACGGTACACCGATAGCGGCAGTCGTCTGTCCTGCCGGGTTCCGCTTGTCGATCTTCTCGACGGGTATCAGCAGGTTCTGACAGTTTTGCTTGATCTTGCTCGACGAGCCGTTCGTAAACCAGATCTTGTGTTCGAGAACGGCGTTGCACGACATGTTGCCCGTGTGCACGACGTTGTCGAAAACTATGAGCCAGCGCTCGTTGGTCTGCCCCGGCTGCGTGAAGAAACTGAAGTTAGTGCCGAGCGGATTGGACGCGGGATAGTTGCGAACCGTACAGTTGCGATCGATCTGTAACTGCGACGGAGGGACATCACCGACAAAACCGTCGAGCGTGCCGTTCGGATAATCGGAGCAGTCCTGTGCCTGCGCCGGGATGGCGGCAAGCGACAACAGCGCCAGGACCAGCAGGGAGACGGACCGCCGCAGGCGTTTGAAACTATTCGTCAACGAGCCTATGTCGCTCAACGCTCGCGAGTTGTTGTGAAATTGGGCCATGGCCAGTCGCTACATATCCCTGTGCGCTTACCTCACCAGTGCGGAAGGCCCGATCAGATGTCGATAATCGGTCCGTCCACGCTGCCGTAGAGCCTGCTTACACTTGAAGCCGGTGACAACGCATCGCTACCTTGCGATGGCTCTGCTTTTGTCTTAATCAGGCTCAAACTATCGCCCATTGCCGTAACCGTTTAGGTGAACTGAATCACAGGTTTCGAACTGTATGGTGGGAAGGGCCTATTTGGCTGGAGGGCTTGCTATTGCTTGGTTTCAATGTGACCACTCGCGACAAATAGTGTGCTGCAGATCACGTTATGTCAGCGATTCGCGCAGTACCAGCCTGATCCGGTTTTATGTCTAATGGCTCGCGTAATCATGCCGCGGGCAGGAAGTCGATCGGATAGATGATCGTTATCGCAACGATGTCTTCCTTGGCGCCAAAGTCAAATGTTCGAACGCGGTCAACGACCTGCTCTGCGAGAACCGGGGCATCCATGTCGGATGAGTGCAACTCACACAGTGAAACGACCCCGTCCGGCTCGATCGTCAACCGCAGCACGAGCTGCCCGCGCAGCGTCGGATCCTTGCGCAGTTCGCGATTGTAAAGCCGATACAGCGCCGCTTTGTACCGATCGAAAACGATCTGTATCTCTTCGTCCGTGCGTCCTGCCGATACGCCGCCGCTGAGCGGCCGGGCAGGTCCGTCACCACCACCACCACCGATCGAGCTCGCAACGCGGGCCAGCTCGACTCCCTCAATACCGCCGCCGCCGCCGCCAACGTTCCTGCTGATGCTGGCGAGGTTGATGCCACCGCTGGAGCCCGGCGCCGACGTCGTGACCATTAAGCGCTCCGGACGCCCTACCGCGTTCGAGCCGGCGCTGCTCACCCTGGCCTGCGACCCGAGTTGCGCGCTCGGCCTTATATTCGCACGGCTGGCGAAGCTGTCACGAAATGCAAGTATGCCCTTCGACTTGACTTGTTCCTTGGGCTCCGGCTGATTGACGTCGGCAAAGACCGGTTGCTCAGGCACTTCGGTCGGCAGTTCCTTGACGGGCTCCGGGTCAGGCTCGGGCAATTCTTCCTCCGGAATGATCGGCTCCACAACCGGTGCCGGTGGCGGCGGAGTCCGCTCCTGGCGTACCAGTTTGGCAACGCGCTCCGGTAATTCGATCTCAGTAGGACGTTCCGTGAGCGGTATGGCAATCGTGCTGACGAGCAGTGCAACGGCGAAGCACGCCAACATCGATGTTGCGAGTGAGCGACGAAAACGCTCGTCCTCTTCGCAACCCCTGGCCCAGGGCATGACCTGAGCCCGATGCGGCAGCGTGTTGACTTCGCGCTCGACCTGCCACTCGTTCCGACGAGCTTCCTCACGTTCAATCGCATCCCATAGGTCGTAATGCAGATAGTCGAGAACTTTGTTTCGATCGCCTATCTTGTCGAGGACCGCGTGACGTCGATCTTCGACACGAGCAATCTCCGCGGCAAAATCAGCTATCTTTCTCTGGGCTTTCTGCAGGTGCCCGACCGGATCGTCAGAACCGCCGTGCTCATCCCAGAACAGGTGCGCAGCACCGAGTTCGTCCAGTTCCTCAAGCGAGCGACAGGCCTGGGCCAATACGACATATTGATGATTCTTCTGTCCGAGCTCATCGAGCTCAGCTTCGATCGCACGCAGATCGCCCTCAAGTTCACTGAGGACGCGCTCGGACTCCTCGACTTGCTCTCGAAGCGACTGTTCTTCTGCAGCGTTTTCTAAGCTCACTGTGTCACCTTCGTCCGTGCGGTGCTAATTAGCCGCTACCTGCGTTTCTTTCTGGATGACAGCCAGGGAAACATTTTCGTAACCCTCTTCGGTGCAGATCGACATGATCCTTCTGACAACTATAAACGGAACCGATTTGTCGGCCAGAATCGTAACTTCCTGGCTGCCTGCGACGGCCAGTGTGCTCGGTCCGACGATGTTGTCTCTGAGTTCTGCAAGGCGGTTAGTAATAGGATCGTATGTCGTCTGGTTTCCTTCGAAAATATCGGTCACCTGCGCGACGCTTTTGCCCTGCACGAGTACTTCATCCTTGCTTACAAATATCACGACCGTTTCGCGCGGTTTGGATTCAACCCGCGACTCCGGCAGCGTTACGTCCTTAGGCGCTTCCAGAAGTTCGACGGAACCCGAATTGACTAACAGGAAGAACACCAGGATTGTGAATACGTCCATCAGCGACGTCAGATTCATCTTCGTGATTCTCAGTCGATTTCGCGACATGCGCTTGATTCTACGAGTATTCCTCATGGCGCATCTCCGACTGATATCTCCGAGAACAGGGCGTACAACTGATACTCCTCTGCGCCTTCCTGTACCGGGAGCTCCACACTCCTGACGATGTCCATGACCTGGATCAGGTAGTCGTAGGGAATTTGCGCCTCCATTAATACGGATGCCGCATCCTGACCGGGATATTCCTGCTTTAAATCGACCATGAAATTGGACAGTTCCTCAAGATCGAATTCGTCGTCCTTTTTCGGGATCGACGCGATGACCACCTTGCCATTGGTGATCTCGATGCCGTTTTCCCTGACGATCACCTCGACCTGGAAACCTTCCGCAGCACTCGACGGACCGCCCGCCGAGCTTGGCAAGTTCAGCTCGACGATTGTCAATCGGGAGAACACGGCCGTGATCAGCAGAAACGGCACCAGTACCACCATCAAATTCAGAAAGGTGGTTACATCAAGTTCGTGCGCGTCCTTGGTCCGGCGCTTGTAGTGGTGCCGCCTAGCCATATCGCTTAGGCCTCAACCGATCGCATCGCCCGTCTGGAAAATACGTTCAGCGCCTTGACGGTCGCCATCTCGAGACTGTCGACGATATCGCCGGTCTTGCTCGTCAATACCGCGTGCGTTATCAGCAGCGGTATGGCAACCATTAGTCCGAACGCCGTCGTGTTCATTGCAACCGAAATACTCGCGGACAGCAGATCGGCCTTTTCCGCGGGATTGGCATTTGCGACTGCGGTGAATGCCTGAATCAGGCCCATGATCGTGCCGAGCAAGCCAAGCAGAGTAGCGATACTCGACGCCAGCGCAACATAGGGCGTCCGTTTTTCGAGGCGGGGCACAATTTCCATCATGCTCTCCTCCATTGCGATCTCTATATCTTCGCGACGTCGCACTGCACCTTGTAGTGACAGACCCATATGCAAGACCTGCGAGATCGTGGATTCGTCGCTACTGGTCATTTCCCGCGCTTCGTCGAACTCGCCGTTGGCGAGCAGCGGCTGCACTTTGTCCCACACCAGCTGGTTCTTATTGGTTACCAGTGTCAGCGTAACGTAGCGCTCGACTGCGATCGCGACGCCGACAGCGAATACCACCAGTATCGGATACATGAATACGCCACCCGATGCGAAAAAGCCTACAAGCGAATAGAAGAAGTCCATTAGCAATTCCTCATTTAACAAAATGTCCCAATTCATTCTCGGAACAGGGGCAAGAATAGATGTCCATCAAGGTCTTGAATGTGACGCAGTGCACGTTCGGCTGTTATGTCTGCTAGTGAGTTTCATTGTTTCAACCTGCGTCACATGATTTGCGATATTGCGGCCCTCAATCGCGACAAAATCGCTCTCCCGTGACACCGCAATCGTCACTCAGCCGCGCGAATTTCGTAAAAGCTGAGCTCGCGCAGAAAGACCTCCTTATCCACAGGCCGGGCACGATCGTCGAGTGTGTCCGACAGGCTGATGTTTTCGCCGAGCTCGGATGATTTCCAGGGAATAATGACCAGCGACTTCGGCGCCTCCTCGTTGCCGAGAATCGACATACCCGACATTGTCTTGGGCCTCTCAATCCCGTCTCCCTGCTCTTCCGCCGGCTGCTCATCGGCGGCCTGCGCTTCGTCCGCTGCTCCGTCCTCGGCCTCCTGACCGATTGCGGTGAAGCTCGCGAGGAGCAGTGCGGCACTGATTGCAATTAATCTCAGCATTAGTCCTCCACTCGTCCCATGCGCTGGCGAATATCTGCAATCCACATCGAAGCCTCGTCGTCGCTCGGGACCGTCGCCATGTAGGCCTCATAGTTCTCGAGCGCACAACCCAGATCGGCAAGATACAGGTCACAAAGAATCGCGAGGTTGCGCCTCGCATAGTGATAACCCGGATAGACCGCCAGTGCTGCCTCGTAACTGCGTCGCGCCTCGGCGAAACGCCCGGTCTTGCGATATACGATACCGAGCTCGTTGTGCGCGATCGGATGCTCCGGACTCGACTCGAGCGCCAGTAGCAGATTCTTTTCCGCGGCGGCGAGATCACCGAAGCTACGGTAGGCAATAGCCAAATCGATGTGTGGCGCGCTCAGGTAGGGCGCCGCTTCGGCAACTGCCTCGAGCAAGTCAACGCCCTGATCGTGGCGACCCTGCTCAAGCAAAGTCAGCGCCTGATCATAATCGAGCCGAACGTCACTGCTGATGCGCGCCTCCTCGGTAATCGTAAAGCCAACTTCTTCCTGGATTTCTATGCGGGCAGCCGTACGTTTCGTCGTAGTGGTCGTAGCACAGGCGGAGATAACGATCACTGCGAGCGACAACAGGGCGACATTGCGAACGGGACCAGCGTTGCTTGTTCTCATGAACTTCCTCCCGATCCCTAGTTCAGCTCGCCGCCGGGACCGCTCGATACCTGGGCGGTGGCTGCCGGCGTTTTATCCGCTTCGCCCGATTCAGGAATGTCGACGTTGTTCTCTTCGTCGAGCCCGATCGGCGGTGCAATCGGCATGCGGTATGCATACGTATCGATCGACCCCAGGAAACCGCCGCTGATCTCGTTCTTCGCGTAGCGTCCGGGCATGAGTAGCGCCAACTGGTCGAGACTCTTCTGTACCCACGGATTGTAAATACCACCCGCGAGCAATTCGAAGTTCTCCTCATGTACGTCGATAGCCCGCTCCTCGAATGGATAGGCTTCCTCCTCGATGACCATCTCGTAGTCGACCATCTCTGCGTCGCTGAGCCCGGCCGGCCGTTCCGAGTTCAGGAGCGCCGCGCTAAAATTAAAGTACATCTCGGCAATATAAAAAGTCGCGGCTGCCGTAACCTCGGCAACTTCATAGTTGACGAGGTTTTCGAATGCCGCCATCGCGGTGTCCATTCGCAACTGTTTTTCGGCGAGGCTTACATCGAACGGCTGCGTGAGCTCGAGACCTGCAAATTGCTCATAGTCTTGTTCCGCCAGCACCAGTGCCGCTTTCGCGGCGAGATATCGGCTGCGATCCGTCCGCTCCTCGCCGGCGTCGCGGTCGACTGCGACAATTTCGTTTAATTGTTCGTGATACCGCACATAATCGAGTTCGGATTTAAAGATGTTCGCGAGTCGGGAACGGGTTTCCATCGCGATATCGAGGGGCCGCGGATATTCGGTGACGTAGCGTTCGTACACACGAATCGCGTCCGCCACAACGTTGACCTCATCGTACAAATCGCCCGCAGTCAGTAGCGCCTCGCGGCTCAACTCCGGATCGTCCGACTCTGCCGCAATTCTCTCGTGCTCGGCGGCAGATCGTTCGATCTGCCCGTCTTCATGGTAGATGTGTGCAAGCTGCTTGGTCGCTTCGCTCTGCAGCTCATGTTCCGGGTGATCTGTACGGAATTCCTCGAGTACGCTGGACGCCTCTGTCCAATCTTCGAGCTTCATAAACGCGACCGCCGCATCGTACTCAGCCGCTGTACGAATAGTCGAGGTTGGCGCCATCTCCTTGATCCTGAGAAAGTGATTCGCGGCCGCGCGATAGTCCTCGAGCAGATTCGCCTGCTCGCCCTGCTTGTAAATTGCCGCAGCCAGCCCATCGACAACCGCGGGCCGCGACTCATCATCAGCGGGTGTCAGAGCAAGCACATTCACGTAGGCGTGCTCGGCATTCTGATACTCGGTCAGATCGATCGACGAGTGCGCGACGACGGCCCAGGCCGAGCGAATTAACGCCTGATCCGTCGCCGGATACCGGTCAATGAGTTTCTGCGCCGACTCTATTGCGAGATGGAAATCCTTCATTTCGTAGAGGTCGTCTGCAGCTCTACCCAGTACGAGCGGCGCCTGCTCGTGATCCTGGAAGGTGTCGGCAAATCTGAGCGAACTCGATACAGTCGATTGCTTAACCTCGAGCTGCTCGGCGCCTGTTGCGATCTTGAGATGCTCCCGATGCGCATAGATGGCGGCATAGCCGGCTGCGGAATTCTTCTCGTGCGGTTCGTAATCGTAAGCGGTGCGCTCATACTCCCTTGCCGCATCGCCAAAGTCCTCGTTTTCGAGAAACATATCTGCGAGCTGGTAATTGATGTGCGGTGATTCGCTGTCGGCCGGGAACGAGCTCAGGAACTGCCGGTACCAACGGAGCGCCTCCCCGAAATTTGCCGGTCGTTCGTCGATCAGTTCTTTGGCCTGATAGAGCGCGTGGTAATGACCTGCGAGATCCGTCAGGTTCGTCTTTAGAAAGCCAACAACTTCGGGCGAGTCATCAACATCGGAGTAGCTCCAGTACTCCGCACCCAGGGCATACCGGGTAGCAAATTCTTTCTTGGCCTCCACAACCAGCTTCGGAAAATCGGCTTCTGTGTAAATCTCGACGATGCGCATGCCGAAGTGCGGTGAGACCTTGTGAAAAGGATTCAGGCTAATAAACGATCTGTACACTGACGCGGCATCGTCGTAGCGGAGCTTGGTGAAATAAAATTCACCGAGGTTGCCGTAAATCTTATCGGCGTAGCTGCGATGACCATTAGCCGAGAAATAGGCGTCGACGACTTCGGGCCCGCCCAGATTCGAGAAGCTCAGGCTGATGACGCGGAACGTATCGGCCACGCGATGTTCGTCATCTTCTTCGTAATCCTGGTCGAAGTCGTAACCGATCGACAGGCGATAATCGAGCATCGCGATGTAATTATGCAGCGCCTCTTCGTACAGCTCCTGCTTGTACAGAGCCCAACCCAGCTTGTACAAGCCCAGCTCGTAATAGGACGTGGTGCTACCCATCCTGATGATCGAGCCATAGGCGTTTTCCGCGTCCATATACCGTTTTCTGACGAAAAAGTACTCGCCACGTCGAAAGTGGACCTCATCGAGGTACTTCGAGTACGGGTATTCAGCGATCAGTCGGTCCATGACTTTCATCGCCTCGTCCGGCTCACCAATTTCGTCGTAGGCCCGCGACAGCTGATAGAGCACTTGGTCGTTGCGCTCATAGTTTGGGTAGATCTCGAGAATTTCCCAGTATGTCTTGATTGCTTCGCGGGGTCCTGCAGGAATTGCTGCACTTTCACCACCCGGTAGCTGGGCATCGAATTCGGTTGATTGCGACAGCAGCTGCTGTCGCTCGGACGCGCGCTGTTCGAATTCCTGATCAGATTCCGAGGGTTCGCTCGGCGCGCGTGACTTTCTGTCGGCACCGATCTGCTCCGTCGGCGTCGCGGCATCGGGTACTGCCATTTCGACAACCGTGCCACCGCCGAGGACGCCGTATTCCTGCTCGATCTGCAGGTCTGCAAGACGCCGCATCGCCTCAGGTGTGCGCGCGCTTACTGACGTCTCTTCGAGATAGCGGCGGTAACTTTGTGCCGCGCGCTCGAGGCTGTCGTCGAGATACACATCATCGACATCCGCCGGCATTTGGCCCAGCTCGGCGAGCGTACCCGGCTCGCTGGTCGTTGCACACCCGAAGAGTCCGGCGCAGCCCAGCAACAGTATGGCCGTGCGCCATATCATTGCGGCTCGTCCCTGCGGGCCTGCGCCTGGGTTGCGCGGTCATAGCTGTCGGCCAGGGCAAAGCGCGCTTTGTCACCATAGTTTTCCAGACGGCCGCGGCGTGCGATCAGTTCCTCGATTGCGACGACCTCGAGTAAATGCCCCTGGCGCGCCATCAGCCGATCCACCTTGTCGATGGACTCACCTACATGCGTGCGCAGCCAGCGGATCGGCTGCTCGTAGCCGACGTAACTGTGCGTCGCCGCCTGCCGTGCGCGGACATACTGATCGTATTGCTGCTGCGCGACCACCATGGCCTCGTCGAGCCCACGCAGATTCTTATCGAAGCGGGTCAGGCGCTCGTGATACTCGGTTTCGAGAGTCCAGCCCAACATGCCCTTGAGGCGCTTGACGCGCCACATCATTGACAGCGCGAATGCGGAATCCGAATCCCCCAACTGGGCTTCGATATCCTCCAGTTGCCTGAGAATAATCTGCTCTTCGCGCGTCGCGAGAAATTCGGGCCGCGGCGTCGTCAATAAATCGTCGCGTCGCTGTACAAGCATCTTGTGCTGCTCAATGCGCAGGCGCATCCTGGAATCGAGTTCCCGGAATTGCGTGTCTACGACGGGCAACAACGGTTCATAATGATCATGGCGAATCGCCACCATGTCATCGAAGGAATCGAAACTGGCCTGCCATGCGAGAAGCTTCCGGCGCAGGTCCGCAAGATCCAGGTAGTTCTGCAGGCCGGTCTGGAAATCGTGTGACGCCATTAATTCCATCAGGTAATACGTCTCTGGCGTCTCGGGTAATGAGCGCAGCCGAATGACCCAGTCCTTATCCTGGCGTATCTCCTCACGGATCAGCGCCTCGAGGAACTTGCCCTCCCGGATGCTGTCGATCGACGAATTAAGCTTGTCGACTTCCGCGCTGAACGAGTCAAGTGCGCGGCCATAAAAAATGGCGGCACGACCGTGCACATTCAGTTTGCCGAAGGCATAAGGCAGAGCGAGCATCGCTTCCTGTGTTGCAAGGTCGGTAACTTCACGTTCAGCGAGAATTTTCCAGGGAACGACAGCTCTTTCGAAATCATCGGTGGACATATTCGCCCAGCCGGCGCTGAGTAATGCTTGATTTGAAAATGGGCCGTCGAGACGCACGCGGTTCAGGAACACTGCCGCTCTGTCGTATGCAGCGTCCTCGAGGAAGATCGTGCCGAGGACGAGATTGGATTTGTCACGAATTGCGAGTTCGGCCGGATCCTCGGTCGCGATCTGGCCGGCCCGTTCCAGTTGCTCGAGCGCAGCTTGCCTTTGTCCGTCCTGCAGATAGGCTATGCCGAGATTGTAGGCGGCGAAGCCACCGAAACTCTCCGAGTCCTGCAGCCGTTTCAGAACGTCGACGGAATCAGCCGGTTGTCCCTGGGCAAGATATATATTCGCGCGCAGGAATTCGATGTCATCGCGAATTGACCCGGGAATCTTGCCATCGATGCGGTTGAGCGCACGCATCGCGTCTTCGATCTGACCTTTCTGGAAATGTATCCGCGCCAGTCTGTACGCTGCGTCGTTGCGCACGACTTCGTCGACGGCACCCTCGAGCACGGCCCTGATCGCCCGACCCGCCCGGTGGTGCATTCTGTAGCGCAGCTCGAAGTCACCCAGCGAAAACTCGGCGTCATCTATGTGGTAAAAGAGCGTGTCGAGCTCCGGTTCGTCGACATCGTCATGCTGCTTGACTTCAGTATCAAGTCGTTGCAACGCTTCGAAGAAATGTCCCTGGTGCGCGTAAAAGAGCGCCTCGCCGAAATACAGATCTTTCAGCTCATCACCCTGACCAGGACTCGTTGCCAGACCGGCGAACAGCAGGAGCCCGATCGCTGAGAACGGTGCTCGACCCATGATTTACCAGTCTCCGACCTGGATGCTGGTCTTGCCGAACCCGGGCCCCGCCAAAGTGATCCCCAGCGCCTTCGGGTCGATCCCCTTGGCGAACTTGAATGAATCCGATTCGGTGAAATCATTGCCGTTTTTCAGCTTGCCCATCATCGTAACGCTGAGCTGATGGTCACCGGTTGCGACATTGCCCGTGAAAATCCGCTGCACACCACCTTTTTGCAGCGCCTCGAGTTCGTTGAAGCTGTAGATATGATGGGTTGCCAGCTCGCCGTTGATCTCGATCTGCACCGAATCGAGTCGAAACTCTTCCTCCTCGGCGATTGCGACAAATACGGCGACCTGCGTGTTGGACGGGTACAGTAGTCGCTCTTCGAGATTGCTGAGTTCCGATGCGATGTTCAACACGTCGGACTTAATCTCCTGAACCTGTCCATCCAGGCTGCGCATATCATTGGCGGAGATTTCCTGCGCGCTGCTCGCAGTAATAGAACCACAAACCAGCAGTATCGGTATTAAGATGCGAATCAGTCTCGACATATCGAAAGTCCTTTTCTCTTTACATATTCCCTATGTAAGTACCGGCAGTGTGCGGCATCGCCGCAATTTTGCAGGCAGACGCCAGTGTTGTGGAAATCAACTGCTTTATCTGTGAACTGCGCCTCAAATCGACGCCGCACCGGTCCCAAAGTCGGAAATTGATCGCTTCCTGCTAACTGTGACGCAGCGAATCAGATTGTGAAGTGTGTCACGGATTGGTATTTCAGTTCGCACCATAGTGTTCTTGGAAACTAATGACCATGGACTGGCGCACAATCCCGCGAGATATCGGCAACGCGATATACGATGCCTTCGTATCGCCTGGCGATCTCGTGCTGTCCTGGCTTGCCGCACACGCGCCGTCTTTGGCGACCAGGCTGGGCATGGAGGGCGATGACAGCTCGGCACTTCTGCAGGCTGCAATCTCGCTGCTGCTCTGGATCTTGTTGGCCCTGGTCATGTGGATGCTCGTGAGGCTCGGGCAGAATCTGGCGAGAACAGTCAGTGCGATATTCAGAACACTCACCTATCGTATTTCGGAAAGCATCCGCAGCCTCAAGACCCGGTTTGTCTGCAAGATCAGGCAACTAGTGCCGCGACGCCGATCATTACACCCAGAGCCGGTTCCCGAGTTGGAATTCGACGATCTCGATCTGGCGGTGCTGCGCAACGCGGCCGCTCTGGGTCCGGGATTCACGGTGTCCGCACCGGAACTGGCCGAGCGACTGACCCTGCGTCCTGCACAGATACAGCGCAGCCTCGACAGGCTCCGCAGCACCAAGATGCTCGACTACGTCATCGGCTCCACCGACGGTTTCGACAATTATCGACTGACCGACTATGGCTCCGCTTTTATGGCGATGTTGCAGCGGCAGGCTGGACAAACGGGACGCGCCTGAGCGCAATGTCATACTACATTAGACGCTAGTAACTTCTTCGCCGCAGTACGCGGTCACTGAAAATCCCGCGGGATGGTCTGCTCCCAGGACTTCTCCCGAAGCGTCGCACCGTTGACGCTGATCTTGCGCGTGTACCTGTAGTAAAAGTTTTCGCGATCACTCGTGAAAGACAATCTTCCCGCCCAGGACAACACGCGGTCTTCGAGCTGCACTTCGATGCGATGCCTGCCATTCATCGACGTATTTTCCGGGTGTTTGTCCGACGTCTTGTGTTCGATGGTTTCCTGATACGACTCGACGCCCCATGGATATCGTGTTGCGCCTGAATTCGTGGCGGTCGCCGTCACATCGCCTGTTTGCGGATTACGATCAACAGAAGAGATCTCACCGTATCCCGAGCTGGTGCCCACATCGATGGGCTCGTAGCCCGGGTACTTCGGACTCGGTGCGGGCGGCAGAAATATTGGCGCGGCGCGCTTCCCCGGCGGCACAATCGGTAACTCGACATGCGAGCCTTTTGCGCCGCCCAGCCGCAGCGTCGTCGTCATTGGAAAGGGCGTCGGCCACAGCATTGGCCACTGCGCATTGGACACCGCGAGCCGGATGCGGTGGCCCTTCGGGAACACCCACGACGTGAAATGCATTTCAATATCGAGGTCGAATTCTTTGCCCGGAACGATGTCCTCCGGCTCGCGCGCAGAGTTGCGATGCGTACCGTTGAAGGCTGCACCTGCCACTTGCGTGATCGTGCCGTCAGGCGCTACGTCGGACAACCTCACGACCCAGTTTGCGCGTGGCGCGTCGGCGGACACTTTGAGCCTGGCCATCGGCAGCCCGAGGATTTCGGTATCGGCTTCAAGCGGGTCCGTGTCGTAGACGAGGCTGTGCGCGTCCGTCGGTCGCTGATCGTGCGCAACGTCTCCCCACCACATGACGGGACCGCCACCTTCGATGCCACTCGAAGGCACATAGCGCAGAGCGTGAACGGCGTCCTCGGCCGGCGACGCAGACAAGTCGTGGTTGTCCTGCAGATACATCTTCGTATGCCGGATTCGATCGATGGGCCAGCCGTCTTCAAGGCGCCAATAGCCGGGCGCGTAATCGAGATACGGTCCCGGCGGATGCCACTCGCGCACGTAAACGGCAAGTCGCGGCTCTTCAAGGATGCCGGTGTCCTTACCTTTTAAAAACTGATCGAACCACCGCACCGCCTCGTGGCGCCACTCCATGCCCGGCCTGGGATATGGCTCGTGTGGCCACGCATGTGACCAGGCGCCGATCATCGCTTTAACCGGGGCGTCCACGTTGGCGAGCATGCGCGGCAGACTGTCCCGGTAACCGTCATACCAGCCACCGATATGAAAGGCTGGAATCTTGATCTGATCGTATTTGTCACGCGCGGACGCGCGGTCCCAGAACGGTCCATCCCGTTGTTGCTTCTTATATGTCAGCATCCACGGTTCGGTATCGAAGCGATTCCGGAAATTGTCGTCATCAATGATGTAGTCGGGCGCACCGGGACGCGTATTATCGAGGTCCTGGCTCATCTCCCAGGAGTCGATATGCATGATGCCGTCCATGTAGTGCACGTCGTCCTGGAACAGGTCTTCGGTGGCGTCGACAGCAATGATGGCTTTCAATGCCGGCGGCTGCCGGACCGCCATCTGGATGGCGTTGAAACCACCCCACGAGATGCCGAACATGCCGACATTACCGTTGGAGAATGGCTGCTTCGATAACCAGTCGATGACAACTTCGCCGTCGTCCTGCTCGATGTCCGAGTATTCGTGAGGAATCAGGCGACCCTCGCTATTTCCGGTGCCGCGGATATCGACGCTGGCCACGACGTAGCCGCGTGCAATGAAATAGGAGTACATGGAGTAATTGCGCGACCGGGCTTCCATCTTGCGATACGGCAGGTACTCGAGCAGGACCGGCAACCCGTCGCCCCGCTTGAGGTCTGTCGGCTTGTACAGATCGGCGGACAGACGTACGCCGTCGGGCATATCGATCCAGGCCTCTTCGATGGTTATGCCGTCATCCAATGTTTTGCTCCGCGCCGGCAGTGGATCAGATACTATCGGAACAGTCTATCCGGAAGGCATTCGATGCGTCGTATTTTTTCACGTTGCGGCATAACCTTTGCGCTTGCCATATTGCTGGTCGGTTGTCCCGGCGCCGACAGTCCCTCCGAAAAGGCAGCGACGGCTGGCGTTTCGCCCGTCGAGATTCGTGTCATGACGTTCAATATCGAGTGGGGTGGCACGCATGTCTCCTTCGACAATGTCGTCGAAGCGATACGACGGTCGCGGGCCGACATCGTCGGTATCCAGGAGGCCGAAGGCAACCTCGAGCGTCTCGCCGCCGAACTCGGCTGGTATTTCGAGTCGCGCAACTATGCGATCTCGCGGTTCCCGTTGCTGGACCCGCCCGCGGCGAAAGGAAACTATGTCCTCGTCGAAGTAAAGCCCGGCTACGTCGTGGCACTCGCCAACCTGCATTTACCTTCGGATCCCTACGGTCCGGATCTGGTGCGCGATGGCGCAGAGCTTAATGCCGTCTTGCTTAACGAGCACGCCGTGCGCATGCCGGCGTTGCAGCCATATCTCGACGCACTGCCCGCGCTGATCGACGCCGGCATGCCGACCTTGGTGACTGGCGATTTTAATTCGCCGACGCATACGGACTGGACGACCGCGATGGTGGGCAGGCGCCCGTTCCTCTACTATCCGGTCGAGTGGCCGGTTTCTGTGGCGATGCATCGGATCGGATTCAAAGATGCATGGAGAGACGTGTTTCCAGACGTCGCAGATAAGCCGGGGCTTACCTGGTGGGCCGCACGCCCGCACCTGGACGCTTATGTTTTCGGCGAGAACGATGCCCGGGACCGGATTGACCTCATCTGGTTTGCCGGCCCGGTCGAGACCGAGGCGGCTCAGCTGGTCGGAGAGGAAAACGCCCAGGGAGTCACGATCAGCGTCATGCCCTGGCCCAGCGACCATCGTGGTGTCGTTGCGACATTTACCGTGCAGCCGGTGCCTGTCCCGAATCTCGTAACGACAGATCGACGGGTTTACAGGGAAGGTGACGACGTCCACGTAACCTGTAGATTTCGCGGCGACGGTAATGCAGAAATCTCGGTCACCGAATTCGACAGTGATCGCAGCGTCATGAGCAGACACGTACAGGAACCGGGCGCCCGGTTCGAACTGCCGTCCGCATCGGCAGGCCATTACCTCGTGACGTTAACGGTTGCGGGCACGACCAGCGTGCGTGACTTCTGGGTGCTGAGTCGTGATGCAGTTCCGGCGCTCGAAATAACGGGTAGCCGGTTCAAAGTGGACGAACCCGTGGTTATCCGCTGGCGGAATGCGCCGGGCAATCGCAACGACTATATCGCCATCTATGCCGAGGAATCACAACATAATGCCGAGGCGATGCTGGCCTATGCCTATGTCGATGCCCTGCCCGCGGGGTCTATGGAGCTGTCGGCGCTCGTATCTTATACGGGCTGGTCAATGACGCCCGGCAACTACGTTCTCAAGTTGCTGAAAGATGACGGTTACGAAGTATTGGCCCAAACGACTGCATTCGAGATCCACTAGTCCGTTCTTGGACAGGGTATAATGGGTGGTTCGCGGCCGGCCCGCACGATACGAATAAGAAAAAAGAGTACGGACCGTTCGCACCATCTCTATTCCAGGATATTTTGTGGCCATGCATTCCGAATCACCGACTATCGATATTATCGACACCAGCGCAGAATTGGGAGAGCCGCTGCCCCCCTGGACCTACGCGAACTGGGAACTCTTCGAACTCGAATACGAATCCCTGTTTCTGAGTCGCTGGCAGCTCGTGGGACACGTCAACGATGTGCCCAATTCCGGTGACTACATCGCGGCCGACATCGGTCGCGACAGTGTCGTGGTCCTGCGCGGTGAGGATCAGGAGCTGCGCGCATTTCTCAACGTGTGCAGGCACCGGGCGTCGCGCATCTTCGAGGGCAAAGGCAGCTGTCGCGGTGTCATCAGATGTCCCTATCACGGCTGGACCTACCGCTTCGACGGCTCACTCATGGCGATACCGCAGGAAGAGAATTTCCCGGATCTTGACCGATCCGAGTACGGCCTGCACGAAATCCAGATCGAGGATTTTTACGGCCTGGTGTTCGTGCGCGTCACGGGCGAAGGACCCACTGTCGCCGCGCAGTTTGCGCACACAGATACGTTCTTCGCGGACTACGATGTCGCGAACTACGTGGAATTCGCACAACCCATTACGGACATCTGGGACGTCAACTGGAAAGTCGCGTGGGACAACTTCCTCGAGAACTACCACATCCCTATGGGTCACCCCGGCCTCAACCGACTCGTGCAGGAGAGCGGCGAGTGGGCGGAATTGACGAGTGGCGTGAGCTACGGCGTCTTCCGGTTACGCGAGAGGTGCTCGAAGGTCGCAGAGGAGCGCCGCTATCAGGAACAGTCGCACCACGGCAATCGCCGTCTGCCGGAAGATCTCAAGGACAAGTGGGTGCAATTCGGGCTGACGCCGAATCTCGGCATTGACCTGTATCCCGAAATGCTCGACCTGTTCCAACTCATCCCGCTCGCGCCCGACAAAACGATGGTGCGCGCCGCATTCTACGGTCACCAGGACCCGACGCCCGAGGAAGAGGAACTCCGTCGCCTGAACATGCAGATCAACACTGCGATCAACGAGGAGGACAAAGTACTGTGCGCCCGAGTGCATCAGGGGCTCACCACGCACGGCTACGAACCCGGCCCGTTGTCACAGCAGGAAAGCGCTGTTTACAATTTCCACGAGATGATGCGCGAGCTCATTCCGGTCATGGCGTTGCGTGACGAGCCTGTCGCGGGCTCGGTTGCCACCGAAAATGCCAGGTTGCTGGAACAGCGCTGACGCTTCGGATCACTACGAGCGAGTCACGGGGAACACGTCTTGGATATCGGTGTCGACCAACGCTGCCTCGGGGAAATCGACATGCTGGCGCTCAAGGAGCGCATCCTTGCGCAGGAGCCCGAGGCCTGGACCGAACAGGCAATACGCCAGCAATCCTATGAAGTGCACCAGGACACCGAGTCAATCGTAATGCTGTTCTGCGACGAGAGCTGGCCTGATGGCGAAATCTATCGCGAGTCGGGCTGGGAGCGGCTCGCCGATGCAGCGATGCCCGTCATCGATCACATCATCGCAACGTACTACGAGCATGGCGGCACCTTGTTGCGTGCCATGGCCGCTAAGCTTAAAGCTCACGGGCGCATTCCACCGCATCGTGACAAGCTCAGCTCGTTTCATATCGGACATCGCGTCCATGTGCCGATTACAACTAGCGCTGCCGTCCGTTACACGATTTCCGGCAAGCCGTATCAGTTCGAAGTCGGCAATGCCTATGAGATCAACAACCAGAAGTTACACAGCGTCATGAACCTGGGCAAGGACGACCGCATCTCGTTCATTTTCGATTATGTACCAGCTGACAGACTGCCGGTTGGCGCAAGCTAGGCTCTGGATCCACTGCGCATGAGTGAGTCGTTACCCCGAAAAGCTGCCAGCATCCAGCGCGCTCTCGACTATCTGAAACGCGAGCGGCCGCTGCGCGCCGAGGAAACCTGCCGGGACTATCTCGCGGACCATCCGGGCTGTGCAGATCATTTTCGGCTGCTGGGCCAAGCACTGATGAAACAGAACCGAGCGGCCGAAGCCGAGGAGCAGTTACGGTTTGCTTTGACCCTCGAGCCCGAATTCCCGCAGCTGCATGAAGACCTGGGCAGCGCACTGGCGATGCAGGCGAGATTCGACGAAGCTATTCCTGAATTCGAAAAGGCCATTCAGCTACAGCCCGCGTTGCCCTTGGCAAAGCGAAAGCTTGGGCAGGCGCTGATTGCCGCCGGTCGCGGCGACGAGGCCGACGAAGCGTTGCGCGAATACGTCGACAAGGATCCTGAGCGTGCAGCCATCATCAAAGGGGCACAACTGTATCAGGACGGCGAAATAGACGACGCCATCAAAATATTTCGCAAGGTGCTCAAAACAAATCCGAACAACGTCAACGCGATGCATCATCTTGCCGGGGCGTACTGGCACGATAAGAAACAGCATGATGACGCTGAAGCCCTGTTGCGGCGCGCAACGCAGGTTGCACCCGACTTCGCGCGCGCATGGCTCACGCTCGGCGCACTGCTCATGGACATGAACAAAGTTGTGGATGCGCTTCCGGCCTATGAAAAGGCGACGCAGCTCGAACCGCGCAACGCCGAGGCCTGGGCCGGTCTCGGTAACGCCAACGGGCGTGCAATGTATCCCGAGAAGGCGATAACGGCATTCGAGAAATCAATTGCGATCAATGACTCGAGGCCCGCGGTTCTCGCCGCCTATGCCTGGGAATTGAAGACGATCGGGAATCAGGCGGCGGCTCTCGATGCGTACCGCAAAGCCGTCAAGGCCAAGCCGAGCTTTGGCCCTGCCTACTGGAGCATGGCGAACCTGAAGATCTTCAAGTTCGAAGATCAGGAAATCGACACCATGCTCGAGCAGGTCGAACGCGACGACCTGACCGATGTCGAGGACATCCATTTCCGATTTGCGCTCGGCAAGGCCATGGAGGACAGGCAGGACTACGACCGGGCCTGGCATTTCTACCATACAGGCAATCAGCGGCAGCGGGTCACCCTGGAACATGAGCCGTTAAGATTCGAAAAACGTCAGACCGCGATCAAGAAAGTATTCGACCAGAAACTGTTCACTGAACGAGCGGGCGCCGGCTACGAAGTTGGCAGGCCGATATTTATCGTCGGGCTGCCGCGGTCGGGCTCGACGCTCGTCGAACAAATCCTGGCTAGCCACAGCCAGGTCGAAGGTACCTCGGAGCTTCCGGTGCTGGGGAGGATCGTGGAATCCATCGGTCGCTATCGAACCGACGGCGGGCGCTATCCCGAAGCGGTTCCCGAACTGCGTGACAAGGACTTGCGGGGTTACGGCAAACAATACATCGATGAGTGTCAACGGTATCGAGCGACAGACAAGCCGCTCTTTACCGATAAATTGCCCAATAATTTTCCGATGATCGGATTTGCACACCTGATCCTGCCCAATGCGATATTCATCAACGCCAGACGGCACCCGTTTGACAGCTGCTTGGGAAGCTACAAGCAACTGTTTGGACAGGGTCAGAACTTCACCTACGACATGCTAGACCTCGCTCACTATTACCAGCAGTACGATGCGATGATGAAACACTGGCATAAAGTGCTGCCGGGCAAAGTGCTCGATGTGCATTACGAGGAAACGGTTACAGACCTCGAGCGGCAGGTGCGACGTATCCTCGATCACTGTGACCTGCCGTTCGAGGAATCCTGTCTGCACTATTACGAAACGAACCGCGCCGTAAAAACGGCGAGCTCGGAGCAGGTGCGCCAGCCGATCTACACGAGCGCCCTTGGCAAATGGCGGCGGTATGAAAAACATCTCGATCTGTGGAAAGAACAGCTCGGCGACATCGTCGACGAGTTACCGGAGGTTTCACGAAACGCGGGCCTATAGGGCCGTTTTATCCGCTTGGTTATACGGCCACTTTGCAATGGTGTGGATGGCGTTGCGCGCATCCTGACTTAAACTGACCGACCCCAGTGTCTCGTTCGCCGCAAGATCGTACAGAGTGATGGTCGATGGCGAGGACCCGCCAGCGACGATTCGATCGGACAGAACACAGAGGCCTCTGGCGAATCCGGGTCTCGCGATCCCCTCGGTGATCGCATCGGTATGCGACAGCTGGCCGGTGTCGTAGCTTGGCACGACCATGGCTCGGTCCTCCTCACCTTCACCTCGTCCTGTATAGCGCAGCGCGCCTGCATCAGTGTCGTTGAATAACACGCCGTCGCGAAACGGCTGGGCGTTGCGGGAATTCGACGGCAACTCGACCGCCATGTTGATTCGAGCGCCGTTGAAATGCAGCATGCCACCGGTTCTCAGGCCTGTGATGTACATACCATGCTGGTTGCAATACACGTTGTTGATATGAAGTTTGTTGAGCGGCAGAGGGCCATCGTCCGACGTCGGATCAAAACGCGTTGCCTTGAAGCGGTAGTTTGAGGTTTCAACGTGCATCGCCCAGTGAAACCGGTGCTCGGCGAGATCGAAGCCCAAAATGCTGTCGAAGGCAGCCGATGTGAGATAGAGAGTGTGTTGCCAGATCGTGATCTCGTGACAGTTCAGCAGATAAGGACAGCGCCAAGATTTGATAATTTCGAAATCCGGAGTACAGGCGACTAACTCGTCGCTGGCCGCAATGTAGATCCTGTCACCATCGAACGCGACGCCGCGCAGACCGCGGCCTCCTCCCGCTCCGTGCCAGTCGATATCCAGCGTATTCCGATCGAGCGCTTGCCGGACCGACTGATTCTCGAGGTCGAGCTGATACAGACCACCGTGGCTTTCGCCTTTGTGGCTGCCGCGAACGACGGTTGTTGTGATGAGCCTGGTTATGTGCCGCCGAAGCCTTTTCTGAGCGTCAGCCAGACCGTCCGCGGGCGATGCTGCGCCCGCTGCTGAAGGTACCTCGGGTCGTCAAACTGGTCGACATATCCTGCACGCTCGCCATTCCAGATGTAGCTGTAGCCTGTCTGGTTGAACAGATTGTTAACGGTCAACTCGATATCGAATCGGTTTGGCAACTGCAGGCCGGCCGAGAAATTGCTGTACGTCCAGGAAGGTGCAAGACCAGCGGTGTCGTTGTTCAGGATATCTTCCGTACCGGACCAGGATTCGTCCTGGTATGCGAAATCGTAGAAAAACCACAGGTCGCCGCCGAGGACATTTGGCACCTCGTAGTAGAGACTCGCGTGAGCCCGGGCGTCGGGCGAGGTCGGCAGCGTCATGCCGGCTCTGATGTCGGCCGGAATTTCGTTGCCGTCGTCGTCGAGGCTGGTATAGACCGGATCGCCATTCATCCCTTCGACGCAACCAAGATTGACGTTGTTGACAAAATCATTGCAGAAATTATCCTGGAACTCCTTGTCGCCAGCGTAAAAGCTAACGTTGAAAGCCAGGCGGTCGGTCATCTGCCACTGGACACTCGCTTCTATGCCTGTGGTCTCTGCACCGCCGGCGTTGATGGTTCCCTGAAGCCACCATTCGTCGAAACTGGGGTCCTGCATGTAGTCGTCCCACTCCATATAGAAGGCGCTGGCGTTGAGTGTCAGGCGCCCATCGAGCCACTGGCTCTTGATGCCGATCTCGTAATTGTTGAGAAAATCGCCCATAAAGGTGGAGGGTAATCTGCCGGTCTCGACGGCGCGCCGGCTGTTGACGCCCCCAACGCGGAAGCCCTGGCTGTACAATCCGTACACCATGGCATCATCATCGAAGTTATACTGCAGCCCGATCTTGAATATCGTGTCGCTATCCTTGCCGACGTCTCTGTACGAACCGTCACCAGTCCCCCGGTCCCCGAATGGAATGAGATCGCCCGGCCACAGGTTTTTCTCAAATCTGTCGCGATCGAACTCGGCCCAGCGAATACCACCGAATACCATCAAGTCCTCGGTCAGGTCGTAGCTCAATTCCCCGAAAACAGCGGTCTGCTTGATGGACTGCGTAAACTTTTGGTTGAATGCAATATTCGTAATCGGAAGTGGGTAGACCTGGTTGGGGTTGTAGCTGTAATAACCCGCGTAATAATTTGCGGCATAAAACATGCTCGTGTTTTCGAGCCCCGGTGTCTTGACGCCATAGAACCAGTCGTTTAGAAAATCCTCGTAATAGACACCCACCATCCATTGAAAGCGGGTATCTCCGCTCGAAACCAGGCGCAACTCGTAGGCGTCGCGTTCCTGGAACTGGTCGTTGAAGATGTAGCTCCGGTAGTAGTTGCTGTAGTAAATGCACGAATAGAAATAGCCTAAATTGCAGTAATAGCCGTAAGCCGCGTCCCTGCCCTGGGTGTAGGCCATATTGTCGTATTCATAGACAATGTCGCGCTCGAAGCGGGTTGCCGTGAACGACAGCTCGGCGAAGCCGAGGTCACCCGCCAATGTGAGTGATGTCGACACCCAGTCGTCATCGCGGAACTCGTCATCAAAGCGTGTCACCTGATAATCGCCGAGTGCTGCGTCGGAGTCCCAGGCGCCCGGTGCCGACGTGTTTTCGGCAACGAGGCTAAACAACGTCGACCATTTGTCGTTCAGGTTCCACTTTACATGTACGCGACCGCCGTCCACGTCGTACTCGTTGATATCGTCCTCAACGAGGGCAGCATTGTCGAAATTGCCGGTGAAGCTCGTGCCGAATACGTTATCGACGTAGCCACCATCATGGGACGTATAGCCTACGATTCGCGCCGCCAGTTTGTCTTCCACCAGCGGAATATTGACGACACCGCTGATGTCATAGCTGTCTTCACCACCGGTCGTCGTACCCCAGCGGCCTTCGATCCTGCCTTCGAATCCGTCGGTATTCGGTTCATTCGTAATATAGCGAAGTGTACCGGTCTGCGAACTCGAACCGAACAAGGTGCCCTGTGGTCCAGGCAGGAATTCGACGCGTGCCATATCGATATTGCGTATGCCGACCTGCTGCGCATTCGACGTCATCGGTTGCTCGTCGAGGTACACGGCGACCTGCGCTTCCCGGCGGTATTCGTATACTTCACTTGTCATGCCGCGGACGCTCAGCTGATTCTGCCCCGGTTGCAGAGCCGTGAGATGGACGCTCGGCAAGGCACGGAGCGTAGCCTCGAGATCTTTCGCGCCCATCCGTTCGAGCTGGACCGAAGACAACACGTCGATGCTGTGCGGGACGTCCTGCAGACTTATCTCGCGCTTGGTCGCCGTGACGAGGATCTCGTCGATGCTTAACGCATCATCCTGCGCAACCGCCGCCCCTGCCGGGCCCAGCGCCGCGATGACGGCCGCTGCCAGCGGCGTCATCCGGAATACATTTACTGGCGATTGAATACGCGATTTGCCAGAAGTGGCTTTGCGATGCACGTCGTCGATCATGCAGAGATCCCCCGATTTAGATGACGTTTCTTCTTAAACTGCCCGGCTCGGCCGTCGCGCAATAATGCCAGATTTCGGTATGAGACTGGTAGCCCCTCGCTCGGTGTTGCCGCCGTATATCGAATCATTATTCAATATTCGTATCAATTACCTGAATAGTCTGAAGAAATCAGCCCGCGACGGATAAGCGCAATGACGCCCAGCTGGCCGCGAATATTCTTTTACTGGCCCTGTGTGCTACCTATGCTAGTCATGATTGCAAATCCGGGCGGTGGAAGCACGCGAATGCACTTGCCGGCACGAATATCCGTGGCAATGCGCGAGATGGCGGCGCAGGATGCCGATCGCCTTAGACTTTTCAGGGCGCCCGCACGTGTCAACATTATCGGCGAGCACACCGATTACAACGACGGCTTCGTCCTGCCCACGACCACAGCGATCTATACATGGCTGTGCGCTGCACCACGCAGCGATCGCAAGGTCGAGGTTACATCGTATAACGTCAACGACACTCGAAATTTCGACCTCGACGATTTGAAGCCCGCGGAGAATGTCGACTGGCTGGAGTACGTCAGCGGCGTCGCGGCCGCACTTGAGATCGAAGGTATCCGTTTAGATCAGATGGGCGTCGGCGGTGACGACTCCTGGGGCAAGGGCACGCTGCAGAAATGCTCGCTGAACGAGACACAGTACAACTACCGGTTCACACTGTTGCCGTACGCGCCGCTGGACGGACGCCTCGATGAGCTTGTCAGCCGGTAATTTCGCAGCCTGACCACAATAATTTGAATAAAGAGAACGGCCATGCTTGAAACACTCGACTTTACCGTCGTCGCAACCTACGCGATTTCGCTGTTGCTGCTCGCGCAATGGGTCTCGCGCGAGAAAGCCGGCCACAAGAAAGATACCAAGGATTATTTCCTGGCCGGCAGGGCCTTGCCATGGTGGGCGATCGGTGCGTCACTGATCGCCGCCAACATATCGGCGGAGCAGATCATCGGCATGTCGGGCTCGGCGTTCGTGATGGGCATCGCAATCGCGTCCTATGAGTGGATGGCGGCATTGACGCTCATCATCGTGGGCAAGTACCTGCTACCTGTTTTCCTGAAACATCAGATCTACACGATGCCGCAGTTTCTCGAGCAGCGTTACGATCACCGCGTCCGCATGGTGCTCGCCGTGTTCTGGCTCGGCGTCTACGTGCTCGTCAACCTGACGTCGATACTCTGGCTCGGCGCGCTCGCGATTAACACCGTAACCGGGCTGAACCTCACTTATGCATTGCTCATGCTCGCAACGTTTGCAGCAGCGTACTCGCTCTATGGCGGTCTCAAGGCTGTTGCGCTGACAGATATTATCCAGGTCGTGCTGCTTGTTCTTGGCGGCTTGATGATCGCCTACGTCTCGATGAACGAGATATCAGGCGGTACCGGCGTTCTGGCGGGTTTCTCGATCGTTCTGGAGCAGGTACCCGACAAGTTCGACATGATCCTGTCGAAGGATAATCCGCACTACATGAGCTTACCCGGTATCTCGGTTCTGGTCGGCGGCATGTGGATCATGAACCTGTCGTACTGGGGCTTCAATCAGTACATCATTCAGCGCGCCCTCGCGGCAAAGAGCGCGGCCGAGGCACAAAAAGGCATCGTGTTCGCCGCATTTCTCAAAATGCTGATGCCGGTACTCGTTGTCCTGCCGGGGATTGCCGCCGTCATCCTGGCGCCGGATCTGTCGGCGCCGGACAAAGCGTATCCGGAAGTGATGAAACTGTTGCCCGTCGGCATCAAGGGTCTCGTGTTCGCTGCGTTGATTGCCGCGATCGTGTCATCGCTTGCGTCGATGACGAATAGCATCTCGACCATCTTCACAATGGACATCGTCGCGTACTTCGGGGGTCGCTCCGAACAGCGCCTCGTTAATATCGGACGTGCCGTAAGCCTGTCGGCGCTGATCATCGCGATGATCGTAGCGCGGCCGCTGCTCGGCAATTTCGATCAGGCGTTTCAGTATATCCAGGAATTCACCGGCTTCTTCACGCCCGGCATTGTGGCGATTTTCCTGCTCGCGATTTTCTGGAAAAAGACAACGGCGAACGGCGCGCTGGCCGCAGCTATCGGTTCGGCCGCGTTTTCCGTCGGCTGCAAGTTGTTCTGGCCATCACTGCCGTTTATCGATCGCGTCGGCCTGGCGTTTATTCTTTGCGTGCTGCTCGGCATGTTCGTCTCACGGCTGCAGGGCGCGCAGGATCATCCAAAAGCGATCGAGTACGGCGACGTCGACATATCAACGAGTACCGGTTTCAACCTTGCGGCATTGGTCGTCATCCTGATGCTGACAGGCCTGTATGCCGTCTGGTGGTAAGCTGTGCGCCTCTTTGGCGCCGGGGAGCGAAGTGTGATCGGCAGAATTAACAGCGTTGTGTGCCCCGCGATCTTCTTGTGCTGTTTGCAAGCGTGCGAACGGACGATTGTCGAAACCACATACGCTGCGAATAACAAAACCGCCCAGGTCGACATGCTGTTCGCGCATCTGGATGAAGGCAAGCAGCCGGGCGCGGCGGTTATCGTAATCGACGGTGGTGAGATCGTGTACCGCAGGGGCTTCGGCTTTGCCGATCTCAAGGAAGAGCGACGCATTGATGAGAACTCGATGTTTCGGCTCGGCTCGGTATCGAAGCAGTTCACGGCCGCGGCAATTCAGGTACTCGCGGAACAGGGAAAGCTGCATATCGACGACCCGATCGTCAAGTACCTGCCGGAGCAGACGAAGTATCCCGGCGTGACGATTCGCCACCTGCTGACACATACGTCCGGCATCCCGGACTATTACGACGACATCCAAGCCACCGAACACCTGCTATCCAATGCCGACGTTGCCGAGTTCATAGCAGGCATGACCGGACCGGACTTCCCGCCGGGCGACAGGTATGAATACAGCAATCCGGCCTACGAGCTCCTGCCACTGATCATCGAAGCAGCATCCGGTGAGCGTTTCGCCCGTTTCATGGAGAAACATATATTCACGCCGGCTGGCATGAACGGTGCCCTTATTCACGACCACAGTGCACCGGATATTCCGCATCGTGTCTACGGCTACGACAAGGTGGACGATGGCTACGCTCGCAATGACGATCACTTTCTGAACGGCATCGTTGGATCCGGCAGTATGTACGCGACGCTGAACGACTTTTTCGCCTGGGATCAGGCCCTCTACGGCGACAGCGTGCTATCACGTGATTCCCTTGACGAGGCGTGGACGCCGGCTGCGTTGAATAACGGAGACAAGATCGAGTACGGATACGGTTGGACGTTAGATACCTATGAAGGTTACGAGCGCGTCAGCCACGGCGGCAGCTGGGTCGGGTTCCGCAACGGTATTGCCCGCTACCCGGAACAGCAGCTAGCCATAGTCGTGCTGACGAACGGCAGCTGGTTCGAGCCCGAACTCGCGATCGATCGCATCTCCGAGATATACCTGCCCGCCGACCCGGCTCGCTTTCGTCCGGCGGCGAGTTTTGAACGTGTGCAGCGGCAACACCGCCGGCTGCCGGATAACGATATCTGGTGGACTGTCAACGGGCCCGATATGGCCTGGAACAACAAGAACCTGCACCAGCTGTTTCCAACCGTGAACGTCTATCGCAACGGCCCCGTGCGCGAACTCGCGGCGAGCTCATCTAACGAAATCGCTGAGATCGTGGTCGAGACCCCCGCAGGCAAAATGAGTTTTGACGACTTCATCCACAGCGATCATTCCACGCTGATGGGCATCGTCGTCCTGCACGAGGGGCGCATCGTGTACGAGCGCTATCCGCGCATGCAGGATTACGAGATGCCGGTCTACTGGTCGGTTGCCAAGGCGTTTGTCGGCACAGTCGTACGCATCCTCGAGGAGCGTGGCCAGATCGACGTATCCGCGCAGATCGAAAACTATATCCCGGAACTCGCCGAATCCAGCTTCGCCGGCATTACTGTGCGCAACATCCTCGATATGGCGACGGGCCTCGACTGCGACGATGAATACGAAGACCGCGATTCCTGTTACTACCGCTATTCGATGGCGATCGGCGATGGTTTCCGCAGCGAAGACGCACCCGACAATCCCTACGACTTCGTTGCCACACTCGAGGTCAGCCGGCATGCAGAGCAAGGCGAGCGCTTTTCTTATTCGGGCCTGAACACGTTCGTGCTCGCGTGGCTCGTCGAGAAAGTGACGGGCACGCCGTTCCAGGACGCGTTCAGCCGCGAGATCTGGTATCACATCGGCGCAGAATCGAATGCCTCGTACATCGCACCGCGCTACGGCGTTGCGGTGACGCACGGCGGCTTTATGGCAAGACTTCGGGACGTCGCCAGATTCGGTTTGCTGTTCACGCCGAGTTACAAAGTTGTCAGCGACACCCGGATCATTTCCGACGCGCATCTCGAGCTGTTGCAGAACGGCGGGCGACCGGAGCTCCTCGCCAATGCCGGCAATACGGACAGCGACCTGCGCCACAACATCTATCAATGGGACCAGGTCATGACGAACGGCGACATCTTTAAAGGCGGGTGGGCCGGTCAGGGTTTGTTAATCAATCCCGAGCGTGACGTCGTCGCCGTCTTCACAGGGTACTTCAAGGATGACGACTACAGCGAGATCGACGCAGAGCCGATCATCAGGAACATGCTCGACGACATATTCGGTAATTAACCGAACTCGCTGCCGCCATTAATCAACGATAAACCAGCCGCTCTTGATCGCCCTATCCCATTGCAGGAAAACGGCCGGGCCGATGCCCGAAGGCAAACCGAGTTCGTCGTCGCGTGCCATGTAACCGTGCTTGCCCGCCATGAACTGCGTCAGTGAATACTTCGGCGCCGGATCCATGGCCTCGTACATCGGGATCGTTACCTGTTCATAAACTTCGCGACTGTGATCGCGGCTGAATGCCGAGATCTGGAACAACACTGGCGGCACCGGATTGACGTCCGGTCCACGCAGCTCGCGCGTCAAGCCGACGTAATGATCTATCAGCGCCTTGGTCTCATCCGCATCGTATTCGAGGCGTTTCGCCGTGGCTTTCGCCGCCTCGGTCAGCGACGCTTCGATGCCATGCGTGATGATGTATTCGGCTTTGAACTGCGGCCGCTTTTGTGATTGCTCCCAGCCGGCGAGGATGTCCTCCATAACCATCGGCAGGCGCATCAACGCCTGCGGTCCTTCGCTGCCGAGCAGTTCGGGTCCGACATAGCGGGCCGAATCACGCCAGCTACGAATGTACAGCTCATCGAACGGATCCGATCGTGACGGCAGCAAGATTGTTTCGGATGGGACGTCGTAATCGCCGATCTTGCCGAGCTGTCCGCCCCAGGCCGCCTGCGCACGATAAACATAACCGAACGGCGAGTTCTCGATCGCCAGGACGCCGGCAACATTGGGCGCGCGCTGCGAGAGCATGTTCACGAGCGGTCCACCCGTCGAATGGCCGTGCACGTAGATCGAGTACTCGTCTTCGGGAAAATGTTTCTGCATGGCCGCGACGCCGCCGGTCTCTAATGCGAGCGGCCAGGCGGCCATGCGGTAATAGAACAACGTGCCGGGCTTCGCTTTGGCGAGCCGCCGCGTTCCGTAACGCGGCCGTTGCCCGGTGTCGAAGATCACGTCGTACTGGTCGCGGTCGATTTCTTCACCGCGCAGCCAGATCGGCGTACGCACCGAACCGTCGTCGTTGACGTTCTTGGCTGGCCAGTCGCGCGATTCCGTGTGGAACGCGTGCCGGCCCGGATAACTCATGCTCACAACCTTGTAGCCGAGCTTCTGCGACAGGATGCGCGCCTGCCGATGCATCGATTTAAAATCGCCAGATCCGCCGTGCAGCAGGAAGATGCCGACTTTCTTGCCGTCTGCGCCAGTCGCGATGTCGCCGCTATTGACCGGCTCATGCACGGACATGCCAATGTCCCACTGCATACCCGCGGCTTCGAAGCGAATAATGTCCTCGACATATCCTCGCTTCCCCTTAACCGGAATATCGGGCCGATTCAGGATATCGTTCGATGCGGCGACGATTTCTTCAAGTCCCACTTCCTGAAAATAATTCTCGCCCGCCAATACGTTAACGGAGGCCAACAGGCCTGCGAGCAACAATGCCGGAACGCTTTGGTATGTTTGCTTCGAGTGAATGTTCATAACTGCCTTAAATCAATTGTTTGCGTTGATATTTAATGACGCCGACCACGAGTATTGCGACGAATACGCTCGCGCCGATGATCAGCACCGACAGGTTCGGCTGCCGCGCATCGGTTGTCGGGGCCGTAGCCGCAACGGTGTGGCTCTTGGTTTTGGCGTCGGGGTTTTCTGTCGTGTACTTACCGGTCTCCGGATCGATGTAGATCATGTACGCAGGAACCTTGTCCTCATCGCCACAATAAGCGGGACCCGAGAACAACAGCAACGCGACGACCGCGGCCGACAGCATGCCGAGATACCTGGAATTGCAGTTTATTGCCACAATCTCGAATCGTAGGCGAGCTGACCCGCGACGTAAGTGAGTTCGATGTGCAGCGTGTCCAGTTCAGCGTCGCTTACCTGCATAAAACCACCGTTCAAGACGACGAAATCAGCCCATTTCCCGGGCTCGAGCGAGCCGAGATTGTCTTCTTCGCCGATGAACCGCGCCGCGTTCCAGGTGATCATGCGCAAAGCGGTTTCGCGATCGATCGCCTGAGCCGGCGCAATGACCCGGCCCTGGTCGTCGCTGCGCGTCACGGCCCATTTGATCATCTTCATCGGGTGATTAGACGCATCGCTGCCTTCGAAATGCACGTTCACTCCGCGCTCGATCAGATCCTTGACCGGCTGCAGGCCATCGAGCTGATTGGCATACTCATACAGCAACGGCGACTTGCCGTCGACGAGTCGCGGATCGAAGTACTCGTTGATCTTCAGGCCAAATCTGAGCGCGTCGTTATACTTGTCGATGAGCGCGAAATTCTCTTCGTCCCAAATGACGTTGTGATCGTAGGCATTCGGTTTTATCTGCTCGAACAGCACCTCTTCCTCGCTGTAGGCGTTTTCGACCGCATCGAGCACGACTTTCATCGCACCGCTGCCCATGTTGTGGTTGCCGCTCGTATTCCAGCCGTACTTGATCAGCAGGCGCATCGTATTCCAGTCGGTCTGTAGCTTGTCCTCATCGCTGATGTCTTCCCAGGACAAGCCGGTGACCGCCTCACCCGACCACTTGTTCCAACCGTAAAGCGTGCCGCCGAGCTCGGGCATGATGCGATCCTTGGGCTTGATCGTGAGAATTCCAGACGGGCTGTTCGGGCCGTCGTCGAGCGATGCCAGCGCCGCGCCGACGATCTTGACCATCGGCCCTCGCTCAGGGTCATACAAGGAAAAATCGACGATGTTGCCGACTCGTTTCAGGTATTGCTCAGGAAACGGGTTCTGCCGCGTCATATCATGACCCGGAAAGACTCGCATCGAAAGTTCACCCTTGTGAAAGATCTCGTTGAGCATGCTGATTGTCAGCCCGCTCATGTGCCCGGTCGTCGTAGTAACGCCGGCGCTCAGATAACCGAGAAACGATGCCTTCGCATCGCGAATCCCTTTTTCGATGTATTCGCGGCTCGGGTACGGGCGCGCCTGCCAGCCGATGAATCCCGTGGCTTCGTGGATTAGCGCTCCGGTGGGTTCCCCGTTTGCATCCTTGACGACACCAAAATGGTCGCTCGGCAAGCCCATCGAGAAGGCCCTCTCGAGCATTGCATGATTAACGCGTGCGTCGCTGCTCGTATAGAAAAGGGCGATCGGATTTTCGGGCGCAATCTTGTCCAGATCGTCTGCCGTCCAGTCAAGAGACTCCAGCGGAAAATTCTTCGGCATGTTGACGAATACCGGCTCTGCAGGCTGGGCCTGATCGAGCACTTCATCTATGGAGCTCAGCAGCACCTCCATCTCTTTCCCGGCGATGCGTCCTGAGAGCCAGCCGCCAACCATGGTGTCTTTGTAGATGTCGCCGCCAGGCACCGCGTTATCGCCGTCATTGTAGATATACCCGGGCGTCAGCGTACGTCCCGCAAGATCCACGCGCTCGGTCTGCGGACCGGCAAGCGCCAGTATCTGCTCGTCGCTGCCAACTTCGAGGACTCGTCCATCGCGAACCGCGATCGCTTCGGCCACCGAGAATTCGGCATCAACCGTCAGCACCTGCCCGTTGAACAGTACCAGGTCGGCGTAACGAATCAGCTGCGTCGGGATGTCGCCATTCGCGGCATAGGCCGTTCGCTCAAGCTGCGGCAGCGCTGCAAACACGATAACCAGCATCGCTGCCAGCGAAAACCTTTGGGCAAATTGCGCAACAACAGTAACAATGTTGCCGACTCGTAATAATTGATTCTTCAGAAACGGTCTCATAGCGCCCCCTGAGTTTCTTGTGAGTATAGATCGCAGTCGATGCAACACATACTGTTTCGTGTCAAATGAAACGCATCATGCGGTTAGCTCAAAGTCATGCGCGACGCGCTCCAGGGTATCCATCATCATACGCAGCGTCGGCGACGGGTCGGATCCCGCACGGACTGTCAGACCCACGGAACCCTGAGTATCACTCGTGTCCACATTCAGTACGCGCAACGCGCCGTCATGTATATCGTGCACAACGACGCCTCGGGAAATCATCCAGACTGCATCCGAGTCCAGCACATACTGACGACAAAAATCGGGAGACCGGGCCTCAATGCTGTTCGGCAATGCGCCCACGCCGTGCGCGATCAGGAAGCGGTCGATAATGGGTCGCATAACACCATCTGCGGTCGGCATCAGCAGGGTCATATTCTCCAGCATGACCAGATTGAACGGGTCTGCGTCGGCCAGCGGATGTCCGGGTCGGACAACAAAAAGCAGCTGCTCGGAATACAGATGTGTAAACGACAAGCCCTGCATGTCTTGCGGCCGCGCCAGTCGGCCGACAACCAGGTCCAGCTCACCGAGTCGCAGCTGGTTCAGCATGCTGCTGTTAGGGCCGGTGATTACGCGCAGCATCGTCTTATGAGTCTCCCTGAATTCTCTGACGGCACTCGGCATGAAATGCGCCGCCACGCCGGCGAGCACACCGATCATGAGCACCGGCTCTGCGTGCATGCGCGCCTGTGCGAGGCCGTCGAGCCCCTCCTTCAGCGCAGCAATACTCGCGCCGGCATAACGCAGGAATACCCTGCCCGAGGGCGTCAGCCTCAGCCCTCCCTTGCCGCCGCGCTCAAAGAGCTTCGTTTCGAGAATCTCCTCGAGTTCCGCGAGCGTTTTCGATGCGGCGGGCTGGCTGACATTGAGCGTGTAGGCGGCCGCGCTGACCGTGCGCGAGCGAGCGGCTTCGAGAAAACAGTTCAGGTGGCGATGCCGAATGCGGCTAAGCTGTTGTTTTGAGGTAAATGCCGGGGATTCGATAACCATTGAATTATATTAAACTGATAATAATTCATTTTCCATAACCATTTATATCATCTATGGTAACTATTGCACCAGTAGCGAACAAGCTGGCAGCGCCATTACAAACAGACCGGCAGGAGCAGGTCTCGGGGGAGCGCAATCAGGGAAGAAAGCGCGAATAATATGCGAGGAAGACAGAATGACAGACTCAGCTAAGAAGTTTGATCTCAACGGTTACATCCCTTGCCAGCTGGCAACCCTAACCCACTCCATCATGCGTTCGGTGGCTGCGGTTTTTGAGGATCGGTTCGGCATATCCATGCCTGAATGGAAAGTTCTCGCGATTATCGCCGAAAAGCCCGGACTCTCGGCGGTCGCCGTTTCGCGACTCGCGCAGATGGACACGGTCGCCGTCAGCCGGGCCGTGACCAAACTGATGGACCGGGATCTCATTGCGCGCGAACTGGACAGCGAAGACCGTCGCCGCACGATTCTGAATCTATCGGCCGAAGGCCGTGCATTGCACGACGAGATTGCCCCGCTGGCAACGGAACTCGAAGAAAGCCTGCTCGAAGAATTCACGGATGTTGAAAAGCAGGTGTTCGAAAAAGCCATCAAAGCCCTATACGAGAAATCCAGGAATTTCGCCGACGCGTTCAGGGCAGGTCCGCGGGCGCTGGCCACTCACGGCCGCTATGCGGCGAATCAGGCGGCCGCGGGACGATATCGGTCACACCAGCCGGCGCCGCTGGTGAGCCACAGACTGAATGGAACAAACACGGGCTAGCACCTCCAACACAAGAAGCGCCGTTGCAACCTATTCGGTTGCGGTACATGAGGTGTCCTGTGCGACTGAGAACTACAGTTGTTGGTTTGCTCTTCGGTCTGTTTTGGTCGCCGCAAGGCGCCATTGCCGATGCGGTCGATATTCGCGAATGGGAAGTGCCGTGGAGTGATTCGCGGCCACGCGATCCGTTCGTCGAGCCCTCGGGCCGGGTCTGGTTCGTGGGTCAGCAGGGGCACTACGTCGCCAGCCTCGATCCGGACAGCGGCGAATTTGCTCGTTTCGATCTCGAGCCTGGCACCGGCCCGCACAACCTGATCGTCGCTGGCGGCGGATCGGACGCAAAGATCTGGTATGCGGGCAATCGCGCGATGCACATCGGTCGCCTCGATGCCGGGACGGGTGAAATCGAGAAGTTTATAATGCCGGACGAACGGGCCCGCGACCCGCACACGCTGGTGTTCGATTCCCTGGGCGATGTCTGGTTTACCGTACAGGGTGGCAACTTCGTTGGTCACCTGGGTACCGACACGCGCGAGGTGTCGTTGCTCGAGGTACCGACCAGACGTGCGCGACCTTACGGGATCGTGCTCAATTCGAAAGGTGAACCGTGGGTCGTGGAATTCGGCAGTAACAAGCTCATACATATCGACCCGAAACGGATGACGCTCACCGAAATCGAACTGCCGCACAGCGACTCGCGACCACGCAGACTGGCGATAACGTCGGACGATAAGATCTGGTATGGCGACTACGCAAACGGACGCCTGGGCCGTTACGAGCCCGAAACCGGTACATTTGCTGAATGGGACCTGCCCTCGGGCCGTGCCAGCAAACCATACGGCATGGCCGTCGACAAAGACGATCGTGTGTGGATCGTCGAGACCGGTGTACAGCCCAATCGTTTCGTCGGTTTCGACACAAACGCCGAAGAATTCCTGGGTGGTACCGATATTCCGAGCGGCGGAGGAACAATTCGCCACATGTACTATTACGAACCTGGCGGCGAAGTCTGGTTCGGCACGGACACTAATTATGTCGGTCGCGCCAAAGTTCATTAGGCAAATATTCGCGCCTGCGGCAGCCGCTGCCCTGTCGTTGGCGACGGGTGGCATCGCTTTCGCATTCGGGAACGGCCCACCGCCGGGATTCACGAGCGGGTTCGATGATCCCGATTGCACAACCTGTCACTTCGACAACAAGGTGAATGCACCGGGTGGGGCCGTTTCGCTCGAGGGCGTGACGACATCGTTCGTCGCGGGTAGGCGCTACCAGTTAAGGGTCGCCGTCGAGCACCCGGATCATGAAAACGGCGGTTTTCAACTCGTGGTGCGGAATACCGATGGTGAATCTGCCGGCGAGCTGCATACAGACGGCGCCGGTGTAGGGACGATTTATGAAGCTACGTCCGGCCAAACCTATGCGCAGCACAGCGGCGCGGGTGTGAAAGCTGCGTCGAGCGATGCGGTTGAATGGGTTGTCAACTGGGATGCCCCGACCGACAGCGACGAAGTGATCATCAATGTCGCGGCCATGGCAAGCAACGATGATGGCTCCCCGTTAGGTGATCACACATACACGCTGGTCAGGCAACTGACTGTGAATGCGGCGGGTTCCGTGGCGGATAACACACTCACCAATGAACAGGACCGACAGGCGCCAGGCTTCTGGCGACAGACACGCTACAACCTGCGCTGGGCAGGTGCGGCGTCGAACCTCTCTTACATTACTCGCTTCATCGCGGAAGGCATGCTCGAGCGCCTCGGTCGCGATACTGGCTACATCGCCTATGGGACCCGCGGCAACTCGACATCAGAGAATATTTATGCGCTTGGAGAACATGAAGTCGACTTTGCGATCACGACACCGCCCGTCATGGCTGCTCTTGCATACGCCGGCCAAGCCTATTTCAAAAAACCGTATACGGATCTGCGCGCCATCGCCGTCTTTCCGCAGAACGATTGGGTGACCTGCGTTGCCGATGCCAGCCTCGGCATCAGCAGCTACGGCGAATTGCGTGAGCGCAAGCTCGCAGTGAAAATTGCTACGAACCAAATTGGGCGGGAAAACGGCATATCGTTTCTCGTTGAGCAGATGTTTCGCGCCCATGGCATAACACCCGACGATATCGAGAGCTGGGGCGGGAGTTTCATCGAGGTTCTCGGCGCGGGCGGCGCTGCGGTCAAGGTCCGCGACGGCGAGGCCGATATCGCGTGTCACGAGTACTGGAAAGCCTTTTATCGCCTGACCGACACAAGGCCGGTCACGTTCCTGCCGGTCACCGAGGCGGCGATGGATGAACTCAGCCGTCAATTCGGCTACCAGCGGAACATTGTACCCAAGGATATTTATGGGCCGGGAATACCTGCTGAAGATGTCCTTGCCGTCGACTACTCCGACTGGCTCGTCCTGGTAAATGCCAACGTGCCCGACGACATCGCCTATATGGCCGCCAAGGTTGCCGTCGAGGATCGCGAGCGAGGCTACGAGACGATTTACTGGGGCCTGTCCGACCGCCAGCGCTCGGCCGATATCCCGGTCGATGCGAAGCTAATGTGGAAGAACGTCGGTGTTGCACTGCACCCGGGCGCCGAGCGTTACTATCGCGAAGCCGGCCTGATGCCGTAGACCTAAAGCCATTTGCGCCATTTGAAATACGCGATCAAGACGATCCCGAGCGACACCATCACAACGGCTGAGATCAGGAACCCGTTGGGATTCTGAGTTCCCGGCAGACCTGCGACGTTCATGCCCAGCAGTCCCGTGACAAACGACAGCGGCAGGAATACCGCGGCAACAATGGACAGCACGTACATGCGGGAATTCTGTTCCTGCGCCACGCGGTTCATCAGTTCTTCCTGCGTCACCAGCGCGTTCTCACGAGCGAGATCGAGGTCCTCGATGTGCCGCGTCAGTTGATCTCCTTCCTCCCGCAGATCGAGGACTTCCTTATCGGAGAACAGGCCGCCGTGTGAACGCGTAAGGCGGTCGAGCGCATCACGCTGCGGCGCCAGATGGCGGCGAATCGCAGCGGCCTGACGCCGGACGATGCCAAGCGTCGTTCTGAGGCTCGCGATGTCTCCTTCGGCCATACCGGCCTCGATTTTTTCGAGGAGCAGTTCGATATTCTCGACGGCCGCTTCAATCCGGCTGGCGAGAAAGCCGGTCAGCGCAATCAGGAAGTCGCCCACGGTCTTCGGACCCTTGCCGCTGAGCGCGAGCTCCCGCATATCTCCGACCGATAGAACTCTGCGCCGGTGTGACGTGATGATCCTGTCCTTTTCCAGCCAGATGCGTACGGCCACCATATCGTCGGGCACGGCACCGGGATTCATATTGATGCCGCGCATGATCACGACGAGCCCGTCCACTTCGAGTAACGAACGCGGTCGCGTCTCTCCGGCCAGAAGAATCGAGCGAACGGTCTCGCTCGTATTGCTGTGTTCGGCGAGCCACTCCCGGGCGCGCTTGCTGTTTTGATCACAATCAACCCAAAGCAAACCGTCTGCCGCCGTCCAGCTGTCGACTGCATTTTCGGTCAGCTCGCGGGCACCGCCTTTGCGATCGAGCAATAGAGCGCTGCTGAACCGAGGTAAGGCCTTCGTCATTTTCCTTTCCTGCCTTTGGTTTCATTCGTGTCGACGACTCGAACCTCCAGGGGTGACACGGTGTTCATGTGCACATCGCGCTGCGGGAACGCGATGACGATATTGTTTTCGTGAAACAGTTCGTCGATACGAAAACGGACAGCGCTGCGAATCTGGCGCAACTGCCTTTCCCCTCCGACCTCACTCCAAAAATAAGCATCGAAGACGATGGCGTTATCGCCGAAGTCATCCAGGATGATCACTGGCGCCGGCTCATCCTGCACCTCCGGCTGCTCCCGGACCGCCTGCTCGATCAGTTCCGCAACACGTCGCACCGGCGAGCCGTAGGCGACGCCGACCCGCACGATCGTCCTGATCTGGTAGTCGACCAGCGTCCAGTTGACCACGACGCGCTCGAGCATCTGGCTGTTGGGAATCAAGAGATGCACACCATCAGTACGGCGGATTCGCGTCGAGCGGTTGCCGATGCGCTCCACGACGCCCTGGTGTTCGTTGATCTCGATAAAATCGTTGATGCGCACGGGTCGCTCGACCAGCAGTATCCAGCCGCTGATGAAGTTGTTAATGATGTTCTGGGCGCCAAAGCCGACACCGATCGCAACCGCGCCCGAAACGAAGGCGAATGCCGTGAGCGGAACGTGCAGCAGGCTCAGGGCCGTCATCGCCACGGCGACGAGCAAGACGTAGAAGACGATGCGCTGCAGCGCGTACGATGCGTCCGCACGGATGTCCGTATCTGCGAGGCGCCGCTTTATCAATCGTTCGATGAATTTGCTCGCGGCATAGCCGACCAGCAGCACGACGGCGACGAGCACGATCTGGCTGACGAGAAAGCTCTCGCCGCCGATGCCGAACAAGGGATAGTTCCAAACCGCTGTTAGTGTGTCCAACATGCCAAAATGCCAGAATCCGTGTTATCAACGAAGACTTTACCCCCGACAGGCACCAATTTACATTTGAAATCAGAGAAACTACACAACTAACACAGTACTTCGTTGTCGAAACGGATAGTTTATCGGACGCAAGTCCGGATACGCAGGAAAACCCTACGTCGTGGCTCGATCTGGAATAAGAACATCTGCCTGGTGCGCGATCCTCGTGCTGGGCTGCCCTGCAATGGCGAATGCGGACCTTGCTATATCCGGCCTCGATGCGCGCCTCGAGGCAAACGTGCGCGCACTGTCGCCGCTCTCCTCGACGAGCTGCGATTCGGCGCGCTGGCGCGTCGAACGCCTGTTTCGTGATGCCGACAAGGCCGTACGCGACGCGCTGGCGGCATTCGGTTACTACGAGCCATTGATCAGCAAGTCGCTGCAGCGGGACGATAACTGCTGGCACGTGAGTCTGGAAATCGACGCCGGCGAGCCGACGCGACTCGGCAGCGTCGACATTACCGTCAGCGGCGATGCAGCCACCGATCCTTCGTTCGAACGATACCTGACAACGAGACGTCCCGCTGCCGGCGACGTGCTGAACCACGATGAATACGAAAAGTACAAGCAGGCGCTGATGCGCGCTGCGCTGACCGCGGGTTACTTCGACGCCGAATACGGTCGCACCCAGGTTACGGTCGATCGCGAATCCAGGTTTGCCGATCTCGTTTTACAGTTGCAGAGCGGACAACGCTACCGCTTCGGCGACGTTCAGTTCACGCCCGGAATCCTGCGCGAATCGCTGTTGCAGGGCTACAGCGACATTCGCACCGGCGATGCTTATTCGCCCCGGTTCATCAACGATCTCTACGAATCTCTCAACGGCAGTACCTACTTTGCCTCGGTCTCGATCAGTACCGAGCCGCTGGATACTGCAGACAAGATCGTGCCCGTCACGGTCAATTTAACGCCTGCCAAGCGCCGCATTTATTCCATCGGTGTCGGCTTTGCGACGGACACCGGCGTGCAGGGACGCCTGGGCTACGCGAATCGGCGCATCAATGACAAAGGTCACCAACTGGACAGCAAACTCTTTGTTTCATCGATCAAGTCAGAATTTTCCACTTCCTACCGCTGGCCCAAGAAAGACCCGCGTAAAGAATGGTTCAGTGTCGTCGCCGGCATACAACACGAGAATACGGATACGAGCGAGCACGATACTTCCAAGGTCGGCGTAATGCGTTCGCGGAATATCGGAACTTCATGGCTTGCGACAGCTTACATCGACTACGCATACGAGAACTTCAAGGTGGGCGACCAGGATACGAACAGCCAGCTCATCATCCTCGGTACGAACTGGGAGTCGGCACGTGGTCGCGAACTTCATCGCGTCGCCAGCGGCCGGCGCCTGAGCCTCGATGTGCGCGGCGCGAGCGACGCGCTTGGCTCCGATACCAGCTTCCTGCAGTTGCGTTCCAACGCCAAGTGGATTCATCCCCTTGGCGCAAGGAGCCGCGTACTATTTCGCGCCCGACTCGGCCTCACGAAGAAGGACGAGTTCTCCGAACTACCAGCGTCGGTTCGCTTTTTTGCCGGCGGCGACCACAGCATCAGAGGCTACGAGTATGAAACGCTCGGACCCGTGGACGAGAACGGCGTCGTCATTGGCGGCGCCCATATCCTCGAAGGCAGCCTCGAGATCGATCGCCTGCTACGACAAAACTGGGCTGTCGCCGCATTCGTCGACAGCGGCAGCGCGTTCAACGGTACGGACCTCGAGGTCAGTACGGGCGTGGGCTTCGGCATCCGCTGGTACTCGCCGGTCGGTCCGGTCCGGCTCGATATCGCACACCCGCTTGACAATCCCGACGAGGACTATCGGATTCACATCAGCCTCGGCCCCGACCTGTAATGCGCAGGGCCCTGAAATGGTTCACGCTCGGTGTTGCGGGCTTGCTGCTGCTCGCGCTGATTCTGGTTGCAGGCGTTGCCCTTGTCCTGAACACCGAAACCGGAACCCGCTGGGCGGTCGATCGTGCCACCAAATTCGTTCCCGGCGATCTCGAAATAGCCGAATTCGCCGGCACACTGTGGCGGGGGCTCACGGTGCCGAAGCTCGACTACCGGGATGCCGATCTCGAAGTTAGTGCGCTCGATATCGAGCTTGCAATCGACTGGTCGCTCGTTCCCGCCCGTCGCCTTATGCTCAGTGTCCTGAACGCCGGCAGCATCGAGTACCGCCAGCTCGCGCCCGCGCCATCAGAACCGCAGGCCTTCGAGCTCGCGATGGCGCCGCTGCCAGTAGCAATCGGCCTCGCGCAAAGCCGTATCGGGGTTATTACGCTGACCGGCAACGGCGAGCCCATCGAGATCCGCGATCTCGTGCTCGAAGATGCCCGGGTCGAGGGCAACAGGCTGCGAGTGACAACTGTGTCGGCGGCAATGACTGCGATCGCAGTATCGGCTGCGAACATCAGTGTGGAGCTCGCCGGCGATGTAGCAGTAAGCGCGGATGTAAGTTGGCGGCAAGTGCAGGACGAGTGGTCGGGTCGTGGTGCGCTGCGCGGATCGCTGACGAGGTTGCAGTTCGAACATACGGTCGCAGGCCCGTATCCTGCATCTGCGTCGGGTACGTTAGAGTTGCTGCATCGCAGCGAACCTCTGGTCGATGCCGTGGTAATCCCGGGCCGCTGGTCTTTCGGCGATTACGTAATGGATGACGCCGAGGTGCGCGTTCGCGGCGTAGCCGACGATTATGAAGCGACCTACGACGCATCGTTGCTGCTGCCCGGCGGGCAGCAACTGGGCGTTACGGGTTCAGCAACCGGCGATACGGCCGGGCTGCCCACGTTCGTGGCTCAAATACAGAATCCGGCCGGTAGCGCCGAGCTGTCAGGCGCCGTTGTGTGGGCACCTCTGTTCGCTGCAAACGCCCGCGTCCACGTGACCGGGTTCGATCCCACGATTGTCGTCGCCGCACTGTCCGGCCGCCTCAATGCGGACGCGATCGTGGCTCTGGATCACAGTGGCAATGTTCTGATCAACGACATTACCGTCGACGGCGTCATGCGCGATTCAGTCATTACGGCACGCGGCAACGTCGCCCTCTCAGCCCGGCAACTGCAGTGTACCGATTGCCGCGTCGCAATCGGTGCGAATCAGATACGCGTCGACGGCACGGCCGGAGACAACGACATTGCGCTATCCGTTGTGATCGACGCGCGGTCACTCGACCAATTATGGCCAGGTCTGGCTGGCGCCATTGCGGGGCGCGGCCAGCTTGGCGGCACGCCGAGCAATCCGAGCTTCGCGGGCGAGTTACAGGGAACGCAGCTGCGCTTTGCCGACTGGTCGGCCGGCAGCGTTGCGCTGCAAAGCCACGCCGCCACACTCAACACGCTGGATGTCACGGCAAGCTTTGCGCAGATTGCGCGCGACGATGCGGACCTTGGTTCAGTAACGACGCGCGCAAAAGGTCAGCCGGATTCGCTGGACCTCACTGTTAATTGGGATCTTCGCGGACTTGCGATCACCGCCGCCGGCAACGTAAGTCGCAGCGAGGCCCGTGTCGACGGACTGTTGGATCGCGTATCGGTAACGGAACCGAACACGGGCACGTGGTCCCTGGCAGAATCGTTGGCGTTCCACTTCGATGCAGACGGATTGAATGTCGAGTCACATCGCTGGTCCGGCGCAGAAGGCGAGTTGCGTGTTACGCGTGTTGCCGCGACAGACGAGGGATTAGCCTTCGCCGCCAGCCTCGTTGATCTGCCGCTCGAGGTGGTCAATCCATTCCTGCCACAGACCTACACGCTGCGGGGAGCCGCGAGCGCCGATCTGGACGTAACAGAGCGCGACGCCGCGTGGACCGGAACCGTTAATTTGCGACTATCCGACACGGTTCTGACGGTCCTCGAGGCATATGACCAGTCCACGGATGTCCTGATTCCGCGCGCCGATTTCAATGCCAACCTGCGCGATGGCGGTGCCCAGGTTGCCGCGGCGCTCGCGATTGAACCCGGTGTGACCGCCGAACTCGATCTGCAGCTGATGCAGCTTGCTGCCGATGCGCCCGTCGTCGCCGAGATGCGATTGCGGGGCGACGAATGGGGGTGGATATCCGCCATCGTCCCCGCCGTCGATAATTTTGCAGGGTCGATCGGGGCATCGATAAGAGCCAGCGGCCCGCTACTGTCGCCGGAGTTCAGTGGCGATGTGACCTGGCGCGAGGGCCAGCTTGTCGTACCGGCCCTGAACGTGCCCCTCAATGACATTGATCTCGTCATATCCGGTGCATCGGATGGTGCGGCGGTTCTTGCGGGCTCGGCAAAAGCCGGGGAAGGAACTCTGAGATTCGACGGCCGCTTCGTCGACCTCATGCGATCGAATCGCTCCGTAATTCTCGATATTACGGGCGACACGGCTGAACTGATCAACTGGCCGGAGTACCACATTTGGGGATCGCCCGATCTCGACATTACGGGCACCAGAGACGGCTGGACCGTTAACGGGCAGCTTGGTGTGCCGCGCGCCGACATAACGTTTCGCGAGCTTCCGGTCGAGGCTGTGGCGGTCTCGCCCGACGTTATCGTGACAGGTGACGAGCAACCTCGCACGCCGCCGACGCGCTACTCCGGTGACGTAGAACTCGTGCTGGGCGACCGCGTCCGTTTGCAGGCACTTGGCCTCGATACGCGTCTGTCCGGCAGGCTCCTGGTGCGCCAGCTGGCCGATCGACCACTCACTGCTCAAGGCCAGATCGAACTTCTCGACGGCGTGTTTGCGGCTTATGGTCAGAAACTGACGATCCAGCAGGGAACGCTGCAGTTCACGGGCCCGCTGGACGATCCAATCGTTGACGTCAGGGCGGTACGGATCATCGAAACGCTGGATGGAACGGTAACGGCCGGCATCCACGTACGCGGCCGCGCGCAGAATCTGACGTCCTCGGTATTTGCGGAGCCGACAATGGCCGAGGCCGATGCGCTGTCGTATCTTGTCATCGGACGGCCGCTCAGTCAGGCGACAGCAACCGAAGGCGGCGATCTGTCCGGCGCCGCCGTGTCACTCGGGCTGAAACAGGCGACGCGTTTGACGGAGCAGATCGGTCAGGCTGTCGGCCTCGATCAATTGTCACTGACCGGCGACGGCGGCGAAGCAACGGCGCTGGTTGCGGGCAAGCAGATCAACCCACGGGTGTACGCACGTTATACGTATGGCGTCTTTAGTCGGCTGGGAGCGCTGCTGTTGCACTACAAATTGTCGCGCAGGCTCTCGCTGGAGGCCCGCACCGGCGAAATTCAGTCGCTGGAAATAATCTATTCAGTCGAAAAGCAATGACGACCTCGACAGGGGTGTGACCCGACCGTCACAACACTTATACTCGGTGACATCCTCTGCGATACGGAAACGATCTCGGAGTTCGTGAAACCAGTCATCGCTTTGTCCTATGCAGAGCTTCGGAAAGAACATGCGGCAAAATCGCTTTCTGCTGAAATTAATGCTGCTGGTTTTGTTCTTCATCGGCGCAGCGCACGCTCAATCTGATTCCTTGCAACCGGTTTCAGATGCGATGTTGCTGAACCCGGATCCTGCCGACTGGCTGATGTACAGCCGCACCTACGACAACCAGCGCTTCAGTCCGCTTGCGCACATCAATCGCGGCAACGTCAACGAGATGGAGCTCGTCTGGTCGCATGATATGCACCCGGGAACCCAGGAGAATATCCCGCTCGTGCACCAGGGTGTGATGTTCGTTGCCAATCCTCGGGGCATCATCCAGGCGCTCAATGCGGCAACGGGGCGATTGCTCTGGGAGTATCGTCGCGATCTGCCCGACGATATAGAAAAATACATTCGCGCTGTCGGCAGGGCGAGGACCCTCGCTCTTTACGCGGACAAGGTCTATTACGCGTCTGCCGACGGCTTTCTGCTGGCCCTGGATGCCACGAGCGGAGCGCTGGTCTGGGAGACCTTTGTCCAGGACTACAGAACGGGTACCCAGCATACGACCGGACCGATGATTGTGAACGGCAACGTATTGACCGGGCGCAATTGCGGCGACACGCGCAAGTACTGTTTCATTGCGGCACATGGCGCCGGGAGCGGCAAAGAACTTTGGAAGTTCTTCGTAACGGCCGCACCCGGAGAAGCCGGCGGTGATACCTGGGCCGCTATGCCGGCCGACCTGCGCCTCGCGTCACCATGGGGATTGCCCGGCGGCTATGACCCCGAGAGGAACCTCGTGTACTGGGGCACGGCAAATCCGTCGCCGCATACGCGCATCAAGCGCCACGACGGCAAACCGTTCGCTGTTTCGCTGTCGGCCCCGAGTGAGCTCTTCAGCAACTCGACGCTCGCACTAAACCCGGATACCGGCGAGATGGTCTGGTACTACCAGCACCTGCCGGGCGATGACTGGGACTCGGATTACACGCACGAAAGAATCCTGTTTCGCTCATCGTTCGATCCGGATCCGGACAACGTCAGGTGGATCAATCCGAACATCACGCGCGGCGAGCAAAGAGACATGGTGGTCGCGGTCGGCGAACCCGGTGGCGTCTGGGTACTGGACCGGGCCAACGGCGAATTTCTCTGGGCAACGCCCTTTCCCTACGACACGCCGGATTTTCACATCGCCGATATCGACGTGGAAACCGGGATTACGCACATCAGCCGTGACAAAGTGCTGACTCGCGAAGGCGAACAGCACACCACCTGCTTCCAGAACACGAAAAGCTACTGGCCGATGGCGTACCATCCGGTCGAGAATGCGCTTTACGTGCCCTATCACGACGCCTGCGTTACACGCACCGGCAATCTGACTCTGGCCAATGGACATGCGCGGACATCGCACGCGCGCGAAGGCTCGGATCCCAACGCGTTTGCCGGTCTCGCGAAAGTCGATATGCGAACCGGGGAAATCAGGCACCTGCACACGCAACGCAATCCGGGCAACGGCGCGATCTTATTAACGGCCGGCGGGCTCGTGTTCTGGGGCGACATGAGCGGCACGCTGAACGCGCTCGATGCCGATTCCGGAGAAATCCTCTGGGACGCGAGCGTCGAGGGCATCATCCAGACCAGCACGATCGCCTACGCCGTCGGCGGCAGACAATACGTGGCGATCTTGACCGGTGACGGCCTGTCAGGAACCCACGGTCCGCTGGGCATCGTATCGGAACTGCGGGCGAAACGTGAACACAATGCGATTTATGTATTTGCATTACCTGAGGAATAAGGGCATCGCCAGGCAATCGATATTGCGCGCCGCAGCACTTGTCGCGGCAACCGGTTTGCTTGCGGCCTGCGGTGCCGAACAGGAGCCGGCCAAACCGATGCCGGAGCAGCCAGCAGAGCAGGATGTTGCCGCTGACAGCGGCGAGCTCAAGTTGCCGCCCGGATTTGCATCGCAGGTCGTATTCGAGGGCACCGGCGAATCGCGCGAGCTTTATGTCCGGGAAGATGGCGATCTGTTCGTGTCCTTATCCGGGCTACGAGACGACAAACATATCCTCGGCCTGCGCGATGAAGACGGTGATTACGTGATCGACTCTGTCGAACGCTTTTATCACCTGACGACGCCCGAGGAGCAACGCGTCCCGCAAGTGCACATCGAGTACTTCGACGAATATCTTTACGCGGTCGAGAACGAACAGCTCGTGAGAATGCATTTGCCGCCCGGGCAGTTGCTGCCGACGGGCGACATCGAGGTCGTCGTCAAGCGCATCCCCTACCAGCAGGGGCATCGCGGCCGCACCTTGTCCATCGACCCAGCAGGCTGGGTTTACGTGAACATCGGCGCGCCGTCGAACGTCTGCCAGGAAAAGCCGCGGACCATGGGTTCGCCGGGTCTCGATCCGTGTCCCCAACTCGAACAGCACGCCGGCATCTGGCGCTGGCGCGGCGACGTATTGAACCAGAGCCGCGAAGACGGCGAGCAGTACGCTGGCGGCATTCGCAACGCCATCGCGCAGACCTGGGATGCAACCTACAACGGCCTCTACGTCGGACAGATGGGCCGCGACCGGCTCGACTCATTGTGGCCCGAGCTGTTTACGAGCCAGCAGAATGCCGAGTTGCCGGCAGAGGAGTTCTTTCGGGTGGAACAGGGTCAGAACTTCGGCTGGCCCTACTGTTTTTACGATTACGTCCAGAAACGGAAAGTACTCGCGCCCGAGTACGGCGGCGACGGCAAAACGGTTGGCCGTTGTGCCGACTTCGACGGCCCGCAGGTCGCGTTCCCGGGTCACTACTCGCCGGCATCGATCGCCTTTTATCACGCCACGCAGTTCCCGGAGCATTATCACGGCGGCGCATTCGTGGCGCTGAAAGGTTCGTGGAATCGTGCGCCGATGCCGCAGGACGGTTACATCGTCGCTTTCGTGCCGTTCGATAACAGCGCGCCGACCGGCGACTGGGAGGTGTTTGCGGACGGCTTCAAGGGGTTCGACACACTTTATGAACGCGGCAATGCTGTGTACCGGCCACAGAGCGTCGCCGTGCATCCGGACGGCGCGCTGTACGTCCTCGACAACAACAAGGGCCGCATATGGCGCGTGACCTACACGGGCGGGACCGACGCGTCGCCGGACCCGACGCGATCGCAACCTGACGACGACCGCGAGCTGATTGTCGCCACGAGCCAGGGCAGAGGCGCCGAGGTCTACACGCAATTTTGCGCCGCCTGCCATCAGGCTCAGGGGGGCGGTGTGCCGGGTGAAAACCCGCCGTTGACAAACTCGGAGTGGGTGGCCGGCGACAAAGGTCGCCTGATCCGGACCGTGCTGCACGGCATGCAGGGACCGATCGACATCGAGGGTCAGCGATACGATGAAATCATGCCTGGCCACGCGTTCCTGGAGGACCAGGACGTGGCGGCATTATTGACCTATATTAGGAGTAGTTTCGGCAACGCCGGAGACCCCGTGCACGAATCGGAGGTATTGCTGGTGCGCAGAACTGACGCCCGGGACACACCCTGGGACGCCGACGAGCTAATGAACCGCACGGGCCTGGGACCAACTATAGAAGGGCAATGAGTCGCTCATGGGCGTGCAGAAGAACGGCTGAGGAGAATTGCAGACATGGTTAAATTCAAAGTGAATGGCAAACGCGTGTCGGTGACCGCTGACCCCGAGACGCCACTACTCTGGGGCATCCGTGAGCACCTGCAGTTGACGGGCACAAAATACGGCTGTGGCGCGGGCCTGTGCGGCTCCTGCACCGTGCACGTGGACGGCAAGGCCGTCAAATCCTGCCAGACAGCGCTCGGCGATGTTGCGGGTGCAACCGTGACGACAATTGAAGGGCTTGCGCCGGACGCGAGTCACCCCTTACAGAAAGCGTGGATCGAAGAGCAGGTACCGCAGTGCGGCTATTGTCAATCCGGCCAGATCATGAAGGCGGCCGAACTGCTGCAGCAGAATCCGCAACCGACACGCGATCAGATCGTCGCGCACATGAATGGCGTCATCTGCCGCTGCGGCACTTACACGCGCATCATTTCTGCCATCCAACGCGCAGCGGGGGAGGTATAAGCCATGACCCATACTGAATCCAATACAGCGACCATTTCCCGCCGTCATTTCCTGGGCAGCGCCGCGGGCCTGACATTCGCGGTCAGCCTGGGTCCCAAAGGGGCGTGGCTCGTTGCCGACGCCGCGGCCAAATCCGCCGAGCACACGATCGGCGCCTGGGTTCGCATCACGCCGGACAATCGCATCACGATCATTACCCCGTCCGCCGAGATGGGACAGGGATCAATGACCGGCGTGCCGATTGTGCTCGCCGAGGAACTCGATGCCGACTGGTCCACGGTCACGCTCGAAATGGCGCCAGCCGACCCCGAAATCTACGGTTACGACAGCGGGCGCGGCAGACGGATGAGTATCACGGGCAGCCGCGCGATCCGTTCCTACTTCGACCAGATGCGCTTTGCCGGCGCCCAGGTGCGCAAAGTGCTCGTGCAGGCGGCCGCAAAGGAATGGGGTGTCGATGCCGGCACGCTCGTCACCGAACCGAATACGGTCATCGACCCTGTGAACGGCAGGCGACTCAGTTACGGCGAGATCGCCGAAATCACCAGCGTGCCGGCTTCGATGCCAACCGTGTCGAAGGACGAGCTCAAGAAGAAGAGCGAGTTCCGCCTGATCGGCAAGCCGGTCGAGCGCCGCGACATTCCGGCCAAAGTGGACGGAAGTGCACAGTTTTCGATTGACGTGCAACTGCCCGGCATGGTGTATGCGAGCACCGTGCATGCGCCGGTGCAGCTCGCCGAGCCTGAGAGCTGGAACGACGCCGAGGTTCGCAAGCTTGCTGGCGTGATCGATGTCGTGGCGCTGGAGCATGGCGTTGCCGTCGTTGCCGACACGTTCGAACAGGTGCTGGCGGGCCGCGGCGCATTACGCGTCAACTGGAGACGAGGAGCGGTCGCCGAGGGCTTCGATTCGGAACGGGCGCTGGGGCGCGAATATTCGGCGATCGCCAAGGACCCGCAGGCCGCGACGCAGCCGGTCACCACCGTGGGTGATGTCGAGCGTGCATTCCGTGCGGCAGCAAAAGTCTATAAAGCCGAGTATCGCAGCGACTTTGGTTACCACGCGCAAATGGAGCCACTCAACGGCGTTGCGCGCTTCAATGCGGCCGGCGACCAGGTCGAAATCTGGGAAGGCACTCAGGCGCCAGGCTCTTCGCGACGCGCAATCGCGAAGGCACTCGGATTCGATGTCAGCCAGGTCATTCATCACCAGCAGTACATGGGCGGTGCGTTCGGCAGGCGCTCGATTACGGATTACACAATCGAAGCAGCGCTGATCGCGCGCGCCATCAAACGCCCGGTCAAGATGATCTGGACCCGCGAAGAGGATCTCGCCTTCGGCATGTTTCGCCCGCAAAACCTGCAGTGCCTCGAGGCGGCGCTCGACGATGCCGGAACAATCGCCGGCTGGCGCCACTGTGTGATCGGCGACGGTGACGGGCTGCTCTACGGGGGGATCAAACTCGAAGAGTATTACACGATTCCCAACCGCCTGATCGAACGGAAGGGTGCCTCGCACGGCATCCGCCTGAAGCACTGGCGCGCCGTCTCGCACCCGTTCAACATATTTGCGATCGAATCGCTGGTCGACGACATGGCAGCGAATGAAGGGCTCGACCCGTTCGAGTTCCGGCGCACCCGGATGGCTCTGACGCCGAAAGCCGATGCCGTATTCGCCGCCGTCGAAAAGCTGTGCGACTGGCATGCACCGCGTCCCGACGGGCGGGCGCTCGGTCTGTCGGTCACGGAGCGCTCCGGCTCGCTCGGCGCGGGTGTCGTTGAGATCTCGCTGGACAAATCAAGCGGTCGCATTCGCGTGCATAAAGTCTGGACGGCCATCGACGGCGGCATCATCGTGCAACCGGAGATGGCGCGACGCAACGTCGAAAGCGGCGTGATCTATGGACTCTCGAGCGTGCTCAAGGAACGTGCCACGGTTAAAGACGGCGCCGTCGTGCAGTCTAACTTCCACGACTACGAGGTGTTACGTATGGCCGAGGCGCCTGAGGAGATCCACGTGGAGTTTCTCGATCGGGACACGAGCCCGACCGGGCTCGGCGAGATCGCGAATCCGTTCATCGCCGCGGCGGTCGCCAATGCCTTCTTCACATTGACAGGCAGAAGGCTTTATCACATGCCGTTTACACCCGAGCGCGTCCGCGAGGTCCTCGAGGCCTGATCGCGGTCGCGGCGCAGCAACGCGTCAGTACAGCAGCTCGGTCCAGCGGCCCCCGGCTACCAGTTCGGCCCGGCGCTTTTCCCAGCGCTGGGCCGAGCCCGTCATGCGCGCGAACACTTCATCGAGCTGCTCGCGGACAGTCTCGAGCCCGGCGATATAGACGTAGGTCTTGGGATCATTGAGCATCTCGAGAATCTCTTCCGAACGTTCCTCGAGGCAGTAATCCCATGCGATCGGATCGGCCCAGTTCGGCCGTGGCGACAGCGCACTGAAAGCTTTGAAGGTATCTTCGTCGTAATACAGCGCAAAATCGTCACGATGCTGATTCATGTAAATCAATTCGAGTCCTGTGTGCGCACCGTAGAAAAGCCGCACCTTGCCGCGCCAGTCGCGTACATCTTGATAGATATGCTTCACGAAGGCGCGAAACGGCGCGATGCCCGTGCCCACACCGATGAGAATGAGATTGGCATCCTTGTCCTCCGGCACCTCGAAGGCATAGCCGTATGGCCCGGTGATGCGCAGCTCGTCGCCCGGCCTGCGATCGCACAGATAATTGGAACTGATACCGTCAAATCGCTCGCCACTGTAATCGTCGATATAGGTAACGCGTCGCACCGCGATCCTGATGCAGAGTTTGCCCGCTTCCGAATGCGACAGTGTGTCGGCGACGGTGTAAAGACGGAAATGATGCTCATGCCCGAGTTCGTGCGGACCCGGAATCACGACGCCGATGCTTTGTCCGGCCGCGTACTCGAGATCGGCTCGATCCACTTCGAGGACGAGCTCACGTATTTCGGCCTCTGCTTCTTCCGGAGTGATGCGCTCGCTCGATAACACGGTAGCGGCGAACTGCCTGTCTTTACTGTATTCGTCGAGCTTCATCGTCAGGATCTCCTCGTGTCTGATTCGGTTGGGCCATCGTCGGGTTCACAGGGGCTCCCGCATCCGCAGCGACCGCATTCGACGCGTCCGGCCAGGACATCAACGTCGCCGCCGGGCGAGCGAAACTGGCGCCGCCACGCATTTTGTACGGCGACCCAGGCAAGCAACAGGATCGGCGGCAGTAGCAGAGCAAGCAGGACTTCCAGCAGCATCGTTACGCCCCCAATCCCGCGAAGCCCATAAACGTCAACGACAATATGCCGGCGACGATCAGCGCGCTTGCGGTTCCTGTGACGACGTCGGGCATCGTCGCGAGTTCGAGCTTCTCACGAATACCGGCCATCAGAACGAGCGCCAGTGTAAACCCGGCGCCCGCACCAAGCGCGTAGACGATTGCCTGCAGGAAGCCGTAGCCACGATTGGTCTGGAAAAGCGCCAGCCCGAGGATCGCGCAGTTCGTCGTAATCAACGGCAGGAAAATACCCAGGGCGCGAAACAGCGTCGGGCTGATCTTCTTGATGAACATCTCGACGAGCTGCACCGTCGACGCGATCACGGCAATAAATGCGATCAACTCGAGGAACGGCACGCCGATCAGGATCAACAGGTGATGGATAGCGTACGCACACACCGAACTGACCAGCATGACGAACATTACGGCGCCGCCCATCCGGGTCGCCGTGCCGATCTTCGCCGACACGCCGAGGAACGGACAGATGCCGAGGAAATAGGCCAGCACGAAGTTGTTCACGAGCGCGGCGTTGACGAAAACGGACCACAAAGTCTGTTCGCTCATCTTGGCACCTGTTCTGCACGTTTCGCTGGAGCCACGCTCCGCTGCTTCATATAGTTGATCAGCAACAGCCAGGCAGCCAGCGTAAAGAATCCACCACTCGGTAAGATCATGACGATCCAGGGTTCGAACCCATCGGGGAACAGCGCGATACCGAACAACGCACCATCACCCAGCACCTCGCGAACACCGCCCAGACAAAGCAGCGCCAGCGTGAAACCAACGCCCATGCCGAGTCCGTCGAGTATCGCATCAGCGACGCTATGCCTCGACGCGAACGCTTCGGCGCGACCGAGAATCAGGCAGTTGACGACGATCAGTGCAATAAATGCCCCGAGCGACTTGTGCAGTTCGAGGCTGATCGCCTCAATTGCATAGTCGACAATCGTAACGAACGTCGCAATGATCAGGATATAGGTCGCGATACGGACCGGTTTCGGGATGTAATGTCGCAGCGTGGATACGAGCATATTGGACATCAGCATCACGAATGTCGTCGCGAGACCCATCGCGAGCGCATTGATTGCCGTATTGCTGACGGCCAGCACGGGACACATGCCGAGTACCTGCACGAACACGGGGTTCTCACGCCAGAGCCCTTTGATGAACTCGTCGGTCGACAGCGCCGGTTGCCGATCAGGGCTGTTCATCATGACCTCCCACACTGAGTTCTTCGATGCGCTCACTGATCATGGGCACCCAGCGTGCGGTGCTTGTCGCCAGGATCTCCCCGATCGCTTTGGATGAGATGGTTGCTCCGGTGATGCCATCGATCTGCCAGGGCTCCGTCTTCCGGCCCTGCTTAACCGTCTCGATCCGATTCATCAGCGTCTTGCCCGACGGATCGAGACGCACGTCAAGGGCCACGAAATTCTCGAGAAATGCTGCATCGGTCTCGATCCTGTCGCCAAGTCCGGGCGTCTCCTTGCTCGTCAACACACGAATGCCGACGATGGCTTCTTGCTGCGGCGCGTAGCCGTATAAAAGAGTAATCGTGTCCGCATAGCCCATGCCGCCAGCTTCGACCGCGACGCCGACGAGCCGACCGTCAGCGTCGAAACCCGCATGCACGCGTTCCCCGGCTGCCTCGGTGTTTGCGACGAAGTTACCGGCGGGTGTGAGTGCAAACGTCACGCGTCGGCTAGCTGCTGGCAGCACCGCGAACACGGCGCGCTCGAGCGCAGCAGCACGATTGCGCTCGATGACCGGCCGCGTTCCCTGGAAGACGACCGCGATCATCAGGCCGCAGAGCATGCCGACACCGACAAGCGTTCTGTACATCGGCCAGCTGGGTATGGCGTGCGCGGTAGTCATGGCGTACTCCGCTCACGCGTGCCATAGACCCGCGGCCGGATCACGTTGTCGATATGCGGCGACACGGCATTGGCGAGCAGGATCGCGTACATCACACCTTCGGGCATGCCGCCCCAGAGCCGGATGACCACGACAAGCGTGCCGATCAGCGCGCCGTAGATGGCACAGCCGAGGCCCGTCATCGGTGAAGCGACCATGTCCGTGGCCATAAACACGGCGCCAAGCATCAGGCCACCGGCGAAGAGCATGAATACCGGACTGGGATAGACAACCGGGTCGATCAAGTGCATACCGCCACTGAGGGCGAATACAGTTGCGAAAATCGCGATCGGTATGCGCCAGTTCATCATCCTGCGCGCGACCAGATAGATGCCGCCCGCGAGTATCAACAGGCCGCCCGTTTCCCCGGTCGAGCCGCTCGTTACCCCCATAACGAGATCCGCCGTAGCCGCGATATCCCCATCGAATTTCATCGCGGCGAGAGGCGTAGCACCTGTGATCGAATCGTATACCGGCGACGCGAAGGGCCATGCGAGCGCTGATGACGGCAGTTCCGAAAAGCGCTCCGCACCCAGCGGCGGATACCATGTGGTCATCGCGACCGGGAATGCCGCCGCAAGGAATGCGCGCCCGACAAGTGCCGGATTGAACGCGTTGTAGCCGAGGCCGCCGAACAGGAATTTGCCGACGCCCACTCCGACGATGCCGCCGAGCACGACCATCCAGACCGGCAGCCCTGGTGGCAATGTCAAGCCATAGAGAATACCGGTTATGGCAACCGACCAGTCGCCAAGGGTTGATGGTTCGCCGCGCCACCGGCACAGCAGATGTTCGGTTAACAGACAACTGACCGTTGCTGCCAGCAGCGTTACGAATGCCGTTAGGCCGAAAACATAAACAGAAAAGACACAGACAGGCACTAATGCAAAGACGACGTTGCGCATGATGGCCTCGACACTCCTGCCGCTCGCGATGTGCGGCGATGTGTCGATCTCGAGTGTCTTGTTGATCTCGGTCATGAGGCTATCTGCCTCTCGCGGACGATGGCTTTGGCGATGCGAAAACGTTGCACGAGCGGAATGTGAGACGGACAGACGTAGGAACACGCACCGCACTCGAAGCAATCCATCAGGTTGTAATCGTCGGCCATGCGTTCGTACTCGCCATATTTTGCGAGCAGGCCGAGTTGCGACGGGTTGAGATAGATCGGGCAGGCGTCGACGCAATAGGCGCAACGGATACAAGCGAATTCCTGCGGCCGATCGCCGGTCTCGGCGTCTGTGAACGCCACGAAACCGGAAGTACCCTTGGTGATCGGGATGTCGAGGCTCGACAGGGCTTGTCCCATCATCGGCCCGCCGAGAAACACGCGACTGACGGCGTCGCTCACATCGACCTGCTCGAGCGCGAAGCGCAGCGGAGTCCCGATCGGAATGCGGTAATTACCTTTGCGTCCAATGGCCGGGCCCGTGATCGTGACAACACGCTCCTGAATGCCGCGCCCGTGCGGCAACAGCCGGCCGATCTCGGCAGTTGTTGCAATATTGACGGTAACAACCCCGACATCCACGGGTAGTCCGCCCGACGGCACTTCCTTACCGAGCAGTGCTGTAATCAATAACTTTTCGGCGCCCTGCGGATATTTGACGGCAACGACCTCGGTCGTTACCGGCATATCGGCGGGTGTGGCTGCTCGCAGCGCATCAGCCGCATCAAGTTTGTTGGCCTCGACACCGATGATCGCGCGCTCTGCACCGGTCGCTTTCAAGAGATAGCGTACGCCGGTGAAAATGTCGGTCGTCTGTTCGAGCATCACACGGTGATCGGTGGTCAGGTAAGGCTCGCATTCGACGCCGTTGATAATGAGCGTCGCAGCCGTCTTGCCCTCGGGCGGCTTGAGTTTGACATGTGTCGGGAACGCAGCTCCTCCCAGGCCAACGATGCCCGCCGACTGAATTGCTTCGATGATGTCGTCCGCACTCGCCGTGTCCAGCTCACACGGCTCACCGTCTGCGACTTCCTGCGAGGAGCCGGGATGCGGCTTCAGGTAGATGCCCGGAGCCATCTTACCGGTGATGCTCGGCACGAAACCGATCCGGCGCACGATGCCGGAGGCCGGTGCGTGCTGCGGGACAGAGACGAAGCCGTCGGCTTTCGCGAGCAGCTGCCCGCGAACGACTTCTTCACCCTCGCGTACGACCGGGATGGCGGGCGCACCGATGTGCTGGGACAGCGGAATAACGAGCGCCGGAGCGAACGGAAACTGCCTGATCTTCGCCGCACTCGTTGCAGCTTTGGACTCCGGCGGATGCACGCCGTGACGAAACGTCGGATAGCGGTGCAGTAAGCTCGCCATAATCGCCTAATTGAACTTTTGGCCGCGTGCGATCCACTTGCCGATGTCTTTCGCCGAGCGGTCGCGGGGCAATCCCGGATGGATGACCTCGGCCGTGCATTTTTCGGCGGCCTTAACGATGTCACTATAAGGCCCGGCGTCGGGATCCTTGATGAATGCCTTCTTGCTGTCATTGTATTCAAACACGGCCGCATTGATCTTGATGCATTCGTCGCAGGCCGTGCATTCGTCAGTATCCAGCCACGGCGCCATGTACTCGCCTTCCGCGGCCGGTTGCGCCTGCTCCACGGGCTGCGTGGGTTCGCCCGGTTCCACGACCGCCGGTAACTCCTCGCCAAGCGCCGGTAGTTCCCCGCCAAGCGCCGGTAACGCCGCACCTGCTCCGCTGCCAATCTGTGCGAGTCCCTGTGCGATCTTCGTCACAACCTCCCGACGAATACGGCTTTCGATCTCGTCGGTCGGCTGCTCCTTCCGGTCGAGGCCGGCGAGCGAGCGCAGCATCGTCCAGAAATCACGACGATCCTCGCAAGAGCGCACCATCGCCTCGTCGACAAGCAGCCGGCTCAGCCGGTTTTTTCGATCGACGGTCCAGATGTACGGGAAACGCCCGTCACGATCGTCAGCTTCCATCTCGAGGAATTCGTGCAGCGGCACCATCCTGTCATTCCAGGTATCGGGTGGTGCCATGCGGAAGTGTTTGCGGAAGCGCACTTCGGACATCGCGAAATCTGCGAAGGTCATCGGTAGCTGCATCGTCGCCTCACGCACGCCCTCGCGGTAGGTCAGCGTATAGCTCGGCCAGTCGGCATCGGGTTCGGGATTACCGGACAGATCGAAGCAATCGGCCGCTGTCCTGCCCTTATCCGGATCATATTTGAACAGCGGGTAAGCGCGTGACTCGACGGCGAGGCGCGCCTGCTGCTCGCTCATGTCGTCGCCGATGCCATGCTCGGGCTGGCACGACGTATAGAGATTGAAAAGAGCCGGCCGACGCGTGAGCAGACCTTCGATGAACCCCTCAATCATGTGGCTTGCATTCGAGATCGTGCTTTGCAGCACATAGGTCGTGCGGTGCGCCATGCCGACGAGCCCAATTTCCTTGCGGGCTTCCTCTTTGCCCTGAATGGCCTTGCCGAACTGGGCCATATCGGAGATCTGGCTCAGGAATCCGGAGGTGCAGGCCTGCCCACCCGTGTTGGAATAGACCTGCGTATCGACGACGAGCACCTTGACCGGCTTGCCGGATATCATCAGGCGCGAGAGGTTCTGCAGCCCGATATCGTACATCGCGCCATCACCACCGACCGCGACGACGGGCGGACAGAGATTGAATTCGTCGTCGCTGAACGCCTTCCAGTCAAAGTACGTGAAAAACTCGTCGTGAACCGACGGCCTGTATTCACCGGCCAGCTCGAGTTCCGCGATGCGGATCGCCTTGAAGCCCTCGGCCATCTTGGCCATGTGGCCTTCGAACACACCCATCGCGAGCGACGGCGTATCCTGGAAGAGATGATTGGCCCAGGGGAACGGGTACGGGTTGAACGGATAGGTGCTACCCCATACCGACGTACAACCCGTTGCGTTCAGCATGCCCATGCGCGAGCGACCCTGCCCGGTTGTGCCTTCGACGTAGCGCCACCTGAGCTTCTCGAGCTGGCCGATCAGCCGGGTCATGCGCTTGAGCCATTCAGGGTCGATTGGCTGCGAGCCTTTGTCGTGCTCGATACGATCGGCGATGCCGGCCAGGGTCACATCTTTGTCGCCCATGCCTTCGACAACCTTGGCGATCTCGGTCGTATCGCTGAGATCGATTTCGCCGACCAGCTGCGTCTGCACCGACTGTTTCAGTCGGCTGATTAAATCCTCAAGATGCGCGATGTGGTTTGCGATGCGCGGCTGCATCAGCGCTTCTACGGTCGCAACAAACAGATGCATGACCGTTTTCTCGGCGCAACCGAGACAGGCGCCGTCACCGCTGGCAAACGACAGGTAATTGTCCTTGTCGAGCAGGATGGTCTCAAGCGCGCCGATACGTTCTTCGAGATCGTCGACACGGATGTATTTCTTCGGCGTATTGGGCAGGTCCAGCCAGAAATCCCAGTGCTCGCGCAGTTTTTTGATCGACTCCGGCGTCTGTGTCACGGGTTTGAGCGCATCGTCTTCGCAGACTTGCACGCACTCCATGCAGCCTTTGCAGGTATAAGGATCGATGGTTATGGACATGAGTCCGCCGTTGCCGGCCTGCTTTTTCTCCGGCAGCGTGTAATACGGGCGCGTCAGCGCAAACTGAAAACCGTCGAGTTCTTCGGAAAATTCTCCGAATTCCTTTTCGAGCGCACCGCGAATCGTCTCGTCGCTGTCAGCAACGGTTTTTTCGATCGCGTATTCGATCATGCCCGCGACCGAGTCATTCTCGTTCGCGGCGTTCATCTCGGCTCTGAGATGCCGCTCCATCTGCCGCACCGCCCGCGGCAGGTGCTCGACGGTTTTGCCATGCTTCTTGACGCGCTTGACGACGGTGTCGAGTACCTGGCCGACGTCATTGACAAGCCCGGGGATCGCCGTGTCCGGGCAGACCGTGTAGCAGTCGCCGCAGCCCGTACAGTTCTCGGCAATGAACTCGGGATGCTCGAAGCGAATCCCGGTCATGTCGCGAAACAGCGATGTCACGGCCGGCATGACGCCCAGACCGATGAATGGATCGGTCAGGTTGTCCGAACCCATGCCGCGCGCATAAAAATTGCCGGTCTGCTCCCAGAAGCGGTGAATGTCGGTTGCCGGCGCATCGCTCTCGGGCAGGCGCTTGACCATAATCGGCACTGCGGGCTCGGGAGGCACGGCGGAAGTGCCACCCGTTTTGAGCGTAAACGGCTTTTCTTCGATCTCCTGCACCTCGTCGAAGCCACGTTTGACGACACGCATATTGTCCTCGACGACACGGGCGCCTTTGTCACCGAACTTGTGCTGCAGCTGATCGCGGATCGCCTTCAGGAGCGTAGCCTCGTCGAGACCCTTCTGCTCGAGCACGGGTGACGATGCAAAGAACGCGCCCTGGAATGCAACGCCCTGCATGCGCAGTTGCAGATCCGCGTCAGTAGCTTCATCGCGGGCGATGCGAAACGCGTCGACATAGAACACGCGGATGTTTTTCTCGACGATGATCTGCTGGAACGCGATCGGGATAGACTCCCAAACCTTCTCCGGCTTACCGAGATCACTCTGGATGATGAAAACGCCGCCGTCTTTCAACCCTGCCAGCGCGTTCGTGTGATTGAATACGTTCGGGTCGGGTGACAGCACAACGTCGACATAGAAATATTCGCAGTTGACCTTGATCGGTTCGGGTGCCGCGGAGAGGTAGAACGTCGTCGGCTGGCCCTTCTTCTCCGAGCCGTACTTCGGGTTGGCCTTGATATCGAAGCCCAGCAGATCATAGAGCGTCATCGCCAGGTTCTTACCCGTCGTGATCGCACCCCAGCCACCGACCGAGTGCAGCCGCACCGTGATGCTGCCTGCAGGCATCAGGTTCGGGTTCTCACTGCCGTGTACGGCGAGCCCGCGCACGTGTGGGTACGCCTCTTCGATCGTCTGCTGGTAAATCTCCTGCTTGGGCGTAAACGGCTTGTCCCGCAGAAAATCGATCGAGAGGTAGAAGAGCTTCTTCTGGTCTCCGTCCGGGAGCATGTTCTCGATCGCGCCGATCAGTCCCTCGGGCTGCAGGTCACGGCTCCCCATGCCATAGGAACCCGAGTACAAGGGCGGCGCATCCGTGAGTTTCGGGTAACTTTCGAGCTCGGGATACGGTGTCACATTCTTGTCGCGGCCGTTCTCGAGACACTTGCTCAGCGTGGCGCGGATTTCGCGCATCAGCGGCAGGTCGCCGGCCAGCGGCTGATCGAGGCGTTCCAGCACCACCACGCCTTTCCTGCCCTTGAGCATTTGCCCGAGGAGATCGGCGGGGAACGGCCTGAACATCGTCACATTGACGACCCCGACTTTGAGCTTGCGCGTTCTTCTCAGGTAGTCTACGACGACCTCGGCGCTCGGGATGACGCTGCCCTGGCCGACGATCAGGTAGTCGGCATCCTTGAGCCGATAACCCATGACGCGTGCGTAGCTGCGGCCGGTCAGATCCGCAAATTTCGCGAATGCCTCGTCCGTGAGCGACTGTACATGGTCGAAGAAGAACGGCCGCTGCGCAGCAACGCTTTGCATATAGGCGTCCTGGTTTTCGACAAGACCGGACATGATCGGGTTATCGACATCCCAGAGTTCCGGTATGCGGCGCCGCGTATCGCCATAGATAATGCGTTGTGCCGGCGTCGGCGTATCGATGATGTCGTCCGGTCGGCCGAGGTACTCTTCTATTAGGGCGCGCTCGGGTACCTTGATCGATTCAATCAGGTGCGTTGTCAGAAATCCATCCTGCGCGATGGCGCCCGGCGTGAGAGCGAGTTCCGCAATTCGATGTGCGATGATATTGAGGTCCGCGGCGCCCTGCGCATTGCTCGCAAACAGCTGGAAGAAACCGGTGTCGTCGATACAGTGGTAATCGTCATGGCCGGCATGCACGTTCAGTGTCGACTTGGTCATTGCACGTGCACCGATGTTGAGCACATAGGTCAGGCGCTTGCCGACCGCTGCATACAGCGACTCGTGCATATAGGCGATGCCCTGCCCCGACGAGAAATTCGCCGCCCGGAGTCCCGTCATCGACATGCCCGCGGTAACCGCAGCAGCCGCATGTTCGCCCTCAGGCTCGACGAAAATCAGTGGCCGTCCCGAAATGTTGACGTGTCCGGCTGCGGTGGCCTCCGCCCAGTACTCGCCCATCTGCGTCGATGGCGTGATCGGATACGCCCCGGCCGCGTCGCTCGCCTCGCGCTCGCACATGATCACGGCAGTGTTGCCGTCCATCGCGCCTGGAGTTCCCGGATACTTGACGGTTTTCTTCGGCTTTTTCATCCACACCTCGTTAGTTGTCAGGTTGGCGCCTCCGGCAACGAGGCATGGCGCAGGATCGGCCTGGCCTCATCACCTTTAATGACCTGTCCGTCTTGCTCGATCCAGACGATCGCACCCGTCGGACAACGTTCGATTGGAACCCGTGTTGCGTGACTCTTATCGTAATCCACGACAGCCAGATTGTTCTGCATGCTGATCAGCCCGGGAGCATCCATCGCACACTTGCCACATGCGGTGCAACCGACTTTGCAGTCCTCGAGGATATCGTCGCCGAACTCGAGGTTTTTACAGGCAACCCAGAGCCGATGGCTCGCCGGATGAATGCTGAACAAATCCTTGGGACAAACCTCCACGCAGTCGTTGCACGCCGTACACAACTCCTCGTGCACGACCGGCAGCGCCTGCTCGTCCATTGTAATCGCATCGAAGTCGCAGATGCGCTCGCAATCACCCAGACCCAGGCAACCCCAGAAACAGCCTTTGCCGCCGCCGGCCACCAGCGCGGCCGAACGGCAGGACTGATGGCCCGTGTATCGAGCATGGTTGCGAGCCACGTTGCTGCCGCCCGCACAGGCGAGCCTGGCCACTCTGCGTTCCTCGGCGCCGACATCGACACCGAGATACGCGGCGATTACGGCCCGATCATCCTCGCCCGATACCGTGCACTTGCCGGGTAGTACCTCACCACCCACGAGTGCCTCGGCAAACGGCCTGCAGCCGGGATAGCCACATGCCCCGCAGTTGGTCTGCGGCAGCATGTCCTCTACCGCGTCGAATCGCGGATCCTCCTCGACGTGCAGCTTGCGGTTAGCCACGATCAAGCCCGTGGCAAGCAGCAACGTAAGCCCTCCGAGGGCGCTAACAGCGATTAGCACTAGCATCGTATTCGTTGAGTGTATTTCGCAACTGAATTCGACGCTACAGGATTCGCCGCGGCGATCCATAGGTGAATACCGAGGCGAGGTTCTGGCAGGGTGTCAGCAGGGCCGTCGCCAGCCCTGCTCGAGTTGCTGACTGAAGTTCTTAGAATCGATACCTGAAACCGATAGAGATTACGTCGCTTTCGGTTTCTTCAATCTCATACCGTGTCCAGTCGCCGATCAGGGAGAATCGTTCTGTTACCTTGAAGTCTGCGCCCGCACCGTAGTACAGGTGCGTGTCTTCGGCGACCGCCAGCGCGATGTCGTTGATGACGGCGTCAGCGTCCCAGACGAACGCACCGGCTCGGCCGAAGAGAGACATGTTGCCGCCCATCGGGACACTGCCGGTCAGGCCGAGCGTGTAGCCATCAGCCTGCAATGAAATATCGGTTATCAAGCCACCAACGTCATACTGCTCATTAAACTTGCCGAAACTGTGATAGCCGCCCTCGAGTGCGAGGAAGTCGCTGAATTGCCATCCGGCGGTCAGGCGGAAAGAGGTGCTTTCCGTATCGATGCCGAAACCATCAAGCTCGTCATCGAGGGTGGCCGAACCAACGCTGCCGGCGAAAAAGAAACCACTGTCCGCTAAAGCGGTCAGCGGTACGGCCGAAAGAACTGCGAACAAGGCGAGACTCGCCATCGAATTGTTTTTCATCGGACTGTCCTCGTTTTGATCAATCGACTGGTCGGCACGCCGTGCGACCGGATGCCTTGCAGTTTCAGGGAACGATGCTGAAGGACAGCTGAAGGCTATTTTTCCTGTTTAAGAACAAGCAATTAGCGGCGCAATTTTTGGCCCGCTCGGCGCGTACAAGCGCTGCGACCAGCGGCATCACGACATCGACCGGACGCCGGAAGTTCGTGACGTGCCGTCTGTGGCCATGTCACAAAAGTTCACAATCGCAGCCGCCATATTTCGGTACGATTTCCGTCTGGACGCTTGGGCCGATCAGGGGAAAAATATGCATTTCAAGAGTCTCGCGACGCAAATAGTGATGAGCAAGATCAGCAGCGCCAACAATTCCAGCAACGCAGAATCGGCGCTAGACAGTCTTGTCGGCGAAAGCAAGGGTTTCGATCTTGGCAAGCTCGTTGACCGGCTGCAAGTTTCGGGCAGCGATCTCGCCACCAAAACAAAATCGTGGCTTGGCGACGGCGAGAATTTGCCTGTTTCACCATCGGAGCTGCAGAATGCAATTGGCAACCACGGGGTCGCAGCTTTCGCGAAAAAGCTCGGCATTGATCGTAGGGAAGCCAGTGCAAGACTGGCTGAAATTCTGCCGGAACTGATTGACAAAAGCAGTCAGGGTGGACGTTTGCTCGGCGCTACGGGCGACAGCCGTGGTCTGACCTCATTCGCCGCAAAGTTCTTCAGGAAAACGGCATAAAGAACGGCAGATCAGCGTGCATCGGCCTCTTTAATTTCTCGGCCGCCCGTAACGATCACGATTGCTCACGATCCAGGATTACGTTGATGAAGGCGTCGGCTTCCGCAATCGACCGATTCATTTCGGCAATTAGTATATCGACATTGGATTCAATTATCGTCGCCTCACCTTCTAGCGCGGAAATGGCTGACAGGTTCAGGTTGTGCTTGAGATACAGCACCTGGTCCTGGAATGACGCGAGCACTGGCAGCATCCGATCTTCGATCTGGCGCATCGACGCGATCAGGCGCGTGGCATGATCACGAGTCTGATCAAACTGTTGTTCTGCAAGGCGTCGCAATACGGGATCGTTGTAGTCGGCGAGCTCCAGACGCCACTCGTCAAGCAAGCGATTGCTCGCCTTCACGACGCGATCAACATGTTTGTTGATATCGTCGGCCGCGTCTTTGCTTCGTTCGTACGCCGCGTTGAGCTTATTGTATTGGCGTTCCAGTTCGGTTTCGGGGAGATTTGTGACAGCCTTGAATTCCGCAAGCGCATCGCGAAATTCTTCGGCGGCCATGCGCTGACTGTCGCGTGCATCTTCGACCCGATCGACGAGGAGATCGCGTGGTTCTTTCCACATCCAGTCCACGCCGGTACTGATGCTGCCGGTCGCGTAATATCCCGCAACAAGCAACACAGCCATTGTTGCCCAGGCGCTTTTCTTTTTGAGCAGCGCCGGAATCACCGGTATTATCTTCGCTAGCAACGGATTCATTAGAAAGCCCGTATTCATGAATAGGTCACTAACATGACACAGGTATTTGGCAGTCTGCAAATCACGCGCCTCGGGACACTATGCGTTTGGCTGATCGCACTATCCGGCTGTGCTTCAGTTCAGTATTCAGCACTCGAAAAAGTAGGCATACACAAGCGCGATATCCTCGTCGATCGGGTCGAAGATGCACGCGACGCCCAATCCGATACCAGCGAGCAAGTAGTTTCGGCCTACGAAGAATTGAGTGGGTTGATCGGTCATGACGGCGGTGAACTCGAAGAAAAATACGAGCGCCTAAGTAAGGAAGTTGACCGTTCGCGGGAAGCTACAGAGGACTTAGATGATCATCTGGCGGCGATAGATCGCGTCAGTGAGGATCTATTTGAGGAATGGGAGGCTGAACTCGATCTGTATAGTAGCGCCGCCCTGCGAACCGACCAGGAACAAAAACTCGCTATTGCGCGCAGCCAGTTTGCGAAGATGCGAAGGCGCATGCAGACGGCCCGTGATCGCGTCGATCCTGTCATGGCAGTACTGAGCGACAACGTGCTGTTTCTCAAACACAGTCTGAACGCACAGGCACTGGCCGCATTGCGCGGTCAAACCACTTTGCTGGAGGGGAAGGTCGACGCATTGATCCGCGATATGCAGGTGGCAATCGAGGAAGCCGACTTGTTTATCACGCGTATGCGCGGCACCTGAAGCAGTTTTAGTCTGGCTCATCATATTGAATCTTATAGGGTAGGTGTCGTCTGCCGGGAGAGCGTACCCGCGGTCTCACGCATTCGCAGCAGGACGACTACGCCCGAAGCGAACGTAAGCGCGGCAATCAGCCACATCGATACGGCGATGCCGAGCAGATCGGCGACGAGCCCGGCCAGCACGGCGCCGACTGCGTAACCCAGATCCCGCCAGAATCGATACACGCCAACGGCCGATGCACGCCAGGCGGGGTGGGCGACATCGCCGATCGCCGCAAGCAGCGTCGGATACACCATCGCCGTACCCGCACCGAGCAGTACGGCGCCGACTGCAAACAGTGAAAAAGACCGCGAACTTGTCAGGACTGCAATGCCAATGCCCTGCAGCCACATGCCGCCGACGATCAGTGACTTGCGACCGATGCGATCGGACAAGGCGCCTGTATACAGCTGACCAATACCCCAGACCGCAGGATAAATCGCCGCAAGCCAGCCGATTTGCGCGAGGCTCATGCCGTGCATCGCAAAAAAGATCGGGAACAGGCCCCATGCCATGCCGTCGTTAAGGTTGTTGAAGAGACCGGCCTGGCTGACCGAGGAGAGATTTCGGTCGGTCAACGACGTGCGCCAGAATATCTGCCGATGGCTGGGATGTCCGGCGGGCCCGACGGCACCGTGCAGCGTGCCTTCCTGGTCCGCGTGGTGGCGGGTTTCTCGCACAAGCAAGACAGACAATATCAGCCCAGCAGCAACGAAGCCGATACCGAGGTAAAACGGCTCCGGGCGCAGTCCCCAGCCGGTCGCGATATAGCCGGTGGCCAACGCCGCGAGCGCCACCGCAAAATATCCGGCAAACTCGTTGAGCCCCATTGCCAGGCCGCGCCTGTCCGGCCCCGCGAGATCGATCTTCATGATCACGGTCGTCGACCATGTAAGGCCCTGGCTGATGCCGAGCAAAAGGTTGGCGAACAGGATCCATGACCAGCCAGGTGCCCACATCAGGATGAATGGAACAGGCACAGCAACCAGCCAGCCGATGACGAGTATGACCTTGCGTCCGTAGGTATCCGAAAATCGCCCGGCAAAGTAGTTGGTCAGCGCTTTGCTGACGCCGAATACGACAATAAAAGAAAGGATTGCAGACCGCGCAGCGAGTTGAAATTCCTCTTCGGCAATCGCTGGCAGAATACTGCGTTCCATGCCAACCATGGCACCAACGAAGGCGTTGATCACGACCAGTAGCGAAAACTGCGCGAGGTTTTGCCGGATTCCTAGCGTCGCTGCGCCGCTGTCCTTCGTGATTGGCACGATAAAATCTCGGTAACTTCTGTGGTTCTTAGTGGTCGGTAATGCCTACCTTGGTTTGTACGACAAGATCGGCACGTGAAACGAGCATAGTAATAACCCAGGCGAAGTGATGCGACGACACGATACAAGGTAACACACAGGCGAGCGAGTAACCGGCCTCGTCATCACAACTCGCGACACGAGACGACAGCATTGGATTTTCTTGTCCGAATTTCACACAATGCGAGTAACACTGTGTTCAGGAGTCAATTACCGTGAAACCTGTCACAAGATCCGCAGTCTAAATGCGTTATACAAAAGAGAAATGACTTGATCGCCTGCGAGAATCGAGGCATATGCGTAAAAAGAGTAGCCATGATCGGGTAGTGCCGGTGACGAATCTCCTGGATTACTTTCGAACATCAATCGAAGGCGTCCTTTCCAGGCAGAGGGTCGAAGTCCATCCGCATGCGACGCATTACGTCGTCAACCTGCTTACATTATTCTCACGCTCCGAAGAGCTGTATGAAGACGACGGCGAAACGTACGGAATCAAACCTCTCGCACTGATGCTCGCAGACGCGGCCGACACATCCAGCGCCATGGAGCGAACCTACTGCCTGCAACGCATTGGCGACGTCTCATTATTTATCTCCGGATTTTTTGCCGATAGCCTGGCGACACGCGTAGTCGACCTCGACTATTACATCTATATGGGCGAGAGCGCTTATGGTTCGCTGTCCGAGGAGATACGGGGCACATTTCGCGGCAACGCCTTTGCTGACACCTACAAGGAACTTGCTGCCAAGTTTCAGGTTTTGGTCGACGTGCTCAATGAAGTACGCGATGACGCGCGGCAGGGCTCTGATGTCGACCTGTTACGCACTTACAGCGTCTGGCTCAAGACGGGCAGCAAGCGTGCGGAGAAATTATTGCGGCAACACGGTGTCGTGCCGATCTCGAGCGACGGCGGCAGACGCCGACACTAAGATGCTCTCCGAACTGCAGCAACAGCTGAACGACATTTATCAGGTCGGGCCCCATTATGACGTCCGGGATTACCTGATTACCGATCCAACGCTCGCCAGATACATCGGTGGCGATGCGATGTTGCGCAACACGAGCGAGACCCTGCTGATGCGTCAGGATGAAGATGGTCTGGCGCTGTCCCTGTTCCTGGACTCCGACATGCTCGAGCGCCTCGAATCAGCAGACCCGCTGCGCCGGCTGCGGGCAGAACAGCTCGACGATTTCTGGAAAGTGCTTGAGGGCATCAGTCACTTCAACTGCATGGTATGGAAAGCAACTCAGGAACGTCCGGTTTCATTGCTCGAGCTCGAGTTGCAGGCAGAGATCGACAAGTTCGTCAGCACGATGCTGCTTGTGCTTGGTCAGGGTGACCACGATATGCTGAATCGGCTGCATGGCAGACTATTCGATAACGTTAGCTTCCGTGTTGAGCTCGATGCGGAACAATGCGACCGGTATCGCTTCGCCAATGATTATGCGGCGCGTTTTTGTCGTGCCCTGAGACGCTGCCTGATCGATGACGACGGGCGCGCGATGTCAGAATTGCGCCGCTTTTATCGATTGCCGCTCGGCGATAAGGTCAGCCACATTCATACCCGATCCTGGTCGAGTTCCTAAGCCCTACTGTCCGCCTCTGCCAGGCGTCACCTGACTCGGCTCTCGAAAACGTGACGCGTTCCGCATTTCTTGGCGAAGGTGTCGTTTTCGTGCATTCGGTCATGTTCCATAATGCCTGCATCGGCCATAATCCGCGGCATGTTGGAAGACTCGCTTCTTCAATACGGGCCACATCTGTTCGCCGCCTTCGCGATCGGTGCGCTGGTCGGCTGGATGGTTCGCAGCGCGCACGTCAAGCGCCTCCTCCGTAAGTCGAAAGATGAATGGCACGTCAAGTTCGACGAGGCGATACACCAAAGAGATCGGTTCAACGCCGAAAACAACAAGTTACGCACATCAATTGAGGCCCAACAGGCCGTTGTGCACAAGCATGAGCTGGCTGCCTCCAAGATGCGAACCGAACTCGAATCGGTTCGCGAAAAGAACAAATTACAGTTGCAAAATCTATTCACGATCGGTGCGGAACGTGATCAGCTCCAGAGCAAGGTAAATCACAGTGACAATGCGTTAAGAGCAGTGAATCAACAGCGTGCAGAGCTCGAAGCAGAATTTATTAAGGCAGGAAATTTTTACAAAGGCGAGCTTGAAAAATCATTCGACCAGCGCAAGGCGCTCAAGGCGAAGCTCGAAGACGCCAGGCTGGAGCATGAGTCGCTTCGCAATCTACTCGATGCCTCACAATCGGAAAAGGAGTCCGTCAACAAAATGCTGGTGGCCGCTCAGACTCGCCTCGACAATCTGGACCTGCTGGAACAGAAAGTTATCGAATTAGAGGCGGAGAACGCTCAACTCCGGCACGATGCCACACGATCACGGCAAGAAATTGAAGTTCTGCGGCGCGACGTCGCCGAACTGGACGAACTGAAGGTGCAGAATAGAGAACTGGCGCATTGCCTGACATCCATGGAGAACAGCCGTAAACAGTACGAACGCGATGCTAAAAGGTATCGTGAGCAGGCTAACCAGTCCGAGAAGCAATCCGAAACGTTGCGCATGAAGCTTGACGATGTTGAAAAGAGTTTCGCCGACATGGCCAAGGAACATGATCATGCGCTGGATGTTGCCCGCAGAAACGAGTCAGCAAAGAAAACCAATGGACAGCAGGCACCTGAGCAAGAGGTCGACGATCTGACGGAGATCGTCGGCATCGGTAAGGTCTTTCAGCAGACGCTGAACGAGCTGGGCATTTACAGCTTTCAGCAAATTGCCGCGTTTGGCCCTGCGGACATCGCACGGGTGAACATGGAGCTTAAGGAATTCAAAGGCCGAATGGAGCAGGATGACTGGATCGGCCAGGCTAAGGCGTTGCAATTCAAGAAGTACGGCAGCTCAGACTAGCGGCCTTACGACCGCTCATTACCGCGACCATATTCGGGAGGGCGCCATTGCAACGTGAATCTTGCGCCGCCCAATGCCTCTGACAGCTGTGCTGCCGCACTGCCCCCGTGCAAACTTGCGATGCGGGCAACTATCGCCAGACCCAGCCCATACCCACCAGTCTCACGATTGCGACTGTCATCTATTCGCGTAAACGCCTTGAAGACGGATTCGCGCTCCGCCTCCGGAATTCCCTTGCCATCGTCCTCAACGTCGATTCGATATCCATCATCGTGCGCACTCACGCTGCATTTCACGCGCTTGTCAGCGTAGCGACAGGCGTTAACGAGGAGATTGCTAAGCGCCAGTGCCATCAGGCGCGGATCCATCCACGCTGTGTCAATCGCCTCGTCACTGACGATCGAAATGTTCTTATCCGTGTGGCGACATTTTTCCTGAACTTGCGTGAGCCATGGGGCAACCGGCACCTGCTGCCAATTCATGCGCAGATCCGGGTGATCCAGCCGCGCGTAGTTCAACATGGTGGCTATGAGCTCGTCGATCTCCTGGACATCGTTGCCGACTGCGTCGAGTTGTTGCTGCAGCTTGTCATTTGCGTTGTTGCCCATCACCGCGATCGCAAAACGAATTCGCGCGAGCGGTGTGCGCATTTCGTGCGACAGCGCAGCGATCAGTTCTTTCTGGCTCTGAATCAGACCGCTAAGACGTGCCGACATGTCATCAAGATTCTTTGCAAGGCCAGTCAGTTCCGTTGTGTCATCGGCGGTCGCGAGTGGCTCCCGATAATCGGCGGCAAATCGTTGCGCACCGCGAGTGATCAGATTGATGTCTTTGAGCAGTGGGCGCAGCCAAAGTCCAACGACGACGAATATGGACAGATAGAAGAGCGGCGGCAACAAGCGGAGCAAGATGCTCTCCTCGGGTGCCGGGACCGGACCGAGTCTGATAATCGCATCGATAGATGTCGCTGTATGCAGATGTGACGTGTTGCCATTCGCATCGACCAGCGTCGACATGTCGCCATCGGGCCCGACGGTTGCAAAGACATCGTCTCTCTGCAAGATCGTTACGTCGAAGCCGATGGCCGCGCTGAGGTCTGCGGCGACGGAGTCGCGCTGCTCTGCAGAGACGGCCGCGAGTTCGTGCTCGATCAGACCGAAAGTTGCATGCAGCCAGCGCTCATCTGCCGGCGTCTGCGATGATTGCAGGCGGCCGAATCCGAAATCCAGAACCATCGCAACGAGCAGCAGGCCGGCGACGAGGAACAGATAGGAACGGAACAATAACAGTCGATGCCGGCCCGCAAACAAGCGTTTCACGTGACCTCGCCCCATGCATCGGGAACCAGTAAATAGCCCTTACCCCAGACAGTCTTGATGCGAGCCGGCGCGTCTGCGTTGTCCTTTAGCTTGCGGCGAAGTTTTGAAATACGCCCGTCGATAGACCGGTCGATACCGTCGTACTCGATACCACGCAAGTGACGAAAAATATCTTCGCGACTCAATACCCTGCCGGCATGGCGTGCGAGCAGCCGCAGCAGCTCGAATTCGTGGGTCGTCAGCTGAACGCTGGCACCGTCGAGCCAGACCTCTTGTGCTGCCTCACTGATGCGCAGACCGCCGAGCACGATGTCGCCGATCGCAGGCTGCCGTTGTTCATCCGCATCCGCGCGTCGCAAGAGCGCCCGGGTCCGAGCGAGCAATACCATCGGATCAACGGGCTTGGCGACGTAATCGTCGGCGCCTGCCTCGAGTCCGATCACCTGATCGATATCGGAGTCGCGCGCCGTGAAAATCAAGATGGGCCCGTCGAAGATCTCTCTTAGCTCGCGGCATACCGTCAAGCCATCGGTGCCCGGCAGCATCAGGTCGAGCAAGACGACGCGCGGCTGTTCGGCCTGGAAACGGGCAATCGCTCGGTCGCCGCGCGATTCGATCGTTACATTGAGACCGTTCTGCCGAAAATATTCGGCCGTCAGATCGGCGAGACGCATATCGTCCTCGACCAGTAGAATGTCAGATCCAGATCGGCTCAATTGATATCCCAGACGTGGCGAGTGCGGCGTCTGCGGCGGCGGTCATCGGTGTCCATGCGCAGCACCTCGACAGTCACGATCGCGAGGCGCAAGTCGTGCTCGTCGCCTGTCATCCAGTAGCTGAAGTCACGTTGGACGATACGATCGTCCGTCAGCCGGCCAGCGCTCTCGTCATTCCAGCAACGCACGGGCGTCTCGTCAAAGTCGCTGAAAAGACAATAATAACCGTTTAGGTCACTCTGCCAAAAGACCAGGAAAGACATGTCACATCTCGGAGTCTGTTTGTCCGTGATACACAGCACCGGCTTCACGGTCAGGCGCATTGTGGCCTGCGTGGCAATGTCAGTCTCTGCCAGCAGCAATGCCGGGAGCAAGCACAGTGTCAGCAGGATCATGCGTCGCATGGCATCAAAACCGAAAACCGAATCCGGCGAAGTAGCCGAATACGCCGTTCGCTGCAGTCAGTGGACTCTCGGCCGCATCCGTGTTCAGGCGCTCGTATTCGGTGACCAGTGACAACGTCCAGTGTCGCGACAACTGATAACTCAACATCAGCCGGGCATGCGTATTGATTCCCGATTCGGCCTGATACGGCGGCAGTGCGACGCCGACCTCATCGTCACGAACACCCCAGTAATAGTCGTTGAGCGCGGCACTCTTAAAGCTCGCACCGACCGACGGCTCGAGGTACCAGCGCTGATTGCGCCAGCCGTAGCCGTAATCAAGGTAAATCTCGTAGCCATCATGCGTGTTACTGACATCGTGAAAAGCGCTCAATTGCAGGTGGCCCCAGGCGCCATCAGTCAGTAGTTCAACCCCGACTTCAACGGCATAATCGCGGTCGGGCACGGTGAACTCGACGGCCTCCGATAACGGTTGGCCGGCGAGATCGACGCTAATGAATCTCGTGTCAGTCTTGCCGAAGAAGACGCGATCGCTGTTAACGCGAGCGACGAGACTCGCCGTGAGGGCGTCATTCTCGGCGAATGTCAGGCCAAGGTCGCCGTTGTCGAAGAACAGGTGTTCGCCAAACCAGGCGATATCGAGATCGATGACGATCGGTATATCATCGGCCTGGACGAGCGGATTCGTTCGCAATCCGTAGCCCAGAGCTGCACCCAGCCGCCACCGGGATTCGTCGGCGTCGCCTGCGGCTGCCTGAGCCGCGGCTATATCTGCCCGCACCATAACGAGCAGCAGCAGCAACAGAGTCATCCGAAATCGCATAGGGGCGGCCTCCGCCTGCCATTCCATACACCCCGCCAGTGTGACAGGCGCGGCCGCTAACCGGATAGCGGATGTGTATCGAAATTGTGAATAATTGTAATTCGGGCGAAATACAAATTTCGACAATCTCACCCAACAACTGCACAGACAAGGCCTGTCTCCGGGCATAGGCTAACAGCTATAGGAGACAACGGGAGAAAGTCACATGAACCGTCTGCTTGGGACTCTTTTCGGATCTGTTCTTCTGGCGCTGGCCGGTTGCAGCGGCGGCTCGTCCAGCGCTGATGCACCGGACACGCCCGTCGCCGGCCTGTTGAGCCAGGTTACCGACGCCGCCACGCTCGAGGCATCGCTGAAGTCGGGACTCACGGCGATGAGCACCGAGGAGCAACTGTCGATCGCAGCAGGCGCCGCCGACAGCAGCTTCACCGGCATCTATACACAAGAGCAAAACGTCGATGAATTCGATGCAGTTCGCTACGACGGCTCGCACTTGTTCGTCGCTCCCCGGCGTTATTATCATTGCTGCTTTATTCTCGCAGACCCGGCGCAGGACGGCGCCGTCAATACGGGCAACGACCCGGGGCGTTCGATTCGCATTCTCGCGACCAGTCCCGCCGGCGGCTCGGCAGAACTCGCCGGGTCAATTCCGCTCGAAGACAACATCTCGGTGCAGGGAATGTACATCGCCGACGGGCGCATGTTCGCGTTGACCGGCGAGTCGGTTTACGGCAGTTACGGCGAGTTGTGGGCCGATATCGCCATCTGGGCGCCCGAAAGACTCGGCTATCGTATCTATGACGTCAGCGACGCAGGTCAGCCCGTCCTCGAAGTAGACGCCAAGATCGACGGCATCTTCGTCGAGAGCCGGCGCATCGACGACACGGTCTATATCGTAAGTCGCTACACCCCGTATATCGATGGACTCCACTATTACGTGACAACGGCCGAACAGCAGACTCAAAACGAGCAGCTCCTGGCCAGCGTCACGCTCGACGATCTGTTGCCGAAGATCACGATCAACGGTGAGACGCGGACCCTCGTTGCTCCTGATCGTTGTTACATGACGACTACGGATGACGCCGACGGTTATCCGGTGATTACGACCATAACGGCTGTGCCAATCAGTAATCCGACCGCATTTTCGACAACCTGTTACAACGAAGCCGCTTATGGTGTCTACGTTGCAGAAAAAGCCCTGTACCTGACGGAGCTGCGCCCCGATACGGCGGTAGCCCGCAACACGACCCGCATTCATAAATTCGCGTTGTCGAACACTCAGGTTCGCTACCGCGGATCGGCCGACATCGATGGTAATGTCTGGCGCGGCGGCCAGGCCGATTTTCGTATGAGCGAACACGACGGTGACCTGCGCGTGCTCGCGTCACAGTTCGACTGGACCAACGACGATTTCGTCGATCACAAGCTGTACATCCTGCGCGAACGCGAATCGACGACGCGGATCGATCTAGAGATCCTCTCAACGTTACCGAACGACAGACGGCCCGAGGAGATCGGCAAACCCAATGAAGCGCTGTATGGCGTGCGCTTCCTCGAAGACCGGGCGTATGCTGTGACGTTCCTGCAAATCGACCCGCTATACGTCCTCGACCTGTCCGACCCGACGGACCCATACATCGCCGGCGATCTCGAGATCACGGGTTTTTCGGACTTCCTGCATCCGGTCGGCGACAATATGCTGCTCGCTCTCGGCAGGGATGATAACGGCGGTATCAAATGCGAACTATTTGACGTGTCGAATAGCGCCCAGCCACTCTCGCGCGGTCATGCGACGCTCGGCGGCCGCGGCTCCTGGAGCGAGGCAATTCACAATCGCCACGCGTTTACCTACCAGGCGGACGTAAACGGCATAGACCGATTTGCCATACCCGCGAACCTCTACAGCCTCGATGGCAGCTTTAATTATTATCAGTCGGGTTTGTATCTGTTCGAGATTCGCAACAAGAACACGCCGCCGATTGCGTCGCTGAACAGCGTCGGTTCGATCACGCCACCGGCGGATGGCACGACCGTACCGTATTTCGCGAGCCGGAATCGCGCGTTCATCCACGACGACACCGTGTATTACGTGCGTGACGAATCGGTGTGGGCCGCGTTCTGGTACACGCCGTCGATCGTCTACGGGCCATTCTGATGTCGACTGGCCGGCGGTGAGTTTCTCCGGGCTATATCAGTAGCACGCTGCGACGGGACCGCCACAGAGCGACGCTACCAAGCAGCGCCAGCAATATCAGACCGAGCCCGCCACCGCCGCTATCGTCGTTGCCGCCCGAGGCCGAGTTGACGCTGACAGTGCCGCCGACACTGTTATCGGCAGGATCGGCGTCGGTTTCGGCGGACGCGAGCGTCACGGTGTAGTTCTTCGTACCCGTCGTCACGCCAGTCACGCCGATTGTCACAGTCGAACTGGATTGATTGCCGAACTGGGCGGCCTGGCAGTCGACCTGTTGAGCGGTCATAGTGCACGTGCCGATCGTCCAGACTGCGGTATTCGCCCGCAAGCCTGCATCGAGGGATATGCTTAACGTCACGCTGGTCGCATCGAGAGTTGACTCATTTTCGAGTATCGCTGACACGGTCGTGTTCTGATCGACAATGACCTGTGCTGTTCCAGGTGCGTTGACAATCAGGTTGACCGCCGGATCGACAGTCAGACGTGCCGAAACCTGGTTGTTGCCTGGATTGTCGTCCACATCGGCAGTAACACTCGCGTCGAAATCGCCGACGCCAGCCGCTATCGTATCCGCAGAGACGGTGACGGTTGCGGCGCTGCTACCGGCGATATCACCCAGTTGACAGCTCACTGTGCCTGCCCCATTCGTGCAGCTCCCTACTGAGCTCGACGCAGCAATAAAAGCAACGTTATTCGGCAGCGCGATATCCGTGACTACGTTCTGGGCCGGCTGAGTGCCGTTGTTCACGACATCAAATGTAATCGTCGCCGCATTGCTGAGCAGTATTGTCGGTGGCGGATCGTTGAATGCAACCGAGATATCCCAGCTCGGCAGCGGCGTGATGCACGATGCAGCGGCGATGTCGTCCTGCATTTCGGTGATGCTGCAGGCTGAGAATTGTTCGCTGCCGTTGAGCGTCGTGGCCATGATGAAATCGGGCGGCGTAGATTCACACACGCCCGGGACACTGTCATGCGGCGCACCAAAGTTGTGGCCGATTTCATGCGCGGCGACGAGGCTATCGAACGTCGCACTGCCATTGCCTTCGCTAAGCCCGGCACCAAAAAAAGTGCTACACAGGGCACCGGTAAAGGCGATCCCGACGGTCGAACCATCCAGATCGCGTCCCGTATAAAGATGCGTGAGTCCCTGGCTGCTCTGGCTCGGCGTGCCTTGCCGATAGGTTCCAAGCTCATTGAGCAGCAAACTTGAGTCTGTTGTGTCGGTGAACGGGTCGTTGATATCGGTGAACGTGTCCACGACCGGCACGTTGATCTGCACGCCGAGCTGCTGGCTGAAAATGCCGTCGACATTGTTGAGCCTTGTAATTATCGCGGCCTCGGCATTACTGCCGTGGGCATTCGTAAACTCGAAATCGCCTACCGCCCCGAGATCTATCTCGGAGACAGCGCCCGGACCCTGCGCCATTGCAGTACGCAAATTGCTGACCATTGTTTTATAGACGGATGCTCCGTCCAGCATTGATACGCCGCCAGCGCAGCTCAGCGCTCCGGGCGCAATGATCGCGTCCTTTAGCCGATAGACAATCGGCGACGTCGTGGCCACGATGCTGTCACCCGGTGCCTCGAGCGCATACAGGCTTTCACCGTCCCAGACGAGGCCGGCGGGCAACCCGTTTGTGATCACGATGCGTACCCATGATCCGGGTACGCCCGCGATGTCGCCACGATAGGGCACGATGTCGCCGATGAGCTGGCCCCGGGACATCGCGGCCAGCAGACCGGCATTCGGTTGCAGCCGCAGATCGAACGAACGGCCTAATGCATCGAAGCGCAGGTTGACGGGCCCGTTCTCGCGCAGATTTTTGCTGAATTCGGCACCGTCCTTGTGCACACTCACGCGCTCAAGTGGCTCGTAATGCGACAGCGTAATGCCATCGACGCCGGCGCCAGCCGCTGCGGCTGAAACGCAGTAAATGGCACAAGTAACAATCCATTTGCGAGTGGCCATTGCGCCCCCGATTACTCTTCCATGACAGGAAATCAGCTAATCAAATCGACGCGCACGCAGCAAGGCATTCTGTGTCGTTTACTGACGACAGCGACCTGAAAAGTGAGGCGCAGTTCTCAATTTCCGCAGAAAGCGGCTAAGCGACATCAGTTCGCCCGTTTGTTCTCGCGCGTCAGGACGCAATCGTCATACTGACCTGTTTGCTGCCAAGCGGCAGTCTGCGCCTGCGTCAACAACAGCATATGGCCCTCGTGTTCATGGACATGCATGGTCTCGGTGGAATCAGCGGCATCGAAATCCATGTACAGCACCTTGCCTTCAACGCGATAAGTGCCGTGTTTGGGGTAATCGGGGAATTGATCAACCACATTGCCGTCATCATCGACGACGACCTGGTCTGTGAACCTATCCCAGACAAACTCACCGTCGCTGAAATGGATTTTGCTGCCCTCGTAGGCCACGCAACCGGGATAGTACGTCCCTTCGACGGACAGGCACCCGGCCATCAGGCAGGTGATCAGCGCGAAAATCGTGACTCGAATGTTCATCCAGTCAGTCTCGGAAGATTCAGCGGTGCTCGCTGTGTTGCAGGTCTCAGTTTGCGCATAGCTTTCCTGGCGCGGACTGAATCGGCGCGGTCATCGCAGGCATACTTTCTCGTGTAACAATCGTCGCGTCGGCGGCCTGGATTTGGTGGCCCATGCCTCGCGCGCCTTCCGAGCTGGACTTCGATTGCCGCAGAGCATATAAGAAGCGGGCGCGTATTTTGGGGCTGGGCTACGAATCAGTAGGCCTGCAAGCAAGTTCGGACTCAGGGGAAGCATATGAAATTGAATCGACGTGACTTGAACAAACTGTTACTGGGTGCCGCCGCCGGCATTGTCGCGGGCTGCGAGACGACCGGCTCGGCGAGCGCCGACGCACAGGCCGCCGCCGCCGCCGAGGCGACTGGCGGCGGAGCCAAGCATGTCTGCAAGGGCTTTAACGACTGTAAAGGCCAGGGCGGCTGCCAGACCGAGAGCAATGCCTGCGCCGGCCAGAACGCGTGCAAGGGCCAAGGCGGCTGCGCTACGACCGCAAAGCACGAGTGCAAGGGAGTGAACGACTGTAAAGGCCAGGGCGGCTGCAAGTCGGGTGACAATGGCTGCGCCGGCAAGAACTCATGCAAGGGTCTGGGCGGCTGCAAGGTTCCGGTCGAACACCTCTGATCGTCATGTGTGTGGCCCCTGCACCACGTGTTAGAGGCCACACACGACTTCGATAAACGACAGCACTCCCTGCGATGAAGAGCACTAATCGTTGGGGTCTTCCGGATCTGGGCCTCGGTATCGGCCTCAGGACCGTCCATTTCGGTCACATTATAAAAGAGTGGCCCGCAATAGACTGGTTCGAGATCGTCTCGGAAAACTTCATGGATACGGGTGGGCGCCCGCTGTATTTCCTCGATCAGATCGCCGAGCGCTATCCGATCGTCATGCACGGCGTCTCAATGTCGATCGGCAGTACGGACCCGATCGATTTCGAATACCTGCGTAAACTGAAAGCCCTCGCCCGGCGCATTGATGCGGTGTGGTTGGGCGATCATGTGTGCTGGACGGGCGTTGCCGGTCTGAATGGCCACGACCTGTACCCGATCCCCTACACCGAGGAGTCGCTCGAGTTTCTGGTCGGGCGCATCCGGACCGTGCAGGACTATTTGGAACGGCCCCTGATACTCGAGAATCCATCGACGTATCTGACATTTGCCGAATCGACGATGGCCGAGGAGGTCTTCCTCAGGCGTATGGCCGAAGAGTCTGACTGCGGGCTGCTTCTGGATGTGAATAACGTCTATGTCACCTGCCGCAACCACGATCTCGATCCCCTGGAGTATCTCGACGCGATTCCCTACGATCGCGTCGTGCAGATACATCTGGCCGGGCATACCGACAATGGCACGCACTGCATCGATACGCACGACGGCCGGGTCATCGACGAGGTGTGGGCGCTATACGGTGATGTCCAAAGCCGTATGGGCAGTTGCGCGACGCTGCTCGAATGGGACGCAGACATTCCTGCTTTTGAAGAAGTTCACGCTGAAGTCTTAAAAGCTGCGGCGTATCGTACCGCCCTGGACGAGGTCGCGAATGTCCGATAGCGCGACAGAACTCGAGCGCATCCAGCGCTGGTTTCATGCGGCAGTGACGAGCCCGGATCAAAATCCGGCGGGCCTCGATGACATCGTGCTGCCATCGCAATCGCTGAATGCAGAGCGGCGTTTGTCGATTTACGCGAATATGTACTTCGACCGCCTGATCGAGGTGCTCGCCGAGGAGTTTCCAAGCGTCCGGCATCTGCTCGGCCCGCAGAGCTTTGCCGACGTGGCGAAAGACTATGTGTCGCGTCATCCGTCGACGCATTACAGTCTGGCGCAGTTGGGCAAGAGCTTCCCGCACTACCTGCTCGAAGAAGCCGACGCGGCAATGATCCGCCGCCGGGAGTTCGTAGCCGCCGTCGCACTGGTCGAGCGCACGATGGAAGACGTCTTTGATGAACAGCAGGACGAACCGTTGTCGTTCGAGGATATCCAGGCAGTCAAACCCGACAACTGGGACCGGGTACGGCTCAGAACGATCTCGGCACTGCGACTGTTGCAACTGCCCTACCCCGTCAACGACTACATCAGCGCCGTCCGTGATGGCCGCAACGTCGACATACCGGATGCGAAACGGTCATTCGTCGTCGTCTACAGGCTCAACTATCGCGTCTGGCGCACAGATCTGGACGAGACTCAGTTCGTGCTGCTATCGGCGCTGCGTGCCGGACAGACTCTCGGCGATGCCGTGAGCGCCTGCACCGAACTTCCGGACCGCGATCCGGAGGCTCTCGCGGCATCACTCTTCGAGTGGTTTCGGGACTGGACCACTGAGGGTTACTTTCACAGGATAGAACACGATGAATCTTGATCGCAGAAACCTGTCCAGACAGCGGCTGACGTTCGCGTGCCTGCTGTTCGACTGCGCGGCAACCTTTTGCGGTTCAATACGGATCCCGACATTCCGATAGCCGGCACGCGAGGCCGCCTGCCTTTTAAACCCGGCTCCTGGGTCCTAATCAGTAACCGCGTGCAACGTCCACGACGTTCAGCATCTTCTCGCCATTGACATACCTGCGCAGGTTTTCCAGCGTGACTGCCCATCTGCGCCAGCGGCCCTGGTCGGTTGTGGCCGCGATATGCGGCGTAATCACGATATTTGGCAGGCTCCAGAGTTCATGCCCGGCCGGTAGCGGTTCCGGATCGGTCACATCAAGGCCGGCGGCCGTCAGGCGACCGTCTTTCAAGGCCGCGATCAGATCATCGGTAACGGTGCTCTCGCCCCGGCCGACCGATATGAAATAGGCGCCGCGCTTGACCGAATCAAAGAACTTCCTGTCAAAAATGCCGCGGGTAGCATCGGTCAGCGGCAGGGCGTTGACAATGACATCCGCCTGGCTGGCCAGCTCATAGACTTCGTGCGACAGGCCGACGTATTCGACATACTCGGGTCCACTCCGGCTCGAATTTCGTACGCCCAGGATTCGCATGCCCAGACCATGAGCACGCTGAGCCACTGCTGTTCCCACCCCGCCGAGGCCTACAATCAACATGGTCTTGTCGCTGAGTTCGAGTATCGGGAATTCGATGGGACGCTCCTTCCACACGCCTTGTAACTGGACCCTGTGAAAGTTGTGCAGGCCACGCGTAAGCATGGTCATCAAGGCGACGACATGATCGGCAATCGGGGGTCCGGAGGTATGCTGGGCGTTGGTCAGAATGAACTGCTTGTCCTGAATTTCAGGCACCATGCAGGTATCCACGCCGTGACGAGAGTCCTGCAGCCAGCGTAGATTCTTTGCTTCGCGGATGATTCTGGGCGTGCATCTTGCCAGCAGGACTTCGGCAGCGCTAATCACCTCGTCAGGGATTGGATAGGCAATCTGCACCAGCTCCACATCGCCGACGACCTCCCGGGCCGATGCCATCTGCGCCGCCCGCTCCGCATCGTCGTAACCGGGCGGTACGATGTAGATCCTTTTCGGTTTACGCCAGTAAGGGAGTTCCCTTACTGCTGACGTTGACTCTGCAAGACCTAGCTCGTCAATGATCGTCTGTTCGTTCCCGTCAGCACCTTGCGCCCATAAGATCGCAACAGGCAGCACCAGCAGTCCTGCAAAGAGGACAAATTTAGGCAATAGTCGATGCACGTTTTGTGTCCTCATGGCAGCGCAAAAACATAAATCGCATTATGGCCACGCGGCACCGTCAGGCCCGCGAGCTTGACCGGATTGCGCGTAGCCGAGTTACCCTCTCCGCTCATCACGGCGACGTATTGTTTGCCGTCCACAGCATAGGTGATCGTACTCATCTGGATTACGCCGCCCAGTATGGTTTCCCAGAGCACGTCACCCGCTTCGGCATCGAACGCGCGAAAGCGCCGGTTTGCGTCACCCCAGAAGATCAGATCGCCGGCCGTTGCGAGCACCGCGCCATTGCCGGGAACACCACCTTCGAACAGCCGCGTCAGCCTGCCGGTCGTCAAATCCACTTTGGCGAGCGCATAGGCCTTGTCGGGTTCGACGCCGGGGCGCAGGCGTCCGGATCTGTTGGTCCAGCCACTGGGGCTCGAGAGATCCGCGGTCATGCCGAGGCAATAATCATGGAACGCGACGTATATCGAATTCGTGCCCGGGTGGTACGCCATCGGCCAGTAGCTACGCGTGTTGTGGTAGCACGTCAGGACGGTATCCCCATCCTTCTTGAACACATTGTCCCAGTTGATCTCGGTCCTGCCCGTTTCGACGTCGATGTTCGCGATGTTGAATTCCGGCACGTCGACGGGGAACGGCATCGCCCAGAGGAACTGCCCGTCATTCCGGTCGAGCACCCACATGCCGCCGCCCTCGCCGATATGCACGACGACATCACGTTCCTCGCCGGGACGGAGACCTGGATTGATCCACTTGACGGCGTCCGGATCGGGGCTTACGCGGGTGCGGACGAGCACGCGTTCGTGCGTATGATCGGCATCCCAGTCATCGCCTGGTAGATGCTGGTAATACCAGGCGAGTTCACCCGTCTCCGCGTGCAGAGCCAGCGTCGAGTTGCTGTACAGATCGGCGGGCGCCATACGTGAGGTCCCGTCCGCGCTGCCGTGTCGGCTGAGTCGCGTATAGGGCTGCGGATTGGCCGTGCCCCAGTAGATCAGTTGCTTCTTCGGGTCGTAGGAGCCCGGCAATCCCCACAGCGAGGCGACACGCTTTGCCGTAGGCACATCGCCCCAGCTGTCGCCGCCGGGTTCGCCTTCCGCCGCGGCCGTAAAAAACTTCCAGACTTCACTGCCGGTCAATGCGTCATGGGCTGAGATGAAACAGTTCGCCTGGTCCTTGCACGCGCGGGCAGTGATTACTTTACCTTCCACCACGATCGGCGCAGACGTGTTCTTCGCACCCGAATAAGGAACATACGATTCGACTTCCCAGCGAACGGTACCGTCGCGAGCATCGATCGCCACGAGATAACCATCGGGCGAAGTGTAGTAGATCAGATCGTGGTAAATGGCCAACGATTTCGAACTCGTGCCTGCGATTTGCGGCAGTGCGATACCCGGATCCGCCGCGCGTGCATATTCCCAGATCAGATCGCCCGTAGTCGCGTCGAGTGCGAGCACCGAATTGACAGGAGATACCACGTACATCACGCCATCGTAGACGATCGGAATCGTCGACTCGGCGCCGGCCGGGAGGCCGCGGGTCCAGGCCATCCGCAATCGATCGACGTTGTCTTTGTTGACCTGATCCAGCGGACTGAAACGCTGCTCGTCGTACGTCCGGCTCAACATGAGCCAATCCGCAGCAGCCGGGTTTTCCAGCATGCCGGTCGTAACCGGTTTGAATGCCTGCGTCTGTGCAACTGCGAGAGTGCTGAATCCCATCGGTAACAACAGGACGATCGCCAACCGCTTCAGTTGACTCCTGATTTTTTCTCGCCTGCGGTCTGTCATGACACGCTCCTCCATATTCACAGCCACAGTTTATGTCCTGGCCTGGCGCATTGCAGACGAAATTCGCTTACAGACTCAATATTTACAGACGTAATTAACTAGCCAGCGTAATCCTTCGTCGGCACTCTGAAACGGAGTATATTAGCGCCTCTGGTCGCGGTAACTGCCGACCGAGCAGTGATTGGCCAATCGACAAGGGGAAACCATGCAGAGTCAACTACTTCGCGCAATCATTGCGCACGCCAGCCGACTTTTGTGGGCATTGGCGGCGCTGTCTTTGGGTTACGCCGCCCATGCGGGCACGTCGCCGTACGCCGAGACCGTCATTATTAACGGCCAGGTCATCACGGCAGACAATGACGATCCGGATGAGGTCACGATAGCCCAAGCAATCGCGATTCGGGGTGACAGGATCCTGGCTGTCGGCAGCAATGCCGAGATCAATGCGCTCGTTGCAGACTGGACCGAGGTGATCGACGCGAAAGGTAACTCGGTTGTCCCGGGACTGATCGATACTCACAACCATTTGTACGAGCACACGCTCGACTTTCCCTGGGTGATCAAGAGCATCCCCGAAATGCTCGAGCTGCGCATCCGGCTGGAGAATCCTGACGAGCTTGTTGCAACCGTCGAAAAAGCGATCCAGGCGCGTGCGAAACAGATTCCGGCCGGCAACTGGATTCGCGTCAACGCGCGGCCGCCCGACGCCGCCGTCAAAGCATTCGGCACGACGCTCTCACGGCAACGCCTCGACGAGCTCGCGCCTGATCATCCGACCTACGTGACAACTCGCGGTGGCTCAGTCCTCAGCACCAAGGCGATCGAGGCTTTCGAAGACTATTACGGCAACATGATGCCCGACGATTACTGGCTCGTCGATCGCGAGACCGGCACGTCGGGAGAATACAACGACTTCGACCGTTGCGCGAAGATCGACATCATCAACACGCAGACCGGCAGTTTCGATCGCTACATCAAGGGCTACATGGAAGCGATGCAGGTCAACATCCAGCTGGGCGTGACGACGCATAAGACGCACCTGCAGTGCGAAGGTGGTTTCAGTGCTTCTGCGCATCTCGATCGCAATGACATGATGCCGATGCGGCTGGCCTGGGGTCACCGCTGGCTGCAACCATTCACATCGAATATCAGGGAATCCTATCGCCGTATCGGCGACTGGACCGGGTACGGCTCGGATTACTTCTGGAGTATCGGCTCGAGCGTCGGTGGCATCGACGCCGGCGGTGTCGGCTGGTGCGCGACGATGCCTGCCGATGCATCCGTCAAGAACCGCGAGCAGTGTCCGCCGCCAACCCCGGATATCGATGTTCCCGGCATCACGGCAGAAAATATCGTACCCAACCGCGGACGACGGCTCGAGCACCTGGCGACGCTCGCCGAGCTCGCCGGTGAAGGACGGCTGTCCGGCATACCCGGCTGGCACGTCGCCGGCGACGGTGCACTCGACGTGCTCGTCAAGACCTACCAGGCGCATATGCCCGACAACCGGATCCGGCAGCTCAGGATCCAGGCCGACCATTGCTTCGGCGTCCGCCAGGATCAGATCGAACTCGCCGCACGTCTTGGCCAGACGTTCTCCTGCAATTTCGATACCGAGAACACCCGCATTATCGAAAAGGATTACGGCGAGGAATATCTGACAATGAATGCGCCCGTCGCAAGCATGCTCAAGGCGGGCGTAAACGCAGTCATCGGCACTTTCGGCAATTATGGCCGGCTGCGAGCATCGCCATTCGAGGACGGCGTCAACTGGCTCACACGCAAGGACGACGACGGCGAGCCATGGGGCCTGGCTGAAGAAGCCGTGCCCGACCGTATTACGTTGCTCTTGATGATGACGCGGTATGGTGCATATCCGCTGTGGAAAGAGCATGCGATAGGATCGATCGAGCCCGGCAAGCTGGCCGACATCGTCATTCTCAACGGCGACTATCTGGCCGTGCCGGTCGAGGAACTCGACACGTTGACGTCGATCATGACGATCAGCAGCGGCAAGGTTGCTTACGAGGCGCCAGAGCTCAGGGGCAATACGCTGCGTTTCGACATCGACACTGTAGCGTGGACGTTTGACAAGAAGACGCCTACGAGCGCCTGGCGCTGGGAGGAAACTCCGGTCGTCCCGCCGTTTCTGGACGGCGCGAGCGGTTTCTGATTTGTGAACATTTTGCCGGCGACTGCTCGGCACGGCGTCGCGTTAGCGACATTTTTGCTGGCGCTCGGTTGTCAGCCCGCCGGGCCCGACGCGCGTGCGGGCCTCGAAACGGAGCGCGTCGCCGGGTACGAATGGATACGTGTCTCGCAACCCGAGATCGTGCGTCGATCATCAGAGATCCTCGCTCGACCCGATATCGCTTTGAATGCGCGCGAAGTCGTGCACCGTATCCGCGCGCTCGACATGGATTGGGATATCGCGGGCGCCGTGTACGAGCCACACGACAGCTCGGTCATTCCCACGGGCCCCGACGGCAAAAAGATCGGTATCTTCCTGCTGCACGGCGGCTCGGGGGATCACCGCTCGAAAGACGCGTTTGCCCGTTTCCTCGTCGCCAAGTTCGGTATCAGGGTCGTCAGCATGTCTTATCCCGGCAGGCTCAACCTCGAGGCGCCGAACGGCGACTGGCCGGGCGATACGATCCACGCTGACGGCAGCGTGCGGACACCGGTCTGGAAAATGGGTGAGGCGATCGGTCCCGATCAGTACGACGTGGTTTACGATCGGGAGCCGTCGCGACGGCATCGCTGGGGCACGTTGATCCTCGCCTGCGCGAAGCCCGGTTCGGTCTTCTACGATCGCATGGCCGGCTGGCCCGTCGCACATGAACAGGGCGCCCGCGAGCTGATCGAGCATTACCTTCCCGAAAGGGACTTCTCCGTGTACATCCACGGGCACTCGACGGGCGGACCGATGAGCATGATGCTGACGCAGCGCATCGACAATATCGTCGGCGTGTTGGGCATGGAGAGTTCACCGTTCGGCGCTATCTACGGCAGGATGACGCGTGAACTTCAGGGCATCAGCGAACCTTGGGCAATGGACTTCAACTGTCTGCGCGTCCGTTCGTGGCGGGATACCGCCCGGTACACGGGATTCGAGCTGGCCAATGACGAAGGCGCCGCAGCGCTCAAACGCCTGGCGATGATCATGGAGGAAGTTCACGAGGACTGGAGCGAGAAAACGACGCAGCCCAATTTCAAAGCCGAGAACATCTTGCACTTCGATAGTCCGGACGCGCTTACCGCGGCGGCGAAGGCCACGGCCGGGCGCATGGGCTTCGATCAGGAAGAAACCGATGCGCTCGTGGATCGATACCTCGGGTACCTGCGCGGCGTTACGAGCGTGGAAGTGAAACCCGTTCCGCCGATCATCCTGATCATCACGAACAACAGCCGCGACCACCTGCCCGAGTTTTATCGCGAGGTCTATCTGCCGGGCTACGCCGCGCTGCAGCCTGCGCCGGAAGTACGGCTGTATCAGTTCGACGCCGGCATCCATGACTATACCGCGCCCGAAGAAGGCATGCCGATGGGTGTCGCTCCGGCGGGCGCAGCGTTCTGGTTTGAAGCAATAAAGAATGAATATTTTCTTAGCAACCCCTTCAAGGGTGACAGGAGCAATTAATGTCAGAACTCAAGCGATGTTCCTCGCTGTGGATTACCGTGGTCGTACTTGCCGGATCGTGCACCTTTGCCGGCAGTCTGGCGCTAGCGGCATCGTCACCGTATGCGGAAACCGTCATTCTGAACGGCAAGGTGATCACTGCGGATTCCGACGCCATAGACGACATCACTTTCGAGCAAGCGATCGCAATTCGCGGCAATGAAATCATCGCCGTCGGTAATGACGAGGAGATGCGCGAGCTGATGGCCGACTGGACCGAGGTCATCGATGCGGGCGGACGCACCGTGATTCCCGGACTCATCGATACGCACAATCATCTGTATGAGAACACGTTGCAGGCGTTTCCGTGGGTATTGAAAGCGATCCCGGAACTCGTGCAGTTGCAGATCGAGGCAGACTCGCCCGAGGAGATGGTCCGCATTGTCGAGGCGGCGTTGCGCGCACGAGTCCGACAGGTACCGGCCGGGCAGTGGATCCAGGTGAGCCTCAATCCCGCGCAGGTCGCCGTGCAGACCTTCGGCGACCTGTTGAACATGCAGTTGCTCGATGCGGTTGCGCCCGAAAACCCGGTGCTCGTCAGAACGCGCGGCGGTGCCATTTACAACCAGTTGGGTATCGATTCGATCTCCGCACGCTATCGAAATCCGATTCCCGATGACTTCTGGATCGACGAATCGAAAGGTTGGTCGGGCGACTACACCGACGGCCCGCGCTGCGTGCGCGGCGATATCATGGTGCCGGCGGCGAATCGCGTCAACGACTATATCCGCGCCTATCACGAAGTTATGCAGCTCAATGCGCAGACCGGCGTGACGACCCACAAGACGCATCTGCAATGCGAAGGTGGTTTCAATGCGTCGGTGCACCTGGATCGCAATGACCTGATGCCGATCCGCCTGGCCTGGGGACACCGCTGGATGCAGCCGTTCAATCCGCGTATCACCGAAACCTACTGGCGTATCGGTGATTGGGTGGGTTACGGCTCGGACATGATGTGGAGCATCGGCAGCAGTGCAGGCGCACTCGATGGCGGTGGCGTCGCCTGGTGCACATCGATCCCCGCTGCAGACAACATCAAGCGTCGCGAGCTGTGTCCGGACATGGAATCGAGCCCGCCCAACGTACGGCGACTCAGTCACCTGCAGGTGCTGGCCGAACTGGCGGCGGCAGGGCGCCAGACCGGAATTCCCGGCTGGCATGTGGCGGGAGATGGTGCCATCCAGGCGTATCTTGACACGATGTTTGCAGCCAACATTCCGCTGGAAAAAATGCGCACGTTACGTTTGCAGGTCGATCACTGCCATTCGGTAACGCAGGAGCAGATCGAGATGGCCGCGCGGCTGAACATGGCGTTCTCCTGCGACGCGACGCGCGTGCCGAGCCAGGTGATCGAGGAAGACTACGGCGAGGAGTACCTGACGATGAACGCGCCGGTAGCGAGCATGCTCAAAGGCGGCGCGCGTGCACTGGTCAGCGAATTCGGCAGTCAGAGCGAAATCCGCCACTCGCCGTTCGAGGACGGGGTCATGTGGATGACTCGCAAGATCGACGGCAAGAACTTCGGCGTGCCCGAAGAGGCCGTCCCCGACCGTTTGACATTGTTATTGATGATGAGCCGCTGGGGCGCTTATGCGCTGTGGCGCGAGAACGAGATCGGCTCGATTGAAGCCGGGAAATGGGCCGACATCGTCATACTGAATGGCGACTACATGGCAGGCGAAGTCGAGGACCTCGACGAACTGCGGCCCATCATGACGATGGTAGGCGGCAGAGTCGTGTTCGAAGACCCGATGCTCAGAAATAACACGTTGCGCTTCAACACCGACACGGCCGAATGGGAAGTGTCGAAGCAAACACCAACCGATATCTGGCGCTGGCAGAGCGCGCCGCCAGAAATCCCGACGTACTGACCGCGGGCAAGATCGCGGCTACAAGCCGTACCACGGGTGATTCCTGACGATCGGCCACGTACGATCACGGTATGACGCGCGTCCTTTATTTCATATTCTTTGCCTCGGGCGCCGCGGGGCTTGTCTATCAGGTTCTCTGGCTGCGCCTGACCGGACTCGTCTTCGGCAATACCTCGTACTCGATCGCAATCGTGCTGGGCGCTTTCATGGCGGGGCTGGCGCTCGGCAACTGGCGACTCGGGATTCTGTCCGATTCTGTCCAACGCCCTTTGCGCCTGTACGGTGTGCTCGAAATACTGATCGGCATTTCGGCCTGGCTGGTGCCGGTGCTGTTTGGCGCGATGGACTCGGTGTACTGGAGCCTGGCGCCCGAGCTGGCTGCGATCCCCGGCGCCGGTTTTTCGGTGCGCTTCGCAGCATCGTTCGCAATCATGCTCGTGCCGACCTTCCTGATGGGTGGCACTCTGCCGGTCATGGCCCGACTTTTCGTCCGCCAGATCGGCGAAGTCGAGGCCAAGCTCGCGACGCTGTACGCGCTGAATACATTTGGTGCGGCTGTCGGGGTACTCGCGGCGGCGCTGCTCTTGGTCCCCGTGCTTGGCAACCAGCTAACGACGCTGTCGATCGCGGCGCTGAACATCATTATCGGGGTACTGGCCATCGGCCTGGACCGCGGACAGCAGCCGCTCGACCTGGCAGCGCAGGCGGCAACCGACAAGGCCGTCGCGCCGATGCCGTCGGAGCCCGGTGTCGATCGCCTCGTGCTGGCGACGGTTGCGATTTCCGGATTCGTTGCATTGCTTTACGAGGTAGCGTGGACGCGGGCGCTGTCTGCGCTCATCAGCAATTCAACCTATGCCTTCGCAATCATGCTCGTGACGTTCCTCGTCGGCATTGCGCTCGGCAGCAGCTGGGCGGCGCGCTATCGACCGTCGGCCAGCCTGCGCATGCTCGGTCTGTTGCAACTGGCCATCGCGGCCGGAGGATTGGTATTTCTTCTCGGCTACATTGTTGCCCCGACGTTGCTCGTTTCTCTGATCCGCGCGCTTTATTACTCCTTCCCGGCAGTGTTGACGATCCAGTTTCTCGTGTGCGCCGCGTTGATGATCCTCGCGACGTTCTTCATGGGCGCGACGTTGCCGATCGGCGCGCAACTCTATTCGAACACCATGCAGGTTCTCGGTCGCCGCATCGGCGGCGTCTATTCGATCAATACGCTGGGCGCCATTCTTGGCTCGCTGGGTGCGGGCTTTGTACTGATCCCGATGCTCGGCACCGAGAGAACCATCCTCATCGGTCTGTTCTGCAACGCGGCTATCGCACTGGCGTTGCTCGCCAGGGACCGGGAAAAATCGCGACCCATCGCCTACGTCACGGCGGCCGTGCTGCTGGTGACGGTGTTGTCGCTGCGCGGGGAGGTGTTCTGGAAGCCGGACATGCTGGATCGAGGTGTTCTGATCTATGCCCGCCAGTTCGAAGCCCGGCCGAACCTGCGGCTCGACGAGCATTACAGCGAAACGGATGTCGTCTATTTCAGCGAGGGAAAGAACGCCACGGTATCGGTGCGCACAGGCAACGGCTATGTCGGCTTGCGGACCAATGGCAAGGTCGACGCATCGAACGGCAAAGACAAGAAAACGCAGTTACTACTCTCGTACCTGCCCGGTTTCCATCATGCCTCAGCCGAGAACGTTCTCGTCATCGGCTACGGTTCGGGCGTCACGACAGGCGTCACGACCATATTCCCGCAGACAAAACGCGTCGACACCGTAGAGATCGAACCGACAGTGATCGGCGCCGCACCGTGGTTTGCGGCCTACAACCGCAGGAGCTGGGAGCATCCTAAAGTCAGGATCATCGAAGACGATGCACGCAACTTTCTCAATGTATCCAATGACTTATATGACATCATCATCTCGGAACCGTCCAACCCCTGGATCGCCGGCATCGGTAATCTGTTTACGGCCGAGTTTTACGAACTGGCGGCACGCTCACTGCGGCCCGATGGGGTGTTCGCGCAATGGCTACCGCTGTATGAACTGTCACCTGACAATGTGCGCATGGTGCTCGCCGAGATACAACGCCAGTTCGCAGAAGTCTCGGTCTGGCACATGGACGCCGGGGACATTATCGTGCTCGCCAGCCGCACGCCCCTGCGCCTCAATGTAGGGATCATCGATCGACTCTGGGCCGCGGACGCCAGCGTCCGCCGTGACTTCCGCGAATTCTTGTCGCTCGATCGGCCACTGAGTCTCCTCGCGCACTATGTAACGGCCGCTGAAGGCGTCCGCGCGTTCGCAGGATCTGCGCCGCGCAATACTGACGACAGACCGCTCCTGGAATACCGCGCGCCGCGGAATCTTTATGCGCAGACGCTGGAGCTCAACATCGAGTTATTGAACGAGCATAAGTCTGAGCTTTTGCCGGCGGGATTGTCCGATGCGGTTCGCGAACGTGCCTACGTCGCGATCGTCGACCCGCTGCTTGAGATGGATCAATTCGATTTTGCGAGTCAGGCGGTTCGGGAACTGGCGACAATGCCGCGCACATCCGACGCGAGTCTGTATCTGTCCGCGGCCAGCGTGACGATCTACACAACCCAGTTGCAAAGCGCCGAGGAGACTCTCGAGAAATCCGCGCTGGCGACCGGTGCAATGGATGCGTACGCCGCGTATCGCGAAGAACTCCGGGGCCGGCTCATGGAACAACGCGGCGACCGGCAGGCAGCTATTCTCCATTATTCCCGGGCCGCGAGCCTCGACGCCCAGCGCTCCGACTATCTGTTGAAGATCGCGACACTGCATGCGTTCCTGCGCCAGTGGGATCAGGCCGCGCACTGGATAGAGCGGTACATCGAGACGGACCCCTATCCGATCGCAATCTATTGGGAACTACTGGGCGATTACCGCCTCGCTGCCGGTCGGGAAGACGATGCCGTGGCCGCTTTCGAGATGGCCCTCGAGCTGGATCCGTACACGATCCAGGCGCGCTTGCGCCTGGCCGAAGCCTACGCACAACAGAACGCGCCGGAGCGGGCCATCGAGCTGCTCGAATTCCTGGCCGTCTATGCGATTGACCGCAGCCCGGAGATTTACGCTCGTCTCGCCGCGCTGCACATAGCCCGTGAGGACTGGAAGGCCGCCGAACGCATACTGACAAAGGGCGCACGCATCTTCCCGACCGACGTAGCTATCTACCGACAGCGCCAGGCCCTGGCTGATCTCCGCCAGTAAGTAGTGGCAGCGCCATCCAGCCACGATCCGAACTCCGTCACACAGGCGCGCCGCCGGGTAAGTGCTCGCGCTTAACCTCGCTCGCCATCCCTGGCTCGCTCACATCGGGCCTCGCTGGCTTTGGCGTCCTGCGTCGCTCAGCTCGGCACGACGCGCGAGCACCCACCCGACACCACGCCTCGGCGATGCCCGGCGGGCGGGCACGGTACGGGGGCTCCGCAAGCGTCGTAAAACGCGAGCGGAGCAGGGATAGCGAGAGCGAGCGTTTTCCGATTCGAGCAAGACACGGACGTCGCCGCGAGATTAAGCGCGGGGAGCCCCCGTGTCGGGACCGCCGTGCACCGATCGTGGCTGGATCCCGCTCCTACCGTGAACTACAGACCGGAGCTGTCGACGTACTCGCCCGAGAACGGTTCGGCGCCGAGCGCCAACAACAGCTCGGCCATTGCCGAGTTTGCGCCGGTGCCGGGTGTGGGGCCGGGCCTGCGGAAGCGAAGATCGTAGTTGCCGTCGCCGACCTGGCGATAGTAACGCCCTTCGGGGTCGCCGAGCGCGATCATCAGCGGTGTAGCGCCGTAGCGATCGGTGGCATCGATGTCGGCGCCCTGCTCCACGAGGTACTCGATCATCTCCGCCCAGCCGAGATAGGTCGCAAAGTGCATCGCCGTGCGCCGATCCTCGACATCACGGCCTGGCCCGCCGGGGATCCGGTCCGTCAGGTAATCGTTGACATCACCGCCCCCCAACTCCCGTGCGAGCTTCGCCGCGGCCACGGCATGCCTGCCGCTGCGGGCCCTTTTCTCGACGCCGGCACCGGCGGCCAGCAGGAATATATTGGCACCACCGATCGTTTTCGCTTTGGGGTCCGATACCGGTGCCAGGATGCGCATGGATTCGACGTCACCCGAAATAGCGGCGAGGTGCAGCGGCGTGGCACCGACCGGAGACACTTGCGGCGGCAAGTCGGCAGAGCGGGCGATGAACGGGTGCTCCATGTACGGATAGCCGTAAGCGATCGTTGCGTCCGGATCGGCACCGTGATCGAGCAGCGCCCGAACCACGCGCGGCATGTTCTCACGCTCCCAGCCCAGGTGTTCGGTTTCCGTCGGCCGCCAGCGGTTGATGATCAACAGTCCTTTATAGAGCGCATAATGTAACGGCGACGCGCCCCAGGCATCGCTGATGTTCGGATCGGCTCCCTGCTCGAGCAAGAACAGCGCGAAATCCTCGTGCCCGCTCGCCATCGCAACGTTAAGCGCGCTGCCCAGTTCCGGGTGTGGAGCGTCGATGTCGGCGCCGGCCTCGAGCAGGATCCGCGCCGAGTCGACAGCGCCTTGCTGCGCGGCGAAGTACAGTGCCGTGAAGCCGCCGGACACCTCCTCCCAACGCGTGGTATCCGGATAATTCGAGGGCCAGATGCTCTCATCGAGGGACATCTCGATGACGTGCGGTTCGGGCCTCGGGACGACGCGCGAGCGGGCCTCGACGTTGGCGCCATTCTTTACGAGCACGCTGACGACCTCAGGATGCTTCTCGGCCACCGCCCACATCAGGGCCGTCTGTTCCTCCTTGTTCTCTTTCGCGTTGACGTCTGCGCCGCGCTTCAGCAGGGCCTTGACGCCGTCCACGGCACCGGTATTGGCGCAGGTCATAAGCGGCGTTTCGCCACTCCATTGCTTGAGGTTGGGGTCTGCGCCAGCATCGAGGAGTTTTTTGACGACGCCGGAATTGCCGTTCGCGCAGGCGAGCGATAGCGGTGTCACACCGTGAAAATCGTTGGCTTTGTTGACATCGGCACGCGCGCGCAGCAAGAGATCCACGGCCCGCTCGTCGTCCATGTAGGCGGCCCATGCGAGCGCTGTGCTGCCATCGGCACGCCCGGCGTCGATATCGAGGTCTTGCCTGTCGAGGAGCGATAGTAATGTCGCGTGATCGCCGTCCCGGACCGCGGCGATCAGGCGTTCATCGCCGAGCGACGGCTGACTTGCCAGCATAATCGCGGCCAGTGTGGCACCGGCGAGCTTCGTCGGATAACGCATCATTCTTCTTCCCCCGGCATCTGCGACGGACGCCGTGCCGCCGCGGACTCGTTCCGGCTTAGCTGATACCCGGCAGGATGCCCGTTGCGTCGGCCGTTTCATTCTCGAAGTATTCGTCCGCCGGCACGCCCGCCATGTCCAGTACCGCCAGGTGCAGATTCGACAGCGGTTCGCCCGGATAGCGCAGATGCCGGCCGCCCTTGAGCTTGCCCTGAGCGCCACCGAACAGCGCCACCGGTACGTCGTTATGCACGTGGTTGTTGGCATCGCTCAAACCGCTGCCGGCCAGGAACAGAGCATTGTCCAGCAGCGATGAGCCGTCGATCTCCTCGGTCGACTGCATCTTGCCGAGGAAGTAAGCGAGCAGCTCGCTTTGATAACGGTCGACTTTCTTCAGCAGCTCGATCGCACCCGAATCACCCTTGTGATGCGACAGCGAGTGATGGCCGTCCTGTGCGCCCAGCTCGGTGAAATTACGGTTCGTGCCTTCGTGGCCGAGCATGAACGCGACGACCCGGGTCATGTCGGTCTGGTACGCGAGATACATCATGTCGAGCATCAGTCTGCCGTGCTCGGCATAGTCGTTCGGGATACCGGACGGGCGCGTGACGTCCTTGCGCGCATCCGCATTGTGATCGGTCGTGGTCCGGGATTCGGCCGCCTGGATGCCGCGCTCGATATCGCGCACCGCGTCGAGATACTCATCGAGCTTGTAACGATCAGCCGGGCTAACCGATCTCTTCATCGTGTTGACGCGCGCCGTTACGGCGTCGAGCACGCTGCTCTTCTGCTGGATGCGGCGGCGCATGGCCTCGGGATCGAGCGTATCGGTGTCGCCGAACAAGCGTTCGAAAACCTTGCGCGGCTTGTTCTGGATCGGCAGCGGCGTCGTCGGCGTGCGCCAGCTCACGGTACTCGTGTAAAAACCGCTGTAGTCACCTGCCCCCTGCCCTGCCCACTCGGGCGGATCGATACCCAGCTCCATCGACGCGAGTGGCGTATCCTGACCCAGATGCCTGGCGGCGATCTGATCGAACGAGACACCCACACGATCCGGAAACGGATGGGCGCCGGTCAGGTAGGCAGCGCAAGGCCGGGCATGAGGGCCACCCCGTTCACCCGGCAGCAGGTCTGCCGCTTTAACATCGAGGCCGCTGACGACAAGCATCTGCTCGCGAAACGCGGCCAGGGGCTCGAGCGTCGGCGTCATCTCGAAGTCGCTGCCCACGGTCTTCGGCGTCCAGTTTTCCATAATCCGGCCGACGGGCAGGTAGATGAAGCCGAGTTTGAGCTTCGGCCTGGCTGCGGACGCGGCCAGTGCGGGCACCATGGCGTCAAGGAATGGCAGCGCCAATGCGGCGCCCGCGCCGCGCAAAAAAGTGCGCCGCGGCAGGGATTTCTTAAAGATCGTCATGGGACGTCGCCCTCCGGTGCTGGAACGGTGTGCTGTCGATCACTCCCATTATAAGGGAAGACCAGGTGTAATTCTGAGCAGAACTCGAGCGCACAATCTCGCGCACCGCGGGCTGGTCATAATATTCGAGCCCGCGGCCCAGCGCGTAAACCAGCACCTTCTCGGTCACTGTGTGCACGACCCGGGCCGAATGTTTCATGAATTCCTGACGAAATTCGTCGGCGGATCGAAATTCGCTGCCGTCAAACAGCAGCCCCGACGCATCGACGGGGGCATCGGCGTCGGCGTAGCGGGCCCTATAGCCACCAATTGCATCGAAGTTCTCGAGCGCGAAACCGATCGGATCCATGAGCTTGTGGCACGCCGCACACACGGGATTCGCCCGGTGTTTTTCCATCGCCTGCTTGAGCGTCAGCGCCTTGCCGTCCGCACTGACTTCGAGCGCCGGGACGTCTTCGGGCGGCGGCGGCGGCGGCATATTGATCAGGTTCTCGAGAACCCATTTGCCGCGGACGACGGGCGAGGTCCGGTTGTTATAAGCCGTCGCCGTCAGGAAGCCGCCTTTACCGAGCAGCCCGTGCCGCGGTTCATTGCCGGTCAGTGCGACCGGGCGGAAGCGGCTGCCGTAGACACCGGGAATTCCGTAGTGGCGGGCCAGCCGCTCGTTCGCATAGGTATAGTCCGAGGTCAGCAATTCCAGAACGCTGGCATCATTCTTAACCATGCTCGCGAACCACAGCAGCAATTCCTGTTTAAATGCCTCTCTGAGCTCGTCGTCGAATTCCGGGAACAGGGTCAGGTTCGGCTCGGCGATATCGACATCGCGCACGGCCAGCCACTGCCTGCCGAAGTTCGTCACGAAACGCTCGAAGCGGTCGTCGGCAAGCATGCGTCGAACCTGCAGCTCGAGCACGTCGGGCTCGCGCAATCGACCCTGTTCAGCCACGGCAAGCAACTCGTCATCTGGGATGCTGCTCCAGAGGAAAAACGACAGGCGTGAGGCGAGTTCGAGATCGCTGACCGGGTGAACGTCGCCTGCCCTGGCGCCGGCCGGATCCTGTTCGACACGGAACAGGAACTCGGGGCCTGCGAGTATGCCCTGCAGCGCCAGTCCGATACCGCCCTCGAAGTCCTCGCCGCTGCGCCCTTCACGGTACAGGCCGAGCAGATTATCGACGTCGGCATCCGTCACAGGTCGCCGGTAAGCCTGACGCCCCAGGCCCGCAAGAATCGTCCTGGCACAACGTTCTTCTTCCTCGGGCAGGGCATCCGCGGGCGGGTGGCAGACAAAGATCTTGTTGCGGCTTGCCGTGACACCCGGGCCGCGGGGCTCGTACGGGCCGGTGATCGTCACGCTCGCGACCGTCGCGACACCGCCTTTGTAAGACTCGATATCGGGTAAGGTCAGTTCCGGTGTCAGGATACCGGTGGGCTTGGCGTTGTCGTCGGCGAAAGTCACACCCACGAGATGCGTACCGGCTTCGGCATTAAAACGAATCTGCAGGTTTTCGTCGGCCGTAAACTCGTAACCGACCTGGTCCGCATCGCCGGCGTACTGCACGACCTGATTGATCGTAAACGTCGGTCCCGAGGGACCGTGAACCTCGCCGCCGACATTGAGCGTGCCGATGCGTTCGTGATCGAGGCGCACGTCGAGAATGTGTTCGTCGCGAATGCCGCGGATATATCCCTCGATGTTCCGTTGCAGCCGGATGTCCACCGTGTACTCGCCGTCGAGCGGAAACCGATGTTTGACGACCGTGCCGCCGCGCGAACCGAACGGCAGCTCCTCGCCCATGCGTTGCTGTTGCCGAAACGCATCGGAGACCGCGTACGTTTCGCTCGCCGGCTGCATCGATCTCGGTCCCACGGCGAGGTTCGAGATCCTCCCCGCCGCAAACAGGTATTGCTCCATCAGCAATGGCGAGACTGCCAGCACCTCGGCAATATTGTCGAAGCCCTCGCCGACATTGTCCGGCGGCAATAGTGCCGCCACGTCGATCTCGACAGCGAGCAGATCATGAATCGCGTTCGCGTATTCGGTGCGGTTCAGGCGATGGACGGTCGAGCGGCCCGGATTCGGCTGTTCGTGAGCAGCCTGATCGAGTTCCGTTTGCAGGTAATCGAGAAAGCCATCGTAAAAGCTCTCGTCAGGATGCGGTATGCCGACGGGCGGCATTGCCGAGAGCGAGAGCTTCGTGATCACGCGCTCCCAGACCTCGGGCGCCTCGCCGACGTCGGCGACGTTGGCCGTCTCGAGGATCATGCCCGCGGTCTTCAGGACCTCGTTATGGCAGGTGACGCAGTAGCGATCGAGAAGTGACCTGTAGTGCGCGGCGGGATCATCGACACCGGTGGGTGGCGGCTCGGCCCTCGCGGCGTTGAGACCGATGAGCAGAACGGCAATACCGAAAACGACTGAGCGCACTGTCATGTGGATGCTGTTCACCTGCCGGAAATGCAGCGCCCCGACACCGACCGTATCGGTGCCAGGGCGCGTATCCATGCGTAAGGATTAGTCGAAGTTGATGCTGAATCTGGCTCCGTAACTCGCGAAGTTGTGCGCGCCTACCTGCGCCAGCGAACCCAACAACCCATCGCCGATGCCATCCCGCTCCGGATTGTATCGGGGTGTCGGTTCGAGCAAATTGCGCCCGTAAACAAGCAGCGTCCAGTTGCCGTCCTCGGGTCCGATCTCGAACGAGACATTGAGATCCTCTTCCTGCCCCATATCGATTTCCCGCGTGAATTCGCGTAGCGTGATGTAATCGTCCGTGGCCGTGAGCGTTACGTCGAGGTCGCTGCGGTACCCGGCGATAAATGTCGGCAACTCCCACTGCAGGTTGCCCGTGAACTGCCAGGCGGGCGCATTCCGCGGATCCTGGCCGGATCGGTCTATCGTGCCCTCGGCACCCGTAGGATCGTTGGGTCCCCGGCACAAGCCAAGGAGGCGCTCATCCTCGGAGCATACGGCGTCCGGGAAACTAACGATGGTTGCGTCCAGGAACGCCGCGTAGCCGCTCAGCGTGACCCGGTCGCTGGCCGCATAGCGCAGGCTTAGCTCGAGTCCGTCCGATGTTTGCTCCGCGATATTCTTCGTGATGCTGCGATCGAGGACGCGGTCGATGAGCGTCACCTGCACGCCCGTGATATCCGTCGTGAAGGCGGTCGCTTCGAGCGACATGCGGCCATCCATCAGGCTGGAACGCACGCCCACCTCTATGATTTCGTATTCCTCGGGACCGAACGTGAAGTCTTCCACAAATCGGGTTACTTCGGAGACCGCCATGTCATACGCGCCGGACTTGAACGAGGTGGCGTACTTGAAGTACCAGGACGTCTGATCGCTGGGCCGATAACGGAACACGACCTGCGGATCGAACGAATCGTCCTCGACCGGGGCCGTCACATCCGCACAGCGCGATGAGCTGACGTTGCCGGCCGGGTGATTTCTGCCCAGCAAAAGGTCACAGTTCCCCGAAATAATCGAGCGCCCGACGATCGCGCCGTTGACGATACCCGGATAGGTCGCCAGGAAATCTCTTGACGCCACGCCTCGGGATCCGCCCTGGGTCGCATCCAACCCGTACGGCACGCGAACGATCGAGCCGTCGCCGCCCCCTCTGACTTCGTTGACGACGAACCATTCGGCCGGCGCATTCGACGCCCGCGCCGTCTTCGAGATATCGGTATAACGACCGCCGATGTCGAGTGATGCCTTATCCTCCATGAAATTGAACGTCACCGTGGCAAAAGTGCTGAACCAGTCCGAGTCCTCGACAGCCCGCAGCGTCCGGATCGAGCGCCTGGAATTCCCGCGGTAGGCATCCGACCAGGCCAACAAATCGTTGTTCTGGAAATACACGCCCGCCATCCATTCAATCGCGCCGCCGGTCTCGGAGGTCAGCCTGATCTCCTGGCTGACCTGGTCCAGGTCTTCGCCACGCTGGCGCGGGTTGGTGGCGAAAGCGCCGCCGCCCGAGTTGTGCGGCGTGTTATGAAACCTGTGTTTGCTGAATGCGGTCTTGGACGCCAGCTCGATGCCGTTGCCGAAGGTATAAACGAGATCGAGTATCGTGTGCCAGGGTTGCGATTCGGACACATCTTCCATGTTGCAGCTTTCGAACTGCGTTGGCAGCATCGGTTGCCTGCCAGTGTCGGTCACCGGCGCAATGTTAGCAGTCGGGTCATCGGGGTCCAGGCCCCCTCCAAGGACCTGCAGTCCGCCGGCGGCAAAGCAATCGTTCCAGCTGTACACAACGCCGCTGTCGCTGCCAGACGCCTCCGTCAACGGTATCCCTGACGCAAGCACCTCATCGAATGGATTCACAAACGTCGGGCCATAAACCCAGCCCACATCGGTGAACTCGCCAATCCCGATACCCAGCTCAATTCCTCCCGGTGTATTCGTACTCGAAATACCGATAATCGGGGTGCGTTCGGCATGGGGGAGAAACGGACGGGTGTACCCATCTGCCAGGGGATCGCCGGGACTGCAGCAGAACCGATCCATCACGAGGGGCCACACCCTGGGCCCGAGGTCGTTGTCGGCATAGTCGACCTTCAGCCTTGCCTCGAAGCTCTCAGTGGGAGTCCACTGTAGCGTCACGCGCCCGGCCTTGGTCTCACGCTCCGGGAACTTTCTGCCCGTGAAAAAATCTGTCATGAAACCTTCGAAGTCGTAGTATTTCGCGGCGACGCGGATGCCGAGCGTATCGGTGATGGGACCACCGACACCGCCTTCGAGAATCACTTTGCCAAAATTGCCGGCCTCTGCGGACAGGTTGGCTTCCCACTCTTCGGTCGGCTTGCGTGTCGTGATGTTCAGGGCACCGGCTGCGGCGTTCTGGCCGAAGAACACGGGCTGTGGTCCCTTGAGCACCTCTATCTGTTCGAGGTCGAGGTAGGAGTTCTTGACCTGCGAGCCGCGGCCGAAATGGACACCGTCGATAAACGTGGGTACGCCCTGCTCAACTCCAAGGTTCTTACTCTGGGTGCCGGCGCCGCGGACGATCAGGCCGTGTTCTTCGGACCAGTCCTTGACGATGAGTCCCGGAGAAAACGCGGCCAACTCGCTAAGGGAGATGAAACCCTGGCGCGTGATTTCCCTGCCGTCGAAGGTCTGGATGGAAATGGGCACATCCTGCAGACTCTGTTCGCGACGCTGCGCCGTAACCGTAATTTCATCGAGCATACGGTCATCCTGCGCCACTACGTCAGCAGGAACGAGAAAAGCGCCTGCAACCACAGCGACGGATGCTGCAAAAGAAGTGAGTGTCTTCGTGAATGGAAGCTCAGACATTGGGTCCCCCGGGTTGTGAATTTTTTGTACTAGTCAGATATACGTATTGACAATCATTGAACGTGTGAGCACTCGAGACTAGTCCAATTGATTTTCACCGTCAAACCAACAACATAACGGGCGAAATCGTTGAAAATGTAACTACTTGGCGGGCGCAGGATGCGCCCGTTTCTTGCCGAAGTTCAGGGCCCTGGCGGCCGGTTACTGGCCCGTCGCCTGCTGCCGCTCGCTGAGCTTTCGCTGCACTTCGTCGATGCGCGCCTGCACCAGTGCGTTTTGCGCAACATCCGCTTCGAGACCGCCACGACCCAGTACACAGTCGCCGACGGCGCTATCGGGCGAGACGTTGCTTGCCCCCAGCTCGAGCAGCAGTTCCGCAGTCTCGACCTGCGGTACCGTGCGATCGAGCAGGCCTGCGACGCTCGTGCCAAGCGCGAGGCTCATCGGGGTCTGGCCGCAACCGGTCATGGCATTGATGTCGGCGCCGTTGGCAGCGAGAAACTCGATGATTGATTCGGCACCGATGTAGGCAGCGGCATGCATCGGCGTCCAGCCTGTGGCCGTCGCTGCGTTGACGTCGGCGCCGCGCGCGATCAGTTTCTCGGCTGCCAGTATCGCCCGCTGCTCTTCGGCCGGCGACATGTCGCTCTTGCGGCCAAGGCCCAGGGCCACCATCAGCGTCGATGCGTTGGCCTGAATCTCATTGTCATCTGCTCTGGCTTCCATCTGCTTGTAGTAGATGTTTTCGTTGATCAAAGTTTCGACCAGCGGTACGACATTTTCGCGTTGCAGCATCATGTCCATGGCGTCGACATCTTGCGCGGCAGCCGCAAGAAAGAACGGTGTAGCGCCCGTCAGGTTGAACATGGATAACCGCGCGAGTCGCAGATGCGGCGGCGGGAACTTCATTGCGGCATTCGGATCCGCGCCTTTGTCGAGGAGCGCGTCGGCCAGTCGGTGCATGTTGCGACCGGGTAACGGTTCGCTCAGGTTGCTTTCCTCCTCCTCGCCGAGAATCAGGTCCGTCTTCGGATCGTTGAGGAACTCCAGTTCCTTGTCACTCAGGACGGCCAGCGGTTTGCACCGGGTCGGGTCACCGCCAAAGTTACACACCACCTGACCTTCGGCGATATTGTAGCCGTGCAATACTTTCAGGCCGTCGCGCATTGCGAAATGCAATGCGGTCATGCCGCCCGCATCCGCGTGTTGCGGATCCGCGCCTGCGTCGAGCAACAGCAGTGCAAGCTCTTCATGACCGGCGGCGCTGGCGATCTCGAGTGGCCCGCCGTCCGCCCCGGACAGAGCGTTCGGCTCTGCGCCGTGCTCGAGAAGCAGCCGCACCGTCGCCATATCGCCAACCCGGGCAGCAAACATCAACGGTGTGTAGCCACCCTGCGCCGTACCCGACACATTATGCGTATACGCCTCGATCTCCATCGGCGTGTAGTCTTCTTTGAGCTTGTGCGTGCGCGCATGCACATCGGCATCGTTTTCAATCAACAATCGGGCCGCGTCGGGATAACCGAATGCGACTGCCCACATCAATGCGCTCTGTCCGCGCCGTGGTTCACGCGCGTTGACATCGGCGCCGGCCTCGATGAGCGCTTCGAGTATCTCGCCTTGGCCGGTCTTTGCGGCCATCATTAATGGCGTTACGCCACTCCAGAGCGCGGCATTGGGGTCGGCATCGCCGTCAAGCAACACCTCGACCATCGTCGCACTGCGATTTCTGCTGGCCAGCAGCAGCGGCGTGGCGCCGTAGTCATTGGCGATATTCGGATCAGCTCCGGCTCGGAGCAGACGCTTGGCCGTAGCGGCGTGATCCCAGTAGGCGGCCCAGGCGAGCGCCGTCGCGCCATCGGGCTGCGTCACATTGACATCCGTCTTACGGGATTTCAGTAAGGCCTGCACCGTGGCCCAGTCCTGCTCTTTCGCGGCATTGACGAGGCTCAGATCCGCCGCCATAGCGGCACCGCTGAGCAATAGCAGACTGAACAACGGCGCGTAAGCAACACCCCGTCTACGGACGAAAGAACCCGGTTCGCCCATGCGCGAAACCGTGACTACAGCCGCGCGTCGAGATCGAGTTCGCCGGTCGAAAAGCCCAGCCGTCCGCCGAAGGACTCGGTCGGAATCCCGATCTTGTTCAGCAACGCAACGTGCAGATTGGCCAACGGCGTGCCCTCCTCGTATACGAGATGTCGGCCGCCTTTAAGCCGGCCGCCGCCGCCACCCAAGAGCGCCACGGGCACGTTCCACTGGCTGTGGATGTCGCCGTCGCCAAGCCCTGCGCCGTAAATGAGGATCGAATTATCCAAGAGGGACGAGCCGTCGACCTCTGTTGTCGCCCGCATTTTCGCGAGGAACTCGGCGAATAGCTCGGCATGATACACGTCGATGTCACCGGCCTGTTGTTTGCGCACCGGACTGCCGCGATGGTGAGTCAGCGGATGGTACGGATCCGTGTGTCCGAGATTGGTATAGACGAGCTCACTGTATTCGCGCGCGATCATGTAGGTGAACACACGTGTCGTGTCCGTCTGGAACGCGAGCAGCAGCAAGTCGTACATCAGTCGTATGTGTTCTTCGTGCTCGGGTATGCCGACGGGCCGCTCGACCTCGGGGAGGTCGATGTCAACTTTTTCCTCGGCCTTCTGCACGCGAAATTCCACGTCGCGCAACGCATCGGAAAATTCGTCGAGCTTCAGGCTATCGACGTGACCGAGTTGTTTTTTCACACGGGCGACGTCGCCTTTGACGAAATCGAGGATGCTCTTCTGCCGCCGGATGCGGTTCTTGCGCGCCTCGGGATCGGTACCGCCGTCACCAAACAGGCGCTCGAAAATCTCACGCGGGCGATGCTCCATCGGCAGCGGCGTCGTCGGGCTGCTCCAGGAGATCGTGTTCGTGTACGCCGAGCTGTAGCCACCCGACGACTGGCCTGCGAGTTCGGCCGCGTTTTCGATACACACCTGCAACGAGCCAAGCGGCGTCTCCCGACCCAGCTCACGTGCCAGCATCTGATCCACGGACACGTTGGCCTGGATCTCGCTTAATGACTTGTTCGGCTCGGTGCCGGTCAAAAACATCGTGCTGCCACCGACGTGACCGCTGACGCTCTCCGCGTCGCCGTTATTCAGATGGGTCAGAACCAACAGCTGGTCACGGAATGGTTCCCACGGTTTCAGGACGTCGGTCAGCTCGAAATCGGCGCCCGCAATCGTGGGCCGCCAGCGTTCCTTGATGATGCCGTTCGGCGAATACGCATAGCCGATCCTGAGCGGCATCGCGCTGCCGGGTTTGGACAGCGCACCCAGCGCCGGAGTCATGGCATCGAGCACCGGTATCGAGATGGATGCGCCGAGTCCGCGCAGGAATGTGCGCCGCGGCATGGGGTTCCGCAATAATTTCATGTGCCTGACCTCCTCATCTGAAAGGGCACGCTGCTCACGGTGCCAAGGACGATGGATGAAAACCGGTAGTCTTCAGCACCAGCATCGTCCACGATCTTACGCACCGCGGGCATATCATAATACGCCACTGGCCGCCCAAGTGCGTAGGTTAAAAGCTTTTGCGCGAAAGCATTGGCAAATACTTCGGGATCGGCGAGCAGCGCCCGCTGCAACTCGGCCGGGCCGCGGAATTCGATGCCGCTCGGCAACCGGCCCGAGGAATCAATGGGCTTGCCCTCGTCCAGCGTGCGCCATTGACCGATCGCGCCATAATTTTCGAGGCCGAAGCCGATCGGGTCCATCTGGTTATGGCAGATCGCACAGGCCGGGTTAGCCGGGTGGATCTCCATTTTCTCACGCAGCGTTAATTGCTCGCCCGCTGCGCCCTGCGTCTCTTCGAGCGGCGGGATATCCACGGGCGGTGGTGGCGGCGGCGATGCGAGTATGTTCTCAAGCACCCACTTGCCGCGCAGCACCGTCGAATTGCGGTTCGGGTACGAGGTGATGGAGAGAATTCCGGCCCGGGCCAGCAAGCCCTGCTGATTTTCGGGCACCGTGACACGCCGGAAGCGGTTGCCGTATACGCCGTCGATGCCGTAATGCTTGGCGAGACGCTCGTTCAGATACGAGTGCTCCGCCCGCAGGAAATCGAGCACCGAACGATCCTCTTCGAAGATGCTGTTGACGAACAGGCGCACCTCCTCGTACATGGCATTGCGCAGATTCTCGTCGAATTCGGGGAAGGCTTCCTGATCCTTGTGAATCCGCGGCAGATTCCTCAACAGCAGCCACTGCTCGGCGAAACTGTCGACGAGAGACGCAGACCGTTCGTCCTCGAGCATGCGTGCGACCTGCTGTTGCAGAACTGCGGGCTCGCGCAAGCGACCGTCTTCTGCCAATGTCAGCAGTGCATCGTCGGGGATGCTGCTCCAGAGAAAGAACGACAGCCTCGATGCGAGTTCCAGATCGCTGATCGCGTAGACCGTTCCCGGCGCGACATCGGGATCGCGCTCGATGCGGAACAGAAACTCGGTGCTGACGAGCAGGCCTTCGAGCGCCAGCTGGATGCCTGCATCGAATGAGCCTTCCTGTTGGCGGCCCTCTCGATACAACGCCATGAGCGGCGCGACATCCGCATCGTTAACGGGCCGGCGGTAGGCGAGGCGCATGAGGCGTGTCAAAATCTCGTTGGCGCAGGGCTCTTCCTCCGCCGCGCGCTCCGGTGTACAGACGAAAATCTTGTCGCGGCTCACGGTGTTGCCGGAACCACGCACGTCATACGGCCCAGTTATCGTGATGTTACTGACGCCGGGCTCCACCCAGGCTCGTTCGAAGGCCTCGTCTATCCTCGATTCATTGTAGTTTGCATAGGAGGGCGCGGGCACCGGATCTTCCCAGGCAAAAATCTCTTCGAGAAATGCAACCTGCACGGTCCGCGTGCCGGCATTAACCGGCAACGATACTCTCAGATCGCTGTCAGCGAGTCGCTCGTATTGCGCCTGCGAAGGATCCGGCGGCAGCTTGTCCGCCAGTCCCGCACCGAATGCCAGACCGACATTTTCGCCGCCGATCGTAAAAAGCTTGGCCCGCTCTCCATCCACGCGCACATCAAGCCGTTTCGGTTCGTCCAGGCCAATCACAAAACCGGTGTCGTCCGTGCGCAGCAGGCGGATGCTGATTTCGTAGTCGCCGTCGAGTGGAAAACGATGGCGCACTGCCAGGCCGCCGCGCGAACCGAATGGCAAGTCTTCGCTCATGCGTTCGTTCTGCAGCAGCCGTGGATCCACCGTGTATTGCTGACTGTCGACGGGTATGTCGAGCGCGCCGACGGCGAATTGATTGATCTGGCGTGCCGCCGAGAGATATTTCTCCATCAGCACCTGCGACACCGACAGCAGGTCGCCGAGGTTGTCGAAGCCACCCGAATTATCGGCCGGCAGCAAGGCAGCGCCGTCGATTTCCACGCCGAGCAGATCGCGTACGACGTTTGCATACTCGCTGCGGTTTAGGCGATGCGCGGTAACCGTACGTCCCGGGTTCGGATTCTCGGTGGCCAGCTTGTCCAGCTCGGTTTCGAGATACTCGGGCAGGCCGTCGTAAAATGAATTATCGGGGCGCGGCATGCCGACGGGCGGCATCGCCTTGAGCGAGAGCTTCGTGATAACGCGTTCCCACACGTGCGGCGATTCGCTGATATCGTTGATGTTGGCCCAGTCAAGCAACAGGCCGGCTGTACGCAGTTTTTCGTTATGGCAGGTGACGCAGTAGCGATTCAGGGTGTCACGATACTCTGCGACCGAAGATGACGCAGTGTCGCTCGCGTCGTTCAGCGCCGCCTGCGCGTAGTAGACAGACGCCAGCGCAGCGACCGCCAGCGCACCCGCCACTCCGCTCATTTTTCCTTTCACACTGCCCCCTCCGTCGGCTCTGTGCCGGCGGTTTGCTTATTACTTTTACAAGCTGCTCAGGTACTCCGCGATTGCGACAATCTCGTCATCGCCGAGATTGGCGACGAGACCGCGCATCGCAGTCGACGCCCCATTGTCCCGGTCACCGCTCTTGATGTCGTTCATCTGCCGGATCAGGTACTCCTTGTTCTGCCCGGCGATTTTCGGATACGTCGATAGGATCGGCTCATTGCCGGTCGGGCCATGACAGGACGCGCAAAGTTTCTCGGCATAAAGCGCCTCGCCGTCTGCTCCTGCGGCATTGCCAGACAATACGAGCAGCGCAATCAAGGCGCCGGAAGCTGAATAATGTGTCATGTCGCGCGATTGGCTCAACGTCAGGAATCGCATGTTATTGCTCCGCCAGGAAAGCGGCGATGACAGCAAACTCTTCGTCGCTGATGCCGAGTACGGCCGGCTGCATCATACCGGTGTAGCCGTTATCGCGGGCACGGCTTTTGATGTCCTGCATCTGCTGCACCAGGTAATCCTTGTTCTGCCCGTCGAGCTTCGGGTATTCGGGCAGCGCCGGCTCCTTGCCCGCCGGGCCATGGCAGTACACGCAGCCCCGTTCCGTGTACAGCTTTTCCCCGTCCAGGACTTCGTCCTCTGCCACGCCGGTCAGGGCAAACAGGAGCGACAACAACGCAACTGCCGGGCACATGAGGCCGGCGCGCAACGTCACTGCACCGTCCTGCTTCTGAGCCGCTGGCCTAGCTGGTGCAAGTCGCATTACCGCCGCCTTTCATTGAATAATTGTCGCATGGATTCTATCACTCCGTTCCGGTCGCTGACACGAACGCCGGCTTGGTGGCACGCAGGATGTCGAGGATTGCGGTCCGTTCTTCCGGTTGCAGTCGCGCTACAGCCGGATCGGCAGTTTCGCCGCCGAAGATTTCCTTAAACCGCAGGTAAATGAATTCTCGCACAATCTCCGGCAGCGCATCGAACGCAGTCGAGTAAACGAGATAGCTCAACGGGTAACGAAAGATCCTGGTCTCAAGGTTGAACTGTCGCAACGACCGGCCTCTGCTGTCGAACGGCCCACGCGCTTCGAACAACTTCGCAAAGTCCGAACTCCCTTTGACCGAACTCGTCAACGCCGCTTCGTTTGCAAACAGCATAGCTTTTACCAGAGGTTCGGTCGCCTCTTCAATAAACGATTTCGTTTCTTCTGATACGGACCATTCATTTCCTTTGTTATCGATTTCTTGCTGCTGTCTGTCGCGCTCCAGGGCGCTGCGCACATCGTAGCTAACGCGGGCAATCAGGTTCTGCACATGGACCTGATGCTCGATCACGAGCAGTGCAACGATGTCGCTGTAATTGCCCGGATAGATCCCGGTATCGACGAATTGTTCGAGGCTTTGCAGATTACCGATGCGCAGGCTGTCCAGCTGCTGCAGCGTAGCAGGATCCTTAACAATGATATTGCCCAGATGCGGCTGCTCGCCATGCGTCCCGGTCACGTACCACCCGCCCCAGCGAAACTTTAACGGTGTCTGCGGAGTCGTCAGGATCCAGCCTTCGTGTGACACCAGCTCACCGCGCGTGCCGACGTAACCGGAACCCAGTATGAAGCGCGGCACGCCGCCGCCGGTCAGCGTCAGCGAATCGTGGCAGCGCAAGCACTGGAAGGTCTGCCGGTCAAACTGCGGCGTTGCCGTCTCACCCTGGTCGAGCACGAAGAAAACCGGCCCGAGCTGTGGATCCATCGTTGCGATCTCCAGCATGTCCGAACCCGGGACCCAGGCGACGTAAGCATCGTCGTTGAAAAAGATGGCCCGTGGTGTTGCCGGTCGGATGTGCGCTATGTTGACACTGGTTCTCGAGAATACGAGCAGCTGCGAAGCCGGGTCGATGCCGAGCGCCTCGAGCACTGCTTTCAGATAGCCGTTCGCTTTGTTGTATTCGAGCGTACGTTCGCCCCCGTCAAGTTGCGCCTGGAGAGCGGCGATGCTCTCGCTCGGGCGCACGGTCGCGTACCCGATCGCCGGGTACTCCGCGGCATAACGCAAGCGGCTTTCCTCCGGTGATGGCAGCAATAAATCGCTATTCTTACCGCGCGCTGTTTCGCCTCGCGCCGTCGATATCAGGACGAGCGCGACAAGCGTCATGGCGGTCACCGCCAGCTTAACTATTCCACCTCTCGGCATTTAAGATTCGACTCGCGATGCGCAGACCGTAACCGAAGAAACAATCGTAATTCCTGCGCCCGGCAAGCATACTCAATTGCAACGAAGCATTCCCTTCTGTGGGAAAAAAAGCCGGAATTACGACGGCCACGCTTCCATAATGTTCACGCTACGAATGACTGAGGAGTACCGCGATGTCAAATTCGCTGAACTTTCTTCCCGGCAAGCCTCGCGCCACATTTCGCCGCACGATTTTCGCGGTGTGCCTGAGCGTCGTCTGCGGCACGGCGTTAGCGCAGGAGTTCGTTACGCCGGGTGACGATGATCCGCAGCGTACCAAGCCCGTCGAGCCGTTCGAGATCATTGACGGCATCTACTTTGTCGGTGCGCGATTGCACCTGCCGTCGTACCTGTTTACGACGCCGGAAGGCCATATATTGATGGACACGACCTACGAAGAGCATGTGTCCGAGATCGTCGAAAACATCGAGAAGCTGGGCTTTGATCCTGACGACGTCAGACTACTCCTCAGCACGCATGCACATCACGACCACGTCGGCGGTCACGCCAGCATGCGCGAGATCACCGGAGCAACGACGCTCGCCACGGCCGCCGACGCCGATGTCATCCGCTCGGGCGGCGAAACGGATTTCCGTGACCGCGGCACGTGGGCGCCGGGCATCGTCGACCGGATTATCGAAGACGGCGAACAGGTGCGTCTCGGCGACCGGGTATTGACCGTGCACCTGACGCCCGGACACACCAAAGGCTGTACGACCTGGACGACCGTGGTCGAGGAAGATGGCGAGCAATACAATCTCGCGATACTCGGTGGCTTTCGCGTGAATACGAACGAGCCCCTGATCGGCCATCCGGAATTTCCGGACATGCCGCAACAGTTCGCGTTCTCGTTCGCGCGGCTCAAGATCCTGCCCGTAGACGTCTTCCTCGGCGCGCATGGGTACTGGTACAACCTCAAAGAGAAACACGATCAGCTATTGGCCGGCGCCGAGTCGAATCCGTTTATCGATCCGGACGGTTTCCAGCGAGCCGTCCGCTACTGGGAAGCCGCCTACCTGGAGCGATTGCAACAAGAACTTGCAGCAGGAGACTAGAACAATGCGCAAACACAATAGATTGGCTGCGATCGCATTATCGACGCTCGCCTTAAGCCCGATGGCGTTCGGGCAGCTAACCGAGGATCGCATCGACTCGACGAACCGGGCGGATAATGCCGACCAGACGCGCAGAGCGCCCGTGCGAATAATGGACAACATCTGGTGGGTCGGGCACTCGGAAGTCGGCGCGATTCTGATCACGTCGGACGACGGTCACATACTGATCGACACGACGTCGACCGAGCTTGCGCCCTGGACCGTCGAGAGCATCGTCAATGCGGGGTTTCAGCTCGAAGACATCCGCTACATCCTCAACACGCATCCGCACGAGGAACACATGGGCGGCATCCCGCTGTTTCGGAAACTGCTGCCGCACGCAATGGTGCTGGCGTCCAAGGAAACCGCCGATGTCATGGCAACGGGCGGAAGGACTGATTTTCGTTACATCATGGAGCGCGACGATACGGATCTGTTCGAGCCGGTTCAGGTGGACGGTCTGATCCGCCACCTCGATGTGGTAGAAGTCGGTGACGCCAAAGTGGTCGCACACCTGACGCCCGGCCACACCGAAGGCACGACGACCTGGACGACGACCGCGACCGAGAACGGCCGCGACTACGAAGTCGTCATTTATGGCGGCATGTCGGCATCGGGCACGGATCGGGCGCCGCTTATCGGCAACGAGGATTATCCGGAAATCGCAGAGGACTTCGAGCGCTCGTTCGATTACCTGCGTGGCCTTGAATGCGACGTCTATCTGTATCCGCGGGCGTCGAGTATCGAGCTCGACAAGAAAATTCAGCAACGCGAGCAGTCACGGGGCCGCGGCAATCCGTTCGTCGATCCCGAAGGCTGCCAGCATTACATCAACTTCTATGAGCAGCGCTACCTGAAACAGCTCAACGAAGAGAAGGTGGCGCGAAGGTAGTTTCGGCTACGCGAGGTTCGCCGCGTGCTCACGCATGCGGCGTTTCGTCGCTGCATCCGGAAAGCGACCGAAGCCTGCACGCAGATTGTCTTCCATGTGCTCCGCTTTGGTCGTCTCTGTCAGGACGCAGGTAACGGCCGGATGGCCGAGGATGTATTTGAGCGAGAACTGCGCCCAGGACTCGCAGTCGAACTCGGCCGCCCAATCCGGCAGTTCGTGATCACCGACGAGACCGAAATACTCGCCGTTCATGAACGGGCCATTGACGAGAATCGCGATGCCCATATCCTGGGCGAGCGGCAGCAGCCTGTCCTCGGCCGTGTATTCCATGACGGAATAGTTGAGCTGTACGAAATCGGGTGACTCGCGTTTCATGAATGCTTCGAGTTGCTCGTAGAGGCGCTCATTCGCGACCGTAACGCCGATGTAGCGGGCGTGGCCTGACTCTTTCCATTCGCGCAGCGTGGGCCAGTGCGTTTCGAGGTCGGTGAGACTTTCAATCTGCAACAGATCGAACGGATCGCGGTCGAACAGCCGCTGCGTCTGCCGGATCTGCGCGATGCCCTCTTCCTTGCCTGTCGCATTGACTTTGACCGAAACGAACAGCTCGTCGCGAAATTCGGCCTTTTGCAGCACCTGGCCAAACTTGGCATCGAGTTCCGCGGGGCGTGGTGCCGTGTCGACGACCCGGCCGCCGTGACTCATGAGCATACGGATGACGCTTTCGAGCGGCCCGCTTCCGGCTTCGTTAATAAGCCGCACGGGCTTCGTCGAGCCTAAACCGACGATCGGCAAAGTCTCATCAGTGCCCGGGATTGGCCGCTGCGGCAGCGTGTCCCGGGATTGTGCGCAGGCAGGCAGAATGTGCAGAACACCGAGGCCTGGAAGCGCTGCCAGAATGTCGCGACGAGTAACATGTGTAACCATCTTCTGCATCCCCTGTCACTACCGAAACCCGTTTGATTATTGGATTATAGGGCCGATTTGGTCGTTACATTGTTAACGGTTTCACCCGACAGGACCGCGTTTGACCAGCAATACCTATTGAACTAGGCTGGTTGACGAGCACAAAAAACACAATAAGCTGTTTGGCTGTTTAAGTTAACGTACAGAAAATTCCGAAGTCTTCTTAAAGAATAATTCGAGGGGGAATTATGAATGAGTTTCAGCCGCAGAAGAGATTCTCTTCGTGCTTGATCTGCGTTGCCGTCGTTGCCGGCGTCTTGCTCCAACCTGCCGACGTTTACGCGCAGGATGCGAGTTCTCTCGATGAGATCGTCGTCACGGCGCAGCGCCGCGCGCAGTCATTGCAGCAGGTACCGATTTCGATCGAAGCGATCAGTGCCCGCGAGATCATCGAACAGGGCTTTCGGGTTATCGAAGACATCGAACAGTTCTCCCCATCAGTCGAAATCAACGAATCGCTGCACGAACATTCAATCACGATTCGCGGTATGGGCAACGACGTTGCCAACCTCAGTGTCGAGCAGTCGGCGCCGATGTTCGTTGACGGCATCCACTTCGGTCGCGGTTCGATGATCAAGACCGCATTGACTGACGTCGAACGCATCGAAGTTCTGCGCGGCCCGCAGCCGGTCTATTTCGGCCAAAACGCTACGGCCGGCGCGTTCAGCATCATCACCAGGAAACCGACCGAAGAATGGGAAGGCACCGTATCCGCGGAAATCGGTAACTTCGATCGCCTGACGTTCGAAGGTGGAATCGGCGGTCCGATCAACGACGAGTGGGGCATTCGCATCGCCGGTCAGTACGATGAATCCGGTGGACACCTCACCGACATAACGGACGGCAGTCAGTTTCCGGAACGCACTGATACCGTTGGTCGCGTGACGCTCCAATGGACCCCGAGTGAAGCATTTACTGCGCTCTTCAAAGCCGAGTACGCAGAGCGCGATTCCGAGGGCGATACGAACGTGATCTGCCGCTCGATCGGTCTCGGCGAGGACTTCGATGAGGTCAACGAGCGCGCCGTGCTCGAAGAGGGGCACGTCCCGGCGTACGACGCGGCGTTTGACCAGATACGGATTCCCGACTGCGTCACTGACGGCTTCCAGGATTGGGGGGTGCGGGAAGGCACGGGCGATCCGGTACGTGTGGTGCAGGGCATCAACAACGTCGACGCCAGAACCGGCGTCATCGACATGGTCGACATGGCCAGACAGATCATGCCCGGCGGCGATATCACGGCGCGTGAGCCGCTCGAGGCATGGAATTTCCGTCTCGGCCTGACCTGGGAACTCGCGAACGGCCTGCTGATCGATGCTACGAGCGGCTATGTCGACTACGCCCGCGACACGTTTGAGGACACGGACGAGTCGCCGTTCTTGAACGAAGCCGCGTTCCGCACCGAGCAGTTCGAGATGTTCAGCCAGGAGCTGACGATCTCCTCGCCAGTTGCTGGCTACGACCTGGACAACGGGACCAACATCGAATGGGCCGCCGGCGTCTACTATCAGGAAGAGGATCTCGCGATGGATCCCGTGATTACGCTGCGCGCCAACACGCGTCGTCCGTTCCGCCGCAATATTCCCTGGCAGGAATCGGAATGGACGAGTGTCTTCGGCACGGTGACGTTTAACTTCATGGACGGCAAAGCATCTGTCGATCTCGGCGGGCGCTACACCGAGGTCGATAAACACGCCATACTCCGCGCCACGGGTGCAACCTGGATTTTCAACATCAATCCGGATCCGGACGGTGATGGATTAATTGAAGCTACCCAGCATCAAAACGGCGACGATCGTAACCGTACGCTACGTTTCTACCATGACGGCGGCACGATCGTCGATTGCGGCCAGGGAGGCGCGGTGCCGACCGGTGGCAGAGGCGAGACGGTCGCCAGCGGCAATCTCTGCGGCAACTTCGGTGCCGGCTTCTACACGCATACCTGGAACAACCGCGACACACCGGATGCCTGGGATACGCTGGCGCCGTTTGCGCTCGGACCGGAACTCACAGGCCTGCGCGCGCGTCCCGGACCGTTCGACGACACCCTGAGCGACGATAGTTTCGATCCGCAAGTCGTACTGCGTTATCGGCCGTCCGAGAATACGTCGTGGTACTTCAAATGGGCGCAGGCGTTCAAGGCCGGCGGCTTTGACACGAGTGACCGTGGTCTTCCCGAGGGCGGTATCGGCTTCGAAGCCGGTCAGGGAGCGTTCTCTTTCTTGAGCGAGAACGCCGAAAATTTCGAAATCGGCGTCCGCGGTTCGGCGTTTGACAACAAGTTGCGTTACGCCGTTACGGCTTTCCACCAGGAGATCGAGGATCTGCAGGTGGAAACCGAGATCATCGATCTCGAGCAGGCGCTGGCCGGAGAGGAGACGACGGGACGCGGCCAGACCAATGCAGGCAAGCAGCGCACCAAGGGCATCGAGTTCGATGCGACATGGCTGGCAACCGAGCGCCTGGTCGTCAGTCTCGCGGGCGTGATCCAGGATGGCGAGATGGTCCAGTACGTCGGCGGTTGCACCGAGGCAGAGTTCTCCACAGCTGATTCCAACCCCTGCATCAGCGTGCAGGAATCCGAGGACGCGATCGGCAGCGACGACCTGGCCGGATTCATCGACCGCTCCGGCGAACAGTCGCCGCGCACGCCGGACTACAAGCTCATCCTTGGTCTCGACTACGAGCAGCCTCTGGGTAGCTACAAGGGTTTCTTCAACACCAAGGTCGCTTATTCGGACGAGTTCACCGAAGACACTCTCGGCTTCTCCAAGGAAGTCATGTGGCCGAAGCACACGAACCTGAACGTCAATGTCGGCATCGGCGACGAACTGGGTACGTGGAAAGTATCTCTCTATGGTCGCAACCTGCTCGACGAGCGGCCCGAGTACTTCCCCGAGTTCGACATCGAGCCACAAGGCATCGTTGAGCAAGATCTTGCTTACTCGGATTATCGGACCTGGGGTGTGCAGGCGCAGTACAACTTCCGATAGCGCCTGACTGTGTTTAGATCGACAGGGGGTCCCATGCAGGGGCCCCTTTTTTTCTTGCGGAGGGGAATTCGATGATAGTTTACGGTGTCGCGCTGTTGTCCGCGTGTCTCGTTGCCGGTCTGTTTATTGGCGAAGTGTTAGGCAAACTCATCGGCGTGCAGGCTAATGTCGGCGGTGTCGGTATCGCGATGCTGCTGCTGATTCTCGCCCATAACCTGCCGCGGTTTCGCGCGCTGACGAGCGGCCCGTCGGCCAACGGCATCACCTTCTGGAGCGCGATGTATATTCCGATCGTCGTCGCCATGGCCGCCCGACAAAATGTCGCGGGCGCGCTGGACGGCGGCGTTCTCGCATTGCTCGCCGGCACTGGCGCTGTCGTAGTCAGCTTTGCACTGATCCCCCTATTCAGCCGGGTGGGACACGCGCCAGTCGCTCTGGAGAACAAGGACGAAGGGGTAGCCGACGATGATTGAACTCATCAAGGTACTGACTGCAAATCAGCTCATCGTCGCGTTCGCGATCGTCGGCATCATCATCTGGTTCTCCTATTGGCTGTCCAATACCTTTACCGGTGGTCGTATTCACGGTTCGGCGGTCGCGATCGTGATCGGACTGATCCTCGCCTGGGTGGGCGGCACGCGAACGGGCGGCAGCAAAGGCATTGCCGACATCGAACTGTTCGCGGGCATCGGCGTAATGGGCGGGGCAATGTTGCGCGATTTCGCGATCGTCGCAACAGCGTTCGGTGTCGACTGGCACGAAATAAAACGCGCCGGCGTTGCGGGCTCCGTGTCCATCATCGCGGGCGTGTTCGTATCGTTCGTCGTCGGCGCCGCCGTTGCCGTGTTTTTCGGCTACCGGGATCCGGTCGCGATAACGACGATCGGCGCGGGCGCCGTGACCTATATTGTCGGCCCGGTAACCGGTGCGGCGCTCGGTGCGAGCTCCGACATCGTCGCCCTGAGCGTAGCGGCGGGTCTCGCCAAGTCGATCCTCGTCATGACCAGCACGCCGGCCGTTGCCGGCCTGATCGGGCTCAACAACCCGCAGTCGGCAATGGTATTCGGCGGGCTCATGGGAACCACGAGTGGCGTAACGGCAGGCCTCGCAGCGACCGACCCGAAACTCGTACCGTACGGCGCCATGACTGCGACGTTCTATACAGGCGTCGGTTGTTTGCTCGTGCCCTCCGTGCTGTTCCTGGTTGTCAGGGCGATGCTGCTATGACGACGCTCGTTGACAGGATGCAGAATCACGATGGCCAGAAACCCGCGCTGCTGGTCAGCGAGACAGTCGTCGACTACGCGGACCTGCGCAAAGCCGTCGACGCATTCGCGCACCAGTTACTCTCGGGCGCCGACGATCTGGCCGAGGAGCGCATCGCGCTGCTGCTGCCCGCAGGCCGCGATTACGTCACCGCGTTGCTCGGCATCTGGCGCGCGGGCGGGGTTGCCGTGCCGCTCAGCACGGCCGCAGCAACCAAGGAACTTGAATATGCGCTCAGGACCGCGCGAGCAACACGCCTCGTAACTGGCGGCGAGATCGCAGAGAGGCTCGCAACGAGCTGCCGCGAGCTGCATATCGAAATCGTCACGGTCGGCGAGTACGCGCCGACGCCGGCGGCTGCACTGCCGATCGTCGGCCCGGAGCGTCGCGCCATGATGCTGTTCACGAGCGGCACGACGAGCAAGCCGAAAGGCGTCGTCAGCACACATCGCAACATCACGGCACAGATCACCGCATTGATCGGGGCGTGGCGCTGGAGCGCCGATGACCGTATCCCGCTGTTCCTGCCGTTACACCATATTCACGGCATCATCAACGTACTTTGTTGCGCACTGTGGGCCGGCGCGCGAATCGATCTGATCGATGGCTTCGATGCAAAGACGATACTCAGGCGCGTAGCAGAGCGGCACTACAACGTGTTCATGGCCGTGCCGACGATCTACGTCAAGCTGATCGGCGCACTCGAAGACATGCCTGCCGGTGAGCGCAAGGCGGCCTGTGCAGGTTTCGGCGACATGCGTCTCATGGTATCTGGATCTGCGGCGTGTCCGGTCAGCGTGCATGAGCAATGGCAGACACTGACCGGACAGACCTTGCTGGAACGCTACGGCATGACCGAGATCGGCATGGCGTTGTCGAATCCGTACGACGACGAAAGACGACCCGGCACTGTGGGTCAGCCGCTGCCCGGTGTCGAAGTGATTCTCGTCGACGAGTCGGGTGCGCGTATCGGCGCCGAAAATCAGCCCGGCGAGATCTGGGTGCGTGGCGATAACGTGTTTCTCGAGTATTGGGACAATCCGGAGGCGACCGCAAAGGAATTCACGGACGGCTGGTTCCGTACCGGCGACATTGCCGAACGCGTGGACGGCTACTATCGCATCCTGGGCCGGTCGTCGGTCGACATCATCAAGTCCGGTGGCTACAAGCTGTCTGCGCTCGAGATCGAAAGCGCCCTGCTCGACCATGAGGCAATTGCGGAATGCGCGGTCGTCGGTTTACCGGATGACACCTGGGGTGAAGCCGTCAATGCCGCCGTCGTGCTCAAGGCGGAGGCACAACTGTCGGCCGACGAATTGAGGGCCTGGTGTAAATCCCGGATGTCGGGCTACAAAGTGCCGAAGGGCATTCACTTCATGGACGCGCTGCCGAGAAACGCGATGGGCAAAGTCACCAAACAAGCCGTCAAAGCGCTCCTTTAGGCCTTTGGATTGCCGATTGCATCGCATGAAACAATCGAACCGCTCGACGGGCCGCTGTACATTAGCGGCTCGGTCCGCGATTTCGGCGGTCGTGATACTGAATAAACAGACACCACTGGAGGCTTACAATGCGTCGAATAAGAATTGGAGCAGTCACACTGATCGCAGCCCTTATCGGCTTAGCAGGTCCTGTTGCTGCCGACCCGGCCCCTGAGGAAGCGGCCAAGTACCGGCAGTCCATCATGAAAGCGCTGAGCGGTCACAATGGCGCGATTCGGGCTATCGCGCGCGGCAGCGCCGGTGATCCGGACCGGCTGGCCAGTCACGTCGAGGCACTCGTCAACCTTGCGAGCGAAGTCCACGCCGTATTCCAGGAAGGCTCGGACGTTGAGGATTCGGACGCTTTGCCGGCGATTTGGGAAAATGCAGACGCGTTCGCTGACGTCGTGGCAAATTTCGAGGCAGCAGCTGACGCATTGAGTGACGTTCCCAGCGACGATCTGGCGGCCGTCGATGCGGCGCAGCGCGAGCTCGGCACGGCTTGCAGGGGCTGCCACGACGACTTTCGCGCAGATGATGACTGAGCCGGCGTATGCGTTTGCGAGGTCTCGCCGTCGCGATCGCTTTTCTGTTTTTGGCGGGATCTCTGCCGGCCGAACAGTCCCTGATCTCGCGTGGCGAATATCTTGTCGATGCCGGCGGCTGTATTGACTGTCACACGGACGATCGGGACGACGCAAGGCCGATGGCCGGCGGCAGGGCTCTCGAGTCCCCGTTCGGCATTTTCTATGTACCCAACATTACGCCGGACAAAGCAACAGGCATCGGCACCTGGTCCGACGACGATTTTATCAGGGCAATGTGGGAAGGCGTCAGTCCGGAGGGAGACCACTATTATCCGGCGTTTCCGTATGACTTTTATACGGGCATCCGACGCGAAGACCTGCTGGCGATGAAAGCCTTTCTGTTCAGCCTCGAGCCGGTGGAACAGAAGACTCCCGAGCACGAGCTGACCTGGTACGTTTCGGCCCGCCTCGCAGCCTGGGCGTGGAAGCTGCGCTACTTCGAACCGGCCAGGTTCGTAGCAGAAGAGGATCGCTCCGTGCAGTGGAACCGCGGTGCCTATCTTGTGCGCCACCTCACCCATTGCGGCGCCTGCCACACGCCGCGCGACGGGCTCGGCGCACTCAGACAGGATCTCGAGCTGGCGGGAAATAGGGACTTTCCGGACGGGGAGACAAGTCCGAACATCTCGACGCATCGGCTCGACGGCATCGGCAAATGGTCGATCGATGATATCGAGTATTTTCTCGATGTCGGCATGCTCCCCGATGGCGAGTTCGTCGGTGGCACGATGAGCGCGGTTATCGACGGCAGTACCAGCAAACTGCATCGGGAAGATCGTCTCGCCATTGCAACCTACCTGAAGTCAGTTCCGCCGCAGGCATCTGCCAGGTGAGACATGTGGGAAATTCAGATAATGAAGAGATATGACAGTTGCACAGATAGCAATCGATTTACTGCCTTTCTGCTGCTCGTCTCGATTTTTCTTGCTACGTCAGCGATAGCAGGCGAGTCCCCGTATGCCACGACGATCATCGTCAACGGCAAGGTGATTAGCGCAGATTCCGATGACATTGACGACATCAGTTTTCACGAAGCAATCGCCATTCGCGAAGAAGAAATCATCGCTGTCGGCAGCAATGAGGATATCCGCCAATATGTTGCTGACTGGACGGAGACGATCGATGCCAAGGGCAACACGGTTCTGCCCGGTTTGGTCGATACACACAATCATCTGTATGACACGACGCTGACATTCCGCTGGGTCATCAAATCAATACCCGAGGTCTTGCAGATTAATCTGTCTGCAGACTCAGAGGACACGTTGCTCCAGCACATGAGCGCGGCCCTCAAAGCCAGGGCGCGCCAGATCGAAAAAGGCCAGTGGATACAGACGCGCATAAATCCGCCAGCGGTTGCGGTACCCATGCTGGGTACAACAGTTACCCGAGCTTTACTCGATGAGCTGGCGCCCGATAGTCCGGTTGTTGCTTACACACGCGGCGGTTCCGTGTACAGCACACTGGCCATTCAATCCATCGAGAACCGGTATCGTAATCCGATCCCGAAGGACTTCTGGATCGATCTTGACAAGGGCCTGTCGGGGGATCAGACGGACGGCACGCGGTGCTCGCGAGTGGACATCATCGTTCCGCAGGCGAACAGGCTCGACGAGTACACGCGCGGTTACCTCGAGGTTTTGCAGCTCAATGCGCAAACCGGCGTGACGACGCACAAGAGTCACTTTCAATGCGAGGGCGGATTTAATGCCACGGTGCACCTGGACCGGAATGACCTGATGCCAATCCGCATGGCCTGGGGCCATCGCTGGATGCAGCCGTTCAATCCCTGGATCACCGAGACGTACTGGCGCATCGGCGACTGGACCGGATACGGGTCCGAGCACATGTGGAGCATCGGCAGCAGCGCCGGCGCGCTCGATAACGGCGGCGTCGGCTGGTGTACGTCCATTCCGGCAAAGACGCCGGAGCTCAAGGCCAGGGAGCGCTGCCCGACCATGGATTCGAGCCCACCCAATGTGCGGCGACTCGAACATTTGAAGACCCTCGCAGAATTAGCTGCAGCAGGCAGACAGACCGGTATTCCGGGATTCCACGTGGCCGGAGATGCAGCCGTCGATGCGTACCTTGACGCCATGCTGAATTCCGGTATCCCGCTGGACAAGCTGCGCTCGCTGCGCCTGCAGGTCGACCATTGCCACTCGGTGACGCGCGAACAGATAGAAATGGCGGCGCGTATCAACATGGCGTTTTCCTGCGATGCGACGCGGGTACCGAGTCAGGTCATAGAGGACGCCTATGGCGAGGAATACCTGACGATGACAGCACCCGTCGCGAGCATGCTCAAGGCCGGCGCACGCGCGGTTATCAGCGAGTTCGGCAGCCAGAGCGAAATCAGGCATTCGCCGTTCGAGGACGGCGTGATGTGGATGACACGGAAGATCGACGGCGAGAATTTCGGCGTGCCCGAGGAGGCCGTGCCCGATCGCCTTACATTATTGTTAATGATGACGCGCTGGGGCGCCTATGCGCTGTGGAAGGATGACAAGATCGGCTCCATCGAGCCGGGCAAATGGGCGGATATCATCATTCTCAATGGTGATTACATGGACGTCGAAGTAGAAAAACTGGATACCCTGCGCCCGATCATGACTTTGGTAGGTGGCAAGGTGGTGTTTGAGGACATCGAGTTGCGCGGCAACAAGCTCAAGTTCAATACCGATCCGGCCGTCGAGGCGTGGGAAGTACAAATGAACACGCCGACATCGTTGTGGCGCTGGAGCGAGGCCCCGCCGCAGATACCGAGTCGCGAATCGTATTAGCCGGCGAACTGTTTGCCGTTTAGTCGCGGATGTCCTGCAGGAACCACTCCGTCGGAATCTCGCGGCCTACGCCCTTCGCTCGCGCCTGTTCGTAGACCCAGCCACCGACGGATGAGAACTGCAGGCCCTGGTTGCCGACGTTGCGATAGAACGTTATCTGCTCGGGGCGGGTCCGGCCTTCGGCCTTGCCGCTGACCAGGTCCGCGAAGTCCGGCTTGTCGCCGCCTTTGCCACGATCCATGAATTCCGGGCTGTCGCCACCGAATCCGGGCTGCGGATTCTTCGCCGGAATACGCTGCATCTCCTCCTCGGTGCCGCCAATGAATGCCGCAGGTGACAGGCCGCGTTCCGCCTGGAAACGTTCCGTCTGGCGCATTTGCAGGCCGGCCGTACCCTGGCGGATGACCACGTCGAAGCGATCTCCTGCCGCGTCGGGCATTTCACGACGACCGACATTGGTCACATGCTGCCCGGGTTCGAGCCAGTCGGCATCGTAGACCGGCGTCATGCTGTCGGTGGCTGAGGAGATAATATCGGCGCCCTTGAAGACGTCCTTTGCTGTGTCGCAAACCTGGATCTCGATGCCGAGTTTCTCCTGCATCTCCGCTGCATACGCTTCGCGATTATTCGGATTCGGGCTGTAGACCTTGCACAGCTCGATGTCGCGGACGCATGTGAACGCTTCGAGGAACGTGCGGGCCATGCCGCCCGAACCGAGCATGCCAACGACGTGACTGTCCTCGCGTGACAAATACTTGGTACCGATGCCGGCCGCGCCACCAACACGCATATGCTGGATTGCGCCGTCGTTGATAAAAGCGAGCGGTTCGGCATTGCGAGTCGAGCACAGGAACACCAGTCCGCAATACGTGCCCGGCTCGCGGCACCACTTGTCTTCGGTCCAGCTGCCGTCGGGCTCGGTTGGCCAGGTGATAACGTCGGACTTCATGCGGATCGCGAAATACCCGTCGTTGGCACCTTCCATCGTGCCCCAGCGGTAGTAACCGTCTTCCCGATCGCAAGGATAATAGATGTCGATACGCGGGCGGTGAATAGCGCCGCCGGTTGGCAATTTCCTGAATGCGGCTTCCTGAACGCGAATGCAATCGCTCATCGTCAGAAGCTCGTAGACGTCGTCATTATTGATGATTAGCACGCTGTCCCTCCGCTTTCTCTGCGTCCGTTATTGCACACGATTCTCGAGATGGTCACAGACTGTCTTCAATACCTTGAGCCGCGCATAGTGCTTGTTATTACCTGCAACGAGAACCCAGGGCGCTTCCTTAGTGCTCGTGAATTGCACGACATCATGCCCCAATTGCTCGTAGGTATCCCATTGCTCGCGATTGCGCCAGTCTTCTTCCGTCAGCTTCCAGTGTTTGTAAGCTGATTTCGCGCGTTCGTTGAAGCGTGCGAGCTGCTCTTCGTTGCTGATGTGCAGCCAGAATTTCAGCAGCAACACGCCGCGAGCGACGATTTGTTGCTCGAAGTCGTTGATTTCGTTGTAGGCCCGGCGCCACTCGGCCTCAGACGCGAAGCCCTCGGCGCGTTCGACGAGCACCCGCCCGTACCAGCTGCGATCGAATACAGTGACGTGGCCGGCGCGTGGCAGCTTGCGCCAGAAACGCCAAAGGTAATGGTGTGCGCGCTCTTCGTCGGTCGGTGCGGCGAATTGGTGGACCCGGTACGTGCGTGCATCGAGACTCCAGACCGTGCGCCTGATTGCGCCGCCCTTGCCACTCGCGTCGGGACCTTCGAAGACGAGGACCGTAGACTGCCCCTGCTCATAAGCCTTGCGACCCAGCTCACCCAGACGTGCCTGCCACTTTTGCAGCTTTTTCTTATAGTCGCGTTTCGCAACCGTCGCCGACAGGTCCAGCGTGTCAAATACTGTCGTTGGATGGTGGGTCTGCGTTGACGATTTTGGCAAGGCGTGCGCGCCCGCCGCGGGCCTCAGCACATCCTGATTCTCGATGTAGTCCAGATGTCTCGAGAGTTCCGCCGCAATGATTTCGCCAACGCGCAGATGGCGGTAGTTTGGATCCACGCCTTCCACAATATTCCATGGTGCGCCGGCACGATTCGTCCTCGTGATAATCCTCTCGGCTGCTGCAACGAAATCGTCGTAGCGTTCATGATTGCGCCAGTCGTCCTCCGAGACCCGATAGCTGCGCAGCGGATCGGCCGACAATGCCTCGAGCCGGGTCTTCTGGTTAGCCGCGCTAAGATGCATCCAGAACTTGAGGATCAGCACGCCATCGTCCGCCAGGGCGTTCTCGAAGCGGATGATCTGGCCCAGCCGATCATCGAATTCCTTGTCGTCTAGACCACCGTAAACGCGCTTGAGCAAAGGCTGTGAGTAACGGCCGCTCAGATAAAGCCCGGTGCGGCCTTTCGGCGGCAGATCCCGCCAATAGCGCCAGAATCTCGGTCGCGAGCGCTCCTCCTCGGTCGGCGCCTGATAACCGATCGTGCGCAGCCAGCGCGGATCCATCCATTTGTTCAGCATGTTGACGGTGGTACCCTTGCCCGCCCCGTCAACGCCTGCAAAATCGATCATTACCGGGAATCGCGCCAGTTCGAGTGCCCGGTATTGCAGCTCCAGGAGCCACGCCCGCAGTTCCTCCTCACGTTTTTTGAAATCGGCGTCGGCAACGCTCTGGCCCAGTTCTGCCGTGTCAAACATCATCGGAATACGCTCCGCTCTGAGCGGCACACGGCGCGCAGGTCCAGACTACCGGCCCGGCGGCGCTGACCCTGACGGCTGATTCCACATCCAGCGCGAGATCTGCCATGCGCCATCGGCCCCGCGTCTGCACAGTGTCGACCACTTGCCGTTCAGGACCGACCCGTCGGCGCCTGCTTTCGGCTCGAGCTTCCAGGTGCCGCGCGTGTAAGCATGATCGCCGAGCGCGATGACCTCGTCGACAGTCGCCGATTGTTCACTGGTCTCGATGTCGTAGCCGCCGGCCATCGTTTCGAGGATTGCGGTACGGTTCACAAGCGGCGGTCCATCAGGCTGCATCAGCACGACGTCCTCGGCCAGCATTGTCATGAGGGTGGCCCGGTCGCCGGAATTCCACGCCGCCACGAATTCGTCAACGTAAGTGCGCATCGAAGCATCGACTTCCCCCGCGTCCGGTGCTTGCTGCTCGGCACAGGCAGTAACAACGAGAATCGCCGCGACGCCGAAAATGTGTGCGAGTGTGCGCATTATCGTTACCCCATTGATTTGCATTATTAAGTGTCGCTCTACATACACGACAGACTACGTCGCAGGTCGAAGCAACGCAACAACCGGAAAGGAATCGCCTAACGATTGGCGTCGATGTACTCGAACAGTGCATCACAGGCCGCGGCTGCGAATTGCTCATACCCGTGATCGGTCGGAAAGCCAATGTGTGGCGTCAGCACGACGTTACGACATTTCGTCAGAGGATGTTCCTTCGGCAACGGTTCGGTCTCGAAAACGTCGAGTCCCGCGCCCGCAATGCGGCGCTCGTTAAGTGCCGTAATCAGGGCCGCCTCGTCGACGATTGGGCCGCGCGCAGTATTGATGAGAAAAGCTGTCGGTTGCATGAGTGCAAGCCGGCGCGCATCGATAAGCCCGCGCGTATCGTCGTTGAGTGAGGTTTGAATCGAGACGACGTCCGCTTCACGAAGCACATCATCGAGTCCGCGATACTCGCAACCCGCCGCCAGAGCTTTCTGCGCATTCAAATGGCGACTCCACGCTATAACCCGCATGCCGAAGCTCTGCGCAATCCGTGCCGCATGGCTGCCGACGCGTCCGAGACCGATCACGCCAAACGTCTTGCCGTGCAGAACCGGTGTCGACGGCGGCGACCATTCGCCGCGGCGAACAGCAGCGTCGAGCATCGGTATCCTGCGCGTGATCGCGAGCATCAGACCGATCGTCAGCTCTGCCGCACCGATCGAATAACCACCTGATGCCGTTCTGATATCGATGCCGCAGTCCCGCGCTGCATCGAAATCGATATGCGGATTGTGCTTGCCGGTCTGCACGATGATTTGAACATCGGTTAGCGCTTCCAGAAGAGTTCGATCGAAGCGCGTGCGTTCGCGATTCGCGATGAGCACATCGAAACCCTTTAGCGCCGCTGCATCGCCGAAAGGTTTTGTGAAGATCGTGACGTCGACGCGCTCGCGCATGCGCCTGACCCCGTCGGTGCGATCCCAGGCTTGCTGGAAATCATCGAGGATTGCGACACGCATATCGATCATCCATTACAAAGGCAGGTGATGATGCCATAAGTCGGGTACGCGCACGCCCGGAGAATGCGATAGAATTATTCACACTCCAGAAAAACAACAACCGGGACGTTTTCATGTCGAATCTCAAACTGACCTTTGCCTGCGGACCGTACGACAGGATGGAGGCAATTAATTACAATCGAATCGATGTCGAGGGAATCGATATCAACTATCTGGAAATCCAGGCGCCGCGCGAGATATTCGACAGGATGGTCGGCGACCATGCGTTCGACATGTCCGAACTGTCGCTCGCGGAGCATGTCGGCATGATCGCCAAGGGCAACAGCCCGTTCGTCGCGATTCCGGTATTTCCGTCCAAAGCATTCCGGCACGGTTTCATCTGTATCAACAAGAACTCGGGGATCAACGAACCCAAAGACCTCGCCGGCAAGCGCATCGGTGTCCCCCTGTATACGATGACGGCCGCAATCTGGATTCGAGGCGATCTCGAGAACGTGTACGGCGTCGACCTGTCGGGCGTGCAGTGGGTTCAGGGTGCTGTCGAAAAAGCGGGCACGCACGGCAAGCCGCCCGCGCCGCCCAAATTGTTGAAACCCGTGGACATCGTCCAGAATACGTCCGCCAAGTCACTGTCGGACATGCTCAGAGACGGCGAGATCGACGCCGTGATCGGCTCACGCCTGCCGGACTCAGTACGCACGGATCCGGACAAGGTCGGGCGCCTGTTCCCCAATGCCCGCGAAGAGGAAAAGCGTTACTACCGGGAATACAAGGTCCACCCGATCATGCACACGGTGGCTATCCAACGCGAGATCTACGAACAAAACCGATGGATCGCGACGAGTCTGTTCAAGGCGTTTCTCGAAGCCCGGAAATGGGCAATCGACAAGATGTACTTTTCGGCCGCGCAGCGATACATGCTGCCCTGGCTTTTCGACGACCTGCACGAAATCGATGAAATATTCGGTGACGAACTCTGGGCCTACGGCGTGGAAGAAAACCGGCCGACGCTCGAGGCATTCGTCAAATACATGCGCCAGCAGCACTTCATCGAGAAAGAGGTTCCGGTCGACGACCTGTTCGTACCGATACACGGGCGTATCGAATAATTGGAAATCATTCGCTGTCAACCCACGATCGGCGCCGAGATTCGCGGTCTCGATCTGTCACAGCCGTTACCCGATGCTGTATTCGGAGACGTTTATGCTGCGCTCACCGAACACCGAATCATCTACTTTCGCGACCAGCATATTACGGCGGAACAGCAGACCGCGTTCGGCGAACAGTTCGGTCCGCTGGAGGCCAATCCGTTCCGGCCCCAGGGCGAGGGCAAGCCGGAATTACAGATCATCAAGAACGATAAGAACAACCCCGTTCTGTCCACCGACGTCTGGCATGCCGACCTGACGTTTCGCACAATGCCAACCAAATTCACCGTCTTGCGCTGTCTTGAAATACCGGATTACGGCGGTGACACGCTGTGGGCCGACATGAGCGCAGCATACGCTGGGCTCAGCGAGTCGCTGCGCGAGTACATTACGGGGCTCAGCGCGATCCATGATTTTAAGAATTTCCGCGTGCTCTTCAGGGGCAAACCGACCGAATTACAGCAGATGGAAGAGATGTTCCCCAACCCGACGCACCCGGTGGTGATTACCCATCCCGAGACGCTGCAGCGCGTGCTGTTCGTTAATCGACAGTTTACGTTGCGAATCGTCGGATTGTCCGATGATGAAAGTCAGAACCTGCTCGAGATCCTGTACGCCCAGGCGAGTGTCCCCGAGTACCAGTTCCGACTGCGATGGGAACCCGGGACACTGGCCGTGTGGGACAATCGATCCTGCCAGCATTATGCAGTTAACGATTATTACCCACACCGGCGCCACATGGAGCGGGTTGCAGTGGCGGGTGATGCCGAGCCTTATTTCGATGCCGCGGCCCAACCGGCCCGTGAGTATGCTTCGATCCGGCGCGTGCATGCGGGCGAAACGCTCAGCTGAGGGAATCCCTTACGCCTGATCTGCGTCCGGTCGGGTCAGCATGTCACCGCAGCCACATTTATTTGCCCAGTACTCCCATGCGCGCCACGTTTCGGGTGAATACGGCTTGTAGCCCTTGTTGCGGGCATCGATCTCGCCCTGAGACAGGGACTTGATGTCGCCGCCCAGGCGCAGTGCCGCCGACAATGCACGTGCATTGCGCGGCAGGTAGACCGACATACGCACGACCTCGATCAGTGAGCGGGCGGCAGCGGCAAAGCCGTGGCCGCGCATGAGCGCTACGTTGTTGTCCGCCAGCGTCTGTGCCAGATCGCGACCCTGCTCGACATTCGCGACGAGCAGGTTGGTTTCGCCGAAACGATCGGCGATGTCCCATACCGGTATATGGGCGCCGATGAAGCTGCCGGAGTGGATAACCGGCCGCAGCGGCGTACCGTTGGCGATACCGAACGGCAGAATATCCTCGGCATGCGCATGCACGACCGAAACGACATCCGGACGGGCTTCGAGAATGCCGCCATGGATGTAGCGCTCGAGATAAAGATGGCGGGTCTCGTCCCTGACCGGATTGCCTTCCAGATCGAGTTCAACGATATCGTCTGGCGTTACCAGCTCCGGCGCCAGGGAGCGAGCCATGAAAAACGTATGCGGGTTTTTGGGATTGCGTATGCTGACGTGACCGTAGGCATCGACGACGTCCTCGTTAGCGAGAATGCGATTCGCAATCACGAGGTCATTGATCAGGCGTTCCTGTTCGTTCATGGTTTAAGTTGCCTCGCTTGTTTGATACTTTGGGTCCATTAAACCGCATAATTTTGAATTCAATTGAAATAATTACACAGGGAAACCACCTTGGCTGAACTGATCGTATCTGGCAACAAAAAAATCTCCTATCACGATAGCGGCACCGGCGCCCCTATTCTGTTCCTGCACAGCTTCGGACATAACAAGAACCTGTGGTATCCGCAGTTGACCCACTTCGTGGAGCGGGGGTATCGGGTCATCGCGCCCGACATGCCCGGACACGGCGAGTCATCGTTCGATCCCGACACCCATACCGTCGATCTCATCGCCCAGTCGTACATCGAGTTTCTGGAAAAACTCGGTATAGAGAAAACCGTCGTCGCTGGCATTTCGATCGGTGGCTATATCACGCTGCGCATGTGGGCCAGGCGGCCTGACCTGATCTCAGGGCTGGTGATGTGCTGCTCCAAGGCCGAAGCGGATAGCGATGAAATCAAGGAGCGGCGCAGGGTACAAATCGAGAATATTCACAAAAACGGGCTGGAATTTTTCGTCGAAACGGGCGCCCCCAAGCGAGTCGCTCCGAAGATCGTCGAAGAACGGCCCTGGGTTGTGGACTGGATCAAGATGATGAATTACACGGTCAGCGCAGAAGCCAATGCGGCAACACTGGAGGCGATGGCCATCAAGGAGGACGACACCGAAACGCTGGCGACGATCGATGTTCCTGCGCTCATATTGTCGGGCAGTCACGACATTTTTATACCGAAAGAATCTCCGCATAATCTGGAGAGAGGCATAAAGAACGCGGTCCATCACGTTATCCAGGACGCGGGCCACGTAGCCAGCCTGGAGAACCCGACAGAAGTCAATCAACATCTGGAAAAATTCCTGAAATCGTTATAACGCTCACTTTCCTCAATCAAACAAAAAAGAGGTTCACCTTGAAACTACTCACATTCACGACGGGCGATAATTCGCAGCAAAAACTCGGCGTTCATTTCGACGGCAATACCGTTATCGATCTGGCGCGTGCTTATCAGGTGTATTTCGATGCCGCCGCGCCCGACTGGTTTGACTCCGTCAGTAAGCTGCTAAAAGGCGGCGACAGGGCTATGGCTCTGGCCGGCGACGTCAATGCGCTTGCTTGTGCCGGGTCGAGCGATGACGACTCCCTGTTTGTGGACATGGACGAGATCATCTTTCATCCGCCCGCCGGCGACAGCGCGAAAATTCTCTGCGTGACAATGAATTACAGCTCGCACGCGCAGGCGAGCGGCAGCAAGCAGTCAGAAGAGCCGTATTTCTTCATCAAAATGCCGACGCTAATGACGGCTCACGGTGCGCCGATCTGCCATTCGAAGACTTCACAGAAACACGACAGTGAGATCGAACTGGCGGTAATTATCGGCAAGCGCGGCAAGTACATCTCGCGCGAAGACGCATTTGATTACATCGCCGGCTATGCCGTGATCAATGACTTCAGTTTCCGCGACCGCCGCTCGCTGACGGACGATCCGAATGCGGCGCGCCTGCACTGGTTCACGCTGAAGAATCTCGATAATGCGGCGCCGATCGGCCCGTGGCTGGTCACAAAGGATGAAATACCTGATCCTTACGACCTCGAAATCATTTTGACGCTTGATAATGAGCCGGAACTGAAACAGAGCGGCTCGACCGAGGGTATGATGCACAGGATCGAGGATCTGGTCATGTACGCATCCAACGGCCTGACGCTGGAGCCCGGCGACGTGATCGCTACCGGGACGCCGCACGAAGTCGCGTTCGGACAGCAGCGCTGGCTGCAGGACGGCGATATTCTGAGGGCCGAGATCACGAAGATCGGCGCCCTCGTCAATCCGATTGTGAGTGAAACCTGAAGCCGGCCGGACTTGTGCGCATCGGCCAAAACGATAATGAGGTGTTCTTATGAGCGCGAAAATCGACCCTTCCCGGGAACAGTTTATCGAGGATCTGGTCGCCAACAACTTTACGACCTACTTTGTCGCGACGCATCCCAAGTACTCGGATAGCAACCCGGCGTTTCGCTTCACGCCGAGCCCGGTCAGCGTCGCCATTCCGTATACCTGGTCATATGCGGATGCCAGAGAACGATTGATTGGCCTGAGCTCGCTCCTTACCCAGGAAGAGGCCGAACGGCGCAACATTAACTTTGTTAATCCCGCACTCAGGGACTTCATGCCCGGCGCAGCATTACCGACCCTGCGCGGCGGAATACAGCTGCTACTGCCCGATGAGAAAGCTTATTCTCACCGGCATTCGGCCAATGCTTTCCGTTTGGTGCTGGAGGCGCCCGAGTCCGGTGCCTACACGACCGTCGAAGGCAACAGGCTGCCGATGTCCAAAGGCGATCTCATACTGACTCCCAACTGGACCTGGCACGACCATCATAATGAAGGCGACTCGCACGTTATCTGGTATGACGGTCTCGACGTGCTCATGGCCTACTGGATCGGCGGCGTGTTCTACGAGGAAATGAAGGATGTTTCGGGCGAGGACTATCAGGCCATCCTGCACGAAGCGAATTCAGTCACGGATACGTACGGCCCGGGCCTCGTGCACCGCAAGCAGATGTTCCCGGAGCATATTCCAGCTTCCGACAATACGCTGATTTATTACCCCTACCGCAAAGCGCGCCAACTGCTCAGCGACCTTGCCGATCAGGGCGCCGGCCATCCTCATGAGGGCATACTCCTCGACTACGTGAACCCCCTGAACTGCGGCCCGACGTTTCCCTCGATGGGTGTCTCCGTACGCCTGATCAGGGAAAAGTCGAGCGTCGAGGCCATGCACCGCACAGAGAATGTCATATTCATCACGTTGGAAGGTTCGGTCACTTTTCATCTGCCCGATAAGCAGACATTCACTACAGAGCCGCATGATGTGACAGCGATCCCCTCGTGGGTGCCATACAGCATCAGTAATACAGAGAACGAACCGGCCGTGCTGGCGTCGCATTCCGACCGGCCGGTGTTCCAGGCACTGGGTTTTTATCGCGAGGAAACGGCCTAGAATCGTATCTGCATGAGCTGGCTCAGCAGGCGGGGATACTGCAGGGAAGCGAATCGGAGCAATGGCGGGCACGGTTGCTGCGTGCAGGACCTGGTTCCGATTATGTACTTGCTATCCGCATACTGTATGTAACGCTTAGTCAGCGACGGTAGTCCTGATACGATTTCTCTTCGACGATGTCCGAGTCCAGATGCAGGTTAATGGTCTTTTTGGCCTGGGCCCGCTCATCATTCGTAAAGTACACGCTCCGGGCCAGTTCCACGAAGCGGTCGCCGAAACGGCCATTGCGCTCCTCATCGCGAATATCGTCTTCGATGTCCCAGAGTTTCTCGTTGATCTGCTTCAACTTGCCACGCTGTTCGCGAATGACGTCATCTTCTGCAACCTGTTCCTCCCAGATGGCCTGAAGCATTTGCAGCTCGTTCTGTACGTTGGCGTTCTTGGCAACGTCATCGATGCGCTCGGCCTTGATTTCGAGAATGGTAATTTTGTCCAGCAGCTCTCCCGCTGATATCGGGATTTCGATAGTGCCTGGTTTCATAATAATTCCTGTGCTGGACAGCAGTACGCAATAAGTGCTTAAGTGTACGTCGAAAAATCGAGGGTGCAAGATGCCCATCGCCTTGATCAATAAAGGTGGTTAACGGAAATGCTGGAAGAATTCAGAACGAAGAAAGTCGTAGTTACGGGTGGAGCCGGATTCCTGGGCTCCTATCTGTGCGAATCCTTATTGGAAAAAGGATTCGAGGTTCTGTGCGTCGACAATTACTTCACCGGCACTCGGAAAAACATTGCACATCTGTTGGATAATCCGCTGTTCGATGTGACGCGGCACGATGTCACTTTTCCACTGTATGTCGAGACCGATGAAATCTACAATTTGGCATGCCCCGCGTCACCGATCCACTATCAATACGACCCCGTTCAAACTACAAAAACCAGCGTCCACGGTGCCATCAACATGTTGGGCCTTGCCAAACGTACCAAGGCCAAAATCCTGCAGGCCTCTACAAGCGAAGTGTACGGTGATCCGATAACTCATCCACAAAAAGAAGACTATTGGGGCAATGTCAATCCGATCGGTAACCGAGCCTGCTACGACGAGGGCAAGCGATGTGCAGAAACCCTTTTTTTCGACTACTGGCGCCAACATCGACTGCAAATCAAGGTCGTCCGAATATTCAACACGTACGGGCCGCGGATGCTTCCTAACGACGGTCGCGTCGTTTCCAACTTCATCATGCAGGCACTACAGAATCAGCCGATTACCTTGTTTGGGGACGGCGATCAGACCCGCTCATTCTGCTATGTATCGGATTTGATCGATGGTCTCACGAAAATGATGGCAACCGATGATGAACACACGGGTCCCATTAATCTGGGTAATCCGACCGAAATGACTATTCGGGAACTGGCAGAAACGATAAAGCGCCACACAAATTCCAGTTCCGAGATCGTATATCGCGAGTGTCCGGCCGATGATCCGCGGCAGCGACAACCCGATATATCTCAGGCGAAGAGTCTGCTCGACTGGCAACCATCGGTGAGCCTGGACGAGGGTCTGCTGGCAACGATCGAGTACTTCGATTCTTTGTTGGGAAACAGCAAGCAAAAGCAGATTGTCTAGCGGATATCCGCGGCAACCTCAGGCGGTTGCGGTCACTGCTCGACTACATACCTGCGGCGAGCTTGCGGCGCATGTGATCAATCCAATAGCGGTTGGTGAGCCGTTCCTGGACCTCCGGCCGCTGGATTGCGTCGGCGTGCCGTGCGGCCCACTGCTGCAGATTGTTCTCGGTAATCTCGTTCCAATCATCGACGATGACAACCGGAAGTTGGTCGTACAAATCATCGAGTGACGATCGTTTGACGATCACGATGTTCCCCAGGACCAAAGATTCCCAGGTGCGGTGGCAATCGAGTCCGTTCCCGTGCGGGCTGACGACGAACGCATATTGCGTCTTCGTAGTCCACAAATCGATCCGGCTGACCTTGGTGCCCTGGAAATCAACCAATGGATTGCGCTCGAGTAACGACTGGACATCGTGGCGCGTCTCGGCCTCGCCACTGGGCTGTTGCTTGGTGAAATGAAAATCGGCATGCACACGCAATTGCCGGTCTGCAGTCCGCGGCATGCGCTTTGCGAGTTCCATCAACTCCGCTTCCTGCTCTGCCGGTGACGCCGGCCAGTGACCCCACTTGCGACGATTGCTGATCGTGTGAAAATCGAGCCCGATCGGGATGCCGGTAATCTTGCCGCCAGCGTCAGAGCCGTCATAATTCTGCGTGAACCAGCACACGAGCTCATCTTTGGCCAGCAACTCGTGCGCCTCACCGAAATCGGAAGGAATGGCCCAGTCTTCGTCACCGGTTACGAGCGCAAAGCGCTTCGTGATCGACGGCAGTACATCCCGTACGAACTGCGGCAGCGCGATGTGCCGCACCCACACGAGGTCACCGTCATCGATGCCGGCGTAAGCTGCCGGGTCAAGAGGTAGCGCCGGGTGGCCGCCCATCTGATTCCTGACGAAGTCGACACCGCCGTTGTGGTCACACAGCAGAGCCAGCCCGCGGCTCCACACGTAATGCGTTGGCTCGAACGGGGGTCGCGTGCTGGTGATGAACCGGTACGCCGCTCTCGCGGCCCCGCCACGCCACGGGTACCTCATCCTGCTCGCCGCTCCGGGCCTGACACATTGAATGCGCCAGCATTCACGCAGCCTGATCGGCCCCGACGCCGCAGCAACCACTTATTCACTGCTGAGCTGCTCGAGATATCGATGTACGCCGTCTTCGACTGTCGCGAAGTCTGCGTCATAGCCAACCGCCCGCAGCGCCGCTATATCGGCTTCCGTAAAGCTCTGATAACGACCGACTAAATTGTCCGGGAAAGGAATGTACTCGATCTCACCGAGACCGTGAAAATCGATGACCGCGCGGGCCACATCATTGAACGTCTGGCTTCGGCCTGTGCCGAGATTGAAAATACCGGACACTGCCGAATGTTGCCAAAGCCACAGATTTACCGCGCTGACATCATCGACATAGACGAAGTCACGACGTTGCTCGCCGGCCGCATAACCATCCGATCCTTCGAACAACCGTGCTTTGCCTGTGTCGAGAATCTGGTTATTCAGATGGAATGCAACGCTCGCCATATGTTGCTTGTGCTGCTCACGGGGTCCATAAACATTGAAATAGCGCAAGCCGACGACCTGGGACTCGGCATCGGCAAGAATCCGACGCACATGCTGATCGAACAGATATTTTGAATAAGCGTACAGATTGAGTGGCTTCTCGTTGACCGGGTCTTCTTTGAATACGGGCCCTACACCGTACACAGACGCCGACGATGCATAAAGGAACGGCACCTTGTTTTGCAGACAGTAATCCAGTAACAGTTTCGAATACTCGAAATTATTGCGCATCATATAAATGCCGTTCCACTCGGTCGTGTCGGAACACGCGCCCTGATGAAACACCGCATCCGGCTTGCCGAAGCCGGAACCTTTTTGGAGTCGTTCGAACAAGTCGTCCCTGTCCACGTAATCTGTTATTGAGCAGTCCGACAGGTTGACGAATTTCCTGCCGTCGGTCAGGTCGTCCACGACGACGACGTCAGCATGCCCGGCATGATTCAATGCCTTAACGAGGTTGCTGCCAATGAATCCGGCTCCTCCGGTCACGATGATCATGCGGGCTTCCTCATCTCAGAGATCCGAGATCTTGCGAATCAGCTCACTCGTGCTTCTGCCATCCACGAGCGGGACCAGGACGACGTCTCCGCCCCATGACCGCACCTCGGGGGCACCGATCACCTGGTCTTCGGTATAGTCCGCACCTTTTACCAGCACGTCGGGCCGCAGCGTCTCGATCAGTTTCATGGGCGTGTCCTCGTCGAACAGAATCACTGCATCGATTACCGTCATTGCGGCCATAATGAAGGCGCGGTCCTCCTGATGCACAATCGGCCGTCCCTCGCCTTTGAGCGCGCGGACAGAGCGATCGCTGTTTAATCCAACGATCAAGCGGTCACCCTCTGCCGCGGCTTTTTGCAAATAATCGACATGCCCGGCATGGAGCAAGTCGAAACAGCCATTGGTAAACACGATTCGCTCACCTTTGTCGCGCCATTGTGACACCGCATGCCGCAAGCGGTTCAGTGTGAAAACGGCGTCTGCGACGACGTGGCCATGCGGATACAATGCTTGTGACAATTCCTGATGTTCGACAGGTGCCGTGCCGGTCTTGGCAACGACTATGCCCGCAGCGACATTGGCCAGATGCAACATGTCTGGTCGGGAAAGACCGGCGAGCATTCCGGCTGCCAGCGTTGCGATTACCGTATCTCCGGCACCGGAGACATCGAATACTTGCCTGGCAATTGCCGGCGAGTGGACCGTTTCATCCCTGGCAATCAGCGTCATGCCCTGTTCGCCCCGCGTGACGACGATGGCCTCGAGCCCGAGGTCGACAACCGCCTGCCGTCCAGCGTCGATGAACGCGTCCATTTGCTTCGCCGCTACACCGGTAGCGAACTCGAGTTCCTTGAGATTCGGCGTCAACAGACTCGCCCCGGAATATTTTTCGTAGTGGCGGCCTTTCGGATCGACCAGTACGGGTATTTGGCGTTGCTTTGCCTCGGCAATGACTTGCTGACACACCTCCGTACTCAGAACATTTTTGCCGTAGTCCGAGAGAAGCACGACCGCAGCGTCGGGCAAGAGCGCCAGCACGCCGTCAAGTAAGCGCTGCTGGTCGCCCGATGCTACGGGTTCCAGATCCTCATCGTCGATGCGCAGCACATGTTGATTCGCCGCGATTATCCGTGTCTTGGTGATGGTGGCGCGATCCTGGAGCGGGATTACGAGGTCGCTGTTGACATCGAACTCGTGCCAGATCTTGCGCAAACGCGCCGCCTGATCATCGTCGCCGACAAAACCGGCCAATGTAACCTGCAGCCCCAGTCCGGCGAGATTCAGCGCGAGATTGCCGGCGCCGCCGGCACGTTCCGTTTCCCGGTTCGGGCGCAACACCGGTACCGGAGCTTCCGGTGAGACGCGCTCGACGTCACCCCGTATATACCGGTCCAGCATCAGGTCGCCAAGTACCAGAGCATGGCCACGTCCAAAGTGGTTGCGCACGGCCTCGGCAATGATTTCGCTATGCATCTTTGGCGGACTCAACGACGGCCGCTTCTATCCAATCGCAAAGCATATGCCCCATCAGGATGTGTGCCTCCTGAATCCGCGCCGTCGACTTCACGGGGACGAGCAGACAGTGATCAACCATGTCGCGCAGCTTGCCCCCGCTGCCTCCGGTGAAACCAACCGTGACTGCCTGACGATTGCGTGCCGCTTCGATGGCCTTGATCACGTTCGGGCTGTTTCCCGAAGTCGACAGACCAACCACGACGTCGCCCGGGCGACAAAGTGCCTCAATTTGTCGAACAAAGATGTGCTCATACCCGTAATCGTTGCCGACGGCTGTCAGGATCGAGGTATCCGTCGTCAACGCGATGGAAGCGAGTCCGTGACGCTCGCGGCGATAACGCCCGATCAGTTCCGCCGCCAGATGCTGGCTGTCGGCAGCGCTGCCGCCGTTACCCATCCACAGGACTTTGCCGTCGTTCGCCAGGGATTGCGTCATCCTTGCGGCGACGGCTTCGAGTTCACCCACGAGCGGGCGGATGCCCTCGATCGTGGCGATGTGCTCGTCGAATTGCGCTACCAGGTCGATCATCCGTCTTGCTCCGTATCTGCAACGTTTTCCGCAAAATTCATCAGATCGCGATAGGCCGTTACGCCACCAGGCAACTGATCCTCACTGAGTTTGCCTGTATATACGATCGCCGGTCTACAACCTGCGGTCGTCGCTGCCTCGATGTCGCGAAGATCGTCGCCGATCATCCACGTATCCGCGGCGATGAATCCAAAGTCTCGACGTGCCCTTTCGATTAGTCCGGTGCGCGGCTTGCGACACTCGCAGTCGTCCTCGTCTGTATGCGGGCACACGTAGATCTTATCGATGTGACCACCAGCCGCTGCTATTTTCTCACGCATCAGCGCGTGGATGGCGTCAAGTTCCTCGCGGGACAGGTCACCACGACCGACGCAGGCCTGATTCGTAACGACCAGAACGCGATAGCCCTTCCGGTTCAACAACGCGATCGCATCCGGCACTCGCGCAATCAAAGCAAATTCTGCCCTCGACAACACGGAGCCGGGCCGGTCCTGATTGATTACGCCGTCACGATCCACGAGCACATACTGCAGAGCGTCACTCGGCACCAACATCTCCAGAACCGCGCTGGTTTCCCGCGCGGTCATAGTGGTCTAACCACCACGGTCCTTTTAAGCCTGATTCGAGGGCAAGCATATGACAACCGAAGGGGAAATAGAAATCAGGCAGCGCGCATGGTTACGAATGCCAGGCACTGATTCGATCGCTACGGAAGCAGCCGGGTCGTGACCTTGTCCGGCGTCTCAGACTGTCACCTGATGAACTCGGACACCATCTTGCTGAACGCTCGGTACACGCGCGAGACCGGCAATCTGGCTTGCCAACCCTTTTCGAATAACGTCCTCGGATAGACTACCCGCGGTGAGTTCCAGGCGGGCCGCCATGGCGGATATCTGCGCCAGCGCCTGTAAATCAGGATGACCGGAAGCCCAATGCAGGAGGCAAGATGCGCATTGCCCGAGTCATTGCCAATAAAAGCGACTGACTCGTTGTAGTACTCGGCCAGTTCCTTAATCGTTGCGAATAACGGCACGTCGAATTTGCCACCCGTCAGCTTAAGCCACTGCTCACGTTCCGCTGGCGATACCGTGAATACCGGTTTCCAGCCCGTGCGTTCGAGCTGCGCCGCAAGTTCGAGAAACTGTCCGGGCTGCCAGCGCTTGTAGGCTTTACTGCCCATCGGGTGGATGACTACGCGCCGGACATCACCGGTACGTCGCACTTTGGGAATACGCAAACCGTTTTCGTATGTCCACTTCTTCAACTGCAGCTCTTTTGATACAGCATCCACTATTTGCCGCACGACTGGTGGGCGCACCCGCTGAAGCTTCGTCGTCCGCAGGGAACGATTCAGTTTGACGAGTCGCCCGGCAATCACTTGCTCATCCGCCGGCAGCCGCCGTTGCAACTGCGCCTCGGTAATTGACTGGTGGCGCGGGATCAGGTGCGAGGTCGAATAGCAGACGCCGTTGCCAGCGATCCATTCATCAAGATCGTCGGGAAGTTCAGCGATGTAGCGCGCAACGGTGCTGTAGAGAATGATGTGGCTATCTTCGAGCTTTGCCTTGACATGGGCGTAGTCCGGGCAAGGCCGAACGACGATACCGTCGATGTATTCGTCGAGTCCGCTTATGACGTCACTGTAGTAAGTAACGTCGTAACCGTTGATGCTCAAATTGTTAGCGAGAGCGAGATCGATCAGGCCGTCGCCGAGAGTTCCGGCGGGGATGATTGCTGCTCTTGTTACCATTCTGTGTTCAGGCGCATGCGCTGGTCACGGCATATCCGTTTATCGATTGAATAGGCGGATTCATCTTGTCGTTCTTATTATAGTTTGCCGTAGGAACGAAAACTGGTCGCGCTATCGACTAACGGTAAAGGCGGGTCGCCCTAAACATCAGGCGGCCAACGAGCCCGCCGCCTGCCAGACTTGCTCCACATCGATAGCGGATACGGATTGATGGCCTTCGGTCAAAAGCAGCCGGTGTCGACATCGATAGGGCCTCCATTCCGGTCGTTTCGGCCGCATCAGTGCAACGAGCGGCACGTCTTCGGCGATAGCCAGGTGCATGATGCCGGTATCAACTGTAATCACCAGATCGCATTGCGAAACAATGGCCGGCAGCTCGTAAAAATTGCTGGTCGCCGAGTAGGCATGCGTATGTTCGAGGCCAGCCTTGCGAATCGCCCGTGCAACAGTTTCGAGATTGCGCGGCAACGCATTGATGAGAACATACGCGCCATGCCAGGGACCCTCCTGCTGCAGGCGTGACACGAGTTCCAGTGTGCGTGCAAGCGGCCATGAACGCTTGTCCTGGGCAGCATACGGATTGATATAGATGATGCGATCGTCGCCCGGTGAGATCTTAAGCGCCGCCAAGGTCAGACGTGCTTTGTCCGACCATTCGGCGGGCACGTTAACTTGAGGTCGCCGCTGTTCGTCGGGGATATGGATCCCGAATAGCGTTTCGAAATAAAGCGCATACAAGTCGCTCACATGATCTACTCGCGGCAAATCGCGCTTACTGCACTCGACCATTGGCAGAAACTCGTTTTTGACAGACACCCAACCGTCCGAGCGTTCCCGCGGCGGCGGGTTCGAGCAAAACGGGAATCGGACGCCGTTGGACCCGTGAAAATCGAGCAAAGGAACGCCGAACGAGATCACCAGCGGATAGTCCTGGGAGCGCGCCTCGTGCAATGAGCGGCGGGCTGTCCGCGGCGAGTACGTTTGCCCGTACACCCGATCGACGAACGGCAGCGACGCAGCCCAGGCATGCATCACATTTTCGCGGCGCGCGCGCCACTTCCTGAAATTCCAGCGATGCCTGGTCTCGGCCCAAATGTCGATGCGAATATGCGGATAGCGACGCGTGAACGCTTCAAGGCCGGACTGCCAGTACGTGAAGTCGCCGATAGCGAGCTGATCGAAAAGCAGGAGACGGTCAATGCTCCGGAGCAAATCGGAGTGGATGACTGGCGGCGCGGAATTCACCGTTACAGGTCTATGTGCAATGATCCATCTCCTGAATCTTCTCCCAGACTTCATCGACTGTAGGCCACCGCCCCATTGCCCCCACATGAGTGCCTCGCGAACCCCACGGTGTGTATTTTTCGGCGATACTGTCGCCGAAGATACTCAGGCACGGCACACCCAGAGCAGCCGCGACATGCACGGGTCCGGTATCAGCCCCGATTACGCGGTGGGCGCCCGCCAGGATTCCGGCGTAACCGGCCATGTCGACGTCCAGTTCGATACTGCCCGGAGCGAGTGACCGGCATTCTTCTTCCTCGCCCGGTCCGGGACAGGTGATCACCGGTTCACCTTCGCTGAGCAGCCGCTCGGTGACGAGCGGAAAATCTGCATAGATTTTCTGCGTCGGGAATTTCCTGTTACCGGCGAGCGGACAGATGACTGTATAGGGTGAGCGCACATCGGCGGCAGCAAGTACGGTTTGCGCCTTTTGCCTTTGCGCAGGCGTTAACGGCAAATCCAGAAACGGAGGTTGTTCGTACTGATCGGGCGCCCTGCCGAACTTCAACATGGCCACCGTAAACTGTGCCAACCGGTAGAATTCGTATACGCGGTGCCAGCTGGAATCGAGGGCGATGCTTCGCCAAAGCAGAAAAGTACGCAGATTGCGACGATAGGCAATTGGCCTGATACCACCCTGCCGCATTTGCAGAGCCGGAGAAAATGAGGACCTGAATATCAGGCCATATCTGTACCCGGCCTTTTTGTATCGTCTGTATCGTGCCACCTCCTGGCTCCAGTCGTCGGCAACGGTTTCGATCTCGTACGGCAGCCCCGCCAGGAGACTTGGCGAATAAGCCGGGCCGATCAGACGCCCAAGCAGGTCCTCTTTGTGCAACAGGTCCAGCGCAGGCAATGTCATGATGAGGTCACCCACCATGTTCGGCAGGCGAGCGATAATCGATTTCTTGCCCAACTGACCCCCTTCCGCGCCTCACCCCGGGAATTTAGCCTAAAGATACAACTTCAACCACCGGTAAAGCATAATCGAACCGCGTGCGTTAGCGTGTGCTACGGTTGATTGCGTGGGAGCCCGCTACAGGACCCGATCAGATTTGCCAGTCTCGATCTGACCCGGCCAGTATTCTCTTGTTGAGAGCGTTATCGATGGATTTATTTCTTGGCCTCATTTTGTTGCTCGCTGTCGCGTATGTTGGCCGAAAGATCTGGCGCTACAAGACACTGCGCCCACTATTTCCCTGGAAGTACAATTTCGGCAGGCGTCGAGACACCTTTCGTGCCACGCTTGCTCTGCTTGATGAGCGCAACTCGCATACACTGGTCGAAACCGGCGTAGCCCGAGCCGGTCTGGCCAGCACGAAATCTGACGGGGCATCAACAATCGTATTCGGCCTTTGGGCCAGCCAGAACCGGGCACACTTGTACTCGGTGGATATTGATTCTGAAGCTGTGGCCTGCGCGCAGCAGGTGGTCGACGAACTGCAGCTCCAGGATGCGGTCAGCCTGGTAGTATCGGACTCCATCAATTACCTGCGTGAGTTTGCGGAGCCGGTCGACTTCCTGTACCTGGACAGTTACGACTATTCCAAAACCGACATAGAAGTTCAGAGGGCAAGCCAGCAGCACCACCTCGACGAATTCAAGGCTATAGAAAACAAGCTACATGACAACAGCGTCGTGCTGATCGACGACTGCAATCTTCCCGGTGGCGGCAAGGGTAAATTACTCGTCGAGTACATGACTGCCAACGGCTGGCATCTGCTTAAGGACGCTTACCAGGTGCTGTTGGTACGGGACTCGGTCGATAAATAAAAGAATAAGGTTCAATAACTTATGATATTTTGGTCGCCGCAAGGAGCAGCTTGTTTCTGCGCTTTTCAGGAAGTTGCAGGTGCCGCTGAAATAGTCTTGAAAGACGATTCGGTCTTTGGTAAAAAATTGCGCGCTCGCCTTCAGTCGCTTGACAATAAACGACGATTCCGATGTTAGAAATACGAGATCTGACAAAACGTTATGGCCAGCACAAGGTTGTCGATAACCTGAGCTTTAGCTGTGAATCCGGGGAAGTACTGGGCTTCCTCGGGCCAAACGGGGCCGGCAAATCCACGACCATGAAGATGGTCACAGGATTCGTTGCACCCAGCGCCGGCAGCGCGAGTGTCTGCGGCCACGATATTCAGACAGACACGTTAGCTGCACAGCGAAAAATCGGCTACCTGCCTGAGGGTGCACCGTTGTACGCGGAGATGACACCGGCGCAATTCCTCGCGTTCGTTGCCGATGTTCGCGGCTTGCCTGCCGCTACGCGCCAGGCGCGACTTGACGAGGTCATCGAGCTGCTGCATCTCGGACCCGTGCTTAATCAGTCCATTGACACGCTGTCCAAAGGCTTCAAGCGGCGTGTCGGCTTGGCGCAGGCGATCCTCCACGACCCTGAAGTGCTCATACTGGACGAGCCGACCGACGGGCTCGATCCCAATCAGAAGCATGAAGTCAGAGAGCTGATCCGCTCTATGTCGAAAGAGAAGCTGATCGTAATTTCGACGCATATCCTCGAGGAAGTCGAAGCCGTATGCACGCGTGCGATCATCATTGCCGATGGCCGCATTCTTGTCGACGACACGCCCGAGAATCTGGCCGCGCAAGGCGATGGCGACCTTGACGAGATGTTCCGCCGCGTCACGCAGGGTGGCATAACCGTCAATCAGGAGGGTGCGGCGTGAGCATGATCAAAGCGATATTTCGGCGCGAATTGCAGAGCTATTTCGCGACGCCCGTTGCTTATGTGTTCATCGTCATATTCCTGATGCTGATGGGGACATTCACCTTTTATCTCGGCGGTTTCTACGAACGCGGTCAGGCCGATTTGCGCGCCTTCTTCAACTTTCATCCGTGGCTGTACCTGTTTCTCGTTCCGGCAATTGCAATGCGGCTCTGGGCCGAGGAACGTAAAACCGGGACGGTCGAACTGCTGATGACGCTGCCGGTAACACCGCTGCAGGCCGTGCTCGGCAAATTTTTTGCAGCCTGGGCGTTTGCAGGCATCGCGCTGCTGTTGACGTTCCCAATCTGGATTACGGTGAACTATCTGGGCGACCCGGATAACGGTGTGATTTTCGCCGCGTATGTCGGTAGCTTCCTGATGGCAGGTGGCTTTCTCGCGATTGGGTCGTGCCTGTCGGCGTTTACGCGCAATCAGGTGATTGCGTTTGTCATCACCGTCGTCGTCTGCTTCGGCTTTCTACTGGCAGGCTTTCCACTGGTCCTCGACATGTTTTCAGGCTGGGCGCCGCAGGTGATCGTCGACGGCATCGCGAGCCTGAGCTTTCTCACGCATTTCGCTGATATATCCAGAGGAGTAATCGATCTTCGCGACCTGATTTACTTCGCGCTCGTCATTGGCGCATTTCTTTATGCCAACACAATCGTGTTGCGCTGGAAGCAGGCGGACTGAGCATGAGTACCCGATCGCAGCAACGATTAGGCGCGTCCAGTTTGCTGCTGCTCGCGGTCGCATTTGTCGTGGCCGTTATAGTCTCGAACCAGATATTCAAAGGGCTGCGCATCGATCTCACCGAGAATCGGCTGTACACCGTGTCGGATGGCACGAAGCGGATACTCGGCAGTATCGATGAGCCGATCAACCTGTACTTTTATTTTTCCGATCAGGCGAGTGAGGGTGTGCCGTCATTGCGTGACTACGCCAGTCGCGTACGTGAGCTGCTGGACGAGTTCGTGGCCACGAGCCGCGGCAAGCTGCGCCTGAGCGTGATCGATCCACTGCCCTTCTCGGAGGACGAAGACCGCGCCACACAGTTCGGCCTGCAGGGTGTGCAGCTCGGTTTGACGCCAGATCCCATCTATATGGGCCTGGCCGGTACCAACAGCGTCGGCGACGATGAGACCATCGCGTTTTTCCAACCCGACAAGGAAGCGTTTCTCGAGTACGATCTCGCCAAGCTCGTTAGCACGCTGGCGAACCCCGAGCGGCGCGTGATCGGCCTGGTGTCCGGCCTGGCAATGACCGGTCAGTTCGATCCGCAGACCCAACGCATGCAGCCGCCATGGGTCGTTTATCAGCAGGCACAGCAGGTGTTCGAGATTCGTGATCTGGGCGTATCCTTCGAGACAGTGCCCGACGATATCGGTGTGTTGTGGATCGTACAGCCCAAGAATCTCTCGACTACCACGCAATATGCGATCGACCAGTTCGTCATGCGCGGCGGCAAGGCGCTGATCTTCGTCGACCCGGTCGCTGCTGTCGACGCAGCACCGACCGAGGGCATGCCTCAGGGCATGCCCCCGATGGGACAGGCGTCAGACCTGCCGTTGTTATTCGACGGCTGGGGCATCGATTTTACGTCGCAGGAGGTCGTCGCCGACGCTCAGCTCGCCCTGTCGATCAACACGGGCTTTAGCCCGCGACCGACACGCCATTACGGCTATTTGGGTATCTCGCCCGAGCGCATGAACAGCAGCGACATCATTACGGCTGACCTCAGCATGATCAATGCGGCGATGGCCGGGCGACTGCAGGCCGCCGAAGAAAGCTCGGCAACGGTTGAGGCACTGCTGACGTCGAGTCCGGCATCTGCCCTGATACCGGCGTCACGATTCTCGTTTTTGCCAGATCCGTCCTCGCTGCAGGATGGTTTTACGTCCGGTGGCAAACCGCTCATTGTTGCGGCACGCATCAGCGGAACGCTGCCGAGCGCGTTTCCTGCTGGCCGGCCATCGAGCAGCGTCAGCACCGATGATGCGGCAGCGGACGAAGACAGCGATGAACATATTGCCGAGTCGCTCGAGCCCGTGAACTTGATCGTCGTAGCCGACGTCGACCTGCTCAGCGATTCACTGTGGGTGCAGTTGCAGAGATTTTTCGGCCAGCAGATCGCCAGCGCGTTCGCGAGCAACGGCGCCTTTGTCCTCAATGCGCTCGAGAGCCTGGCTGGCAGCACGGATCTGATCGGCGTGCGCAGCCGCGGCAGTTATTCGCGACCGTTTACCAAGGTTGAAGAGCTGCGCGCCGGCGCCGAAGCCCGCTTCAGAGAAACCGAGCAGCGACTGCAACAGGAACTAGCCGAAACGGAGCGCCGCCTCGGCGAGCTGCAATCGTCGCGCGAGGACACGGGTAGCTTGTTGCTAACCGAGCAACAGCAGGCCGAGATCGATCGCTTCATTGACCAACGCGCAGGGATTCGCAGAGAGCTGCGCGCGGTACAACGTGGCCTCGACGAGGACATCGAAGACCTGGGTACACTGCTCAAAGTAGTCAATATCGGACTCGTTCCGGCCCTGCTCACTTTGGTTACTCTGATCGCACTTTGGCGGCGCCGACAGAAGGAGCAACCATGACGCGAAAGACAGTACGGGTACTAGCGGCCATCGTCGTCGGCCTGGTGCTGGTACTGCTGGTGCTCGAACGTACCGACGATGACGATGGGGTAACCGATGGTCGTGCCTTGTTGCCGGGATTCAAGTCTCGCGCCAACGATGTAATGCGTGTCGTCATTTCGTGGCCGGTCGACGAAGAGGAAATAACGATTCGCCGCGCGGGCAACGTGTGGGTCGTGGCCGCTCGCGACGACTATCCGGCTGACGTTGGCAAGCTACGGCAGTTGATGGTCGCCCTGGCGGACGCCGGGATCGTCGAGGAGAAGACCTCTGACCCGGAGCAATACGAAAAACTCGGCGTTGACGATCCCGCCGATGGCGGCGACGGCCCCAAGATACTGGCAGACGGTGAAGGATTTTCCTACGAGGTCATTCTCGGTGACTCGGCACGGCGCGACTTCCGCTATGCGCGAATTCCTGATCAACCGACGAGCTACCTCATCGATCGAAACCCGGATGTACCAGAATCGGTCGGCGACTGGTTATTGCCTGAGGTCATCGACATCAGCTCGGAGCGCGTGCGCAGAGTGAGCATTTCGCATGCCGACGGCGACAACATCGTCATCGAGAAAAGCGCAGAGGATCTGACGGACTTTGCAGTACCCGACATCCCGGCAGGGCGCGAGCTCAGTTATGCCACGGTTGGCAACGGCGTCGCGGGCGCACTGAGCAATCTGGAACTGGAGGACGTGCGTGCCCATGACGAAACAACGACCGACACGAGAGTCGTTTACGAGACCTGGGATGGGCTCGAAATCACGGCCGACGTCAGTGTGGTCGACGATACAACCTGGGTGGCATTTGCCGTCGTAGCCGCGCCCGTCGAGCCTGCCGCTGACGCAGCGGACGGCGGCGAGAATCAGGACTCGAGCCGACCATCGGCGCCAAGCCAGGCTGAAGAACTCAATGCACGTCTATCCGGCTGGCAGTATCAACTCCCCGACTATAAAAAGAATCTCCTGATTCGACGCTGGGACGATATTCTCAAAGACGCTGACGATAGCTAGGACTGTAGCCAATCGGCGACAGGGAACAGTCCACAGATTGTGATCGCTGTCACGATTTGACGGGCCCCAGCCGCTACCATCATATCGATTGAACCGGCAACCAATCGGACAATCATGTCTGCGAAAAGCGTCATAAATAATTCCGCGAGTTTCTCACTGCGAGCGATATTGGCTGGCTTGCTAATGGCAACTACGTTGGTTGCCTGCAATATTGGCTCTTACGATGACGCGGTCAGGCGTTACAACGAAAACGCGCCGCCGCCTCCACCGCCACCACCACCCGCGGGCTTCGGACCGAACTTCTCCGAGATTCAGACGAACATCTTCACGCCGACCTGCGCGACGTCAAACTGCCACTCTGCCGCAGCGGCACAAGCGGGATTGAATCTGGAGACAGCCAGCAGCTATGCGGCGCTGTACGCGATTGCAAGTAGTCAGCAACCGGCGGTGCAACGCGTGAACCCGGGCAATCCGGGCATGAGCTACCTGATTCAGAAGCTCGAGGGTGCAGCAGGAATTTCGGGCGGGCAGATGCCGCCTGGCGGAGCGCTGCCACAAGCCCAGATTGACGTCATCCGGCAGTGGATCGCTCAAGGTGCGATTGACGATACGGTTCCGTCGAGCAATCCGATTCGAGTTACGTCGTTGTCTCCGGCCCCGGGCGCGGCTCTCACTGTAGCACCGGCACAGATCATTGCAGGCTTCGATCGCGAGCCAACTGCAGCAACCATAAATGCGACGACCTTTATCCTCGAGAGAAGCAACAATGACATGACATTCGATGACGGTGACGATATCGCAATCATGGCTGCAGTGCCGCCTGCAGTCGGCGCGACTCCGCAGAGCGCAGTATTCGATTTAAGCGGTGTTGCGCTGGCTGACGACACCTACAGAATTCGTCTTCTCGGGACCGGCAACTTCATAATTCAGGATCTGGATGCGAATGCGCTGGACGGCGAGTACCTGGGCACATTTCCGTCGGGAGACGGCACGGCAGGTGGGGACTTCGCAGCCCAGTTCACGCTCAGCACGCCTGTCGTGATCGGTCCGACGCTCGATCAGATCCAGGCGGTCGTATTCACACCTCAATGCGCCAGCTGCCATGGTGGCGGCAACCCGTCAGGAAGCCTGGACCTGTCCGATGCCGATACCAGCCACATGCAATTGGTCGGGATTCCCAGCTCGGGGCAGGCCGGCGCTACACGCGTTATCATTATGGACCCGGATAACAGCTATCTGATTCAGAAACTGGAAAATGCGCCCGGTATCGCGGGCGGGCAGATGCCGCCCGGCCAGGCGCTCCCGCAATCCGACATCGACGAGATCCGCCAATGGATCCTGGATGGGGCGCTTCGCTAGAAGACTCTGCCTGCACCGCAATCAATCGGCGTCTCAAATTGACAACACGGCTCGTCGAATGCAAGAGTTGCGGGCGCCCTGCCCCGTAGCCGCTGACCTCCGCGAGCCAAATGACGACCGATGCCGCGTTCGAAGTCCTGACCGTTCCGCCACCTGCGCTATCAGGCGACGACGCGGCCGATATCCTGAGTGATCATTACAACATTGCCGGCAAACTAAGACCGCTCACGAGTGAGCGCGATCAGAATTTTGTTGTGGCAACGGCCAGCGGCGAGCAATTCGTATTGAAGATCTCGAATTCGGCCGAAGTTGCGGCAGTTACCGACCTTCAGACTGCCGCATTGTTGCATATTGCCGAGACCATGCCGGAGCTGCCGGTGCCGCGCCTCGTACACACCGTCAATGGTGACTCGATCTTGACCATCGTTGCCGCAGACCGTCGTCCGCATCGCGTGCGCGTGCTGACCTGGCTCGACGGCGTCCCGATAAGACGCGCAGAGTGGGCTCCTGAATGCGCGGCAACGCTCGGCACCTGTCTTGCGCGACTCGGGCACGCGTTGCGGAATTTTGAGCACGCGGCAGCGGATTACGCGCTGCTCTGGGACCTGAAACGCGCCGTCCTTCTCAGGGACTTGCTCGAATATGTCGGCGATACAGCGTTGAGGGCTCTTTGCGAGAGACGGCTCGACGTGTTCGAGACGCGCGTATTGCCGAAGCTCGACGACGTACGCTGGCAGGTCATTCACAATGATCTCAATCCGAGCAATGTACTCGTCGACGCGCAGGATGCGCGGATGATAAAGGGCATCATCGATTTCGGTGACATTGTCCGCTCTCCGCTCATTGTCGACATTGCAGTGGCGGCCGCATACCTGATGCGCGATAAGGATGATGTTCTCGAGGATGTGCTTGCGTTCGTTGCGGCCTACTGCGAGGTTGAGCCACTCGAGCCGGCCGAGATTGATCTTCTATTCGATCTGATACTTACGCGCTCAGCGATGACGATACTGATCACACACTGGCGCGTGATGCGTTATCCTGAGAATCGGGAATACATCGTGCGCAGTGAGACTGGGGCACGCAAGATGCTCGAAAGAATGAGCGGCGTATTTACTCAGGACGTCACGGCACGATTGCGCGATGCTTGTGATCTGCACTGACCGATCTGCGAGAGTATCTATGCCAATACCTGACGACGCAAAACTGATCGAACGCCGCCGTCGTCTGCTGGGCCCGGCATATCGGCTGTTTTACAACAACCCCGTGCACCTCGTCCGTGGCGAAGGAGTGTGGCTGTATGACGCCGACGGGAATAAGTACCTCGATATGTACAACAACGTTCCGCATGTTGGCCACTGCCACCCACGCGTCGTCGAGGCATTGACACATCAGATCGGGACGCTGAACACGCACACGCGGTATCTGCACGAGAACGTGCTCAACTATGCGGAACGCCTGACTGCGCTAATGCCCGACGAGTTGTCGGTCGCGATGTTCAGTTGCACCGGCAGCGAGGCCAACGAACTCGCACTGCGCATCGCGAGATCCTGTTCCGACGGCACGGGTATCATCGTCGTGGACAACGCATATCACGGCAACACCTACGCGCTCGCACAGGTATCGACGTCCTACGCATCGGCCGAAGACAAACCCGCAAACGTCGAAACTGTGCCACCGCCTGATACGTTTCGGGGCCAATATCGTGATGTCGACGCGACGGAACGCTACGTCACGCATATTGAGATTGCGATCGAGAAGCTGCGCACGAATGGCATCAAACCTGCGGCGTTCATGATCGATACCATCGACTCGAGCAATGGGGTGCTCGACGTACCGAACGGCTATCTCAAAAGAGCCGCCGAGGTCATCCGCGGAGCCGGTGGCCTCTTTATTGCTGATGAAGTACAGCCCGGGTTCGGCCGGACCGGACGCAACTTCTGGGGATTCGAAGCAGATGACTTCGTGCCCGATATCGTGACGATGGGCAAGCCAATGGGCAACGGTCATCCGCTGGCCGCTACGGTTACACGTACCGATCTGATCGAGCGGTTTGCTGAGAAGACCCGATATTTCAACACCTTCGGCGGCAATCCGGTGTCAGCTGCCGCCGGTAATGCGGTGCTTGACGTTATCGAGAACGAGGGATTGCAGGCAAACGCGTTTGACGTTGGCCGGCATTTGCGCGACGGGCTGCTCGGGCTGGCCGATCGCTACAAGACCATTGCGGATGTGCGCGGCTCGGGCCTGTTCCTCGGCGTTGATCTCGCGACAGATCGGGACACTCGCGCCCCTGCCTCGGCATTGGCGACGGCGATCGTAAACGATTTGCGTGAGCGCGGCGTATTGACGAACACGATCGGCGCGCATGCGAACATTCTGAAGCTCAGGCCACCGATGGTATTATCGAAAGCCGATGCCGATTATTTTCTCGACATCTTCGAGCAGAGCATCGCTGCGATGACCGCAAGCGTGTGCTGAATTATCTAGGCCGCCTGATCTGTAATCGACTCGTGTGAGCCCGCATGCAGACGAGCCATGAATTTCTCTGCGTTGATCAGTACATCGTCCTGACCAATCTGATCGAATGGATTCTCGAGATGCTCCTGAATGTTATCAAGACTCACGAGAACGAATGCAAATAGCACGGGCATCAGGTACGTAAGGCCCGGCGAAAAGTCGATTGCGATATACGCGAAATAAGGCCCGTACAGCGGCGGTAATACCGTAATGAAGAAATCGCTGAACGCCCGCAGCGTGCGAGGTGTACGATACTGATAAACGTGTTTGATCTGCTCAAACGCAAGCAACATTTTCGAAAGATACTGATTGCAGCGTGAAACCTCGCCGGATGCGAGCCCCGCTTGACGCAGGTCTTCGCGTATGAACTGCGATAATGTCGAAAACGCAGCGTAGACACGCTCTTCGCGCTGATGCATCCCCGTACGCTCGCCGCCGAACATCTCGCGCGTTGCTCGCAGTAGCTCGCCGAGCAGCTCGCGGCATTGCGCTTGTTTAGAAGTTTCGGGTTCTTCAAGCCAGTCTCGGGTCGCGAAATAGATTGCGCGCCCATGAGCTTTCAGAGAACCGTAATCATCGAGCGCGGCCTCGCGACGTTTGTACGCACTGTTTATTGAGAACACAATAGGGAACACAACCGCTGTTGCGATCAGCGTCAGCGGAAAATTGGCTGTGATTCCGAAGTGGAGACACGCATACGTCGACAAAACGGCCAACGCTGCAACAATAATCGCCTTGAAATTGATGATGAACGAGATGGTCTTTAGGCGCCGAATCATCGCGACATACCTGAGCTGATTTTACGATGCATAAGTGTTGCGCCCACGCAATCTCATTTCCCGGTAACGGGTCACGGTTTTTGAGAGTCACCGTGAGCGGAGCCGGGCTGCGCAAGGCGGCCGGAGGAATCAGTCAGCCGGCGGCGGATAGGTGTCGTGCCTGGCGATCTCGCTCGTATCACACGACCACTCTGCCCGTGAAGCATCGAATATCCGCGCCTCCGGACGAATACCCGGATCGTGATCGAGCGTGCCGGCCGGAATAACACCCATGCTCATGTCCGGCGCGATTCTTGGCATCAGGCTGCCGCAGTTACTGCAGAAATTGGTGGCGAAGCGTTTCGCTTCCGGCACCTTGTAGTATTTCAACAGTGACTCGCCGGCAATCCAGCTCACTTTGTGCGGTTTGATGATGATGTTTGTTGCGTGTCCTGTTCCCGTAGCCTTGCGGCACCGTTGGCAATGACAATGGAAAAAGCGCAATACTGTCGCGGAAATCTCATAGGCGACGGATCCGCACAGACAGCTGCCCGAGAAAGTTTGTTCGTTCATGTCTCTCCTGCGAGTTATCGACGTCAAAAGCTACCGCTGAATACTAACTGTATCCGTACACCGCGCGTCCGATCCCGATGCTGTCTTGAATCAAGCGGCGACAGGTCGCGTTCACCGATAAATAGTGCACGATCACGAACGTCTGCAAAATCGAGCAGATTCTCTCCGTTCAGCTGGATCTTGATGCCGAGCCAGCGCGTCGTCTCGATAAACGCCCTGAATTCCGTACCCTCGTCGTAGACCTCCAGCTCGTTGACCTTGAACTGCAACTGTTCGGCCCTCTCCGCAATAGTGAAGCCCCAGGCCAGCCGTTCTGCCTGAAAATCCTGCCGGTAATCCAGGCTAACGGCGTATTCATTCTCGACGTCGAAGATTATGGGTCCTTGGGAGGGTGAGTCGACCGACAGGACCCGGTCTTCACCGGTGACGGGGTCGACCACCGTTGAATCCTGCCAGCGCAGCTTGAAATCCAGCTTTGCCGACGGCAGCCCCAACGAATCGAGTGGCAGAGTGCTTTCGAAAAGCAGTCCCCAGCGCCGCCCATCACCAATATTTCCCGGCGCCTCAAACGATGGTGTCAGCGGCAGCAAATCGAGCACATCCGAGATCCAGTGATGAAACGCCGTCAGTTTCACCACGCCATCTGCCCCGAGACGCTTTTCCTGACTGAGTTCCAATATCCAGGCGGCATCCGGCTTGATATTCGGATTTCCCAGCGCGACATCGTCGTCGAGAAACTCGGTTTCACTGACAAAATCTTCCAGATCCAGCTGGGCTATTTCACGTGCGAGACGAAGCCGTGTCTGGTTACTGTTCTGTGAAGAATAATTCAATGCCAGTTGTGGCTTGACGAAGAAAAAGTCTCGTTCAAGCACTGTATCGCCTGTTTGCCTGATAGTTGAGGCTTCAGCCCCCAGTCCATAATCGAGTTCAAACCGTCCCAATATCCAGGTGTCCTTGAGCAGAAAGTCCCAGCGTGTCTCCTCGACCCTGGAATTGGCTCCCGGCACATCGACGACGACAGGGCCAGTACCCACGTCATCAGTCTGAGCAAGACGGCTGTCGAGGACATTGTAGGCACGTTCCGCATTGGCCTGTATCAGGTGGTCCTCAAACCGGGTCCAGTCGAACTCCACCCTTGCGATAATCTCTTTGGTGTCAATCGCGCCGATCGCCTCCCGAAAAAGCGTCTGGTTATCGTCGCTGTCTGAGTCTATCTGTATGTCGATGAAATCTTTATTGGCAATACCGCTCAATAATATTCCTTTCGCGAGCAGGTTGGGGGACAGGTATCGCTCCAGATCCATACTAATTTCGTATACCGGCTCTCTTTCGGTGTCGTCAAAAAATACATTCTGTTGATTACCAGTCAGCCCGTTTATGCGCAACGAGTCTGTGAACGTATGGCGTCTCAAGTACTGCACGTTGCCGTTAATTTGCAGAAAGGTCTCACCCCACCAGGAAGAAGCATTAAAGTTTGTGTTGATAAAAGTGTTTCGGTTGTCACGTTTGTCAAAACGATTTTCCAGCGTATTATCGAAGCTATCAAAGATGTCTTCTGTCCCTGTCCGACCTATCGCATGTCGCCTGCCGTTGAAACCAACGTTGAAATCGACGCCTTTCCAGGTATCGGTCAAGGATATGCCGCCGCTGGGTACAACGGAACCATGCCCTGTTGTCTTCCTGAGCGCAGCCTCCCATTGCACGGCGGCGGGGATTCCTTCCCGCAAAATGAGGTTCACAACCGTGGACTGGCCACGCAAATCGATACTGCGCACCTGCCCGCGAATTAACTCGATCCTTGCAACTGTCGCTGCCGGAATGCGGGTAAGTATGCTCGTCAACGAGTCCCGTTTGGTGCTTGGCCGGCGATCGTCAATAAGGATATTGCCAGCCACATTGGCGAATCCCCTCTCGTCATTGATGTCGTCGTCGAGCTGAAACCCCGGCACCTGATTGACCATATCGAGCGCAGTTACGGGTTGAAACCTGTCGAAAAAGTTCGCCGGGTAACTGACGAAGTCCCGCTGCAGCAGTTCGCTCTCCGCGGCCGATTCCACATCATCTGTGTCTGACCGTTGCGCTTGTGCGTGTACGTGGAGCGCAGCGCTGCCAAACAGCAAAACAGCGCCCAGTTCAAGCAGCTTTCGGCATTTCATGTCATAAGGTCCATTTACGCGCAGGCATTTTCGTTGTCGCCAAATTCAAGTGGTTCGGGAGGCAATCTACAGCAATTGAAAAGGGAGTTCGTTAATACTGCCCGAAATAAATCGTTTCACAAAAAACAGTTTCTTACGTTCATTTGTTACATTCGCCGCCCACACCTGGTCGCGCCGACGCGATAGAATCCCCTGTCGTCTCGATGCGCCAGTGTCGCGCGATAACAACGTGAATCAAAAGTCGCAGATGCCACAAGAAGAATCTCCAAAGGCTCATCAAGATCATGTCGTACTGGGCATGGCGGCAGGCATTGGGGCGTTTTTCATGTTTACTGTCATGAACGTGTTCGCCAAGATGCTAAGTGTCAATCACTCGGTCATCGAAATCGCTTTTTACCGCAACCTGATCGCGAGCATGCCGTTTCTCTTCATGGTATTTGCTCTGGGCGATCGCGACATGCTCGTGATTCGCAGCAAGCCAGTCGCGATAGGCATACGGGCAGTATTTGGATCGATCACGCTTGCTACTACGTTTGCCGCATACTCGCTCATGCCGATGGCCGACACGACTGCGCTGTTGTTTACATCGTCACTGTTCATCCCGGTTCTGGCCGTGTTATTTCTGAAAGAGAAGGTCGGCCCTTACCGCTGGTCGGCCGTCATTATAGGTTTCACCGGCGTATTGATTATGGTGCGCCCATCGGGCGAGATGTATGCGCTGGGCGTTACAGTCGCCATATGCGCCGCCTTCATGCAGGCGAGTCTTCAGGTCGTGTTGCGATACCTGGGCAGCCATGAACGGCCCGAGACCGTTACCCTGTATTTTTTTGTGATCGGGACCTTTGTCACCGCGCTGCCGCTCCCGTTTATCGCGGTGCAGCCGACGATGGCGGAGGTCCCGCTGCTATTCGGTGTGGGTTTATCCGGAGCCGCCGCGCAGTGGTTGCTTTCCACAGCCTTTAAGAATGCGCCGGCGGCCATTGTTACGGTGTTCAACTACAGTAGTATTGTCTGGGCAACTTTGTTTGGCTGGATGATCTGGAACGAATGGCCGCTGACTACAGTACTGGTAGGCGCCACCATCGTGATCGCCTCGAATCTGCTGATGATCTGGCGTGAGCGTCGGCTTGGTAAGATGACTGACATTCGGGTCCGAGCGAAGCTGTAAATTCTTGCGATCCGCAGCTGCGAGACTAAGGCGTATGAATAATAAGACATTGCTGAAAAGGACTGCTTGCATCTTATGTGGTTTCGCCATTCTCATCGGCGCGTGCAGCAAGACAAACGACGAAAATACGGTTGACCTGCGTTTCATGGCAGCGGAGCAGACCGGGGCATGGTATGCATTGGCCGTCGGCATTACACAGGCGATGAAGAAGGCTATGCCCGACCTTGGGACTATCAGCATCCTGCCCGGCGGCGGCATTTCCAACGCCGTCGGCGTGAACCAGGGGCAGGCACAACTCGGGTTCTCACAGGCGTCTTCTTTTGTTGATGCCCTGAATGGCGCTTCGCCATTCAGGGCTCGTGCCGACAACATTCGGTACCTCTTGTCCCTGTTCCCCCACAAAACGCATATCGTCGTTATTGAGGGCTCCGGTATCAATGACGTTGCCGATCTGCAAGGTAAACACATCAACATCGGTGCCAGAGGCCTGTTAACGGAGGACATTGCTCGCAGACTACTCAGGTCTTTCGGCATGACCTTTGACGACATGTCGAGTGTCCAGAATCTGTCCTTCTCCGATTCGGTGGTACAGATGAAGGACGGGCGACTGGATGCCCTGTTCTGGACATCCCCTGCGCCATTCGCCGTACTGACTGACCTGGCGCAGAGCGAAGACATAAGACTGCTCAGCATCCCGGAAGCAAGTATCAGCCAGTTGATAGCAGAGAATCGGGGCTTCAGTCGTACAACCATCCGCGCTGGAACGTATAGCGGCGTTGATTATGACGTCGACACTATTCAAACGGCGCTCGTTCTGATCGCCAATCAACGGGCACCGGATGAGCTCGTCTACTATGCCACCAAAGTGGTTGCCGAAAACCTGCAGGAACTCAAACAGATTTCGCCTTACCTGGCCGATATTGAACCGCAAGATCTGTTCCAGGACTTCGACGTGCCCGTCCATCCGGCTGCACAACGATATTTCTCAGAAGCGGGCCTGCAAGGAAATTACGATAAGCCAAATCAAGCTCGATGACTGATAAAGCGGGAAAGTTTCTGAAGTCATCAATCTTGCTGATCGCCTATTGTTTTTCCATATTTCACTTATACACGGGCTTCTTCGGTACGATCGAGACCTATCTGCAGAGGCTCGTACACATATCTTTCGCCCTGCTACTCATCTTCCTGACGAAACCGTACAAGACCCGCAAGAGAGCTCTGGATGTTGTTATCAATGGGGCAGTTGTCGTCGCCGTTATTGCGTCGGTAGGTTTTGTATTCGTTAATTTTGAATACATCCTCACGGAAAGATATCCGCAGGTCACGCCGCTAACCGGAACGGAATTAGTGCTTGGCGTAATTTTTGTCGGGTTGGTGCTGGAAGCGACGCGCAAAATGACCGGCCCGGCCCTGCCGCTCGTAACTTTCATCTTTCTTATTTATGGCCTGGTCGGTCCCTACCTGCCCGGATTCCTGACTCACGGTGGTTACTCCCTCGCAAACATCGTCGATATCAACTACTTCGGCACCGATGGGGCTTTCGGTATCCCGCTCGGGGCCAGTGCCTCCTACATTGCGTTGTTTATCATCTTCGGTGCCTTCCTGGCCAAGTCCGGTCTCGGTGATTTGCTCATGGACATCGCCATGGGGTTGGCGGGACACAAGAAAGGCGGGCCCGCGAAGGTCGCGATTATCGGCAGCGCGATGCACGGAATCATGTCCGGTAGCGCTGTCGCTAACGTGCTGACGGTTGGTACAGCCACGATACCCATGATGATCAAGATGGGGTACCAGCGCCACTTCGCCGCCGGAGTGGAGGCCGCAGCCTCGGCGGGCAGCCAGATAATGCCGCCCGTGATGGGAATCATCGCCCTGATCATGGTGCAGTACACCGGCATTCCCTACATCAGGATCGCCGGATACGCCCTGCTCCCGGCTCTGCTCTACTTCTTCGGCATCTGGATGGTGGTCCACTATGAATCCGTGAAGCTGGGGCTCGAAGGCCTGCCCCGCGATCAACTGCCCGACTGGAAAACCAGCCTCAGACTCAGAGGCCACCTGCTGTTACCTATCCTGGTACTTGTCAGCCTGTTGATTGCGGGCTTCAGCCCTGCGTATGCGGTTTCCTACTCCATATTGGCCGTTCTCGCCGTCTCTCTTGTTAACAAGAAAACCCGCATGAGTATCGGGGATATCCTCGAGGCGCTGCACGTCGGCGCCATGGGGATACTGATGATCGCGGTCGCGACGGCCGCAGCCGGAATTATCAGTGGCATGTTCGGCCTGACGGGTATCGGTATCCGCTTCACAGTCATGTTGAACGACCTCGCCGGCGGCAGTCTCGTGCTGTCGCTCATTTTTACGGCGATTGCCGCATTCATCCTGGGAATGGGACTGCCGCCTTCAGCCTCCTACATCATCCAGGTGGTCGTCACGATCCCCGCAATCTTCAACATACTCGGCATGTCTGAATCGGCGGTTATCGCGGATAATGCCTTGCTTCTGTCGCACATGTTTGTGATGTACTTTGCCTCGTTCGCGGTGATCACTCCGCCCGACGCCCTGGCCGCATTTGCAGGTGCCAGTATCGCGAATTCGCGGCCAATGATCACTGCGCTCGTGGCCACGAAACTGGCGTTCGTTGCTTATTTCATTCCATTTCTGTTTGTGTTGAACCCGGCTTATTTGATGATCGGCTCGTGGTACCAGATCGGCTTTGCCATCATCAACGGAATTCTCGGCATAACGGCCCTGAGCATCGCGATGCAGGGATATATTCACGAACGGACGAGGTGGCTATTGCGCGGTTACTTCCTGTGTTCGGGCCTGCTCATGTTGTTGCCGGGACAATATACAAGTTATGCTGGTATCGTCATGGTATTGCCATTGCTGATTTATTATTCAGTGTTCGTAAAAAGACGGAGTCCTGTCGAACACGCGGTTTCCAGCCAGGACCAGTAGGAGAAAAGAGCATGAGTAACACCGCCGCAGACAAAATTTGGACGAGTTCGCTCAATGATTTGGATGTCGTTCAGAGCGGGTTTGACCGCAGCAAGACGATTCGATTTTACGACACGACGCTTCGCGACGGCGAGCAGACGGTCGGCGTCTGCTTTTCGCCCGACGAAAAATACGCCATCGCATGCAAGCTGGCGGAACTTGGGGTCGGGCGCATCGAATCGGGCTTTCCGCGCATTTCGGCAGAGGACACCGAGGCCGTCAAACGCATCCTCGACGCAAATCTGGATGCTGAAATCTGGGGTTTCGCGCGCTGTGTTCAGGCGGATATCGACGCACATATTGAGCTGGGTACGCGCTACACGCTGGTTGAAATATCGACCAGCGACGTGAAGATGAAGGCGTTTGGCTTTTCGCGTGAAAAGGTCATGGAACGCGTGATCAGTTCCGTAAAACATGCAAAAGACAACGGCATCGAAAAGGTCAATTTTTTTGCCGTGGATAGTACGCGCAGTGATCTGGCATTCCTGCGTGACGTCTACAGCTCGGCACTCGAAGCCGGTGCCGACGAAATCTCCGTCGTGGACACGATCGGGGCGTGTGCGCCGGAAACCGCCGAATATCTTGTCCGCGAGGTTAAATCGTGGGTGGGCGAATCGGTGCCCCTGCACTGGCACGGCCACAATGATTTTGGCCTGGCAACGGCCGCCGCAATCGCCGCGGTCCGCGGCGGTGCCGACTGGATCCAAGGCACGATCAACGGTATGGGTGAACGCGCCGGCAACGCAGATATTTGTGAAGTCGCCCTCGCCTTGCAGTTTCTTTACAAAGTCCCGGTTGAACTGGACCTCAGCAAGGCGCGGGAAATCTCAAAACTCGTACAGTCGTCGGGTAATTACACGGTCGATGGCTGGAAACCAGTCGTCGGCGAGTACCTGTACACGCGCGAAAGCGGCGCAATCGCCAGCCAGTTCCATATTCCCGCGGCAATCGAGCCTTACTCGGCCGATATCGTCTCCGCCGAGCGCAAGATCGTACTCGGCAAGAAGAGCGGTCTGGCCAGTATCAAGATCAAACTCGATGAACTGGGTCTGGATGCGCCTGCCGAAAAACACGGGGACATTCTCGAGCAGGTCAAGTCACAGGCAACGGCAGCAAAACGGCTGCTGACGAACGACGAATTTCGCGCGGTCGTGGCTCAGTTTGTGTGAGGCAAGAGAGGCAACACACCACTCAATCGATGGGGCGTGCCCGCAGACGTCGTACCGGACCGTTGGCGGGAAACACCAAAGATCCCGCTGTTTCTGACAGGAGCCGGCGTTGCTCCCTGAAACGCTGGTGCCAGCTCAGTAGCGGCCGTGTTGCTTGAAGATGTAGTTACTCAGTTCGATGAACTCATAGTTCTTTCGATGGACGATCCGATGCGCTGAACGAGCGACGGCGCGCATTACTTTGTAGACGAGCTGCGGGTTGTCGTTGACGATTGTTTCGAAATCCTCGCGCTTCAGAGTGAGTACGCGACTGTCGCACAACGCTCGCAATCCAACTGTGTGAACCTCGCCGTCAATGAAACTGAGATCACCGGCGAGATCTCCTTCCCTGAGGATGGCCAGGCTCATGGTTTCGTCGGCTGCGGTGCGCTTTACAACCTCCAGTTTGCCCACCAGCAGCACGTGCAGCGAATCGTCCGCCGTACCCTCTTTGATGAGAAACTCGCCATCCGCCAACTCTCGCGAACTCATCAATCCGCTGAGCACCGCAGCTTCTTCCTGCGAGAGTTCCTTGCCCAGAGACGACCGGAGAATCAGTTCCGCCGCGTCCTTCATGTCGCTATACCTCTCATCGTCGATCAATTCTGATCAGGTTGCACCGTGACAGTTTCATAATCAATACTGACTTCCCGGTCCAGGAAGTTCGAGTAGGCATCAGGCACATTCATTTTTTCTCTCGTTATGGCGGTAGCTCCGAGAGCCAACAGGAGCGCCGCCGTACTTTCATGGTATCCGTATTCGCCGCGGCCTTGTAAGGACGGGCTGATACCTGATGCCATACTCCACGGTGTCTCGCCACTCCGACTTTGTGCATCGATGTTGGCTCCGTTATCCGCCAGGTACTGCACGACAGCATCTGCGCCTGAGAACGCGGCCTTATGCATGGCTGTCTCGCCAATCTCGTTCACTGCGTTAATATTGACGCCCATTGCGACGATTACTTTTGTCGCCGCAAGTGATTGCTCTTGCTTTTGCTGCGATAAATTATCAATTTGATTCGGGCCCGTACACGCCGAACGGGCAGCCACCATCAGTGGCGTTGTCCCATCGCTGGTGCCGATATTCGGGTCCGCTCCGAATTCATTGAGCATTGTCAATAGCCCTACATCAGCGGAGATAGCTGCCAGCATAAACGGCGTGGCGCCGACCATATCGGACACGCTTTCGCAGCTGCTCCGAATCGCGGGTCCTACTCTGTAGCTCTTGGTGATTCGTACATTCGGATCGGCATCGGCCTCCAGCAGCGCTCTCGCTAACCGTGGCATGTTATCCGGACGCAAGCGATAAACGGCGTCATACGTGACGCCGTGCAGACTGGCGAGACCGTTCAGGTGCGCATAATGGAGCGCGGTCACGCCGTTTTCGTCTGTCGATGCAGGATCTGCGCCCGCTGCCAGCAAGAACAGCGCAAGATCCTCATGTCCGCTGGCGCTGGCGATGACCAATGGATTGCCGTATTCAGCCGTGGCTTCATTGACGTCTGCCCCTGCCTCAAGCAACAAGCGTACGGTTCGCACATCGCCTGATCGCGCAGCAAACATCAGGGCCGTAAATCCTCCGGGTGATGGCTTCCATTCGCAGATACGACAGGAGTTCGGCACCCTGTCTGCTGAGGCTTTGGTCGTCAGCGCAATATCTGCGCCATGCTCCAATAGCATCCGGGTGATATCTGCATGACCGCCTGCGGCGGCCCACATCAGCGCGGTCTGGCCTTTGTACTGTTCGGCTGCATTGGGGTCTGCGCCGGCAGCCAGCAATGCCGCTGCCGCGTCAGTGGCTCCGGTCCGTGCACAGGTCATGAGTACCGATTCACCCGTCCACATGGCAGCGTCCGGATCAGCACCGCCCCGCAATAAGATATCCACCATGTCTGCACTTCGATTGATGCAGGCGAGCGATAATGGTGTTACACCGTAAACATTTGGCGCGCCTGCATTCGCCCCCGATCGAGTGAGCATGCTGGCAATATCCAGATCATCACGATGTGCGGAATAGTGAAGAGCAGTAGTTCCGTCGGCCTTGGCTGCGTTGACATTCACGGGGGAATCAAGCAATACATTAATCTCGCTACGGTCGCCCTTCTTTGCCGCTTCGATCAGGCGCAGGTCACTATCCGCGTTAACCGTTAGCGGCAACATCAACAATAACGAGACTGTCAGGCCTCCATGCAGTGTCTGTTTCATGCTCTCTCCTACATGGCGTTAGTATTTAATGACCCTCTATGCTACTGCAAGAAGGTCCAGCGCGCCGGTACTGTCGCCAAAGCCCTCGACCTCGATATCCAGCTTATCGAGTATGGTCAGATACAAGTTGCTTATCGGGGTATCTTCTTCAAATCGAATATGTTTGCCGCCTTGAAGGTGCCCGGACCCGCCGCCCAGCAACAGGATTGGCAAATCCTGTAATAGATGATCATTACCATCGCTCATCGAGCAGCCATACATCAATATCATGTTATCCAGCAAAGACCCGTCATAGTCTGCTGTCGATCGTAATTTATCCAGGTAGTAGGTCATTAATTCGGAGTGATACAGGTTAATCTTGTATAACTTCTCAAGACTGATCAAATTGCCCTGATGGTGTGACAGGGAGTGATGTACATCGGCAACACCAATCTCACGGTATGTGCGATTGCTTTGTTCCGGTCCGGTCATCAACGTCGTCATTCGCGTCATATCAGTCTGGAATGCCAGCACGTTCAGGTCAAACATCAGCTTGAGATGGTCGGCGAATTCCGCCGGTATCCCCGTCGGCGGACTCATATTCGGTAATTCCTTGGCGGACTGTCGTTCCGCCATCTGGATACGGTGTTCAATCTCCCGCATGCCGTCGAGATATTCAGCCAATCTAACGCGGTCCTCCGGACTCACCTCTCGCATCAGATCGGATGCCGCATCCGTGACGGAATCGAGAATACTTTTTTCCTTTTGTATCCGTTCCATGCGCACCACGGGATCAGTGCTGTCACCAAATAACCGCTCAAACACCGCCCGCGGCCGGTTTTCAATCGGCAGCGGTGTGGTCGGCGTGCGCCAGGACAGGGTATTGATGTAAGCGCAGCTCCAGCCTTTTTCGCACTGACCTACGGCGTCGCTGCTGTGCAGCCCGAGCTCCAGCGACGCCAGCTGGGTTTTCTTGCCGAGTTCTTTGGCGATGATCTGGTCAATGGAGACGCCGGTGTGACCCTCCCTTTTCGGATGCACGCCCGTGAGAAAAACGCCCCCGGCACGCTCATGGGGCGCGGACTCACCTTCACCCGGCAGCGGATAACCCGCTTTGTTTGCCAGTCCACTGAGGATCAGCATTTGGTCCTTGTACGGCAATAACGGTTGCAACGTCGGCGTTATTTCGAATGCCGTACCGGTTGCGGCTGGCGTCCATTTGCTCATATTCATGCCGTTGGGTGCATAGACGATCGAAAACCTGCGTGGGATCTCTGCCCGGTCTTTCCGGGCAGCAAGCGCGGGGAACATGGCATCTATCAGTGGTAGCGCAATCGCTGCACCTGCGCCGCGTAGAAAGGTCCTGCGTGGAATGGCCTTTTTAAATATCATCACGGCTTGAAACCCTCCTCATCTGATATGGCGTACTCTTGACAGCAGCCATTATCAATGACGACAGACTATACTCCTCGGGTGCTGCCTCTTCGATAATGGCGCGAATGAACGGCGCATCCGTATGCATAATTTCACGTCCGAGAGCGTAGGTCATCAATTTCTCGACGGCGGTGAAGACAAAATCATTCCGGCGCTTCTCCATCAGCACCTGGCGCAATTCAACAGGTCCGTCAAACGCTGTTCCGTCCGGCAAGGCACCGGAGGAATCGATCGCCGCGGCAGATGCACCATCTACGAATCGCCACTTGCCGATCGCATCGTAATTTTCGAGCGCGAAACCCAGTGGATCCATTGCCTTGTGGCAACTGGCACACACAGGATTGGCCCGATGCTGTTCCATCCGTTGGCGCATCGTTAATATGACGCCCTCATCATTCTTGTCCCTCAGACCCGGAACGTTGGCCGGGGGCGGGGGCGGCGGTGCGCCCAGAATATTTTCCAGGATCCATTTGCCGCGGATGGTCGGCGCCGTTCGGTTGGCATAGGACGTAACCGTCAGAATACTGCCATGCCCGAGCAATCCACCACGTTCTTCGTTAGGTATGGTGACCTTGCGGAAGTGATTCCCGTATATATCGGGAATACCGTAATGCTTCGCCAGGCGCTCATTGACGAACGTGTAATTAGCGGTGAGGAGTTCGAGTAACGGGCGCTCCTGTCTTAGTACGTGCTCGATGAATAGCTCTGTTTCCTTGCGGAATGACTGTCTCAGGTTTTCGTCAAAGTAAGGAAATATTTCTATGTCCGGTGCCGCTATATTCAATTTCCCGAGTGTTAACCACTGGGCTGCGAAATTTTCGACCAGGGCCCTGGAACGAGGATCATCCAGCATGCGCCGGACCTGCTGTTCCAGGACGTCCGGGTTCCTGAGTTGTCCCGATTCTGCAATGCTCAGGAGCTCCTGATCCGGAATCTGACTCCAGAGGAAGAAGGACAAGCGACTGGCCAGCTCCAGATCCGAGATCTCGTATAGCTCCCCGGGGGCCACATCCGGCGGGACTTTTTCTGTGATAAACAAGAACTCCGGCCCGGCCAGGATGCGCTCGATCGCCTGACCTATGCCCGCTTCAAACCCGCCCTTTCGCTGGCCCTGCCTGTGAAAATCCAGCAATACATTCATTTCTTTGTCGGTGGGCGGGCGGCGATACGCATTGCGGGCAAGCGCGGAAAGAATACGCCGCGCACAGGCTTCATCCTGATCACTGCTCGGCCGACAAATGAGAATTCTCTCGCGGCTGGCGGTCTCCCCAGGACCGCGCGCGTCAAACGGGCCACCGATGGCCAGGGTTCGCAATGCGGGATTGCCGCCCTTGTACTGGGTGTAATCATAAACAGTATGTTCGGGAACCAGCGGTCCCTCTGCCAGGAAAGTCTCCTGCAGAAACGCTGCCGTGATTAACTGCTGACCTGCTTTCGCGGTGAAACGGACTTCCAGGGCCTGATCGGCATAGCGCTCATACTGTTCCTGATTCACGTCACCCTGGGCGGACGTTGAATAAAGTCCGGACGACCTGCCGTGTTTCTCGCCACCGAAAGTAAACAGAGTGATGCGCTCATCGTTCATGCGCACATCAAGCTTATGTTCTTTGTTAACAAGACCACGAATATAGTCCCGATAGTTTCTTTGCAGTCTTATCTGAATGACATATTCACCATCCATCGGAAAATGATGCCGAACGGCAATGCCACCCCTGGATCCGAAGGGCAGGTCAATATCCAGATGATCAACTTGCAGGAGCCCTTCCGGCACCGAGTAGTATGCGAATTTCGAGACAATGTCCGGACTACCCAGCGCCTGTAAGCGGACCTTTCGAGCCGCGGCAACATACCGCTCGATGAGCAGCGGTGACAGCGTGAGTACGCTGCCGATATTATCGAAACCGAACATGGCATCGTCGGGTGGTAGCAATGTGTCCCCGTCCACGTCGATAGCGAATAATTGTCGTATTGAATTTACATATTCTGTGCGGTTTAGACGCCGCATCGATGGCCTGCCCGGGTCGGGATGTTGACGGGCAAACCGATCAAGCTCGGAACGAACGTAATCAGTCATCGCGACGTAAGTGGCCTCTTCCGGCCTGGGAAGGCCTGCCGGAGGCATGGCCCGGGCGCGTAATTTCCGCAGCACTTTTTCCCAGGTTTCGGCCGTTGCGCCGATATCCTCCACATCGACTGCCTGCAGTGACAGCCCGGCTATCTGCAAAGCATCATTGTGGCAAGTGACGCAGTATTGATTCAGTGTCTGGCTGTAGCGGGAATGATCGGCAGGTTGCTGGGCGATACAGACACTCGTGAACGCAACGAGACAAAGTCCTGTCCAGGATTTCACACATTTAATCATCTGGTGCATCCGTTAATATGACCGGATACCACGTGAACGCGGGATCTGTCGTCGCCAATCCGCGATTGTACGCGGCCTGTTTCTATACCGGAATCTCTGCCAAATCCATTTCAGATGATATGAAATCTCATCGCGCTATGTCCGGCAACGCCGGCGCGATAAACTAGCGCCTTTCTTGCCACCTGGAAACCGGGGTCGCGGCTCCATGTCCAAACGCAGGTTTCGCATCGGTACCTTTATAGTATATGCATGCGCTGCAGCATCTGCAGCGCCGCAGGCACTCGCGGAAACGCCAGTTGAGCTGTCGCTCCAGTCTGTTGTCAATTCATATTGCGTAACCTGCCACAACGATGCCTTGCTCACAGCCGGTATGTCTCTGCAACACGTCGCTGTCGACAACGTCGGCGCAGGGGCGGAAACCTGGGAGAAGGTGTTACGTAAACTCAAGGTCAGGTCCATGCCACCAAGTGGCGTGCCACGCCCGGATCCGGCGGCCTACGATGCATTCGCCGACTACCTGGAAACCTCGCTCGACAAACATGCCAGCCTCCGGCCGCAGCCGGGCCGACCCTCCATACGCCGCATGAACAGAACCGAATACATCAATGCGGTACGCGATTTGCTGGCCGTTGAAATCAACGACGATACGATCCTCCCGGCTGATGACACGATGTTCGGATTTGACAACATTGCTGATGTCCTGACGCTGTCACCGCTGCTGGCGGAACAATATATATCGGCCGCGCGAAAAGTGCGTCGCCAGGCGCTCGGCGAGCCGGATATGCAGCCGGTCTTTGATATCTACACCGTCTCCGGCTACCTGATGCAGAGCGAGTGGATGGGGGAAGACATGCCGTTTGGCTCCCGCGGCGGAGTTGCGGTGGACCATCATTTTCCCCTGGACGGTGAATACGTTGTCCAGGTCCGGCTACAGAGGAACTCGCGCGAATATATTCGGGGACTGACCGAACCGCATCAATTTGAACTGCGGCTCGATGATAAGAGGATCAAGCAAATCACGATCGGCGGTGAAGTCCACGGCAAGTCTGCAGGAATATTTTCATCCGGTGATTCCGGAGACGTTGAACAGGAACATTACGAACGCGCGGCTGATCAAGTTCTCGAAGCCCGTTTCCCCGCCACGGCCGGTACACGCAAGCTGACCGTTACCTTTCTCGAAGAATCCTCAGTCCCGGAGGAACCTCTCCGTCCTCGCCACACGCTCTACGACTATGCACAGTACAAGGGGGGGTTGCCGGCCGTTCACACCGTTGCCGTGGGCGGGCCCTTTAATGCGAGAGGAATCGGTCAAACGGCCAGTCGGGAGAAAATCCTGATCTGCCGGCCGACCGGCGATGCCGACGAGGCCTGTGCCCGACGCATACTCTCCAATCTCGCCCGTCGTGCCTACCGCAGGCCGCCGACGGCGGTGGAGCTCGAGGATTTGCTGGCCTTTTACCGCCAGGGCGCGGACAGCGGGTTCGAACACGGTGTCGGCCTTGCGATTGAGAGGATGCTGGCAGGACCCGAGTTCTTGTTCCTCGTCATCGAACAGCCCGAACAGGCCAGGCCGGGTGACGTGTTCGCGATCACTGACCTGGAACTTGCCACGCAGCTGTCTTTTTTCCTGTGGAGCTCGATACCCGATGAGGAGCTGCTTGCCGCTGCCGAGACGGGCAGGCTCTCGCAGCCCGGGGTTCTGCGGCAGCAGGTCCGGCGGATGCTCAACGATCCCCGCTCCGCCACGCTGGTTCAGAATTTTGCCGCACAGTGGCTGCAGTTGGGGAAGTTAAACGCCTCGACACCCAACACCGATCTGTTTCCGTATTTTGAAGACAATCTCAAGCACGCTTTCCGCAAGGAGACCGAATTGTTCTTCGATTACGTGTTGCGCAACGATCGGCCACTTCTAGAGCTGTTGAATGCGGACTACACGTTTGTAAACAACCGGCTGGCACGACATTACGGCATTCCCGACGTTTACGGCAGTCATTTCCGCAAGGTGACGTTGCCCGATGCGACCCGCGGTGGCTTGCTGGGACAGGGCAGCATCCTGACTGTAACGTCGTACCCCAACCGGACGGCACCGACCATTCGTGGCAAGTGGATTCTCGACAACATCCTGGGCGCACCGCCGCCGCCACCACCACCGAATGTCCCTAGCCTGCGCCAGGAAAACGACGCGGGCAAGGTTCTGAATATGCGCCAACAGATGGAACAACACCGGGCCAATCCAGTCTGTGCCAGTTGTCACAAGGCCATGGATCCGCTGGGATTCGCGCTGGAGAATTATGACGCGATCGGCAAATGGCGCACGATGGATGCGGCTTCCAAATCGCCGATCGATTCGTCTGGCGCGCTGCCCGACGGCACGGCGTTCGCGGGACCGGCCGAGCTGCGTGGGGTCCTGATCGCAAAACGCCAGCAAGACTTTATCCTGACAGCGATCGAGAGACTGTTGATCTATGCTCTGGGCAGAGGCGTTGAATACCACGATGCACCCATCATGCGTGCCGTAATGCGCCAGTCGGCGCCGGACAACTATCGATTGTCGTCTATAATCACGGCCATCGTGGAGAGCACACCATTTCAGATGAGGAAGGCGTCCAGCCATGATGATATTTAAGAAATCCATCCCTCGCCGCAGCTTCCTGCGCGGCGCAGGGGCCGCCATCGCCCTGCCCTTGCTCGATGCCATGGTTCCGGCCCTGGCCGCGGTGAACGAGACCGCCAAAGCGGTACGCCGGTTTTCCATTGTCTACGTCCCCAACGGCATGAACATGAAATTCTGGACGCCTGCAGCGACCGGAAAATCCTACGCGTTGCCGCAAACGCTGGAACCGCTGTCCGCCTACAAGGAGCAGATGTTGGTGCTCAGTGGCATGAATAATAATGCCGGTGACGCACTTCCCGGTGAGGGCGAATCCGCCCCGCACGAACGCGCGGGTGGCGTGTTTCTCACCGGCGTGCACCCGTTGCGTGAGGGACACGTCGGGACGTCCATCGATCAGATCATCGCCAGGGAACTTGGTCAGCATACGCAGCTGGCCTCGCTCGAACTCGGCCTGCATAACACCGACGTCGTCGGCAGTTGCGAAAAGGGCTGGAGTTGCGCCTACCGGATGACGCTTTGCTGGCGTTCGGCCACGACGCCGCTACCCGTCGAGTATCGTCCCCGTGCCGTATTCGAGCGCTTGTTTGGTGACAGTAGCAGCACGGATGCGGCCGTCCGACTGGCCCGCATCGAGAAGGAACGCAGCATCCTCGATTCGGTCACTGCAGCCGCCTCGCGCCTGATGCAGAAAGTGGGAGCTGAAGACAAAGCAAGGCTGTCCGAGTATCTCGACGGGATGCGCGATGTCGAGCGCCGTATCCAGATGGCCGAACAACAAAACTCGCGTGAGATTCCCTCGGTGGAGCGGCCCGCCGGTATCCCGGCAGAATTTGTTGACCACCTGAAGCTGATGTTCGATCTGCAGGTGCTGGCTTTTCAGACGGATATGACCCGCATGATCACCTTTATGACGGGACCGGAACAAAGTAACCGGACATACCGGGAGATCGGCATCCCGGACGTGCACCATTCGCTTTCTCACCATCGCAACGACCCGGTGAACCTGGAAAAAATAGCGCGGATCGATCTTTATCATTCGCAGCTGTTTACCTATTACCTCGACAAGTTACGCACGACACAGGACATCGATGGTTCGCTGCTGGACAACATGATCATCATGTATGGAAGCGCCATGAGTGATGGTAACGAGCACTTGCTGCAGGACCTGCCTATCCTGTTGCTGGGCGGTGGCACCGGGAAATTGAAAGGTGGCCGGCACATCCGCTATCCCGAGGACACGCCAATATCGAATCTGTACCTGACAATCATGGACAAACTCGGTCTCCAGGCCGACAAGTTCGGAGACAGCACAGGCAAACTCGACTTGTTGTCGGTGTAATCGCGACCGCAGCGACATGCACGGGGCATTAATCAGTCTGATTCGTGGCGTCGCCCGCGCAGGGTTGCTGTCGCTGCTGCTACCGGGAGCGTCGGTCTCGCTTGCCAGCGGCCATTTGCAGCTGCTCGATGCGGCGCGTAACGGTGACGACGAATCGGTCGCTCGCCTGGCCGGGCAGGCGGTCAATGTCGATTCCGCTGCAGCGGATGGCACGACGGCGCTGCATTGGGCCGCACATCGTGACGACAGGCAAATCGCGGAACTCCTGATATCCGCAAAAGCCAATGTGGACGCGGCAAACGACTACGGCATGACACCGTTACACCTGGCGTGCACGAACCGCAGTGACGACTTGGTCGGGACGTTGCTGGCCGCCGGAGCTAATCCCGGTGCCGCCTTGTGGAACGGCGAAACCGTGCTAATGAAGTGCGCGAGGACGGGGGCCACCGAAGCGGTCGCGGCATTGCTTGCGAAAGGCGCAGATCCCAATGCCAGGGAGAACAGGAAACAACAGTCGGCTTTGATGTGGGCTGCGGCAGAAGGTCACGGCGAAGTGACGCGATTGCTCGTGGAAAGCGGCGCGCATATCAATACCAGGTCAGGCGGTGGATTTACGCCCTTGTTGTATGCCGCCCGCTCGGGTGACCTGGAGTCGGCCCGTGCCTTGTTGGATGCCGGCGCAGACGCAAACGAATCGACGGCTGAGCATGGTAACTCGCTCGTCATTGCCGCCGCGAGCGGGCACGAGCCAATGTCTTTGTTGTTGTTGAAGATGGGAGCCGATCCGAATTCTGCCGACGCCTACGGGATCACGGCGTTACATTATGCCGTCGCCAACGGCCTTGCTGCGTTGAACGGTGTCCGCTATGACCCGGTTTATCGTGTGTTGCCGCAGAATATGCGCCGGCTCGCCGCGGCCCTGTTGAAATCCGGCGCCGATCCGAACGCGCAGATCATGAGAAGCCATCGCCTCGGGCCGGACGGCAGTCCGTTCAACATGGAAGGCGCAACACCGTATCTGCTCGCCGCAGTTTCGGCAGATGTCGAACTCATGCAGTTATTTAAAACGCACGGTGCGGATCAGAACATTGTCGCCAAAGGTGGCACAACCTCATTGATGGCTGCAGCCAGGGCCGCCTGCACGGGCGCCTGTGCGTTCAAAGGTGGTAACGAAGCCAACGACGAAGACATCGAGCGCGCCTATCGGGCCGTCAGAGCGGTTATCGAAATGGGCATCGACGTCAATGCCAAAAACGAGGATGGCCAGACTGCGATGCACATGGCCGCATTCACGGGTGCCGATCCCGTCGTGCGTTATCTTGCTGAAAATGGTGCGGAAATAAACGTAGCTGACAATTATGGTGAGACGCCCTGGAGCATGGCCTCGGGGATCAGTCCGGTATTGCGCTATCGAGGACTATACGGCTATCACCAGAGCACCGCAGCATTGCTCGAACAACTCGGAGCCAAAACGACATCACGCGATGCGATGGATCCCAACGCGCCGCCGCCACCGGGCCAGTAACAATTTCCTCTGAAAGATTTTGTTGCCAGACGGCCAGTCGGGTTCAGCTCTATAATGGCCACACAGCAATTTACGCAGAGATACTTTCAATAATCAGAAGCACTGCAGTTGCAGAGGGATAATTAAATGAAAAACAAACGAATGACCGCATTAATGCTTGCTGCAATTCTTGGCCCAGCCGGTTCTTCCCTGGCCATGGCCGAGTACGTAACGATCACTCCGCTGGGGCAGGTGACAGGTGAGTTTTGTCGCGCGGATCGCGCCCTGCTCCTCGAGGATCCAACCGGAACGCGGGTTCTTTACGATCCAGGCCGCACCGTCGCCGGAGGCACGGATAGCCGGCTCGGAGACGTCGACGTTATGTTACTTAGCAGCGTCCATTCCGATCATATCGGAACAGAGAAGATGACCCAGGATCCGGACAGCTCGACGCAATGCGCAGGCAATCCCACCAGAGTGCCTTCCGCCAACTCCAACTTCGCCGAGATCGCGGCCGCGACGGGCGCACGAGTCATCGTCGGTGGGCAAATGCGCGATTTTCTAAGGGCCAAGGTCACGGCAGAAGGTGGCGCAAGCAGTCAGGTCGATATCCTGCGTCACGGCGGCAAGCGGACCATCGGCGGTGTGACGATCGCTGTCGTGCGGGCCGACCACGCCAACGGCGTACCACGAGAAATCCTGGATCCGGCATTGGCCGGCGCATTGGCTCCCGATGGCCTGACGGCCTATGCGGGACCGGAGAACGGCTATGTACTGACGTTCTCGAATGGCCTCGCTGTCTATCTGTCAGGCGACACCGGTCATACGAGCGATATGGCGACGATCGTGCGCGGTTATTACGGGGCCGACGTTGCTGTCCTGAATATGGGCGATATTTTCAGTATGGGTCCCGAGGAAGCCGCCTTCGCCGTGAACGAACTCATCAAGCCAAGAACCGCCATTCCGTCGCATGCCAATCAAGCCTCCACTTCGGGAGGATCCGTCATTCCGGGCACGCGCGTGGAGACTTTCATGAAGCTTGTGAACGGCAACGGAAGTAAAAACGAAGGTCGTGGGCATAGCACGGTGCTGCTGCCATTGAGTGGTGTTCCGATCAGCTGTGACGGCAAAGGCAGATGCGTGCAGTGATTTTCGAGTCGTGGATTCGAAAAATATAGCAGCCGCAGGTTCCGGCTTCAGCCCGGTTCCCGGGCCGCGTGCGCGCCGGCGATATAGCCCTGGATCGTGCAGCGGCCCTGGCCGTGCTGACTGGAGCCCCCGGCTGATTCACCGCCGCAATAGAGACCCGCTATGATCTGGCCGTGCATGTCCATGACCTGGCATTTCATGTTGATGCGCAGCCCGGTGTAACAGTCATGTATCACGGGTGTTGCCCACGCTGCATAGAAAGGTGGCGTCGCGATCTTGTACTTGGGATTCGGGCGTTCGAAGTCCGGGTCGTAACCGAAATCGACGATCTCGTTATAGCGTTCGATGGTCGCCTCGAGATAGGCGGCCGGCATATCCGGCTTTTGATACGGATTCTTCTTGATCTTTTTCGCCAGTCCTGCAAGCGTATTATCGCTAAAGAAATACAGCGGGTCCGTGGCGGGAGGAGACAGGTCCCATTTCTCGCGCTTAACGCCCTCGGCGTCGAAAATGGCCCACACCGGCCCTGCCGCGTAATCGGGCGGCTCCGAGCCTTCGTTCGGCGCCAGTGCCGCGTCCAGAAAATTAGGGGGATCGTATTTTATCCGCCGCGGATTGCGCCAGTCGCCCGGTAGGTAGGGGTCCAGAAATCCGTGGTGCGTGCCGTATGGCCAGCTACCGGCCTCCTCGTTATAAAATCGTTTACCGACCTGGTTGACGAGGACGAGACTGTCCCATTGCCGCACCCTGAGTCCTGTAGCACGCACAAACGGAAACAGAATGCTGTCCGGTGTCCATTCAATGTAGGTGTACTGGCAGCCAATTACGGGTCGTTTCCGGAAATAGCCGTTGCGTTCAAATGACTGATTCGCGGTGCCCCAGAGGGAAGCCCCGATCGCCATGGCCGCCATCTCGCCACTGCCATCCTGGTCAGAGTACGGGCTGCCGGCCAGCTGGTAGACCTCCGTCATCCGGGGATCAAAAATACGTCGGAAGTTGATGTTCCCGGTACTGCCGCCGGTGCCGATGACAATCGCACGTTTGGCCTTCACCGTAACATTGGGCTTCGAGAGATCGATGTTGCCGTTAGAGTGGAAGCTCTTCATCGGTGTGGATTCGCCGGGCAGATAACGCGGCGTATAGCCGGCCATTACTCCAAGCACGCGACCGGCATTGGGTTGTTCGCGGAATATGACATCCATGTGGTAGTTGAGTAGGAATCTGACGCCCTTGTTGCGGGCGGTAACCTCCAGGGGTCGATAAATGCCGGCGCCGCCGCCGCCGCGCGGACTTTCCGCACCTTGTCCCACTCTATAGATGACTTCGTGAGCACGACGTGCCGAAATGCCCACCGCATGGGCGCCTTCCGTTGAAGGCGGGATGTCCAGGAATTCGACGCCGTTTGCTTCGAGGTAATCGTAGGTAGCGGCGCTATTGTCCGCCAGGGCGCGCTGCACTCCGCGGTCATTGTAGCGGTATTCCGGCATGCCGTTCGTCTCCACGACGGACCAGTCGGTAAGGTCCCTGAACATCGTGTCCGGCGAATCTTCAATGCCGTATTTCTTCTGCATTTTTGTGCCGCCACCGAGCTGGATCGTGCCGCCGTTCATCAGACCGTGGCCACCCACATCGTAGTTCGCTTCGACAATAATCACTGACGCCCCGGCGTCCCGGGCACGCAGGGCCGCAACCAGCCCCGTTGGTCCGGAACCGATGATGACCACGTCGGCCTCGAGGTCCCAGGTATCCGGCGCCGCATAAGGATTTTGCTGCGCCTTTGCGGAGTCGACAGGCAGTGTTACGGCACCACCCAATGCTGCCGCGCTCACGCCTGCACCTTTGACAAATTCCCGACGGCTAATCTTGTTCTGTTTATCGGTATCGTTCTTTCTCATTGCCGACTCCTTAGAGAATAATAAATTCTATCCTTTACTCTCCGGTTAAATCCAATGCCGTGCCGGTCAATTCCAGGACATGCATCCCGGTCCCGACCCGATCAACGATATAAATATAGCCGCGATCGTCAACCTCGACGTTATTCGTCTGGATGACAGTCTTGCAGCGCCGGTTCCCGTCAACGTTGATACAACTTTGTCTCGTATTGCTTGTGGTTGCCGGAATGTAAAATCCGGCCTCCCGCGGCTGGTAGGGATTGCGGACATCAACGGCACGCACACCCGCATTGAAGTAAGAAACAAAAAACAGTTTTCGGTAATAGCCGGGATACATGGATTCATCGACGGCGTGGGGGCCGAAACGTCCACCACGCCGGCAGAAGTCTCCATCGGATTCCCGCACCTGGTAACTTGCGACCGGCATCGGCGTTTTCGGGTAGGTGATATCGATTATTAGTACGGCATCCCTTTCTTCCTGGCATTCATTGCGTGTGGACTCCGACGGCATAATCAGAAAATCACGCACGCTCCCCTCTGAACTGGTGACGTAGTCGGGAACCGTGACCCCGATTAACGGCAGAGTTGTATGGGCACCGTAATTCGGAGCCAGGTAGTATCGCCCGATCTCCGCAGCTTCCAGGTTTGCCGCGGATGCTTGCGGATCACCGTTGATCAACTTGTCGCGATCGACAATCTGGATGATGCCGTCACGGGACGACCCGTAACCGAAGTACACGCGGTTACCCAGCGCAATGGGGCCATGCAAGTCGGTCGGGACGGGCTGCAGGTCGGCCCCGGGTTCCTGGCCGGGAATACCAAAACTTCTAATGAATTTCGGCCGTTGCGGGTCACTCAAATCATAGATTCGTGTGTGGCGGGATCGCCAGGCTTTATCGTTCCCGACCAGGTACGCAATGCCCGTATCGCACTCCCACCAGTTCTTGTGAACACTGCGCAGGTCGTCCGCGACCTTCTGCACCAGTCGCGGTGCACGCGGTGCGGTCACGTTCCATACTTCATGTCCGGAACTTCCGAAGCTGCGTAGCAAATAGGCTTTTTCGTTCAAGGTGCAGACCCGGTTCATCTGCGCCCCGCTCCCGTGACGGCTGGCGTCGACGTCACTGCCCGGTATATGCGAAAGTGTCAATGGCCGCGACGGGTCAGTGACGTCGACGAGCATCGTGCCGTTCCATTCGACGTCGCCCGTCACATCGTTTCCTGCCTGCCCGCCCATGAGACCGACATAGGCAATCCATCGTTCTCCCTGTCTTTCGATAACCGGTTGATATGCGGGCCTTCCCTGCAGGTCATGATGTCCCAGCAACGACATGTTCCAGCTTTCTTCGGGATGTCCTGCATGCCGATCATCCCTATCCTGCGCAAGGACAGGATGCGACAAAGTCATCGTAACGAGAGATATGACTGACAATGCATCTCTGAACATCAGTGGATTGCCACGGGTGCAACAGTTGACCCCGTTGCCCCTTTTATCTTCAAAGGCTGGACGATAAACAAAAACTCATAGACTTCTGCGGCAGCCAGGTCCTCCAGTTTCATGTTCTCGATGAGGTAGATTCCGTGCTCGATTAACATCATCGCGTGAACATCCAAGCTGCGATCAGCTGCCGACCTGAATTCGATACAACAATTGTCAGCACCGATGAGCATTGGTTGCTGGCCGACGAGCCAGGCGCCGGCCTCCGTGCCTATGCCCGGCGTATTGGAACCGTACAACGCATTGTTTTTCCCGCGCAGCTTGCCCCAACCCGTATTGATAATGACCGCATCACCGGGATGCAGGGAAACGCCCTGTCTGGCCAGCGCCTGCTGCAAATCACCCGCACTGATCATGTAGTCCTGGTCCAGCATCTCCACGCCTTGCAGAGCTGCGATATCGATCAGGATGCCGCGCGACATCAGCGTACCGACATTTTCGATGCCCAGCTTGCTGTATCCGGTGCGTGATGCGATGTCTGTGTATCTGAAACAGTTATAAAAACTGTCTCCGTACATTTGATGCGCAAAACCATCGATCTGGGTGCCTATTTGCCCCAGTTCGGTGATGACGAGCTCTTCGCTTGAAACCCGTTTTCCAGCCTGCGGAATCGATGGCTTCGAATAGACATTGAATACGCGGCCCCGATTAATATAGGACTCATCGGGATCCGTGCCCAGGACCTCGCCAAGCTCAAATATCTGGCCGGTCTTCACTAGCTTTATCGCCTCGACTATTGAAGCGGAATTCATCATGTTTGCCGAACCGCGCTGGTCTTCGGCCCCCCATTTTGACGGGCAGCGTTCGGATTCGCCGGGCATCTGCCAGGCCTCTGCAAAGCCCGGAGCGGTTACCAGCACAAAGAACAACTTAGAAAACAAAGCTGTTCCAAAGAGCCAAGGCCTGGCAGTTTTTCTTATGAACATAGCAGGTTCTCAGAGATTCCAGTAAATGGGCCTTGCTCATATTGCCTGCCGGAGAAAATCTGTGCCACAGGCAATCTCTGGGAACACTGCCTCCACGGGGCTACAATTCAATGGCACCCGAATGATCTGGAGAGCTCTATTGCGGCCAATACTACGAAAGACCGGATATATCTTGCCGTTGTTATTGATTTTGTCACCGGCGCTCATGGCACAGGAGGTCCGGGTCGGGACCATCAGCTCTTCGATCAACAACTGGCCATTGTGGGTGGCAGATGCAAAACGGATGTTCGAGGATGAGGGCCTCGATGTCCGGGTTACGGTGACCGGAGAATCGGAACATCAGCTCGATATGGTCGATGACAAGCAACTGGATATCTTCCATCAGGCTGCAGATCATTTTGTGCGCGAAATTGAGCATGGCAAAGACTATGTGGTGATCCATACGATCACCCGCGCCGCCAATGACCTTCTGGTGCGGCCCGAATACAAAACCTTTGCAGACCTGAGGGGCAAAACCATCGCGCTGGACAATCTCCAGACCGGTTACTGGTTACTGTATAAAAGAGTGTTGCAAAAATACGGTCTTGAGCCCGGCGATTACCAACTTTCACCAAACTCTGGTGGTCCGGCCAACAGAATCCGAAAAGTACGGGAGGACGAGGCGCAATTTACGTATATGAACGCGCCGGCAAGCATCAAAGCCAGTCTTGATGGCTTCCCGATACTCACCAATCTGGCAGAACATTTTCCCGAATTTCCAGCCTCATCGATCGGTGCGCGTCGCGACTGGGCGGAAGCGAACCCGGATACAGTCATTGCTTATCTGCGTGGTTACATCAGAGCATCCGAATGGTTACTGGACCCTGCCAACCGTGCTGAAGCGATCGAGATCGCGACTGGAATCGGGCACGAGCGTGCGACGTTGCCAGGTAGTTATGACACGTTCGTAACAAATGGCCTGGTTCGATACGGAACCCTGAGCAAAGAGGGTTTTACGCAGGTCGGGGAATTGCTGGTTGAAGGTGGCGTAATCAATTCGTTTGGCGAAATGGAAAAGTACGCCGATCCCGGTTATCAGCAGGCGGCTCGGGAACAATTGCTGGGACCAAGATAATGCCCTTTTGGGGCTTTCGGTAATCCGGAAACCGCGCTAGAAACTTCCGCTCACAGTTAGCGTAAATCTGCGACCGTTGAAGCGCTCCTCTAATCTCAAGGAATCCACTGGCGTCAATTCACGTTCACCTGTGTAGAACGTCCGCTCGCGTGACTGCGTGAAATTCAGCAAATTGTCACCAACGAGGCTTACTTTCAGTCCGTCCCATCGGGTGGTCTCGACGAAGACGTTTATCGCGTAACCCTCATCACGAATATCCAGTTCATTGACTCGAAACAGTGGCCGCTCGTCCCGTTCGGCAACTGTCCAACCCCAGGCTAGCTGAGAATCCGCAAGATCCTGTCGATAATCCAGCCTGTACCGGTACCGGATATTCCTGTTGGCACTTACAAGCGTTCGGTAGGCATTATTGCCACCCTGTCCCGAAAGAACACGATCGCTGCCTGTCACCGGGTCGACCACACTCGAGTCCTGCACGATTGCGCTGATGTCGAGTTTCGCCCCACTCAGCCCCAGCCCGTCGAGCTGGAACGTACTCTCCAGCTCAAGACCCCAGCGTCGACCGTCGCCGATATTGCCGGGAGCCTCAAACATAGGCGACAGTGGCAATAGATCGAGCACATCGGATATCCAGTGATGGAACGCCGTCAACCTCAAGACGCTCTCTTGGCCGAATCGCCACTCATGAGTCAGTTCTGCCATCCAGGTCGTATCCGGCTGCAGGTCGGGATTGCCGAGACTCAAATCGTCGTCTTCAAAAACATTGGCAGTGACAAAATCGTCAAAGTCCAGTTGGGAAACCTCACGTGCCATGCGAAATCGGGTCTGCTCATGCTGACGGGAGGAATAAGTCAGCACTACCTCGGGCTTGAGAAAGAAGAAATCGCGCTCCAGGTCTGCGTCGCCGCTTTGAGTAATCGTGGAGACCTCGGCACCGAGGCCATAGTCCAGTTTGAATGATCCCGTTGACCAGGTGTCCTTCAACAGGAAGTCTCCACGTACTTCTTCGACTCGAGTATTGGCGCCGGGAACATCGACTTCGACCGGTCCCGAACCGGTGTCGAGCGTCTGGAACAGTGTGCCGTCCAGGGAATTGAAGGCACCTTCCATATTGAACTGAATGTTGTGCCCGGGCCAGCCCTTCCAATCCAGTTCCAGCCGTGCCACCAGCGCGGTGGAATCAGTGGTAGTAACCGCGACCGTGGACGATGTCTGAACACCGGCTGCATCGACAATCCGCCGGCTCGCCGTATTGGGCAATTTTTCCAGAGAGAACAGAAAGATCCCCTTGCCAACCAGATCAGGATTCAGAGTCCGTACGGCATCAGCACCCAGTTCGAATTGTTTAATCGTTAGCGCACTCCCCACGAATTCCATGCTCGAGCCGCCACCGGCCACGAGTGGATTGATTTGCTTGATTTGCAGCGGATTGCGGGTTTCATAGTGCGTGCGCGAGTTGATACGGGCCAGTGTGCGGCCCAGCAACGCTGATGCGTTCAACGTGCCCGTCAAATCGATTCCTGTGGATTCCTGGACTATCTGACTTTCCTCAATCGCTACACCACTCGCATCAGAATCCCTGTCATTTCCGGTTTCACCGTTGGCCTCCCTTTCTATTCTTACGCCTGCGTTATAGTCGACTCGCCCCCATCGGTCCGACATCGACAGATCGACACCCGGTTTCATCGGCCCTTCCGAATGATGCCTGACATAAAGGTCCCATCTGACAACGGCCGGGAAGTCACCGTTTAGAACGACATTCACGGCGACAGGTTGACCCTGCAGGTCGATGTCTCTTACCGGACCGCGAATGAGTTCGATCTTCAATACCTGGTTGGCAGGAATGCGCGCGAGTATGGACGAAGGCGAATCCTGCTTCGCGCTGGGGTAAACATCATTAATCAGGATGTTTCCAACCGCCGCGATAAAGCCACGATCGGAGCTGCCGTCATCCAGCTGGAAGCCCGGGACTTGCTGAACCATGTCGAGCGCCGTAACCGGTTGATAGCGAACAAAGAAGGGTGCCGGATATTCCACTAACAGCTCATCAGCCATTGCGGATTCCACCTGCAAGTTATCAGCAATATTCTGCGCCACCGAATCCGGAATAATGAACATTCCTATGAGCGGTGCACACAGCAACATTTTGAACCGCGATTTCATGCTGCAGGCCAGCAGCCCGACGTCTCGATTTCCGTCCTTTCGACCATCTGCATGGCATCCGAATCTGTCAATACCGGCGAATCAATGTATCACCTTAGAAAGTCGGTCCCAATAAAAAAGCAGCTACAGATATCTGTAACTGCTGAAACGAGTGGCGCTGGCGCCACTACTTCGCAGAATGTTGAATTTGCCGACAGGCGCCGCTCTGGTCGCCAATAATCCTTACAGGTGAATTAGTCGATGTCGTCCGGATGCAGGCTCGCCATGTTGCGCCCGCGGTCCTTGGAATGGTACAGAGCCTTATCCGCCCGTTCGATGAGCTGTTCGGCCCTTATCGGCTCGCCCGGGATACTGATAGCCATACCGATACTGATTGTCGCAGCCAGGTTGCCGTCGGCAATTCGCACCCGGGTGTTTTGAATGTTGTCGCGAATCCGTTCCGCAACGATCCTGCATACGTCAGTATCCGCATCGCGCAGAATGACCAAGAATTCATCACCACCGTATCGCGCGACAATGTCGTTGGGCCTCACCGACGCAGTGATGCCTGCAGCAACTTTTCGTAGTGCCTGATCACCGATATTGTGCCCATGCGCGTCGTTGATTTCCTTAAAGAGGTCAATGTCTACCACGCACACTGCGATCCTCTCATCGCTGGACCTGGATTCCTCGAGCAGGGAGTCGAGAATTTCCATGCCGCCTCTGCGATTCCAGACGCGGGTCAGCACGTCCAGCAAAGCCTGACGCCGCGCGGCGCCGAGTTTGGCAACCAGTTGATTCTGCGCGTTCCAAAGATCCGTCGTTCGAAATTCCCGTTCGGTCAAATGCGCCAGATCCTGCAAAGCGGCATACAGATTGTCACCGCCGTCTTTGGGCTTGACATCGAACACGCAAAACGTGCCAATAATATCGCCGTCAATGTCGCGTATCGGATGCCCGGCATAAAATCGGAATTTCGGTCCGCCGATGACCAGTGGCGACTTCGAGAAGCGCGCATCCTTCTTCGTGTCCGGCACAATTACGGGCACGCCATCTTCCAGCACGGCCTTGCAAAAACTCGTTTCCAGAGGCAGTTCGCTGACGCGCCATCCCGCGACAGATTTGAACCACTGTGTCGCATCGCGTACGAGAGTGACGGCAGCAGCGTGAACCCCCATGGCATTCTTGGCAAGACGGGTAATGCGCTCGAAACGCTCTTCGAGGGGCGTATAAAAACCGTCGTATTTGTGCACTGTGGCGATCTGCATCGTGGCCTCGCCGGCAAGCGAGTCATCTAACGTCGCCGCTTCCTCGTCTGTACGCATGATCTTCTGCCCAAGAAAATGTAAAGAGCTCAGTTGGTTGGAGCGTGAACTCTCCGCGCGCGATTATAAGCAGCATGCACATACATTTGTACGTCGATTCTTCGTTGGAATGCTTGCAGACTAAGGATGGTTTGTTCGACACATATGCGGATTTTTTGTCGCCTGATTGTCGAACTTTTTGGCAGGATTAAGCGCAGTTACTTGATAATAGACTCACTCTAAGATGTCGCACGCGCAGATTTGCGGCAGATCGAATTCCCCGGGGAACAGTATCTTTTAGGTGGGGCCGTACATCTGATCCGGTGTCAGAACATCCGGGAAGCGCTCTCGCAATGCGCACCGTGATTTGTAGCATAGGTGGCAATGATCGGCGTAGCCGTCCTCGTGTGGAAGTTTATATTGACGAACGATCTCTGCAGGTCCGCCCACGAGTAAGGGTCCGACGATCGGATGATTGTCTGGCGCGTAGTCGCGCATGATCTCTGCCAACGGGCGCTCGAGAAGATTTCCAATAGAAATGCCCTGGCAAATGTGCAAATAGCCGAAAGGGTCTACGTGCACGCGCTCAGGGTTTCGCAACTCCTCCCACGGGCATTCAGTGAATTGTTCCCAGGGCTTCGCTTCAACACGCGATGCCAGTAATTCAGCCGCGCGACCCCGATACAGAACTGCCGATTCGCCAGCGGGTAATTGACCAGCCGCGCCGGGCACATCCGCCGCTTCCGGCTCGGCGACGCTGATGAAATCGACCGGGATGCCCAGCTCCCGCGCAGCCCGGCGCGCGATCTCGGCAAGATTCACACCCTCATCGCTGCCGTGATAGGAATCGCTGCTTATCGAAAGATCGTCGAGCGAACCAGCAAGGGGCTGTAACCACTCGATAGCATCGGTATCAGCAATCGCCCAGTAGGCGTTGGTTACGATGCCCACGTTAAAGCCGCGCTCTTTGGCCATTCGAATGCCGCTGCGCAGCGTCTGGTAATAGAGAAACGCTTCTCCCCCTTCGAAATAAATCCATTCGACGGTGCCGAGGGCCTCGGCTTCGCCAAGGATGTGCTCGATGCTCCCGATGGTCATGGTCCCACTCTGCTGCGGCGCACCCCACACAAAACAGTGGTCGCATTCGTAATTGCACTCGTAGGTCAGCAGAAGGTGCAATCCGGACAACGGCCTTGATCGGCTCTCGGTCGGAATGTCGGTAACCATATAATAGAGGACTATAGCTCAGGCGAAACCGGGGACACAGTAAACTCGCCAGTATTGCCTATCCTGACTCAGTAGCTCGAAAAAATACCTTCGAGCTCGTCGGCGGTGGCGCCATGCGCCAGCGCCAGCATCAGCAGTATGCGTGCCTTCTGCGGAGTCAGGTTGTCCGCGGACGTGAAGGGCCGCCCGGTCTGCACCCGGCCGCGTCCGCCGCGGTGACTCATTACCACGGCAACGCCCTGCCCTTCGGCCTTCTTCAGGGCCTTGTCAATGGCCGGCGTCGGCGAGCCGGTTGGAAACCCGGCGACGACAATGCCCTTCGCCCCCGCGGCCACGGCTGCCTGCACCAACTCGGGTCCGGCATCCGCGTACGTGTATACGATGTCGACTCTCGGCAGTTCATCGGCACGGGTGATGCCATCGAGTTGCAGCTCGCTGTTAATGGTATTCCGGGTCGTGGGAGTGCGGTAGAAGCGGATCCGGTCAACGTCGGCAAGGCCGAGCGCACCCAGATCGCCCGAATCCCAGGTCTCGGTGCGATAGCTCAGGGTCTTGGTAACGTCTCGCGCCGCGTGAATCATCTCGTTAACCACGAGCAGCACGCCGCGACCCCCCGCCTCGGGATGCGCGGCGACACGTACGGCGTCATAAAAGTTGCGCGAACCGTCCTCGCTGAGCGTGGTCCGCTGGCGCTGGGCGCCGACGACGACAATCGGCACCTTGGTATCCAGAACCAGATTGAGGAAGTAAGCGGTTTCTTCCGCCGTGTTGGAGCCGTGCGTAACGACTATGCCGTCGATATCCGAATCGGCACGCAACTCTTCCATGATGACGTTCGCAATATCGATCCAGTTCTGGATCGTAATCTCGGAACTGCCCACCCGGATGTAATCGCGAACATCGATATCTGCAAACTCACCGATGCGGGGGACCTGGCTTAGAACGGTCTCGACTGCCATGCGTCCATCCGGCGAGTTGGCGATCGTGCCCCCGGTCGCGATGATCTTTATCCGCGGCTTGTCGTTCGCGGACTGCGCGTGAAGCACGCCCGGCTGCAGCAACGTTGCAGCAAAGGCGATGGAAATTATTTGCTTGCAGTAGAGCATCGTAAGTTCCCCCACATTCAAAATACTATTCCAGAGGTTCAACCCTGATCAGTGTTCCCTCCAGGTTATCGCCAACCCAGAACGACGGCGGGCTCGTGGAATTGTCCACGTCTACACGCCTGATATTGGTCGTGCCCGGCAGCAAATACATGGTGATGTCGTCCGTCTCCGTGTTGAGGCGTGCCACAAAATCGTTGGTCATACCGCCGCCCCATGCATACCCTGCCCTGTCCAGAACAACATCGTACGGGTTTGTCCATGCAACAGGGACTTCCCATTCGCGGAACTCCTCCGTTCTGGTATCGAACATCGCGATCCTGTTGCCACGAAATTCTCCGAACCAGAGCCGGTCATCAGGATCCATATGGCCGCGTCTCGGACCTGAATCGGGTGTCGGTGTGCGATAAGGCGTGGACACCATGGTCCTGGCATCCACCCGGGTCACGAAATCCCCACCGAGTTGTAAACCGTAGAAATTATTCATTGAATCCACGGCAACTCCATAGGAGCCGATCCTGCTGGCGGCTTCCACCATCTCCGGTTCGACGCCCTTTGCATAATCGATTGTCGTCCAGACGCCGGATGCGAGGTCCACCTGAAATTCATCGACTCCACCCACCCAGACTTTGCCGTCCACGTTGGCCCGGGTTGGTGTCACCATCGCAGTACGCGCATCGTCACCTTCGTCGAACAGCGGGCTCTTCCAGTAACTGAACTCCTCCGTGTCACGGTCGAATTTCATAATGACGCCCTGATACATCATGCCCAGGAAGATGTTGCCATCCGGATCGAAGTTCAGATCCAGCGATCCCGCGGGGACTTCAGGTTTGGTCGCAGGAATTGCGTACTCGATGATTTCGCCGGTCGACGGATCCAGTTTGCCCAGGTACTGAGAGCCGAAATCGCCGTACCAGACCATGCCCTCCGTATCGACGATCGCGTCGTGCGGCAGCGTCTCCGGCCTGCGCAGATCGTATTCGGTCATGATGACCCGTGTACCCGGTCCCGTCGGACGCGGAAAGGTTTTGAGTTCATACTCCCAGCGGGGTGCCGAACTCAGGTTGACCTTGCTGGCGTAATTGCCCAGTTGTATTGAGCGCGCACCGGGTGGTCCTACCCGGATATTACCGTCGGCTCCGACACTGTCTGGTCGCATCTGTGGACGTATCGGGGTAGATCCCTGTGCCCAACCCCGCATTCGTTCCACGACGTGTGCGAATTCTTCGGCATTGTGGCGGGATTTCGCGACTGTTTGCAGGGTATGACAGGATATACAAGCAAGAAGCTGCTGTTTTTCCGTCAGTGTGCCGGGCATGCTCAGCAGCCATTCACCGTTGGACAGTTGATCCGCAATATCAGCTGCGGTTCGCAGATTCAGATCATGCCGGGTCGTCGTTTGTCTGTTGACGCTGACAGTCTGCCCGTCCGCCAGTTCGTATCCTGCGGCGCGGATCCCGACCGTATAGGTTCCGGGTTGCAGCCGGTCTTTCGGGAAACTGTAGCGACCCTGATTATCACTAACAACGGTGATGGCGAAGCTGTCCTCTTCCCGCCTGACCGTCACCAGCACACCCTCTATGAGGCCCTCCGCCTGTGAATTGACCGTCCCGGTTAGTGCCACCGCAGGTGCATCGGCTGATGTTGTCGCTACGGGTGCTTGCGCTGATTGCGTTGGCGTGTCGGTGACATCCGTCCGGTCAGCGGTTGCATTCGTATCCTGTTCCCGGGCACAGGCGATGACCAGAAGACTCAGGATCACTAGCTTCTGCATAGTCCAGAAAGTATGCGACGACATACGGCCCCCTCCTGCAGGTTGCCTGCTCGGTTGATCGGGCGTTTGTATGAGCATAATCAAAAAGGGGCCGGACTGTCAGGCTTCGATACGGGCATCGGGAACCCCTTATTGTGGTCCTCTTTTCGGGCGGGTATTTTTTTGAGTGTTTAAGCGCCCTGCAGGCTGCGTTCCTATGGCAATCAATGTTGAGCGACTGCGTAGCAAATCCGGAGTGCTGATCGTGCTCCTGGTCGGGTCGTTTATTTCAGTCCGTGTCTCGGCTCAGCAGGCGATCGTGCCACTCCAGTTCAGCTTCTCGGACCCAGGTGCGCGCAGCATGGGCTTTGGCGGGGCGTTCGTCGCCCTGGCGGACGACGCCACCGCCGCGTTCGCCAATCCGGCCGGATTAGTGCAGCTGTTAAGGCCGGAAGTATCGATCGAAGGGCGTCGCTGGAGCTATTCGACGCCGTTCACCGAGGGCGGCCGGATCGAAGGTCTCCCCAGCGGTAACGGGATCGATTCGACGGTTGGTCTCCGGACGGCGACATCGAAATATGCCGATACTGAGCTCTCATTTATCTCGTTGGTGTATCCGATGCAGAACTGGGCGCTGGCGTTCTTCCGGCATGGTTTGGCAAACCTCGAATTCTTCGGCGAGACCCAGGGACTTTTCAGCGGGGGAACCGACTGCTGCCAGGACCGGGAGCCTGATCAGCGCGCAACGAGCGATATGGAAATCGTGAGCTACGGCTTGTCGGCGGCATATCGGATCAGTGCCAAGCTGCATCTCGGGCTCGGAGCGGTCTACCACGACACCTCGCTAAGTACTAGTGTGACGCAGTACCTCTGGGATGAAGATTCAATACAGAGTTTCTTCGCGCCAAACTCGTACCTTTTTGAGAGATCGCTGGTCAACGTGACGACGCTCGTCGACGACGCCGATTGGACGCTTACCGGAGGGCTGCTCTGGCGGCTGTCGCCGAGCTGGAGCATCGGCGGCGTCTACCGGCAAGGACTAAAGATAGAAAACACTCTAGAAGGGAGGGCCGGCCAGGCTGGCGATTTCGGCGTGCCACCGGGTGAAGTATTCGCTCGAAGGACCGGGGTCGGCATCAAGTTTCCGGATATTTACGGGCTCGGGTTCGCCTATCGGGCCCCCGACGGTCGCCTTACCGTGACTTTTCAGTGGGATCGGGTCAACTACTCAAGCATCGCGAAGAGTCTCGAACTCGACGACCAGGTGATCGATGATGCAGACGAGCTGCACCTGGGAGCCGAGTACGTCTTTCTCGGCTCGTCACCGATTATCGCCGTACGGTTCGGGACCTGGCTGGATCCCGATCACGAGCCTCGTGCGACGATCGACGATCCCCTCCTCCGCGCGTTGCTCCCAGGGGGAGATGACGATATGCATTATGCGGCGGGTATCGGCGTGGCCATGCAAAGCTTCCAGATAGACTTTGGCGTCGATTTCGGCGAGCGGGTTGATGCGGTGTCGCTGTCGGCGATCTACAACTTCTAGGCCGGACATGTCAGCCTTCATCGACCAATTATCCGACCTCTCCAGGGTCCTGATCCTGCTTTTTGCCGGGCTGCTGGCGCCGGCCGTCGTCTCGGGTCAGGAGATAGAGGCGGTCGTCCCCCTGCAGTTCAGCTTCTCGGATCCAGGTGCGCGCAGCATGGGCTTCGGCGGAGCCTTCGTCGCCCTGGCGGATGACGCCACCGCCGCGTTCTCCAATCCTGCCGGGCTGGCGCAGCTGCTGAGACCGGAGGTCTCGATCGAAGGCCGTCGCTGGAGCTACTCGACGCCGTTCACCGAGAGCGGCAGGGTGGAAGGTCTCCCCAGCGGCTTCGGGATCGACACGACGGTCGGCCTCAGGACGGCGACTTCGGACGCCGACCTCACCGGCCTCGCGTTCCTCTCGTTCGTGTATCCGCAGGAGAATTGGTCGCTCGCGTTCTTCCGGCACAAGTTGGCGAACTTCGAATTCTTCAGCGAGACCCAGGGACTCTTTTCCGGTGGAACCGACAGCGGCCAAGTTCGGGAATTCGACCAGCGAGCGACGAACAATCTGGAGATCTTGAGCTACGGGCTGTCCGCTGCCTATCGGATCAGTGACAAGTTCGATCTCGGGCTCGGGCTGGTCTATTACGATGCGTCATTCGTCTCGGTTGCGACACTGTTCTTGGCGGATGACGACTCACCGGCGAGCGCCGTTGGGCGAAACTCGTACCTTCCTGAGCGATCGCTGGTCAGCGAGAGAATCTTCTTCGACGACGCCGATTGGGCTCTTACAGCGGGTTTTCTCTGGAGACCATCGGGGAGCTGGAGCATCGGCGGCGTCTATCGACAGGCACCAGAGATCGACATCGGGAGCGAGCTGACGGCGGGAGAGGCTTTCGATTTCGGAGTCCCGCCTGGAGGAGTGCTCGGTGGCGGGTCAGCTGTGCTTGAGTTGCCGAGGCTTTACGGGCTCGGGTTAGCGTATCGGGCCCCCGACGGGCGCCTCACCTTGACCTTTCAGTGGGATCGCGTCGAATACTCGAACATCGTGGACAGCCTCCGCATCGACGATCGAGCGATGGATGACGTGGACGAGCTGCACCTTGGGGCCGAGTACGTCTTTCTCGGTTCGACACCGATAATCGCCGTGCGGATCGGGACGTGGCTGGAGCCCGATCACCAGATGCGGGCCACGCGCGGCGCTTCGGTCGTCCGCGCGCTGCTGCCGAGCGGAGACGACGAGGTCCATTACTCGGCAGGTTTCGGCTTCGCTATGCAGAATTTCCAGATCGATTTCGCGCTCGATTTCGCCGATCGCACGGACACGGTGTCGCTATCGGCGATCTACAACTTTTAGGCCCCGCGCGTCATGGTATTCGATGAGTTGACATCCTTTTCGCGCTTCAGGCCCTCTGGCGTCAGCTCGAAGGCCCAGGCAAGGATGAGTGCAATCGGCAGACCGAGAACGAGAAACACGAGCAGCAACTTGCCGGCCCATGCGGGGACTTCGAGAAAATCCAGGACAATCTCCGCGACCTGTAGCAACAGCCAGGCGACAACGACGTAAGCTATACCAACACGAAACACATGGCGGCGCCTTAACTCAGCGAAAAAACCACCGTCGGCTCGATTGTCATCGCTATCCGCTTGCGGCTCGCCCTCGCCTGCGGTTGGAATCGTTATTGCTGAGGTGACCGAGGGAATAGTGTGGTCATGCGTCTCCTTCAGCCAGCGGCGAAAGAAGTAGTTCGTCATCTGGAACCGACGCTCGTTGTCCTTGCGCACGAAGCCGAGGTTCTCCAGGCGACGCAGGGTGCCCTCGAGTGCATCGGATCTGAGCATTGATTCTTGCCGAATCGAGTCGCTTGTTGCTGCGGTCTGGCGGGCGATGACCCGAACAATGTCGCCTTCGGTATCGGACAGCATTTCGAAATCTACAGAGAAGAAATAACTCACCATCCGGTCCGTGGCGACCTCTTCGATGGCCTCCTCCAGTCCACCCATCTCAAGGTACCGTTTACAGACGAGTTGGACCAGGTAGGGATGATTGTCACAACGGTCACGAATCGCTTCGACCACACCATCCGCAAATTGGGGTCTCTCCTCCGGATCGAGGTGGGACTGCTCAATCAGCGATCTCGCTTCTTCATCGGAGAACCGCGCGATATACAGCGGCGGAGTGAAGCCATGCAAGAAGGGCGAGGTGTCTTCCTCATGTTCGGCAAGCATCCACAGACGAATCGTCGATGCCAGAACCGTGCGGATGTCTTCACGACTCTGCATTGCGTGTCGGAGCTTGCGCAGCAGCGCCGGGTCCTTTCTATGCAGCTTGATCAGTTCTTCGACTTCATCGCACAGCAGCAACAGCTCCAGATTCTTGGCACGCAGCAGTCGTCGGAGTCGCTCGAGCGCGACGAATAAGTCGTCCGCCTCCACGTCTTCCAGCCCGACGCCGATCCGCTCCAGCCGATCTTCGGCGTCCAGCAGCGCATCGGCGAAATTGAGGTGCAGCTCCTCCGGCGTCTCAGCACCCTGAAAATCCCAGAAGATTGGAAGATATTGCGTGTCGCGAGATGTCTCTGCGATGTGCTCGATCTGCTTCAGAAGTGAGGTCTTGCCGATTCGTCGAGTACCAAGCAACCAGATGCAGTTTTGATTGCCGTTCAGAATTTCACCAATTTGAGCGCTCCGACCGTAGAACCGATCGCCCCGCACCCACTGACCGACAACATAAGGGATCACTGGGAGCTTCGAAGAAAATCCTCGCGACGTCGAGAAGTCCTCCGCTGTCAAGGTCTCGAAGTTCGCCAGCAGCCGGTAGCCCCGCTTCGGTAGCGTTTCAATCGGATTGTAATCGGCTTGGCCTGATTTCCTTGCAATGCTGCCGACTTCGTGGCGCAGCTGGTAAATACAACGGCTTAGCGTGTGCTCTGTTACGACCACGTCCGGCCACACAGTGTCCAAAAGCTCGTCCCTGGATACCACCCGACCGGGATGTTGAGAGAGGACTTCGAGCACCTGCATGACTTTGGGTTCCAGACGAACCGTGCCGCCGGGACCGGCGACCGTGCCTTCGCGCGGATCGACGGTGAACCTGGGAGATGCGAGTGCCTCGATGCCCATTATTCGCTTTTCGGCCCTCCAGACGTCCTTATTAGCTAACACGCAGCGTGGGCGGCGACAAGCCGGAAATGTACTTAGATTCAGGGTCCCGAGAAAGAAATCAGAAAGATATTACCCCGTCATCAAGCGGCACCGGATCAGGACATGTTCAATCAATGCTGAGGGGGCAGTCGACAGAAGCCGATACGCCGCCTCAAACAAGGAACAAATCTCACATGGATGTGCGGTTTTTCGAGAGGTGGCGTCATGAACACAAAATTACTTCAAATGCGTTACCCGGGCCTGGCTTTTCTGCTCGTGCTCGGCGCCTGTTCCAGCGGCGATATTAACTTCCCGGCTGTGAACCCGGTAATTGGACCCGGACTCCCCGGATCCATACAGATTACAGAGACCTCTTATGACGGTACCGAAGGCACAGTCGTCAATATCCTGGTGGCCCGCAGTGGTGGCAGCTCTGGCATCGTGACCGTGGACTATGCCACCGCGGACGGTACCGCGGTAGGAGGTTCGGACTACACTGCCGCGAATGGCACATTATCTTGGCCTAATGGCACCTCTGGTAACCGAACAATCAGTATCCCCATAACTGATGACAATTCGGTAGAAGGTCCCGAGTCGTTTACAGTGACACTGAGCAATGTCTCACGGGCAACGCTTGGTGCAAATTCATCAGCATCTGTCAACATCATTGATAATGATACGGCGGCACTCTCCGCTTTTGGCGCAGTTACTGCGTTGAACGATGTCACAGTCAATGGCATCCGCTACGAGACGAATTCCACCAACGTATACGTCAACGGGCATCCGGCCAATGTTTCTGACCTTAAACTGGGACAGACGGTCGCTATAGACGGTGAAGTCAACTTTAGTAATGCGACGGGTACCGCCGACGAGATTCGCTATTTCGCGTCGGTTATTGGCCCGGTCGAGAATACCGATGCGACAACCAGACGGTTGATCGTCATGGGTCAGACAGTTTGGACTGACGCGGATACTGTATTCGGCCCGAGTATCGATCCAGAGACGTTTGCCGGCCTGACGCTTGGCGCAGTCACACAGATCAGCGGTTTTCTAAACGAGGACGGCGACATTATGGCAACGCGGATCGATCTGGATATCACGAATACCGAACTTCAGCTTATTGGCAATGTTGCCGGACTTGATCTCGCGAATCTGTTGTTCACGTTCAATGGACTGACTGTCGACTACAGTGGCGCCATTTTGATCGACGTGCCCGGCGGTGCTCCGAGCAATGGAATGATGGTTAGAGCCATTGGCACAACGTCTGGCGGCCTATTCGTCGTCGAACGCCTTCAAGCTCAAGCGACGGTCGAGAATGCCATAGTGCAATGACGACACAAGGTCGAAACACTCGTTCGGAGATTCGCAACTTCAGCGTTGCAAGAGACAGAATGCTCCGAACATATGCGGGATCGAGTTGCGTCGTAACGGGAGGCGCGTCCGGATTTGGCCGGGCGCTGAGCGAGCAACTCGCCCGCTTTGGCAATGGCCTTAGCAAGGATATTGTTCCGTGACTTACAGGAAATCAGTAAAGGGCAGGTGCAGCGTGAATCTGGCGTATGATCCGGGTGCAGCACTCCATAGCTTTCTTTCCATCATTCTGTGGGGCTACATGCTTGCCTATTTGCTGCGCTTTTCCACGACCATTCACTTTTCACAATGTCTGAGTAAATCGAATTCCATGATTATGGCGGTGATCGCATGCCTCGTATTCGCCTTTTTTTGCATCATGATCGTTCTTTAACTGGCGCAATTTGCGATTCGGCGCCTCTGGAGCAGTCTATAGAACACACACGGCAATTAATCGAGAAAACGGGCAAGCGGCATGCAAATTCCGTTCGGAAATTTCGTATTGCACTCCTTTCGGCTCTGTGCGGTAGTCAAAAAATGAAGGTGCCGCCAGTCAATAGACGATCGGTGTTGCCGCTCGACATGCGAAGTAGCGCCGTTTCACGATCACCGAGCGGCCCGCTGATTCTGCTTGTGGCCGCAGCGATAATGCTGGGCGCTGACCCGGCCACCGCCGATCTCTGGTACGAACACTACGCCAAAGCCGAGGCGGCGCTCGAGGATCAGGATTGGACACTGGCTGTTCAGGAGATCAACGACGCGCTGGAGAAGAAAGGCGACTCGGGAGCGCGGGTACGTAGCTACGGGATGAATGTCACATCCTACTTCCCCTACCTCAAGTTGGGCATCGCTTACTACCACCTGGATCAGCTCGACGCTGCCCTGCAAGCGTTCGAGACCGAATTGCGCCTGGGCGCCATTGCGCAAGCGGATACCGCGAGTGCGGAACTCGAGCGTTACCGGAGTCTCGTACAGGGGGCGCTGGCAACGGCGGCTGCCGAGGAGAAGCAACGGATCCGACAAATTGTCGAGCAGGGACTGAGCGACGCACGGGATCTGGGAGATCGGGGCTTCCTGGACGAGGCTATGGCGGCCCTCGACCTGGCGCTGGCCGTCGCGCCCGACGATGTTGAAGCACAGGAGGCCATGCGCCAACTTCGCCAGAGGTTTGCGGTGCGAGAAGGCGATCAGGAGCGCGAGCAAACGGTTGCCGGCCTGGTCGAGGATGGACGGGCGCTGCTCCGTGAGCGCCGGTACAGTGAGGCGTCGAGTCTTTTTCGACAGGCGCTCTTCCTCGAATCGAGCCTGGAGGTGCAGGAACTTCTCGACGAAGCACAGGGCCGGCTGCTTGCCGAACTCGAGGCTCCCCTGGGCCTCGCGGATCAGCAGACAACGGTCGACGCAGGATTGGAAGAAGTGAGGGCACTGGAAGCCGCGGGACAGATTGCCGCGGCCCTGGATCGACTGCAATCTGTCCTCGTTCTGGAGCCTACCAACCGGGCGGTGCTGTCGATCCAGAGTCGGCTTCTGCAGGCGCGCAAGGAGGCGGAAGCGGCGAGCATTCGACAAGCAACCATTGACCAACTTCTGGCCGATGCCGAGTCGCAATTCGAAGCCGGAGCGGCGGAAGAGTCGCTATCCGCTGCGAACCGGGTCCTGGCCCTCGATCCCGGAAACAGCATTGCCCTCAAGCATGTTGCGCAGGCCTACGGCATGATTAGCCAAAAGCTCCTCGGGACGGGACCGAGAGGCAACATACCACCCGCCGTGCGCTTTGTGGATCTCCGGCAGGAGGCGGATGACGGCACACTGGCACAGACGATCCGCACACCCAACTTCCGGCTGAACGGCGTGGTCATCGACAACTCGCCCGTAGAAGTCGTGTTTTACGACGACCACGACAGGGTGCTCGAGACGGGCCTTAATAGTCAGCCACTCGGCGAATTCTACCTGACGGAGTTCAACGTCGAACTCAAGCTATCGGCCGGCCGTTCGACCTTCCGGCTCGTAGCAAGGGATGTCGAGGATCTGATCTCCAGCAGCGAGTACGCAGTGATCTACGCTCGCCCATTTTTCCGCGCACCCTGGTTCTACGCATTGCTGCTCGGCACCGGTTTCGGGCTCGGCGGTGCACTCTTGTGGCGACGCTGGTGGCGCCGCGAACAATTGCGCAAACGCCGGTTCAATCCGTACGTCGCCGGCGCACCGGTCCTCGGGGACGACATGTTTTTTGGTCGACGTGAATTGGTCGACCGCATACTGCAGACGATTCACAATAACAGCTTGCTGATCTACGGCGAGCGGCGTATTGGCAAAACCTCGATTCAGCACCAGCTCAAGAAACGTCTGCGCGCGCTCGACGATCCGCACTACGACTTTTACCCCGTCTATGTCGACCTGCAGGGTACGCCCGAAACGAGCTTCTTCCAGACGATCGCCGAAGACATCTTTCAGGAGTTGACCCCGGTGCTCGATGGTCTGAGGCCGGAAGGTGACCTATCCGGGGAGTATTCGTATCGAGACTTCGTCCGCGACCTCCGCGCTGTTTTAAAAACGCTCGGTAAGCGGACATCCAAGAAAGTCAGGCTGGTGCTGCTGATCGACGAAGTCGATGAACTGAATGACTACGATCCGAGGATCAATCAGAAACTTCGCAGCCTCTTTATGAAGAACTTCGCGGAGAACCTGGTCGCGGTGGTCTCCGGCGTAGAGATCAAGAAGCATTGGGAACGAGAAGGAAGTCCCTGGTACAACTTCTTTGAGGAAATCGAAGTTAAGCCATTCGGGCCACAGGAAGCTCGGGAGCTAATCGAGCGCCCGATCCGTGGGATTTTCAAGCTCGACAGTGGCACTGCCGAGAGGATCATCTCATTGACTGGCGGCAAACCATATTTGATCCAGAAGCTCTGTATCTCCCTCGTGACACGTCTCCACGAGCAGCGCCGTCGGAGGATCACCATCGCAGACGTCGAGGCCGTCGGCCGGGCAGGAGTGGCCTGACAACGTTGTGTCGATGACAAGTATCCGGTGAGCGATGACTGCGCACAAGAACAGTAAGTGGCGGTTGCGATCGGCTCGGCTTCTCGCGATTGTGTCGGTTTTGCTACTCGCCACAACTGTCTACCTGCAGCTATGCCGCCCCTACCAGCTCCACTGGGGGGCGACCGCCGCTGAAATCGAGCGGTCGATGGCGGGCGATGAGCTCAACCCGAATCCGTCGTTCCTCGCCACGCGGGCAATCACGATCGAGGGCAGCCCGGAGGAGGTCTGGCCCTGGCTGCTGCAGATGGGTTACGGCCGCGCTGGCTACTATGGCTACGACTTGCTGGAGAACGCGGGCAGTCCGCTGGGTTGGAAGAGCGCCGACGAGGTCCTGGCACGGTTCCAGGACTTCGCCGTCGGCGACGAGGTACCGATCAGTGCTGTCGTGCGTATGACGTTTCACGCGATCGAGCCGAACCGTCATCTTATATGGCTGGGAAGCGACGCTCCCAACCCTGGCGCTTTCACGTGGGCGTTATATCCTCTGGACGAAAAGCGGACCCGTCTGGTAAGCCGCATTCGCTGGAGTTACCACCCGACACACTTGCGTGCCTTGGTCCTCGAGTTGTTTACGGAATTCGCAGACCACGTTGCGGTGCGTAAGATCCTCCAGGGCGTAAAGCAGCGCGTCGAGGGGGATATCGAGCCCATGTGGATGCAAAACGTCGAACTCTTCACGTTCATCGTCACGCTCTTCACATTCCTGACGTCACTGGCGCTGCTCTTCTGGCGCCGCCTCACGTGGCGGACTTGGGGAGCTGGATTATTAGCTGGCATGATCTGGCTCACGACCTGGTACGCGCCAATCCTCATATGGTTCAGCGTATTGTTGGCGCTCATCGCAATCGGCGCTCTGTTTCTCGCACATCGTGCCGTTACAGGTGAACACGATACGTAACAGCACACTGCGCCTCTGCCGAACAATCAAAGCAGTGCCTACAGTCATCGTAAATGGCTGGGAACGCCCGCTTCCTGGCGTGGAAGTCTGTGCCTTATAATGAACAAGTCTGTTCGCCGCCAGCAGTAGGGAGCACCTGATCAATGACGTCGCCTGCGAAACTTCGAGGAATTACTACAATAACGTCTGGTATACCGGCTACAGACGGTGCCGGCGTGCGCATGACACGCCTGATCGGCACGGAAAAACTGGACAATATCGATCCATTCCTCCTATTGGATTCTTTTCGAACCGAGAATCCGGATGACTACATCGCCGGCTTCCCATCACACCCCCATCGGGGTTTCGAGACAGTGACTTATATGTTCGCAGGGCTGCTGCGGCATAAAGACAGCGTGGGAAATGAAGGCATCATCAAAAAAGGCGGGCTCCAGTGGATGACGGCTGGCAGGGGCATTGTGCATTCCGAGATGCCGGAGCAGGACGAGGGACTGATGTGGGGCACGCAACTGTGGGTGAATCTGCCCGCCTCCGAAAAAATGACCGCACCTGCATACCAGGAGTTCGAAGCTGGTCAACTTCCGAAGGAGCAACGCGATGACGGTATTGAAATCGTAGCGATCGCAGGCACGACGTCGCAAGGTACCGTCGGAGCTGTGAAAGGACGTCCAACGGATCCGATCTATTTCGATGTGCGTATACCCGAGGGCACAAGCTATACCGAGATCGTGCCTGCCACGCACAGCGGCTTTATCTTTGTCATCGAAGGATCCGTAGCGGTCGCAGCGGATGTCGAGAGTGAAGTAACCGTCGTCGATAATGGAGCACTGGCGATTCTCGGTGAAGGAGACACGCTGGAACTCACCGGCAGGGAGGCCGCCAATCGAATTCTTTTGATTGCAGGTCGCTCGATCAACGAACCGATAGCACGCGGCGGTCCGTTCGTGATGAATACGCAAGAGGAAATACGACAGGCTATCCAGGATTACCAGTCAGGTAACTTCTTGTAACACCTTGCAGTTCTAGACGTCGATCTGCAGAGCCGGATCGGCCGCTCTCACTCGCGTTTCTGCCGCTCCCAGTTCGCGCCGAACTATATTCGCGCCCTGAGCCAGCGCCGATGCCTTGTGAAACGCGATCGGCCGCGGAACGCCCTGGCGGCCAAAGCCGCAATCGGACGAGAGAACCAGATGCTCGGCATCGATATACTTAAGGGCCCTTCTAATATCCTCTGCCACTTCTTCGGCTGTTTCGACCTGAAGCGCGCGGTGACTGATGCAGCCCAACGCAACTTTCTTCGTGAGCTTACCTTTGTAGGGTTCGAACAACGGCAATGACCTGTGTCCGCTGTCCTTCGACTCGATTGTCCAAACGTCACCCTTGCATCTGTTCAGATACATGTCGATCGAGTGCTCGTAGGAGATATTGGGATCGAAGCAGTGCTGTGCTCCGGGATTTCCCCAGCAGGTATGAATCCACAGTTCGACATCGTCGAGACCGTCGACCTGATGATTGAACAGGTCGACATAAAAGTTCAGCACATCCTCATCTTGCGTGAATGCCGCCGTACTGTGGATTGCCGGCTCCTCTATCTGGATCACCTTACAACCGGCTGCCGCCAATTCACGAAGTTCGGCGTTGATGATCGTCGCCATATCCCACATGAGGTCTCGCTTATCATCTGCATAGATGTCCGTGCCGAGATTAAGCACCGCCGCCGCCAGATCTGCGGAGATCGTCCCGAACTTCACGGGCTTGTCTGTGCGTGACTGCGCGATCCTCCAGATCTTTGCAAACTCGAGGGGAATACGCGGTTCGACTTTGCCGGTGATCTTCGGGTACTTCCAACCGCCGACGATCTCGTTCAGCCATGTGCCGACCGGATACGACCACATCGCGTTGGTCCGCTCCGATTCCTGGTCGGATATGCCGGAGAACCGCTGCGTCGGGTAGGAGAACCAGGAACGACCGGCCAGATCGGCGTCGAGATGGTAATCGCCGTTGGTCAGGATATCCAGACCGGCGGCGTCCTGTTCGCTGATGATCGTACTTACCGCATCGATGAACTGCTCGCGAAAGGCCACATCCGCCATCCCGGTGGAAAACGGCCTGCCGTCGAGATTACCTGTGTACCATGTTGGGCGCGGCCACGATCCCGTAACCGTCGTGGGAATAACTAAGTCCTTGGTCGCTGTATACATGGTCCACGATTCTCCTTGTCTGTTTTTCGAACTTTCGGATCAGAAGTCCTTCGTAAAGTCGATGCCCCAACGCAGTGGCGGCGCCTTGAACACGAACCCCCCAGTCGAGTACTCGGTATGGTATTCCTCGTCCAGCAGATTCTTGCCCCAGAGCGTCACGGCCCAGTTATCGGGCGAACGAATCCCCAGACGCAAGTCCAGCAGGTTGACGGGATCGCGATCATTCGTATCTGCTTGATTGTTATCAAAGAAAGCGGTATCGCCAATGACCTGAAAATCCCCACGGAGGAAAAATTCGGAACCGGCGAATGCAGTTATCGACTCCGTCCATTGCAGGCCGAGGTTTACCGTGTACTCGGAGACATTTGGTGCTTTGTCACCGATATCGTTCGGATTCAGGGATTTGGTAATTTCACTGTCGGTGAGACCTAACCCCAGGTTGATATCAACGCCTTCGGATACGTTCGCGGCGAGGTCGAACTCAAGCCCCGTGTACTCCGCTTCGAGAAGATTACCGAGGTTTTGTGTCGAGTTAGCCGCGATGAAAATGAAGAAATAGGTGCCTTCGGCTTTTGTATGAAAAGCGCTGAGATTGGTGCTCACCCGTCCATTCCGGAAAACGCCTTTGAATCCCGCTTCAATCGTGTCCGTGGTTTCCTGGTCGAACTGATCGCCAACGCCGGCAAACCCGTTAGCCGCAGCGACAGTTGCTACGCCGGTCTGATTGAAGCCGCCACTGCGGAAACCGCGGCTGAGACTGCCGTACCAGGTGATGTTATCGCTGGCGATGTGTCTGATGGACAGCTTGGGCTGCAGGTCGTCCCATGTGTTCGTCCTGACTTCTCCGGTAGCACCCTCCTGCGGAATGCCCGGCGCCGTCGCTAAGAACGCCGTCGGCGTAATTGTCGTATTTTCCCGTTCGTCTTCATCGTAACGAAGCGAGACAGCAACCTCGGTAGCATCACTGATGTCATACGCAAGCTCACCGAACACGGCCCAGGCAAAATTGTCCTGACTATCGGCGAGAAAGCTGGCCTGCGGATTCACCGGATCCGTTGCGAAATCGAACGGGAAATCGCCGCGTGGTTCATAGAACACCGGGAACAGGCCGCCGCCAGTATCCACCATCGCCCCTGTCGAAATAAACCGATCCGTCTGGATTGCATAGGCTCCGACAATGTAGCGAAGACGCTGACCCGCCACTGAAGTGAAGCGAAACTCCTGGCTGACCGTATCCAGATCGAGGAACTGGCTCTGGTTTTGATCGGGAAATCCAAACCATAATGGCGTTGCTGCTTCATCGATCGGCAGGAAGTCCCACGCGTCTCCGGTCAGCAATTCCTCGAGCGTGTCAAATGAAGTAATCGACGTAAACGTGCCGGCATCGGAGTTCCAGTCGAGCTTTAGCGACACGTTGGTCAGATCCCGCTCATTGACGCCGGCGTTATTGTTCCGGACTTGCTGGCTTGTGTCATTGACCGAATCCGGGTCACCGCTGCCATGCCCGAATGACTCGTTGAATGGGTCCGGATGGGGGAAAAAGCCGAAGAGCGGGTCCGGAGGCTCCGGCAACGATTCCCGGATCTGATAATAAAGCGCCTGCGTATCCAGGTTCGAAAAGCTTGCGCGAAAATCCGCAGAAAACCTTTCGCTGGGCTGGTAGAGCAGTTTTATGCGCCCCGACAGGTCTTCGTAGGGATCCGCCTCTTCTCCGAGATATACGTTGTCGATGTAGCCATCCGTATCCTTATACGAGACGGAAGCACGGAATTTCCATGCATCGGAATCTCCGACAGGGCCACTCAATACGCCTTGTACATTGTAACCGGGGCCAGAGTCCCAACCGGCTCTGACCCTGCCTTCGATCTCATCCGAGGGCGCCTTGGTATTGATAAGGATGGCGCCACCAATCGCGTTGCGACCGTACACCGCCCCCTGCGGGCCTCTGAGTATTTCGATCTGCTCGATGTCGAAGAGCTCCTGATTGAACTGAGCAGGATTCGACATGAGTACGCCGTCGACGAGGGTTGCTACCGACGGTTCGGTGTTTCTGTTCTGCGAGATGCCGCGGACCGTAACGAATGAATTACCGGCATTCTGTACCTGGATTACCGTCACATTCGGTGTTAACGCAATCGCGTCATGCGGTAACTCGATGCCCGCGGATTCGATATCCTGCGACGTGAAGACCGACATCGAAACCGGCACGTCTTTCAAGCGCTCGTCCCGTCTTCGAGCCGTAACGAGGATTTCCTCAATCAAATCGGATGCTTCAGATTGAGCGTTGACGGGTGAAGTACTAAGGGAAAAAGCAGGCGCGACAAACAGAACAATAAGAATTCTCAAAAGACCAGTTTTCACGATCTCATTCCCCCATTCTTTTTGGCTTGCAGCAAGAATAGCACATATCTTTGGCCCCAAATCTACAGATCATTTCGGCAGAAACGTTTGCTATCGATGTCAATTCATGCGGCGTCTGCCTTGAGATATTCATCAGGACTTGTCGCCTTCCCCACATCGGTTGTACGCTCTGGCTGCTGACTTAACTGAAGCGCCAGCCAACAATCGATCCTGTTCTCTGGTAGCGACAATACTTCTAAACTAACGAGGAGGATCAAGCATGCTGAATGCGACCGCGAACCTCACACTTCCAACGACTGTCATTGGCTCGCTACCGAGACCGAGTTGGTTTACCGAAAACATCGGCGCCGAGAGTTTTCTTCGGCGCATGATGAACTCCCGCTTTCGCGAGCAGTATACGGATGCGGTCGCGGTGCACTTGAAGGACCAGGAAGCTGCAGGGCTGGATATTTGCACAGATGGCGATGCTCATTACGACGAGGAAGTCGGGGGGCAGAGTTGGACCAGTTATCCCGTATTTCATATGGACGGTTTTGCAACGGTCGATCCTCAACCGGCAGTAATGAAAACAGGCGGTGTTGCATTCCCCATGGGCCACATCCTGCATGATTACCTCGAAGCTCGAATCATGCCGAAAATAGTCGGCCCCGTTGGCCGCGGCGATTTGCAGTACGCGGCGATGTGGAAGACAGCGCAAAGAATGACAGCCAAACCAGTCAAATTCGGAACCGTTGTGCCGGAGATCCTTGCCGCCGGAGTGGACGATGAGTATTACAAGGACCCCGTGGAGCGCCTGCTGGCACTGAGCGATGCGATCAACGAGGAGCTTTTGGAGCTGGCGGAGACCGGTTGCCCGATCGTTCAACTTGAGGAACCGCAGATCCACATGATTCCTGCGCGCGGCAAACTGTTCGGCAGGTTGGATATGTCGGACATGGTGGAAATGTTCAACAATACGACCAAAGGCCTCCGCGACAAGACAGAAGTCTGGTGCCATACGTGTTGGGGCAATCCCTCGCAGCAACGCATGTTCAAGGAAGTGCAGAGCTACAAACCGTCGCTCGAATTCCTCAACCAGGTTGATGCCGATGTAATCACGTTCGAATCCTGCAGCTCCGGGATGATCGATGTACCTGCCATCGGGGAAATAATTACCGACAAGAAGATCGCGATCGGCATGATCGACCATCATTCGCTACAGGTCGAACGACCGGAGGAGATCGCTGAGCAAATACGCAATACGTTGAAGCACATTCCGGCCGAACGTTTGATTTTGTGCTCGGATTGCGGCATGGGCCGGGAAGGCATGAGCCGCAGGCATGCGCGCTACAAGATGGTGGCGCTCGTGCAGGGAGCCAACATCGTCCGCAAGGAATTGGGCTTGCCCGAGGCGGAATGTCTGGCCGCCGACGAAAGATACTCTTTGACCGTGACCGAATAAGCGCGCTGATTGTGTAAGGTCGCTCACGCATGGGACAGGTATAGATGAGAAATGCTCGAATCATTTTCGGACTTGCCGTTGTATTCATGGTACTCATTTCGTTCGCCATCGGCTCGCAGACTGCCCGCGCCGAAGCATCTGTGGAACTTACGATGAGCAAATTGACGGACTGGCTCGATGCGTACGGGGAAGCATGGGAGTCCCGGGACCCGGACAAGGCAGCGAGCCTCTTTACAGAAGACTCGAGCTACCAGGTGACACCCTATGAAGATCCGCACGTGGGGCAAGACGGCGTTCGCCAGTACTGGGCAACTGTTACAGCCAATCAGCGAAACATTGAGTTTGAATATCGAGCGCTAAGCATTTCTGGCAATACCGGAATTGTGCACTGGTCAGCTCAGTTTGACGTTGAGCCGGGCGATACGCACATAGAATTGGACGGTATTTTTGTTCTCGAATTCGACGAAGGCGGTCAATGTCGACGCTTGCGCGAGTGGTGGCATTTGCGAAGTCAGACCGCAGAAAGCGACGAATAAGTACGTATTGCCTGCAGATCTTACCGGACCCGAAAGGTGTGCAGTAAGGTTTCTGCCAAGAGGAAAGCATTGTGACCAAGCCCATTTGTGCGGTCATCGGCATCGGCCCGAAAAACGGTGCAGCGTTCGCACGGACCTTTAGTGCACGCGGATATTCGCTTGCCCTGTTGTCCCGATCGACGAAACTCTCCGAGAAACTGGCGACAGAACTCGGCGATGCCAGGGCGTACGCCTGCGACGCCGGTGATCCCGATTCCCTGATTTCGGCATTCGGGCAGGTCCGGGAGGACCTCGGGACAGTTGACGTGCTTATCTACAACGCCGGCAGCGGCAGCTGGAAAAACGTCGAAGAACTCACGGTCGAGGATTTCGAGCGCGGTTGGCGCATCAACGCCCTCGGAGCATTGGTCGCAGCGCAGCAGGTGATACCCGATATGAAATCGAAAGGCGCAGGGAACATCGTTGTCGTCGGCGCGACAGCATCCCTTCGAGGAAAACCGATGACGGCCGGATTCGCGCCCGCAAAGGCCGCACAGCGGATACTTGCACAATCGATGGCCAAGCATCTGGGACCACAGGGCATTCATGTGTCGCTGTTGATCATCGATGGCCAAATCGGTGACCCGGACAGTCCGGCGACGCAGGAGGGTACGCGGCTCGATCCACGTGACATCGCCGAATTCGCTTACCAGCTCACGACGCAGCCTCGCTCGGCCTGGAGCTTCGAGGCAGACCTCAGACCTATGCAGGAAACATGGTGAGTGCGGGAAATCTGAATCGCCTGCCCAATTGCTCCTACGGGGCGGGGAGGTCCTCCACGATATCCGCCCAGAATGGTCTGGGTACGAGGAGATCGTCCAGCCACTCAAAGAGTGGCACACCGTTCGCCGCGTCGTAGAATTGTGGGGTCTGCAATGCCGAATGCGTGACCTGGCCGCCACGGATGAAGCGTTTGTAGCGATCCGGGTGCAAGGCATTGATCTCACCGTGCTCGCTGATGATCAGGTTACGGTAACCTAACGGATCGAACAGCATGTTCAGGAAGAAGCGATTAGTGAGGTCGAAATCCGTCGAGTAGAACGCCTCGCGAATAGTGCTGTCGTTGTCAAGGCGCCACTTGATGATTTCCGTACCCTGGCCCAGGTCACTACACAGAGTGCAGCTCGCGGGAAAGAACTGCCCGAACTGCCAGTCTGCCGCGCGCGCTGCTATGCCGCCCGTGTCGGCGAGATTGATCGCCACCGGGCCGGCATCGTTAAACACCGTGAGCTTCTTGTTGTTGCCGTAGGCCATGCGAACGAGGAACGGAGCAAATGCTGCCGCGCCGACGCCACCGGCACTCGAGCCAGCCAACATGATGCGGCTTGCACGCGGGAACATGGACTTCGCGACGTCAATACCAGCCGTAACGTTTCGGAGCCCTCGATGGAAGCGGACCGCGGCCTCGGGGACCCCAATTGCTGCTCCGAAGGCCGGGTCGAACACATCGTTATCGCCGGAGAACACCGAGCCGTCGCAGTACGGCATATACACGACGGACCAGTTGTCGATCGGGTTAAGACCCGAGGTATCGTCCCAGATGCCCACCTGTGGCGGCGGCGGCTCCTGCGCTTCCGATAGTACATTGCAATTGTAGAAGTCCTGCCAGCAAGCGCCCCCGCCCTGCAACATGATCAGCAAATTGGCAGGATTCCGCGCCTTGGTAAATACAGAAAACGGTGTACCGGCGATGCAGATCGGACCGTCGCCACCAGCGGGTTCGAAAGTGTGCTTGGTCCAGCCCTCGCCGACGTCAAATGAGACTGCCGGCGTAAACTCACCCACGTACTTGTCTAGGTTTGCATCTTTGAGTTCTTGTTTCGCCTGAGGGTTGAGGCCATGAGGTGATACTCCGCCAGGATTACTGAACGCGGTGTGAGACGCAAAAGACAAGCAAATGAAAACCAATACCGAGATTAATTTTTTCATTTTCCCCCTCCGCAGATCATCGTTGATTATTATCTGACCGGGTCCTTTTCTGGTCGCTTTGCCTTTGTCGAACGTAACAACAGTTTATTAGCGCATAGGAGAATCGCGTCAATTCTGGAATCTACTTAGAGGGTCCGCGTTGGGCTGGTAATTGTGTGAATAATTCCCACTAAGGACCTATTATTCCCCGGCACCAATAAAGGCCATTGCCTCGACTTCGACCAACAATTCCCGATCGGCGAGCGCACTGATACCTACCAACGTGGAACAGGGTTTACGTCCCGGAAAAAATTCAGCCCGGGCCCGACTAAATTCTGCACGGTGTTCAATATCAGTCAGGTAAACATTTATCTTCACCACATCAGCTAGCTTGCCACCGGCCGCTTCTACCAGTGCCTGTATTTTTTCAAAGCAAGACCGAGATTGTGCGTAGGCGTCGCCGCCTGAGTCTGATGCTGTCATTCCTGATATGAACAGTTGATTGCCCAACCTGAACGCGTTACAGAAATTATTGGTCTCTGGTTCCGGCACGGCGTCGGAAGTGATCTGTGCAAGCTTATCCATGTGTATCCTCTTTAGGTTGGTGGCACTCGGCCGTCTCCATACACGACCGTATGCGCACTAGAAGTGGCGATGCCGATAACCGAATCGCGCCTGTTCTGATATATACGTAGGCGCGCTGGCATGGCCAATGTTCGCTACTAAAGTGTAAACTAATTGCACTGCGTGGGGTCGTAGCTCAGCTGGGAGAGCGTCGCGTTCGCAACGCGAAGGTCGGGAGTTCGATTCTCCTCGGCTCCACCAATCCAGCCTTCCGATTAATCTCCGCCTTCACCAATAGCGGACAGTCAATCATGCAAGATATCAGGGTTCTGGCCGGCAGCTGCCGGCCATGAGTAGACGATTCGAAATCTATCTCAACGTTTGAGATCAGCAGGTTTCGACAGCGGCAATTGATGCGGTTGTCTTGGACACCAATTTCGATGTTCCCTCGTTTTCGCACAGAACTTCGGACTCCACGACCATGAGCCGCGAACCTGGTTTGAGGACCTGGGACCGGCACTTGAGTCGCTGTCCCTGGGCAGCCCGAAGCAGGTTGATCTTGAACTCTACCGTGAGAACCATGTGACCCGGTTCCATCAGAGTTGCAGCGGCCCCGCCGGCTGTGTGGTCGGCCATGGTGGCCTGAACACCGGCGTGAACGAAGCCATCCTGTTGGAGGTGCCGCGGCTCCACATCAAGCTCCGTTTCGCAGATCCCCGGCCCGACGGTCACGAGGCGAATGCCGAGGTTCGCCACGAACGGGACGGCGTTGAATATCCGTTCCAGTTCCTCGCGTGGCAACTCGTGAAGCTTCTTCACGTCTTTGGTGCCTTCCTGGGCCTAACATTATCGAGCTAGGCGGACCCAGCGTCAGGTCCGAAGCCCGGTGGCCATTCATCAAATTGGGGGAGATGGTCGGTTATTTCATGCCACGTTGCTTTTGAGCCGACGAAAATATGGGCTGTGGGACGCAACCCCGGATCACCTGTAACAGTACCCAGTGTAACCCAACCCAATTTTCCACCTTCCGCCCGCGCTCCCAAAGGCGATCCGCATTGATGACAAAAACAGCGATATCCGCCGGGTGAAGATTCGTAGGTGGCAATGAGATCTTCGCCACACACCCACCGGAAATCGTCTGCATCAACACGCGCATATGTCCCGAACGCAGCGCCGTGCGTTCGACGACACATAGAACAGTGGCAATTCCCGGCGTCATGCAGCTTGCCAGAAATCTCGTATTGCACGCCGCCACACAGGCAGCTGCCGTGAATGGTCATAACTACAACCTTATATTGACGTTTACGTGGTATTAATCAGACGATATTAACTCATCAGTAGTTGCAAATTATGCGGCAGTGCAATTTCTGCTTCGGGTCAGTAGCGGCCCTCTAGACTAATTCTAGTGCAACGGTAGCTATGGGATGGAAAGCGGACATTCACGGGCGGATTTTTGGGGCCTCCCGAGGCGGCTTCGAATGCCCTGCGTCGAAGGTCCGCTCTCATCTGAAGCGGACGTTCAGATTGGCCGAAATCGACTAATTTTGAAGGCAGCAATCGGCCAAAACCAGCCGTTCTCATTCGTGTGGATCAGAGCTTTTCGTCATGTACGTGCGCGCCAATACGATGACCATTGCTAGTGCAGGCACCCCGAAAACTAGGGCTAGTAAGAACCAGCTCGGTATCCATTCAGTTCCGAATAACGATATTGCGGAAATGGCCACAAAAGCAGCTGAGAAACAGATTGCTAGAAATAGCTTCAACTTAATCCCAGTATCCTAACTATTCTTGATCTCATCCTATTTCTAGCTGCATTCGGCCGGAACTAGCCGGATAGGAAATCCGATATTCAGCGCTTGACGAGCCGCATTGCATGCTTCAACAACACAGCTGCGGTAATGATCGACACGACGAAAGCGATTGCTACAACCACCTCAATTCCCATGATCATCGCGTCACCCACTATTGGTCCAATCAGAATAGCAACGAGAAAATCGGTCACGAACCATATGATGGGTAGGCCAATTACAGTCCACAGCATACATTTGCCAAAGCTCATCTGATGAACAAGATTGAGTTCACAATTTGGACAGACGTAATACTCTTCGCCCTTCGGACCGTTGACTAGGCTCGAATGGTCCACTCGCGAACTACAATCGGGGCATTTCAACTAGGCGATTTCCTGTTTGATCGCGAACGGCTGCTCCGGGTCAACAACGGAAATTATAACGCGAGCCAGGAGAACTTCCGCTTCCGGCCAAAAGCAGCCACACAGAAGGCACCCGGATCTCACGTCTGCTTGAGAAAATCGACCTCCGCTTGATCCAAAGCGAGGCGGGCCAACACAATTCGTTCATAGAGCGACCGTATCTTGTCTGCGTCGCGCGTCTTGGTCGCCTTCAAAAGGTCACCTTCCAGCTCAGCAACGGCAATTCGCTTGTAGTAGAGAAGTGATTCCTTTAGATGTGCGAGAACGATCTGTCCCGTGAGGATAGGGTGATTGTTAGTGATGTTGGCGTCCGGAAATCGCGTACCGTGCTCAAGTTCAACCTGAAGTCCCTGGCGAAAACCTTCTAGACCAACCTCAAAAGCTTCTCCTCGAACCTCATCGAGGATCGCACGGGCTTCATCATCAGAAATTTCAATTTCTGTGAGACTACTCCAGTCCCTGATGCCGATGCTCTTACACGCTTGGCTAACTACTTCCTTGGTCACCAAATTTTTAGATGTCATGAAATAGACTCCTCCAGGCTGTCGAATTCTTAGATTTGCGCCGCACGTGCCTGTTGATACGAAAAAAGCGACGTCCGCCCGTGGACTTTGTCGAGCGACTCCTTTGGGTCAGTAGCGGAAATTGTAGCCTGATCGTGGCGACTGTCGCCGTTCGGCCAAAAGCTGCCCTTCCAGCTACAACCTCATTCGCAAGGCGTCTTCGAGTTCGGGGGAATATTCGAGTTCATCGTCCGACAGTTGCTCAAAGTAACTCTTGGCCTGAGCGAAGGTCCAGTTGTAGCCTCGTTTATTCTTGAACATCACCTTCTTCAACGCGGGATAGGTTCTCAGAACTTTGAGATCGCCGTCCTCGACCTTCGTATCGCCTAGCACGAGGAACTCGAGCTCCGGTAGGTTCGCAAGTGTCGCTAGCGAGTTGATTGGTGCACAACCCGGCATTACCAGGCTCCTGAGCGACTTGAGGGTGGACAGCCCGTCGTAGCTGTCGATCTTTTTCAGCCCTTCAATATGCAATGAGACCAGTTCATTCAGGGTCTGGACACCATCAAGAGCCCTGAGCCTCGGCGCTCCACGCAGCCGGAGAGTCGACAGGGACATCAATGATTCCAGTGAACACACATTCTGTAGGTTGCGCGAATCAACCATGTCTAAATACGTAAGCGCCTTGAGCGGTGAGAGCCCATCGACATCCTCATCACCCCAGCCAATCATTTTAAGGTGTTTTAGAGAGGGGAAATTCAGGTCCGAAATCGAGTAGCGTTTGTCCCAGGTGAAAGCCAGAGATTCAAGTTTCTCACTCTTGATCGTGTGCCAAGGAATAATCCAGTACGCCCCTATCGAGAGCCTCTCCAGATTCGGCATTTTCGAAATCGAGTCCCAGTCGAATTGCTCGGAACCCACATCGAGAAACCGAATTGCTTCAAAAGTAGGTGCCAAGTAGTCAATATCAGTATGGTCACCATGACGGACAAAGACATAGGAAAATTGCCTGCCTCGAAGCGATTTTCGGTCCTTGCTAAGAACATCACTGCGTAGAGTAAGGGTCGCGGCTCCTCCCTTACCCTTACTTACTGAGTAGGAGTCTGTCATACAGAATCAGGGTGTCGATCTGAAAAGTGTGCGCGCAATGGGTTTCTCGAGTGTCCGCAAAGGGTCAGTAGCAGCCGCTGAAGCCAAGTTTAGCCGAATATCTGCTTTCGGGCGTATTGGAGTTACCAGTGTTTTGTGGACACTAGACTCAAGCTCCCATCATTGTAGTCTCGAAAGCCTCGGGACTAACACCCCCAATGTGTTGATGCCGTCGTTCACTATTGTAGAAAGACTCGATGTAGC